>Ga0157377_10000004_pt1 | contig 430019 bp, 389 predicted proteins | sample M55metaG_FD_121116 | JGI IMG/M metagenome (GOLD analysis project Ga0157377, IMG submission 121116) | Miscanthus rhizosphere microbial communities from Kellogg Biological Station, Michigan, USA - M5-5 metaG | ecosystem: Host-associated > Plants > Roots > Rhizosphere > Soil | place: USA... | reverse complement strand
GATAATCTCCAGTTATCAACCGCATGTGCATTGCATCTGCGTCTAGTTTCTTTACCCCCTCACAATCCCCCTCCTAGGATGCTTTTCCGTGATCCTGACCTTCAGCGCGGAGTCGGCTACTTGCGTGTACATCTCCGTGGTCGAGATGCTGCGGTGGCCGAGGAGGCGTTGGACGTAGCGGATGTCTACGCCTTCTTCCAGGAGGTAGGTGGCGACCGAGTGCCGGAACATGTGGGGGGTGACGCGGTCGCGGACTTCGCTGCGTTCGCCGTGGAGGCGGACCAGGCGGCGGATCATTTGGGGGCTAGCGGCGTCGCCGCGGGAGTTGACCAGGAACGTTTCCGCGGTTGACGGGGAGCGGTCGCGGGCGGTGCGGTAGTCGCGGAGGAGGGGCTTGATGTCGTCCGGGACATAGACGCGGCGCTGGCGGTTGCCTTTGCCGATGATCGTGATCGTGCCGTCGTCGACGTCCACTGCCGCGTCGAGCAGGCTGGCCAGCTCGCTGACGCGCATGCCGGTGGCGAAGAGAAGCTCTGTGGCGACGTAGGCGGTCAAGTCGGCGAATGATGGTGGTTGTTCGTGAAGGAGGAGGCGGCGGAGGTCGGCGCGGGCGATCACGCGCGGGAGTCGTTTCGGCATTCGGATACGGATGCGCGCGCCGCGGAATGGATCCTCGGCGACCTGGCCGTCTTCTTCGAGCCAGCGGAACATCGAGCGGAGCGTGGCCAGGTGGCGCTTCACGCTCGACTCCTTCAGCGTCCGCACGTCGAAGAGGTGGCGGACGTAGTTGTGGATCACGGTCTTGTCGCAGGTGGCGACGGCGGCGCGCTTGCCGAGGAATTGGGTGAAGCCGGCGAGGTCGAGCTCGTAGGCGCGGGTGGTGTGGGGCGAGAGCTTCCGGATCGACTGGCAGTGACGGATGAATGCGGATGCCGCGTCTCGGAACAGCACGTCAGTACGACCTCCCAAAATTGGTGAGCGGCGCACCTTATCCGACCGCGACGGCGGCAGCGACCGGAGTTACGGAGAGGTGGACGGCGAGCGATCTCGTCCGGAAACCCGGTGGTAGGGAGGCCGTAGGTACCTCGCGTGATTCGAAACTTTGTGCTCGCACTTTTCCTCGCTGTTGCTGTGCAGGCCGCGCCCGTGACGCCGACTGCGATTACGCATGTCACGGTGATCGACGTCGTGGGCGGCGAGGCGTTGCGCGACGTCACCGTCACGATTCGCGACGGACGGATCGTCAGCGTTGGACATGAGGCGGCGCCGGCTGGGACGACGATCGTCGATGGGCGCGGCAAGTTCCTCATCCCCGGCTTGTGGGATATGCACGTGCACCTGAGCTGGACGACTGGAAGCGCGCTGCCGGTGCTCATCGCGAACGGCGTGACCAGCGTCCGCGACCTCGGCAGCCGTTTTACGGAAATCGAGAATTGGCGCAGCCTGATCGCGGCCGGAGTTCTGACGGGGCCACGCATTTTGCGCGTCGGGCCGATCCTCAACGGCAAGAGCTTCAATCAATATCAGATGGTCCCGGGCAATCCCGATCAGACGCGCGGCGTGGCGCGGGCGCTGAAGGAGATCGGCGTCGATGCGTTCAAGGTGCATCGGCGGATGGAACGCGATTCGTACTTTGCGCTGATCGATGAGGCGAAGACGCTCGGCGTTCCGGTGGTTGGGCACATCCCGATGACTGTCACGCCCGACGAGGCGTCGAACGCGGGGCAGCGCACGATCGAACATGTGGCCACGCTGTTCGAGGGGACGTTTTCCGCGGCGCATCCGGATCATCTCTCGGAGTCGATGAAGGCGTTCCGCGCTCACGGCGCGGAGGAGCTGTTCGCGACGTTCGTGAAGAACCACACCGTCTTCGATCCGACGCTGACGGCGTACTGGGGAATCGTGCAGTACTACGACCCGGCCACGAAGCCCGATCCGCGCATGCGTTACGTGGCGGCGTCGATGATCAAGGCGGCGGCAGCGCGCCCGAAGCCGGTGGTAACGGCGGCCGATCTCGTGGAGCAGCACGCGGTGTACGACGAGTATCGCGAGGTGGTGCGGATGGCGAACCGCGCCGGAGTGGTGATCGTCACCGGCAGCGACATCGCCGCGGAACGGATCCCCGGATTCACGCTGCAGGAGGAGCTGGCGCTGCTGGTCGATGCCGGACTCACGCCGATGCAGGCGTTGCAGGCCGCGACGATCAACTCCGCGATGGTGACGAATCGATCGAAGGACCTCGGGTCGATCGACGCCGGCAAATTCGCGGACCTCGTGCTGCTAAATGCCGATCCGCTCGCGGACATCCATAACACCTCGAAGATCGAGGCGGTGATCGTCGACGGCAAACTGCTGCGGCGCGCGGATCTCGATGCGTTGCTTCGCGAGGGGGAGCGGGTGGCGGCGGGGAACTAGTTTTGTAGCGGCCGCCTCCGCGGCCGCAACATCGTGCGCCGGCGCGTACCCCGCGCAGAGCGCGGGGCTTTGATTGTGAAGCGCGCCTTCGCGCGCATCGCGAGACGTAGCGACGGCATCAAGCGCGGCGTATCCTCGGTGTTCAAGATGAAGACGCAACTGTTCAACGAATTGGTCGACAGCATCAAAGAAGCCGGCCAGGTTCATCGCGGTGAGATTTGCGCATCGCGCGAGTTCGTCCTTGACGCGCACGACGTTGCTATCCGCGACGAGCTTCACAATTCAGAGTCCGACAGCCCGGGTGACTGAACTCGCGCGAGTATCCTGCCGAGGTGACCCATCGAACGCAGTCGGACTGGGAAGAACTCGCGCGACGCGAACCGTACTTTCCTGTGCTGACAAATGAAGGCATTCGCGACGAGGCGTTTCTTGAGACCGGCGAGGCGGATATTGCGCTTCTCCTTCCAGCGATTTCCGCACTCCTCGGACGCGACGCTCCACTTACCTCGGTGCTCGATTTCGGATGCGGCGCGGGCCGGCTCACGATTCCGCTGGCGCGGCGTGCGGTGCGTGTCGTCGCGTGCGACGTTGCGCCTTCGGTGCTCGAACATGCGCGGAACAATGTTCGTGACGCGGGGCTGAGCAACGTCGCGTTTGTTGAAGCGCGCGAAGTGGAGGGGCAGTTTGATTTCATCTGCTCGCTGCTCGTGTTTCAGCACATCCGTCCGGCGGAGGGTTACAAGATCATTCGCAACCTTCTGCGTCTTCTGACTCCGCGCGGCGTCGCGGTCCTGCAGCTCACGATGGAGCCGTCCGGCGGCGGACTGCATCGTCTCGCGCGGATGCGGCTCAAGCGCGGCGTGAATCGCGTTCTGTCGCACCGCATGCAGATGCCGGCGTGGATGCAGCTGAATGCGTATGACGAGCGTGTTGTGATCAGGGACGTCGCCGCAGCAGGCGCGGTTGTGATCGCGCGATTAGGCAACGTCCTCGTGATTGAAAATCAGGGCGCGAAATAGCCGCGGATCGTCCGCGCCGTCAGTTGCGGTGACTTCAGCATCACGTGCACTTTGCGCCATTGATTGTGGTGGGCCAGATCGGTGATCTGGTAGGTGATCGCGTATTGGGCGCGGAGATCTTTTTCGATATCGGCGTAGCGGGCCTGGAGATTTTGTGCCGAGGCCGTGACCAGGAAGCCGCCCGTTTCGGTAGCGAGGTATTGGAGGCGGTTCAGGTCCTGCGGCGGTTCGTCGTCAACGCCGTTATAAGCGATGACGTAGATCGGAATGCCGGACTCTTTCGTCAGCCGGTCGATCTCGTCGAACGACGCGATCGACGTTGTGTCGCCGCCGTCGGTGAGGATGACGATGGCGCGGCGGTTTTTCTCGTCGCGCAGCTCCCGCTCGGCGCTGGCGATGGCGTCGTAGAGCGCGGTCAGCCCGGCGGCTCTGATCGACTTCACAACGCTTTCGATTGCGGCGCGGTCGCTGGTCAGTTCCATCTCGCGGCGCGGACTGCTGTGGACGGAGTAGACGGCGCAGCGGTCGCCCGCTTTGAGCGTGCTCTCGACGAAGTTGACGGCGGCGCGGGTGGCCTTCGGCATTTCATAGGTCATGCTCGACGACGCATCGAGCAGCAGCGCGATCGAGATCGGCTGATTGAACGCTTTGCCAATCTGCAGGATCTGTCCTTCCGTGCCGTTGTCGACGACTTTGAAGAGCGCCTGGTCGACATCGTCATGCGCGGTGCCGTTGCGGTCGACGACGGAGACGAAGAGCGGAACGGTGCGGACTTCCAGCGCCTCGCTCTTGACGTCGCCGGCGGCTGACCAGAAGTCGGCGGCCTCGTCGCCGGACTTCGTACGCGCCGTGACCTGGACGCTCTTCTTCGCGAAGTGCCCGGCTGGGATCGTGAAGCGATACGGCGGCTGCTCGACGGTTGCGATCGCCTTGCCGTCGTCCCACGCGGAGATGCTGACGATCGGGTCTTCGTCGGCCGATGTCACGTTCGCCTCGAAGATGCGGTTCTCGACATCTACCGGCTCGATTTTCACGCCGAGGGTTTGATGGCCTTTGTTGATCGTGGTCTGCCACTGGATTCGCTTCTGGTCCGCGCTCGCCGTGACGACGAGCTTGTGCTCGACCGGCTGCGGACCGAAATCGATGGCGACGTGCCACGGCGAACGGAGGGCTTCGACGATCTTCTGCCCGTCGACGGTCACGGCGACGCGCGCGTCATCGAAGCCGGGAACGATGGTGAGGTCGACCGGGCCTTTGATGCCGGCCGGCGGCGCGGTGTCGCGTCCGAGGATCAGTTGCTCCGGAGCCGCGGCTGCCGTGGTGGCGAGTAGGAGAGTGAGGGTGATCGCGAGGGGGAGATGGGTGCTACGGCTTTGCTGGCGCTTCATAAATCCGCCGATATTCGAATCGGTTCCGGCTGACTGTCTTCACATAAAGCCGGGTCTCGGCAAACGGAATCGATTCGACAAATAAGTCCTCATCGTCGATCGGCGTTTGAGCAATCCATCTGCCAACGGGCTCTTCACCTGCGTTGTAGGCGGCGATTGCGAGTGTCGTATTGCCGTGTTCGGCGGCGAGTTTCTGCGAAAACTCGGCGACACCGATGGCGATATTCAACTTCGGATCGAAAAGTTGTTCGCGCGTCGGCGGCGTCAACCCCGCGCGCGTCGCAATCGACGCGGCCTCGGCGGGCATGATCTGCATGATGCCGATGGCGTCGGCGTTGGAAACGGTGGTCGGTTCGAAGCCGGTTTCCTGGCGAATGATTGAAGCGATGAGGTACGGATCGATCTGACGTTGCTCCGATTCCGTCTTGATCGTCTCCCAGTAGTTGAGCGGGAAGAGGATTTCCCAGAAGCGGTGCGGGATGCCGGCGCCGCCATGGCGGACGAACTGGCGGAACTTGCGCTGCAGCACGTTGTTCGCGGAGAAGGGCTCGCCGCCTTGCACGTAGAGATCGGCGAGCATGAACTGCATGCCGAGGTTGGCCGGGTTCGCGGCGGCTACGGATTTCATTTCGCGCGTCGCTTCGCGATAGAGGCCGAGCCAGGCCAGCTCACGGACGGCATCGAGGCGCGGCTCGTGCGCGGTGGCAAGTTGCGCGTCGACGTCGGGAAAGACGTTGCCGTTCGCGATTTCGTTCGGCGCGAGCATCGGCTCGCCGATGATGGCGCGGGCTCGGTAGCTGAAGTAGCTGTAGGGGTAGAGCGTCTCGAGTTGATGCAGCGCGGCATCGCGGCCGGCGATGTTGCCGCGGCGCTCGTCGATCTTGGCGGTCCAGAAAAGCGAGTTCGAGAGGTAGTCGCCGTCGGGGAACTGCTTCGCGTAACGGTCGAAGGTTTTGAGCGCATCGTCGAGACGGTCGGCGAGGAAGTAGGTCCAGCCGAGGGTCCAGAGGTGCTCGCCTTCGTTGCCGGCGGCACCGGAGGCGGTGGCGGCTTCGAGATCGGCGATGGCGAGGTCGTACTTCACCTCGTCGGTTACGTAGTACTTCGCGCGCAGAATCTTCGCCTCGGTCGCTTCAGGGCTGGCGGGATACTGCTTCTCGACCTGCCGCAGTCCTGCCAGAAAAAGCTTCGGTTGATTCGCGCGCCACGCGGCGCGTGCGCGGGTCATGATGAGCGCCGGATCTTTGAGTTTGGCGCGGTCGGTTTCGGCGAGGAGGTCGGAGTAGCGCCGCGAGTTGAAAAGCGCGCGAAGCCGGACCGCGCGAAAGGCGCTCGATGCCGCCGACTCTTTCGGAAAGCGCGCCGAGATCCGATCGAGAAGATCGAACGCGCGCCCGTAGCGATCGTTGCGTCCGAGTTTCTGTGCGATGGCCAGCTCGTCGTCGAACGAAAGTGCGTCGAGCGGCGACGGCGTGTATTGCGACACGTGATCGTACGTGTCCTCGGTGAATCGCCCCTGCGTGAATTCGGTGAGGAGACGCATCCGCAACGGATTGGCGAGGTCCATCCGATTCGCTTTGGCAAGCGATTTCGCCAGCCAGACGAAATCCTCCTCGGTCAGCGCGTCGATGGCGATCGTGTTCGCGGACTTGAACGCGTCGTCGGTGTTCGCAGCGTCGCCCGCGGCGGCGTAAAGCGCGGGGAGGCGCAGCCGCGCGATGGTGGCGGCGGAACTGGCGGGTGTGTCGTGAATGATGCGGATGGTGGTGAGGAGCGCGTCCGCCCATCGTTTGTCCGCGGCTTCGATGTCGAGCGCGCGCAGACGAAGCCACGGCGCGACGAGCGGATCGGCATTCGCCGCCTGGCCGAGCATCGGCAGCGCCTCGGCGGTCCGCTTCTGATCGACGTAGAAGAGCGCGAGCAGCGTGAGTGCGCGTCCTTTGGTCTGCGCGTCCGGCGATTGCGTCAGAGTCTTGAGTCCCGCCTCGTAGAGATCGAGTTGATTGTTCGTGCGCAGCGAACGAACTTCGTCAAGCGTCGGAAGTTTCACCGGTTCGACGACGGCAACCGGCGCCGGAACGGGTGCGGGCGGAGGAGGGAGGGGCGCGGTGGTGGGCCGTGACTGCGTACAACTAAAAGTCAGAAGGCAGAAGGCAGAAGGCAGAAGCAGCACCCACGATCGTTTCCCACTTCTGCCCTCTCCCTTCTGCTTTCCGATTTCCCTCATCCCACCCTCCGCTTCATCACACCTTGCTCTTCTGTGAAGCCGACACGCCGCAGGAACTCGGCGTGTTTGACGTCCGCAATCAACCAATTCCGCTCCAGTTTTGCCGCCAGCGCTGCGAGCTCATTCAGCATGACGCGTCCGATGCGTTTGCGGCGCAACTCTTCGGCAACGACGAGATCGACGACGCGGACGACATCGCCTTCGACGTCCATCGCCAGCACCGACACCAGCTCGCCGACGAGTTTGCCGAGGAGTCCGGAGCGGATGTCGGGCGACCCGCCGTGCTGCGCGGCGAAGACGCGGACCGCATCGGCATCGGTGGCTTCGATCGGGCGGACGAAGAGCTTCTGGCCTTTCACGATGGTGTCAACGGACGTTTACGACGCGAAGCCCGCAGGCCTCCAAATGGACTGCTGTCATGCTTTTACAGCATATCGCGGTCGGGCAAATAATTCTTGACAATCGTATGGCCGGAACTACACTGCCGCGTGTCCCCCCAACCAGCAATAAAACTATTTTTCTAAGAGTGTGATGATGAACGTGCAAGAAGCGATCGCCGATTTTCTGCAACATGGGCAGGCAGTGCGGAATCTTTCCGATCGCACGATCCGCGCGTACCAGTCCGACCTGAGCCAGTTTCACGTGCACGTGGACGGCGCCAACATGGTCGACATCACGCCCGACCATCTCGAGCAATACCTCGACAAGCTGGGCACGGGACCGTATCGGGACACGTCGATCCGCCGCAAAGTGGCCGCGCTCAAAGTGTTCTTCCGCTACCTCGAGGAGAAGGGCATCTTCCACGAGTCGCCGGCGCGCAAGCTGAAGATTCGCAAGCCGGTCGAGAACCGCGTTCCGACCGTGCTCTCGTCGCGCGAAGTGCGCGCGCTGCTGGCCGCTCCGAAAGATCAGATCGGCGCGCTGTCGGGACTGCGCGATCATTCCGCCGGCGGCCGCAATCGTTACTTCTGCGCCATCCGCGACAACGTCATTCTCGAACTGCTCTTCTCGACCGGCATCCGCATCGGCGAGCTGGTGGCGCTGAACGTGACCGACGTCGGCGTCGAAAACAATCAGATCCACATCATCGGACGCGCCACCCGCGGCCGCACGGTGACGATCACGTCGCACGTGGTCATCGAAGCGCTGATGAGCTACCTCGACATGCGCGCCGACCGCAGCCTGACCACCGACGCGCTCTTCGTCGGCCGCTCCGGAACGCGCCTGACGATCTATTCGATCGAGAACATTTTCAAAAAGCACGTGCGCCTGGCCGAAATCAAACGCCACATCACGCCGCATTCGCTCCGCCACACGATGGCGGCGATGCTGGTCTCTTCCGGCGCCGACATCCGCGACGTCCAGGAAATCCTCGGCCACGCCTCGATCCTGTCGACGCAGGTCTACACACGCCTCCCGATCCAGAAACGCCGCGCCAACACGGTCGCCGATCCCGCGCGGATCCTGGTCGAGCCGAGCGTAGCGAGGCTGTCGATCAAGAAGGTGTAGCCAAGTAGCGCCGGCCGCTGGCCGGCTGTACCGCCGCCGGCTCGGCGGCGTTTGTGCTAACGCGCGTGCCGGCGAGCCGCCGACGCTCCAGCCGTCGAGCCGACGGCGTTACGAACTACGGCAGCCTTTCCTCGGGCGTCCTCACCGGCGAGCGGTTGCCGTCCTTGTCGACTGCGCGCACGCCCATGAAGACGTTGTCGATGGTGAAGTCTTTGAACGTGTATTTGGCGACTTTGCCGACCGGGATCACGCGCTCCCAATCGTCCACGGTCGTTTCGCGGATGACGATTTCGTAGCCGGCCAGATCGGCGTCCGTTCCCAAGTCCCAGCTCAGCGTCGTGTCGTTGGTGACGGCGCCGCCGGCTTTCACGTTCTTCGGTGCGGCGGGAGCGCAGGCGCCGGTGATGAGCGCGACCGAATTCACTGACGCGACGAGTTTCATGTAGTCGCCGGAGACGAATTGCGGCAGGTCGCCGTACTGCACGCCGTTCTCGACGCGCACGGTCTGGTGTTCGTGCTTGTAGTCCTCGTTCGCCTCGCTGAAACGAATGGCGGCGAAGCCTTTCTCGAAAAACGGTGTGTGATCGCCGCCGCGTCCGAAGCGGTCGAGGCGATAGATCAGGCGCGGCTTGACGTTCGGAAGGTAGAGCCGGACGCCGTCGCGAACGAAGTGCGCCCAGTGCCGTGCCGATCCTTCGCCGGCACCTTTCGGATTCGCGGAGAAGATCCGGATGGTGCGATTGTCGACGTCGCCTTCGCCGCCGACCGTGCCGCCGACGATATCGTTCGTGATCATCCCCTCCACGTTCCACTTCTTCGTCACCGCCTCCTCGGCCAGTCCGCGCGATCCGAGAAGGCCTTGCTCCTCGCCCTGGACGGCGACGAGCATCACCGTGGCGTCGAGCGGATGCTGGGAAAGCACGCGTGCGACCTCCATGATCACTGCGACACCCGACGCATCATCGTCCGCGCCGGGTGCATCGAGCGTCGCGTTCATGACGTCGGAGTTCATCGAGTCGTAGTGGCCCGTGGCGATGTAGATGCGATCGGGATCGGTAGTGCCCTTGATCGTGGCCACGATGTTGATCATCTCCACCGGCACGTTCTTCGTCCGCGCTGCCTGCTGCATCGACGACTGATACGCGACGGTCATCTGGCCCTTGCTCGCGGCCGCGACGCGCGAAAGCTCGTCGAAAATCCAGCGCCGCGCCGCGCCGATGCCGCGCGTCTCGGAGGTTGTATCGGACAGCGTGTGCCGCGTTCCAAACGAGACGAGCTTGTCGACCGTCTGCTTCATCCGCGCGGCATCGAGCTGCCCGACGATGCCGGCAACGTCCGCGCATTGCGCGTGAAGGGTGGCGGTGGTGAGGAGGAGAGCGGCGGCGATGACGATTCTGCGCATGGCCGTATCCTACGCGACCCTATTCAGCGACGTCCGGCACGACTCCTTCGAGGATCGAAACAAGCTTGGGTATCTCGAGTTCAACGAGATTCCAGACAAGATCATCATCGACATCGCCGTAGTCATGGATCAGCACATTGCGTTGACCGACAATCTTTCTCCATGGGATTTCCGGATGCGCGGCGCGCGTCGAATCGGAAATGTGGGTCGCCGCTTCGCCGATTAACTCCGTGGCTCGTTCGACGGCGCGCCGCAACACCATGTCGTTTTCGTAGTCAGAGTGTGAACGTCCTTGCGTGAACGTGAGCACCTCTCTCGCGAACGAAAGCATGTCGGCGAGGTACGACGCCTCGCCTCGTTCCTTACGCGGCATAGAGCACTCTCGCTGTCGAGAGGATCTCGTGACGGCGGAATGGATTTTTGAGAGCCCGTTTCGACAGCAGGTCCGCTTTGCGTCCGAAGAGTTCCGTAAGCTCATCCTGCATATCGACGAAGTCGAACAGAGTCCAGCGCGTGCCGTCTTCGAAGGTCACCATCACGTCGACGTCGCTGTCGTCGCGAAACTCTTCGGGTCGAAGGACGGAGCCGAAGAGACTCAGCTCCGCGATCCGCCATTTCTGACAGAAGCGGTTGATGGAGTCGCCGTCGATCGCGATCGCTGTCGCTAACGTATTCATGGCGTCGTTGCGGCGTACATCGTAACGCTCCTCCCAATCGGCGCTACCATCATCCGCATCCCATGTCCGTTCGCCGCATTGCGTTAATCGTATTGCTGGCTGCCGTGCCGGCGGCGGCGCGCGTTCTGCCGGCGGGGATTCGTCCGTTTCGGACGTATGGCACCGAGGCGGGGCTGGGGAATCTGGCGGCGATGCGGATGGCGCAGGACACGGCCGGATTTCTGTGGGTGGCGACGCAGGATGGCGTCTATCGCTACGACGGCAATCGCTTCGCGCGGTTCGGACTCGCCGAGGGGCTGCCGTCGAGTTACGTGGCGAACGTGCAGGCCGCGCCGGATGGATCGGTGTGGGTGATCACGTACGGAGGTCTGGCGCGTTTCGATGGACGGCGGTTCAGCGCCGTCGCCGCGCCGCAGCCGAATGCGATTTCGATCGACGATGCGAACAACGTCTGGATTGCGACCGCGCGTGGAGTTCTTCGCGGCGCTGCGAAGCAGCCGTTTGCGGCGATCGCAGGATGGTCGGGCGAAGAGGCGACCGCGGTCTGTTTCGACAAATCCGCGCGTGCTGTTCTCGCCGCTTCCGCGAATCGCATTGGACGTTTCGCGAATGGCGTTTGGACCTTTTGGACCAATCCCGGCAACGAACGGATCGACGCCATCGTCGTCGATCGCCAGCACACGATCTGGGCGCGATCGGCTGGGCATCTCTGGTCGAAAGCGGAGAACGAAGCCGCGTTTCACGATGAGAGCCGCGCGTTGCCGGCGACGAGCACCAGCGGCTATCTCGCCGTCGATCGCCGCGGCAATCTCTGGGTTCCGACGGACCGCGGCGTCGCGACGCACGACGACAGCGGCTGGAGCGTCATCGGCGCGGCGGAGGGGCTGCCGATCGAATGGGCGCGCGACGTTCTCGAGGATCGCGAAGGCTCCATCTGGATCGCCAGCCTCGGCGTGCACCGCATGCTCGGGCGCGGCGAGTTGACCTCGTACGATCGCCGCTCCGGCCTGCCGAACGCCGTGATCTGGTGCTTCCTCTGGGATCGCGCCGGCCGCCTGCTTGTCGGAACCGACCTCGGACTCGCGCGTTCGACGCCGACAGGTTGGGAAACAGTTCCCGGCACGGCTGGACATCAGATCCGTTCCGTCATCGAGGACGCCGACGGCACGCTCTGGATGGCCGGCAGTCCTGCCGAAGTTTTGCGCGTCGGCGGCGACATTCACGCGTATCCCGTGGCCGGTCGCACCGTACTCAAACTCGTCCGCGACAACGACGGCGCGCTCTGGGCCGCCACGCGCGGCGGCGGACTTTTGCGCAAAGCAGCGAACGAGGATCGCTTCACGCGCATCGCCGTTCCGAACGGCACCTCGGACGAAACCTTCCGCTGGCTACTGATCGATTCGCGCGGCCGGCTCTGGGCCGCGGGGGAGCACGGCATCGCCTGTCTCGATCGCGGAATCTGGCGGCGCTACACGACGCGCGACGGCCTCGCGCACAACCACGCCGCGTACATCATCGAGACCGCGTCCGGCAATTTTCTGGCGACGTACTTTGAGCCGCTGGGCATGGTCCGCTTCTCGATCGACGGCGGCGCGGCGATGCACATCGTCGATCATCTCGACGCCCGCCGCGGACTTTCGTCGAGCAAGATTTTTCTGGTCGGCGAGGACGCGCGTCATCGCTTGTGGGTCGGCACCGGAGTCGGCGTCGACCTCGTAAACGGTCCCCTGATCGAGCACCTCGGCATGGCCGACGGTCTGGCCGGCGACGACATCGACGCGATGGCCTTTCTCGCGCAGCCGGACGGCGAAGTCTTCCTCGGCACGAGCTCCGGATTCAGCCACTACGTGCCTCGCGCCGACGCGCCCCGCGTGGAGCCGCCGCCGGTGCGCATCACGTCATCCGCGGTCGGCGCGAAGCATGACTTCTCCGCCTCCTTCGCCGCGCTGACGTACCTCAAACAGGATCTGATCGAGTATCAGGTTCGACTGGTCGGACTCGAAGACGAATGGCGCCCCGCAGTTTCGCGTGACGTTCGCTACGCGATGCTCGCTCCGGGACAGTATCGTTTCGAGGCTCGGGCGCGGCTTCGTCCCGGCACGTGGAGCGCGCCGGTGTCGGTGCCGTTCACGATCGCGCCGGCGTGGTGGCAGACGTCGTTGGCGCGCGTGCTCGGGATCGTGGCGGTGCTCGCGCTCATCGTCCTTGCGCATCGCGCGCGTGTGGCGCTTCTCCGCCGCCGAAATCGCGAGCTCGAAGCGCTCGTCGCGCAGCGGACGCACGAACTTGCCGACGTCAATACGCGGCTGATGGACCTGAGCGTCACCGATGCGCTGACCGGCATGAAGAACCGCCGCTACCTCGATCTCTGTATGCCGGAGTACATGGCCGACGCGCTGCGGCGCCACGAGTCGCTGTCGCGGACGGGTGTCGATCCGACCCGCGAAAACGCTGACCTGCTCTTCTTCCTGCTCGACCTCGATCGTTTCAAAGAAATCAACGACCGCTTCGGCCACGCTGCCGGAGACCGCGTGCTCGTCGACATCCACGAGCTGCTGAAGACGACGATGCGCGACACCGACACGCTCGTGCGCTGGGGCGGCGAGGAGTTTCTGCTCATCGGGCGCAACTCCTCGCGCCACGAAGCCGCATCGATCGCGGAACGGATTCGCAGCGCCATCGCCGGCCACGCCTTCATCGTCGGACGACGAACGACTTCCCTCCGCCTGACCTGCTCGATCGGCTTCGCTGCCTTCCCCTTCCTGCCGCTCGACCGCACCCGCTTCGGATGGCAGGAAGTCCTCGACGTCGCCGACACCTGCCTCTACGCCGCAAAACACGCCGGCCGCAATCGAACCGTCGGAATCATTGCCGCCGATTGCCGCGAACCGGAAACGCTGATCCAACGAATCCGCCAGTCGCTCGACGAGGTCGTCGCGTCGGGCGATGTGACGTTAGCCACGAACGGCGATGCAACCGCGATCGCCGTATGACTCTGCCTCGCGAAGACGTAAAATGCCGGCTCGGTGGACGCACATGAACTGCAAGAACTCCTGGCGGATCATGAGACGTGGCTCACCACTCACGGAAATCGTGGCGCGAGAGCAGAGCTGGCCGAAGCAGACTTGCGCAATGCGATCCTTCGTAACGCAAACCTGCGCAAGGCAAACCTCACCGGAGCGAACCTCAGTGAGACGGACCTTTTCGGGGCCTCTCTCATTGAAGCCGATCTTCAGGGAGCAGACCTTACCAGTGTGACGGGCCTCTGCTCCCAGCAAGTCGCTGGCGCCAACCTGTCGGGCGCCAAACTGCCCGGGACTGTCGCAGTATCGGAAGGACTGGCCCAGGTTGGTGAGCTTTCGAAAAATACTGCAAGGACGTTCGTCTTTCTCATCCTTGCCTGCGTCTATTGCTGGTTGACAATCGCCACAACCAGTGATGCTCGATTACTTACGAATTTTGTCTCTACGCCGCTCCCGGTCATTCAGACGGCGATTCCGCTCTATCTGTTTTATCTGGTCGTGCCGGTGATCCTTCTGGCTCTCTATTTGTACCTGCATTTACAACTACTCGATCTATGGCAGGAGGTCGCCGAAGTCCCCGCGACGTTTCCTGACGGCAAATCGATCAGCCAAAAAATCCACCCGTGGCTTCTTGCTGTGCTCGTAAGGAGCCTGATGCCCGCGCGGCACAATGATCGCTCTCCGCGTTTTCTGGCGGCAGTTATCTCCCATCTGCTTACCTGGTGGCTCTTTCCGATTACGCTGGCGATCTTCTGGCTGCGATATCTTCCAAGACACGACCTGCTCGGATCGGCAGTTCAAGCCGGATTGCTTGGATTGGCAAGTTTCGTGGGGGTATGGTCGCAGCAGCGCGCGCTGCGGTTTCTTTCTCATGAGCCGCGCCGCGGGTCCGTTACCGCCGCGATGGCCGTTGGGATCATCGTTTTCGCCGGTTGCCTGACGGTGTCCTACGGCGCGATCACTGGAATTAATGAAGCCGCCGAGGAAAATCGCACGCCAGTCGGGCCGGCGAGCGGATTTGATGTACTGACATCTCTGAGAACTGGTATTCCGGAGGTCTTGTCGAAGGTGGGTGCACGCGCCTTTGCGGACATGAAAGATGCAGTCGTCTCGAACCGTCCCAACGCTGTGTCTTTTAGTCCTGCTCCGATGATGACATCCCCACATGGAGACCTTTCGTTAGCGAGAGAAGGGATCGATGACGATGCGCTTCGCGGCGTCCTTGGCGCCGACTTGCGCGGCAAAGATTTGCGGTACGCAAACGCAAGAGGCGCCTTTCTGGTTCGCGCCGATTTGACCAGAGCAAACTTGCGCGGCGCCGATCTTTCTTACGCCTACCTTCAAGAAGCGAATCTCGAGGACGCCAATCTGAGGATGGCCTATCTGTCCAAAGCCCAAATGGATCGAGCGGACATGAAGGCCGCACATCTGCAGGACGCGTATCTTGGTGAAGCACGGATGCGGCGAGCCGACCTTCGCAGCGCACAGCTGACCGACGCGCTACTGGTCGACGCTGACCTTCAGGACGCAGACCTGACCTTTAGCCAACTCGACGGGGCGATCTTATCCAACGCGAATCTCGCCAATGCCGTGTTGTTCGGGGCATCGTTGCACGGCGCGAATCTGGAATTCGCACGAAATCTCACACAAGCGCAGATCAACGACGCCTTCATCGATTGCTCAACCATTCTTCCTGCCGGTATGTCACGTGTGCTGCCCTGTCCAGCGCCGGTATCGGCCGTTGGCGCCGCGGACTTACGTTGTCAAATCCCCGAAAAACTGCCTGTAATGCACAATGGCGTGTATGCGATCACGTTGAAGAGCGATGCGGCGACTTGCTCTGTCGTCATAGGAACGCCGGGCGGGGCGCCGAAGGACATCGTTCGGGCGCTCGATAAGGCCCCGGCAAATGTCCGCGATCTCCCATTTCGACCGGTCGTCGCTGGAAGGTTCTATACGTTTACGCCGATTCCACCTGGGGCGCCCAGAGGCACACAGGTCGTGAACATTCCTCCTGGCGATGGACGCAGCGGTTATTTCCGATTGGCGTTTATCGCGCCTGAAGGTTTTTCCAGCGTCCGGCTCAGGGGATTCGCAAATGCCGACGATACCGGCAGAGTATTTTTGAACGGCACGGCAATTTCGCCTTCGCTATTTTCGCCGGACGCGATCACGGAGTTTGGAAATGTGTCGTTCTCCGTCAACAATGCCGCGTGGTTCAGATCGGGCGCGATCAATGAGATTCTGATCTCCGACTTGAATACTGGCGCAGGCCCAAGCGGCGCTGCCTTCTACTTCACGATTACATTTCGTAAGTAGGAATTCGTGAGATCACTTACGGCTCAGGGCTATTCAGCCGCGTTTCCCACCGTTCGTTTTTCACGCGCCAATTCTCGTTGTCGCGGATGAGTTGATACGTCCACGTTCCGTACGTGCCACTCGAAATCTGGCCGCGGATTTCCACCGTCGCCGCATCCTCGGTTGCGTAGCCGCGGACGAGCGTTGGATGCACGGGCCGGATCGACTTCCACAGTTTGAAATCGACGTCATCGAACGACCTGAATACCGAGGCTGCTTTCATGGCATCGAGATCCTGGCGCTGGATTGCATCGAGCCAGGCGAAGCAGGTCTGCACCGGTGGATCGCGTTCGCGCAGCGGCTGACCGCGAGACTCCGTGATCGTGTCGTCTTTCGCGCCGGCGTCGCGGAGGATGCGCACTACGTCCATCTTCTCCGCATCGAGCGCCTGCGTCAGTGCCGTCGAATGCCATTTCGTGCTCACCGTGTCCAGCTTCGCGCCTGCGTTGACGAGCGCGCGCACGACCTCCGTGCGGCCGGCGCTGGCCTGCTGCATCAGCACCGTCTGACCGTCGCCGTCGGCGGCGTTCACGTCCGCGCCGTGCGCGATCAGCCAGCGCGCCATTGCCGCGTCCTGCGCGACGGCAAGCGTCGTGCGCCCGCTGCTGTCGCGGACATCGACGCCGGTGCCGTTCTCGAACAATTTCTGCACCGCCGCCTGATTGCCGTTACTCACCGCGTCGACCATTTCTTCGCCATGGATCGAGTGCTTCGCCATGGGCGTTTCGGCGAAGAGCTTCGATTTTCCCGCCGAGATCTGCAGCAGCATGTAGACCGCGCCGTTAACGATCGCGCCGACGATCAGCGCTCCGATGAGGTTGCCGACGGTCTTGCGCCAAAGTCCGCTCACGATCTTCTGCGGATCGCCTTGCAGCAGACGAATGACGCCGCCCGCCGGCGGGATGAGGCCGTGTTTCGCCGCGGACCAGCGCCCGATCGCACAGACCTGATCGCCCGGCGCCACGATCTGCTCGCTCAGATGTTTGTCCGACAGGTCACGATCCTCGGTCATCTTCCAGTCCTTGCGAAACTGGCCGTCGTCGTCGGTCAACAGCTCTTTGATCTCGTGAATGATTGTGCCGGGATGAAACCCCTGCATGTCCTTCAGCTGCGTCGCCTCGAGATACGCCGCCGCATTCCTTCGTCCTTCATCGGTGCTGTACGACTTCTTCGGAAATCCTTCCAGCAGCGGAAAGCCGAAGATCCGCACCGAGCCGTGCGGAGAATCGATGGCGCAGGGGGCGAGCGCGAAACCGGAGTAGTCCTTGACGTTGGTCGAATCGTTGTTGCTGTGCGAGATGTGGTCGATGTCGTAGCTGTAGAGGACGGCCGCGTTTCCGCTGAACGGCGCGCGAAGGCTCGATCCGACGGCACGGATGTGGCCGACCACCGTCACGATCGCATCGTCCTCAAACTGTTCGCCGCCGTAACCGCCGAACGATGACTCGCTCGACACGCGCATCGCATCGCGCGCCGAGGTGATCGCGCCCTGCAGCGACGAGATCGAAATCCACATGAAGAAGCTGGCTACACCGGTCGCCCACCAGAACGCGGGCGGCTCGACGTGACCGTGCAGCACGTACCAGTAGCCGCCGAAACATGCGGCCAGGATCAGGAGGCTGATCAGACATCCACGCTTCATGATTGTGGCGAACGCGGCGATTGTACTCGCGCCATTCGTCCCCTACACTGCCGCGCACATGGCACTTCCGAAAGTCTCGCTCACGCAGAAGATCTTCATCGGTCTGGCGATCGGTGTGCTCGTCGGCTGGCTCTGGCCGAGTTGGGGTACGGCGGTGCGGCCGCTGTCGATGCTGTTTCTGAACCTGATCAAATCGATCATCGCGCCGCTGATTTTCGCGACGCTCGTGATCGGAATCGCAGGCACCGGCGACATCCGCCAGGTCGGCCGCATCGGATTCAAGGCGCTTCTCTACTTCGAGATCGTGACGACGTTCGCGCTCTTCATTGGCCTCGGCGCAGTGAATCTGACCAAGCCCGGCGTCGGTGTCTCGCTCGCGGGCGTGCATACCGAGGAGAACAAAGCCGTTCTCGCGGACCGAGCGACGAAGTTGTCGAAGGAATCGTCCGAGGCCGCCGCGCGTGGCGATAGCGCCACAGCTGCTGCGAAAGCGTCGCAGGCGGCCGACGCGGTGGGGAAGGGATTGACCGCGCCCGACCCGCCGGCCAAGCCGCAGAAATTCGGCGACATCATCGCCCACCTCGCGCCCGCCTCGATTTTGAAAGCGATGGCCGAGGGCGACGTCCTGCAGATCGTCGTTTTCAGCGTGCTGTTTGCGCTGGCGGTGACGTCCATTGGTGAAAAAGCCAGACCAGTCGTTCAGTGGTGTGAGTCGCTCGCGGACATCATGTTTCGCTTCACCGAGTTCGTGATGAAGTTCGCGCCGGTCGGCGTCGGCGCCGCCATGGCCAACACCATCGGCCACTCCGGCCTCGGAGTCCTTCGCAACCTCGGCATGCTCGTTCTGACGCTGTACGGCGCGCTGATCGTCTTCCTGCTCTTCGTTCTGCTGCCGGTCGCGCTGCTCTTCCGCGTCCCGCTCCGCGACTTTTTCCGCGCCGTGAAAGTCCCCGCGACGATTGCGTTCGCCACGACCTCCTCGGAATCCGCGCTTCCGAAAGCGATGGAGAACATGGAACGCCTCGGCGTCCCGCGCCGCATCGTCGGCTTCGTTCTCCCCACCGGCTACAGTTTCAATCTCGACGGCACAACGCTCTACCTCGCGCTGGCGTCGATCTTCGTCGCGCAAGCCGCGGGCGTACACCTGAGCTGGACGCAGCAGATCGTCATGATGCTCACACTGATGCTGACGTCGAAAGGCGTCGCCGGCGTTCCTCGCGCGTCGCTGGTGATCCTCCTCGGCACACTTGCATCATTCGGCCTTCCCGCCGAGGGTGTGATCGTGATTCTCGGCGTGGACGAGTTGATGGACATGGCCCGCACCTGCGTCAACGTCATCGGCAACTGCCTGGCCACTGTGGTCGTGGCGCGTTGGGAAGGCGCGTTCCGTACGAGTGAATGGGTGGCCGAGGAAGCGGAACTGGAGCAGGTAACCGGATTGCCCGCGATCGCCAGTTAACGCCGATGCGTGCCACGCTTCTCGCTGTCATCCTGCTCGCCGGCTGCGCCTCGGCGGCGCCGGACGACGCGAATGCGCCGAACGTTTCGCTTCACCTCGCGCAAGAAGATTCCGCTCCGAACGCCTACCTCTACGGCGGCGCCGTCAACGTGCGCTACTTGCTATCGGTCGCGAACAGGACGAAGGATCCGGTCACGCTGACGCGCATCGAAATCCGCACCGTCAGCTCCGGCGCGTACACGATCCGTCCGACCTCGACGCCGATCAACATCGACCTTGCTCCGGGCCAGGAGAAAACGATTCCGCTCTCGCTATGGGCCAACGCCCGCGGCGGCAATCTCTCCGCCCACGAATCGGTCACCCTCCGCGCCGCGGCCTACATGACCGGCCCAACCGGCCCGTTCGTGCGCCTCTTTACCGAGTACCTCAGCGAACAGTGACTGACGATCCGCGACCGATCCGCCGGACCACGAGCTTGGAAGCGCGAGGCCGGTGGCTCCGCCGGCTCGGCGCCGTGTTGAACAGCGACGGTGCGCTCTACGTTGTCCTGCTCCTTCTGGTCTGGGGGCTGACTGTGCCAATACGCGGCCTGTGGCAGGACGACACATTGCTGCTGCGGCTCGCGCGCGTGTTTCAAGGCCATGGTTTCGTGGCCGCGTTTACGCCGGTCGTCACTCCGTTGCGGCGTCTCTACTCCCTGCCATGCCGCCTGGCGCTGGCCACGCCGCAGCCGGTCTTGACGATGCACCTGATCTTCGGCGCGGTCTGGCTCGGGCAGGCCCTGGCCGCCGGCTGGATCTCCCGGCTGCTGATGCCGGGGCGGCGTCTCACGCGGTTCCTGGCGATCTGCTTGACGCTCACGGCGACCAGCGACTACCTGACCAACAACCTCACCGCGATTGGCTACAACATCAGCGCGTTCATGCTGCTGCTGACCATCGGCTGCAGCCTGCGCTACATGTTGGGCGGGAGCGTTGGCTGGATCGCACTCGCGTGCGCCGCTATCTCGGTCAGCATCTGGACGATCGATGTCGCCATTCCGGCCCTGCCGTTCGTACCGCTGATCCTGTTTTGGCGAGGCGGCACCGAGGCTTGGCGGCGGATTCTCCTGTTGTTGTCGGCGCTCGGTCTGACGCTGGCTCACGCTGCCCAGGTCGAGTGGCGGTTTCTGCACGATCCAGCCAGTTACGCGGCGGTCGCGCTTCTGCCGATGCGTCTCGCGGATCGTCTTCACCGCACGATCGTTTTCTGGGCAGAGAACTTCATACCGTGGCGATGGGTCTTTGCTCGCAAGGTCTGGTATCCCCGTCCACCGGCGGCGATTCCGTGGTGGGGCATGGCCCTCGCTGCCGGAGCGGCAGCGGCGTGGTTCGCGTTCCGGGTACGAAGGCCACAGAATCCGGATCTGCCGGAGCGCACGGCACGAACGCTCGTGCTGGCCGGGATCTTTGCGGCGATGGCCTTGGTTGCGAATGCGGCGTACGCCGGACTTCAGATGGCCGAGATTCGCTATCGCACGCACATCCTGTCGCGAACGTGGGCATCATTGGCGGTCGCCATTTCGGTCGGATGGGCGGTGCAACAATGGCCTCGCTTCCGGAACGTTTTCCTCCTCGTGCCCGTGCTCTTTGTAGGGTTCGGAGTCTGGGGAGGACTGGAGCGTCAGGACCTCTGGGTTTCGACCTGGAGGCTGCATAAGAAAGAGCTCCTCTCGATCGTTACCTCAGCCCCGGCCCTGAACCCCGCCACGGCTGTCATCCTTCGCAGTCCGCCAACGCCGAATTTGTATCTTGCGACGGAGGCCGAGTATCTCGCGCAGAGCTGGCTCATCCTGCTCTACGATGACCCTGCCATTCACTCTCTACGCATGACTCCGGACCGAGGGACGGGCTGCCGCGCCACGCCCGAGGGGCTCGCGTGCTGGCACGAGCAACAGGCCGAATGCGTCGCCGCCGGCACGTGCGCGGCCGATCGCTTCCCCTACGAAACGCTGGTGATCATGGACTTCGACATTCAGAGAGGAACGTGGGGGTTGGTTTCCAGCCCGCAGGGTGATCCTTTGTTAGGCGGATCTGCCGCGGCGCTGGCTGATTATCGGCCGGCCCGCCGGATCGTGGAACGTCCATTGACGCCACGGCAGCGCGCCCTGTTGCTCGAGTAGCTCGCGTGGATCGCTCAATGACCCCGGAGCTCTCTGTTGTCATCCTCTGCTATCGCTCCGGCAGTGTCGCGCGCTCCTTCGCGGCGCGCATTGGTAAGTCGCTGCTCGATGCGGGTGTCGAAAACTATCAGCTCGTGCTGGTTGGCAACCATGTGGCCGGCAGCGACGACACGACCCCGGACGTCGTCCGGGAGCTGGCTGCCAGTGATCCCCGCATCGTCTGTTCTGCAGTGGAGAAACAGGGAATGATGGGTTGGGACTTGCGCAGCGGACTGGCGCTCGCGACCGGTCAGTATCTGGCATTCATCGATGGCGACGGCCAAGTGCTGGTTGAGGATCTGGTGCGGATCTACCGGCTGATGCGCGAACAAGGGCTCGATCTGGCGAAGACGTACCGAAAGCAGCGCGGCGACGGCATCAAGCGAAAAGTCATTTCGCTTGTCTTCAACGGGCTCTTTCATGTTCTTTTCCCTGGGGTTCTGGTGCGGGACATCAACGCCAAGCCGAAGATCCTGACCCGCGCGGCCTACGAGCGGATGACGCTGCAATCCTCCGACTGGTTCATCGACGCCGAGATCATGATCCAGGCCCGCGCACTGAGACTCCGCGTCGGCGAGACGGAGACAGAATTTCTCGGTTTGACCGGCCGCCGTTCCTTCATCAAGTTGGCGGCTGTCTTCGAGTTCCTGCGCAATTTCCTGCGCTACCGGATCATGGAGTTCCGGCGAAAATGAGGCTCCTCGTGACTGGCCCCGGACGCCTCGGGCGTCCGCTGATTTGGGAGTTGCACCGGCGCGGCATCACCGGCACGGTCCTGCATCGCAGCTCGTCAGACGATTTGCCCCCCGGCTGGCGATCCGTCCGCGCTGACGTGACGAAGCCGGAGAGCCTCGCGGGCGTCTGCTCCGACTGCGATCAGGTTCTCCACCTGGCTGCCGTCACGCACTCCAACCGGAGCGGCCGCTACACCGAGGTCAATGCGACCGGAACACGGAATCTGGTCCTCGAGGCTCGGCGGGCCGGCGTCCAACGGTTCACGCTCGTCAGCACGCGTGCGATCTCTCCCGCTGGCGGCGCCTACAGCCGGTCCAAGATCCAGGCCGAGGAAATCGTTCGGGATTCGGGTCTGGCCTGGAACATCCTCCGGCCTGCCGAAGTCTATGGCGCGGGCGGCGAAGGGATCTCGATGTTGATCGAACGCTGCCGCCAGGGCCGTTGGATCCCGGTCGCCGGCGACGGCAGCCCTCGGCTGGCGCCGGTCTATGTCGATGACGTCATCGACGGAATCTGCCGCGCTGTGGTCACTCCCGGTCATGGCGGCGTGCACGTGCTCGCAGGACCGGAAGAAATGAGCTACCTGCAGCTGATCGAGCGCCTGTCAGCCTTCTTCCACACCAATCCTCGGACCATCCACGTGCCTGCCACCTTGCTCTCCCTCGCCGGTCGAGCGCTCGCGCTCCTCCCTCTCGAAAAGCCACCGCTCTACGCCGACCAGGTCGCGCGCCTGTTCAGTCCAAAGAGCCACGATACCGAGAGCGCGTTTCGAACCCTCGGTTTCACTGCCCGTCCGCTCGAGCAAGGTCTTCATGCTCTCGTCGATGCTCGGTCGTGAGAGCCGCATGCTAGAATCCGCGGACCGTTTTAGAGGCTGCTTCTCTTGGAAAAAGACGTAGTTTGCCTTGATCGGGCGAGCGTAGCTCAGTTGGTAGAGTAGGAGCTTCCCAAGCTCTTGGTCGCGGGTTCGAATCCCGTCGCTCGCTCCAATCTCAATCTCCCGACAGCGCTGGCGCTTACGTGCAGAGTTGTTGAATTCCGGGCGCATAATTGCTTCTCCGTGTCCGGATCAAAATCGTTAATCGCGAGGCGGCTGATCGTCGTTGGGCTCTTTCTGTCCGCGGCACCTTTCGTGTCCGCTCAGAGTCCAGGAACGCGAACGCAGACGAAATCCTCGGTGACAAAGGCGCCGTTCACACCTCGGCTGCAGCCTGGCTCAACCCGTCTCCCGCCTTCGACCGTTCCTTTGCTGTTCGGGATGAAGAGTGTCGAGGTGGCCCGGGTGCTCGAGCCGTTGCATCTCCGACCAAAGTTCCTTGGGCCGGAAGACGGGATCGCGCTGGCGCAGGATCCTGCGGCGGGAACGAGCGTTCCGTACGGGAGCGGGGTTGTGGTGACGCTCGGTTCGATGCCGCGCCTTGTTTTGAGTGGTCCTGCTGCACCGGCGTATGCGGGGCGTGAGTTGGCGTTCAAAGTTGGATTGGTCCCGCCGCTTCCGGAGGGGCCGAAGGCGATCTATCACTTCACGTGGGGCGATGGCACTCCTACTGAGTCGACGGCGAAGGCGGTGGTGATGCATCGGTTTGCCGACCCGGGCGCGCGCGTGGTTTTCGTGATTTGGTCCCTCGCCGACAACGTCAAGATCGGCAGCGCGAGAGTTGCGGTCGACGTCCTTCCTCCGCCATCGGATTCGGGACAGACCGGGACGGTCGTCACGAGGTCGTCCGACGTTCCGTTGTTGTTCGGGATGAATCGTGTCCAGGTGGAGCAGGTTCTCGCGTCGTTGCATCTTCGTCCGGCGTTTTCGGGGATCAATCGTGGGATCGTTTTCGATCAGAAGCCGTCGGCGGGGACGCGCGTCCCGTTCGGGAGCGGCGTGGCGGTGAGGCTCGGGGAACTGCCGCGGCTTGTTTTGAGCGCGTCGCCCGCGCCGGCAAGTACAGCGAGCGATCTGCGGCTTACCGTTGCGTTTGAACCGCCGCTGCCTCCGGGAACGCCGGTCACCTATCAGTACACGTGGGGCGATGGCACGTTCACAGGGCCGACCGGAGACTGGGTATTCACGCATCGTTTCTCCGAGGTTTCGAATCGCCTGGTCTCGGTCGTTGCTACCGTCAACGGTCGCGTCAAGATCGAGGGCCGTATTTCTGTCGAAGTCGTTGCGCCGCCGCCCTCGGACACGGCACAGACAGCGACAGTGTCCGACACAAGCACGACTACGACGCAAACAGCGACAGCCTCGGATACGAGCACCACCACTGCCACGGCCACTTCAGTGGATACGGGAACAACAACGTCATCGACTACCGAAACGGGAACGGCCACCTCGGACACAACGCCGACGCTGCCGGTTGAGACGACACCAACAGCGATCGCCTCGACCACCGAGACGGGAGGTTCGGTTCCAACGCCTGATTCGCCATCGAACCTACTCGTGTGGATCGGGGCGGCTGCGGTTGTTCTGCTACTCGTCGTCACTTTCCTGCTCGCGCGCGTTCTTCGCGCGCTCAATCGGAAGACGCCCGAAACGCAGGCGCAGGCGAAATCGCCGGTGGCGTTCAATGGCGGTGTGCGCGCGATCGAGTATGAGATCGAGCATCCTGAGTTGATTCGGAAAGGGCCGGCAGTTGGGTTGCGTGGAGGAGTCCGCGCCCAGGAGGGGGACGATGTCTGAGGAGATGCTTTCGGTGAAGGATTTGCTTGCGCTGCCGGAAAGCGGCGTTCCCGCGCAGAGTTTGAGCGCGGGGATGAGTGAGAAGGATGTGGAGTCGTTCAAGAAAACGATCGACGGCGCGCTGCCGGGGATGAAGTGGTCGGCGCTCGAAGGGGCGGTCGGCAGCAAGTTGTCCGAGGTGCTCGACGGCATCGATGCGGTCACGCTTTTCGCTGGCGCTTGGGAGAAGTACCACCTGCTTTCGGATGCGGCGGAGAAGAGTAAGTCGGGGGCGACCATGCTGGTGCCGCTGGCCGAGCATCCGCTGAAAACGAAATTGCATCCGTATGTCGAGATTCAGTTGGGGCCGGACGTCATCAAGCGGATCGAATTCGAAGTCACGCTGTCGTTGAAACTCAAAGGGATCACCGTCCGCGTGCAATCGGCAGAGATTCACGGCATCGAAGCTGGCACTTGCGAAGGAAGCGCCGAGCTTGGACTGGCGGCGAGCTCGATCTGGAAGCACGACATCAAGCCGATCAACCTTCCGGGCAAGATCACGCTTCGCAAAGGGATACCCATCAAGACATAAGATGTGGTCATGAGCGCACTCAAAATCGTCGCGATTCTCCTGATCGTGGCCGGCATCGCTGGGCTGGTCTACGGCAAATTCACCTACACGAAGGCCACGCACGAGATCAAAGCGGGACCGATCGACCTCGCGTTGAAGGAAAAGAAGACGGTGAATGTCCCGCTGTGGGTGGGCATCGCCGCGATCGTCGCCGGCGGCCTCCTGCTCTTCGTCCCGAAACGAAGTTGAATAGAATCGGGCGGTGGACAACCAACCTCTTTCGCCTGACGAATTGCGGTGCATGCACGCCTACTGGCGCGCGGCAAACTATCTCTCCGTCGGCCAGATTTACCTGCTCGACAATCCGCTCCTTCGCGAGCCTCTCGCGCTCTCACACACCAAGGCGCGTCTCCTCGGCCATTGGGGTACGACGCCTGGGCTGAACTTCATCTACGTCCATCTGAATCGCGTCATCAAGGCGCGCGATCTGAGCATGATCTACATCGCCGGTCCGGGCCACGGCGGGCCGGGTCTGGTCGCGAATACGTACCTCGAAGGGACGTACAGCGAGATGTATCCGCACATCTCGCGCGATGCCGAGGGGATGCAGAAGTTGTTCAAGCAATTCTCGTTTCCGGGCGGGATTCCGAGTCACGTTGCGCCGGAGACGCCGGGATCGATTCACGAAGGGGGCGAGCTCGGATACGCGCTTGTGCACGCGTACGGCGCGGTTTTCGACAATCCCAATCTCGTCGCCGCGTGCGTCGTCGGCGACGGCGAAGCGGAGACGGGACCGCTCGCGGCGAGCTGGCACTCGAACAAGTTCCTCAATCCCGTCAACGACGGCGCGGTGCTGCCGATCCTCCATTTGAACGGCTACAAGATCGCCAATCCGACGGTGCTCGCGCGCATCAGCAGCGACGAGCTGCGCGATCTCTTCACCGGCTATGGCTACAAACCGTACTTCGTCGAAGGCGATGATCCCGAGGCGATGCATCCGTTGATGGCGGCAACGCTGGATAAGGCGTTCGATGACGTCGCGGCGATTCAGAACGACGCGCGCACGAACGGATTCAGCACGCGGCCAACGTGGCCGATGATCATCCTGCGGACGCCGAAAGGATGGACCGGTCCGAAGGAAGTGGACGGACTGAAAACCGAAGGCTCGTGGCGATCGCATCAGGTTCCGTTCGCGGACCTGGCGAAGAAACCGGCGCACGTGAAACTGCTGTCGGATTGGATGAAGAGCTACAAACCGGAGGAGCTGTTCGACGAGAACGGAACGCTGCTGCCGGAGATCGCCGAGCTCGCACCGAAAGGCGAGCGGCGCATGGGCGCGAATCCGCACGCGAACGGCGGACTGCTGCTGCGCGATCTGCGCATGCCCGATTTCCGCAAGTATGCGATCGAGGTGAAGACGCCGGCGACATCGCTCAACGAAGCGACGCGAATCGCCGGCAACTTTCTCCGCGACATCATCAAAGGCAATCCCGAGAACTTCCGCATCGTCGGCCCCGACGAAACCGCATCCAATCGCCTCGGCGCGATCTTCGAAGCGACCGAGCGCGTCTTCACCGGAACGATTCTTTCGACGGACGAACACATCGCGCATGAAGGCCGCGTGATGGAAGTGCTCAGCGAGCACCTCTGCCAGGGCTGGCTCGAAGGCTACCTGCTCACCGGCCGCCACGGTTTCTTCTCCTGCTACGAAGCCTTCATCCACATCGTCGACTCGATGTTCAACCAGCACGCGAAATGGCTGAAGACGACGCGGCACATTCCGTGGCGCCGTCCGATCGCGTCGCTGAACTACCTGCTCACGTCGCACGTCTGGCGGCAGGACCACAACGGGTTCAGCCACCAGGATCCTGGCTTCATCGATCACGTCGTCAACAAGAAGGCCGAGGTCGTGCGCGTCTATCTGCCGCCCGACGCGAACACGCTGCTCTCTGTCGTCGATCATTGCCTGCGCAGCCGCAACTACGTGAACGTGATCATCGCCGGCAAGCAACCGGCGTTGCAGTACCTCGACATCGATGCGGCGACGAAACATTGCGCCGCCGGCATCGGGATGTGGGAGTGGGCGAGCAACGATCACGATGCCGAGCCGGACGTGGTGATGGCGTGCGCCGGCGACGTACCGACGCTCGAAACGCTGGCCGCGGTCTCTATCCTCCGCAAGCGTTGTCCGCAGCTGAAAATCCGCGTCGTCAACGTCGTCGATCTGATGACGCTCCAACCGCCGGGCGAGCATCCGCACGGACTGTCGGATCGCGATTTCGATTCGCTCTTCACCGCGGACAAGCCGGTGATCTTCGCCTTCCACGGCTACCCCTGGCTGATCCATCGCCTCGCGTACCGCCGCACGAATCACGCAAACCTGCACGTGCGCGGCTACAAGGAGGAAGGGACGACCACGACACCGTTCGATATGACCGTGCTGAACGATCTCGACCGCTTCCACCTCGTCATCGACGTCATCGACCGCGTCCCCGGCCTCCTCACGCGCTTCGCGCACGTGAAGCAGGAGATGCACGACAAGCTGGTCGAGCACCGCCAGTACGTCTGCGAGTTCGGCGACGATTTGCCTGAGATCCGGGATTGGGTTTGGCCGGGATAGACGAGTAACGAGTTATCCTATCCACTGTCATGGACGCCAAGCAGATTGTCCACGCTGACCCTGAAATCCTCGGCGGTACTCCCGTTTTTATCGGCACGCGCGTGCCGGTTCACGCGCTGATCGACTTCCTGGAGAGCGGCGACTCGATCGAGGATTTTCTTGAAAACTATCCGGGCGTGAGCCGCGAACAAGTGGTTGCGTTTCTGGAAGAGGCGAGTCAGGCGCTCGTCGCGACGATTGCGTGAAACGCGTCCTGTTCGACGAGAACCTCCCGAGATTGCTCCGGCGGAAGCTGCCTGACTTCGAGATTCGTACGGTTCAGGAGGAGGGTTGGGGATCATTCCGAAATGGCGAACTTCTGCGCCGCGCTGAGGTCACGTTTGAGGCTTTCCTTACCGCGGATCGGCGGATGGAGTACCAGCAGAAACTCACATCATTCGAAATGGGTGTAGTCGTTCTCGACACGCACAGTCTTCAACTGGACATTCTCGAGCGGGCGGTGAACGACATTCGCGCGGCACTCCATCGCGTCGAACCCGGGCAAATCATCCACGTGATCGTGCCCTAGCTCTGCCATCGCTTCGCCTTATTTTGTTGGTACCCTCACCTTCGATGGCTACTCGTTCCCGGATCAAGGATTTTTTCTGGCGGCACTCGGCGGGGATTGCCTTTCTCGTCATGGTCTGCTTCGTCGGGTTTCTGGCGTTTGTTGGCTACACGTACATCATCATCACCAAGAAATTCGATGCGACCCGGCGGTGGGACCTGCCGAGCCGGATCTATTCGGATGCCACGCCGCTTGTTCCCGGGATGACCGTTCCGCGAACGCTACTCGAGCCGAAGCTGAACCATGTCGGCTATCACGAGGTCGCGGCACGCGTGACCAATCCTGGCGAGTATCGCTACACGGGAAACACGCTCGAGATTTACCTGCAGAACTTCGAGTATCCGGACATCGAGTTTCGCGCGCTTCCGGTGGCGATCGAGATGGACGGCGGCACCGTTCGCGCCATCAAGCGGCTCGACGACGGCGCTGCGCTGCGCGGCATCCGCATCGAGCCGGAGCTCATCACGTCGATCTACAACAACGAGATGGAAGACCGGCTGCCAGTCGCGCTCGACGCGGTGCCGAAGATCGTGAGCGAGGCGATCATCTCCACCGAGGACAAAAATTTCTACCACCATGAAGGGATCTCAATCCGCGGCTCGCTCGGCGCGCTCGTCACCGACATCCGCAATCGGAACATTACGCACGGCGGTTCGACTCTGACGCAGCAACTCATCAAGAACTTCTACCTCAATCCGGAGCGCAGTTGGCCGCGCAAGCTCCACGAGATGCTCATGGCGGTGCTGCTCGAAGCGCGCTACAGCAAGCAGCAGATCCTCGAGGCGTACCTCAACGAAATCTACCTCGGCCAGAACGGAGCTGTGCAGATCGCGGGCGTCGAGCAGGCCTCGCAGGTCTACTTCGGCAAACATGTCACGTACCTGACGCTGCCCGAGGCAGCCACGCTCGCCGGCATCATTCGCTCGCCGAATGTGCTCTCGCCGCTGACGCATCCCGATCGCGCCAAAGGGCGTCGCGACACCGTGCTGCAATTGATGAAGGAGCAAGGCTACATCAGCGATACGGAGTACGAGCAGGCGGTAGCGTCGCCGCTGACGACGTCGCGCTTTCCGAAGACCTCCCGCAGCGCGCCGTTCTTCGTCGATCTCGTGCTCAAGCAATTGAAGGAGACGTATCCCGAGACGCAGCTCCGCACCGAGGGGCTACGCGTGTTCACGACACTCGACACGATCATGCAGCGCTCTGCCGAGCTGTCGCTCGACAGCGGCATCGAGTCGCTCAACAAACACTATCCGTATCTGCGCAAATCGGCTACGCCGCTCGAAGGCGTGATCCTGACCATCCAGCCGGGCACCGGATACGTGAAAGCGCTCGTCGGCGGGCGGAGCTATTCGAAGACGCAGTTCAATCGCGCCATCCAGGCGCGCCGGCAGCCGGGATCGCTCTTCAAACCGTTCGTCTACGCAACGGCGATGGATCCCGCGCGCGGCCAGCAGGCCTTCACGGCCGCGACGGTGCTCGACGATTCGCCGATCAGCATTCGCACCGGCAACGCGGTCTGGACGCCGCAGAACTACGATCTTCGCTACCACGGCCAAGTCACTGTCCGCGAGGCGCTGGCGCATTCGTACAACATCCCCGCAGTACGCGCGGCGATGAATGCCGGCGTGCCGAACGTGATCAAGACGGCGGCCACGATCGGCATCGAGAGTCACCTCGCGCCGTATCCGTCGGTATCGCTCGGATCGTTCGAAGTCACGCCGCTCGAAATCGCCTACGCCTACTCCGCCTTCGCGAACCTCGGCGTGAAAGCGGAACCGATCTCGATCCTTGCCGTGTCGACCGCCGAGGGGAAGTTGCTGGAATCGCGCGAAGTGAAAATGAGGCGCGTGGCGCCGGCCAGCGTCTGCTACGTGATGAACGACGTTCTCAAAGGCGTCTTCGAATTCGGCACTGCCAGCAAAGCGCGACAGCTCGGATTCGAACGTCCGTTCGCCGGCAAGACCGGGACCACGAGCAGCTACCGCGACGCCTGGTTCATCGGCTATTCGCCGCGCATCCTGTCGCTGGTCTGGCTCGGCTTCGACGACGGCCACAGCATCCGTCTGGCCGGCGGCGACGCGTGCGTCCCGATCTGGACGAACAACATGAACCGCGTCAGTGGCCTGATTCCGGACGTCGACTGGAAACGTCCCGAGGATGTCATCGACCGTCAAATCGATCCGCAGTCGGGGATGCTGGCCACGCCGTACTGTCCGCAAACGAAGGATGAGATTTTCGTCGCCGGCACCGAGCCCACCTCGGTATGCCCGCTCCACGCCGGCAGTGGCGAGCCGAGTCCGTTCTGGCGCGACAACACGGAGACGGCGCAGGCGAGCGAGGGTCTCGTCCCGAATCCGGCAGGACCGCAGCCCACGCCGCAGCAGCAACCGAAGAAGAAAGAAGAGCACGGGCTAAGGAAGTTGCTGCGCAGCATCTTCGGCGGGCAGTAGCTAAGGGCGGGCTGTCTCGCTGGTGGACTTAACCAAAGTGGTCCTTCGGTTTAACTACATCGTTCGAAGTTAAACCCTGAGTTACTAAACCACGAGGAAGACGGCCTGAGGATCAAGGCGCTTCGAGCAAGTCAATGATTTCGCGGGCCATGTAGACGCGATTCCGGCCGCTCGCGGGCTCCGTGAGAATTCCGGACGCGACAAGTTTCTCGACGTTCATCTTTGCTGCTCGGTAGGTCACGTCGAGCTCGCGTGCGGCCGCAGTGATCGTGATCGCGGGCAATGCAAACAGACGATCGATCATCGCGCCGAGAAGTGCGGAGCTGCGGGCAGAGGTAGTACGTTTTCGATACTCCTGCCGCAGAGCGAGCAGTGTGCTCGCGCGGCGAACGGCGTCATTCGCCTGCTCGGTCACGGCACTCAGAAAGTACGCGATCCACTCCGCCCACTCGCCATGTTGACTGACGTTGAGAAGCAAGCCGTAGTAGTCACTGCGATGCCGTTCGAAGAATCCGCTCAGGTAGAGCAACGGATGGTCGAGCAGTTTCTCCGTGTGAAATAGAAATGTGATCAGAAGCCGTCCTATCCGGCCGTTGCCGTCGAGAAACGGATGGATGGCCTCGAAGTGATAGTGGATCAGTGCGAACCGAATCAATGCCGGCAGATGCGACGGCGCATGAAGAAACTTCTCGAACGCGTCGAGTGCCTCGTGCATGTCGGGAACCGGTGGCGGAACGTACTTGGCGTCCGCGATGCGTGAGCCCGGCGCGCCGATCCAATTCTGCAGATGCCGGAACTGGCCGGGATTGCTGCTGCCGCCGCGAACGCCACGCATCAGCCGTTCGTGAACTTCACGAATGAATCGCAGGCTCAGCGGGAACTCCTTCAGCCGATCGAGACCATAGTCGAGAGCCGCAACGTAGTTCGCCACCTCGTGGACATCGGCAGCGTCCACCGGAGTATTGCCTGCTTCGTACGCAACCAGGTCGCCGACCGACGCTTGTGTTCCTTCGATACGACTCGACAGGACCGCTTCGCGGCGCGCGAAAGGAGCGATGAGCAGGTGCGGGTTTGGCAACGTGGCGCCGACGCCGCGGAGATTCGCGACAGCCCGTTCCGCGTGGGTGATCGCGTTGAGCATCTCCCACGAAAGCGCCAGATCGGGAGGAAGCGGGCTCGGCACGAATGCGGCAGCGCCGTCACTCGTTCTGACGATCCGTCCCGCTGCCGGCGCGGTAAAGTCGTTCGCGTTCATATACTCAGGTACACCGAAGCGGTTGCGAATTATACTTTGAGGCCTGAAAGTATAAAAGGCCGCTTCTCAATTAACCTTTAGTAGCATCACGCACGCTTTGACCTCCATCCTCCAAACCGAAACCGCGCCGAAGCCTGCCTCGCCGACGCTCGTCGAGCGCGGGAACGCGGTCATCGACCGTCTCAAGCGGCATGGCGAAGAGGCGTTCTACTACCTCGGTGGCGTGGCGGACCTGGCCACGCAGACGATCCAGCAGTTCATCCGAGGGCCCATCGATCGCGGTGTAGTCATCGCGCAGTTCGATCAGATCGGCGTTCGGTCGATCTCCATCGTCGCCATCACCTCGCTCTTCATCGGGATGGTGCTCGCACTGCAGACCGCGTACTCGCTCGCGGACTTTGGCGGCGCACTGCTGATCGGCAAAGTCGTTTCGCTCTCGTTGATTCGCGAGCTCGCGCCGGTGCTGATGGCGCTCATGGTCGGTGGCCGAGTCGGCGCCGGCATTGCCGCGGAACTCGGCACGATGAAAGTCACCGAACAGATCGACGCCTTGCGCGCGCTGGCGACGAATCCCGTCCGCAAGCTCGTCGTGCCGCGCGTGCTCGCGACGACGATCATGATGCCGCTCCTGACGTTGCTGGCGTGCTTCATCGGCATCATGGGCGGGCTCGTCATCGCCGTCGGCAGCCTGCACCTCAGCTCCAACTTCTACATCCGCAGCGTCATCGAGACCGTTAAATACAACGACCTCGCCTCGGGCATCGGAAAGACTTTCTTTTTCGGATTCACGATCGGGCTGATCGCCTGCTACAACGGTCTCAGCACCACCGGCGGTGCGGACGGCGTTGGCCGTTCCACGACCGCTACTGTCGTCACCGCGTCGATCACGGTATTGGTTCTCGACTTCTTTCTCACGAAAGTTTTCCTCTTCATCTTCTGATGACTGAAACGACCATCGCTCCCGACCGGCGCGCCGAGCCGCGCGAAACGCCTGACCGAAGGCGCCAGGCGCGCGATCTCTTCGTCGAGTTCCGCGACGTCAACAAGGCGTACGGAAACAAGCAGGTGCTGCGCGGCGCCGATCTCAAGGTTTACCGCGGCGAAGTTCTGGTCATCCTCGGCGGATCGGGGAGCGGCAAGTCGGTCACGCTGCGGCACATGCTCGGACTGGAAGCGCCTGACAGCGGACGCGTCATCGTCGAGGACGAAGACATCACCGATCATCCCGAGGAAGAGCTGTACCGCGTGCGGAAAAAGTTCGGCATGCTGTTCCAGAGTGGTGCGCTGTTCGACTCCATGAACGTCTTCGAGAACGTCGCCTTTCCGCTGCGCGAGCACACGGAGATGTCCGAGGATGAGATCGCGCGGGCGGTGAAAGAGAAGCTCGGGCTCGTGAATCTGCCGAATACCGAAAACCTCATGCCCGTCGACCTCTCCGGCGGCATGCGCAAGCGCGTCGGACTGGCGCGTTCGATCGTGCTCGATCCGAAGATGATTCTCTACGACGAGCCGACCACTGGTCTCGATCCGATCACGTCGCAGAAAATCAACGAGCTGATCATCGATTTGCAGTCGAAACTCAACGTCACCTCGGTCGTCGTGACGCACGACATCCAGTCGGCGTTCTCGGTCGGCGACCGCATCGCCTTCCTCAACAAAGGCGTGTTCGAGTGGGTGGGGACGATGGAAGAAGCGCGCACTTCGGAGCATCCGGTGCTGCGCGAATTCCTGAAAGCCTCAGCCGTCACCGCGGCACAGCCGCCTCACTAAAATCTGGGAAAACCGTTCGGACCAAAAACGATGGCACCTAAACCAAAAGAAAAAACGATCCGCGTCGGGCTTCTCGTCGCGGCCGCCTTGCTCGTGCTGATGATCTTCGTCTTCTTCATCGGCTCCGAGCAGAAGATCTTTTCGCGCAAGAACGAATACAAAGTGCGCCTCGACAACGTCACGGGATTGGCCGAGGGGAATCCGGTCAAGATCTCCGGCGTGACGGTCGGCGTCATCAAAGACATCACCCTTCCGTTCGATCCGAAAATGCGCGACGTCGACATCGTGCTGATGGTCGACCGCAAATACGCGGATCGCATCCGCACCGATTCCCGCGCCCGCATGAAGAAACTCGGTCTGCTGGCTGGCGACAGTTACATCGACATCTCTCCCGGCAGCCCCAAGTTCGACTCGCTCGAGCCGGGCGCGATGATTCCGGCCGCGCGCCAGACCAACGTCGATCAGCTCATCTCCTCGGGTGAGGATCTCGTCGACAACTTCGTGCAGATTTCGTATTCGCTGAAGAACATCCTTGGCCGCGTCGACCGCGGCGAAGGTCTCATCGGCGAGCTGACCTCGACGCCGGAAACGAAGCAGCGCATCACCGATACGTTCCTCACCACGCTCAACAAAACCAACGCGATCCTCGGCCACGTCGAGAGTGGCAAGGGCTTGGTCGGACGTCTCGTGTACGACGACACCTACGCGACCTCGCTCACCGGCTCGATCCAGGAAAGCGCCCGCTCGCTGCAGACGCTCGTCGCCGACGTGCAGGGCAGTTTGAAGAGCGGACAGGGGATGATCCCGGCGCTGCTGACCGATCCCGAAGGGAAGAAGAAAGTCTACGAGCTGGTCGACAACCTGAAGACGACGTCATCGAATCTTGCCGCAATCAGTGCGTCGTATCAGAGCGGACAAGGTCTCGTGCCGCGTCTTATGAACGACAAGCAGTACGGCGACCAGGCGCTCAACGAATTCACCGGTCTGCTTCATCAGCTCAACGACACCGTCGCGAAGTTGAATCGCGGCGAAGGGACGGCCGGCAAACTGGTCAACGATCCCTCGGTGTACGAGTCCGTCAACGACATCCTCATCGGCATCAACGAGTCGAAGCTCCTGCGCTGGCTGATCCGCAACCGCCAGCAGAGCGGGATTCAGAAGCGCTACGACACGGAGTCGTCCAAGCCCGCGCCCGCCGCGCCTCCGCCGCCGGTCAAGCCAGTGACGAAGAGCGAAGCGCCACCCGCGGCGCCTGACGTGCCGCCAGTGGCGAATCCAACGACGACAACGACGACCACTTCGACTTCACCACCGATGTAGCTGTCATCCTGAGCCGCCGAAGCTGCGTAGGCGAAGCCGAAGCAGCGTAGGACGGTCGAAGGACCCCCCGCCTGTTAACCCGGTCGGGCGCGGTTATCAGCGGGGGATCGTTCGACCGTCCTACGGCGCTCCGGCTTCGCCTACGCGCCTCCGGCGGCTCACGATGACAGCGGTGATACGATCTCGCGCCGCGCGTTCGCGCATTACTTTCCCCGGAGGATTCCCAGGTGGATATCGCAGTCATCGGAACGGGCTATGTCGGGCTCGTTACCGGGGCCGGTCTGGCCGATTTCGGCAACGACGTCATTTGCTGTGACATCGATCCGAAAAAAATTGACGCCCTGAACAACGGGGAGATTCCGATCTACGAGCCGGGTCTCGACAAGATCGTCAGCCGCAACGTCGGCGAGGGACGGCTGCGTTTCACCACCGACCTCGGCGACGCCATCAGCCGCAGCCGCGCTATTTTCATCGCCGTCGGCACGCCTCCCAAGCCCGACGGCTCGGCGAATCTCAGCTACGTCGAAAGCGTCGCGCGCACGATCGCGCAACACATGAACGGGCCGAAGCTCGTGATCACCAAATCGACTGTTCCCATCGGCACCGGCCGGATGATCGAGAAGATCCTCGAGGAATCGGGCAACGGACAAAAAGGCTCCGTCGTTTCGAATCCTGAGTTCCTGCGCGAAGGCTCCGCGATCGAAGATTTCCTCAAACCGGACCGCGTCGTTATCGGCGCCTCGGACGACGAATCGATCGAGTTGATGAAAGAGATTTACGCGCCGCTGCACTCACTCGAAATCCCGTTCGTCGTCACGAATGTCGAGTCGGCCGAGTTGATCAAGTACGCCGCGAACGGCTTCCTCGCGACGAAGATCTCGTTCATCAACGAGGTCGCGCAGATCTGCGAACGCGTCGGCGGCAATGTGCAGGATGTTGCACTCGGCATGGGTCTCGACACCCGCATCGGACCGAAGTTCCTCCAGTCCGGGCCCGGCTTCGGCGGATCGTGTTTTCCGAAAGACAGCTCCGCGATGGCCACCATCGCCCGCGCACACGGCTATCCGTTTCAGATCATGGAAGCGGTGCTGCGCGTGAACGACGACATCAAGCAGCGCATGGTCACGAAGATCGTCGACGCGTTGGACGGCGACGTGAAGGGGAAGACGATCGGAATCCTCGGCCTGGCGTTCAAGCCCGACACTGACGACATGCGCGATTCGCCCGCCATCCCCGTCATCAAAGGGCTGCAGGCCCTCGGCGCGCGCATTCAGGCGTACGACCCGCAGTCGATGGAGAACAGCCGCGCGATTTTCGACAACGTCGACTATTGCGACGACGCGTATGGCACTGCCGAGGGCGCGGACGCGATCGTGTTGGCAACGGAGTGGAATGCGTTCCGCGCGCTGAATTTCGAGCGCATCAAGAAGGCGATGAAAGTGCCGAACCTGATCGATCTCCGCAACGTTTACGATCCGCAGCGCATGAAGGCGCTCGGCTTCTACTACTCATCGGTCGGCCGCGCCGAAGACGTTCGCAAGGCGGTCAGCGCCTGATGGGCCGTGCGCTCATCACCGGCGGCGCCGGATTCCTCGGCTCGCACCTTTGCGAGCTCTTCCTCGAACGCGGCCACGAAGTCATCTGCATCGACAATTTCATCACCGGCAATCCGGCCAACATCCAGCACCTCATCGGCCGCGAGGGTTTTTCGTTCGTGAAGTACGACGTCACGAACTACATTCACATCGACGGCGATCTCGACTACGTCCTGCATTTCGCGTCGCCGGCCAGTCCCATCGACTATCTCGAAAAGCCGATCCAGACGTTGAAAGTCGGCTCGCTGGGCACGCACAAAACGCTCGGCGTGGCCAAAGACAAAGGCGCGCGCTACCTGATCGCGTCGACGTCCGAGGTTTACGGCGATCCGCTCGTGCATCCGCAGAAAGAGGACTACTGGGGCAACGTGAACCCGGTCGGTCCGCGCGGCGTGTACGACGAGGCCAAGCGCTTCGCCGAGGCCATGACGATGGCGTATCACCGTTTCCACGGCGTCGAAACGCGCATCGTGCGCATCTTCAACACGTACGGGCCGCGCATGCGCATCAAAGACGGCCGCGTCGTGCCCGCGTTCATCTCGCAGGCGCTGCGCAACGAGCCGATGACGGTGTTCGGCGACGGCTCGCAGACGCGCTCGTTCTGCTTTGTCACCGATCTGATCGAAGGCATCTACCGCCTGCTGATGTCGGATGATCCGAATCCGACCAACATCGGCAATCCGAACGAGATGACCGTGCTGCAGTTCGCCGAAGAGATCAAACGCCTGACCGGCAGTAACGCGCCGATCGAGTTCCGCCCGCTCCCCGAGGATGATCCGAAGATTCGCAGGCCCGACATCACCAAGGCGCGCACGCTTCTGAAATGGGAGCCGGTCGTGCCGCTCGAAGAAGGGCTGCAGAAAACGATCGACTACTTTCGAAGGGTGCTCTGATGATCAAACGCGTCGTGATCGCATTCGCCGCCGGCTTCGTCTCCACGGCCGTCTTTCATCAGTGCGTGCTCGCGCTGCTGCATGCATTCAGCATCGCGCCGAAGCCGGCCTGGCCGATGCAGGCGGTGCCGCCGTTCGGAATCCCGGCGGTGATTTCGCTCGCGTTCTGGGGCGGGATTTGGGGCGTGATCATGATGCCGATGATCGAAGGCCGCCGCGGCGCGTCATTCTGGATCGCCGCGATCCTCTTCGGTGCAATCTTCCCGACGCTGGTGGCGTGGTTCATCGTCTCGCCGATCAAGCATCAGCCGATCGCCGGCGGATGGAAGCCGCGCGCGATGATGATCGGCCCGATCGTCAACGCAGCCTGGGGTTTCGGCACCGCGCTGATCTACCGCGTCTTCATTCCGCGGTAACTCCCGAGCGAGCCGCGCAAGCAGCAGCGAGGCGTGCGCTACACTCGCCCGCGTGAAGGCCATCCGCCTCCTGGCGTCGTGATGTCGCGCGTCCGTCTCGCCAACGCCGCATTCGTGCTGATCTTCGCGGCGTTCACGTTCCTGCACCTGCATCGCATCGCCTCGATCTCACCGACGTGGGATGAAGGGACGGACATCACAATCACCCAATGTCTGGCCAGGACGCACGATCCATTCGCCTGCCTCGACGACATCTCGCAGACGCGGTTGCCGTACTTCATCCACGCGGTGGTTTTGATGTTGACGCCATCGATCAACGCTCAGTACGTCGTCAGCTTCATCGCCAGCGCGCTCACTCTGCTGATGCTCTACGGATTCGCCCGCCGCGAATTCGGCCTTGGCGTGGCGACGATGACGGCGGCGCTGTACGTCACATCGCCACAGATTCTGGCGTCGGGCCGGATGCTGATGACGCATTCGAACGTGCTGTTTGCGATGTTCACGACGGCGTCGTTCGTTGCGTTTTACCGTAGCGCCGGCGGCCCGCCGGCTGGACCGCCGAAGCCTGCCCTGAGCGGAGCCGAAGGGGCTCGGCGGCAAGTCAAAAGCGCCAGCGAGCCGCTGGCGGTCCAGCCGCCGAGCCGGCGGCGCTACGAGGTGAAGTGGTTGATCCTCAGCGCCGTCGCCTTCGGCCTCGCAACTTCCTGCTCGATCCTCGGCGTATTCAACGGCATCGTCATCGCCGTCTTTTACGCGATGACGCGCCGTTACGCCTGGCGCGATCTGCTATTCATCCCGATCGCCATCGCAACGTTCTTCGCCACCTCGGTGATCTATCTGAATCCGGCGTTGCTCGTGAAACTCATCCGCGCATGCACGCTCCCGAACCCATACCCCTTCTGGAACTATCTGAACCTCGGGTCGCCGCACGCACCCTGGTACTTTTCGCTCGTTCTCTTCGTCATCAAAATCGGACCGTGGTGGCTCGTCCTCGCCGCCGCCTGCTACGCGACGACGCTGCATCGCCCGCGACGATTGCAGACGACGTTTCTGGCGGCGTTCGGAATGGCGCTGCTCATCAACTTCGCGCTGAAGGGATTCGTCTTCCGCTACGACGCACCGCACCATCAGGTGCAGTTCTATCCGCTCGTCTGCCTCTTGCTCGCCGCGGTCATCCTCGAGCACCGGACGACGAAGCCTCTGATCGCAGCGATCGTGCTCTGCTTCGCGATCCAGCTCTACGACGTCATCCGCTTCTTCCCGAACTACCTTTTCTACGGTGCGCAATACGGCGACCGGTTCATCGGCGAGTTCTACGGACCGGCGGTCATGCACGGGCAGGATCGCGGTCCAATCAACGCATACATCGACATGCTCATCGCGCGCGATCCGAACGTGAAGATCCTCGTCGCCGACAACAACGCGCTCGAGCGGCCGGAGACGAATTTCGTTCCGTTCACGAAGCGCGATCCCGCTGTGCGTTATGAGTACGCGTTCGTCGACCGGCTGTTTGCCATGCACGTTCGCTTTCCGGAGCGCGATGCGTACAACGCGTACATCGGTGCTCATTACGTGGAGGAGTACACGTATTACTTTCCTACGCGGGTGTGGATGTATCGCGTGATGAAGCTGTCATCCTGAGCCGCCGGAGGCGTTGGAGCGCAAAGCGCGGAACGCCGTAGGACGGTCGAAGGACCTCCATCCTGCTAACCCGGCGGGCGGCGGAGATTCAAATGGCACGTACTTGGGGGGTCCTTCGACCGTCCTGCGCTGCTCCGGCTTCGCCTACGCAGCTCCGGCGGCTCAGGATGACAGCTAAACCACATACGCCACCGCAAACCCCACCTGCGCCGCCATCATCATCAAATACATGTGCCGCCATGACGGATGGTTTTCCGTCGCCGTCAGCTCGTCGGGATTGCGGACGATCAGCCAGACCGTGTACGCGCCCCAGAGCGCGAGGGCGATTCCGAGGATCGTCAGGAACGTTCCGTTGCCGGTGAGGATGTGCGTGGCGGCGCCGAGCGGCATCAGCAGCCACGGGAAGATGAAGAACGGCGCGATCATCCACGCCGCGCGTTTCACGCCGAATGCGATCGGAAGCGTGCGGCATCCACCGGCGCGGTCGCCTTCGATGTCGCTGAAATCCTTCGTCGATGCGGCGCCGAGGAGGAAGAGCATGAAGACCGAGCCGATGAACCACGGCTCGGCGGTCGTCGCGTGCGCCACCATCGTCCAGCCGGCCACTTTCAGCAGGCAGCCGCGCGGGATGGCGATGGTCAGGTTCGCGCCGATCGGATGCGCCTTCGTCCGGCCGAGCGCGGGGACCGAATAGACGAATGTCGAGATGAACGCGATCAGGTAGATGGCGATGCACTCGTGCCACGGCAGCGGCGCGAAGAATTTCGCGCGCCAACTCGTGTACGGATAGACGACCACAAGCCACGTCGGCACGAGGCCGAGGACGTACATGATCCAAGTGAAGATCCATGCGCCGCGCCGCGACACATCGCCCGTCACCAACGGCCGCTTCGGCTTGTTGATGCGATCGATCTCGAGGTCGTAAATCTGGTTCAGCGAATTGTTCGCCGCGTTCAGGAACGACGCGCAGAGCGAGCCGAGAACGATCGTCCAGATCACGGAGGACGTCAGCGCGCGAGTCGGATCGGGATTGTGCGCCGATCCCCACGCGCATACCGCGCCGGAGACGATGCCGAGGAGCGGCGGAAGAAGTGTGAATGGACGGGCGAGGGCAATGTAGTGCTTCAAGCGGCGGCAGTTTAATCCGCAGATTGACGCAGATGGGACGCAGATAAAGGCTTAGCGGCGTTTTACGCACGCAGCCAGCAGCAACGCCGCCGCGCCGAGCGCGATCCATCCTCTTCGTTTGTTCAGTTCGAGCGCGATGCTGGTATCCGTCGAGCGGTCGTCGAAGACGCCGTGTGCGCCGGCGTCGCCGGGCAGCGGCGACCAGAGATTGTCGGGACGGCCGGGGACCTCCGGCTCGTCGATCATCTGTGCGTCGTAGCCGTACTTTGCGAGGTAGTGATCGCCGAGGCCGGGGACGAAGTTGTTGCCGATGATCGCTTTCGATGCGGGCCAGCCGACGTTAATTTCGCGCCGTCCGCTGTACGCCGCCCACACGATCGCTTCCGCCGCCACCTCGGGTTGAAAAATCGGCGGCACAGGCTGCGCTTTTCGCGGCAGCCGCGACTTCACCCAGCGGAACTGCGGCGTGTTCAGCGCCGGCATCTGCACCATGACCACGCGTACGTTGCTGCCGTCGTGAATCAACTCGCTGCGCAGCGAATCGTGAAAACCCTGCACCGCATGTTTGGCCGCGCAATATGCCGACTGCAGCGGGATGCCGCGATACGCGAGCGCGGATCCGACCTGCACGATCGCGCCGCGGTCACGCGGCTTCATCCGCCGCAGCGCCGCCAGCGTTCCCCACACGTAGCCGAGGTACGTGACCTCGGTGACGCGGCGATAGTCGGATGGCGTCATCTCCATGATCGGAGAAAAGACGGAGAGCATGGCGTTGTTGATCCAGATGTCGATCGCGCCGAACGTGCGCTCGACTTCCGCTGCGGCCTGCTCGACCGCGTTTTCATCCGCGACGTCGAGCGGCAGGACGATCGCCTCGCCGCCGAGCTCTTCGATCTCACGCTTCGCCGCTTCGAGTCCGTCCTTGCCGCGAGCGATCAGTCCGACTTTCGCGCCGCGCTTTCCGAACGCGCGCGCCGTGGCGCGACCGACGCCCGCCGAGGCGCCGGTGATGACGACAACTTCCGGTGGTTGCATGCCGAATCAGCGAGCAAGACCCGCACCGGGCCTGCCGCTTCTACGACATCGTCGAGTTCTCGCCGCCGGGTATTGGCGGTTCATAGTCAGGCTCTTCGAGCGGCAAGACGATGTAGAACGTAGATCCGACGCCGGCGGCGCTCTCGACGATTACCTCCCCGCCGTGCTCCGAGATGATCTGTTGCACGACAGCGAGACCGAGCCCTGTTCCACCATTCCTCTTGGTCGTGAACAGTGGCTCGAAAATGTGTTCGAGTACCTCGGCCGCGATTCCTGAGCCGCGATCGCGAACGAACATGGCTGCGAAACGGTGCGCGTCCGGCACGCGTTCGCGAAGGAACGGAACGGCGTCCGCGCGCACGGCGCCGACAGCAATCGCCGACCCCGCGGGCGACGCATCGCGCGCGTTGCCGATCAGGTTCAACATCACCTGCGACAACTGTTCGGCGTCTGCGCTGACCACGAGCGACTCGGCAGGTCCGACCTCGACCTTGTGCTCGCGCAGCGTCAGACGCGCCTCTTCGCTGAACGTGCGCATCCACTCGCCGGCGTCGAGCGTCATCAGCCGCGGCTCGGCGGGATTGGCAAAACGGAGGATTTGATGGCTGACCGTCCGTCCGCGTTTCACGCCATCGCCGATGTACCGCAGCGCCTTCGCGCTGGGCGAATCGCTGCCGAGCTGGCGCTGAAGGATCTCGACGAACGGCTGGATCGACATGAGCACGTTGTTGAATTCGTGGGCAACCGATGCGGCAACGCGGCCGAGGGAGGAAACGCGGATGGCCTGGTCGACCTGCCGCTGCATTTCGCGCTGCTCCGTCACGTCGCGGAACGCCACGACCACGCCGAGCATCTCTCCCTTGCTATCGATCTTCGGGGAGGCCTCGTATTCAACGGAGAAGCACGTTCCGTCCTTGCGCCAGAAGATGTCATCGCTGACATGCCGCACGACGCCATCGTGGAGCGTGGCGATGATCGGACAGTCCTCTGCTGGCCGCGGTGAGCCATCGGCGTACGAATGGTGAATCGTCTGATGGGCATTTCTTCCGATGAGGTCATGCGGTTCCCAGCCGAGCATGGACGCGGCTGCCGCGTTCTCGAACGTCACCATTCCGTTCGCGTTCAACTCTTCCACCCCGTCGGCGATCGAATTCAGGATCAACTCGTACCGGCGCCGGAGCCGTTCGGCTACGTCTAGAGCGTTGTTGCGCTCGGTCACGTCGCGGAAGTTGATGACGATGGCGCGAACGGCGGGATCGTCGAGACGGTTCGTTCGCAGCACCTCCAGAGATCGCCACGTGCCGTCGGAATGCCGATAGCGCAGATCGGGCATGGCCACCAGCGCCGCCTGTTTCTTCAGGATCGTCACGAGGCGCCTGCGGCCCTCCATGACGTCATCGGGATGCATCAGCGCGAAAACATTCATGCCGAGGATCTCGTCCATCGAATAACCGAGAATCCGGCTGCTCGCGGGGCTGGAGTAGTGGATATTTCCTGCTGCGTCGATGAGCGCGATTCCGTCTGAACTGTTCTCCACGAGCGCCCGAAATCGTTCCTGCGACCGGCGGCGATCCTCCTCGGCGTGAATGCGCTCGAACGCATAGCGGATCGATCGCACGATCGTGTCCCCGTTCGCGGTTCCTTTGACCAGGTAGTCCTGCGCTCCCATCGCCACGGCATCGAGGGCGGCCTGATCATCGCCGTTGCCGGTGAGGACGACGATGGCGATGCTGCCCGCGTATTCGAGAATCGTGGCGAGCGTGTTCGAGCCCTGGCTGTCCGGCAGGTTCAGATCGAGCAGGATGACGTCGATGGCCGTAGAAGCGAGCACGGTCAACGCATCGGCGAGACGATCCACGGACGTCACCCGGAACGACGTCGAGCCGAGAATGGACCGGATCAGATGTGCTTCGATCGGGCTGTCTTCGACGAGAAGAATGCGGAGCGGCGAGAGGAGACCATGAGAAGTGGCGAGAGCGGACATGGCCTCCACCTAGTCCAAGGGAGATGCCGTTCCTAAGTTATTGAGAACACGTTGAGGCACGTGGATCTGTCGCGACGAAAACTCGTCGATCGACGAATCCCGAGGTCAGCGTGGCGGTCTGAAGCGGGCGGGTTCGATGTCATCCTGAGACGCCGGAGCCGTGGAGCGCGAAGCGCGGAAGCGGCGCAGGACGACGAAGGATCTCAAGATGCGCAACTCCGGCTGAAACCCACCGGGATTCAACGCAGATTGGGAAGCTGGAGATCCTTCGCCGTCCTCCGGCGTCCGCGCTGCGCGCTCCAACGCCTCCGGCGGCTCAGGATGACAAGCCAGGCACTCAGCGTGGCGGCCTGAATCGGGCGGGATCGATGCGGTATTTGTGCAGCTTCGAGGAGAGCGTCGTTGGGCGAAGGCCGAGGCGCTCCGCGGCGCCGCCGGGACCGCCAACGCGGCCTCCGCTTTCCGACAGCGACTGCTCGATCGCGGACTTCTCTATCTCATCCAGACGGTGGGGCAGCGCGCCGCCGCGGACGGCCTTTCCCGGCGGCGATTTGCAGAGAGAAGGCGGGACAATGAGCTCGCCTCCGGACGCGAGGATCACCGCGCGTTCGATGACATTTTCCAGCTCGCGCACGTTCCCCGGCCACGCGTAGTCCATCAGCCGGACCATGCTCGCCTTCGAGATGCTCTTCATCGGCTTATCGAGGCGGCGGCCCAGGATTGCGGTGAAGTGCTCGACCAGTACGGGGATATCTTCGCGCCGCTCGCGGAGCGGCGGAATGTGAATGGGAAAGACGTTGAGCCGATAGTAAAGGTCCTCGCGGAACGTTCCCTCCCGAACCATTTTCAACAGATCGCGGTTCGTGGCGGCGATCACCCGCGCCTCGGTACGCAGCGTCTGGCTGCCGCCGACGCGCTCGAAAGTCCGCTCCTGAAGTACTCGCAGAAGCGCCACCTGCATCTCGGGCGGAAGCTCGCCCACTTCGTCGAGGAAGATCGTTCCTCGGCTTGCGATCTCGAAGCGGCCGATGCGGCGCTGCAGGGCGCCGGTGAACGCACCGCGCTCGTGACCGAACAGCTCGCTGGCGATCAGGCCTACCGGCAGAGCCGCCGAATGAACGGCGATCATCGGACCGCTGGCACGCCGCGACCGGCGATGAATCTCCCGTGCGATCAGTTCCTTCCCCGTTCCCGTCTCGCCCGTAATCAGGACCGTGGCGTCGGTCGGCGCAACTTTGTCGACGTCCGACAGAACGGATCGAATGGATCGCGAAACCCCGATCACGGAGCCCATGAGCAGGCGCTCATCGATCTGGGTTCTGAGGAGAACGTTCTCCTCGACAAGCTCCTCAACGCGCTTTCGGCCGATGACGATGTTGGCTTGATTGAGAGTGACCGCGAGAAGGAGGAGGTCGATCTCCGTTGGAAACTGCTGATCGGCCGACGCGGCAACGACCGTCAATTCCGACGCGCTGCCGCCGGCGCTGACGGTGACCCGTAGCGAGCGCGTTGCATCCGATGGGTCGGGGATCGTCGACGTCACCGCGTTGCCCGAGGCAAGGAGACGCCTGGCCGCTGCCGCGAAACGGCCGGCGTCAATGTCTTTTTGTTTTGCGCGCGCTGCCGCGATCGGCCTTTCATCGTCGAATAGCGTTACGTAAACGAAATCGAGGTTCAGGATCCGCAGAAGTACATCCGCCACGTCGTCGACGATCTGCGCCAAACGGTAGCCGGACCAGACCGCGGGAAGCGCAACGAGCGCGACCACTTCGCCGAACGCGCCGCGGTACTTCGCGCTTTCCGCACTCTCCCGTGTCACGCGACGAGCCCGCCTCTCCCGCGAAGCTCCTCGATCATCTCCTCCGGCGGTACGAAGAATGGGTTGTGCTGGAGGACTCCCCCGATCATAGCCGCCGGATGGGTACGCAGGACATCGAGGACGATGGCGCTGCCGAAATGGGAGAGATCGTACGCACACACGACCCAGACCTCATGAAGCAAATAAACCTCATGCAGTTGTGCCTCCAATGCAATGAGCTCGTCGTCGCGGATCCCGTCCCGCACCGCCCAATCCATCTCGCCGAGGACGCGGGTACGCCGATACCCGTTCTCCCGTGAGGCACGCAGCAGTTGGTCGACCATTCTGGCCGCCTCGAGCCGATCGATGCGTCCATGCCGCGGAGATTTCGGCCATGCCATCACCGCCAACTGCCCGCTGCGTTCCAGCGCGTCGAGATCGATGCCAGCCCCGCTCATCCGGCGGTCATAGTCTTCGCGGAGACTAGGGTCGACGATGTGGATGGCGTTTTCCCCCGCAGCCAACCCCTGGAGGACGAACGGTTTCAGCGCTCGGGCTTCCTCATCCTTGTTGTGGAAAAACGCGCAGACGTGATGATCTCTCTCGAAAACCGCCTCAGCAAGCCTCTCGCTGCTCGATGCAGACATCGTTGCCTCCCGGTTCGGCGCCTCTGGGGTGCGTCGTTACTCGTCCTCGCCCTTATTCAACTTCGTCTCGAATGCAGATGTTCGTGGAGATCTTGCTCGTCGCTTGCGATCTCGCCTCTTTCTCGAAGCTCGTGCAGCATTTGCTCCGGCGGAATGTAGAACGGGTTGTGCTGAAGAACGCCGGCGATGAGTGCGGCCGGGTGCGTGCGCATGACATCGAGCACGACGGCGCCGCTGGCGAACGTGAGATCGTACGAGCACACGATCGGGTCGTCATACCGCTTGAGGATCGTGTTCAACCTTGCTTCGTACGCCATGAGGGCGCCGGCGCGAATCTGATTCTGGAGCGCCCAATCCATGTAGCCGATACCGCGCGTCCGGCGATATCCCTGCTTGCGTGCAGCGCCCAGCACTTGGTCGATCATTTTCAACGCGTGGGCTGGATCGAACTCGCCACCCGCTAACAGATGACTGTTCGGCCATGCGATGACGTCGAGCTGTCCGCTCTTTTCGACGGCCGCGACGTCGATGCCGGCCTCTCTCAGCCGCGCACGATATTCACTGTCGATCTCGGCACATATGACGTGAATCGCCTTTTCACCGGCATCCAGTCCTTCCCGAATGAATGGCAGGAGTGTTCGAAGCTCTTCATCCTTGTTGTGAAAAAAGGCGCAGAAATGACGGCTGCCATTAACGACCGTCCCCGCGAGATCGATTCTCCCGTCCGATGTAGCCATGAGCTCTCCCCCCGGATGAGCTGCGGACATCACTCGAACCAACGTATGCTCATTAGAGATACGAGGCGCCGATTTTCCGTGAAAAACGAGAGAACTCACGCCGCAAAGAATTACCGCGTAACGCGCCGTGCGATCAGCACTGCGTTCGTGCCGCCGAATGCGAACGAGTTCGACATTACGCAGCGGAGGTCCTGATCCGTTCGGCCGCGGACCGGAACGTAGTCGAGGTCGCAGTCGGGGTCGGGCACGTCGAGGTTCGCGGTTGGCGGAACGGCGTTGCGATCCATTCCCAGCAGCGCGATCACGAACTCCAGCGCGCCGGCGCCGCCGAGGAGGTGGCCGTGCATCGACTTCGTCGAGCTGACGGGGATCTTGTAGGCGCGGTCGCCGAAGACCTTCTTGATCGCGCGCGTTTCGGTGACGTCGTTCAACACCGTCGCGGTCCCGTGCGCGTTGATGTAGCCAATCTCGTCCGCGGCGATCTTCGCGTCGTCCAGCGCCAGCGTCATCGCCATCGCCTGGCCGTCGACAGATGGCTTCGTGATGTGCAGGTGATCGTTGCTCGATCCGTAGCCGATCAACTCACCGTAGATGCGCGCGCCGCGGCGCATCGCCGCTTCGCGCTCTTCGAGAATGATCATGGCCGCACCCTCGCCCAGAACGAGGCCGGTGCGATTCTTCGAGAAGGGGCGGCAGGCGGTCGAGAAGTTCGCGCGATCGGGCATCGCGAGCACGTGCATCGCTTCCCACGATTTGTAAAAGCCGAACGTCAGCGGCGCCTCGGCGCCGCCGGCGATCATCACATCCGCGTAGCCGTGACGAATCTGACGGAATGCCTCGCCGATCGAAACTGACGACGACGAGCATGCGCAGGAGTAGGTGAGGTCAGGTCCGGCCAATCCGTGCTGCATGGCGATGTGGCCCGCCGGTGCGTTGTTCATCACCTTCAGCACCGTCAGCGGCTTGACGCGATCGGGATCGCGCAGCAGCAATTGCGCGAATGTCTCTTCGAGCGAGTTCGCAGTCCCCATTCCGGTGCCGAACGACACGCCGGCGCGATTGCGATTCGTGTCGGTGAACTCGATGCCCGCGTCCTTCACCGCCATCGATGCCGCGGCGATCGAAAACTGCGTGACGCGATCGTATTGGTCGGGGCGCGGAACGTACGGCGACGGATCAAAGTCCGCAGCGCCGCCCGCGTTCGAGTTCGTCCCCTTCGGTCCCTCGGTGATGACTTCGCGCACGCCCGACCGCCCTTCCATCAACGCGGAGAAAAGCGCGTCGGGGTCGTTGCCGAGCGGCGAGATCACGCCCATCCCTGTGACGACGACGCGCCTCATGTCTGCTGGCCCAACGCGCACGAATCGATCTTCATTCTTGAGCAGGTTTGCGCAAAAACACGCCGCTGTTCGCGTAGTCGGGCCTGGTCAACGTCAGCTCGTCGCCGAGACCGGTCAATGCGTTGACGAGCTCGCCATCCGCGTACAATCCGCCGCACATGATCACTCTCGAGCCGGAGCTGGCGCTGTTGCGCGACTCCGGCACAATCGACGCCGGGACCGCCGCCGGTCTCATTGCGCGCGAACGCCGCGAAGCCGTCAGCATCTATCCCGAGCTTCGCATCCTGACGTGGGCCGGCGTCATGCTCATCTCAACCGGCGCCGGCGTCTACATCGCCAAGCATCTCGACGACATCGGTCCGCTCGCCATCGCAGCCGTGATCGGACTCGCGGCGGCGGCCTGCTATGCGTGGGCGTACTGGAAGCGCAGCCGCACGGCCTCGCTGGCCGATGACTACGTCCTGCTGCTGGCCGCGCTTCTGGCGAGCGCCGACGTCGGATACATCGAACACCACTACCAACTTCTCGGCAACAGCTGGCCGCGGCACTTTCTCTTTCTGGCAGTCCTGCATGCGGCCACGGCGTACTACTTCCGCTCGCGTCTCGTGCTCTCGCTGTCCGTCGCGTCGCTTGCGGCATGGCTCGGCATCGAACGCCGCAGCGTTGCGGCGATGTTCGACGCGGCCGTCGAGACTGCCGTGCGCTCGTTTGTCTGCGCCGGAATCGTCGTCGTTTGGCGGGTGATCGATCGGAAGCTGCGGCCTGACACAACGTTCAGCTCCCTCTTCGATAACGCCGCTGCGAACTTCGCTTTCTGGGGCGCGCTGATCCTCGCGGCGCACAAAGAGACGCGTTTGACCGGCTGCCTGTTGGCGGTCGCTCTCGCAGCAGCCTCGATGCTCTACGGCTACCGGACGCGGAACGGGACCTTCGTCATTTACGCGTGGGTCTACGGCACCATCGCCATCGACATCGCGGTCTGCAGCGCGATCGACGTCGAATACGCGGTCTTGACCCTTTTCTATCTCCTGATCTCGACCGTCGCCGCGATCGTAGGGCTGTTCATCTCGTACACGCGTCTGCGGAGGACCGAATGACTACATGGTTCGCCGGCCCCTCGGTCGCCGAGGAGCGCGCCGAGGCGATGCGCAAACTGGTGCCGTCGCAGCCGGAGACCGGATGGCGTCACTACGGACTGCTGCTACGCGTCGTCTTCACCGTGCTGGCGATCATCGCCGTCGCCGCCGCCTTCGGATTCTTCGCGATCCTCCAACTGCCGAAGGGATTGCTCACCGCGGCCCTCGCCATCGGCGCCTCGGAATGGCTGATCCGTCAGCACCGCTTTTTCCGCACCGGCGTCGAGTCGGCGCTCTGGCTCTGCGGAACCTTCGCCTTCCTTTTTGGTCTGCCGAGCCAGGGCAAGGTGGAAGCGCTCCTTGCCTTTGCCGCCGTCACCGCCCTTTCCGGCAGGCGGATGCGCAATGCTTTCTTCGGCGTGTTCGCGGCGATCCTGGTCGTGGCGTATGTCGCGGCGAAATGGGAGCACACGCCGATCTTTGCCATGTCCGTCGCCGCTCTCCTCGCCATCTCCTCGGCATTCGCACTCCGCCGCGTCTGGCAGCGTCCCTCGACGGAACGTCTCTTCGCCGGCCTCGCGTTGGCGATGCCGGTGGCGGGCTATCTCGCGACCGTCTTGATGCGCGTGTTCCGAACCTATGTCATGGACATTCAAGTCGCCGCGATCCTCGGCATCACCGCCGCCATTCTGCTCGCCACCGGGATCCTGTGGCGCGACCGCGTCCTGCTCATTGCCGCGACACTGTCGATTGCGTGCGCCGCGATCGAGATGCGCGACCTCTTCGCGTATCCCGCCGAGGGAAAATTGATCGGCGCGGGGATCGCCGTGATCGCGATTGCGGTGACGCTCGAGCGCGCCCTGCGAAAGAAAACGCGCGGCTTCGTCGTCACCGTCGTCGCCACGAATCCTTACGACGAAGCAATGCAGATCGGCGGCATCCTCACCGTTGCCCCGCACGGATCCGCGCCCGCCGACCACGCCCACACCGGTCCCGAGCTCGCTGACTCCGCGTCGCCCACCGACAAATCCTTCGGCGGCGCCGGCGCCGGCGGCGGCTACTGATTTCATCTCCGTCCCATCTGCGTCATCTGCGGATGAATCTATCCGCAGATGACGCAGATGAAGCAGATGTTCCACGTGTCACACCCTTTTCCGCAGTCGTCCCACCCTCCCAGCACACACGCCAGAATTTTCTTCGGCCGAGTCTGCTATTTCCTTCGGAAACTCACCTTAAAACCTGCGGAAAAAGTGATCGCGAAATCTACACGGAAAAGATGTGCAAAACGTGTGGAAAACGCGCTGATTTTCTGCGGATTACCACTCGAAAGACTGTGCAAAAACCTGCGGATAACCTGCGGGGAAGCCGAGGAAAGACGGCGGAGAACCGTCCGATATCCCGTCTACATCCTGTGGACTAAACTCTTGATTCCGCGAATACTTACGCTTCAGGTAGTGTTCTGAGCGCACACGACCACAACATCTTGTGGTCATTCACTTGACATCCGTTTCCACGGGGCGTAGCTTGTCTCGCACAACAAAGACAGCGATGCGCGTGGGAGGATTGATGAAGGATTTGAAGCACGTTTCCCGTCTTACCACACGGAGCCCTTTGCGGTCGGTTTCACTGCAGATTCGCGAGTATCAGGTCACCGTCAAAGTCAAGACGCCGGTCCCGCAGGCCCGGCCCACCAGCGCACGCTGGCTCGCTCGTTAACGAACACTCATTCAAACACCCGAAGCGCCCCGCGTAGGGGCGCTTTTGCTTCGAAGAAGGAGAACAGGCCATGACGTCCATCGAGATCCCGTCCAGCAGCATCCGCCCCCGCTCGAACAGCAAGCCCGTGAAGAAAAAGGAGACGAAGCTCGGCGGCATCGCCGTCAACCGCTTCTTCACCAAAGCGGGAGTGGACGTATACGACACCTGTGAATGGGAGATGCGCTCGGCAGCCATCACCAGTGAAAGCGGCGGGATCGTCTTCGAGCAGAAAGACGTCGAGATGCCGAAGTTCTGGTCGCAGATGGCCACCAACGTCGTCGTGTCGAAGTACTTCCGCGGCCACCTTGGCTCACCCGATCGCGAGACCTCCGTGCGCCAGCTCATCGGACGCGTCGTTCGCACCATCACCGGATGGGGACGCGAAGGCGGCTACTTCGCCTCCGAGGCTGATGGAGATACGTTCAGGGACGAGCTCACGCACATCCTTCTCTACCAGATGGCCGCCTTCAACTCGCCGGTCTGGTTCAACGTCGGCATCGAGCCGCATCCGCAGTGCTCGGCGTGCTTCATCAACTCCGTCAACGACACCATGGACTCCATCCTCGGCCTGGCCAAGACCGAGGAGATGTTGTTCAAATATGGCTCCGGCACGGGATCGAATCTCTCAAGCATCCGCTCCTCGAAAGAGCTCCTCGCCGGCGGCGGCACCGCCTCCGGTCCCGTTTCCTTCATGAAGGGCTACGACAGTTTCGCCGGCGTCATCAAGAGCGGCGGCAAGACCCGCCGCGCCGCGAAGATGGTCATCCTCAACGCCGACCATCCCGACATCGTCGACTTCATCGAGTCGAAGGAGAAGGAAGAGAAGAAGGCGTGGGCATTGATCGATGCCGGCTACGACGGCGCCTTCAACGCTCCCGGCGGCGCGTACGACTCCGTGCAGTTCCAGAACGCCAACCACTCCGTGCGCGTCACCGACGACTTCATGCACGCGTACGAGAAGGACCTCGACTGGCAGACCTGGTCGGTGACGGAGCCGAAGCAGGTCATGGGCACGTACAAGGCCCGCGAGCTGATGCGCAAGATGGCCGAGTCGGCCCACCTCTGCGGCGATCCGGGCATGCAGTTCGACACCACCGTCAACGACTGGCACCCCTGCCCGAACACGGCCCGCATCAACGCCTCGAATCCGTGCTCGGAGTACATGTTCCTCGACGACTCCGCCTGCAACCTGGCTTCGCTGAACCTGATGCGCTTCTACAACGAGAACACCGGCTTCGACGTCGAGGCCTACCGCGCCGCGCTGCGCATCGTCATCACCGCGCAGGAGATCACCGTCGACTACGCGTCGTATCCGACGAAGGCGATCGAGAAGAACTCCCACGCCTTCCGCCCGCTCGGCATCGGCTACGCCAACCTCGGCGCGCTGCTCATGGCCCGCGGCATCGCGTATGACTCCGAGGATGGCCGCGATTACGCGGCAGCGATCACGTCGATCCTCTCCGGCGAGTCGTACGCACAGTCCGCGCGCATCGCATCGAAGGTCGGTCCGTTCGAAGGTTACGCCGTCAACCGCGAGCCCTTCCTGCGCGTCATCGACAAGCACCGCCGAGCCGCCTACCGCATCAACACCCGTCCGCTGCCGGCCGACCTGGCCGACGCCGCCGCCAAGGTGTGGGACGAGGCTTACGCCCTCGGCCAGGAGCACGGCTACCGCAACGCCCAGATCTCCGTCCTCGCGCCCACCGGCACGATCGCCTTCATGATGGATTGCGACACCACCGGCATCGAGCCTGACATCGCGCTCGTCAAGTACAAGAAGCTCGTCGGTGGCGGCATGCTGAAGATCGTCAACCAGACCGTCCCCACGGCCCTCAAGCGCCTCGGCTACGACCCGAAGCAGATCAACGAGATCATCCAGTACATCGACGAGAACGACACCATCGAAGGCGCCCCGCACATCCTCGACCAGCACCTCACCGTCTTCGACTGCGCCTTCAAAGCGCAGAACGGCACGCGCTCGATCCACTACATGGGCCACCTCAAGATGATGGGCGCCGTCCAGCCCTTCATCAGCGGCGCGATCTCCAAGACCATCAACATGCCCTCGGCCGCATCAGTCGACGAGATCGAGCTCGCGTACCACGAAGCCTGGAAGCTCGGCCTGAAAGCCGTCGCCGTCTACCGCGACGGTTGCAAACGCTCCCAGCCCCTCTCCACCGGCAAGGACAAAGAAAAGCTCACCGACCTCGGCGTAACCCCCACCGCCGTCCGGCGCAAGCTCCCCGACGAGCGCGAGTCGATCACCCACAAGTTCTCCATCAGCGGCCACGAGGGCTACATCACCGTCGGCAAGTACGAAGACGGCACCCCCGGCGAGATCTTCATCACCATGGCCAAGGAAGGCTCCACGATCTCCGGCCTCATGGACAGCTTCGCCACCATGACGTCGCTGGCCCTCCAGCACGGCGTGCCGCTGAACTTCCTCGTCGACAAATTCACTCACACCCGCTTCGAGCCTTCCGGCTTCACCAAGAACCCCGAAATCCCCATGACCAAATCGATCATGGACTACATCTTCAAATGGCTGGCCACCAAGTTCCTCGACCGCGAAAGCCAAAGCAACGCCGGCGTCATCCTCCGCGAAGACGCCGCGCCAGTCGTCTCGAAACCCGTCCCCAACGTAGCCCCGCTGACGAAGGAAGACGCCTCGTTCGTAACCTCTCTCGGCACTCCTTCGGTCATCGCAGCCCCCAAGGACGCGGACGGCCCCAACTCCCGCAACACCGCCACCTTCCGCTACCAGCAGGATGCGCCGAGCTGCAGCGATTGCGGCTCGATCATGGTGAGAAATGGGGCCTGCTACAAGTGCCTGAACTGTGGAAGCACTAGTGGTTGCTCGTAGTGTCGCACCGATTGCCAATGATGCTAAAGGGTAGCGAGACCAATCACTACTAGAAGTGTCCTGAACCTTGGCCAAGCGAGGAAAACACAAGAAATTAGAGTCGCCTGAAATAACGAGGTTTGCGAATGCCGTACGCGGGCGTGCGGGGTCCGTGAGTCCGCTTCGAGCCGTTGCCGAGGCCCGCAAGCCTCTGCCGCATCACTCGTATATCAAAGCGATTCAGTGGATAAAGGCCAATCCGTTTTTCCGCGATCGAGTGTTTGCGAACCCATTTCCGCGGCAACTGAGCAATCTCCACAGTCTTGCACAGCTCCGTGCACTGGATGATTTTCATGAGCTTGCGTGGCATGTCGCGTACCTCACGACGCATGGAAAAACAATAGCAGAGTTTGTTGACCTTCGATTGGCGTTCGACACCGCTGTGGCGCTGGGAGATTATGCAAAATCAAAAGAACTCCTCAATGAAGCCTCTGTTCGCTTTGGTGAATCAATATGGCTATTTAAACAACAAATATCCCTCGCTCAGGAGACTGCTGGGTTAGAAACGCAAAAACGTGTAGCCGCTGCGATAGAGCGCGAGGCGTCGGCCTTTGCAGCATTTATTGCGCATTACTGGAGCGTCAAATGCGAACCAAGTGTGAACAGTGCGCGAGCGGAAGGGTCGTTTCGCACACTCCTTGATTCGGCAACCGCAGAGACAGCGCTGCGAGATTACCTCGGATATCACGTCATTTCAGACAGCGTAACTCTCCAGGCCAGTATCGAATGCTGTCGATATGATGCGCTCTCTTCGGCCGTAGATCTTCATGAAGCTGTCGTTTCGACGTTCCGTATCGCAGCGGCCACAGCGATCTCGCTCGATCACACAGCACTCGCGACGCTCGCATTTCGATATGCCTCCGTTACTCGCGACGCTCGCATCGAAGCGGCCGCCCGCATTCTGGGGCGAAGCGGTTGGGAGGTCGACGGAAACGACCGTCGGTTGGCAGCGGCATTGGAGGGGTTCGCTTCGAATGATTTTGTTCAAGCGTGCCAGGACATAAGTGTCGCGATTAGCGAGGCGCCGACGCGAATCGACCTTCTAGACACCGGGTCACGATTCGAGGCCGCCGGCTTTCCTCTGACGCCAAGCCTTCAAAGGCCGGTCGATATCGCTCTCCGGCTTATCGGGTCACTACGGACGGTCGCGGACGATAATGCCGAGAATCTAGGGCGACTTCAAAAGTTAGCAGGCACGTGGAGCGCTCTAGAATTTGGCCGAGCAGTTCGTGGCGTCACGTCTACTGTCATGTCTTCCATCGCGCTTGTCCACAGCCAGGACTATCGCCTTTCGACCGCCACAACGAGTGGCTGCTCGATGGTATTAATGCCGTCGATAGCTACTCACACGCAGACAGAGTATCTGCAGGTACTGACCGAGGCAATCCCTCAACTGGCGCCTGTTCTCTTCGCTCCCGCTCAACTTCCTGCCGGACTTGAGGAGTCGCAGCTTTTCACCAGCGGAGATGCGGGCGTGCTATCTACGGCCTACCTACGGGCGGCGCAGGGCACTTGGGGTGATGTTCTTGCCTGTGCGAATCTTCTAGTCCAAAGTTCCATGAGGTACTACTCCTTCGAGGGAGTACGCCTGCAGATTCGTTCTTTGCTCGAGCTGAATAAGGAGTTGGATGCGGCTAAGGCGCTAGTGCGCTTGCTACTTAGCGACCAGAGGTTCAGGCCCGTCCTTCCTACTATTGCTGTGGCGGATGCCGTCGCCAGAAGAAACGATCCGGCCGACAATGCAGTATTGTGCGTGGTCGTTTTGTTGGATTTGGCAGCCAAGATGGCGGGAGACGTCTTTGAGGGCCATCGCAACATCGCTTACGAGGACTTCCTCTTATTAAATGGCCATCGGCGGCCTTCCGATCTCGAAGGGCATGAAAGTGAGTACAAACACGACGAACTAGTCTATTACCTGCGCAACGTCTGTATAGAGCGGATTATGGAGACGTCCGTTGAGTTCGATACGTCGCTGGAAGTAGCGGAGGAAAGGGCAGCGGTCTGTCGACTCTTGGTCAAACTGGATCCTGCCAATGGTGAGATCTATGACGCAGAACACAAGGAAATACTTCGCAAACTCATCGTTAGAAAGAGAAGTCGGGAAGTAGAACAGAGCAAGATATATGTCGACGTTGAAAGTGTGCGCGCCACAGCGACTGAGAAGCTTCGCGAGCAGTTTGCTCGGTACGCGGCACTGGCGGCGGCTAAACTGGACGACGTTTTTTTTCGACACCTCAGGGAAGCCATCGATCGGTTGAACGCAGACTTGGCGGCGTCGGGCAAGAATCTAGCTCTGAGTTTGCCTAGAAACGAAATCGATGATCTCTTTCTCGCGATGATAACGTTGGTTCGCGATGAGTTTGTCTCTAGTTCCGAACATGGGCTCGACGGATACCTTAGCACCCGCATTAGGCATGGCACTCTCTCTGGGCAGCTTCGGGCCCCGCTAGAGGACGCCAAGCTCATCACAACTCGGGACTCTTCGGGAAACTACAAGACAAATGAGAGGTGGATATCAGCCGAAGACGGATCCTCTGAAGTGCAGCGGCAACTCGGTCAGTTGCTCTCATCGTTCTCCAAGAGTTACGACGCCCTGGTTGGCGAGATAAAGAGCGACTGGGTGCAGATCAGGAGAGATGCTTCAGGTATTGGGATGTTCGCTTTCGCTATTTCGCGCGAGCAGATGGGTCGCATCAGACGGCAAATGCCTGTTCCGCCCTCGCTCGACGTATTTGTCGATGTGGTTTTGCAATTTCTCCATCAAGAGTTGGAAAGCAGCCTGGCTAACATGCGCGCTGCAATTTGCGATCAAGGGAAGGTGCGCGCGACGCAAATGTTGAATGAGTTAGAAGCCAACGTTACCGCCCTGGTGGCGCTGGCAGATACAAATGCGCTGATTACGGCAATACGCGGCGCCCGCACCGAAGTCCAGCGAACATTTGATCGCGTTGAGCAATGGTTCAACGTGTCTCGTTCTGCTGCCACGGAGCCCTTCCTCCCCGAAGATGCAATCAATATTGCGACTAACATGACTCACGTTCCATTTGACGTTCAGATCGATGTCAGTCCTGAACGCCAAGTGTTGTGTCGCGGCGAACGACTAAGTCTGATGGTAGATATCCTTATCAACCTTTTGGAAAATGTACGCAAGCACGCTGGCTTAGATTCACCTGGCGTTAATCTATCTGTAAAGTCGGACGCAGAGGCGATTGTATTTACGATTGTGAACGATGTCGCGCCAGGTGCCTTGACCTCGGAAGCGGCGCTGCGGCTAACGAAGATTCGCGATGCCTTGGCCGACCCGCGCCATGCGAGCAATGTCGCGAAAGAAGGCGGTTCAGGATTTCACAAGATCTGGAAAATCCTATCGCACGACTTTCATATTCGCGCACCTCAGTTATACTTCGGCTTTGTGCCAGCCGCCGACCGCTTCGAGGTTAAAGTGACGCTACCATCGGAGAGTATTATTTATGAAGGCGTTAGTAGTTGAGGACGATGAGAACAAACGGCGACAGATCGTTGAGTTTTTGGCGACGGAGTTTCCGCAGTTCAATACGATCATCGCGCAATCATATCAGGGCGGCCTGAAAGCGATCGTGAGCGAGAAGCCAGACGTTGTATTGTTAGATATGTCGATGCCAAGTTTTGATATATCAGCAGATGATGACGGCGGAGGCAAACAGGCATTCGCGGGTCGCGAGATATTGCGCCAGCTCTTCCGGCGTGGATTGTTTGTTCCAGTGGTGGTCGTGACGCAGTTTGATCAATTTGGCGACCCGGGCAGTGTTGTAACGCTGGGAGAGCTTGATGGACGGTTGAGAATTGCCTATCCGCAGATATACGCGGGTGCTGTGTTTTATAGTGCTGGCTCAGATTCGTGGAAGGTCGATCTCGAAAACCGGTTGTTGACGGTCCTTAAGAAGGGCATGTGAAAATACTCGTTCTAGAAGATACAACCACGAAGCTTAATCGAATTTGCGGCGTTCTAACGGCTGTACCAGGCGTCGACATCGACGATATCACAGCCGTTGGCGATGCTCATCAAGCGCGCGCTACGCTGCGTTTGACTCCTTACGATCTTGTTGTGATCGACTTGGTGGTACCGAGCCGTGCGGATCGTGAGCCTTCCGTGGATTCTGGTCTGTTGTTACTTCAGGAGATCGCCGGCAATCGTTTTCGTATGCCGACGCACATCGTTGCGATGACGGCTTATGACGAACTAATGATGGTTGCGAATAGCAGGCTGCCGCCGGATGTGGTGTCTATCGTTCATTTTGACGCGCAATCTGAGAATTGGGCGATTTTATTGAAAGCTCGGGCGCGTCAAGTGCTTGCCGCTCTCGCCGTGGACCGCACATCGATGAGCTCGAAAAGCGATATCGCTGTTGTTTGCGCGCTTGACGACCCAGAGTTGACTTCGGTGCTACGGTTACCCTGGAAATGGAATCAGGCGATCGTAGCCGAAGATGCTGCCCTATACTGGCGCGGGGAATACGTTTCTGGAGGCGAGCAGCGTGTAATTCATGTTGGGAGCGCTGGCCGGATGGGGATGACTTCTGCCGCGATACTGGCGATGAAAATGGTGTCACACTTCAGGCCGCGCTACTTGGTTCTGGTCGGTATCACCGCTGGCGTCAAGGGCCGCGTGAATATAGGCGATGTGATTATTGCGGACCCGGTGTGGGACTGGGGCATCGGAAAGTGGACCTCGCGAGACGACACACTCCGGTTCTCTCCGTCGCCGCATCAGATTCCTCTCGACGCTTCCCTGCGAAGCTTCTTCCGGGCGCTAGCGCTTGACGCCCCGACGTTAGCTAAAATCAAGAGTAGCTGGGAAGGCGACGCGCCGAAGACGGACCTCCACGTCAAAGTCGGTCCGCTGGCTAGCGGAGCCGCTGTCCTTGCTGACGGTACGACTATTGAGCGGATTTTGGAGCAAAATCGAGACCTCTTGGGTGTTGAGATGGAGGCATACGGAGTCTTTGCGGCTGCAGCTGAGGCGCCAGCACCGCGCCCGAAGGCGCTTTGTATGAAAGTGGTGGTTGATTTTGGAGATGGCGGAAAGAACGATCAATGGCAGAGATACGCCGCGCATATCAGCACCGCGGTTCTCAGCCATTGCGCTGAGGCCTCGGTATTCGATTGATCATTACGATCCGCGGTTGAGGTCTAGCGCTGATGTACCGTCACGTCCGTCATACTGGCGGTCATGTTTGCCTTGGAATGCCCGAGCTGCTGCTCGTTCTGACATTGATCGTTTGGATCGCGCTGCTCCGTTGGGCTCATTGGTGCGTCGCGACGCGGGATGAAAAGCAGGGTATGGGTGGTTGTCGTGATCTTTCTTCACCTCCTCGGAGTTGTGGCGTACCTGATCGCGCGTGGAACTCGTGCACAATGAGCGCGGATGATTCGCTTTGAGGGGACGCTCACGCCTGACGCCTACCGGCGCGCGGTCGCTGGCAGCGGGCGGCCGATGCAGATCGTGGCGTGGGTTCTGATCCTCGCGGGAGTGATCAACCTGTGGTTCGCCAACCGTGCGCTGCCCGTTGCTTGGGCGATGCCGATCATTCTCGTGCTCTTCGGAGTGATGCTGTTGGTGATGCCGAGGATGACCTTGAAGCGGGCGTTCGCGACGGACAGGCTTCTGTCCGAACCGATCACGGGCGAGGCCGACGAACAAGGCATCCGTATGAAATCGGCGCATGGAGCAATCGATCTGCCGTGGACGCTGCATACGGTCATGGTCGCTCCGGATCTCGTGGCGATTCACCAGTCCGCAGGCGTCATTCGCATCATTCCTCGGCAGTTCTTCGCGGATGAAGAGTCGTGGGAAGCGTTTCGGCGGCTGGCTCTCGCGGCGGCGGAGTCGCGCGATTGAAGAGGGAAGACGGTTCACGCGGAGACGCGGAGGGGCGGAGAAAGGCGGGGAGAATATGACTTCTTTGGGATTGCCCGAGCTGATGGCGGTTCTGGCGCTGGTCGTCTGGATTGCGCTGCTGTTTTGGGTTTATCGGGACGCCTCACGCCGTGGGATGCGCGCTGGCTTCTGGATGGCGATCATCTTCCTTCTTCACCTCCTCGGCTTCATCGCGTACCTCATCGCGCGCGGGATGAAGTCTCCTCCGCGGAGGGGGGAACTCCTGCAGGGTGAGCGCGGATGATCCGCTTTGAGGGGACCCTCACGCCGAAGATTTACCGGCGCGCGCTCGCAGTCGGTGGCCGGCGCATGCAGTTCTTCGCTGCGCTATGGATCGGTGTTGGCATCATCGGCCTCTCTTCGGCGCAACTCGAGCGACCTGCCAGTTGGGGGCTGCCGTTGTTCTTCCTGCTCTTCGGCGTGTTCGCATTGCTGCTCCCGGGGATCACTGTGAAGCGCGCGTTCGCGACGGATCGGTTTCTGTCGGAACCGATTACGGGTGAGGCCGACGAGCAGAGCGTTCGCATGGAACAGCCGCACGGGAGGACCGATTTGCCGTGGGCGATGATGCACAAGGTCATGATGACGCCGAAGCTGGTTACGGTGTATCAGTCAGCCCACATCATGCGGATTTTTCCGCGTGAGTTCTTCGCGGATGAAGAGTCGTGGGAGGGCTTCCGTAGACTCACTTCCGCGGCGCCAACGGCCGCCAAAGTCTCTCCACGGCTGCTTCGCACGTTCCTGCTGTGGATCGCGATCATCATCGCGGTGTTCCTGCTGTGGAGTCTCTACCAGCGCACGTAGTCTCGCGCGCGAGAAGAGAACCTCCGCCTCTCCGCGATCTCCGCGTGAAACCGTTCCCCGTACAATACCCACCAAAATTTGAATCGAAGGAGATCGCTATGAATCGTTGTCTCATTGCCCTTCTCATCCTCGCTGCTCCGGTCGCGTTTGCGGCGGAGGTGAAGGAGACCGTCCATGTCGTCATCACCGGTGGGAAACATGCGGGGACGTATGACGGGAGTACCGACCGAGGAGGATGTTCGGCGGGGATGACCGGGAAGGGATCGTTCGGGAATCAGTATTCGCTGCCGAAGGAGAACGATCCGAAGGTGCTGAACAGCGTGCAGATCATCGTGCCGGATGCGAAGGCGGCGGCGAACGGGACGCACAACTTCTTCCTCAACGTTGCCTTCGGACGGATCTTCAAGCGCGACGCCGAGTACAAAGTCGAGACGGAGAAGAAGAGCGGTACCGGCACGATCACGGTTCACGACAAAGGCTCGACCGCGACGATCACGTTCGATGCGAAGACGGCGGATGGGGTGCATCTCGTCGGGACGGTGGACTGCAAGAGCGTTACTCGGGCGCAGTAGTTCGAGAGGTTACGGGGACGGTTTCACGCGGAGAACGCGGAGGGACGGAGAAAACCTCCGCGCTCTCCGCCTCTCCGCGACCTCCGCGTGATCAGCTGGCGCTCTTGTATGCGGCGGCGTAGCGCTTCGACGCGGCGGGATCGGAGCTGACTTTGCGGATGGCGGCTTCGAATGTTGCCTGCGTCAGGCCTTGATCGGCGAGGAGCTTGTCGGCATTGCCCGGCTGCTTGTTGATCAGCGCGCCGAGCTGGCCTAGTTGCTCGGGGGTCAATGCCGAGGCGTTCGCCGTGGGCGCATTCGCTGCCGGGGAGGTCGTTGTCGCGCTTGTGGTGCTGGCTGTCTGATCGGTCTTGTTGCCGCCGCAGGCGATGAGTGACGCGCAGAGAGCGATTCCGAGGAGTGATCGTTTCATTGGGCTAATCCTTTCCGTGGCCTTTGCCGCCTTTGTCCTTTTCCTTGTCCTTCTGCTGGCCGGGAGGGCCCTGGCCGCCCGGACCTTTTCCGTGGCCGTGTCCGTTGTCTTGTGGCGGCGGAGCGACGACGACCGGCGCTGGCGGTGCCGCGGACGCCATCGGTGGAGGGGCGATGACTACTGGCTGAACGACGCGCTCCCGTCCCTTGCCGTGACCCTGCTCGTGGATCTGCGCCTCCATCCGGCGTGCTTCCTTCTTGGCCTGACCCGGCGGGATATGGACGATCTGCGGACTCTGGATCACAACCGGCTGCGGCGCAGAACGAACGACAACTGGCGCCGGAGGTTGACGGCGAAACCGTTGCTGCGGCTGCTGCTGCACGTAGACGGGCTGCGGCGGCGGAACGTAAACCGGTTGCTGAGAAACGGGTTGCGGAATGAACGCCGGCTGTTGTGCGAAGCCGGGATTGACGCGCGCTTGCGCCCAGCGCGTACGAACGGTCTGCGGCACGTACTGATCGGTGAGCACATATGACGGTGAATACGCCACGCGGGGCGCCTCGTACACGGGCAACTGGCGATGGATCACATCGAAGAGCCGGATTCCGGTGATGCCGTTCCCGATCTGCGCGTCGAGGAACGGAACGAAGTCGGGGCGATCGACGATCACCTGCGGCGCGTAGCGGACGGTGTCGACGAACTGCTCCGGCGGGAGGTAGCCGCGATTCAGAGTGCTGCAGAATCGCGCCAGGCGGTCCTGCGGGACGCCGTAATCGCTGACCGTGGCCACGGCCAGCGGCATCTCGATGAGGTAGAGAATCGTGCGGCGGTCATAGCGCGGCGCTTCGTAGCGCGCGTCGTAGGTCGTCCGGCGCACCGTTCGATAGGACGACTCGAAGCGGGGAACGTAGTTGTCGCTGAGCACCCAGGCCGGCGTGGCGTTGCCGCGGCGGACGTCGTATCCATAGCCGCGCACGCGTTGCTCGATCACGGTCACCAACGCGTCGCCGACGACGCCCTGCGAGATCTCCGAATCGACGAACGGAAAAAAGTCGGGCTGCTGGACAACGACCGGCGCGTAGCGAATGGTCTCGACGAACAATGGCGGCGGAACGTTGGCGTCATTCAGCCGCGATGCGTAGCGTCCGAGCTGGTTCGGCGCCACGCGGCCGGTCCGCGCGCAGGCATCTACGGCGAGCGGCATGGCGCAGAGTGAGCGGAGTCCACTTGTGTCGAGCGCCTGCGCATGCGACGGCACGAACGCGAGCACTAGAAGGATTGGGAGAAGTCGTTTCATGAGGTCACCACCGGTGTCATTCAGTGCAAGGTAGAAGCCGTGACAAGGGAGTTACCGGTCTGAGCAGCGGGTGTCCCTGTACAATTCGCGGCGGAGGTATGGCATGCGTCGATTCTCGATCGGTACTCTTCTTCTTCTCGTTGCCGTGGTTGCGAACGCTCAGCCCTATCACGTCGGGGGGGACGTCAAGGCGCCAGTGGTGATCCACGCCGTGGAACCGCTGTACCCGAACGAAGCGGTGCAGGCACGCATCAGCGGGATCGTGATTCTCGAGACGCTCGTCGACCACAACGGCGTCGTGAAAGACGTCCGCGTTCTCAAGCCGCTGCCGTTCGGGCTGTCCCAGGCCGCCGTCGATGCTGTAAAGCAGTGGAGCTTCAAGCCGGGCACGAAGAACGGCGAGGCGGTCGACGTCATCTCCAACCTCACCATCAACTTCAAGCTCGACGCGAAAGAGACTGATCCTCGGTCCGACGCGCTCCGCGTAGGAGGCGATGTCCACGCGCCTGTCGTTATCGAAAAGGTCGAGCCGTCGTACACCGAGGAGGCGCGCAATGCGCGGATCAGCGGCATCGTCATTATCGAGGCGGTCATCGGGCGTGACGGTGCCGTGAAGAATGCATCGGTTCTCAAGCCGCTGCCGTTCGGCCTCGATCAGGCAGCCGTCGACGCCGTGAAGCAATGGAAATTCGAGCCCGGCACGCTGGACGGCAAACCGGTCGACGTCATCTTCAACCTGACCGTCAACTTCAGGCTGGACAAGCCTGCCGCGAATTGACAGGGAACGGTTTCACGCGGAGCACGCGGAGAGACGGAGGATGCGGAGAAAAGAACCTCCGCGCTCTCCGCCTCCGCAACCTCCGCGTGAAACGTCTCCCTGTAGAATCCGCGCATGACGATCGATCGAAGAGGATTCCTCGGCTACGCCGCGCTTGGTTCTGCTCTCGCGTTGGCGAAGCCGCTGAGCGCAATCGCGCAAAGTGCGCCTAGCGCGAGTCCGGAGCTCGAAGAGATCACGATCGGCGAGTTCCAGGACGCGATGTCGAGCGGACGCTGGACGGCGCGCGCGATCGCGGAGCGGTACCTCGGCAGGATCGATGCGATCGATAAGCATGGGCCGATGGTCAACTCGATTATTGAATTGAATCCCGAGGCGATGGCGATTGCGGATGCGATGGATCGCGAGCGGAAGGCGGGACATGTTCGCGGGCCGTTGCACGGCATTCCGGTGCTGATCAAAGACAACATCGATACCGCCGATCGGATGGCGACGTCCGCCGGCTCGCTGGCGCTCGCGGAGAATCATGCGGCGCGCGATGCGTTCGTCGTCGCGCGGCTTCGCGAGGCCGGAGCTGTGATTTTGGGAAAAACAAATCTCAGCGAGTGGGCGAACTTCCGCTCGACGCATTCGACGAGCGGCTGGAGCGGCCGCGGCGGACTGACGAAGAATCCGTACGTGCTCGATCGCAATGCCTGCGGTTCGAGCTCCGGGACGGGAACCGCGATCGCGGCGAATCTCGCGGCCGTCGGCATCGGTACGGAGACGGATGGCTCGGTGGTCTGTCCTTCGTCGGCGTCCGGTCTCGTTGGCATCAAGCCGACGCTCGGTCTCATCAGCCGCGCCGGCATCATTCCGATCGCGCACAGCCAGGACACGTCCGGTCCGATGGCGCGCACCGTTCGCGACGCCGCGATCCTTCTCGGGGTTTTAACCGGAGCAGACGAGCGCGATCCGGTGACCGTTTCGAGCCGGACGAAAGGACACGCGGACTACACGCGCTTCCTCGACGCGGATGGCTTGAAGGGCGCGCGCATCGGCGTGGCGCGGCAGTACTTCGGATTCAACGACGCCACCGACAAGCTGATGAAGGACGCCATCGCGCTGATCAAATCGCTCGGCGCGACGATCGTCGATCCCGCCAACATCGCCACGAACGGCAAGTTTGACGCGACCGAGAACGACGTGCTGCAGTACGAGTTCAAGGCCGACATCAACAAGTACCTTGCGAATGCGCCGGCGTCGGTGAAGTCGCGCACGCTGGCCGATCTGATCAAGTTCAACGAGGAGCACCGCGCGGAAGAGATGCCGTTTTTCGGGCAGGAGATCTTCGAGCAGTCCGAGAAGCGCGGCCCGCTGTCTGAAAAGAAATACATCGCCGCGCTGGCGAAGAATCATCGCCTCGCGCGCACCGAGGGGATCGACGCGACGGTGATGAAACACAAGGTGGACGCGATCATCGCGCCGACCGGCGGCCCGGTCTGGGCGACGGACCTCGTCAACGGCGATCACTTCACCGGCGGCTATTCGTCGGCATCCGCGGTGGCGGGATATCCGCACATCACGGTTCCGGCAGGGATGGTCTTTGGTCTGCCTGTCGGCCTGTCGTTCTTCGGGGGAGCGTGGAGCGAACCGACGCTTATCAAGTTCGCGTACGCATTCGAGCAGGCATCGAAGGCGCGGCAGAAGCCGAAGTTTTTGGCGACCGCCGTTTAGCGCCCTTATCTGCGTAACATCTGCGTCAATCTGCGGATGAAAACGTTATCCGCAGATGTCGCAGATGTACCGCAGATTACGGCACGGGGCAGATGCCGTGCAGCATTTGCCAGGCGAACGAGATCGCGATCAGCGCGATGAAGGCGGCGTAGAAAGGGAGGAGGCGGCGTCTCACGTGAGTTCAACACCCGGGAGCGTCGTGACGAATTCCGCGCCGAAGAATTTCGCGGGGGTGAATGCGCCGGGGCGTTTCGGTGATGCGAGCAGTTGCTCCACCGCGGCCAGCGCGCTGATGACTGTGAATGCGTAGCCTTCCGGCGTGGTCATCGTCATCGTCACTTCGCGTTTGCCGTCGCTGACGAGTCCCCAGAGGTAGGTGCGACCACTGTCGCGACGCGCTTCGTCGGGTCCGGTGCGGCGATTGGCGTACGACTGGAGCAGTCGCTTGATTGGCTTGATGGCGAGGAGCGGGAAGAACGGGCGAAGGCGGCGCATACGCGCGATCGATTTCGGCGACGCGGCCGTGAAGACGCGGATGTTGGGGATGCCGGTCGTGTGAAACGCGGTGGAGACATCGCCCCACGGAATGGTCATCGCTATGCGCGAGCCGATTGAGAAAGGGATTGCCGTGTCTTCAAACGCCGGCGGAACGCGAACGATTTTTCCGTCGCGTCGGATGGCTCCGCCGTCGCCGATGCTTTCGATCATCGTCTTCAGAGTGCCGCGGCTGATCTCGGCGCCCGGCGAATAGAAAGCCAGTTCCAGCTCCGTCGCGCCTGGAAGGCGCGCCGCGAGCATTGCGCCGAGGCAGTCGGTGGGGACGACGTCGAATCCGACGCCGGGGATGAGCGTCACGCCGGCGCGCGCCGCGACGTCGTTCATGGCCATGATCGATTCGAAGACGGGGATCTCGCCGGTGATGTCGAGGTAGTGGACGCGGGCGTCGATGCACGCGCGCACCATCGGCGCGCTGGTGTGGACGAACGGACCGGCGCAGTGGAGGACCGCGTCGACGCCGTCGAGCTGCGGTTTGTCGAGCGGGAAGGCGCGCGCTTCGAGTCCCAGCTCCTTCGCGAGCGGCGCGAGTTTTTCGGCGTTGCGCCCGGCGAGCACCGGCTTGTGTCCGCGGCGAACCGCTTCGCGCGCGATCAACTCGCCGGTGTAGCCGTTCGCGCCGTAGATGAGGAACATGTTCGTGAGTGTTGCACAACACTCTTGCTTGTGCTTTGCCCGTAACTAAAAGAGCGTAGTGCGGGCGTCTCGCCTGCAACCGGCGGGCGTCCTCGCCCGACGGGGGTTTCTGGATTCAACAGCAGGATTGGCGTTGACTTACGACACACCGTCGGGCGAGACGCCACGCCGGATGCAGGCGAGGACGCCCGCACTACGCTCGCTTCACAACTGCGGCCGGAAGATGCTCGCCAACTTCTCCTTCATCCTGTCTAGCAGGCCGCGGCGGAACCATTTGCGGAGTTTTATTTCTTCGGACTTGGCCAAATCCGCGTGGAACATCGTCTCCATCTGCGCAGCTAACTCGTCGTTGTAGATGTTGATGTTCACCTCGTCGTTCAAGCGGAAACTTCGGTCGTCGAAGTTCGACGAACCGATCGTGGTCCAGGCGCCGTCCACCACCATCGTCTTCGCGTGCATCATCGTCGGCTGGTATTCGAAGATGCGGATGCCGCGGCCGAGGAGGCGCTCGTAGTGCCAGCGGCTGGCTTGGCGGACGATCGGGACGTCGGTGAATTCGCCCGGCACGATCACGCGCACGTCGACGCCGCGCCGCACCGCTGCTTCCAGCGCGCGCGTCGTGTCGGCGTCGGGGACGAAGTAAGCGTTGCTGATGTAGATCGACTTCACCGCGCTCACGATCGAGATGATGTACAGCAGCTTCACCGTCGAGCTGCCTTCGCTCGGCGACGATTTCAAGACTTGCGTGAGGTGCGGTCCGCATGGCGCGAGCGGCGGAAAGTAATCGAGTCCCGTCAGCAGTTCGCCGCGGCTTTTCACCCAGTTGTCCATGAACGCCGACTGCATCTGCGTCACGACCGGACCTTCGACGCGCGCCACCGTGTCGCGCCAGTGGTTCGGCGCGTCGGCGTCGCCGAGCCAGTCGTCCGCGATGCCGACGCCGCCCGAGAATCCGATCCGTCCGTCGACGATGAGCAGCTTGCGATGCGTGCGGTGGTTGAGTGTCGAGATCGTGTACCAGCGCAGCGGGTGGTACCACTCCATGTCGATGCCGTTGCGGGCCATGAAGTTGACCAGCGACTTCGACATCTGCGCGCTGCCGACCGCGTCGAGAACCACTTTCACCGCGACGCCAGCCCGCGCCTTTTCCGCCAGCGCCTCGGCGAATTTGCGTCCGATCTCGCCGTCCCAGTAGATGTAGAACTCGAGGTTGATCGTGCGCTGCGCATCGCGGATCGCGGCGAGCATCGCCGGAAAAATCTCGACGCCGTTCTTCAGAATCGTGACGCGATTTCCCTCGGACATCGGCGACCCGGTGAGCGCATGCATCGTCTGCAGAAACGCCAGGTCGCGCACGCCGAACTGGTGCTTCATGTGGTAGCGCATCGGCAGCTTCCGCCGGATGATCGGCAGCGGCGGCCGGTGCGGATAGCGCGGCGGTTTGTTCTTGCGGAAAAGCATCAGCGCTTCGAAGCGATCCAGATGATGAGCGCAATCATGCCTGCGGCGATGAGAAATGCGACGCCGAGGATCAGCGCGAGAATCGCGATGGCGGCGCCGGCGATCGATCCCAGCGATCGCGGTGGCCGCGTGCGGTCGCGATGAAGGATCAGCGAGTTGAGGTTGGTGACGTTCTCTTCGAAGAGCCAGTCGAACACGGTGCCGGCGATGGGGATGGAGCCGAGGATCATGTCGAGGAGGATGTAGATGACCATGCGCAGGATGCGCGGCATCGGCACGCGATGCCGCAGCGCGCCGACGATGATCCACGCCGAAAGCAGCGCGCCGATGATTTCGCCGACGCCGGGGATCAGGCTCAATCCCGCGTCGAGGCCGACGCGCTTCTTCGTCCCGGGGACGGGAACAGCCTCGTCCATGAGATAGGCGAAGCGGCGCAGAACGACGAGATCGGGCGGCAGTTTCTCGTCCGGCTCAATCACTTCCGGGATCAGCGGCGCAGGCATGCTCAACGGTAATGCGTCACTCGTGCCGGTGTTCTTTTCGGATGACCAGCTTGAGGCCGGACCACGTGTCGTCGATCGCGCAGACCTTCACGTCGACGAATCCCATCGGCAGCGCGATCTCGCGAATCACATCCTCGGTGATGTCTGTCGGAACCTTCGACGCTTTCTTCGGCCAGGAGATCCAGATGGCGGCGTCGTGCCGTATCGCCACGCGCCAAAGGCGAAGTTTGGCATCGAGCTCGGAGGCGGATTTTGTAAAGAGGTGGACGACGTCGACGTCTTTGGTCAGCTTCTTGACGAACGTGACGCCGTCCGGGAGTGGTGCGAGGAGGAACGCGTAGTCGGATGGCGCGCCGTCCGCGAAGACTTTGGAGCCGGCGTTGATCCCCAGCTTCTTCGCGAGCGGCGTCCCCGAGTAACCGGCCATGGGGCGATTGTAGCGGCGCACGGGCGTTCGTCGGCGTAGCCGGCGTAAGAACCGTAGCCCACGGTTTTAACCGTGGGTCAGCAGGTCGTCGCGAATTTGTGAGCCCGTCTTGACGGGCGAAAGAAAGCTTTCTCTCGCCCGCTCAAGCGGGCTCACAAATCCGCGCGTGATCGATTCCCCACAGTTGAAACTGTGGGCTACGGTTCTTACGCCGGCTACGCCGACGGGTTACGCAGCGTTAATCGAACCAGCCGTATCGATGCAGGACGACCGCCGCGATGGCCATCAGGAGAAACAGAATCCCCTCGACGACCGCGCATCCGGCTCCGAGTCTTCCGCCGGCGACGAGCGATTGCGCGCGGGCGAGATCGGCGCGGCGGAGGATGAAGATCACACCGACTATGACGAAGAGAATTGCCGCGAGCCAGACCACTGTGTTCGTCATCTTCGGCCGTTTTTCTCCGCGCCTCCGCGCCTCCGCGTGAAAAAGGTCGCTTCGAAAATCAACGCAGCTCCAGCACCGACTTTCCGGCCGTCCATTTCATGATGCGGCCGTCGCGGGTGCTGATCCAGACGTCGTTCGCGTCGCCGCTGTTTGCGTTGGTGAAGTGATAGTGGTTGGACGGCTCGCCGGAGATCGTCTCCGACCCGGCCAGCTGCGGCGATCCTTCTTTTTTCTGCGGATCGAGCACCGTCGTCGTGCGTTGCCAGACGTGATTAACGACGTCCGGCGGCGACAACTCGTGCGCGCCGTTGCGGCTCCAGACCACGCCCTGGTGTTTGGCCTCGCCGATCCAGGTCACGCCATCCTTCTTGAATTGCACGCGCTCCATGCCCGGCGTCGGACGCGACATCTCGCCGCGAACGCCGTCGAGTGTGAAATGGAATCCCGCGGACATGCGGAAGCAATCGATCGCTTGCTCGTAGCTGCCGTCGCCGGCGCATTTCTGCGGCGTGGAGCGATTCGCCGCGCGCGGCTTGACGGGCGCCGAGGCCGGGATTGATGTGACGGTCGCAGGTGGAGGAGGCGCGGCAGTGGTCGCCGTATTCGACGGCTCCTCACGTCCGCACGCGACGCAAAAAAACACGAGAAGAAAAAGACGCTTCACTTCTTCACCTCGGCGGCCTTCGCGTTTTGCACGATGACTTCGACGTCGTGCAGCAGCTTCTTCGCGTCGTACAGGATCCCGTCCTTCATCACGTACTTGATTCCGCCGATGTGATCGACGGCGCCTGTGGCGTCATTCACGCGCATCCAACCCGTGCCGTAGAGCACCTTCAGGTTTTCGACCGGATTCTGATCGACGAAAACGAGGTCCGCCAGCATGCCCGGACGGACGATGCCGAACTCCGTCTTCGTTCCGCGCGGAGCGTTGATCGCTTCCGCGCCCCACATCGTCGCCGATCGAATCACCTCCAGCGGATGGAAGCCGGCTTCCTGCAGCAGCTCCAACTCGCGGATGTAATCGAAGCCGTAGAGTTTGAAGATGTAGCCGGAGTCGGAGCCGGTGGTGACGCGGCCGCCGCGGTTTTTGTAGTCGTTGAGAAAGCGCATCCACAATCGATAGTTGTTCTTCCACTCCACCTCGTCGGCGGTCGTCCAGTTGAACCAATACGCGCCGTGCGCGGTGCGGCTTGGCTGATACCAGCGCCACAACGATGGCAACGTGTAGCGGTCGTGCCACTCGGCGCGCATGGCCCGCGACAAATCGCGGCTGGCTTCGTAGATGGTGAGCGTCGGATCGATGTTGAACTTCTTCGCGATCAGTTCATCGATGACGGCGTTCCACTTGTCGCTGCCCGGCGGCGCGGCCTGTTTCCACAGCCGTCCGGCCTGACCAAAGCGATCGCTCTCGTCGTTGTAGTTGTATCCAACCGGATAATCCTGAATTGTCTTGTCCGTGAAAAGCGCCTCGGGCAATCCGTACCAATGCTCCATGCCGCCGAGTCCCATGCGCGCGGCATCGACGATGTTCGAGCGCGCCACACCCATCTGCGCGAGATGCGTGGTCGAGCCGAGGTGGAGTTTGTTGGCTTCGTCGATGAGAGCGGAGAGGATTTCGGGATCGAAGACCGGATCGCCGGAGCTGAGGATCTTGATTCCGTCGGCGCCTTTCTTCGACACCCATTGCACGAACTTGCGGGCCTGCTCGGGAGTGTCGATCGCGCCGCCGTCCCATTGACGGCGATTCGTGAAGATGTACGGAAAGAGTCGCGGCGCGACGATCTCGTTACGCGCGCTGCGTTCGCGTTCGTGCAGGCACCAGTCGACGCCGTTGCCGCATCCCGGCTCGCGCACGCTGGTGATGCCGTGCGCCATCCAGAGTTTGAACACGTACTCGGCAGTCGTTCCCTGCTCCGCGCCGCCGGAGTGGCCGTGCATGTCGATGAAGCCGGGCAGGACCCAGATGCCGGTGCCGTCGATCTCCTTGACCGCATCCTTCGGCCGCGCTTCCGGCTTGATCGGCACCTTCGGAAATCCGACGCTGCGCACCTCGCGGATGCGGTTCCCTTCGATGACGATGTCCACCGGCCCGATCGGCGGAGCGCCAGTGCCGTCGACGAGCGTGACGCCGCGGATGATGAGGCGCGTCCAGGGACCTTCTCCTTCTTTCCGGTCAGGAGCGAAGGCTGGAGGGGCGGCGAGCGCGGCGGTGGCCGCCGCGAAGAGAAGAAACGTCAACAGCTTACGCATCGCCGGATTGTAGCGGAGCGTAGTGCGGGCGTCCTCGCCAGCATCCGGCGTGGCGTCTCGCCCGGCGGGGGTGTCGTGAATCTCGCGCAGACTGCGCTTGAATCCCAGAAACCACCGCCGGGCGAGGACGCCCGGCGGATGCAGACGAGACGTCCGCACTACTTTTGCAGAATCCGTCTGCGATGGATGTGCGAGTAAAAACCTGGACCGAGTTGCAGGAAGCGGTCTTCGCCGACTCGTATCGCGAAGGGATCAATCGCTTTCGCTCCGGATTCGTCTTTCGTGGCGTGCCGCGCGAATCGCATTCGCTGGAGACGAGTCTGCAGACCGGCGGGTACGTTCCTCACGAGCGGCATCTGCTGAGCAGTTTTCGCAAGTACGCGCTGCGCAATTCGGTGCACGGCGACTGGGTCTGGAACTGGTTGTCGCTGGCCAAGCATCACGGCCTGCCGACACGGCTGCTGGACTGGAGTTACTCGCCGTTGGTTGCCATGCATTTCGCGACGCAGAATTTGAAGGACTACGACGAAGACGCCGCGATCTGGTGCGTCGACTACGGCCAGACCAATGAGTTGTTGCCCAAGCCGTTGCGCAAACTCCTCAGCGACGAAGACGTCAACATCTTCACCGCCGAGCTGCTCAACCGCGTGGCAAGTTCGCTGGCGGAGTTCGATGCGCTGTCGAAGCGCGACTTCGTCGTCTTCTTCGAGCCGCCGTCGCTCGACGAACGGATCGTCAATCAATTCGCGCTTTTCTCCCTGCCGTCGTCGCCGGAGCTGCAACTCGAAGATCTGCTCAAGCGCCGCGAAGCGACGTACCGCCGCATCATCATCCCGGCGTCATTGAAATGGGAAGTGCGCGACAAACTCGATCAGGCCAACGTCACGGAGCGGGTCCTGTTTCCGGGGTTGGATGGGTTGTCGGCGTGGTTGAAGCGTTACTTCGCGAATCGGGTTTCTTAACCTACAGGGAACGGGTTCACGCGGAGCCGCGGAGACGCGGAGGGGAAAAGACGTTCTCCGCGTCCCCGCGTGAAGAGCCTTTTGTTCTTCAGGTCCGACGCAGCAGGACGCGCTCAACCACATGGCTCGCGCCCTTCCCCAAAATCAACCGCGCGCGCTCCCGAGTCGGCAGGATGTTCTCGTGCAGGTTGGCGAGGTTGATCCGCTCCCAGATCGATTTGGCCAGCGCGATCGCTTCATCCTCGGGCATCGTTGCGAACTGGTGAAAGAACGAGGCGGGATCGCGGAACGCCGTCTCGCGCAGTTTGCGGAAGCGGTCGAGGAACCACGTCTCGAGGTCGGCTTCCGAGGCATCGACGTAGATCGAGAAATCGACAAAGTCGGAGACGAAGACGGCGTGGATCGAGCCGGTCTGCAGCACGTTCAACCCTTCGAGGATGACGATGTCGGGGCGATCGATCGTCTGACGCGCGTCGATGATGTCGTAGTCGAAGTGTGAGTAGACGGGAACATCCAGCGGCGAGAGGCCGGACTTGAGACCCGACACGAATTCGATCAGCCGCGCGCGGTCGTAGCTTTCGGGGAAGCCTTTGCGCTCCATCAGTCCGCGTTCTTCGAGGACGGCGTTCGGAAAGAGAAAACCGTCCGTGGTGACGAGATCGACGCGCGGATGATCGGCGCCGCGCGCGAGCAGCGTGCGCAGAACGCGGGCGGTGGTGCTCTTGCCGGCCGAGACGCTGCCTCCGATCGCGACCACGTACGGAACTTTCGGCGCGTGCGTGTTCAGAAATTGCGATGAGACGCGATGGAGCTGGCGAACGGCGCTGACGTGGAGGTTCACCAATCGCGATAACGGCAGGTAGACCTCTTCGACCTCCGTCATCGACAACTCTTCGTTGATGCCGCTGAGTTCCGCGACGTCGTCCGGCGTCAGCGTCATCGGCGTGCCGCCGCGCAGCGCGGCCCACGCGTCGCGATCGAAGGTGAGATAGGGCGAGGCGTCGCTCATGCGGCTTTCTTTCGGAACATCCACGACAGTGCGAGCCAGAGTACGCCGCCGGTGATGGCCATGTCGGCCACGTTGAAGACGCCGGTGTGGAGCGGGCCGGCCTGGAGGAAGATGAAATCAGTGACGCGTCCGCCGAGGCGAAAACGGTCGATGAGATTGCCGATGCCGCCGCCGATGATGAAGGCGATCGCGACGTCATCTGGTCCAGGCTGCATGTGGCCGGTGAAGAGGACGAATCCTGCTACGAGCAGTCCGATCGATACGAGTCCGTCGAAGATGAGGTGTCGTACGTTCGGCGGAAGATCTGCGCCGAGGGAGAGGAAGGCGCCGGGGTTTTCGGTGTGAAGGAGGGTGAGGACGCCTCGGTGAATGGGGTAGGCATTCATCAGTGTTCGCCGGACGAGCGCCTTCGCGCCCTGGTCGAGGGCGATCGTGATGAGCACGATGAGGGCGAGTGTTATGCGGCGGCGAGTCGTCATAAGAAAACGTTTCACGCGGGGAACGCGGAGAGGCGGAGAAAAGCGGAGAGAAGAAGAGGTTTTCTCTGCGACCTCCGCCTCTCCGCGACCTCCGCGTGACCGCGTGACCCTTTGACTACATCACTAACTCACCTGTCCGTGCTTCGCGATCGCTCCAGGTCCGAATCACGCTCACATTCTGGAATCCTCGCGGCAGTTTCAATCCCCGCTGCGCGCGCTTGCCGATGTACGGCTCGAGGTCCGCGCCTTTGAGATTCGTGTGACGCTTGCCGGCCTGCACGATCAACATTCCGTCCACGGCGATGACCGCTACGCCGACGACCTTCTCCGGAAATAGCTCCGTCTTGTGCAGCTTGATCGTCTGCACGCCTTTGCCTCGTGCGAGCAGCGGGAGTTCGACGGCATCGAAGAGCAGCAGCTTGCCGCTCGTCGTGGCCGCGGCGACGCGATCGGTTTCGATCGTGGTCACGCGCTGCGGACGGAGCACCGTCGCGCCGTCGTTGACGTTGACGACTGCCTTGCCGGCTTTGCGATCCGTCTGCAGATCTTCGAGACGCGCCACGAATCCGTAGCCGTCATCGGTCGCCAGCAGCCACAGATCCTCGGGGTCACCCATCATCACCGCCACGAACGTCGCGCCGGGCGCTGGCGACGTGAACGCCGTCAGCGGCTCGCCGTGGCCCTTCGCCGATGGCAGTTCGTGCGCCGGCAGCGAGTACGTCCTCCCCATCGAGTCGATGAACACCGCGAGCTGATTGCTGCGTCCGCGCGCGGCGTGCAGGAACGCATCGCCCGACTTGTACTGCAGCGTTGTCGGATCGAGATCGTGGCCCTTGCCTGCGCGAATCCAGCCGCGTTCCGACAGCACTACCGTCACCGACTCCGACGGAATCAGCGCCGCGGCATCGAGCGCCTTCGCGGCGTTGCGCTCCACGATCGGCGAGCGCCGGCGGTCGCCGAATTCGGCGCCATCTTTTTCCAGCTCGTCGCGCACCTGCTTGCGCAGGCGGGTTTTCGATCCAAGGATTTTTTCGAGGTCCGCGCGCTCAGCCTGGAGCTTGGCTTGTTCGCCGCGGATCTCGACCTCCTGCAGTTTGTTGAGGAATCGCAGCTTCAGTTCGAGGATCGCTTCGGCTTGCAGTTCGGAGAGTTTGAAGCGCGCCATCAGCACCGGTTTCGGCTCGTCCTCGCGGCGGATGATGCGGATCACTTCGTCGATGTTTAGATACGCGACGAGATAGCCGTCGAGGATGTGGATGCGCGCGTTGACGTGATCGTAGCGATGCTGCAGCCGGCGGCGCACCGTCTCGATCCGGAACTCCAGCCACTCGCTCAGCAACTCCTTGAGCGGGTAAAGCCGAGGGCGGCCGTTGAGGCCGATCATGTTCATGTTCACGCGGTACGTGCGTTCCAGATCGGTCGTGGCGAAGAGATGCGCCATCACTTCGTCGAGGTCGACGCGGTTCGAGCGCGGCACGAGCACGATGCGCGTCGGGTCCTCGTGATCCGACTCGTCGCGCATGTCCTCGATCATCGGCAGCTTCTTCGCGTTCATCTGCGCCGCGATCTGCTGCTGTACCTTGTTGCCGGAGACCATGAACGGCAGCGCGCTGATGACGATGTCGCCGTCCTCGATCTCCCACTTGGCGCGCTGGCGGATCGAGCCGTTGCCGCTCTTGTACATCTCCCGGATCTCAGCCGCCGGCGTGATGATCTCGGCCTCGGTCGGAAAGTCCGGACCTTTGATGTGCTTGGTGAGCTGCGCGATCGTGGCGTCAGGATTGTCGAGCAGCTCCAGACACGCGCCGACCACTTCGCGCACGTTGTGCGACGGAATGTCCGTAGCCATGCCGACCGCGATGCCCGACGCGCCGTTGAGCAACACGTGCGGCAGTCGCGATGGCAGCAGCTTCGGCTCGCGCAGCGTCCCGTCGAAGTTCTGTCCCCAATCGACGGTGCCCTGCTCCAGCTCCGACAACAGTGACTGCGCGAACTTCGACAACTTCGCCTCGGTGTACCGCATCGCGGCGAACTCTTTCGGATCGTCCGGTGAGCCGAAGTTTCCCTGCCCTTCGACGAGCGGATAGCGCATCGAAAACGGCTGCGCCATCAGCACCATGGCGTCGTAGCAGGCCGTGTCACCGTGCGGATGAAACTTGCCGATGACGTCGCCGACCGTGCGCGCCGATTTCTTCGGCTTGGCGTTCGGACCCAACCCCAGCTCCGACATCGCGTAAACGATGCGGCGCTGCACGGGCTTGAGACCATCGGCCACATGCGGCAGCGCGCGGTCGAGGATGACGTACATCGAGTAGTCGAGGTACGCCTTCCGCGCGAAGTCGGCCACAGCCTGATGTTCGACCTCGGGGATGGTAGGCGGCGGAGGAGTAAAGGAAGTCTGTTCTTTCGATTTGCGGGTAGCCATGTCGGGCGCGCGAAGGGTAAACGAAATGGCGCGAGATGGCGATGCGGGGATGCGCGCGGACGATTCGCGGTGGCAAGTGCGTCAGCCGCCAGCATGGGCGCGCGACGAAAACATCGCGCGCCCGACGGCGACCGGTTACTGAGTCTTGCAGGTGCAGCTTGCGTTGGTGGTAGCCGTTGCGTTTACGCAACACGCGTATCCGTAAGTGCAAATTGTTGAGCAAGAGCCATGCGTATTTGAGGTCGAGCATTGGGACGAATTGGGACCGCCGGAGTCACAACTTGTTCCGCCTCCGCTTCCAGTGCCGCCGCCCTCGGGGTTTTCGATGCAACGGTCGAGATCTTCGCAGTCGAGCGCAACGATGTGTCGGCCCTTGCCGGCTGCTTGGATGACAGGGCGAATCTCATGGGCGAGACCGTATCCCGCATAGCTCGCTCCAGTGAACCCCATCGGCGGCCGGGGTGCGTGCTTATCGGCGGTATTCGTCTCCAACGCATAGAACCACTCCTGATCCGCGGCCATCGCGATCAGTTCGTCCCCTCGGAATTCGATACTGGCACTCTGGCTGGTAGCGCGGAACGGCTTTACCGACCCGTTCGTCCAAAACCGGAACAGATGACGATACGCTCCGCCGTCTTCGATCATTACTCCGATCATGTGCTCGCCAAGATTAGCGATCGTGACCTTCCCCGCGAGCACGGTGTAGTCGTCCGCGGGCGGCAGCGGACCGTCGATGACCGGTTTTGCGGCGTAAACCGCGGTCGAGAGAAGAACGAGTACCAAGGCCAGAAGCGTTTTGCGCATCGTGGGCTCCTTAATTGTGTGTACTTACGGCAAGGTAGGCTTCCATCGTCCGTTTGTCGAGGGGAAATTGTGGCCATCCTTCCGGATAGTCATGGGTGAGCACGCAAACTCCCGGCGAATGGCACGGAAGAACGTCCGCCGGTCACCGAACCCCGCCGCGCCCCCGATTTCGTCGATGGCAAGGTCCGTTTCGCAGAGAAGACGCACTGCCACTTCCAGTTGCCTTGCGCGGATCGCAAGGCTCACCGGCAGGCCCATTAATCGGCTGCAGACACGCCTTAGAGTCCGGTAAGGGACGCGTAAAAATCCGGCCAGCTCCGAAGCGCGGGCCGCCGTCTGCTCCTGCTGGCAGAACGCAAGATAGGCAGCGATTCCCGCTTCCAATTGCTCTTTTGTATGACCCATGAGAGCGATTAGTTCTTTCGTCCGCTTAGTTAAGAGAGACGCAACTGCCATTTTCCCGGCTCCGCAATCTGTGCTGGTCTCCACAGCTGGTAGAGAGACCGGTAGCATCAGTTCAACGATTTCCTTATCTGGAGCTGACGAAATCGTAAAACGAAGCTGCGTTAGCGTTGCGGAAGCTTCTAACCGAGGGAATCTTCGTCAATGACCGCGTCAATGATTCGCGGAGTGGCATTGCAGTACGTTCGAATCGTGAGTTGGCGTGAACGGCTGCGAGCCGCCATCAATGCGAGCGGCCGTACGCAAAACGCGATCGCTGCGTCTGCAGGCGTAACGCCCGAAACACTCAGCCGCGTCCTGAACGGTGTACACGCCCAGCCGGCGTTTGAGACAGTAGTTCGCATCGCCCACGCTGTCGGAGAGAATGTTGGATCGCTGCTCGACGAGGCTGCGTTCTCGCTTGATGGAGAGCAGCGAGCGGAGGTGCGCCGCGTCATCGGCTATCTTCAGGCGGCTGTTGCGATGTCGCCGGCCGTCGACGCGCTATCCGTGCCCAACGCCGTGCCGCACCGCAGCGCCGAGGTTCCTCGCCACTTCTACCTGCGTGGAGCGCGATCGGTCTTTCAGGCGGTCGGAGATTCCATGATCGAAGCGGGAATCCTGGACGGCGACCTCCTTTTCGCAGTGCCCACACGCGCGATTCGCGACGCAGCCAGGCGCCTCGTCGTCTGCCGTCTTGCCGGAGTCGGTCTTGTAAAGCAGCTCCAGCTTCATGCTGGCCGTATCCGTCTCATCAGCTGCAATCCGCGTTACGCTCCGATTGATGTCGACGAAGAAAATGACTTTCAGCTAATTGGGATCGTGATCGGACGTCTCGGTAGTCTCGTTCCATAACGTCCTCGGGTACGCCGCTATAATCGCGCCCCCTCGATGAAGCCCTCGCGCGCCCAACTGGAAGACGTCCTTACTTCGCTTCGCGATCCCGGCTTGCGCTATGCGGACATTCGGTGGACGGCGACGCATGAGCAGCATGTTCGCGTGCGCAACGGGGAGGTGGAGACGTTGTCGTCGACCATCGACCGGGCCATCGGCGTGCGGGTGCTGGTTGGCGACGGGTGGGGATTCGCGGCGAATAGCGATACTTCCGAGGAGTCGATCAGGAGGACGGCGCGGCGGGCGGTGGAGGTGGCGGCGGCGAGCAACATCGCGTCGACGCATCGCGTCGTGCTCAGTGACATCGAGCCGCATGTGGCCACGTGGGCGTCAGCGTATGAAATTGATCCTTGGTCGATTCCCATTGAACGCAAAATCGAGCATCTGCTGGCTTCGACCGATCCGATGCGCGGCGATGACCGCATCCATCAGGTCTCCGGCGACATCTCCTGCTACCGGCAGGAGAAGATTTTCGCGTCGACGGTGGGGAGCTACATCGAGCAGACCACGACTGAGATGGGCGGCGGCGTGGAGGCGGTCGCGATCGACGGCAGCGAGTTTCAGCGGCGCACATATCCGAATCCGTTCGGCGGCGACTTTCAGGCCGCGGGGTGGGAGTTCATCGAGCGGCTCGATCTGCCGCGCAAAGCGATCGACATCCGCGACGAAGCGCTGGCGTTGCTGACCGCGCCGAAGACGCCGGCCGGACGGACGGATCTCATCATCGGATCGGCGCAACTCGCGCTGCAGGTGCATGAGTCGTGCGGCCATCCGACCGAGCTCGATCGCGCCATGGGGTTGGAGATTTCGCTGGCAGGGGGCTCGTTTCTGCAGCCGTCGATGCTCGGCAACTTTCGGTATGGCTCCGAGCACGTCAACATCGTCGGCGACGCCACCATCCCGGGCTCGATCGGGTCATTCGGCTTCGACGATGATGGCGTTCCCGCGCAGCGCTTCCACTTGATCGAGAAGGGGATGTTCGTCGGTTACCTTACCGGCCGCGACACCGCGCCGGCGATCGGCCGCAAATCGAATGGCACCGTTCGCGCGGAGACGGCGGCGCGCATTCCGATCATTCGCATGACCAACATCAATCTCGAACCGGGCACGACGCCGCTGGCGGACATCATCGCGGACACGAAGCGCGGCATTTTCGTGGAGACGAACAAGTCGTGGTCGATCGACGATCTGCGTCTCAACTTCCAGTTCGGCTGTGAAGTCGCCTACGAAATCGAAAACGGCCGCCTCGGACGCATGCTGAAAAATCCGCTCTACACCGGCAACACGCCGGAGTTCTGGCGCTCCTGCGATGCCGTGGCCGATCGCGCGAGCTGGCAGATCTGGGGGCTGCCGAACTGCGGGAAGGGCGATCCGATGCAGACCATGCGCGTGGCGCACGGCGCGCCGGCGGCGCGGTTTCGAAATGTGGAAATGGGATAAAAAGGAAACGGTTTCACGCGGAGATCGCGAAGAGGCGGAGACACGGAGAAGTTCTCCGCGAGCTCCGCCTCTCCGCGCCCTCCGCGTGACCGTTCTCTCTTGAATGCGCACGAACGCCGACTCCTTCGCCATCCTCGACGCCGCGCTGAACGCCGCGAAGGACGCCGGTGCGTCCGAGGCCGATGCGGTGTTTGAATCGACAGACCAGAACATCAGCAGGTTTGCGAATTCGAATCTGCATCAGAACATGTCCGAGGTCAGCGCGGAGCTGACGTTGCGGGTGATCGTCGACGACGCCATGGGCGTTGCCTCGACGACGGTGTTCGATGCCGAGGAGATCGCGCGCACCGCGGCGCTGGCGCGTGAGGCCGCGAAGCACTCCGACGCTCTGCAGAACTTCAGCGGGCTGTATCGCGCGAACGAGCCGCTGCCGGACGTGCGGACGTTCGACGACGCGACCGCCGCAATCGCGCCGGCGGCGAAGGCGCGCGCGCTGCGGGAAATGTTCGACCGCGGGTCGAAATCGAATATCCAGTTCGCCGGCGCATACGGAACCGGCGCGTCGTCGATCGCGGTCGCGAATTCGCACGGCATTCGGCGGTATTGCACCGTTACCTCGTCCGACGCCACCGTAATCGCCATCGGCGCGAACGGCTCCGGCTACGCCACGGCGCTCGATCGCAGCAATATCGACGTCGTCGCGCTCGGCGACGAAGCGACATTCAAAGCGACGTTGTGCGGCGACGTCATCGAAGACATCGAGCCCGGCGCCTACGACGTCATCCTCGAGCCGCCCGCAACTGCCGAAGTCGTCGACTGGATGAACCTCATCACGCTCAGCGGCTCGGCTTACGACGACGGCTCCTCGTTCTTCGTCAACAACATCGGCAAGCAGGTCGTCGGCACCAACTTCACGCTCGCCGACGACGCGCTCGATCCCGCCTTTCTCCCGTTTCCGTTCGACCTCGAAGGGCTGCCGAAACGGCGCGTGGCGATGATCGAGCGCGGCATCGTGCGCACGCCCGCGGTCGACAAGGTTTACGCCGACCGCCTCAACTTCCCCCCAACCGCCACCTGCTGGAACCTCGGCGGGACCGAGCATGGATCGGCGTTTCACCTCTCGATCGACGGCGGCGACGCCACGCGCGAAGAGCTCATCCGCTCGACGAAGCACGGCATCTGGGTCACGCGCTTCAACTACGTCAACGGCCTGCTCGAGCCGAAGAGCGCGCTGATGACCGGCACCACGCGCGACGGCACCTTTCTCATCCGCGACGGCGAGGTCGTTGCGCGCCTTCCGAACCTGCGCTGGACGCAGTCGATCGTCGAAGCCTTCTCGCGCATCGAAGGGCTGACGCGCGAGCGCCGCCGCGTCGCCACCTGGTACAACCACTTCGGCGGTACGATCGCGCCGGTGATGAAAATCGGCGGGTGGAACTTCACGGGGAAGCAGGAAACCGCACCGCTGTAGCAGTGGCACAACCCTCGCTCCGCGAATCTGACGATTCATGTCTCAATACATCCTTCGCCGATTCCTGCAGATGATTCCGATTACGTTCGGGATCCTGACGCTCGTCTTCTCGCTGATCCACATGATCCCGGGCGATCCGGCCGTGCAGATCGCAGGCGAAAGTGCGCGGCCGGAGGACGTCGCGGCGGTGCGCAAGGCGCTCGGACTCGATCAGCCGCTCTGGACGCAGTACGTTCACTACGTCACGCACGTCGTTCGCGGCGACTTCGGCACCTCGTTCCAAACGAATCTCAGCGTGGCCGATCAGATCAAGCAGCGCTATCCCGCCACGATCGAACTGGCGATGGGATCGATGTTCATCGCGCTGCTCGTCGCGTTTCCGCTCGGCATCATCTCGGCGATTTATCGAAACTCCTGGATCGACAACGTGGCGCGATTCTTCGCGCTCATCGGCGTCTCCATGCCCAGCTTTCTGTTCGGACCGCTGCTCATCATCGCCTTCGCCATCAACCACGAATGGTTCCCGGTTTCGGGACGCGATGCGGGACTCAAGTCGCTGGTCCTCCCCTCGGTGACGATGGGGTTGGCGCTGTCCGCAATCCTGACGCGCATGATCCGCATCTCCCTCGCGGACGAACTGACGCAGCTCTACGTCACGACCGCCGTGGCGAAAGGTGTCACGCGCGCGCGGGCGATTTTCCGTCACGCACTGAAGAACGCGCTGATTCCGGTGATCACGGTGCTCGCGCTGCAGTTCGGATCGCTCCTCACCGGCGCCATCATTACCGAGCAGATTTTCTCCTGGCCGGGATTGGGCCGCCTGCTGCTGACGTCCATTTCCAACCGTGACTATCCGCAGGTGCAGGCGTCGATCCTCGTGATCGCACTGACTTACATCCTCGTGAACTTTGCCAGCGACCTGCTGTACGGGGTCGTCGATCCAAGAATCAAACTGGAATGAGGGTGTCGGGTGTCGGCCGTCGGGGTTAGAAGTTCCCGACAGCCGACACCCGACAGCCAGCCAAACGTATGAAACGCCTTCTAAGAAACTTCGCCTTCACCGCCGGCCTGTTGCTGACCGTGGCGCTCGTGCTCGTCGCCATCGCCGCGCCGCTGCTTGCGCCGTTCGATCCAAACGCGCAGGACACGGTGCGCCGCCTCGAGCCGCCGTCGCATGGACACCTCCTCGGTCTCGACGACCTCGGACGCGACGTGCTTTCGCGCATCATCTGGGGTTCCCGCGTCTCGCTGCGCGTCGGATTCAGCGTCGTGATTCTCGCGTCGTTGATCGGAGTCACGCTCGGCGCGATGGCCGGTTATTTCGGCGGCTGGATGGATACGCTGATCATGCGCATCACCGACATCCTGCTGGCTTTCCCCGGAATCCTCCTCGCCATCGCGCTCGTGGCCGTCCTCGGTCCGAGTCTCAACAACGTCGTGCTCGCATTAGTCGTGATCGGATGGGTCGGCTACGCGCGCCTCGTACGCGGCCAGGTTCTGAAAGTGCGCGAGATGGAGTACGTCGTCGCCGCGCGCGCCATGGGCGCCCGCTCGCCGCGCGTGATCATGCGCCACGTGCTGCCGAACGTGATCAACCCGTTGATCGTAATGGCCACACTCGGCCTGGCCGGAACGATCCTCTCCGAAGCCGCGCTGTCGTTCCTCGGCCTCGGCGTTCAGCCGCCGACGCCCTCCTGGGGCGCGATGCTGACCTCCGGCCGCCGCTACCTCGGCCTCGCCAACCATCTCGCGATCTGGCCCGGCATCGCCATCATGCTCGCCGTCATGGGCCTCAACTTCCTCGGCGACGGCCTCATCGACGCGCTCGATCCGAAGTACCGGAAAGACATGTAGGCGAGCGCGAAGCGCCGCCGAACGTAGCGCCACCGTCGTAGCGCCGCCGGCCCGGCGGCTGGACCGCCAGCGGCTCGCTGGCGTGTCCAGAGGCGAATGTCGCGAGCTCGATACTGGAGCGCACGAGCGACATCGTCGTTGCGCGCGGAGGCGCGCGGCACAATCCAGCCCCGCGCTCTGCGCGGGGTGAACGCGCGTCGCATGATTCGTGGCCGCGGAGGTGGCCACCACAATTGGCGACGCAAATGTCGATTAGCGCGGGCTTGTTGCGGCCGCCTCCGCGGCCGCGAACACCCGCCGCGCCGTCGTTCCCCGCGCCGAGCGCGGGGCTGGATTGTGTCACGCGCCTCCGCGCGTGACACCGCGTCGGCAGCGCCCCGCTCTACAACTTTCGGTACGTGCCGCCGAGCCGGCGGCGGTACAGCCGTCGGGCCGACGGCGCTACGGGCTGCGTTTCATAAACACCACCACCGCCCGCGCGGGGTCGTCGCGGAACGTCCGCACAGGCGCGTAGCCGTTCGCGCGCAAGGCATCCACGCGCGACGGAACATCGAGATCCGTCTCATACAACGCCACCGCATCCGCATTGACCTCGGACAATTTCTCCGGCGGCGTTCCGATGTCCGACATCGCCCTCTTGTCGCCGAGGTAGAGCTTGTCGCCGTAGGACCAGAGCTGGGAGGCGGCGAGGGAGTGGATCGACGCATTCGACGCGATCCACCGCGCCGCCATCACGGACGGTTGTGACTTTCGCGCGAGGTAGCGAAGGCCATGCAGATCCCAAACGATCGAAATCGCCACGAGCGCGATGGCGATGCGGCGGTTGCGCATCGCTGCGAATCCGATCGCCGCCGCGATGCAGAGAAACGGAATGATCACCTGTAGATACCGCAGCTCTTTGTGTTTGATCGCCGAAAACGCGATGAGCGGGATGACGATGAACCAGATGGCGCGGCTGCGGCGCGCGTACCAGAGCAGCGGCAGCAGCGCCGGCGAGCACCAGCGGACGATGTTCGCGAGGTACCACCACGGCGCCTGGTACTTCACGCGCGATGCGAAATCCGGCTCGACGAGCGTCAGGTGCGCGAACTTGATCGCGCTGGAGAAGGGAGTGCCCCAGGTGAGCCAGTCGTAGATTCCGACGGTGAGGATGATGGACACGAGACAGCCCGAGAGCAAAAGTACTGTCATCCTGAGCCGCCGGAGGCGTCGTAGCCGCAGGCGGAGCGCCGAAGGACGGTCGAAGGACCCCCCACCTGCTAACCCGGGTTGGGCGGCGTTTACGAACGAGGCAAGCACTGAGGGGGTCCTTCGACCGTCCTCCGCCGCTTCGGCTTCGCCTACGCGGCTTCGGCGGCTCAGGATGACAAGCAGCACAGGAGCAAGAAACACCACCTCGCTGAACCGATCCGCGAATGCCACTCCGATCAGGAGACCGGCGACGAACGGCCATCGATCGACAATCAACGCCGCCGCCACGACGCACGCAGCGGCCAGCGTTCGCGGATACACCGTGCTCCCGAAACTCAACGGAATCCAGTGCGTCGCGAAGAGCAGCGCGGCCACGATCGCGGCGCGTTCGTCGCACCAACGCAGCGCGAGGCGATACACCAGCCAGATCGTCAACGACGACAACGCGATGAACGGAATCGACGCGAGAAAGATTGTGGTGCGTGTGGAGAGGCCACGCGAAAGCCACACCATCGGCGCGACGACGACATCCGGCACGAACAGGTTTCGGATGTCCCACGGCGTGTACGCCAATCCGCGCGCGCGCCGGAACGCCTCGGACAGCACTTCGACGTCGTCGCCGGTCAGGAATCCGTGGTAGCGGTACGCCAGCCAGAGTTGCGCGGCGGCCGTCGCGGCGATGATCGCCGCCAGCGATTTACGCATCACCGATCAGCGCCAGGAACTCATCCTCGGTCAGCACCGGCACATTGAGCGACTTCGCTTTCTCGAGTTTCGATCCGGCCGCTTCGCCAGCGACGAGATACGACGTCTTCGCCGAGACCGATCCCGACGCTTTGCCGCCTTCGCGCTCGATCAGCTTGTGGATTTCGTCGCGCGAATAACGCGACAACGTGCCGGTCACGACGAGCGTCTTGCCTGCGAGCCGATCGCCGCGCACGGCGGAGACATGCGTTGGCGCGACGCCGAGGCGGAGCATCTTCTCGATCCGCTCGCGATTGGCGGGAACGGAGAAGTAGAACGTGATCGCCTCGGCCACCTTCGGTCCGATCTCCGCCACCTCGACCAACTCCTCGGTCGTTGCATTCATCAGCGCCTCGATCGACGCGAAACGATCGGCCAGCAGCTTCGCAGCGCGTTCGCCCACCATGCGGATGCCGATGGCAAAGATGACGCGCGAGAGCTCCGCCGTCTTCGACTTCTCAATCCCCTCGGCCAGCTTTCGCGCGGATAGCTCGCCCTTTCCCGGCAGCTTCGCCACGTCCTCTTCGCGCAGTTCGTAGAGCGACGCGTAGTCGGTGATCAGATTCGCGTCGAGCAGCTGTGTGATCGTCTGGTATCCGAGGCCTTCGATGTCCATCGCCTTGCGCGCGCCGAAGTGGAAGAGCGATTCGCGCACGATGGCCGGGCAGCCCTGATTGATGCAGCGAATGGCCACTTCGCCTTCGAAGCGATGCGTCGGCTCGCGGCAATCCGGACATTGCGCTGGCAACGGAACCGGCACGGTCCAGCTGGGACGTTTCGCGATCAGGACGTCGACGACTTTCGGGATGATGTCGCCACCCTTCTCGACGACGATGGCATCACCCACGCGCAGGTCTTTGCGTGCGACCTCATCGAAGTTATGCAGCGACGCATTGACCACTTTCGTTCCGCCGATATGCACTGGATCGAACTCAGCCACCGGCGTGACCGCTCCGGTGCGTCCCACCTGCAATCTGATCGCGCGCACCACCGTCTCCGCCGCCTCGGGCGGATACTTGAATGCGATCGCCCAGCGTGGCGCCTTCGATGTCGCACCGACTTCCTGCTGCTGCGCGCGGCGATTGACTTTGATGACGATGCCGTCGATGTCGAAGGTGAGGTCGTGGCGCTGCTCGCGAATCGTCTCGATGAACGCTTCGACCGCGGTCAGACTCGGGAACACGCCGCGCTTCGGATTCAACGGAAACCCCATCTTCTCCAGCAGCTGATACGCCTCGGATTGCGACGTCACGCGAACGTCATCCGCCGCGACGAGGTGATAGACGAACGCGCTGAGCCGGCGCTGCGCGACCAACTTCGGATCTTTCTGCCGCAGTGATCCGGCCGCGGCATTGCGCGGATTGGCGAGCACCGGCTGTCCCGATTCCTCCAGCTGGTCGTTGAGGATTTTGAAATCGCCAGCGGAGATGTAGATCTCGCCGCGCACTTCTACGCGCTTGAACTTCGTCTCGATTTTCAACGGCAACGCGCGGACCGTGCGCACGTTCACCGTCACATCGTCGCCGCGCACGCCGTCGCCACGCGTCGCAGCACGAGAGAGTGCTCCGTTTTCGTAGAGCAGATCGATGGAAACTCCGTCGATCTTCAGCTCCGCCTCGTATTCGACTTCGTCGACGCCGAGGCCTTTTTTTACGCGCGCATCCCATTCGTGAAGCTCCTCGATCGTGTACGCGTTCTCGATCGACAACATCGGCGGCTCGTGGATGACGGTGGCGAAGTCGCCGGTCATCGGCGCACCTCCGACGCGCTGCGTCGGCGAGTTCGCATCGGCGAACTCCGGATGCGCCGCCTCCAGCTCCTGCAAACGCTTCAACCGCTGATCGAACTCAAAGTCGCTGATCTCCGGCGCCGCCTCCAGGTAGTAGAGCCGGTTGTGCCGCTCCAGCTCCGCACGCAGTTTCTCGATCTCTTTCTTCGGCGTCATTGCGGCCTGGAAAGATACCGCGACCGGTCCACCGTTTTCTCCACGAATCCCATCGACCGCAATCGGTCGTCGATGGTCGTGAGGAACGTGCGCCGCCCTTTGATCAGGTTCAGATTCATCGCCACGAAGCGCATGCCGCGGGCCGTGTCGTAGTAAACGATCATGCGATCGCCGCCGATCATCTGTTCCGTTCCGCGGATTTCGCCCCATCGCAACGTTCGCGATCGAAACTGATGCAGCGGACGCAGCGTCAGCGCCTCCTCCCGCACCTCGGCCACCGCGCGCCGCGTACCGAGCCAGACCTTCAGTCCGCCGATCCAGAGCGTGGCGATGTACGCCCATACCGCGCGTTCGCCGATCCAGCCGTAGCGCGCGGCAGGGTTTGCGATCAGTGCAATCACGATGGCCACCGTTACTCCCGCCGCAACGAGGACGATCGACAAGCCCGCCCGGCGCACCCACGGCCGGAACGCGTAAATCTCAGAAGGTGCAGTCATTGCCAGCCGAGGTCCGATGCCGTAATCTGTTGAAACGACTAAGCCTGAGGCCGGTATGCGTTTCGCATAATGGCCTTCCGAAACCGGGTAGCGACACAACCTCATGACTGGGAAAATCGACGGAAGCGGCCGGCGGATATTGGTCATCGACGACGACCTTGCCATTCGCGTCCTGCTGCAGGCGGTCCTCAAACGGATGAAGTTCACGGTGGAGCTGGCCGAGGACGGGCAGGTCGGGCTGGACAAGTTGAAGCATGACGGTTCGTACGACTTGATTCTCCTCGATCTGATGATGCCGCGCGTGAACGGCTACGAATTCATCGACCAGGTCGCGAAGGAGTACCCCGATCAACGGCCGCACATCATCGTCTTCACCGCGGCGGGGAAGCGCGGAGTCGAGAAGATTCCGGCGGACGCGGTCTGCAACTCCATCCTCAAGCCGTTCGATCTGGAGAAGTTCATCGAGATGATCGGCGAGTGCCTCGCTGGATCGCACGAGGTTCACGGCGTGCGGCCGCCCGCCTGAGCGAGCTTCCACTCGATCTGCCGGATGATGCCGAGGAGGATGGTGGCCTCGCGGCCGTCGAGATCGGCGCGCGCGGAGATGGCGCGCAACTCGTCGTACACGCGATACGGATTGTCGCCGTGGAGGAACCCGACTTCGACGAGCAGCGCCTGCACGCGCTCATGCAGCCGTTCAATCCGCGCCGCAGTGGCAAGCTCGCGAGGTGCCGCATCGCGCGACGTTGTCGATAGCTCGTAACAGAAGACGCCCACCGACTGCGCGAGGTTCATCGTCGGAAAATTTTGTGAAGTCGGGATGACGGCGGTGTGCTGGCACTGCACCACTTCCTCGCGCGTGAGCCCTTTGTCCTCGCGTCCGAACACGAGCGCCAGCGTCTGATCGCCGATCTCCGCGAATTTCTGCGCGACTTCGACCGGCGTCAGATCGACCGGCGTCGTCCGCTCGCGGTCCGAGGTCGTGGCGACGGTGATGTGCGCATCGGCGACCGCGTGGTGCAGCGTCGGCGCGAAGTGCGCATGTTCGACGACGTCATCCGCGCCGCTTGCCCACCAACCGGCCAGCGGATGCAGATTCGGATGTTTTCCGACGATCCAGAGATCGTCGAATCCGAAGTTCTTCATCACACGCGCCGCGGCGCCGACGTTCCCCGCTTCGCGCGGCTCGACGAGAACGATGCGTAGTGGCATGGGCGTTTGGAGTCTATCGCGCTGTCATCCTGAGCCGCCGGAGCCGCTGGAGCGCGAAGCGCGGAACGGCGAAGGACGGTCGAAGGACCCCCTCAGTGCTCGCATCGTGCAAGAGCCGCCGCTCGCGAACCGGGTTACCAGGTCGGGGGTCCTTCGACCGTCCTGCGGCGTTTCGCGCTTCGCGCTCCAACGCCTCCGGCGGCTCAGGATGACAGTTGTCAGTCTCTACGTGTCGTAGCGAAATGCCGTTCGGAACTCCTCGGAATGGAAACATCTCCCGCCACCGCCGTGGAGTTTCGCATCCATCTGCGTCGACCGAGGGATGCTGAAGGTATGAGAGAACATCAGTACTACGTCTACATGGTCAGTAACCGGTGGCATAACGTGGTGTACATCGGCGTCACGAATTCGCTGGAGACGCGGATGTGGCAGCACAAGGCCGGGAAGATTTCCGGGTTTACGAAGAAGTACAACTGCGATCAGCTCGTGTACTTCGAGTTGTACGAAAACATCGTCCAGGCAATCGCGCGGGAGAAGCAGTTGAAGGGTTGGCGGCGCGCGAAGAAGGATGCGCTGATTGCCAGGATGAATCCGGAGTTGCGTGATCTTTCAGCGGAGTGGGAAGCACTGGCACCGCTGTCGTCGAAACTGCCACTGTCATCCTGAGCCGCCGAAGGACGGTCGAAGGACCCCCCAAATGCTTGCACCGTGACAAGCCGCCGCCCTCCCGGGTTAGCAAGTGGGGGGTCCTTCGACCGTCCTTCGGCGCTCCGCCTTCGGCTACGACGCCTTCGGCGGCTCAGGATGACAGCAACGCCGCAAGCATCCGATCGACATCCCCTCGCTCCGTGCGCGGATTGATCATCGTCACGCGCAACACGCGCTGCCCTTTCAGCAGCGTCGACGTGATCCACGCTTGCCCCGATCGGATCAAACGTTCGCGCAACTCGAAATTCGTCGCATCGTCGCTGCGATGTCGGAAACAGAAGATGTTGAAGTCCGGGACGTGCATCGCTTCGAAATCGGACGATGCCACGACAGCGTCGTATAGGTAGCGCGTCAGATCCGTCACATGCTCCATCGCCGAGACGAACGGCTGCGTTCCGAACATTTGCAATGTCAGCCACAGCTTGATCGCGTCGGCGCGCTTGGAGCACTGAATGGTCATCTCGCCGATGTTGTCGCCGGCGCGTTCGGCGTTGAAAAGGTACGGCGCATCGGCTTCGAAGGCGCGGCGCAGCCAGCGGCCGTCGCGCACGAGGACCACGCCCAGGGCCAGTGACATCCAGAGCATCTTGTGCGGATCCCAGGCGAGCGAGTCGGCCAGGTCGAGACCATCGACGAGCGGACGCAGCCGCTCGCTGAGAACGACAGACGCGCCGTGCGCGGCATCGACGTGCAGCCAGGTGTCGTGTTTGTCGCGCAATGCCGCGATGGCGCGGAGGTCATCGAACGCGCCGGTCGCGGTGGAACCGGAGGTCGCCACGATCGCCATCACCTCGTTTTTGCGCAGCGCGGCGGCGAGGGCATCCACATCCAGACGATGCTGATCGTCTGTCGCGACTTTGATGACGTCGTCCGAACCAATCCCCATGATCGACGCCGCGCGCGCGATCGAGTAATGCGCATCGGCGGAGCAGAGAATGACAGGGCGTTTTCCCGCACGACCGCTGTCGTTCCATCGTGCGCGTGCAGCCAGCAGCGTGGTCAGGTTCGCCGCCGAGCCGCCGGAGACGGCAGTGCCGAGCGATGTCTCGGGATAACCAGCGCGATCGGCCAGCCAGCGAACGACCTCCTGCTCGATCACCGTCCCGATCGGACTCATCTCGAAAACCGCCGTCGACTGATTCAGCGTCGAGATCACCAGATCGGCGATGACGGCTGTCGGAAACGGCGGGCAGACCTGGTGCCCCATGTACGCGGGGTGATGCAACTGAATGGCGTTGTCCATCAGCTGCCTGATCAACCCCATTCCATCCGCGCCTCCTCGGCCGTCGATGCGAACGCGCGCCCGCAACTCGTCCGACGTCTGCCAATCGACCACGCGCCGTCCGGCGATTCCTTCGACATGATCGAAGAGCGCATCGACAGTCTGGTGCGCCAGCGCGCGCATGTCGGGGTCGTAAGGCGTTTTCACCACGGAGGCACAGAGTACACAGAGAAAGCCCCTCTGTGCTCTCTGTGTCTCTGTGGTGAAATGGTTTTATGCGAATCAAACTCTTCATCCTCATCGCGCTCGCCGCGAGTTTCGCGAACGCACAACCGCTCACGTACATCAAGACCAGCTCACTCATCGACGGTCGATCCGATGCCCCGAAGGAGAATCAGATCATCGTCATCCGCGGCAATCGCATCGAGAGCGTTGGCGCGGGGACGGCCATTCCGGCCGGCGCGGCCGTCATCGACCTCACCGGCATGACCGTGATGCCGGGCCTGATCGATTCGCATACACACATTTTTCTGCAAGGGGAGGATCCGGCCGAAGGCGGGTACGACGCGCAGCTGTTGAAGTACAGCCTCGCGTATCGCGCGGCGCGGGCCACCGTGTCCGCGAAACGCGCGCTGGAGCAGGGATTCACGACCATCCGCGACGTCGAGACCGAGGGCGCGGGATACGGCGACATCGGCATCAAGCAGGCCATCGACGAGGGACGCATTCCCGGTCCGCGCATCTTCGCCGCCACGCGCGCCATCTCCACGACAGGCGGCTACAACCTGGAGGGATACGCGCCGGAGATCACGGTGCCGAAGGGCGCGCAACTCATCGACGGCTCGGTCGAGGCGCGCAAGGCGGCGCGCGAGCAACTCGATCACGGCGCGGACTGGATCAAGGTCTACATGACGCACCGGTCATGGATCGACAAACAAGGCAATCTGATCTCGCAGCCGACGCTGACCGTGGACGAGTTGCGCGCGATCGTCGATGAAGCGCACGGCTGGAAGCGCAAGGTGGCCTGCCATGCCTACAACGGCGAAGGCCTCCGCCGCGCGCTCGACGGCGGATGCGATTCGATCGAGCACGGCCTCGAGCTCACCGACGACAACATCGCGCAGATGCTGAAGCAGGGAACGTGGTACGTGCCGACGCTCGCCGTTTACTACGATCACAATTCGCCACCCGACACTCCCGCCGGCCGCCGCGACGCGAAACGCGTCTCGCTGCACGAGGCGTCGTTCAAGAAAGCGCTGAAAGCCGGTGTAAAAATCGTCTTCGGCACCGACGTGGGCGGCTTCAGCTGGACCGAACCGATCGCCCAGGAGTTCGACAAGATGGTCGCCTTCGGAATGACCCCGATGGACGCCATCCGCTCCGCCACCTCCCGCGCCGCCGAAATGCTCGACGCGACGTCCGACGTCGGCAACATCGCCCCCGGCGCCTACGCCGACCTCATCGCCGTCGACGGCGACCCCCTCCGCAACATCCACCTCCTCCACGACGTGCCGTTCGTGATGAAGGGCGGGGAGGTGGTGAAGGAACGGAGGGTGAGGGCGTTGACGATGACGAAGTGAGGGCCTAGTCGATCTCTCGTTCCTTGTGAATCACCCGCACGACCTGCACTCGGTTCATCATTTCCATGATCTCTTCAATCTTTTCGGGGGTCATTGGAAGGCCGGCGAGCACGCCGACTTGCAGCATTCCGAACAGCAGTACTTTTCCCAGAACTCTCTTCAGGGACATGGTTCCTCCCGCGAACTACGGCGAATGAGGGGGAGCTCAGACGCGGATAGCGGGAGGGGCGCGGAAAAGGGGGAGGGTGCGGAGGGCGAGCGGCTGGGCGTTGGAGACTTCGCAGGTGAGACGGTGCGCGATGAGTAGCGCGGGGGTGACGAAGAGCAGGATCGTCGCGATGAAGACGATTACTGGTACCAGCACCGCGAGCAGAATCGCGGCGGTGACCAGGAGGATGATGACGCGGCTGTTCATCGGGTGTTGGCGAGGATACTACGCGTCCGGTTGATCGTCGCCGGCGCCGAGGACGTCTTCCAATGACCGCGCCGGATGGTATTCGCGGATCAGGGCGTCCCAGGCGGCGAGGTACTGCTCGCGCGGGACGCGGTAGCGGCGGGTTAGTGCGCCGTGGGGAGCATCGCCTTCGAGGATGAAGACATCCTTTCCGCGCGAGAGGATCACGATGCGCCAGGCTTCGTCGGCGTCTTCGAACGGTTCTTCGTCGGTGCCGAGGGGGACGTCGTCGTGGGTGAAGTGGCGGAGGTCGCGGTCGGCGTGGTCCCAGGCGGGGAAGCCGGCGATGCGTCCGCGGGTGCGGCTCATCATCTCGATGTGCAGGCCACCCTCGGGATACTCGTTGAGCGTCAGGTAAAAGTCGGTGACGCGCGCGGCGTCGTCGAGATCAAAATTCATCGTCAGTGCGAGCAGGGAAGAGGGAGCCGAGGGCGCATCAGTCGTTGGATTCGATCCTGTAGTTTGGCGCTTCCTTCGTGATCACGACATCGTGCGCGTGTGACTCGCGCAGGCCCGCCGCCGTAATGCGGACGAACTGCGCTTTCGTGCGCAAATCGTCGATGTTGCGTGAACCGGTCAGGCCCATGCCCGAGCGGAGGCCGCCGACGAGCTGCGGGATCATCGCGCTCAGCGATCCCTTGTACGGTACCTTTCCCTCGATCCCCTCGGGCACCAGCTTCGACACCTCGTCGGCGTCTTCCTGGAAGTAGCGGTCCTTCGAGCCGGCCTGCATCGCGCCGATCGAGCCCATGCCGCGATACGCCTTGAACGTGCGGCCCTGGTAGAGGATCGTCTCGCCGGGCGCTTCGTCGGTTCCGGCGAAGAGCGATCCGATCATCACGCAGTGCGCGCCCGCGGCGATCGCTTTGGTGATGTCGCCGGAGAACTTGATGCCGCCGTCGCTGATGATGGGGATGTCGAATTTCTCCGCGGCGCGCGCGCACTCCATGACCGCGCTGATCTGCGGTACGCCGGCGCCCGCGACGACGCGCGTGGTGCAGATGGAGCCGGGTCCGATGCCGACCTTGATCGCGTCGACGCCGAGCGCGATTAGGTCACTCGCGCCTTCGTAGGTTGCCACATTGCCGGCGATGAGCGGCGTGTCGGGGAAGAGCTTCTTGAACTGGCGGATCACATCCATCACGCCGTTCGAATGCGCGTGCGCGGAGTCGATCACGACCACGTCCACTTTCGCGTCGATGAGCGCGCGGGCGCGGTCGAGGCCTTCTTTGCCGACGCCGATCGCGGCACCGACGCGAAGCCGGCCGAGGGAGTCTTTGGCCGCGTTCGGGTAGCGCAGCTTTTTCTGGATGTCTTTGACCGTGATCAGGCCCTTGAGATCGCCATGCGTATCGACGACGAGCAGCTTTTCGATCCGATGTTGATGGAGAACTTCGCGCGCCTGCTCCAGCGTGGTGCCGACCGGAGCGGTGATCAGGTTCTCTTTCGTCATCCGCTCGGCAATGGGGAGATCGAAGCGCGTTTCGAAACGGAGATCGCGATTGGTGAGGATGCCGACCAGCTTGCCGTTCGCGTCGGTTACCGGCACGCCGGAAATCTTGTACTTGGCCATCACCTGCAGCGCCTCGGTGATGGTCTGCCACGGCCGCATGGTGACGGGGTCGACGATCATCCCCGCTTCCGAGCGCTTCACCTTGTCGACTTCCTCGGCCTGCGCATCGATCGGCATGTTCTTGTGCACGATGCCGAGTCCGCCCTGCTGCGCCATGGCGATCGCCAGCCGCGCCTCGGTGACGGTGTCCATGGCCGAGGAGATGATGGGGATGTTCAGGTGAATGTCGCGGGTGAGTTGCGTGCCGACTTCGACGAAGTTCGGATGGATGTCGGACTTGGCGGGACGGAGGAGCACGTCGTCGAACGTGAGGCCGACTTCGATGGCCTCGGCGAATCGTTCGGACGGCAGCGGGTCGCGGCGCTCAATCTCGTGAAGATCGATGCGGCCGATGACAGGCATGTCTTTGAGAACCCGTTCGTCGCTCATGCGTGCCCCCTTGAAGTGAGTATAGAACAGCGGTTCAGTGCACATGAATTGCACGCCGCAGCGCGATGCTCATGCACTTCACGATCGAACAACGTCATCTCACCGACGCCAGCGGACGGCCCGTGCCGCACGCCGCCGCTGCAGTGTTGTTTCACTCGATCGAAGCGGAGTCAGCTTCGGACGCCGCGCGCCTGTTCGTCGAGCAGAACAGCGGACAGATCATTGGCGAGATCGTGAAGTTCCCCGGATTCCACGCCGTTGCGACGATGCGCAGCACGAATGGCGTGGACACGCTGCAGGTGGCGCCGTCGAGCCAAAAGTTCGCGCCGGTCTCGTCCTGAAGCAGAGGGGTAATTTGTCATCCAGAGCCGCCGGAGGCACGAGCCGCGTAGCGGCGAGATGCCGAAGGACGGCGAAGGAACTCAAGTTGCGGGGCACCAGCTGAAACTCCGCGTCTCATTCTCGCGAGACTGCTCATCGATGCGTTTCCACATGGTGTAGAACATTTCGATTTGCTCCACGGCCGAGGGAAAATCCAAGGGCCATGCGCTGGACCTCCTATGCCGAACTTCGTTTGTACTCGACGTCATCCTTTCGAACACGTCGATGACGCTCTATATCGGTGTCACGAACAATCTCGCGCGGCGCGTTTCGGAGCACAAGAAAGGCCGCGGCTCCGCGTTCACCTCGCGCTACCACTTCGATCGGCTCGTCTATTTCGAGCAGACGCCCGACATTCGCGATGCGATCGCCCGGGAGAAGGTGCTTAAAGGATGGAGTCGGAAGCGGAAGATTGAGTTAGTCAAGACGATGAATCCGACGTGGTCAGATTTGAGTGCTGATTGGCTCGAATGACAGATCCCGGTAGTTTGAGACGCTCTACATAGTGAAGATTCTGTAATCTTGAGTTCCTTCGCCGTCCTGCGGCATCTCCGCCGCTCCGCGGCCTCGTGCCTCCGGCGGCTCTGGATGACAAATCTTCAGCGTGCTACTTTCCGCTCACCGTCGCGACCAACTTCTGCACCTCAGGATCATCGGGCCGCATTTTCTGAAGCTTCAATGCGACGACCCGCGCCTCGTTCATTCGTTGGAGATCGATGAGGGCGATCGCCTCGTTGAAGAGCGGCTGCCATTGATCGGGCGCCATCGCGGCGGAGCGTTGAAACTCGGCCAGCGCCTTCTCCGGTTGATTCGTTTGCTTGTAGCAGATGCCGAGGTCCATGTGGACGGCGGCGTCGTCCCTCACCGCAAGCGCTCGCTGGAGGTACTCCGCGGCTTGCGGGAACTTCGCGGCCTGCATGTACATATCGCCGAGTTGGACGAGCGATTCGGCGTCGTTCGGATTCTTAGCGACGGCCGCTTTGAGCGCGGCCAGTTGCTGCATCACCGTGCCCATCGGATTTCCGGTGGCGGTTGCGGAGGGCGGAGCTTCGGTTGGAACCTCGGCAGCGACAGGCGCTCCGGCCAGTTTCGACTGCGCGATCTTCGGCCCGATCACGAAACTGCCGAGGGTGAGCCCGAGGAGGAAACCGCAGGCGGTGAAGATGATCGTCTCTCGTTTCATCGAAGCGCATCGTAAACGATCGAGGTGCGCTAAGATTGCAGAACACTTCCTGAATTAACGCGATCAGTCCGTCTGGCGAAACGAGGACAGCCCATGGCCTACTTTCCACCACGAAGGAACTTCAGTTCGCTTTCGATCCGAGATCTTCTCGACGCGCGCGACGCGTATCACGTCCAACTCGCGCATTACGAGACGGTCATCGGCACCGCCATCGGCCGGTATCTCCTACGGTCGAAGGAGGCGAAGGACTGGCGCGGCCAAGTCACCGAAACGGAGCCGCGCACACTGGCGAATTCGGTCGTGCGGCCGTGGTCGTGGCCGTGCGTTCTGGTCTTCGTTCGGGAGTGGATTCCGCGCGACGAGTTGAAGATCGGCGAGAAGATCCCCGACGTTCTCTACCTCGGCGACGGCCGCGCCGTTCCCACATGCGTCGTGTACGCGCCGCTCGACGAAGGGCCGGGCCGCGACATTCGCAATCTCTCGTTCCCTTCGGGCCTCATCGGCGGCGGCTACAGCGTCGTCACCGAGGTGCAAGGCACCGAGCACGTGGGTTCCCTCGGCTGCCTCGCGAGCGACGGCGACATGACCTACGCCGTCACCAGCCGCCACGTCACCGGCGAGCAAGGCCGCGAGATCTACAGCCTCATTCGCGGCAAGCGAACCCGGATTGGCGTCAGCGATTCCGTGCAAGTGCGCCATCTGCCATTCAGCGCCGTCTATCCAGGCTGGCCCGGCGACCGCGTCTACGTGACGATGGATGTCGGACTCGTTCGCATCGACGACATCACCAACTGGACGGCGCAGGTCTACGGCGTTGGCGAGCTTGGCGACGTCGCCGATCTGAACGTCGACACGATCTCGCTCGATCTCATGGGCTGTCCCGTTCGCGCGTTCGGCAGCGTATCGGGCCTCCTCGAAGGAAAGGTGAAGGGGCTCTTTTATCGCTACCGGTCGAAGGGCGGTTTCGACTACGTCGCGGACGTGCTGATCGGACCGCGGCGCGACGGTGAGGTTCTGGCCACGCGGCCCGGCGATTCGGGAACTCTCTGGGTCTTCGATCCGCCGCCCGACGAATCGAGCGCAGACGCAGAGGAGGATTCGTTCGTTGTGGAGAATCACGACCGAGGACGGATGGCGCGGAAGTACCGGCCGCTCGCGCTGCAATGGGGCGGCGCGCAGTTCCTCGGAGAGCAGAAAGAGAGTCCTACGCAATTCGCACTGGCTACGTTCGTCAGCACTGCATCGCGAGTGTTGGAGGTCGACGTCATCCGGTCGTGGAACACAGGGCACCCCGAATACTGGGGAAAAATCGCGCACTACAAGATCGGCGCGCGTGCAATCGACGTCATCAAGCGGACCCTCCCAACCACGAGCAAGCTGCGTAAGTTGCTGTTCGCGAATCGCGAGCTGATCGGCTACGACGACGCCACTCTCGGCAAGGGAGTGGATTTCAAGGTCGATCGGAACAAGTTCGTTCCGCTCGCCGATGTGCCGGACTATGTCTGGATCGGAATTCGAAGCGCCACCGAGCCGCCGCAGCATTTTGCCGACATGGATCTCCCGGGTCTCGGCGCATTCGAAGGAAAGACACTGGCGGATCTCTGCGAGGACGAGGCGAACGTCGACGCGAAGGTCTGGAACGATTTCTACGACTCCTTCGTCGCTCCGCACACACCTTCGCCCGGCGTTCTTCCGCTGCGGATCTGGCAGTTGTATCGAGAGATGGTCAAAGCCGCCAGCGCCGGCGATGCGGATCTCTTCATCCTCGCCGCCGGAACTCTCGCGCACTACGCCGGCGACTGTTCGCAACCGCAGCATGGTTCACGTCTCGATCACGGCGTGGCGCCCCTCGGCCACGACACTCCGGAATTCCAGGCCTACAAGAAAACGCCGCAATACAAGATTCACGGCATTTACGAAGAGACGATGTTCGAACAACGTCCTACCGAGATGCTGCAAAAGATCAACGACGCCACGAAAACCCTGCGCGCAAAGGCGATCGCCACCGATACGCGCAACGGCTTCGAAGCGGCGCGGGCGACGATCGCCACGATGAAAAAGGTGCGCGGCATCCTCTCGCCGGAGAAGATCATCGAAGCCGATGACCCGACTCTGACCGCGAACGAGCGCGCGGTTCGCTTCTTCGATTCCCTCGCGGACGAGACGGCAGCCTGCATCGCTCAGGGGACCGCGCTTCTCGCCAACCTCTGGCTGACGGCCTGGAAGGAAGGGAAGGGCGAAACGAAAATGAAAACCGCCGATCTCGGCATCCGCGATACAACCACGCTGGAGGGGATGTATCGCAAGTCGGCCAACCTGAAGTCGCTGACCCTCGGCGGAATGATCGCGGCAGGATTACGAGCACCAGGAGGCGAATGACGCCGCGTGTATGTTCATCGACTCAGCGCTCCGGATGCAACGCAGCGCAACGCTGAAGGTCATCCGCGCGTGATGAGTTCTTTCAGCATCGTGTCCTGGAGCTGGTAGATCGCGTACACGCCGACGTGGTAGCCGTTGAAAACGAACGAGAACGCGTAGACCTTGCCGCTCGCGCCGTGAACGTAACCTGACAAGCCGACCACGCCGACGATGTAGCCGGTCTTCGCGTAGACCTGTCTCGCGTAGGGTGCGCCGCGCAGGCGGTGGCCGAATTTCGCATCGGGATCGCCGGAGTAGGGAAGCGAGCTGACGAAATCCTCGCGGTATGGGCTCTTCCACATGTAGCGCAGCAGGTGGATGAACGCGTTGGCCGAGGCGCGGTTCTCGCGCGACATGCCGGAACCGTCGGCCTGGTGGAACTCGTTCGACGGAACTTCCAGCTTCCCGGTCAGCCACTCCGTTACCGCGCCGGTGCCCGCGGGCCACGTGCCGGCCTGTTTCTTTTCCGCGCCGATGATCTTCACCAACTCCTCGGCGTAGTGATTCTGGCTCTTCTTGTTGATGACGTAGACGACGACATTCAGCGGCGTCGTGTGCTGCGACACCGCCTTCCAGCCGGCGCGTTCATCGCGCGGCGTGACGATGATCTGTCCCTGCACGTTGATGCCGTTGCGGACGAAGGTCTCGTGTGTCACCGATGCGAAGTACTGCACCGGATTCTCGATCGTGACGAAGACCTCGGTGACGCCCGTCCGGGCCGGCGTCCCGCCGCGCACCATGATCGTGTTCGTGTTGCGGTAGCGCGTGATGAACGGAAGTCCGCGTCCGGTGATGCACGACGACTGCAATTCGAGGTAGGAGGTCGGTGGCTCGAACTGCACGACGCACGCCTTGCCCGGACGCGATGGCGTCACGCGCACCTGCACGCAGTTTTCCTGCATCGAAAAGGCCGACACCGGCGCCTCGTACCAGTTCACGAGCTGGTCGACCGGCCACGTCGGATGGATGTATTCGGTGTCCATGTAGCCGTACTCGAAGATCAGATTGCCGCGAATCGTCTTCACGCCGGCGCGCTTGAGGTCCGTGGCCCATTCGTCGATGACGGCCGTGGCGTGACCGTCGTGAAAGCGTCCGCCGATGGTGGGATCGCCGTGACCGACCACTTTCACATCGCCCGTCAGCGTGCCGCCGGCATCGACCGCACCGCGCATGAAGACGGTGGTGGTGATCGGAAAATCGGGATGGAGCAGATCGATCGCGGCCGCGGTCGTGAAGAGCTTCATGTTCGACGCGGGCGCAAGCGGCGTGCTCGGATTGCGCTCGGCGACGACGGTGCCGCTCTCGACTTCGACAACCTGCAAGCTGGCGCTGGAGCTGCCCGCGACCCGGCCATTCATGAGTGAGTTGATGCGCTCCGCAAGCGTGTTGCCCGATGCGGCGTCGGCAGGAGCGGCCGGCGCGGCTCTGCGCGCGCGCGACTTTTTCGTCCGGCGCTTCGCGGCGCCGGCGATGGGAGTGACCAGAATCAAAAGGAGCGCGAATACGACCAACCGCGTGGACCGAACCGTCATCGAATGCGAGGAACCTTTCTCAAATGTCGTCCTTGATTGCACGCCGCGCGCCGTGCCCAAATCACAATCTCTGATACGGCTCCGGCAACGCCAGCCGGATCCGGTCGCGCAGCACCGCCGGACAGCGGCGGCGAATCTCATCATGGATCACGCCGCGAGAATACCGCCTGCTGAAGTGCGTCAACACGATCGTTTCGTTTTCGAAACGGTCCGCGAACGCGGCGATGTCGTCGAAATGGATGTGCCGGTACTTCGCCGCGCGCTCTTCATGCCCGGCCGTGATGAACGAGCACTCGATCATCAGCACCTCGGATTTATAGAGCTCCTCGTTCTGCTCGAGAATCCCGCGATCGGTATCGCCGGTGTAAAACAGCATCGACCGCCGCCACTCCTCGGTCACGCTCACACCGCCCCGCCGCAGCTCCATGATTTCGTGCTCATCACGACCGGCGAATTCGTCGCGCAGCCGGTGACGCAGCTCGATCACTTCATAGGCATTCGCCGCGACGCGATGCGTGGCGCGATGCACGCGAACCTCGTGCGTTTTCCCGAGCCGGACAACGTCACCAACCGCAAGTCCGATCACTTCGACTTCATCGAACGTCGCGCCGGTGATCCGCTCATAGATGGTCATGATTTCGCGCATCCCCTCGGCCGCATCCGCCGGCACGTACACGCGCCCGCCGGTCATCCGATGCAGCTGCCGTTGTCCCGCATAGAACGGAATGCCGACGGCGTGATCGAGATGGGCATGCGTGACGAAGATGTCTGAGGTGCCGACGAGCTGATCGGGGCAACGCCCGATGTCGAAGGCGGCGTTCAGCTCGCGGACACGAAACCATGTTTCGTGCCCGGCGCGCGATTGCCCTTCAATCGAGAGGTGCGGAGTGTTGATGGTTACCAGATCCATTTGGAGGGTAAAGAGTAACGGTTTCACGCGGGGCTCGCGGAGAGGCGGAGGGGTTCTCTTCTTTTCTCCGCCTCTCCGCGTACTCCGCGTGAACCGTATCCCTTTACAATCCCGCGCCCATGCCGATCGAAGTAATCACGGAACCGGAAGAACTCGATGCTCTCGCGCCCGCCTGGCTCGAAATCTGCCGAACGAATCCGGTCACCCCATTCCAGACCTCGATGTGGCTCCTTCCCTGGTGGCGCAATTTCGGATCGAACGATCTGACAGTGATCGTGTCGCGCGAAGGTGATCGCATCAACGCCATCGCGCCTCTCTACATCCTGCGCGACGACGAGTCGGATGAATCGCTCGGCATGTTTCTCGGCACGGGAATCAGCGACTACCTCGACGTCATCGGCGACGCGTCGCTGGTGATCGATGAGATGTCCAAACTCAATTGCCAGCTATGGGATCTCCAGCAACTGCGGCCGTCGTCATCGATGCTGACCGCGCCGCTGCCGGACGGCTTCTCCGAGAACGTCGAAGATCAGGAAGCGTGTCCTGTCCTTCCGCTCGCCGGAAAAACCTTCGAGAACCTCGGATCGACGCACTTTCAGAAAAAGCTTCGCTACTACCGCCGCGCGCTGGAACGCAGCGGCGAGGTGCGCATTGAAACGCCGACGGCCGAAACGCTCGACGATCTGCTGACCGCCCTCTTCGATCTCCACGCCGCGCGATGGAAACGCCGCGATCTTCCGGGCGTCCTGGCCGATGACGCCAGTCAGGCGTTTCATCGCGACGCCGCGCGTCGCATGCTCGACGCCGGCATGCTGCGGATGTACGCCACGCGGATCAACGATCGTGTCGTCGCGGTGTTCTACGGATTCGCGCTCAATGGGATCGTTTACTACTACCTCAGCGGCTACGACCCCGACCTCGAGAAACTCAGCATCGGTACGATCCTCGTCGCGCACGCCGTCGAACAAGCCGTCCGCGACGGCGCCACCGCCTTCGATTTCCTTCGCGGCGCCGAGGAGTACAAATACGCGTGGGGCGCAACGGATCGCATGAACCGCAGACGCCAGCTATTTAAGGTGTGACGGCGGCGTCGTATCGCGTTCACGCCACCGTTTAGGTTCGCGCGAACCCGTCGCCGGATGGCGACCCGGACGGTAGCCGGTGGTCGCGTGCGAAGCACGAGACCACCGGTAACGTGAACGCGATTGGAAATCGACCCCGGATGGGGTCGCGTATCAAATACCAGGGGGCGTGAATCCCCTCCGCGACCGCTGACCGGGGTCGGAAAATCGGGCGCGTTCGTGAACCGTCCACGACGCCATCCGGCGTCAAAAAAGCAGCACAGAAGAGTGTCTGTGCCACATTAATCCCGCGGGAAACTCGGCGAGTACAGCACCGCGTTCAGGAACAGCGGCAATGTGCCGCGCCAGAAGAGGCGGAAGTGCGGTTCGTCGGCGAAGGTGATGACCTGGCCGCGTCCGTACGGTTCGCTGACGAGGTAGATCGAGCCTTTGAGCCGGTCGATCGATTCGTTCCAGGCCACGCCCGCCACCAGCGGCTTCTCCTTCGTGATCGTGACGATGTTGTCGACGGCGTGGCTGACCGGGAGGAACGCGGCCGACCCTTCGATGAGCACGTTCGGACTGCGCGGCACGCCGAAGGTGAGGTACGAACGGTCGTTCATCACCGTGCGGAAGGTCGCGCCAGGGACGCGGTAGTCGTTGTACAGCTCCGGCGTGGATGGCGACTTGTCCTTATCGTCGTCCTTCTTCTTCGGCGCTTCCCACGGCTTGAGCTTGGAGATCTCGACGTCCTTTTCGCGCAGGAAACTGCTGGCGCCTTTGATGACCACGAGGGTGCCGCCGCCGTTGAGCCACGACTTCAGCTTCTCGGCGTTCTTGCCGAAGCGGTCGCCGTAGTCGCCGTCGGGAAGGACGATCACGCCGTACTTGGAAAGGTCGGTGTTGCGCAGCGACTCGACCGAAAGGTTCGTGTGCGGCAGCGGCGTATCGACGTCGAGCGTGTGCCAGAGCATGCCGTACGACGTGGCGCTGACGCGCGGTCCGCCAACGAGGGCGATACGCGGATCCTTGATGAAGTGAATCTTCGACGAGCCGAAGCTGGTGGCGCCCGTCCAGCCGGAATCGATCGGGGTGATGGCGGCGCCGGTGTCGCGGATGGCGCGTTCCAGCGACGCGTCGAGATCGGATTTGTTATTGCCTTTGAGCACGACCACCGAGCCGCGCGCGAAGTTGTGATCGTTCACCGTGATCACGTCTTCGCTGACATTGAAACGGATCGCGTCATGAAGCATGCGTCCGGCGGCGCGATACACATTCGGATCGCTGCCGTCGATGACGTAGCCGTAACGCGCAGCGCGGAAGGCCGGCTGCGCGGCGGCCGCGTACGGATGCATTTCCACCGTGATCGGCGCGGTGGTCACGTACGTATCGACGTTCATCGCCAGCGGCAGCGACCACGACGTTAGGTCGTAGAACTCGTCCGGCTCATCGGCGTGGGCGCGTTTCTGCTGTTCCTCGACATAGCCTTTCGTGAACACCGGCGAACGTTCCAGCAGCGTCTGCGCGAGGCCGCCGAGGGGCTGACGCGTGTTGATGACCACCGTGCCGGTGGGGAAGAGATGCGTGTCGGACGCATCGCTGTCGATGCGCGCCGCTTTGATCGTCAGCGGCGCGGAGAGTTGCGACATCGCGATCGACTGACGTTGCAGCATCTCGATCAGCGGGCGGAAATTCGGCGAGTCGGGCTGGAGCAGGTAGACGTTCGACCCCGAAGCCACCTGCTTGCGCATCATTTCGTAGGTGTATTGCAGCAGCCCTTCGCGATTTTCGGAGGCCGTGCGGAGCGTGGCCATGGCGGTCGTGTAGTGGCGGGCGATGCGGTCGGCCAGCGTGTAGACCGTCGTGTCGTCGCGCGTGATGGCCGATCCGGCGCGGCTGTGGCCGGCCACTTCGTACGTCATGCCAATCGCGCCGTGCAGCGACGGCCATGAGTCGCCGTAACCGGGATAGAAGAGATCGAACTCTTCGCCGGTGAAGAACGTCCATCCCTTTTTCGTGAACGCCTCCGCGTCAGCGCGGCCGAATTTTTCCAGCCACGTGTCGACGTCCTTCGGCAGATTCGCGTTGACGGGCCGCGCGTCGGGCGGGAAAAAGTACGACGACTGGTAACCCATCTCGTGGAAGTCGACGAAGACCTGCGGATTCCACTTCCGGTACTCGGCCACGCGCGCGCGCACTTCGCGCTGCGACGACCAGGCCCAGTCGCGGTTCATGTCGATGAGGTAGTGATTGAACCGTCCGCCCGGCCACGGCTCGTTGTGCTCGAAGGCGTCGGGATTCGGATCGGCTTCCTCGCCGCGCGTGCGGATGAACCACGAAATGTAGCGCTCGCGCCCGTCGGGATTGAGCAGCGGATCGATGAGGACGACCAGGTTGTCGAGCAGTGGCGCCGAGTTCGGATCGGTGAGCAGCGTGTGCGCCACTTCCATCGACACTTCCGCGGACGACGACTCGTTGCCGTGCACGCCGAAGGCGAGCCAGGCGATGGCGGGCGTGCTCTTCGCGATCTCGTTCGCGCGCGCTTGCGTTGTCGCGTTCGGATCGGTGAGCGCGGCCACATTCGCGCGGATCGAGTCGAGCGCGGCGCGGTTCTTCGGCGACGTGATCACGGCCAGCATCAGCGGACGATGCTCGTACGTTTCGCCGAACTGCTGCATCGTGATCAGATTCGACCGCGTCGTCAGCAGGTGAAAGTAGTCGAGGATGCGCGCGTGCGGCGTGAAGCGGTCGCCGAGCGTGTAGCCGAGAAATTCGTCAGGCGTGGGGATGGCGGTCTGGGCCTGCGACGAGGCAACGAAGAACAAAACGAAGAGGCAGAGAGAGAGTCGTCTCATCATGATCTTTCAAGTTTTGCAGATGATTGGAGCGATTTTGATTCTGGCCGCATTCGGCGCGCAGCAGTTCCAGCGCCTCGAAGCGGAGACGAAAACGTATCAGATGTTGAATCTGATCGGCGGATTCTGTTTGTGCGCCGCCGCGATCGCCGTGCGGCAGTACGGTTTCATCCTGCTGGAAGGAAGCTGGTCGGTGGTGAGCGCGTGGGGCGTCTGGCGCGTGGTTCGGAGGGGATGACGGAGAGTCGAAAGCCAGGTTGCGCATTGACCGGCACGCCAGCGACGTTTCGATAGAATGTCCATCCCGTTCAACGGACCAGAATGTCAATCACCGAAGACCGTCCGCGGCCCGACCTGTCGGCGCTCCGCATTCACAGAGAGGATGACGACTCCCGACGCGTGCCGTGGGGGAAGATCGCCGGCTGGATCATCGCGCTCGGCATCGTCATCGGAGCTGGAATCGCAATCTACAAGGTGTGGATTGTGCCGCGCCGCGCGCCGGTTGTCGACACGCTCGTGGTCAAGCCGACCGTCAACGTCACCAACCCCGCGCTGCTGACCGCGACCGGCTATCTGGTGGCCGACCGGCAGTCGAAAATCACGCCGAAGATCTCCGGGAAAGTCGTCCGCCTCAACTTCACCGTCGGCGACAAAGTCTCCGCGGGCCAGGTGCTGGCGGTGCTCGAGAGCACGAATATGCAGGCCCAGCTCGACGAGGCCAATGCCGCGTTGGAACAAGCTGACCGCGAGTGGAAACGGCAGGCCTCGATGTGGAAGGACGGCGTCACCACGCGCGCCCAGCTCGACACGGCGGAGTCGCAGTTCAAAGGCGCGCGGGCACGCGTCGACCAGATCAAAATCAACATGCAGGACATGGTCGTCCGCGCGCCGTTCGCGGGAACGATTGCAACGAAGAACACGGAAGTGGGCGAGGTGATCTCGTCGGTGATGATGGGGCAGGTCGGCGGCACGCTGCCGGCCGGTGCGATCTGCACGCTCGTCGATCTCAACACGCTCGAAGTCGTGGCCGACGTGAATGAATCGAGCATCGCCCAACTGCACGAAGGGCAGGCCGCCGAAGTCAGTGTCGACGCCTTCCCGAATCAGAAGTGGAAGGGCGTGCTGCGCCAGATCATCCCCACCGCCGACCGCGCCAAAGCGACCGTGCAGGTCAAGGTGAAGATCATCGATCCCGGCGACCGGTTGCTGCCGGAAATGAGCTCCAGCGTTTCGTTCCTGCAGAGCGAGCGGACCGACGCCGAGATGCACGAGCCGGCCAAGATCTGGCTGCCGGCATCGGCGGTGGCCGGAGGTCACGTCGCCGTCGTCGGCGCGGACAAGCACGTCACGATGCGCCGCGTCACTACCGGCGCCGTCGTCGAGAAACGGATTGAGATCACGAGCGGCGTCAATGCCGGAGACCGCGTCGTCACCAGCGGCGTCGACTCGCTCGAAAACGGGCAATTGGTTCGCTTCGAATGATGGAGGCAGCGATGGACACACTCGTCGAAATCGACAACGTCAGGAAAGTCTACAAACGCGACGCGTTCGAGGTGCCGGTGCTCAACGGCGTCACGCTGGCCGTTCCGCGCGGCGACTTTCTCGCGCTCATGGGGCCGTCCGGCTCCGGCAAGACCACGCTGCTCAACCTCATGGCCGGCATCGACCGCCCCACCGGCGGCCGCATCAGCGTCGACGGCAAGGAGATCTCGCGCTTCTCCGAGACGCAGCTGGCGAGCTGGCGGTCGCGCCACGTCGGGTTCATTTTCCAGATGTACAACCTGATCCCGGTGCTCAACGCGTTTGAGAATGTCGAGCTGCCGCTGCTCCTGACGAAGCTCTCGAAAAAAGAGCGCCGCGAACACGTTCAGGCCGCCCTCGACATCGTCGGACTCGGCGACCGAGCCTTCCACTATCCGAGGCAGTTGTCCGGCGGCCAGGAACAGCGGGTGGCCATTGCGCGAGCGATCGTCACCGACCCGACGCTCCTCGTCGCCGACGAACCGACCGGCGACCTCGATGCGAAGAATGCCGAAGAGACGCTCGATTTGTTGCGGCGGCTGAACGCTGATTTTGCGAAGACCATCGTCATGGTCACGCACGATCCGAAAGCGGCGCTGAGTGCGAAACACACGTTGCACCTCGAGAAGGGGCTGCTCGTCGAAGGCGCTTACGGCATGGAAACGGCGGCCAACGCATGAAGTTCGCGAAACTGATCCGCCGCAATCTCTTCCGCAACAAACTGCGCACCATCCTGACGATGATGCTGCTCGCGGTGATCTTCTTCTTCGTGGCCACGCTCCTGGCCATCCTCGACAACTTCGAGAACTTCTCCAACGCCGGCGAAGGCGCCAACCGCCTGGTCGTGCAGTCGGCCATCTCGCTCGCCAACCTGCTGCCATACGCGCACGAACAGAAAATCCGTGCGATCCCCGGCGTCGTCGACACCGCCAAGCTGCAATGGATCGGCGCGTACTACAAGGAGAAGTCGAACTTTTTCGCCAACTTCGCCGTCGACGTCGACAAGTTCCCGACCGTCTTCGACGACTACAAAGTCTCGCCGCAGGATCTGGCCGCGTTTCAGGCCGACCGCCGCGGCGCGCTGGTCGGCGTCGACCTGATGAAGCGCTTCAACTGGAAGGTCGGCGACCGCATCACCCTCAAACGCCAGATCTTTCCGTTCGATCCGGAGCTGACCATTCGCGGCACGTACGTCCATCCGGTGCAGACCACCTCGGTCTTCTTTCCGATGGAGTACTTCCAGCAATCGATCGGCAACCAGGGGCAGGTCGGCACGTTCTGGGTCAAGGTCCGCGATCCGAAACAGATGGCAGCGATCAGCCAGCAGATCGACGCCATGTTCAAGAACAGCGACTTCCCGACCGAGACCTTCACCGAGAAGGAGTTCCAGCAGAACTTCATGTCGATGATGGGCAACGTCAAGCTGCTCTTCACCGCCGTCTCCACCTGCGCGATCTTCATGGTGATCCTGCTGGCGGCGATCACGATGTCGATGTCGGCCCGCGAGCGCGTCACCGAAATCGCCGTGCTCAAGGCCATCGGCTTCGAGCAACGCCTCGTCCTGGCCATCATGCTCTCGGAGTTCGTCCTGCTGACGGTGATCGGCGGCGCCATCGGCAGCTACGGCGCGCATTTCCTCTTCCTCTTCGTCGACGCCGGAAAGATGACGCAGGGCTTCCTGCAGAACCTCGGCGTGCACGCGAAGACGCTGACCATCTGCATGGCTACGGCCGTTGGGATCGGACTGGTTGCCGGCGGATTCCCCGCGCTGCGCGCCTCCAATCTGCGCGTGGTCGACGGTTTGAGGAGAGTGGTCTGATGATTCCGCTCAAGTACAACATCGGCAACCTGAAAGCGCGCCGCGTCTCGACGCTCATGACCATCCTCGGCATCGGCGTCGTGATCGCGGTGATGATCTCGATGATGGCGCTGAAGAACGGCGTGAACACGGCTGTCGTTTCGTCGGGCTCGAAAGACAACCTGATGGTGATGCGGGAAGGCGCGGCGGCCGAGCTCTCCAGCTGGGTGACCAAAGACGCGTTCCGCATCATCCGCGCGCTGCCCGGCATCGCCAAAGAAGGCGGCGCGCCGCAGATCTCGCCGGAGCTGGTCATCGTGTTCAAGATCCCGAAGAAGGACGACCCGAAAGGCTCGAACGTCCTCGTGCGCGGTGTGACGCCGATGGCGTTCACGATGCGGCCGTACGTGAAAATCATCGATGGCCGCATGTTCCGCCCCGGCGTCAACGAGGTCATCGTGGCCCGCCGCATCCGCGATCGTTTCGTCAACACCGCCATCGGCGACAGCTTCAAGTTCGGCTCGCAGACCTACAACGTGGTCGGCGTCTTCGACGCGCAAGGCACTGCATTCGATTCCGAGATGTGGTGCGACGCCGATTTCCTCGGCCAGGCCCGCAAGCGCGACGGCTATTCATCGCTCATCCTCCGTCCCACCGACCGCGATGCGTACGAGTCGATCAAAGCGGCGATCAAAGGCGACAACCGTCTGAAACTCGAAGTAACCAGCGAGTACCAGTACTACGCGGATCAGACGACCGGTCTGGCTGGGATCGTGATCCTTGTGGCGATCGTGACGTTCTTCATGACCATCGGCGCGATCCTCGGCACGATGAACACGATGTTCTCCGCCATCGCCTCGCGCGGACGCGAGTTGGCCACCCTGCGTGCCCTCGGCTTCAAACGCCGCACGATCCTCTTGTCGGTCATCATCGAAAGCGCCTTCGTCGCCCTTCTCGGCGGCATCGCAGGTCTGCTCCTCGCGCTGCCGATCAATGCCATCTCGACGGGAACGACGAACTTCCAGACGTTCTCGGAAGTGGCATTCAACTTCCGCGTCGACGGTCACGTGGCGCTGAACGGCATCCTCATCGCCCTGATCGCCGGCATCATCGGCGGCGTGCTCCCGGCGCTCCGCGCGGCCCGGATGCCGATAACCACGGCCCTGCGAGAAATCTAAAGGGAACGGTTCACGCGGGGAACGCGGAGAGGCGGAGAAGTACGGAGAGGTTCGGTTTTTCTCCGCTTTCTCCGGCTCACCGCGAACTCCGCGTGAACCGTTCCCCGTACCATTCGTATACGCTCAGGAACGTTCACGTATGTTGCCCGTCCAACAGAAGCCCGAACTTCCGCGCAAGCGCCGCGGCGCGCGGCTTTTCGCGATCTGGGCCGCCGCGCTGGCCGTCATCATTTTCGATGAGGTGATCACGCGGCTTCTCCGGCCGCTGCATATCCCCGGCCTCGGCGTCTTCAGCTTCATCACCTTCCTGGCGTCGCTGCTCCTCATCGCTCTGACGCTGTACGGCTTCGCCGTCTTCGTCCGCTGGACGCTGCGCAAACTGTTCTGGCGCGTCGGACGCCGCCTCTTTCTCAGCTACGTCCTCATCGGCATGCTGCCGTTTTTCCTCTTCGCGATTCTGCTGCTGACCGTCGGCTACCTGATCTGCGGCGTCATGACCCACGCCGCGCTGCGAGGCGAGCGGCTGGCCAGCCTCGGGCAGCTCGAGACGGCGGCCTTCGAGTACTCGTTCACCGGGAAGCGGCCGGCCGGTGTCACAAAGAGCTCCGAGATCTACGACACGAACGACGCCTCCGGTGCGAAGCTGCCGCCGTGGCTGAAGTCGACGACGTTCAGCGGCATGGTCTGGCGGCAGGATCGAGGTTTTCTCGTGGCCTCGCGCCAATCCGCGTCCGAAGGCGCCGAGCCGCGCACGATCGTCTTCGTCGAGCCGCTCGACTCCGAATGGATCGAACAGCTGCAGGACAAGTCCGGCATGACCGTACGCATGAGCGTCGAAGGCGCCAGTAAGTCACGCAAGAGCGGACTGAGCGTCAATAGCGGCCGTCACTCCTTCGATATCGATGACGACGACAGCGGCGCCCTGAAGGAGCTCCTCTTCAACTCGATCGGACGCAAAGTGATCTGGGCCGACGTGACGGCGTTGACCGACTGGGACACCGGCGCGACGATCGAAGACCGCCACAACCTCTTCACGCTCATCGTCAATCCGTTCCCGAATCTCTTCCACTTCTACTTCGGCGCGCAGGCAGACGACTACGTCCGTGGCCTGCTGCAGTTCATGGCCTTCGTGATCTGCCTGCTTCTCGTCTTCTATGCGCTGGCCGTGCTCTTCGCCGCCGTGCTGATTTTCTCGATCACACGCGCCGTAAACCGCATCGAGAAGGGAACCAAGGCCGTCGAGCGCGGCGACTTCACCTACCGCATCGCCATGAAGCCGCACAACCAGCTCGGCGAGATGGCGAACTCCTTCGACCGGATGACCGAGTCGATCGCCACGCTCCTCGTGAACGTGGCCGAAAACGAGCGCCTGCAAAGCGAGATCGAGATCGCCGCATCGATCCAGCGCAACCTCCTGCCGAAGGAAGGCCCGCAGTTCCGCGGCGTCTCGTTCTCCGCGCATTTCGAACCGACCGCGTCGATCGGCGGCGACTACTACGACGTCTTCAACATCGACAAGACCCGCCTCGCGGTCGCCATCGGCGACGTCTCCGGCCACGGCCTGTCAACCGGCCTGGTCATGGCCATGGTCAAAGCCGCCATCACCACGCTCGTCGAAGAAGGGGCGGAAGAGACTGCGCTCTTCCATCGCCTCAACGATCTCGTCTTCCGCTCCACTGAACGACGCGCCTTCATGACGCTGGCTTTCACCATCTTCGATCTGGAGAAGGGGACGATCCGCCACACCAACGCCGGCCATCTCTATCCCTACCTGCTGCGCGAAGGGCAGAAGCCTCGCGGCATCGAAGTCCCCTCGCTCCCCCTCGGTGTGCGCAGCACGATCAGCACGCACACTGCCGAAGTCGATCTGCAGGAAGGCGACGCGATCGTCTATCTCTCCGACGGCATCGTCGAAGCACAGGACGAACAAGGCGAGCCCTTCGGATTCGACCACCTGGAAGCGCTCCTCTCTCAATCGGCCGATCGCTCCCCGAGCACGATCCGCGATCAAATTCTCGAAGCCGTGGCCCGCCACTGCGGCACCCGCCCCGCCGACGACGACCGCACCGTCATGATTCTCCGCTTCGACAATTTCCACCACGGCTACAACCAGAAGGCGATAGCGGTAGCGGTCCCGGTCCTCGAAGAAGTGACGGTGTGAAACCAACGATCTCGGCGCTGAGGACCGGAGCGTAAAGCCTCAACTCATCGTCGGCGAAGCCGGCATAAGAATCGTAGCCCCCAGTTTCAACTGGGGGGAGCTACGGCGCCCGTTATCTTGGGAGCCCGTTTTAACGGGCGAAAGAAAGCTTTCTATCGCGCGCCAAGGCGCGCTCACACATTCGGGAATGATCGAGGGACCCACGGCTCGAAGCCGTGGGCTACGGTTCTTACGCCGGCTTCGCCGGCGAAGGCTGACAGGCCTTACCGGCTGGCGGCGTTCGCGACTTTGGTCGGCGCCGCGGCGGGCGTCATCGCGGCGCGGACATGTTTCGCGATGCGGTTGATGTAGGTGATCGTCTCGCGGAACGGCGGCACGCCGTTGTACTTCCAGACATTGCCTTCGCCGGCGTTGTAGGCGGCTACGGCCAGGTCGGCGTTGCCGTGGAAGGTCTGCAGGAGCCAGCGCAGGTAGCGGACGCCGGCGTAGATGTTCGCGGCGGGATCGTATGAATCGGTCACGCCGAAACGCTCAGCAGTCGAAGGCATGAGTTGCATCAGGCCGCGCGCACCTTTGTTGGAGACTTCTCGCGCGTTGAAGTCGGATTCCGCTTTGATGACGGCGGAGACGAGCGCTGCATCGACGTCGAACTTCTTCGCCGCCTCGACGATCAGCTTGTCGAATTTCGATTTGAAGATCGGTCCGCGCGCCTCGTCGTAGCGCCACGACCGGTTCGGAAAGACGCCGCCGTCCAGTTCGACCGCCTTTTTCACCTCTTCGACGATCGCGACCGGGACGACCTCGTCATCGACGATGCGATCGACGCGCGTGAGCGGCACCGTAATCGCGCCGCCGCTTTTCAGCGTCAACTGCACGTTGCTATCGCCGACGACCTTGTAATCGCTGATCTTCATCGCCCGTCCGTCGACGAACAGGGCGATGCTCGCGTGGGCCGGGGTGGCGAGCGCAACAAGAGCAATGAATGGTAGAAGCCGCTTGATCATTGGGAGCAGGGTTGGGAACGGAGGTTGGTGGTGCAAACTTCCAATGCTGCGCGAAGACGCAGCATCTCCGGTGATACCGCTCAGATCCATGTTCTGTACGACGCTCGTGCCTCGGAATGGTTTCCAGCACCAGCGGCGCCACCGGAGATCCTGCGTCTACGCGCAGGATGGGGCCTGCGGCCTCACGCCCGCGGGTGAAACTGCTCGTACATCTTCTGCAGCCGCGCCCGCGACACATGCGTGTAAATCTGCGTCGTGGAGATGTCAGAGTGGCCGAGCATCATCTGCACGCTGCGGAGGTCGGCGCCGTTTTCGAGCAGGTGCGTGGCGAACGAGTGCCGCAGCGAGTGCGGCGAGATATGTCCCGTGATCCCTGCCAGCCGCGCGTACTTTGTGATCTTCATCCAGAACGATTGCCGCGTCATCGGCCGTCCGCGGTTGGAGAGAAAGAGATGCGGGTCGGCGTGTTTGTCGAACTCGGCACGTCCGTGCTCCATGTAGACCACGATCGCGTCGCGCGCGCTGTCGCCAAACGGAACGATCCGTTCCTTCGATCCTTTGCCGATCGTGCGCAGGAAGCCGGCATCCATCACCAGGTCCTCGATCTTCACGTGGATCAGCTCTGAGACGCGCAATCCCGTCGCATACAACAGCTCCAGCATCGCCGCATCGCGCAGCCCCTCGGCGGTACTCCGGTCCGGCGCGCGCAGCAGGGCTTCCACTTCCTGCGGCTGCATCGATTTCGGCAGCGTCGTCCAGAGCTTCGGATTCTCGAGGTTCTCCGTCGGATCGTGTTTCAGATGCCGCTCCGCGACAAGAAACCGGAACAGCCCGCGGATCGCCGCCAGCGCACGCGCCACGGAACGCGCCGAAATGCCGGCCGATCGAAGCGCCTGAAAGTAGCGAACGATGTGAATTCGCTGCACGGCGTCGAGCTCGCGCTTTTGATCGTTCAGCCAATGCCCGAAGTGCTTGAGATCGGTCTGATACGCGGACAGTGAGTTCTTGGCCAGCCCTTTTTCGATCGCTAGGTAATCGAGAAAAATCGGCAGCCAGGTCAGAAAGTACGGTCCCGACTCCTTCTTCTCCGGATCCTTCGCGCGCGGGCTTTTACGCATGGGCGGCTTCATGCGCCACTGCGTCGGCCATGTACGAGCTGCGGACAAACGGGCCGGCGAAGACGGCGCGAAATCCGATCTCCTCGCCAATCGCGCGGTACTCGTCGAACACACTCGGCTCGATGTACTCCACGACATCGAGCTTTTCGCGCTTCGGCTGCAGGTACTGGCCGATCGTGACGATCTCGACCTGCGACTCGTAAAGCCGCCGCAGAACGTCGACGACTTCATCGCGCCGTTCGCCGAGTCCGAGCATGAAACCGGATTTTGTCGTGATCGTCGGATCGATCCGCTTCGCCTCGCGCAGAATCGCCAGCGACCGTTCGAAGCGCGAGCCGGGGCGGACGAAGTCGTAGAGCCGCGGCACCGTCTCCACGTTGTGGTTGAAGTAGTCCGGCCGCGCTTCGACGACGGTGCGCACCGATTCGAAGTTGCCGCGAAAGTCGGACGTCAGCACCTCGACCGCCGCCTCGGGCAGCGCCTCGCGCAGCGCGTCGATCGTCAGCGCGAACTGTTGCGCGCCGCCGTCATCGAGGTCATCGCGCGTCACGCACGTCACCACCACGTGCCGCAATCCCATCCTCTTCGCCGCCTCGGCCACCGATCGCGGCTCATCCGGCGACGGCGGCGCGTAGGGACGGCCGGTGGTCACGTTGCAGAAGCCGCAGGAGCGCGTACAGACGTCGCCGAGGATCATGAAGGTGGCCGTACCGCGGGAGAAGCACTCGCTGCGATTCGGACAGGCCAGCGACTCGCACACCGAATGCAGCGACTTCTCCCGCAGCAAAGACTTGATCTCGTGCAGATCGCGAAGGTTGACCTTCTTCTCGCGAATCCAATCGGGGAGGCGGGCAGACATCGTCGTCATCGTAGCAGCGGTTTGTCATCCTGAGGCTGCCGGAGGCGTCGTAGCCGAAGGCGGAGCGCCGGAGGACGCCGAAGGATCTCAAGATGCGCAACTCCGGCAGAAACCCGCTGGGATTCAACACAGCTTGGGAAGCTTGAGATCCTTCGGCGTCCTCCGCCGTTCCGCTGCTTCGCAGCTCCCGGCTCCGGCAGCCTCAGGATGACAGCACAAACAAAACCGCCGCCCGTTTCGGGGCGGCGGTGAGTTGAATCTCGAATGCGTGCCGGCTTAGTGGCCGCCGAACGACTTCTCCAGCGAGCGGGCGATCAACTTCTCCGCCTCGGCCTCGGGGATGTTCTTGACGATGGCCACTTCGGAAACCAGCAGGTACTTGGCGCGGTCGTACATCTTTTTCTCTCGGAACGAGAGGCTCTTCTTCTTCTGCACTTCGCTGAGGTTCTTGAGGACATCGGCCACGTCTTCGAGACGGCCCGTCTTCATCTTCTCGAGATTCTCGCGGTAACGGCCCTTCCAATCGGTATGGGCTTTCTGCGTGGTCTCTTCGAGAAGGCTCAGGAGGCCTTTGATCTGCGTCTGTTTGTACAGCGGGCGAAGGCCGACGCGATCCGTGTTCTTGATCGGCACCATCAGGCGCGAATTATTCGCGAGCAGTCTGAGGTGGTAGTACGTGTCATCCGCACCCATGATCGGCGACTCGCCGATCTGCTCGACGATGGTCACGCCGTGGTTCGGATAAACGAGCTTTTCCCCGACCTTGAAACCTAATTTCATTGACGACAAGTGAAGCTCCTTTCGGAAGACTGGCGAAGCTGAGGGATCGGCATTCTACGTCAGCCGGCCCGAATCGTCAATCAGACGTCAGCCAGAATGTGAGTGCGGGAAGCTCAACAGTTGCGGTTTTAGGCGTCGTCAGCGACCCGCATTTCGAAGCCGCCGGAGCAACTGGTGAAGACGGTCAACTCCTTGACGGCGTTCAGCTTCCGTCCCGGTGAGGAGGTCTTCGATGGCCTGCAGTTCGCTCAAAGTCTCGGGGTCTTCGCGACCAGCCGTAACGTTCACCTGGGACGCCGCAGGAGTCGCGGCAATTGTTGCCGGAGGGGCACCGACCGGACCCGAAATCGCGGCCGGAGCGGCCGGAAACGCGCTCGAAATCCGCTGCGCCATGGCCCGGATCGACGACTTGTCGCCGTGGTCGATCGCCTTCACGATCGCCTTCGCGCTCTCCACCGCGTCGGCGTATGGACTGGACGGCTCGTCGAAAATCCGCGCCTCGATGAACGTCAGCGTCACGTTCGCGTAGCCGCCCGCTTCCGCGTGCGCGTAGACCCGCGCCGTGGCCTGCTTGCCGATGTCGCCGAGGTCGATCGTCTTCGCGTTGCCCGGCTCCAGCCAGGCATCGACCTTCACGGTCTGGAACTTCTTCTCCGAGGACGTCTGCGGCAGCGTTTCGATCTCCACGCGGTCGATGTAGATGTGATGGTTCTTCGCCACCATCATCCGGCGCGAAGGTACGTTCACGATCAGGCGGTACGGGAAAACGTCGCGCAGCTCCAGCACCGACTCTTTGCGCTCGGGATCGACGGAGAAGCTGTCGGACTTGCGGCCCGCCTCCATCCGGTCATACGCGGCGTACTGGTAGGTGCCGTCGGCGCGTTTGCCGCGCAGCAGGTCGATGTCCTCATTGACGATGCGCTTCAACAAATCCTTCGGCAGATCGTTCGTACTGGCCTCGGCCACGCGATCGATGACGCGCGCGTCCGCCGCAATGCGCGCGGTTGGAATCTGTGCGGTCAGACTCGTCGTGACCAGGAGACCAATCGCGATCGCTGTGTTTCTCATCGCACCACCTGCTGGAGAACGCTTGTTCCGGGAAGCCCATCGCGCGAGATGCCGAGGTGCTCGCAGATCGTTGCGCCGAGGTCGGCGAAGGTCGAGCGCGTGCCGAGCGACTGCGGGATGACGCGCGGACCGGCCACGATCAGCGGCACGTACTCGCGGGTGTGGTCGGTGGAGACGTCGGTCAGATCGCAACCGTGATCGGCGGTGATGAAGAGCAGGTCGTCGTTGCGCATGTCGCCGAGGAGCGCGGCCAGCTCGCCGTCGAAAACTTCGAGCGCCTTCGCGTAGCCGGGCGCGTCGTTGCGATGTCCGTACTTCGAATCGAAGTCGACGAGGTTCGTGAAGATGAACTCGGCGTTCGACTGGCGAATGAGATCGATGGTCTTGCGCATCCCGTCCGAATTGTTCTCCGTGCGGATCTCCTGCGAAATGCCGACGCGGTCGAAGATGTCCGCGATCTTGCCGAGGCCGATGACCTGTTTGCCGGAGTTGAAGGCGCGCTCGACGACGGTGAGTCCGGTTGGCTTCACGGAGAAGTCTTTGCGATTCGCGGTGCGCTTGAAATGCCCCTTGCCCGTTCCGAGGAAGGGCCGGGCGATGATGCGTCCGATGTTGTGCTCGCCGCGCATCAGCTCGCGCGCGATCGCGCAGATGCGCCACAGCTCTTCGACCGGGATGATCTCCTCGTGCGCGGCGACCTGGAACACGGAATCAGCTGAGGTGTAGACGATCGGCGCGCCGGTGCGCATGTGCTCTTCGCCGAGCTCGTCGAGGATCACCGTCCCCGACGCCGCCTTGTTGCCGAGCGTCTTCCGGCCGATGCGCCGCTCGTATTCGGAGATGACGTCAGCCGGGAATCCGTTCGGGTAGGTGCGGAACGGATCTTCGACGATGAGTCCCATCATTTCCCAATGCCCGGTGGTCGTGTCCTTCCCCGCGCTGACCTCATTCATCCGTCCGAACGCGCCGCGCGGCGTTTCCGATGACGCCGGCTGCGGCAGCGTGTGCAGCAATCCGAGCCGGGCCAGCGTCGGCAGGGAAGGGTGCTGCGAGTCCAGGACGTGGCCGAGGGTGTTCGATCCTTCGTCCCCAAACTCGCCTGCATCCGGCAACTCGCCGACTCCGAGGGAATCACAAACGATAACGATGGCGCGATTAGTCATGCTTTCTTCTTTTTCGGTTTGGGCGCGGAAGCGGTGTTGGCGCTGATCATAAAGCGATCTTCGACGATCGAGTACGTAGGTCCACACGTCGCGCGCAAAAAGAAGAACTGCATCGAGTTGCTTCTTTTGCCTGGTTCACGCTCCCAGACCTTGCCTCTCCCGCCCCTTCAGCGTAACTTTCCCCGCACACATGAAAACGCTTCGTCCGGTCGTCACCGTGGTGATGTTGGTGTTGGTGTTGTCGCCGTCGCTCGCGAAGGCGGCGAGTTTCAGCAAGCCGTCGGCGGCGTACGACTGGCTGGATATCTCGCTGGAGGCGACGGCGCGCGAAGTCGATCGGCATGGGGCGCGGCCGACCATCATTTCGCGCACTCTCGCCATCGCGCTGACGGCGATGTACGACGCCTGGGCGGCGTATGACGAGAAGGCGGTGGGGACTCGGCTTGGTGCATCGCTGCGTCGGCCGGCGGCGGAACGGACGGTGGCGAACAAGGAGAAGGCCATCGCCTATGCGACGTATCGGGCGCTGATCGATGTGTATCCCGAGGACAAGGCGTGGATTGATTCGCAGATGCGGGGGAAGGGGTTCGATCCCGATGACGCGTCGGTCGATCCAGCCACACCGCAGGGCGTCGGCAATCTCGCGGCGAAGGCGGTTTGCGCGTACCGGCATCACGATGGGGCGAATCAGTTCGGCGACGAAGTGGGATCGAATGGCGTGCCGTATTCGGACTACACCTACTACGCGCCGGTGAATACTCCCGAGAAGATCAACGATCCGAACCGGTGGCAGCCGATTCCGTTCGTCAATCCGAAGGGTGGTTTTGTCACTCCGGGATTTCTCACGCCGCACTGGTATCGGGTCAAGCCGTTTGCACTCGATCGCAGCGATCAATTCCGCGCTCCCGTTCCGCCGCGCGTCGACTCCGAGCAGTTGCGGAAGGAGACGGACGAGAACATCGCCTTGAACGCTGGGCTGACGCCGGAACAGAAAGCGACCGTCGAGTTCATGCGCGATGGTCCTCGCTCGACAGGGCAGTCGGGACATTGGCTGAAGTTCGCGCAGCTCGTATCGAAGCGCGACCACAACGATCTCGATCGCGACGTGAAGCTCTTCTTCGCCGTCGGCAACGTGGCCATGGATGCGTTCATCGCCTGCTGGGAGACGAAGCGCTACTACGACACATCCCGTCCATGGACGCTGGTGCGCTACTACTACGCGGGAAAGAAAGTCGTCGGCTGGGCGGGGCCGGGGAAAGGCGTCGTCGAGTTGCCTGCCGAGGAGTGGCATCCGTATTCGCCGTTTACGTTCGTGACGCCGCCATTCCCCGGCTACGTTTCGGGACACAGCACGGTCAGCGGCGCGTGTGCGAAAACGCTGGAGCTGTTCACGGGCAGCGATTACTTCGGTGAAGTGGAAAAACGAAAAGCGGGCGTGCTCACCGAGGCTGATGCTGATTGCGTGACGATGCAGGCGCGGGATGGGAAGGCAGCGCAGGCCATCAACTGCGATGTTGAATTGAAGCTGCCGACCTTCACCGCCACCGCGGAGCTGGCCGGCATTTCGCGCGTGATGGGCGGCTATCACATCCAGGCCGACAACATCGAAGGCCTGGCCCTCGGGCGCAAAGTCGCGCAGTTCGAATGGCCGCGCATCCGTGCGTACTTCGACGGGACGGCGCCGGCAGCGAAGGACTGATGAGCCGCCGCCTGCTTTGGTTTCTTCTTTTGATCATCGCCGCGCTCGCGCTGGCGGTGGTGCTGATTCCGGCGATGGTCATTCAGCCATTCCGGCCGCAATCGCCGCGCGGTCTGGAGATCTCGTTCGCGCTGAAGCGCATCGCGCCGGTGCTGACGATCGTGATCTTGATCGCGTGTCTGGCGCTCGTCGTCAAACTGTGGCGCGGCGCGCGCTGGAGCCGGATCGCTCTCGTCCTTCTCATGGTTCCGGCGATGCTCAGCGCGTGGTTCGCGCGCCAGAATCATTTCGAATGGATGTTCAACCCGCTGGCGAGGGCGGGATACGTGACGGCGAATGCGGCCACGTTCGTCGCCGACTCCGATCTGGTCATGGCTGTGGCACGCAACGGCGAGGCGGCCGCGTATCCGATCCGGCAGCTCGCGTATCACCACCTCGTGCAGGACACCGTTGGCGGCGTTCCGATCGTCGTCACCTATTGAACGCTCTGCCACACCGGTCTGGTGTGGGAGACGACGATCGACGGAAGGACGCTGCACTTCCATCTGGCCGGGATCAACAACCAGAACTTCATCATGCGCGATGAGGAGACCGGCTCCTGGTGGCAGCAGGTCAGCGGCGAAGCAATCCTGGGGCCGCTGAAAGGGCGCCGGCTGACTCGAGTGCCGATGGACGAGATTTCGTTCGCGCTCTGGAAGCGCGAGCAGCCGCGTGGCCGCGTATTGCGTCCTGATCCGCGCGTGGCCAAACGCTACGCCAGTGCTGACTGGGAAGCGGGCATCGCCAAGCTGCCGGTGGCGACGCGGATCAGCGATCGCCGGCTCGACTTTCGCGAGCTGATCGTCGGCATCGCCGTGAACGGCCGCTCCAAGGCGTATCGAATGACCGACGTGCAGTCGCAGAACCCCATCATCGATTCCGTCGGTGGCGTTCCGATCGTCATCGTCGCGGAGGGCCAATCCGTTCGGGCGTTTTCACGAATGGTCGACGGAAAGGCGGTGGATCTCTTTTCCAAACCGGACACGACATCGTTCGTCGACGCCACCACCGGCAGCGAGTGGGATTTCGCCGGCCGGGCAATCCACGGCCCGCTGGCCGGCCGCCAGCTGCAACGAATCGAAGTGCTGCGCGACTACTGGTTCGACTGGCGCGCCTACCATCCCGACACTGCGATTTTCAATGCGGGGTTGAAGCGCGCGAGTTGATACTCATCACCGGTCCGTGACTTGTGCCGGGATCCCGAACGTTCCGTCGACTACCTCGACGAACGTCCGTTCTTCGCGAAGGATGAATCGTTTCGTCTGGGCCATCGTGAAATTGGCGATCGAATCGGGATCGGATTTCAGGCACTTCCGGTAGGCCTCATACGCGGCCAGGCTGTCGAATGCGATCAGACCCCATGCCTCGAAGTTCGTTCCCTCGTGCGGTAGAAAATAGCCGATGAGGTGGCCGCCGCAGCGAGGGATGAGGCGCCCCCAGTTCTCGGCGTACTCCCTGAAACTCTCTTTCTGAAACGGATCGATCTCGTAGCGGATGAAGCAGGCGATGGTCATGTCGTTCTCCTTCTCGGCGCCGTTCATGGTATCCGAGCGCGGCCTCAATGAGTGGCTCTACATAACTCCGCTCGTGTTTACGTAAGTTCTGTATTCACAGAGTTTGCATCGATCCACGATCGCGCTACACTCCCGCGTCATCCCCACAATTGAAGAGGCAGCATGCGATGAATTTTGATCGGGCATTCGTCACCTATCCCGATGGGCGTTCGGCCTCGCTGACGCCGGCGGAGTTCTACGCCATCCCGCTGGGAGAACGGATTCAACTGCTCACCACGCGCTGTCTGAAGTTCGAAAAAGACAACATGCCGATCGCACCGTTCGATGCGTTGAGGAAGAAATGAATCGGCGCGCTCTCATCACCACCTTGCTCGTCGTCGCCGGCTTGGTCTGGGCGGCCACGGTCGGCGCGATGTATCACGCCGTGCGCACCTTCGAGACGACGCCCGGCCGCGGCGCAGCCGTGCGGACGATGTGGCCGGTGCGGAGCCGCATCGTCCCCGAACGCAATCGCTGGACGCTGGTCATGCTCATTCATCCACACTGCAGTTGCACCCGCGCCAGTCTTCAGGAGCTGGAACGGATCATCGAGATGTCGGGACCGTCGCTGCAGACGTACGTGCTCGTCTACCGGCCTTCGGACTTCAATTCAGGATGGGAGAAGACCGAAACGTTCGAAGCAGCGAAACATCTTCAACGAGCACACGTCATCGTCGACCCCGATGGAACCGAGGCCAGACTGTTCGGCGGGTTCACCTCGGGCCAGACATTTCTTTACGACGGCGACGGCGCGCTGCGCTTTTCCGGCGGCGTGACCTCCCTCCGCGGACATGCAGGCGTGAACCGCGGCAGCATGGACGTCGTCGACATCGTGCACGACAGGGCGCATCAAGGCACGCATCCGGTCTTCGGATGCGCGATCGTCACTACGGAAAGCGAGCAGAGACAATGAGCGAAATCGCAACGGAACGGGATTCGGTAATCGACGCGCGCGCCACCGCGCTCCGCGATGAACAGCTGCACGCCCGTCGCGTGCGGATCGACCGGATGTTCGTGTGGCTCTTTCTGGTGCAATGGGTGGGCGGGATCATCGCCGCGCTGACCGTCTCTCCGTATGCATGGGAAGGGAAGGTTCACACCGTCCACCTGCACGTCTGGATCGCAGTTGCCGGCGGAGCAGGAATCATCATTCTGCCGATTCTCCTCGCCATTTTCCGGCCCGGCACGACGCTGACCCGCCACGTGATCGCCGCCTCGCAGATGCTCTCCTCGGCGTTGCTCATCCACTTGACCGGCGGCCGGATCGAGACGCACTTCCACGTCTTCGGATCGCTGGCGTTTCTCGCGTTCTACCTCGACTGGAAGGCGCTGATCACCGCCACGGTCGTCGTGGCCGCCGACCATTTCCTGCGCGGTATTTTCTGGCCGGAGTCGGTCTACGGCGTGGCCAATCCCGAGTGGTGGCGCTTCCTCGAGCATGCTGGATGGGTCGCATTCGAAGACGTCTTCCTGATCTGGGCCTGCGTGATGGGCAAGCGCGAGATCGCACAGTCGGCGGCGCGGCAGGCGCAGGTTGAACATCTGTCGGAGCTCGAACAACTCAAGAGTGCCGCGCTGGAGATGGCCATGGCGGAGATGCAGGTAGCATCGGCGTAAGCTTCGCGCTATGTCCGACATCAGCGACCCCATTAACGAAGCAGTCGAACACGCGCCCGATTCGCGGCTGAACTCGATCATCGCAGCACTCGTGGCGATCGCCGCCACGTTCATGGCGCTATGCAACGTCAAGGACGGGAACATCGTGCAGGGGATGACGCAGGCGCAGGCGAATGCGGTCGATCAGTGGTCGTACTACCAGGCCAAAGGGACGAAGCAGAACCTGGCGGAGGCGACGCTCGATCAGTTGCAGTTGCAGCGGGCAATGCTCACCGATCCAAAGTTCGCGCCGATGCTCGACGCGAAGATTGCCCTCTACGAGAAGCAGGTCAAAAAGTACGAGAAGGAAAAGATCGACATCAAGGCGAATGCGGAGGGTGCGCAGAAGGAGTACGACCGCCTTAACCTGCACGACGATCAATTCGATATGTCGGACGCCTGCCTCTCGGTTGCCATCGCGCTGTTCGGTGTCACCGCGCTGACGAGGAAACGGTGGTTGCTGGCGCTCGCTTGCATGTTCATGTTCTTCGGCGTGCTGTTCGGACTGGCCGGATTCTTCGCGTGGAAGCTGCACCCCGATTTCTTCGCGAAGTTCTTGTCCTGATCGTCATTCAAACCGATAGCGGATGGCGTCGTTGGGCAGCGGACCGGTAATCATCCGGCCATTGCGTCGAAGTGGCATCGCGGCCAGCGATTGCAGCCGGTAGGTCCGCCTGATGAACCCGTTGCGCGCGGGATCGTGTTCGAGGAAGACGAGTGTGCCGACCGTGCCCGGCGCGTTGTCGACGAAGATTCGTCGTCCGCGGTTTTGGCGGAGGAAGGCATCGAAGCGATCCCACTGCCCCGCGAACGCGCGCGCCTCGGGGATGTCCCGCGCGAGCTCAATCGCACTGACGAACGGCATGATCGCGACGATCGCGACTGCGATTGCGAATGCTGCGCGCCAACGTTCGGGCCGCGGAAGTGCGGCGCCGAGGGCCGCGACACTGGCCACGATGAGCGCGAAGAGAATCAGCCGCGCGCGCTCCGGTAACGGCACGACCAATGCGATCTCGCCGGCGGCAAGGCTGACGACGGCGCAGCCGATCGTGCAGAGCACCGCCAGAATCGCGACGCGGCGCGAAACACGCGGTGCCCATAACGCTGCGGCGAAAAAAACGAGGAGCAGCAACAGGCCGGAGCGCGCCATCGCGTCGACGAAAAATGATGCGGTATCGACAGCCGTCGCCGAGATCACGTGAAGCATCGGAGGCGTCGGTGCAAAGTGCGACTTTCGGATCGCGTTTCCCGGCGACAATGCGATGACGCAGAGACTGATCAACGATCCGACCAGTCCCGCCAGCATCGGCTTGCGACGCCACGCGGAGAATGCAATCGTGCAGATGACGATCTGCGAGAGCACTTCCGTTTCCGAGCAGCCGCCCGCGATGAACGGAACGACGGCGTCGAACCATCGCCACTCGTTTCGTCTCGAGGCGTTGCCGATCCACCATGCGAACGCCGCCAGCGGAGCCGCGTACGAGAGCAGACCGGTAACCCACAGGATCGACTGCGGCACATCGCTCGTGCCGAGGAGAATCGCGCACGTCATCGCCAGTGCGAGAGGCCAGTGGCGCAGACCGGCGTGAAGCGCGGCCAGCATCGCGACGGTCGTAAGCAGCACGACGATCGTCGCGGTCCACGGTCCGATCGCCGCCAACGCCGCGTCGACGAACGTGAACGTGAAGCGGCCGCTCCAGACGCGATACCACTCCGCCTGGCCGCGCCAGAAACCGAAGTCGGCGACGGACGCCGGAACCGCGAAGTCGTCCGAGAACCAGCGGACGTAGAAACCGCGCACGCACAGAACGGTCAGCGCGGCGGCCGTCGTGAACGCAACCACGACTGCTGCCGCGCGCTCTTTCATAGGCGACTTAGTCGACGACTGCTGCGTCGGTGATGTCGAGAGCGCGATCGATGATCGTGAACGCTTCGCGAAGTTGCGCCTCGGTGATGCAGAGCGGCGGGTTGGTGAAGAGATTGTTCCAGTTGATGAACGCGTACATCCCCTGCTCGCGAAGGAACGCGCCGAGGCGCTGCATCTCGGGGCTGGTGCCGTTGAACGGCGCCATCGGTTCCTTCGTTTTGCGATTGCGCACGAGTTCCAGCACGCCGAAGAGACCGATCGAGCGGACGTCGCCGACCGAGGGATGCTTTGCTTTCATCTGCGCGTGAAGCTCGGCCAGGACGCGGCCCATCTTCTGCGTGTGCGCCATCGTGTCGTCGTCGATCATCACCTGCAGACACGCCTCGGCTGCCGCGAGGCTCATCGGATGCGCGTTGTACGTGAGGCCGCCGAAGAACGTGTTGCGATCGAAGTAACTGGCGATGCGATCGCTGATCGCAACAGCGCCGAGCGGCAGATACGCGGACGTCAATCCCTTGGCCATCGTGATCATGTCGGGGACGACGTTCCAATGATCGGCGGCGAACCAGCGTCCCGTTCTGCCGAGGCCGCACATCACTTCGTCGCAGACGAGGAAGATGCCGTGACGGTCGCAGATCGCGCGCAGCCCCTGCAGGTAACCGTCCGGCGGAACGATCAGACCGTTTGTGCCGGTGACCGTCTCGACGAACATCGCGGCGATGGTGTGGCCGCCTTCGTACGCGATGATTTCCTCGACTTCGTCGAGACAGTTCCGGACGAACATCTCCTCGCTGTCACCGTCGCGATAGAGGTGGCTGCGGTATTTGTATGGGTCGAAGAAACGGACGACGCCGGGGATTCCGGGCTCGTTGGCCCAACGCCGCGGATCGCCGGTGAGCGAAATCGCGCCGGCCGTGGCGCCGTGATAGCCGCGGTAGCGGGCCATGATTTTCTGCCGGCCGCTGACCATGCGCGCGATGCGGATGGCGTTTTCGTTCGCTTCCGCGCCACCGAGGGTGAAGAAGAAGCGATTGAGATCGCCGGGGGTAAGGTCTGCCAGCATCTTTCCGACGCGCGCGCGAACTGCCGTCGCCATCCCGGGACCGGCGTAGACCAGCTCTTCGGCCTGACGCTTGATCGCGTCGATGACACGTTTGTCGCCGTGGCCGATGTTGACGCACATCAACTGCGAGTTCATGTCGATGTAGCGCTTGCCGTCGGCATCCCAGAAGTAGATGCCTTCGCCGCGCACCATCGCAATCGGATTCACGCTGGCCTGCGCTGACCACGAAAAAATCGTGTGGCGCTTGGTCAGCGCGATCATCTCTTCGGCGGTCATCGGGCCTGCGATCTCAGTTGTCGTCATAGCCGCGCTAGGTTATCGCGACTTGAGCACCTCCGTGAATGGGTTGCGCGCGAAAACCTCTGCGTGCGATGACTTCCGCCGCGAACCTCTCCATCTCCTCTGCCTGCGGACTGAATTGCAGCAGTGTGAGATCGATGCCGATGCGTTCAAGATCATCGAGGCGTTCCGAGATCTGCTCCGGCGTTCCGACGAGTCCCGTCCGCAGGCCGCGGTTGGAAACGGAGTAGTCCTCGAGCGAGACATGCTGATCGAGTTTGGTTCCGGAGAGCCACTGTTCGTAATTCGCGAAACCGCGCGCGGTCGCTTTGACGTCGGTGATGCGGGCCAGCTCGCGCCGTGCTGCGGTTTCCGATCGACGACAGACGACGAAGCCGGCCACGCCGAACTGCAGCGGCGGCTTGTGCGGCGCGAGCCGCTCGCGGCGTTCGGACATGTCGGCGATCTTCGGCGCCAGCCGCTCCGGCGGATCTCCGTGCATGACGTAGGCGTCGGCGCGCTCGGCGATCAAGTCCTTGGCTGTCTCCGACTCGCCGCCGGCGTAGATGACCGGCTTGCGCACCGGCTTCGGCTCGAGGATGGCGTTGCGGATCGTGTAGTGCGCGCCGGAGTAGCTGAAACGCGGCTGCGACCAGAGACCGTCGACGACCGCGAGCCACTCCGCGGTGCGCTCGTAGCGCGCGTCGTGCTCGTCGAACGCGAGTCCGTACTGCAATGCCTCGTCGCGCCACCACGCCGAGACGACATTTAGCGCGATGCGTCCTTTGCTGATTTGATCGATGCTCGCGGCATGTTTTGCCAGCAGCGCGGGATGATGAAACGTCGGCCGGACAGCGACCATCAATTCAAGACGATCGGTGACCGCGGCCAGCGCGGCAGCGGTCGTCCATGCATCGAGGCTCGGCTCATCGACGCCTTTGATGTCATTCAAATTCAACTCGGCGAGCAGGCTGATGTCGTATCCGATCTGCTCGCTGCGCACGGCGAGATCGCGCACGTAACGCCAGCTTGCCTCCATCCGCTCGTCGTCGACGTTGCGCAGCCATCCGCCGAACATCGGAAGCCAGTATCCGAATCGCAGGCTCATGACGCACTCTCCGCGCGGGCGACGAGCGCATCGACGAGACGCGCCGTCGGATCGAAACCGACCACGGCCACGGGATCGGCGACAAAATTCGAAAGCGCGTTGATGTCGTAGAAGTAGATCTCGCCATCGCGCTCGCTCTCCAGATACTCGATGCCGCCAACGTCCAAGTGCGTGGCCGCGGCGATCCGTTCGACGGCATCGATGATTTCGCGCGGCGGCTCGTACGGCTCGACGCTGAGTCCGCGTTTGACCGCGTCGGCAGGGCAGGCGGAGGAGGTCAGCTCGCGTCCATCCGTCGTCTTGCAGACGTCAGCGGGGCAAAGATCGAAGCCCTCGTCGTCGCCGAGGTGCACGCGGATTCCGTAGAGGTAACGATGTTCGAGAGTTTCGACGCGCACGATGCTGCGGTTGCGCGGCGGGTGGTACTCCTGCAGTAGCAACGTTCCGTCAACGGTGTCGGCCAGCGACGGATCTTCGGACGCTTCGACGAGCGAGAGGAACGTATCGAACCGCCGGATGCCCGCGCCACTGCCGCCGACATTCGGCTTGATGATCAGCGGGAAGCGCAATCCTTCCGCGGCTTCGGGCAGCAGCGATGGATGATTGACGATGCGCGTGCGCGGACTGGGAAATCCGAGTTGCGACAGAAGCGAGAGCTGCAGCGCTTTGCTGGTCTCGAATCGATACGACGCTGCGCCGTTGAAGACGTCGACGTTCTCGCGCTCGAGATGCTCGAGGTAGTCGTGCGTGTAGAAAATCGCCGAACGCCGTCCGCGCTTCCACGCCGACGGAGACATACGGTTGAAGAGCAACGCGGGCCGCGAACCGTTGCCGGGAATGTCGCCGGGAGTGAATCGATGCTGCCCGGCATCGATGCGGACGTACGGCGTTTCGCGGTAATCCAACTCAAAAAACAGGGGACGGAACCACTGCGGGTGTTCGTAGTAAATCGCGATCGGTCTCTGCTGCGCCATCGGTCATCCTTTCGTTGGACCGCGACGGCGTGTGAGGTGGGCAGAAACAGAAAACCCGCGACGGTACGCCGTTCGCGGGTTTTGAATTCGTTGAGTGGAAGCTGGTTCAGCTCTCGGCGAAGTCGCGCCCGCGCATGAGACACATCGGACACGCGCAGGTCATCGCCACCATCGAGAGCACGGAAGACATTGGGGGAGGCTTATACGCTTGGATGGAGATGCGGTCAAGGTCTGACAGGCTCCTCGTATACTCCGGCCTTCCATGAAGTCCGCCCGTCCCGAGGTGTTCAAGTTTGGTGGCGTCGCTGTCGGCAATGCCGAGGCGGTGCGGATTGCGCTTGGGCATGTGCGGCGGGCGGCGCCGAATGTGGCGGTCGTCGTGTCGGCGATGAATGGTGTGACGGACCTGCTCCTCGAAGCCGGTCAGGCGGCGTTGCGGCGCGACAACTCACTGTGCGAAGAGATTGCGGCGGAGTTTGAGTCGCGGCACATCGCGCTGGTCGATGAGTTGATCGCATCGAAGCGGCGCGCCGAGGAGCTGCGCGACGTCATTCGCGAATTCGCGCGCGAGCTGCGATCGATGATGGAGAGCGTGGCCGTCTTCGACGAGTTGACGCCGCGCGCGCAGGACGCGCTTGTCGCCCGCGGCGAGCGCGCGGTCGCACGGATTTTCGCGGCGGCGGCGGAAGAGGTGGGCATCGCGTCGATCTACGTCGATGCGACCGACATCATCGTCACCGAGCGCCGCCTCGGCGCGATCTGGCCGAATCTTTCAAAGTGTGAGCGCGCGGCGAAGAAGAACGTCCTGCCGTTGCTCGCGGACGGCAAGGTCGTGGTCATTCCCGGCTACATCGCCAGCGGACCGGATGGCGCGCTGGTTACGCTCGGCCGCGGAGGCAGCGACTTTTCCGCGGCAATCATCGCGCGCAGCGTCGGCGCCCGCGCCTTGACGCTGTTCAAAGAAGTCGACGGCTTGATGACCGCCGATCCGAAGAGCGTTCCCGACGCCCGCGTCATCGCCGAGCTTCACTATCGCGAGGCCGCGGAGCTCGCGTACTACGGCGCGAAAGTGCTGCATCCGCGCACGATGATCCCGCTCGTCGATCGCCGCATACCGCTGTTGGTGCGCAACAGCTTTCGCGAGATCAGCGGAACGCGCATCGCCGGCGACGTGAAGCCGGGCGCGTATCCGGTCAAAGCGCTGACGGCGATTCATCGCCAGGCACTCGTGTCGATCGAAGGGAAAGGGATGATCGGCGTGCCGGGCGTTGCGGGCCGCGCGTTCACCGCGTTGTCGCAGGCGGGACATTCCGTTTCGATGATCAGCCAGGCGTCGAGCGAATCGAGCATCTGCTTCGTTGTCCCCGAGGCGGAAGCGGATCACGCCATTGCGGCGCTCGAAACTGCGTTCGAATCCGAGCGGAAGCTGCATCTCATCGATCGCATCGACGCGGAGAAGCGCGTCGCGCTCATCGCCGTCGTCGGACTCGGCATGCGCGGCACTTCCGGCATCGCCGCGCGCACGTTTTCCGCGATCGCGGCGGCAGGCGTGAACATCGTGGCCATCGCGCAGGGATCCTCGGAGTTGAACATCACCGTCGCGGTCGCCGAGGGAGATGCGACGCGCGCGTTGCGGGCGCTGCATTCCGAATATCAACTCCACAAAATTCGGCCGCTCGCCGATACGACCGGCCGCGAGGCCAAGCTCACGCTCCTCGGCCTCGGCCAGATTGGACGCGAACTGGCGCGCCAGCTCATCGCGCAGCAGCCGCATCTCCGCCGCGACCTCGGCATCGATCTGAAAGTTGTCGCGGTCGCCGACCGCTCCGGCATCCGGCTCGACGACAAAGGCTTCACTCCCGCGGCGTTGCAACGGTTCGCGAAGCAAAAAGCTTCGGGCGCGCGGCTGTTCGAACGCGGATCGCCGCTGACGCTGCACGAACTCGAAGCGATGATGCGCAGCGAGTTGTGGATGCTGCCGTCGTACCGGCCCGTGCTCGTCGATCTGACATCCGAGGAGACTGCGCCGCTCTTGCAGGAAGCGCTGGAGCATGGATTTCACGTGGTCTGCGCGAACAAGAAACCGCTGGCGGGATCGCAGATCGAGTTCGACCGGCTGATGGACACGGCGAAGGAACGCGGACTGTCGATCCGATACGAAGCAACTGCCGGTGCGGGCCTGCCGGTGCTCGACACGATTGCGAAACTGCAGTCGGCCGGCGACAAAATCGAAATGATCCTCGGCTGTTTTTCGGGAACGCTCGGCTATCTGATGACGGCGCTGGAGGATGGCGTTGCGTTTTCCGAGGCCGTGCGAAAAGCGTGGGAGCTCGGCTACACGGAGCCTGATCCGCGCGACGATCTCTCCGGGAAAGATGTGGCGCGCAAGGCGCTGATCCTGGCGCGAACGCTCGGCTATCGCGCGGAGCCTGACGAGATCAAACTCGAGCCGCTCTTTCACGATGATGGCGCGCACGCCGACGCACGCGCATTCGTCGCAAGCCTCGGGGCGCTCGATGACGCGTATCGCGAACGCATCGAACGCGCGCGCCAAAGCGGAAAGGTGCTGCGCTACGTCGCTAAGATCCGCAGCCGCGCGATCTCCGTCGGCATCGAAGCCGTTCCTGCGACGTCGCCGCTCGCGCATCTGCGCGGCACCGACAATCAGGTTGCGATTTACTCGAAGCGCTACAAAACCAATCCGCTCGTCGTGACCGGACCTGGCGCCGGCGCGAAAGTCACCGCGGCCGGTGTGCTCAACGACATCGTGGCCATCGCCATGGAGGAACGGCGGAGAAGTCCGCGATGAAGGCAACCGCGTTTGCGCCCGGCTCGATCGGCAACGTCGGTCCCGGATTCGACGTCCTCGGCCTGGCGATCGAAGGACTTGGCGATCGGGTCAGCGTCGAGTTGACTGATGGCGATGCGCGTATCGATGCGATCACAGGAGTCGACGCATCGCTCGTTCCTCTCGATCCGCAGCGCAACGCCGCCGCGATCGCCGCGATCGCGTGGCTTCGCGCACATGGCGACGCGCGCAATCCGATCGTCACGATCGACAAAGGCCTGCCGCTTTCCGGCGGCCTCGGTGGCAGTGCCGCTAGCAGCGTGGCCGGCGCGTTCTCGGCCGCGCTGGCGATGTCCTCGGAGACGACGCCAATCGAACTGGCTGCTGCCGCGCTGCAAGGTGAGATGACGGTAGCCGGCGAACATCTCGACAACATCGCGCCATCGATCCTCGGCGGACTCGCACTCTCGCGGTCCGTTCGCCCGATCGACATCGTGGCGCTGACCGTCGCCGCCGATTGGCGTCTCGCGCTCGTCACGCCCGACGTTCGCATCCAGACGAAGGCGGCGCGCGAGGTGCTGCCGTCGACGTCCGGCCGCGCGGTCTGGGTGCAGCAGATGGCGAACACCGCCGGCGTTCTGCACGCCTTCGCGACTGGCGATGGCGAACTGCTGCGCCGCGCGCTCGACGATCGCTACGCCGAACCGCGCCGCGCCGCGCTCATCCCGCATTTCAACGCCGTGAAGCGCGCCGCGATCGACGCCGGCGCCTTCGCCTGCACGATCAGCGGCTCCGGGCCGACGCTCGTCGCCGTCTGTATTGATGATGCAGTCGCGCATGACGTCGCAGCTGCCATGCGAGCGGCGTTCGAACAAGTGCGTTCGACAGCGCACGTTTCGCCGATCGCAAAACAGGGAGTGCGCGCGATATGAGCGAGTGGCTGCAGTGCATTGGATGCGAATGCCGCTTCGACGCGTCGGAAATTCGCTACACGTGCGAATGCGGGGAGCTGCTGAGCGTCGAGCGCGATGCGATGCCGAAACGCGATCTCTTCGATGCGCGTATCGCAAGCCGCAAGACGATCGACAAGAGCGGCGTCTGGCGATTCCGCGAAGCGGTGCTGCATGTCGATGAACGCGAGATCGTCACGCATCCGGAAGGATCGACGAGGTTGTATTTGCGGGAGTCGGGAGTCGGGAGTTGTGAGTCGGAGCTAACGCACATGTCTTCCTCCGACCCCCGACCCCCGACATCCGACACCCGATTCCCCATCTTCTTCAAACACGAAGGCGAAAATCCGACCGGCTCGTTCAAAGACCGCGGCATGACCGTGGCCATGACGCAGGCCAAACGCCTCGGCGCGCGCGCGGTGGCGTGCGCGTCCACCGGCAACACCAGCGCGTCGCTGGCCGCGTACGCCGCTCAGGCCGGACTGCGCGCCATCGTTTTCATACCCGCCGGAAAAGTCGCCGCGGGCAAACTCGCCCAAACGCTTGCGTACGGCGCGACCGCGCTCCACATCCGCGGCGATTTCGACGCCGCGATGAAACTCGTACGCGAAGCGAGCGACCATCTCGGCATCTACCTCGTCAACTCGATCAATCCGTTTCGTATCGAAGGGCAGAAGACGATCGTCTGGGAACTGCTGCAGGACCTGGAGTGGAACCCGCCCGACTGGATCGTCGTCCCGGCCGGCAACCTCGGCAACACCAGCGCGTTCGGCAAAGCGCTCGCCGAGGCCTTCGAAGCGGGCTGGATCACGAAGATGCCGCGGCTCGCGTCGATCCAGGCCGTGGGTGCGAATCCGTTTTATCGCAGCTATCGCGACGCGTTCGCCCAACGCCATCGCATCGCCGCGGAGACGGTCGCCAGCGCCATTCGCATCGGCGATCCGGTCAGCCATCGCAAGGCCGTCTCCGCAATCCAACTCACGAACGGAATCGTCGAGCAGGTCACCGACGAAGAGTTGATGCTGGCCAAACGCGAGATCGACGAAATGGGCATCGGCTGTGAGCCGGCATCCGCAACGACGCTTGCCGGCGTGAAAAAACTACGCGCCTCCGGTGTGATGCGCAACGGCGAACGAATCGTCTGCGTCCTCACCGGACATCTGCTCAAAGACACGGATGCGATCATGCGCAACGTGCCGCCGGAGCGCACGATCGAGATCGACGCGACGATGGATGCCGTCGAGCTTGCGCTGTCGTCGTGAAGCTGATCAGGCCTCCCGAGCCTCACCAGCACAGACACTCTTGTCTGTGCTTGCGCAAGACGCACTATCTGATCTTGCTAACCCAAGTACGTCGTTGGATCCCTCACTCCCGCTTCCTCGAATCCGCGCTTACGCAGGATGCAGGAGTCGCAATGGCCGCAGGCGAGGCCGCGAACGTCGGGGTCGTAGCAGGAGTGGGTGAGCGAGTAGTCGACGCCGAGGGATGTACCGCGGCGGATGATGTCCGCCTTTGACATCGTCACAAGCGGCGCGATGAGACGCGGCTCGCCGTGCTCGACGCCGCTGCGAGTGCCGGTCACGATCACGCGCTGGAACGCGTCGAGAAACTCGGGGCGGCAATCGGGATAGCCGCTGAAGTCGACCGCGTTGACGCCGATCCAGATCTCCTGCGCGTCGCGCGTTTCCGCGTAGCCGAGGGCGAGCGAGAGGAAGATCGTGTTGCGCGCGGGGACGTAGGTCACCGGGATTCCCGCCGCGCCGGCAACATCCTTCGGGACGTCGATCTCCGCCGTGAGCGCGCTGCCGCCGAAGACGCGCAGGTCCATCGGAAAGACGACATGCTCGTCGACGCCGATCGATTGCGCGACGCGCCGTGCGGCGGCGAGCTCGATTCCGTGCCGCTGTCCGTACGCGAACGAGAGCGCGTAGCACGACCGTCCCTCGCTTTTGGCGATCGCGAGGACGGTGGCGGAGTCGAGTCCTCCGCTGAGCAGCACGACGGCTTTCATCGCGGCGAAGTGTAAGCTCAACGCGATGCGAGTTCGTCGCGCGCTTCTCTTGTTCGCGTTGCTGCTCTCAGGCTGCGCGACGGCTGCTGGGGAACGGGTTCACGTCGCGATCTGGAACGATGATGTGGCGCAGCACAAGATTCGAATTGACGTCGATGGTCAACCGTTCTTCTACGGGACCGTCGCCATCACGCAAATGGAACCGAGCATCGTCTCCAGCATGGACAGTCATCTGAATGCCGGCGCGCACTACGTGGAAGTCAGGTGCGACAAGGTGACGCGCTCGATCCAATTCGAGGTGCGCCACGGAACACGCAGCAACCTTCACATTCGCGTGAAGCATGGCGGCTTCGAGATTGACGTCGCGTACGGCGACCTCCTCTACATCTGAACTAAACTCCCGTCCATGTCCGAACTGAACGTGTACGAAGTCCTCAACCGCAAACGCCGCGGCGCGCCGCTCGACACGCGCGAGATCGAGCTGTTCATCGAGCGCTACACCCGAGGCGAGATTCCTGACTATCAGATGTCGGCGCTGTTGATGGCCGTCGCCATCAACGGCATGACCGCAGACGAGATGGCCACGCTGACGCAGTCGATGCTGCGCAGCGGCGATCAATGGCACCTGCGCAGCGAGTACGACTTCATCGCCGACAAGCATTCGACCGGCGGCGTCGGCGACAAGGTGTCGCTGGTGCTCTCGCCGTGGGTGGCCGCGTGCGGCATTCCGATCGGCATGCTGTCCGGCCGCGGACTCGGTCACACCGGCGGCACGCTCGACAAGCTCGAAGCGATTCCCGGTTTCAACGCGCGCCTGTCGCGCGAGCAGTTCGATCAGAGCATCGCCGACTCCGGCTGCGTCATCTCGACGTCGACGGAAGGAATCGCGCCGGCGGACAAGAAAATCTACGCGCTACGCGACGTCACCGGCACGGTCGAGTCGCTACCGTTGATCACCGCGTCGATCATGTCGAAGAAGCTGGCCATGGGCGCCTCGGCGCTGATCCTCGACGTAAAAACCGGCAGCGGGGCGTTCATGCGCCACTACCAGGACTCGAAAGCGCTCGCGCAGAGCCTCATCGCCGCCGCCGCCGGATCGGGCACGCGCGTCGAGGCGCTGATCACCGACATGGATCGGCCGCTCGGCATCGCCGCCGGCAACGCGAACGAGATCATCGAAACGATCGAGGTGTTGAAGGGCAACGGTCCCGCCGACGTGGAGGAAGTGACGCGCGCGCAAGCCGTTCGCACGCTGGTCATGTCCGGCAAGTTCGACGACGCCTCCGCTCGTGCCGCGCTCGACGAAGCGCTCGACTCCGGCCGGGCGCTGGAGCAGGCGCGGAAATGGATCGCGGCGCAGGGTGGCGATCCGGCGATCGTCGACGATTACTCGCTCCTGCCGCAGCCGGGCAACACGATCGAGGTGAAGGCGCCCCAATCCGGCTTCATCACGTTCATCGACACCTACCAGGCCGGCATGTTCACCGTCGACCTCGGCGCCGGCCGCAAGAAGGCGGACGACGTGATCGACTACGCCACCGGCGTGATGTTCGACCGCAAGACTGGCGATGAAGTCCGCGCCGGCGACACGATCGCCCGCATCCAGCTCGGCCGCGGTCATCGCGATGCCGATGAGCTGACGAAGCGCTACCTGTCATTCGTGACGTTCGGAGACGAGAAACCGGAGGAGCGCCCGCTGATTCACGAGCATCTGATGTGAACGAAGAATTTGAATGGATGACGCTGGCGGAGGGGGTGGGATTCGAACCCACGGTACCCTTTCGGGTACGGCGGTTTTCAAGACCGCTGCCTTAAACCACTCGACCACCCCTCCGGGATTCGCGGTAACGCCGCCTCACGAAAGTAAATTCACGTCCAGCGTGATCTTCAGGCGCAGTTTGCGGTGCTGGCGGAGCTCTTCCATCGTCAGGTTCAGCGGGACGGTGACTTCCTTCACCAGGCCGTCGGTGGCACGGCGTTGGGTGGGGACTGGCGCGCTCAGGTCGGGCAGCGAATTGAGGATGCCTTCGGGGAGCGGGATTTCGATCGAGCGCATCGGAACTTCGCTCGGGATTTCGGCGAATGCGGTGAGCGCCGAGGCGCTGCCGCCGCGGACCGAGATGCCGGATGATGGCGGCTCGTGGTCCTCGGGTTCCGACGTCGTAGCGAAGTAGTCGCGGAAGTCCTCGAACGGCTCTTCGGCTGGTTGGGGAGCGGCGGGCGCGGTGCCGATCAATTCTGTTGGGACGAGTGGGATGTCGTCGGCGTCGCCGGCGTCGTCGAGGGTGAATGCCGAGGCGGGCGCGGCGGGGGGGATGTCGGCGAAGGGATCGTCTTCGTCCCAAAGCGAATCGTGCGGGCGCGGCTCGGCGGTGACGGTCGGATTCAGAATCTGAATCTCGCGCTCGAGCGGTTCCGATCCTTCCAATCCGTACTTTTTGACCAGGTGTTGGAGGACAAGCTGCGTGACGCCTTTCAGCGTTTCTTCGACGCCGAGTCCATTCGTCGCGACCGACTCGAAATGCGGAACGCCGAGCTTATTCACCTCGGCATCAAGCTCCGCGACCGGCAACGCGTTGGCCAGATCGCGTTTGTTGTACTGAATCACCAGCGGGATCTCGCGGATCCGGACGCCCTGACGTTTCAGGTTGTCCTCGAGATTCTGCAGCGACTCCAGGTTCGCATCGATGGCGTGGTCCTGGCTGTCGGCGACGAAGACGATTCCGTCCGCGCCTTTGAGCACGAGCTGACGCGTGGAGTTGTAGTAGACCTGCCCCGGCACGGTGTAGAGCTGGAGCTTTGTGCGCATGCCGCGGATCTTGCCGAGGTCGAGCGGGAGGAAGTCGAAGAAGAGAGTGCGGTCCGTCTTCGTGGCCAGCGACAGCATCTTGCTTTTGTTGTTTGACGGCAGCGAGTCGTAGACGAATTGCAGGTTCGTCGTTTTGCCGCAGAGCCCCGGACCGTAGTAGACGATCTTCGCGGTGATCTCTTTGGTGGCGTAGTTGAAGAGGACCATGGGAGCCGGTGAGCGTAGCGAAGGGGGATGAGGGAGTCAAACGGGGTGTTCGTTTGTCGGGAGTCGGGAGTCGGAGCGAAGAAGGGTTGGGGCTTCTCCGACACCCGACTCCCGACGAGCGACACCCGCGTCCTAAGTTTTCCTCTCCGACACCCGCCCCCCGACAAGCGCCTCCCGCCGCATCACTTATGATGTCGCGCCGCGGAGGTGCGAATGTCCAGACGTTTCCTCTGTTTTTCCGTCTTCTCCCTTCTCTTTCTCGCTGCGTCGGCGTTTGCCGATGCGCCGGGCGTGTACGCGATCGTTGGCGGCACGATTCATCCGGTCAGCGGACCGGAGATCAACAACGGCGCGGTGATCATCCGCGACGGATTGATCGAATCGGTCGGTTCCGCGCAGGCCATTCCGCTCGATGCAACGGTCATCGACGTGAAGGGCGGGCACATTTACCCCGGCCTCATCGACGCGCAGACGTCCCTCGGATTTCCGAGCGCGACGGCGCCGCGGCGTCGCGGTCCCGCAGCGGCCGGTGCGCGTGCACCCGATGCGTTGCCGGAAACGGGGCCGTCGTTTCTCGCATTTCGCGAAGCGAAGCTTTCCGACGACGACCTCGAAGCGAAGCGCGCCACTGGCGTCACGACGATCGTCACCGCGCCGTCGTTCGGCATCTTCAACGGCCAATCCGTCGCGCTGAACCTCGGCGGCGGGACGATGGAGTCGCGCGTGATCCGCAATCCGGTCTCGCAGCAGATCTCGTTCAATCCGCGGCCGGCGTGGACGTATCCCGACTCGCTGATGGGCGTGATCTCGTACATCCGCCAGACGTTCATGGACGCGCAGCAGTACTCCGCGGCGCGAACGATCTACGACAGGAACCCTGCCGGCTACAAGCGCCCCGACGAGAGTCCGTCGCTCGAAGCGCTCGGCGGCGTGCTGCACCGCGATGTGCCGGTGGTTTTCGTGGCCGACAGCGAGTTGATGATCCGGCGCGCCGAGGCGATTGCGAAAGAGTTCAACGTGCGGATGATCGTCGCCGGCGCGCGGCAGGGCTACAAGATGGGCGATGAGTTGAAGTTGCTCGGTGCGCCGGTGCTGGTGTCGACGAAATGGGCGACCGCTCCCACATCGAAAGAAGATCGCGAAGAGCAGCCGCTGCGCGTCATCCGCGATCGGCAGCTCCAACCGACCACTCCCTCGGTGCTGGCGAAGAGCGGCGTGTTGTTCGCGCTCGTCAGCGGCGCAGGCAAGACCAGCGACTTTTTCCCAGGCATCCGCAAAGCGATCGAGAACGGCCTTTCGGTCGACGACGCATTGCGCGCGACGACCATCAATCCCGCGAAGATCATCGGCATCGATCGCCAGCTCGGATCGATCGACAAGGGCAAGATCGCCAACCTCGTCATCACCGACAAGCCGATCTTCGACAAGGAGTCGAAGGTGAAGCGAATCTTCGTCGACGGCCGCGAGGCGAAAGTGCCGACCGAGGATGAGAAGAAGAAGTCGGCGTCGACGGCATCGACCGGCACCGGCGTCGACGGAACGTGGAGCTTCGTCGTCAAGGCAACCTCGGGCGACGTGAACATCTCCGCGACGCTGAAAGTCGAGAACGGCCAGATCAGCGGCACGTACTCGGGCGATCGCGGCGCGGGCGAGATCGGGAACGGAACCTTCGACGGCACGACGGTGCAGTTCTCGATCGCCGGCCGCGGCCAGGAAGAAGCGGGCGACTGGGTCTTCCACGGCACGCTGCACGGCGCGAACATGGACGGAACGGTGTCGACGACGCTGGGCACGTTCCCGTTCACGGGGAGCAAGAAATGAGAATGGAAAACGAAAAGGGAGTCGGGGGTCGGGAGTCGGGGGTCGGAGAACGGCCAACGTGCTCCATCGCGAAGCCAGGCTCCGACACCCGACGCCCGACACCCGACACCCGTTTTCTCGCGCTGGCGTTCATCTTCATCGCGATCGCCGCATCCGCATTCGCCCAGGACATCGTCATCCGCGACGCCACGATCCTCACCGTGTCGCACGGAAAGATCGAGCATGGATCGATTCTCGTGCACGGCGGAAAGATCGCCGCGGTCGGTCCCAACGCGCAGGTGACGGCGCCGGCGAACGCGACGGTCATCGACGCCGCGGGCAAGTTCGTCATGCCCGGCATCATCGATACGCACAGCCACACCGCGGTCGAGGGAAGCGTCAACGAGATCTCGCTACCGAACACCGGGATGGTGCGCATCCGCGACGTCCTGAACAACGAAGACATCGACGTCTATCGCCAGCTTGCCGGCGGGACGACGACCGCGCTCGTGCTGCACGGTTCCGCCAATCCGATCGGCGGTCAGTCGCAGATCGTGAAGTGGAAGTGGGGACATCCGGTCTCCGAATGGCCGATCTCCGATGCCCCTCGCACGATCAAATTCGCCCTCGGCGAGAATCCGAAGTCATCCAACTTTCGTCCGCCGCCGGGCATCCCCGCGCAATATCCGCAGACGCGCATGGGCGTGGAGGAAGTGATCAGGCAGTCGTTCACCGACGCGAAGGATTACATCGCGCGCTGGGACGACTACGACGCGAAAAAGAAGCGCGGCGAGAATCCGATCCCGCCGCGGCACGACATCCTGATGGAGACGATGGTCGACATCCTGAAAGGAAAGATCGACGTCCACTCGCACTGCTACCGCGCCGACGAGATCATGATGCTGCTCAACGTCTCCGACGAGGAAGGCTTCAAAATCCGCGAGCTGCAGCACGTGCTCGAAGGCTACAAGGTTGCGAAGGAAATCGCCGCGCACGGCGTCGGCGGCGGTACGTTCATCGACTGGTGGGGATTCAAAGCCGAGGCGTATGACGCGATTCCGTACAACGTCGCGCTGATGACCAACGCCGGCGTGCTCACCTCGGTCAACTCCGACTCCGCCGAGCTGGCGCGCCACCTCAATCAGGATGCTGCGAAGGCGATGAAGTACGGCGGCTTGTCGGAAGAAGAAGCGTTGAAACTCTGCACCCTCAACGGTGCGAAACAGCTCCGCCTCGATCACCGCATCGGGTCAATCGACGTCGGCAAAGACGCCGACATCGTGATCTGGACGGCGCATCCCTTCTCCACCTACGCGCGCGTCGAGACCACGCTCGTCGATGGCGAGATCCTCTTCGACCGCACACGCGATCTGGCCGCGCGCAAGCAACTCGCGCAGGAGAAAAAGGATCGCTTGAAAAAAGAAGCGGACGACGAAGCGAAGAACAAGAAATCAAGACCGGGCAAGAGCGACGACGAGACGAAGCCGGAGGTGACGAATGAGTAGCGTCAACGTCGTAGCGCCGGCGGCCCGCCGGCTGGACCGCCGCCGGCTCGGCGGCGCGTTCCTGCTCTTCTTCGTCGCAACATCAGCATTCGCCCAATCCGTGATCATCAACAGTCCCGGCAAAAAGTCGACCATCGCCATCCGCAACGCCACGATCGTCCCGGTCTCCTCGGCCACCATTCCGAACGGAACGATCGTCTTCTCGAACGGCCTCATCACCGCCGTCGGCGCGACCGTCAACATCCCCGCGAATGCCACCGTCATCGACGGCACCGGCCTGTTCGTCTATCCCGGTCTGATCGATGCCGGCTCGCATGTCGGACTCGAAGAGATCAGCGCCGTTCCCGGCACCGTCGACACGTCGGAGCTGGGCGACATCAATCCGAATGCGCGCGCCGAGGTTGCGGTGAATCCGCACAGCAACGTCATTCCGGTGACGCGGGTGAACGGCATCACCAGCGTCGTGACCGAGCCCGAGGGCGGCATCATTTCCGGCTCGTCGGCCATGATCAACCTCGCCGGCTGGACGCCGCAGGAGATGACGCTGAAGGCGCCGCTGGCGATGCACATCCACTTCCCGCGGCTGCGCACGAACGCGTTCGACGAGGTGCCGCAGGATGAGGAGGCGGCCAAGGAAGCGGCGAAGAACTACACGAAACAGATCGACAAACTGCGCGATGCATTCAAGGACGCCCAGGCGTATTCACGCGCGTCGATGGCGCGCACGAATCACCCGGACATCAAACGCATCGACCGCGACCTGATCCTGGAAGCGCTCGTGCCGGTGGTCGAAGGCCGCGAGCCAGTGGTGATGCACGCGAACCTGGAGCGCGACATTCGCGCCGCGCTGAAGTTCGCCGACGAGTTCAAGCTGAAGGTGATCCTCGCTGACGCAGAGGACGTGGCGCGCGTCATCCCCGAACTGAAATCGCGCAACATCCCGGTGATCCTCGGGCCGATCCTTTCGCTCCCACCGCGCGAAGACGATCCGTACGATCTCGTTTTCTCGAACGCGAAGACGTTGAACGACGCCGGGATCCCGTTCGCGATTCAGTCGTCGGATGCGCACAACGCCCGCAACCTGCCGTACAACGCCGCCGCCTGCGCCGCGTTCGGCCTGCCGAAGGAAGTCGCTCTGCGCTCGGTGACGCTCGCGCCCGCGCAAATCTTCGGAGTTGCGGACAAAGTCGGCTCGCTCGAAACCGGCAAGCTCGCCAACATCATCGTCACGGATGGTGATCCGCTTGAGATCGTCACGCACGTGAAGCACCTCTACATCGGTGGAGAAGAAATTACCCTCGACACGAATCAAACCCTTCTCTACGAAAAATTCAAAGCTCGTCCCTGACTTTCTCCGCGTCTCCGCGTCTCCGCGTGGGAACGGTTTCACGCGGAGGCGCGGAGGCGCGGAGGTGAGATAAGATCCCCGCAGTTCTTTCCCAATTTCCTCTGAGTCAGTGAACGGGAAGCCGGTGTGATACCGGCGCGGCCCCCGCCACTGTGACCGGCGACGACTCGCGCCACGACACGCCACTGCATCGCTCGATGCGGGAAGGCGGCGCGACGAGAACGACCCGGAAGCCAGGAGACCGGCTGGCTCGGAACCCACTTTTGATCGGCCTTCTTCGGAGGGAAGGAGTCGTCATGAAGAGAGTTCTGTTCGCTGTTTTTCTCGCTGTCCCCGCCTTCGCCCAGTCCACCCCACAACAACCACCGACCACCAACGACACGATCGTCGTTACCGCCTCGTCGCTGCCCGAAAGTGTGGAAGCGACGCCGGCATCGGTCACCGTCATCACGCGTGCCGATATCAGCGCGCGCGGCGATCGCGACGTCGCCGACGTCCTGCGCGAAGTGCCCGGCCTCGTGCTGGCTCGGAGCGGATCGCCGGGCAAGGCGACGTCGCTGTTCACGCGCGGCGCTGCGTCGACGCAGACGCTGGTGATGTGGAACGGGATCGTTCTCAACAACCCGTATTTTTCCGGCTACGACTGGGGACGGTTCTCGACTGCCGGAGTCGAACAGATCGAAGTCGTGCGCGGACCGTTCTCCGCGCTGTACGGTTCCGAAGCCATGGCCGGAGTCGTCAATGTGTTGACCACTCCGCGCACGAGCGGACTGCACGGCGATTTCGAAAGCGGCAGCCACGGACTTCGCAACGCCATGCTCAACGCCGCGATCGCGAATGAATCGGTCGCCGCCGCCGGCACCTACGAGCACCGCACCGACGACGGATTCAATCCGAACGACGATTTCCGTCAGAACAGCGCCAGCGGCAACGTGAAGTGGTCGCTGTCGGATGCGTTCTCCATCGGCGCGGCCGCCCGCCACACGTCCTACAACCTCGGCATCCCCTTCAACACCAATGCAGCGGGCACCGCGCTCGTCCCGAGTCTCGACCGCCGTCAGAACGGAACCGAGACCCAGCTCGCCATCCCCATCACGCTCACCCTCGGCCGTTTCATCACCGACCTGACGCTCTCCGACAACCGCCGCCGCGACGACTTTAACGATCCCGCCGATCCATTCACGACGTCGACGTCAACCGACGCCAAGACGCGCCGCGGACGCCTGACCACGCGCTTCGCCACGCCGATCGGCACGCTCGTCGCTGGCGGCGAGTACCAGCGCGATGTCGTCAGCGACGTCACCAACTTCGGCCCGAATTTCCTCGACCAGCACCGCACCGACCGCTCGTGGTTCGTCGAAGACCGCTATACCCATGAACTGACACAAAACTCGCACCTCGAGCTCAGCGCTGGAGTCCGCAACGATCACTTCGACGTCTTCGGTGGACAAACCTCGCCGCGCGTCGCCGCAGCCATCGTCCGCGGCGGCACGAAGTGGCGCGCTGCCTTCGGCCGCGGATTCCGCGCGCCGTCTCTGGGCGAGCTGTACTACCCCTTCTTCGGCAATCCCAATCTCAGCGCCGAAAGCAACAGCAGCTACGAGCTCGGCTACGACGCCGCGATGGGACGCGACGGTCTCTTCTCGCTGACGTACTTCAACACCCGCTACCGCAACCTGATCACCTTCGATCCCGTCACGTTCATCTCCCAGAACATCGGCCGCGTCCGCAGCGACGGCATCGAAGCCGGCTTCACACGCCACGTCAGCACGAACGTCTACACGCAGTTCAGCTACACCTATCTCCACCGCAACGAAGACGAGGCCACCGGCCTGCGCCTGGCGCGCCGTCCGAAACACTCCGGATCACTCGCAACGGGCTACCGCAGCGGCGCGATGGACACGAACATCGTCATCCTCCACACCGGCGAGCGCGAAGACTCCCTGGCCATCTTCCCCTTCTCCCGCACCACCAACCGCGCCTACACGACGATTGACGCGAACGTCCAATACCGCCTCTCCCGCTTCACGCCATTCGTAAAAGTGGAAAACGCGACAAACAAAAAATACGAAGAGGTCGTCGGTTACGCCTCGCCGACACGCCGGGTAATCCTCGGCATCAAGTTCTAAATCTGCGTCTCATCTGCGCCATCTGCGGATAGAGGTTTTTTATCCGCAGATGGACGCAGATTTCACGCAGATGGCCACGCCATCGCTTCCGCGAATCCCGGCAGCACGGAGGACAGCTCCTCGATGTGGGCGCTGGCGATGCCGTCCAGCTCGCGGGCGAGCACGCCGCTGACGGTGGTCTCCTGCTGGTCCGCGCGGTACTCCAGCATGTCGATGTGATGGCGCGGCAGCCGGACGCGCAGCTCCGCGGTACGGATGGCCTGCGGAAGGACGCCATCCGCCTCGGCGCCGAGCGCTTCTTCGATCACATGCAGCGGCCAGATTTCGAGCGCCTTGGCCATCATCTCCGTCCGAGGGAACCACTTCCCGACCGGCGTCGTCCACAGCTCGACCTCGCCCGCCTCCATGGCCGCGGACATCTGCCGCCGCGTCCACCCGAGGAGTGCTGTCGCCTGCGAAATGCTGACATGCGGCCGTGGCTGTAGGAAGATGTGACGGATGCGGGCGATGACGTCGGTTTCGAGCATGGTTGGATGCCTCGCAAGTAGTTGTAAAAATATATATCCACGCACCTGCTTTGTCAAGGCACAATGAGGCATTCACGTGACACAACCGCAGCGGGAGAACTCTTCGGCGCGCGCCTTCGCGAAGTGCGTTTGAAGCGCGGACTGAGTCAGCAGGAGCTAGCCGAATTGGTAGGCATCCCACAGCCGCATGTCAGTGCTATGGAGTCCGGAGTGAAGTTTCCGAATCTCCTCACAGTGCTTCGGCTGGCTGTCGCGCTCGAATGCAAGGTGACGGAGTTGGTTCGCGTCTTCGACAAACCCGATCTTCATTCGATTCTTCCGAAGTGATATGTCAGCATCGGGCAATCCGCCAGCGAGGTTTGGAGTTCGGTCAACTCGCCGCGTGTGCACTCATGAGCGTAAGATTGACCGATGCCTGCGAGAAAAGGTAGGACGGTTGATCCAGAGATAACGCAGCTTAACGCCGCTGCGGACAAAGTAATCCTTGATCATCGAAGCGCAACGATTCCCGCGCGCCTCTTTCACTACACCTCTCTTCCCGCGGCACTCGCAATCGTCGAGTCAAAGCAAATCTGGTGTTCAAATTCGCGATACTCAAATGATCCATCGGAAGCGGATTACGGTCAGAAGTTATTGGAGCAAGTGATCCGACGAGACCCTCTCTTCAAGCTGAGCGGACTGCTAGAGACAATTCGGCAGACCGAGTCTTATGTCACTTCGTTTTCTGCGGATGCGGACCTATTACCTCAATGGCGAGCGTACTGTCTAAACGGCCGCGGTGTCGCGGTCGGCGTAGGCGCGGACACTCTTATCAAACGCAAAAGCATGATTCTGGTACGGGTAGAGTATTTTCGGCGTACGCAATTTGCGCTCGTCAGGTCTATGCTCGATGTATTCAGGAAGGCGATTCTCAGCGCAAGTACGAACTCGGCCCGACTCGGTCAACTCCTTGAAAGACTCGCACTCGGACTCATCGTGATTCGTGCGGCGCTCAAGAATGGGTATTACGACAGTGAACGTGAGTACCGACTCATCGACGCCGTGCCAGCGAATAGGTACGCACGACTGGCCGACGTCAAATTCAGGGCAACATCAGCCGCGGTCGTACCTTACTTGGTCGCCGATCTGACGCAGTCCAGGTCTGCAAATGCACAAGAACCCGTTGAGGAGGTTCGCGTAGGACCGTGCCTAAGTTATGAACGAGTAGCGTCGGCGCTGGAACTGTACTGTCACAAAAACAAGAGAACTTTTCAAGTCACGAAATCTAAGGTTCGAATGAGCTGCGACTAACCGACCCCCTGTCACTCCAGTATAGGGTCAAAATACTCCGATGTATCGGTTCAGAATCTTCGTCCTCTGTGCTCGTCCCGTTTCTTCGACGCAGCTCTTGCTCTCGCCGGCTTGCCGGAAATGCGCACGAGAGCGCGGAGAGCTTCACTCATGGAACCTGAATCAGGAAACATCTCGGGCATGTCAGGAGTGAGCACGACCACGTTCGTTCCTTCCGCGTAGCGCGCCGCGTACTTGCCACGTTCGCCGCCGGAGAAGTCGTAGTGACTTCGCGATTCGTCGTCGTCCTTCCGTGTACGAGTCACGTCAAACATTCTCCCTCGGTGTTCCTTCGAACCGCGCACAGATTGTGCTGTCTCCGAGCACATGGCGAAAACCACATCTGACTTTCTCATCGAACGCCTCCAAGCCTGGGGCGTGAACCGCGTTTACGGGTATCCCGGGGATGGCATCAACGGGATCATGGGGGCGCTGGAGCGGGCGGACGGGGTTATTGACTTCGTGCAGGTGCGGCATGAGGAGATGGCGGCGTTCATGGCTTGTGCGCACGCCAAGTTCACCGGGGAGGTCGGCGTCTGCATGGCCACGTCGGGGCCGGGGGCGATTCATCTGCTGAATGGGTTGTACGACGCCAAGATGGATCATCAGCCGGTGGTGGCGATCGTGGGGCAGTCGTCGCGGCTGGCGATGGGAGGGAGCTACCAGCAGGAAGTCGATCTGCAGTCGCTGTTCAAGGACGTGGCCAGCGACTATTGCCAGACGGCGATGGCTCCGGCGGCGCTGCGGCATCTCATCGACCGCGCCTTTCGGATCGCGCGGGCGCAGCGCAGCGTCACGTGCATCATCATTCCGAACGATCTTCAGGAAGAAAAGTACGAGGAGCCGCCGCACAAGCACTCCACGGTGCACTCCGGCGTCGGTTACACCAGTCCGCGGATTGTCCCCGAGGATGCGGATTTGAAGCGGGCGGCAGACGTGCTGAATGCGGGGACGAAGGTGGCCATGCTCATCGGCGCGGGCACTTTTCGAGCGAGCGACGAGGTCGTCGCCGTGGCCGACATCCTCGGCTGCGGCGTGGCCAAAGCGCTCCTCGGCAAGGCGGCGCTGCCGGACGCGCTCCCCTTCGTCACCGGCACGATCGGCCTCCTCGGCACGAAGCCGAGTTGGGACATGATGGCCGGCTGCGACACGCTGCTGATGGTCGGGTCGAGCTTTCCGTATCCGGAGTTTCTCCCCGAGGAGGGTCAGGCGAGGGCGGTGCAGATTGATATCGATGGGAGACAGCTATCGATCCGCTATCCGATGGAGGTCAACCTCATCGGGGACAGCAGGGAGACGCTGCGCGCGCTGATCCCGCTACTGCAGCGGACGACGGACCGGACGTGGCGCGAGAAACTGGAGGCGTCGATCCGCGACTGGTGGACGCTGATGGACGCGCGGGCGATGGATGACGCGGTGAACGGCATCAATCCGCGGCGCGTGTTTCACGAGCTGTCGAAGCAGCTGCCGGATGACTGCATCCTCTCGGCCGATTCGGGATCGACGGCGAGCTGGTACGGACAGCACGTCCGTTTTCGCACCGGCATGATGGGATCACTGTCGGGCAATCTGGCCACGATGGGTCCCGGCGTTCCGTACGGCATCGCGGCGAAGTTCGCGTTTCCCGACCGCGTGGCCATCGCCTGCTGCGGCGACGGCGCGATGCAGATGAACGGCACCGGCGAGCTGCTGACGGTGGCGAAGTACTGGAAGGAGTGGCGCGATCCGCGCTTTGTCGTCTGCGTGCTCAACAACCACGACCTGAACATGGTGACGTGGGAGGAGCGGGTGATGGCCGGCGATCCGAAGTTCAAGGCGTCGCAGGAGCTGCCGGAGTTCAACTACGCGGCGTTTGCGTCGTCAATCGGACTTCGCGGGATTCGGGTCGAAGATCCGACTCGCGTTGGTGCTGCGTGGGATGAGGCGCTGTCCGCTGACCGCCCTTGCGTGCTCGACTTCCGGACCGACCCCGAGGTCCCGCCGCTGCCGCCGCACATCACGTTCGAGCAGGCGAAGAATTTCGTGACGTCGCTGCTGCACGATCCGAGTCGCAGCGCGATCATTCGCGACTCGATGCGGCAGTTGATGGATACGTTTACGAAGTAGGCGCCCTGTCATCCTGAGCCGCCGGAGCCGAGGAGCGCGAAGCGCGATCGGCGCAGGACGGTCGAAGGACCCCCAAGTGCTTGCCTCGTGAAAAGCCGCCGCCCTCGCCGGGTTATCAGCAGGGGGTCCTTCGACCGTCCTCCGGCGTTCCGCGCTTCGCGCTCCAACGCCTTCGGCGGCTCAGGATGACAGCGTTACCGCTTCAGCGCTTCTTCGTACCGCGCCCGCACGATTCGCACGTACTGCTGCGTCTCGGGGAACGGCGGTACGCCGTTGTACTTCTGCACGGCGCCGGGGCCGGCGTTGTAGGCGGCGAGGGTGAGGTCGAGATCGCCGTGGAACGTGTCGAGGAGCGTGCGGAGGTAGCGCACGCCGCCGAAGACGTTCTGGCGCGCGTCGAAGACATTGTCGACACCGATGAATCGCGCGGTGGCCGGCATCAACTGCATGACCCCCGAGGCGCCGGCGGGTGAAACTGCGGCAGGGTTGTAGGCGGACTCGCGCGCTGCGATCGCGGCGACGAGGCGCGGATCGACGCCGTGTTGCTTCGACGCGTCGGCGATGAGCGTGGATAGATACGCCGGCATCGGCGTCGTCACGGTTGCGCTCGAGTTGAAGAGCGCGGCACCGAACGGCGTGTAGCGCAACGCAGTCCGCATCGATCGCAGGGAGAATAGCGACTCGCGGATATCGCCGAAGAAGTGATACGCGGTGATGCCGCGCCGATCGTTGCGGATCACGACCTTGCCGGTCTGGCGAATGTGCGCCGAGGGAACGTCGGCGGCGCTGAACGAGGCCGCTGAGGCGGAGGCGGCGACGAGCACCGCGGCGAGTGTGAACGGAATGCGCAAGGGTACGGAGCAACGCCCGCCGCGGAAGCCGCTATTCCGATACGATTCGCCGATGACGTCCAAGCGATGCGCTGCTGCGCTACTCTTCCTCGCCCTCACCGCCTGCAAGATGCCGAACTCGACCGCGAACGTACCCGCGCCCGAAACGATTTTCGCCGGTGGAACGGTGCTGGCCGGACCGTCGCAGGCGCCACAAGCGAACTGGTCGGTGGTGACGTCGAACAGCAAGATTGTCGCCGTCGGACCTGCCGACTCGATCCGCGCCGCGCATCCGAATGCGCGCGTGATCGATGTTCACGGCACGACGGTCATGCCCGGTCTCACTGACGCGCATGGCCATCTGTACGGACTTGGGCTGTCGCTCGATACGGTCAATGTCATTGGCGCGCCTACCTACGATGAGGTGATCGCACGCGTGCGTGATCGCGCGCAACGCGCGGCGCCGGGCGATTGGATTCTCGGCCGCGGCTGGGATCAGAATCGCTGGCCCGACAAGCAGTTCCCGACCGCCGCGCCGCTCGATGCGGCCGTCTCCGATCATCCCGTATGGATCCGCCGCGTCGACGGACACGCCGGCATTGCCAACACCGCCGCCATGCGCGCGGCAGGAATCACCGCGGAGACGAAGGATCCCGAGGGCGGCCGGCTTCTGCGCGATGCGGCCGGCAATCCGACTGGTGTGTTCATCGACGGCGCAATGCACCTGATCGATTCGAAAGTGCCGCCGCCGTCAGCCGAGCTGCGCAAGTCGCGCGTTCTCGCCGCCGCGCAAAAGATCGCCGAGAACGGCCTCACCGAAATGCACGACGCCGGCGCGGAGCAGTCGACGATCACGGCGATTCAGCAGCTCATCGATGAGCACAAGTTCCCGATTCGCGTCTACGTGATGCTCACCGACGACGCGACGCTGCTCGATGCGTGGCTGACGCACAAGCCGCTCATCGGCTACGGCGATCGCCTCACCGTCCGCTCCGTGAAGATGTATGCCGACGGCGCCCTCGGCAGCCGCGGCGCGGCCATGCTCGCGCCGTACAGCGACGATCCATCGAACACTGGTCTGTTGGTCAGCCGCGAGGAACACATGCGCGAGGTCGCGACCCGTGCGCGCGCCGCCGGCTACCAAGCGAACACGCACGCCATCGGCGACCGCGGCGTCCGCAACGTGCTCGATGCGTACGAGCAAGCCGGCGCAACTCCCGCCGATCGTTTCCGCGTCGAACATTTCCAGATCGTCGCGCCGACCGATTTTCCGCGCCTCGTGCAGCACGGAATCATCGCGTCGATGCAGCCGACGCATGCGACGTCCGACATGCCGTGGGCGGAAGCGCGCGTCGGTCTCGAACGCATCAAAGGCGCTTACGCCTGGCGCACCGTCCTCAACTCCGGCGCCCGCCTGGCCCTCGGCTCCGACTTTCCGGTCGAGGACGTGAACCCGTTCTTCGGTATCTACAGCGCCGTGACGCGCCAGGACCAGAAAGGCAATCCGCCCGGCGGCTGGTATCCCGACCAGAAGCTGACGCTCCCCGAAGCGATCCGCGGCTTTACTTCGGACGCCGCGTATGCCGCGTTCGAGGAGTCATCGCGCGGCACCATCGAACCCGGCAAACTCGCCGACCTCACCATCGTCGAAGGCGATCTCTACTCCGCCCCGCAGTCGCAACTCTTTGCGACGAAGGTGCGCTACACGGTGGTGGGCGGGGAGATGGTTTACACCGCGAAGTAGCAACTTCTCGTGATCCTCAAAGTAGTGAGCGCGCAGAGCTTCTGGGCGGCGCTGGGCACGGGAGTGATTTTTGCATTCCGTATTTTCAACCATCCACACTCCTTCGCAGAGGTGAAATAGGTATGGCTGACTTTACTGAACTGGCGCGACAGATCGTGAACGCCACCCGCGTCGCCAGCGACGCAAGACAAGCGACGGCGGGCAAGCCGGTCACCGTGTCCGTCATTCCAGGGTTCAACAACACCATCCCGTCCGTGGTCAATTTGACAGGCACCAGCACGCTGCCAGTAGGCGGTCTCTCCACCATCACGGAGACGCTGGTGCCATTGATCACGAGACTTGACGTCACCGTCGAGTACACCGTCACCGACGGAGACGGGAATCCGGTCAACTCGAATCAGTTCTCCACGAATCCGCCGCTCGCATTCCCCCTCCCATCTGGTCAGTCGCATCCACTTCAAGTCGAGTTTTTATTGAAACCGCCGATCGGCGAAGACATCAAGCGAACGCCAGCTCTGAAGTACATCATCCAGGTGGACGTGACCGTGTCGGTCGATGGCAATGAGGCTTCGACGAAGACTCCACCGCTGCAGCCGTTGAAGGTTCCGGTGTCGATTCCTGCCATTGCCATCCCGGCTGTGCTGGTGCTGGTGCAGCACAGCGTCGGAGACTCGGATTACCCCGGCGATGCACTGTGCATCGTGCGGTCTGCATCGCCACTTCGCACTCTGGACCTGGTCGTGAAAACACTGAACGACCTCGCCGAAACCATCTCCACCGTGCGCGATCTCATCGGGCTCACCGGCGTAGCCAATCCACTTGAAGGGATTGACGGGATCCTCGACGTTTTCCACCGCGCGCGTCGATCGTGTACTTTTCCGTCGGCGGCGCGCCGGATTTCAACGAATTCGGCGGTTGGGACGTTCTAGGCTTCGGCGGGTTCGACGACGAGGCCAGTTCTGCGTTCCTTTTCGGAGTGACGGGGACGCAGGCGCGGGTCTGGTCCAGCGAAGACTTTTCCGATTCTGACTTTCACGAGCACTCCACCTTCACTGTCCCCGACATCGGTTTGGCAAACGGCCTCCCGGCGGTGGGCTTCGGCGTGTTCCGCGATGACGATTTCGGAGATTGGGACACCGACGCGGGCGATTCGATGCAGGACGAGATCGAATCCGCACGAATCCTGTAAGAGACGGAGAGGATCCGATGGGAATGCTTGATGTATGGGTTGCCAAGCCGGGTGAGGCGTGCCAGGTAGACGATCACGATTGGGTCGTGCGGATCGAAGACGGACACGGCGATCCATTTAAATGGGCCGTCTTCCTACTCCGCACTGCCAGCGCCGCACGCGCACTGGGGCGGGACGATCCCGCCAGGAACCTACGTCGTCAGCGCGCTTCGGCCGGCGGCAAAGCCGGGCGAGCCCAATCGCGCCGATGCCGCAATTGCCGAGGTGTGCTGCGACAAAGTGACGTGCGTCCGGCTCTGGGTGCGCGCGCGAACGAAACGTGAACCGGAGCCGCCGCGCGATGACAAAGACGACTACGAGTACCAACGACGCGATGAACCAAAGGACAAACCTGACGAATACAAGAAACGCCGCCCCGCGGCCCGGAAGCAGCGACGTTGAGAGGATGCCATGACTGATCCGATTGTCCTCGTCATTCCTGCATCACCTGACGGTCCGGCCATGCGCCGCCGGCGCGGTGAGCTCCCGCCGCCGCGCCGGCCACGCTTGAATTCGTACCGTCTTTCGAAATTCGCCAACCGCATTTTCAATGACAAGTCGGAAACGGAGTGGCGCGACCTCATCGCCGAAGACTGGCGGCAGTTTATGGAGCGTCGTTTCAGCTTGAGCGACGCGGAACGTGCTGCCCTTGCTGCGCTCGATGAGGAGACCGTCGAGAGCATTGCCAATGCTGCCCGTCAACTTCTCGAAAGTGGTGGCGAGGTCCAAGCCACGCTCCCCGAGGGAAAGCGCCCAGGTCAACTGGTCTTGGGTGCCGCGAAGGGTCGGAAAATGGCCGCCGCTGCGGCGCCGGGAGGGGGCGGGCCAACTTCGGGGCTCACCATTCCGATCATCAAGTGCACGTTCGACGCGAACTGCCGTAACTGGAAGTGCCGTCGCGGTGGCCCTTGATCACTCTTTCAATTGGTTAGTTCGAGCGTTCGTGGTCGTCGAAATGGGTCAGCGCGCGGAACTCCTGGTACCGGTCGTAAACGTCGTTCAGCGTGATTTCGCGCAGGCGATCGAGTGAGAACTTCTCCACGGTGAACGACGCCAGGACGCTGCCGAAGATGATGGCGCGGCGGAGATCGCGGTCGGTCACCTCGGCGCGCGAAGCGAGGTATCCGAGAAAGCCGCCGGCGAAGGTGTCGCCAGCGCCGGTGGGATCGAAGACCGCTTCGAGCGGATAGGCGGGCGCGGCGAAAACCGCATCGGCGGTGATCATCATGACGCCGTATTCGCCGCGCTTCACGACGAGCGTCTTCGGCCCGAGGGCGAGAATCTGGCGCGCGCCCTTGATGAGGTTTGCCTCCTCCGTGTATTGCCGCACCTCGCCCTCATTGATGACGACGAGATCGACCTCGCGCAGGATCCGCGTCAGCGATTCCTTTGCCGTGGCGATCCAGAGATTCATCGTGTCGAGCGCCACAAGCCGCGGACGGCGGCACTGCTTAAGCACGTCGAGTTGTAGATCGGGCTGGATGTTGGCGAGGAAGAGCACGTCCGGATTGCGATGCTTCTCGCTCAGCTCCGGCTTGAAATCGGCGAAGACGTTGAGCTGCGTGTCGCGCGTCTTCGCAACGTTGAGATCGAAGCCGTACTCACCGCTCCAGAAAAACGTCTTCGCGCCGGCCACGCGCTGCAGGCCGTCGAGATTGACGTTGCGCCCGCGAAAGATGGCCAGATCGTCGTCCGTGAAATCGTCGCCGACCACGGCCACGAGATCGACCTCGGTGAAGAACGACGCAGCCACCGAAAAGTAAGTCGCCGATCCGCCCAGGCATCGATCAACTTTCCCAAACGGCGTCTGGATGGCGTCGAACGCGACGCTGCCAACCACGAGGATGCTCATGAATTCTCCTGAGGAATGTATTTGCTGATGATGGGCGCGAGCCTGCGCTTCGCTTCCGCCGTGATCGCCGACGGTTGCGTGATGATCGCGTATTGCAAAGCGTTGCCGCAGGGGCAGTCGCGTGTCCGATTCGCGGCGGGGACGATCGAGTTTCGCAGGATCTTCTGCGCGGTCTCGGCGTTTTTTGCCAGGTAGGCCAGGACTGTTTCGACCGTTACGTCTTCGTGCGACTCGTGCCAGCAATCGTAGTCGGTGACGAGGGCCATCGTGGCGTAACAGATCTCCGCTTCGCGGGCCAGCTTCGCTTCCTGAAGGTTGGTCATGCCGATGACGTCGACATTCCAGGAGCGGTAGAGGTGCGATTCGGCGCGCGTGGAGAACTGCGGGCCTTCCATGCAGAGATAAACGCCGCCCTTGTGCACGCGTGCGCCAACCTCGCGCGCGGCTTCGCTCATCGTGAATGACGTGGCGGTGCAGATCGGATCGGCGAAGCCGACGTGCGCGACGATGCCGTCGCCAAAGAACGTGTCGGGACGATGGCGCGTGCGGTCGATGAACTGGTGAGGGAAGACGATGTCGGTTGGCGCGTACTCCTCTTTCATCGAACCGACGGCGCTGGCGGAGAGGATCGTGTGGACGCCGAGGAGCTTGAAGCCGAAGACGTTCGCGCGGTAGTTCAATTCGGTCGGCGAGAGGCGATGACCGCGTCCGTGGCGAGAGAGAAAGGCCACGCGCACGCCGTCGATCTCGCCGATGACGTAGGCATCGGACGGATCGCCGAACGGCGTCTCGAGTTTGCGTTCGTCGAGGACGGTCAGCCCCTCCATCTGGTAGAGGCCTGAGCCGCCGATGATGCCGATGCTTGCGGTGTCGTTCATTGCGGGGCGCACTTTACTATGTGGCACAGACACTCTTGTCTGTGCTTTTGCCTCCGCGCGACTTGAGAATTTAGCGCGAGCCTCCCAGCCGCACAGACAAGAGTGTCTGTGCCACACAAGCTGTCAGATCGGTACCAGCGCGGCCAGTTCGTCGAGCTTCATTACCGGCTCGTTGCGGCGCTCGATCATGACGACGTCGTCGCGGCCGATGGAGTCCAGCGCGGTCATCTCGTAACCGCGCATCGATTGATCGCAGGCGCAGTTGTTCTCGGGCGTCACGTAATTTGCGATCACGCCGCCGATGCTCATGCCGCGCTGTTCGACTTCGTCGATAAGCCGTTTGCTTTCGGCGATGACGATCCGTTCGGGACGCGTGACGACGATGACGCGCGTGGTGTCCGATTGCATCGCGGTCTCAAGGGCGTGCAACGACTTTGATGCGCGGATCAGCTCCTCGCCGAGAGAACCGGCGGGGATGAGGTCGCGGTAGCGGAGGAGGATGCGCATGAATTCGCGGACCCATTCGCCGGCGGTGGCGGGGAGATCGATGAGCCGTAGAAAATGTCCGGTCGGGGCGGTGTCGACGATGATTGCGGACTGCGAATCGTCGGCGATCAGATCGGCGAGTCGCGTGATCGCGAAGAGCTCGTCGGCGCCGGGTGGGGCGATCTCGACGAGCTTTTTCATGGCGTCGGCGTCGTAGGCGACGGTCATTCCGCCCGGGGTGATGGCGCCGATGGCGCGTTCGATTTCTTCGCCGAGGTTGTCGCGGAAGCGGCGCCATTTGGCGCGTGTGTCGATCGTTTCGACGGTGAGGTTTTTCGGCGGCGTTTCTTGCGCGAAGACGTCGCGCAGCGTGTGCGCGGGATCGACGGAGATGACGGTGTAGTTTTTGTCGGGATGCTGCGCGGCGAGTTGGAGAGCGATCGATGCGGCGGAAGTCGTTTTGCCGACACCGCCTTTGCCGGCGAGGAAGGTGAGGCGGGCGAGTTGGAGATTGCTGGACTGCCGGCGAGACGCCGGCGGTCCAGCCGGCGAGCCGCCGCCGCTACGTTCGCCGACGCTCCATTGCTTGATCGCTTCGGCGGTGTCGAGCGGCGCGCACGCGCGCGGCGCGTCGACTACCGGCGCGAGACTCTTACGCGCGGTATCGTCGAGGGTGCGGTCGCAGTCGTCGTCGACGATGGCGCGATTGAGGATCGTGAACGGCACATCGATTCCGTCCGCGCGCACCTCGCGAATCAGGCGTTCCGTTTGTTCGACGACCCACGGTTCCGACAACGTTACCGGGATGAATGCGGCTTGAGCAGGATTCGTGAGCAGATCGCGGCGACGGTTCGCATCGGCCTCGAATTGATCGACGAATGCGTCCATCGCATCGCGGACGTCGCGTCGCGTGAACTGCCGCATCATCCCGCGGTGCTTCGCCTGCATGGAGTCGAGCGCTTCGGCGAATTGGCGGAAGTGATCGGCCGAGGAGAGCATGCGAAGCGTGTGGCCGGTGGGGGCGGTGTCGACGACGATCGTGGCCTCGGGATTTTCCTCGGCCAGCTCGCCGATGCGCATCCACGCCATCAACTCATCGACGCCGGGCAGGGACAGCTCGAAGAATCGCCGCAGTTCGTCTTTGTCGAGATACGTTCCGCGGTCGCCGAGCTCGAGGAAACTATCGAGATTGCGATCGAGAAAGCGCCGGTACAGCTCACTCGCATCCACCGCCTCGGTGCGCAACTCGCCGTGCAGGATGTCGGAGAGGTTCGACGCGGGATCGGTCGTGAAGAGGATCACCGGCCGCGACTTCGCAAGATGCAGCGCCGCCGCAATCGAGACCGTCGTTTTGCCGACGCCGCCTTTGCCGCCGAACAGGATCACGCGGCGGCCGGCGACGCGATCGAACGCCGCCGCGAGCGTCACTGGCCGTATCCGGTGTAGATGCCGACGCCGCCGTCGTCATCGTCACCACCGCGCTGCTGCCGCGCCAGCTCCTCGCGACGCGCGCGGATTTCACGCAGCGCCTGAAACACTTGCGCCTCCTGCACCGCGTAGTCTTCTTCGCTGATGTCGCCGACCTCCAGCATCATCTGCAACTCGATGAGCCGTTCCTTCCACGGCTGATCGTTGAGCAGCTCCTCGTTCGCCATCGTCTGGATCTGTTTCATGATCCAGTTGAAGCCCGCGATCGGGAGCTTAATCGGCAGCATGAGGATGTCGTCGAGGAGGAACATTGGCTTTAAGACTTTATCCTGCGGTGAGCGGAGCGAACCGTCAGGATCTCCGGTGGCACCGCGCGAACTCAGGCAACATCAGTGCGGGCGAACCGAAGATGCTTCGCTTCGCTCAGCATAAACTCGAGTAACTACCGCTCCGCGCGTTCCAGCTTCAGACGGATATTGACGAAGTTGTACGGCGGCCACGGCCCCGTGTAGAGAAACGAGAGTTTGTTCTCGTACTTTTTGGCGATGTCGGTGATCTGATCGTCGAACGTTTTCGTTTTCTCGCGATCGACCAGGAACGCGGCGTTGAGGATCATCTTGTCGCCGATCGGTTTGTTCGAACGCGATGCGATCGCGGCGTCGCGCAGCGCTTCGTAGATCTCACTGACGTACGCATCCGCCTTCGCCTGCAGCGCCGATTCGACCACGCGTCCGAGCTGCATTCGCGAGAAGTAGGTCGACGTCGACGTGTTCGACTGAATCTCTTCCTTCAGCCGGCGGATCTCTTCATTCTCCGTCTCGATCTCGTGGACGACCTGGTCTTTGTTCCAATTGACCTTGAGGCCGAACTCGATCTTGCCGTCCATCTTCTGCAGAACGTCGGAGAGCGCGTCGTAGGTCCCTTTGAGGAACTCCTTGATGTCGTTCTCGGTGCGGAAGACGGTGCCGAAACTCATCGGCAGCACGGTGAAATCTTTCATCACCAGCTCGTTCACGTGCTCGTGCGCCAGCGCGTTTTCACGCGTCGGATCGAAGACGATGAGCGGACAGTTGGAGACGACGGCGGCGAATTCTTTGTACGGGACGGTGTGGACCTTGTCGCCGCGTCCGCCGATGCCGACCGGCCCGAAATCGCGCGGGATATCGGTCTTGATGATGCAGTAAACGTACTTGCCCTGTTCCGTTTCGGGCTGCTTCGCCTGCGCTTGATCTTCCATGTCGTCGGGGCCTCGGGGAGATGACGCAAAGCATACAATACAAGCCGTTTTGTCAGCCCGCCGGCTCGCCTCCCTCACCGAAAAGTGGTTCCGCAAACACCAGCGCCCGCTGCCGTGGCGCGCCGCCTACGACCCGTACGGCGTGTGGGTCTCCGAGGTGATGTTGCAGCAGACGAGGATGGAGGTCGTCCTCGGCTACTACGAGCGATTCATGACGCGCTTTCCGAACGTCGCATCGCTCGCAGCGGCGACGTTCGATGAAGTTACTTCCGCGTGGTCTGGACTCGGCTACTACCGTCGCGCGCGGATGCTGCGCGATGGAGCGATCGACGTGATGACGCGCTTCGGCGGGGTGATCCCGGCGACAGTCGAAGAATTGATGACGATCGCCGGAATCGGGCGATACACGGCTGGCGCGATTGCATCGATCGCGCATGGACAACGCGCACCGATCGTCGATGGCAACGTCGCGCGGATCGTGGCGAGGCTGTTCGCGATCGAGGCGCCGCTGGCGTCGCCGGCGCTGATGCGTGACGCGTGGTTGCGCGCCTCCGAGTTGGTCGCAGCTTCGAAATCGCCGCGCGATTTCAATCAGGGATTGATGGAACTCGGCGCGCTCGTCTGCACTCCGCGAAATCCGTCGTGCTTACGCTGTCCGCTGCGCGGTCAATGCGCGGCGTTCATCAGCAATCGCGTCGACGAACTGCCACGTCCGAAAGCGAAGATGGCCACGCGCGAGTTGCGCATCCCGCTGTATCTCGTCACCGATCGAACCGGCCGCGTGCTGATGCGGCGCGAATCGGGCCAGCTGATGCGCGGCATGTTCCACCTCCCGCACGGCGACACGACGCTGCTGACCGGAACGCCGCTGCGCGTGACCGCGGGCGCCGCGCTGGGAACGTTTCGGCACACGGTGACGAATCGCCGGATCACCTTCGAAGTCTTCGCCGTCGCGCGGCGTCCGCGCGCGCGAGGTGGTGAGTACGCGTGGATCGATCCTGCGGCACTCGCCGCGATTCCGCATCCGTCGTATGTGCGCAAAGCGTTACGGCTCGCCGGAATCGGCAAGTGACAGCTTGCTGTTCGGCGCAGTCATGAGAGTTTCGATCTTCCTTATCCTTCTCGCCGCCGCAACGCTGCACGCGCAATCGCGCACGTACGCGATCACCAAAGGCGGCAACAACGTCGCGCAGTTTCACGCCGAGGATACGTACGACTCGTTCGATGGAAAGACGAGCGATGTGAATGGGACGATCGTCGCGGATCCTGCGAATCCGTCGACTGCGAGTGTCCAGATCAACATCAACGTCGATGCACTCGACACCGGCGTCGGCCTGCGCAACAAAGAGATGCGCGAGCGCTATCTCGAGACGAATAAGTTCGGCACGGCCACATTCAAGTCGGTCAGCGTTGCCGGTCCCGCGTCGATCGCGCCCAACGTACCCGCGGACATCAACGTCACAGGCGACCTCACGCTCCACGGCGTCACCAAACGGATGACGATCCCCGTCCGCGTCGTCCTCATCCCCGACGGACGCGTCCACGCCACGACCAACTTCAAGATCCACATGCCCGACTTCAGCATCACCGTCCCGCACAACGTACTGGTGACGGTGAACGACGAAGTGCCGGTGCGGCTCGACGTCTGGGCGGGCGCGAAGTAATTTTTCCGGCGGCGTAGTCGCCGTGAGAACCGTAGCCCACGGCTTTGAGCCGTGGGAAATCAGAACCACACCAGAAGTGAGAGCCCGCTTAAGCGGGCCAAAGATTGGCCTTCTGCGCGTCCAACGAAAATCTTCTTTCGCCCGCTGAAAGCGGGCTCACAAGGCCACGGCCACCGAAAAATCCCCCAGCTCAAAGCTGGGGGCTACGGTTCTCACGACGGCTAGGCCGCCGAAGCCGTTGAACTACAAGTGAATCCAATCCGTGTGCACGAACGGCGTTTCCGCACCCTTGTCGTTACGCTGATACGTGTGTGAACCGAAGTAATCGCGTTGAGCCTGCGTCAGATTGAGCGGCAGTTCTGCGGCGCGGTACGCATCGAAGTAGCTGAGGCTCCCCGACATCGCCGGGATCGCGATTCCGTTCGCTTGCGCGAAGGCGACGGTTCGGCGCCAGGCCGGCTGCAACTTCTGCATGTCGTTCGAGAACTCATCGTCGAGCAGCAGGTTCGTGAGATCAGCCTTGCGCTCGTAGGCATTCATGATCGAGTCGAGGAAGCGTGCGCGGATGATGCAGCCTGCCTTCCAGATGCGGGCCATCTCGCGCATGTCGATCGACCACTTCCACTCGCGCGAACCAGCCTGAATCAGCGCCATCCCCTGCGCGTACGAGCAGATCTTCGAAACGTACAGTGCGTCGTGAACGTCGGCGATGAACTGCTTTCGGTCGGCGATATGAGGCTTCTCACCCGGTCCATGCAGCACCTTCGATGCCGCCACGCGCTCGGCTTTCATCGACGACAGCACGCGCGCATCGATTGCGGCAGCAATCGTCGGGATCGGAACAGTGAGATCGAGCGCGATCTGCGCCGTCCACTTGCCGGTCCCTTTTTGCCCCGCTTTGTCGAGCACCTTGTCGATGAGCGGCGCGCCGCTCTCGGGATCCTTGACGCGGAAAATGTGCGCGGTGATTTCGATCAGGAACGACTCCAGCGGACCGCGATTCCATTCATCGAAAATCGTCGCGAGCTCCTCGGCATCCGCGCCGAGTCCTTTCCGCAGCATCTCGTAGGCCTCGGCGATCAGCTCCATGTCGCCGTACTCGATGCCGTTGTGAACCATCTTCACGAAGTGGCCGGCGCCGTCGGGACCGACGTGCGTCACGCACGGCCCGGAGTCGCTCTTCGCCGCGATCGCCTCGAAGACCGGCTTGATGACTTCCCACGATTCGTTGGAACCGCCCGGCATCAGCGACGGGCCGAAGCGCGCGCCCTCTTCACCGCCGGAAACGCCCGAGCCGACGAAATGCAGCTTTTTCGCTTCGAGCTTCGCCGTCCGCGCCTGCGTGTCTTTGAACCAGGAATTGCCGCCGTCGATGACCACGTCGCCTTCGTCGAGCAGCGGCATGAGCTTGTCGATGGTCATGTCCACCGGCGCGCCGGCCATGATCATCATCATGATGCGGCGCGGGCGCTCGACGGCCTGCACCAGCTCTTCGAGCGACTTCGTTCCGGTGAATTTCTTTCCCGCGTTTTTGGCGATGAACTTCTCCATCACTTCCGTTTCGCGATTCCAGACCGCGACGGAGAAGCCGTGCTCCTCGATGTTGAGCGCGAGGTTTGCGCCCATCACGGCGAGGCCGATCATGCCGAATTGCGCTTGCGTCATTTCGTCACCTTCGCGAGTGCTTCATTCACAGTTTTCGCCAGCGTATCGAGGCCTGCATCGACGTCGTCGCCGAGGTCGATGCTGACCGCGCGGCGGTTGCGTGAGGAGAGCGATTGGAAATCGCCGATGGCCTGCGCGCGCACGAGAACGCCGAACGTGAACTTCTCGTTCGGAATCGGCACGTCCGCGTGGCCGCCGCCGGTGAGCTGCATGTAGACGCCGGTGGCCGGACCGCCTTTGTGCAACTGGCCGGTGGAGTGGAGGAAGCGCGGACCGTAGCCGGTGGTCGTGGCCACGTGCAACTCGCGTCCGAGCGTCTCGCGGATCGCGGCGATGCGTTGATCGCGCGCCGGCGATTCGACAAAGTACTCGGTCAGCGCGATGTAGTCGCCCGGTTTCACGCTGCCGAGGAGCGCGCCGATCGCAGCGGAATCGTCGGGCTTGATCTGCGCCTGATCGACGTGCATCGTGCCGCTGGCCTCGAACTCTTTGAGCAGCCGCTTCGTGTTGTCCTTCGACTCCTGCACGTTCGGCTGATCGAAGGCGTCGATGCCGAGGAGAGCGCCGGCAATGGCGGTAGCGAACTCCCAGGTGAAGAAAATTTCGCCGATGTCGAGCGGATCTTCGAGTACGAGATCGACGACCGGATGTCCGGCATCCGCGAGCACCTTCAACTTCGACGTCATGTCCGAGTTGCGCATGCGCACGCAGACGAACAGCCGGTCGTTGCCGTAGTCGCGCGGATCGAGCAGCGGCTCGCCCGCGACGGGGAGAATGCCTTTGCCTTCCTTGCCGGTCGACTCGGCGATGAGCTGCTCGATCCAGAGGCCGAGCGTGTCGAGCGGCGGGGGAGTGATGAGCGTGAGTTTGTCGCGGCCGTTCGTGGCCAGCGATCCGATGACCGTGCCGAGCATCGCCGCCGGATTTTTCTTCACGCCCGGCGACTGCGCGATGTGACTCGCATGTACGGCGCGGTCGAGCAACGTCGCCACATCAACGCCTGCGATCGCCGCCGGCACCATTCCAAAGTACGAGAGCGCCGAATATCGCCCGCCGATGTCCGGCTGGTTGATGAAAATACGCCGGAAGTTGTCTGCCTTCGCATCCTTGCCGAGTTGCGTGTCGGGATCGGTGACCGCGACGAAGTTTTCGCCGGCCTTAGCACCCTTTAGTGACGCAACGCGATCGTAGAAGTAGCGGTGAAACATCGCCGGCTCCGTGGTGGTGCCGGATTTCGACGCGACGACAAAGAGTGTCCGAGCCAGATCGAGCCGCGTCTCCAATCCGTGCACCGCCGCCGGCACCGTCGAGTCGAGCACGTTCAGCCTCGGGTATCCGCTACGCGCGCCGAACAGCCGCCTCGTGACCTCGGAACACAAACTCGAACCTCCCATGCCGAGGACCACGACATCGTCGAATTCGGATTTCACAGAATCCGCGAACGCCATCAACTCCGGCGCCGCTTTCGACATCGGCTCCGCCACTGTCAGCCATCCGAGGGCGTTGGCGATGATCTTCTTGTGCGCGTCGTCGTTCTTCCAGAGCGTCGCGTCTTTCTTCCAGATGCGCTCAACGAACTTCTCTTTCTCAACGCGCTGCGCGGCCTGATCGACCGTTGCTTGTGCCGCGCCGAGGTGGAGGGAAAGGCGCTTGCCGAGCCCGCGGATCGCTTCGTCGCGCCGCGCTTCGATGGTCGTCATCAGCGACGCAAACGATTCATCGAACGACTTCACGCCATCCTCAGTGAGCTTGCCGGTGATGGCCTTGAGGCTGAAGCCTTTCTCCTCGAATTTACGCATCACTTCGCGCGCGGCGTCGAGGTCCTGCTCCAGCGACATGGTCACGCGGCCGTGATCCTTGAACGCTTTGTACGTCGCCGGCGGAACAGTGTTGACGGTGTCGGGCCCGATGAGCGATTCGATGTAGAGCACGTCGCTGTACGCCGGATTTTTCGTCCCGGTCGACGCCCACAGCGGCCGCTGCACGTTCGCGCCGTGATGCTTCAACTTCTCCCAACGCTCGCCGGCGAATGTCTGTTTGAAGAGTTGGTAGGCGAGCTTCGCGTTGGAAATCGCGACCTTGCCGAAGAGCGAGCGAATCTCGGGATCATCCTTCTCCTTCAACTTCGCTTCCATCTGTTTCTCGGCCAGCGCGTCGATGCGGCTGACGAAGAAACTGGCCACCGACGCGATCTCGTTGATCGGTAGCCCCTGCGCGACGCGGCGTTCCAGGCCGCGCAGATACGCCTCCATCACCTGCGCGTAAACGTCGTTCGAGAAGATGAGGGTGATGTTGATGTTGATCCCGTTCGCGATCGACTCCTCGATCGCGGGGATGCCTTCCGGCGTGGCCGGAATCTTGATCATGACGTTCGGCCGGTTCAGCGTGGCAAAGAGCCGCTTCGCTTCGGCGGCGGTTCCCGCGGTATTCGTAGCCAGCAGCGGAGATACTTCCAGGCTGCAGAATCCGTCGCCACCGTTGCATTTGTCGTAGACGGGACGAAAGACGTCGGCGGCGTCACCGATGTCTTCGATGGTGATCGCGTCGTAAATCTCCTCGCGCGATTTGTTCTGCGCGGCCAGGCTGCGCACCTGCTCTTCGTAGTCGTCGCTGCCGCCGATCGCTTTCTCGAAAATGGTCGGATTCGAAGTGAGACCGCGCAGGTCGTCCTCATCGATCATCCGTTTCAGATCGCCGCTGGAAACGAGGCGCCGCTCCATCTGATCGAACCAGATGCTCTGCCCCGTTTTCGCCAGTTCAACAAGTGGATTGCTCATCAGGAACCTCCGAAGGAGGGAGAGCATATCGCTACTGATCGTCGACGCCGGCGCGGCTGATCGCTTTGCTCGCGATCCTGCCGATGAGCACGCTCACGATGATGGCGACGACGCCGCCGGCGATGTAGACGATCTTCGTAATGTTGCTCGTTTCTCCGGTTGCGGCCTTCGTCGCCGCGCTGCTGGCGAAGACAAATGCCGCCGTCGCCGGGATGATGCCGAGGAACGTGGCGAGCACGTAGCGCCAGAGCGGGATGGCGGTCAGTCCGAAAGCGTAGTTGATGTAGGTGAAGGGGAAGACGACCGCGAGGCGGACGAGGAAGACGATTTTCATCCCTTCGCTGGCGATGGCGCGGTCGAGGGCTTTGAATTTCTTATTGTTGCGCGTCATCTCCTCGATGCGTTTTCGCATGACGGTCCGCGCGAGCAGGAACGCGAGCGTGGCGCCGATGGTCGCGCCGATGACCACGACAATCGTCCCGCCGATGAACCCGAAGATCGCCCCCGCGCCGAGGGTGAGGATCGACGCGGGCACGAAGGCGACGACGCAGATGGCGTAGACGATTACATAGACGACGTATCCGAGCGCGCCGAGGTTTTTTACGTAGGTTTGAAACGCTTTCAGCCATGTGCCGATAGGCAGGAAGTGGTAGGCGATGATGATCGCGGCGATGATGAGCACGGCGACGAAAATCTTTTTCACCACGGAGACACAGAGTACACAGAGAACGACCTCTGTGCTCTCTTCGCGCGGACGCATCCGAAGATTGGATCCGCGGCGATGACTTAGCTCTTATTTCGCAACCGCGCGAACCCGCGGCGTCGTTATCGGCACTTCCGACGATGGAACCGAAAGACCGGCGGTGTTCCACGCGCGAAGGCGGACTGCCGTTCCGGTCAGGCCTGCGTACGGGATGTGCGTTGACGACGCGCTTCCGGCGGCGACCCCGATGACGCGCTCGCCGCCGTCGGGCTGCTGCAGCTCGATGTCGAAGCCGAGGACGCCGTCCTGCGGCTGCCAGGTGATTGTGACTCCGGTGGGGTCTCCGATCGCTTTGCCGATCACGGGCGCTACGGGCACCTGACGCTGAAGTTGCGAGTCGGCCACATCGCCGGGGAACGCGATCTGTGCACGAGTTACCCCAGACCAGCGATCGTGCTGTATCGGTAGGCCCAGAGGGGGATCGACACCGCGCGTAGTCTGCCCGGCGGGAGACGAACGCGGGAAGACCACACCCAGCGTGCGGTACTCACCGGAATCGCGCGGCAGTGTAATCGTGTCCCGTACGGCGCCGAGCCTGCTTAGGTGCATGAGCTGCACCTCTCCAGGCGCTGTGATGCTAGCCAGTACGAACTCCTTTCCGTTCCACGCCACATCGTAAGCGGATGGCAGTGGGTCAGAAGGCTGGCCGATGGCAATCGTCGTCGGACCTAAGCCTCGATTGAACAGTAGACACTGAAGGTGGCCGCCTCCCACTTCGGAGCCGAAGACGATCAGATCCTGCGATCCATTCGTGGCTAATGACAAGACGTAGCCGCCGTAGAGCTCCCGCTGCGATATGAATTTCGATCCGCCGATCGGATCGCCGCTCGGCCCAAGCCGCTCCGTCACGATGGAGGTGTACTGCTTGCCGGAATTCAAGTCCCCTTGCCAGACCCCGACGGCGACGACAAACTCCTGCCCATCGTAGTCAAGGACCGGCCATACGAAGTACGCGAGGTAATCGGTCCTCGGCGCGGAGTCCGCGGAAACTTCGTCAAGGATTTTGAGGGGACCGACGACCCCATCGGACGTAACGGTGGTGCTCGCCATTTGCCGCAGGCTGTTGCTTACGATCAGCCACGACGTACCGCCCCAACGGACTACCGGCGTGAAGTCAGCGGAATAGTCGCCAGCCGCCGAGGGGATGGCAATCGGCTTGGGATCCAACACGACGCCAGCAGCGGAGACACGGCATCCGTAGACGTGAGCACCCCAGGACCAGACCACTAGCCAGTTTTTTCCGTCACTATCGACCGAGACCGCGGGCCAAAAAAAACCGTAGGGCCTCGGCTCGGGAAACGTGCCGATGACAATGCCTGTCCCGTCGAGATACCGTCCCTTCGCATCGATACGGGAAGCCCGGATTGTCATCCCGTCGCGTTCGCTCTCGAGCCAGACGGCCAGAAAATCGTCCTGGCGCCGGGCCATGACGAGCTCGTACTGCGAAGAGACCATTCGGGACAGTTTTGTTGAAGCGGTCGGATTTCTCGAACCAATTGGCAGACGGACGAACGAGCCTCCCGAAGTGACCAGGGATTCGCGGCCGTTCGAGGCGATGACACTCGGCCACTGCGATCCGTCAGCCGCCGTCGATAGAAGTACGGGATCATCAAGCGGCTCTCCGGCGCGGCTGATGCGCTGCAACATCACCCGCCTCTCCCTCGAGTAGAGTGCGGGCGCGATCGAATAGACGACGACGTACTCAGAGCCGTTCCAGATGACATTTCCAAGGTTCGGTTCGGGCGCCGTGGACGGCTGGTAAGAAAGGAGTGTCCGTGGCTGGACGATCGCGCCGGGCCTCGGGTCGAGGATGACGCTCCTCAACGCGGCGGTCGTGGTTACTTGAGGGTCGGTGCTGCTGGCGGTCCAACGGGTGAAGATCAAGGCGACATTCGTTCCGTCGCTGGCCAACTTCGCCGCCGCGCTGTGATAAACGTTCAGAGAACCGAGGGGACCCTCAACGAACGTCCCACCGGCGTCTCGCGGTTTCGCCGCATCGTCGAGATAAAAGACACGCGTCTCGGCGCCGAATAGTGCCAACGCGAAACCGTCTGCGGTACCGGTGAGGGCGTGTTGGATACCACCGGGGTGGTCCACGATCTTGAACTCGTCGCCCAATGGGTCGCCGTTCAATGTGACGAGCCTGCCGAAGACGACGCCGTCCCGCTCCGCGGTGACGAGGATTTCCCGCCCATTTGAAACAGCGTTCAGGCTCACGCCTCTGGAGATGACACGCTTCGGACCTGACAGCAGCGCTCCACGCCGAGAAACGGCGGTTAAATAGATCGCCGTCTCGTCTCCCCAGGTCACGAGATACGCCGAACCGTTCCAGATCACGGATACGGCGTACCAGCGGCCGATAAGAAGCGCAGGCCCAGAGGGCACACCTTGCGAAATCACCTGGGCGTAAATGTTTGGCAGCGTCTCGTGTCTGAAGACGACGAGGTAGTCAGTGCCGTCGCTCTCTGCCGCAACGGGGCCGGGAGAGGCCTGATCGGTTAACGCTAGTTCCTCGAAACGCAGGTCGGAAACCGGCCGCGCGCGAAAGGCCATGGAGGGAGTGGCAATCGCGAGCAACAAACAGCAGATAGCCGTCCACATGAGCGAATATGCTATATCACCATACGGGCGATCGCTATGAAAACAAATCCGTCTGTCGCCGAGTCGCTCCGCCCGCGTAGCCGAGGTGGTCGTAGGCAAGCTTGCTGGCTACGCGGCCGCGGGGAGTGCGTTGGAGGAAGCCGATCTGGATCAGGTACGGCTCGTAGAGATCCTCGATCGTGCCGCGGTCCTCGGCGATCGATGACGCTAGCGCGCCTACGCCGACGGGGCCGCCGCTGAAGCGTTCGATGATGGTGGTGAGGAGCTTGCGGTCGATTTCGTCGAGGCCGAATTCGTCGACTTCGAGCATCTCCAGCGCTTCGCGGGCGATGGTCACGTCGATCTTTCCTTCGCGCTTGACCTCGGCGAAATCTCGCACGCGGCGCAACAGGCGATTGGCGATGCGGGGTGTGCCGCGCGAGCGGCGGGCGATTTCGTGTGAGCCGTCGGCGGTGACTTCGATGTTCAGAATTTCCGATGAGCGGCGGACGATGATCTCCAGCGATTCGACGTCGTAGAAATCGAGGCGGTGCACGATGCCGAATCGTGCGCGCAGCGGCGCGCTGAGCAAGCCGGCGCGCGTCGTCGCGCCGATGAGGTTGAAGCGCGGCAGCTCGTACTTCAGCGTCCGCGCGGCCGGGCCCTGGCCGATGACGATATCGATGAAAAAATCCTCCATCGCTGAGTAGAGGATTTCCTCGACCGGCGCGGGGAGGCGGTGGATCTCATCGATGAAGAGCGTGTCGCCGGGCTGCAGGTTCGTGAGAAGGGAAACGAGATCGCCCGTTTTCTCCAGCGCCGGCCCGGACGTCGAGCGCATGGCCGCGTCCATTTCGTTGGCGATGATGTGAGCCAGCGTCGTCTTGCCGAGGCCGGGCGGACCAAAAAGGAGGACGTGATCGAGCGTCTCGCGCCGTTTGCGCGCGGCCTCGATGGAGATGTGGAGATTCTCCTTGACCTTCTTCTGCCCGATGTAGTGATGCAACCGCCGCGGCCGCAACGACAGCTCGACGGTCGCGTCGTCTTCGAGCGGAGTCGCGGAAAGGATTCGATCTTCGTCCATCTGCGGAGAAAGTTTATCCGCAGATGGCGCAGAGGAACGCAAGATCGAGATGTGGGCGTTACCCACTTGACACCAATCCCCACCAAGCGCAGAGTGACCGCGCATGAAGAAGCAGGCAAAAAGAATCAGCGGTTTGAAGCTAGTCGCGCGCGATGTTCGTCCCGATGGCCGGCGGCGCCTCGCGCTTGGCAAAGCGTTGAAGGACTTCGAGGACGCGAGCTTCAATGTCTATCAGGACGAGCGTGGCCGCATCGTTCTCGACCCGCAGGTTTCCATCCCGGCCTCAGAGGCATGGTTGTACCGCAATACCGACGCGCTCGAATCGGTACGGCGGGGCCTTGAAGACGCGGCGGCGGGGAGAACGAAATCGCTCGGCTCTTTTGCGCGCTTCGCCGACGACGATGAATCGTGAGCTGCGTTTCTCATTCGAGGCGGCTCGCGAACTGAAGGATCTAGAGAGAAAACCCGGGCAGCTCAAGCAAGTTCGCAAGACACTGGGGCTTCTCGAAACGAATCTCCGTCATCCTTCACTGCAGACGCACCGGTTTCATTCGCTCCATGGTCCGGATGGTGAAGAAGTGTTCGAAGCGTATGCGCAGAACAGGACGCCGGGCGCGTTCCGTATCTTCTTCTGCTACGGTCCTGACCGCGTCGAAGGCAAGAAGCGATTCCCGGTGTTGACGATAATCGCCATCACGCCGCATCCATAGGATTTGCTCAGTACATCATCCCCAACTGCAGCTTCGCCGCCTCGGACATCATGCTGCGGTCCCACACCGGGTCGAAGACCACTTCCACTTCGGCTTCTTTGACGCCGGGGAGCGATTCGACTTTCGATTTCACGTCCGAGGCGAGGACGGGGCCCATACCGCAGCCGGGGGCGGTGAGGGTCATCTTGATCTTGACGTTCTTCGCGCCTTCGGAGTCTTCGAGCTCGCAGAGGTAGACCAGGCCGAGGTCGACGATGTTGACGGGGATCTCGGGGTCGTAGCAGGTTTTGAGCTGGTCCCAGACCATCTCTTCGAGTTTCTCCGGCGCGACTTCTTCGCCGGGGGCAACTTCGACCACGTTCTCGACCGGCTTGCCGATCGCTTCCACTTCCTTGCCGGAGATGCGGACCATCAGTCCGCGCTCGGTGATGAGCGTGTAGGAGCCGCCGAGGGATTGCGTGATCGTGGCGTGGGCGCCTTCGGGGACGAGAACTTTCTCGCCGCTCGGGATCATCACGGCTTCGGCATTTCGGGTCAGGGTTACTTCTTCGCGCATGTTCATTCGGTGCTTACCGTTTCCTTATCGCCTTCGAGCGCGCTGTTGAGCGTGTGCCATGCAAGCGTTGCGCACTTCACGCGCGCCGGGAACTCCGACACTCCGGAGAACGCGGCCAGGCGCCCGAGCTCTGCCGTGCTGAGGCTGCCCGGTTCGCCGGTGACGAGTTTGTGGAACACGTCAAAGAGCTGGTGTGCTTCGGCGGTGGACTTGCCCTTCAACGAGGAGCTCATGACCGACGCGGATGCTTTCGAGATCGCGCAGCCGTTGCCGGTGAAGCCGATGTCTTTGATCGTGTCGCCGTCGACTTCGACGTAGATCTTGTAGTGATCGCCGCAGAGCGGGTTGTAGCCGTCGACCGATTTCGTGGCGTTCGGCAACTCGTGAAAGTTGCGGGGGTTTTTGTTGTGGTCGAGGATGACCTGCTGGTAGAGCTCGCGAAGATCGGACATTGCTATCGGAAGACCTCGATGACTTTGTGCAGGCCGGCCACGAGCGCGTCGGCTTCGTCGCGCGTGTTGTACATCGCGAACGAGGCGCGGCCGGTGGCGGGCACGTTGAAGCGCAGCATCAGCGGCTGCGCGCAGTGGTGGCCGGTGCGGACGGCGATCCCCTGTTCATCGAGGATCGTACCGATGTCGTGCGGGTGGACGCCTTCGAGCACGAAGGAGATGACACTGGCCTTTTCCGCGGCCGTGCCGATGATGCGCAGGCCGTCGATTTCGAGCAGGCGTTTCGTGGCGTAGTGGAGCAGGTCCTGTTCGTGCGCGGCGATGGCGTCGATGCCGATTGCGGAGACGTAGTCGAGCGCGGCGGCAAGGCCGATCACGCCTTCGATGTTCGGCGTTCCCGCTTCGAACTTGTAGGGGAGCGCGTTGTACGTCGTCTTCTCGAAACTGACGGAGAGGATCATGTCGCCGCCGCCCTGCCACGGCGGCATGGCGTCGAGGATCGACTCTTTGCCGTACAGCACGCCGGTGCCGGTGGGCCCGTAGACCTTGTGCGCGGAGAACGTGTAGAAGTCGCAATCGAGATCGCGAACGTCGACACGCAGATGCGGCACACCCTGCGCGCCGTCGATCAGCGTGATCGCGCCGGCGGCGTGCGCGAGCGCGATCATCTTTCGGACCGGATTGATGGTTCCTAAAGCATTGGATGCGTGACCGAAGGAAACGATCTTCGTGCGATCGGTGAGGAGTTTCTCGAACTCCTCGACGATGACTTCGCCGGCATCGTTCACCGGCGCGATGCGAAGGCGCGAACCCTTTTCTTCGCACAGCATCTGCCACGGAACGATGTTCGAATGATGCTCAATGGCGGTGATCACGATCTCGTCGCCGGCGCTGATGTTCTTGCGTCCCCACGTTTGCGCGACGAGGTTGATCCCCTCGGTCGTGCCGCGCGTGAAGACGATTTCCTTTTCGTCGCGCGCGTTGATGAAGCGCTTCACAGTCGTGCGCGCTTTTTCGTACGAGTCGGTGGCCGTCTCGCTGAGGTAATGCACGCCGCGATGAACGTTCGCATTCTCCTCGGTGTAGTAGCGGACGATGCGATCGATCACCTGCCGCGGCTTCTGCGTCGTGGCGGCGTTGTCGAGATAGACGAGCGGACGTCCGCCGCGAACGGGCTGGGTGAGGATGGGGAAGTCGTTGCGGACCCGATCAATATCGAGAGAGGCAGGGACGAGGGACGAGGGACGAGGGAGAACCTGGGCAGACGCCGTCATCGTTTTTCCCCCTCGTCCCTCATCCCTCGTCCCTGCCTCTCCGGCATCCGGGCGAACAGCGCGCGGCCGGCGTTTTCGCGGACCACGTCGATCTTCATCCGCTCCACGATCTCGCTCGCGAACGCGTAGACGAGCAGATTGCGCGCTTCCTCGGCACCGATGCCGCGGGCGCGGAGGTAGAAGAGCGCTTCCTCGTCGAGCTGGCCGATCGTCGAGCCGTGGTTGCACTTCACATCGTCGTTGTGAATCTCGAGAGACGGCTTCGAATCGATGATCGCGGTCTCGGACAGCAGCAGGTTCTTGTTCGTCTGCCGCGAGTTCGTCTTCACCGCATCCGGCTCGACGATGATGCGGCCGTCGAAAATGCCGCGCGCGTTTTCGTCGAGGATGCCTTTGAACAGTTCCACGCTGTCGCAGTGCGGCGCGACGTGATCGATCAGGGTGTGGTTGTCGACGTGCTGCTTTCCGGAAAGGACGAAAAGTCCTTCCATCGACAAACTCGCTCCCTCACCGGTGAGTGCGGCGTTGATCTCGTTGCGAACGAGGCCGCCGCCGGTGGCGATCGTGCGCGAGGTCACGTTCGACGAGCGCTCCTGGTGAATCTGCACGGTGCCGATGTGAAAGGCCTCGAGCGATTCGTTCTCGAGTTTGTAGTGATCGACGACGGCGCCGTCGCCGGCCACGATCTCTGTGACGGTGTTTGTGAAGTACTTCCCGTTGCCGAAAAACGACTCGACGACGGTGATCTGGCTTCCGCGTCCGGCCACGATGAGATTTCGGTGATGCGACACGATCGGATGCTCGGCGTTGCCGCCGCCGACGTAGAGCAGGTGAATGAAGCCTTCGACGAGAGTTCCTGGTGCGATCTCGATGTACGCGCCGTTCTGCCACATCGCTGTGTTCAGCGCGGTCATGGCGTGCTTCTCGTAATCGGCGTAGCGCGCGAAGTGCTGCGCGAACGATTCGTTCTCCATCGCTTCGCGAATCGGCATCACGCGAATTCCGGGATGCTCATTCGCGAGCGCCGAGCGATTCGCGTGCAGTGCGCCATTGACGAACATCAGCTCCGCAATCGGCTTGTCGCCGAACGGTGAGGCCGGATCGTCTCCCTCGGGCTGGCGCTGATCGGTCTTCCAATCGATGTTCGCCAGCGTGGCCAGCGAGGTGTACTTCCAATCCTCGGAACGCGTGGTCGGCCAGCCGAGGACGTTGAAGCGATCGGCGGCCTGCTCGCGAATGCGGTGGACGCGCTCCGGCTCACCGTCGATGTGGACCGGCGCAACCGTGGAGCGATCTTCGAGAACCGTACTCATCGCGTTGCGACTAACTCCTCTTCGATCCACTCGTAGCCCTTCTGCTCGAGTTCCTCGGCGAGTTCTTTGCCGCCCGATTTCACGATGCGACCGTCGGCAAGAACGTGGACGAAATCCGGTACGAGGTACTTCAGCAGTCGCTGGTAGTGCGTAATGACGAGCACCGAGTGCTTCTCGCTGCGCAGCGCGTTCACGCCCTCGGCGACGATGCGCAGCGCGTCGATGTCGAGGCCGGAGTCGGTCTCGTCGAGGATGGCCAGCTTCGGATCGAGCACGGCCATCTGGAAAATCTCGTTGCGCTTCTTCTCGCCGCCGGAGAAGCCTTCATTCACCGAACGGTTCATGAACGCTTCATCGAGCTCGACGAGCTTCATCTTTTCGCGCGCCAGCTGCAGGAACTCCATCGCATCGAGCTCCTCCTGCCCTTGATGCTTGCGCACCGCGTTGAGCGCGGCCTTGAGGAAGTAGATGTTGTTCACGCCGGGGATTTCGACCGGATACTGCATGGCCAGGAAGACGCCCTCGCGGGCGCGCTCCTCGGCGGGAAGCGCGAGCAAGTCCTTGCCTTGATACGTCACCGTCCCCGACGTTGCAACGTACTTTGGACGTCCGGCGAGAACGTTTGCGAGCGTCGATTTTCCGGAGCCGTTCGGCCCCATGATCGCGTGAACCTCGCCCATCCCGACGTGCAGCGTCAGCCCTTTGAGGATTTCTTTGCCGTCGATTCCGGCGTGAAGGTCTTTGATTTCGAGCATTTTAATTTTCATCCTGCCGAGCGCAGCGCAGGTCAGGATCTCCGGTTCGCCCGCGCTGGCGTTGGTTCAAGCCGCGCGCCCTAACCGGAGATGCTGACGGTCGCTGGCGCTCCGCAGCATTCGTGTTTTGTGAACTATCCGACTGATCCTTCCAACGACACTCCCAACAACTTCGTCGCCTCCACCGCGAACTCCATCGGCAACTCTTTGAACACTTCGCGGCAAAACCCGTTCACGATCATCGAGACCGCATCCTCTGCGGAAATCCCGCGCTGCTGGCAGTAGAAGAGCTGGTCTTCGCCGATCTTCGACGTCGACGCCTCGTGCTCCATCTTCGCGGTCGAGTTGCGCACTTCGATATACGGAAACGTGTGTGCGCCGCATTTGTCGCCGAGGAGCAGCGAGTCGCACTGCGAGTAATTGCGGGCGCCCTCGGCCGACTTCATGATCTTGACTTCGCCGCGATACGTCTGCTGTCCGTGGCCGGCGGAGATGCCTTTCGACACGATCGTCGAGCGAGTGTTCTTGCCGAGGTGAATCATCTTCGTGCCGGTGTCCGCCTGCTGGCGGTGGTTCGTGAGCGCGACCGAATAGAACTCGCCGATCGAGTTGTCACCCTGCAGGATGCAGCTCGGGTACTTCCAGGTAATCGCCGAGCCGGTCTCCACCTGCGTCCACGAAAGCTTGGCGTTTTTGAACGCCTTGCCGCGTTTGGTGACGAAGTTGTAGATGCCGCCGCGGCCTTCCTTGTCGCCGGGATACCAGTTCTGCACCGTCGAATACTTGATCGAGGCGTTGTCGAGCGCGACCAGTTCGACGACCGCAGCGTGGAGCTGATTCTCGTCGCGCATCGGGGCCGTGCAACCTTCGAGGTAGCTGACCGTCGCGCCTTCGTCGGCGACGATCAGAGTGCGCTCGAACTGACCGGTGTTGGCCGAGTTGATCCGGAAGTAGGTCGACAGTTCCATCGGGCAGCGAACGCCTTTAGGGATGTAGCAGAACGAGCCGTCGGTGAAGACGGCGGAGTTTAGCGTCGCGAAAAAGTTGTCGGTGTAGGGAACGACGCTGCCGAGGTATTTCTGGACCAGCTCGGGATGATTCTGTACGGCCTCGGAGAACGAGCAGAAGATCACGCCGACCTTCGCCAGCTCGGTGCGGAAGGTCGTGGCGACGGAGACGGAGTCGAAGACCGCGTCGACGGCAACGTTCGAGAGCCGCTTCTGCTCTTCGAGCGAGATACCGAGCTTGGTGAACGTCGCGCGAAGCTCGGGATCGACTTCATCGAGCGAGTTGAGTTTTTTCTTCTGCTTCGGAGCCGAGTAATACGACGTCGCCTGATAGTCGATTGGGCCGTACTTGATGTTCGCCCACGTCGGCTCCTTCATCGTCAGCCAGTGGCGAAAGGCCTTGAGCCGGAACTCGAGCATCCACTCCGGTTCGTTTTTCTTGGCCGAGATGAGGCGGATGATGTCTTCGTTCAGGCCGGGTGGCGCCTGATCGGCCTCGATGTCCGTAATGAAGCCGTACTTGTACTCCTGGCTGGCAATCTGTTCGATCGTTGAGCTCATACATTTGCTCCAAGCGCCGGCGCTGCCTGCGCGACGCGCGCAACCGGCATCACGCCGCGGGTGAGGTCGCCGAGCGTGACCTGCTCGAACGCTCCTTTTACCGCACGGTTGATGCCGAACATGAAGCGGCGCGACGGGCAGGCCACGCGGATCGCGCACGTTGCGTGGCCCTGATCATCGGTCGTTTCGCATTCGACGAGATCCCACGGACCTTCGAGCGCTTCGATGAGGTTGCCAAGCGTGATGGCCTCGATATCGCCATTGAAAACGTAACCCCCGCCCGCGCCGCGCTGCGAATCGATGAGCTCACTCTGGTGCAGCGTCTTCAGCACTTTCGTGATCATCGGAACGGGCAGGTGGTAGAACTCGGCGATCTCTCGCGCGGACGCGACCTCGCCGTTGTGGCGGGCCAGGTAGACGGCGGCGAGGAGTCCGTAATCGGTGAGTTTTGAGATTTTCAGCATCAGCAGATCCCGTCGGGCGCGAAACAGTACCACTACGGTACGGTTTGTCAACGGGTGCGGCTCAGTCGTTGTTCCCGATCGAGGAAAGTAGAATCCGCCCGCCGATGCCGCGCTTTCCACGAGTCCGCCCTGCTGTCATCGCGGCGCTGCTGATCGCCATCGGCGCGATCCGGATGGCAACGACCTGGCGCGTCTTTTCGGCGACGAACGACGAGGCCACGCACCTCGGCGCGGGACTGGAGCTGTTGGAGTTCCATCGCTACACGCTGCAAAGCGAGAACCCGCCGCTGCCGCGCGTCGTCTACGCCACAGCGCCGTGGTTCGGCGGGATGCGCTTCGACCCGCACGGTACGTTCAGCGACCAGATCCACAGCGTTTTTTACGGTCACGGCGACTACCGGGCGAATCTCTTCCGAGGCCGCGCCGGCACCGCGGTGTTTTTCATCATCGCCGCGATCGCGGTTTTCTTCGCCGCGCGTGACGCCCTCGGCGAGAGCGGAGCGCTCGCGGCGACCTTTCTCTTCACGATGGAGCCGGTGGTCCTCGGCTACTCCGCGCTGACGACGCACGATGGCCCGGCCGTGGCTGGTATCGCGGTCGCGCTGCTTGCGTTCGGCCGCTGGCTGCGCAATCCCGATCTGAAACACGCGCTCATCTTCGGCGCCGCATTCGGTTTCAGCATCCACTGCAAGTTCACCAGCATCATCTACGTGCCGGTGACGTGCATCGCCATTGCGATCGTCCGCCTGCTGCGCGATCCCGACTTTCGCAAACGCTTCGCCCGCGCCCTCGGCACGATGATTCCGGCGGCATTCGTGACGCTCTTCGTGGTCTGGGCCGGCTACGCGTTCACCGTGCACACGTTCGCGGAGTTGCAGCCGTGGATGGATTCGTACCCGCCGCGGCTCCAGCACTTGCTCGCGCACATCAACCCGTCGACGCCGCTGCCCGCGCCGGCGTTTTTCGTCGGCATCAGCGCCATCCGCAAAATCGACAAAGAGGGAATGGAGTCCTTCCTCTGCGGACAGAAAAGCACGACCGGCTGGCGGTGGTATTTCCCGTTCGCCGTTGCGCTGAAGACGACGATTGCCGCGCTGCTGCTCTTCGTCGCCGGACTCTGGTTCGCGCTGCGCGACCGCGAGCTGCGCGGCGTCTTCGCGGAGTGGAGCCTGGCCGCACTCGCGATCATGGCCGTTGCGATGCCGACCACCCTCGACCTCGGCGTCCGCTACATCCTGCCGTTCTACGTCCCCTTCGCGATCGCGTGCGCGGCGACGGTCGTTGCGATGCTGCACATCAACCGAATGATGCGATTCGTCGCGGCCGGCCTGCTCGTCTGCCACTTCGGCGCCTCGGCGTTCGCGCATCCCGACTACTTCCCGTACTTCAACGCCTTCGCCGGCCGCGATCCGTCGCGCTACCTCATCGACAGCAACGTCGACTGGGGCCAGGACATCCTTCGCCTTCGCAGCGTGATCCGCCGCGAGCACATCCCATCGATCGGAATCATGATGATGGGCCCGGCCGACTACGCCGCGCTCGGCTTTCCTCCATTTCACTACCCGAACCCATGGGCGCGATCGCACGGCTGGCTCGCCGTCAGCGATCACGCCTATCAGATGGGAAAAATTCAGGGCGCCTGGTGGTGGGTGCCGGAGAATTACCGGAGGGTGGGGAAGTCGATCCGGCTGTACTACGTGCCGTGACTTGTCATCCTGAACCGCCGGAGCCGGGAGTCGCGCAGCGATGGAACGGCGGAGGACGGTGAAGGATCTCAAGTTACGCCAACTGCGTCGGAACTCGTGTAGAAAAGTACGCGGGCTTCGGCTGGGGCCACGCACGTTTTACGCGGGCTTCGGCTGCTACTGCGCATCTTGAGTTCCTTCGCCGTCCTCCGCCGTTCCGTCGCTGCGCGACTCCCGGCTTCGGCGGCTCTGGATGACAAATCGCCGCTGGCGAAGCACACCGAAGGAGGTCAATTCACCGCCACCGCTTCCGGCTCCAGCGACAACTCCACCTTCCCATCCGCGTTCACGTTCACGAACACGATGTCGCCCGGCTTGAACGTTCCTTCGAGCAGCTTCATCGCCAGCGGATCGATGATCAGCTTCTGCAACGCGCGCTTGAGCGGGCGGGCGCCGAACGCGGGGTCGTAGCCTTCCTTCGCCAACTGCTCCTTGGCGTGATCGCTGATCTCGATCGACAGACCGCGGTCGCCGATCAGCTTCGCCAGTTTGCGGAGCTGGATCTCGATGATCCGCTTGATGTGCTGCATGTCGAGCGCGTGGAAGATGATCACGTCGTCGATGCGGTTGAGGAACTCGGGGCGGAAATGCTTGTGCAGCTCCTCCTCGACCTTGCGTTCCATCTCCGCTTCCTGCTGCGGCGTCTGCATCGACTTCTGATAGTCGAAGATGTACTGCGCGCCGACGTTCGACGTCATGATGATGACCGTGTTTTTGAAGTTGACTTCGCGTCCTTTCGAATCGGTCAGCCGTCCGTCATCGAGGATCTGCAGCATCACGTTGAACACCTCGGGATGCGCTTTCTCGATCTCGTCGAAGAGCACGACCGCGTACGGCCGGCGGCGGATTGCTTCCGTGAGCTGCCCGCCTTCCTCGTAGCCTACATAGCCCGGAGGCGCGCCGATCAGACGCGCGACGGCGTGGCGCTCCATGTACTCCGACATGTCGATTCGCACCATGGCGTTCTCGTCATCGAACAGAAACTCCGCCAGCGCGCGGGCCAGCTCCGTCTTGCCGACGCCGGTCGGACCCATGAAGATGAACGAGCCGACGGGGCGGTTCGGATCCTTGAGTCCCGCGCGCGAACGGCGCACGGCGCTCGAGACGGCAGCGACCGCCTCTTCCTGACCGACCACGCGCTTGCGGAGGTTGTCCTCCATCTTCACGAGCTTCTGGATTTCGGACTCCATCATTCGCGTCACCGGCACGCCGGTCCATTTCGACACGATCTCGGCGATGTCTTCGTCGGTGACTTCCTCGCGCAGCAACGCGCCGCCCTTCTGCATCTGGCCGAGCTTTGCCGAGAGCGCTTCGAGCTGCTGGTTGATCTGCGGAAGCGCGCCATAACGCAGCTCCGCCGCCTTGTTCAGGTCGCCCTGACGTTCCGCGGCATTCGCAGCTTCGCGCGTCTCTTCGAGCTTCTTCTTCAGCTCATTGATCTGCGTGATCACGCCCTTCTCGTTTTCCCACTGCGTGCGAAGAGTGCTGATCTTTTCCTGCAGCTCGCTGATCTCGCTCTCGATTTCGCCGAGGCGATGTTTCGAGACGGGGTTGTCCTCGCGGGAGAGAGCCTGCTTCTCGATCTGGAGCTGCGTCATGCGGCGCGTCAGCTCGTCGATCTCCTGCGGCATCGACGTCAGTTCAATGCGCAGCTTCGACGCGGCTTCGTCGATCAGATCGATCGCTTTGTCGGGAAGGAAACGGTCGGTGATGTAGCGATGCGACAGCGTGGCCGCGGCGACGATGGCCGAGTCCTGGATCTTCACGCCGTGGTGAACTTCGTAGCGCTCCTTGAGGCCGCGCAGAATCGCGATCGTGTCCTCGACGGTCGGCTCGCCGACGAACACCGGCTGGAAGCGGCGCTCCAGCGCGGCGTCCTTCTCGATGTGTTTCTGATACTCATTCAGCGTCGTTGCGCCAATTGCGCGCAGCTCGCCGCGGGCCAGCGCCGGCTTGAGCATGTTCGAGGCGTCCATCGCCCCTTCCGCGGCGCCGGCGCCGATGAGCGTGTGCAGCTCGTCGATGAAGAGGATGACGTCGCCTTCGCTCTCCTCGACTTCCTTGATGACTGCCTTCAGACGATCTTCGAACTCGCCACGGTACTTCGCGCCGGCGATCATCGCGCCGAGGTCGAGCGCGACCACGCGCTTGTTCTTGAGGCCCTCGGGGACATCCCCCTCCATGATGCGGCGGGCCAGACCTTCGACGATGGCAGTCTTGCCGACGCCCGGCTCGCCGATGAGCACCGGATTGTTTTTCGTGCGGCGCGAGAGCACCTGAATCACGCGACGGATTTCTTCATCGCGTCCGATGACCGGATCGAGCTTGCCGCGGCGAGCCAGTTGCGTCAGGTCGCGCGCGTAGCGCTCCAGCGCCTGGTACTTCGCCTCGGGATTCTGATCGGTGACGCGCTGTGTCCCGCGCACCGACTGCAGCGCCTTGAGCAGCGCGTCCGGAACGGCTCCGTGCCGCGCCAGGATCTTCGCCGCGGTCGACTCCTTCGTCTGCGCGATCGCGAGCAGAAAGTGCTCGGTCGACACGTACTCGTCGTTGAACTGTGTGGCCGCATTGAACGCGGCGTCGAAAACTTTTCGCAGTGTTGAACCGGTCATCGGCTCGGCCGAGGCGCCGCCAACGCGGGAAAACTTCGCGACCTCGGCCGCGACTTCCGCCTCGATCTGGCCGGGCTGCAGGCCGAGCTTGGTCAGGATCGGAACGACGATCCCGCCCTCCTGCCGAAGCAGCGCGATGAGGAGGTGTTCGGGTGTGAACTCGGGGTTCCCCGCGCCGCGGGCCAGGTTCTGCGCCTCGGAGACTGCCTCCTGTGCTTTGACTGTAAGCTTATTGAAATTCATATGTTTACCTCATATATGAGTCAAATAGACTCACATCGTAACGGGCGAGCAAGGTCGCTCATTCCGAGTGTGCAAGAAGAGCGCGCGAAGCGAATTCAATCGTGATGCAGCGGTTCGGGCGGGTGCCTGACCGGCAGCGCGTTCTTCTTCAGATCATTCACGGCCACGATGCCGCGCTTGAGCAACCAGCCGAAGAGGCCGAGGCCGAATATCAATCGCGCGACGTTCGCCGCATTGATGTTGTCTTCGCTGATGATCAGGAGTGCGAGCTCGCCGAACGCAAGCAGCGAGGCCAGGACCATGGCTACGACGGAGCGGCCCACGCCAGAAAACCGAGCAGGGTGAGAACGAATCCGGCGGCGCCAATCAGATAGATGCCGCCGTCCGCTCGGCCGTTGAAAATCACAGCCATCGCGTAGGCGATCTGGCAAGCGCCAATGACCCAGATGAACCAGAGCGTGTACCAGAGGATTTTGCGCGGATCGCCCTCCGACCCCGGAAGCGGATGCCCGTTGCGGGTGATGTACAGCATCGGGATGCCGGTCGGTCCGTACTCGATCCACACACACAGCACGCTGTGGTCGTGCAGCGTGTACTCGACGCGGTTCAAAAGCGCCGCCCGGTCGGGGTTTCCGATCTGAACGCCGTCGAGCCGCAACACGATCTCGCTCCAGGTCCGCGTGCGGGTCACGACCAACCGTTTCGGCCCGTGCGGCTCGATCGGATAGCGCGTCGTGAAGAGCACGCCGAAAAGTATAGGGCGCCAAGTTGCCGGGGCCATTGCCTGGACCTAGATTGACGCGGCCAGGGGAGGAACTCATGACTCGTCATCTCGTCCTTCTGCTTTCGATCGTGGTTGTGCTGTCTTGCGCGAAGAAGGAGGCCACGACAACGACTCAGGCCGCCGCTCCTGCTCCTGAATCAACGACGACCGCGGCGACGCCAACGACTTCGTCGCCCGTCGCTCCGGGCTCCACGTCAGCCGCACCTCCCGCTGCGGCGACGACCTCTTCCGGCATCGCCTCCGCGGACGGCGAAAGACCAGGAACGCGCGTGGACGTCATGGAGCTGAAGCGCGGCAGCGGCGGCACGGTCACGCTGAAGATGGCCTTCGTCAACGACTCCGACAAAGCGATCGGCTTCGGCTACAACTTCGCCGATCCTGATCACCAGATTCGCGATCACGGCAGCATCGGCGCGGTGCAACTCGTCGATCCCGTCGGCAAGAAAAAGTACTTCGTGGCCCGCGACTCCGGCGGCAAGTGCGTCTGCAGCACCGATATCCCAGACGTCGCTCCGCATTCGCATCTTTCGCTGTGGGCGAAGTTCCCCGCGCCGCCGGATGACGTGCAGAAGATCTCGATCGTCATCCCGCACTTTCAGCCGCTCGACGACGTCGCCATCAGTCACTGATGATGAACGCGAAACTGCTCGCGCTCCTGTTGATCCTCACGGCGCTCGCCGCCAACGCCGGCGACCGGAAGCCGGTCGATAACGATCCCGGACCGCCATACCAGTTCACGATCGTCGATCTCGTCTATCGCATCGAGAGCATCGGCGGTGTGGTTCAGGACCTCGAGGTGAAAGAGACAGCGACGGAGGTTCGAGTCGATATGGCGGCGGACGTGTTGTTCGATTTCGATAAGGCCGATCTCCTTCCGAAAGCGGATGAAACGCTGCAAAAAGCCGCTGATTTCATCCGCGATCGCGCTAAAGGCGGCGCCGTTCGCATTGAAGGCCACACCGACGCCAAGGGCAACGCCGCGTACAACCAGAAGCTGTCGGAACGGCGCGCGGCGTCGGTGAAGAATTGGTTCGTCGCGCACGGACTGAACAACATGAAGTTTTCCACGGAAGGATTCGGCGCGAAGAAGCCGGTCGCGCCGAATACGAAGGCGGACGGCTCCGACGATCCGGACGGACGGCAGAAGAACCGCCGCGTCGAGCTGGTGATCAGGAAGTAGAAGCCGGATCGTTGGGTGGTTCACTGCTCCGCTGCTTCCACTCGTTCGCGCGTTTCCGTCGCATGAGCCAGAGCCGGACGATCATCGTCATCAGCACGCCGAGGAGGATGAGGATGGCGATCGCTGCGGCTAAGACGATGTTCTTCTCCATCTTTGTCCGGTGCGGCAGCGCGTTCAGACCGGCGATCAGGAAGTAGGTGAAGCCGACCGCCGAGGCGACGGAGAGACGACGGACGCTGTGCTCCGTTTCGAAAATCTCGAACTCGTTCAACCCCAGCTCTTCGCGCTTCTTCCATGCGTGGCGGTACAGCAGCGAGAAGACCACCATCACGCCGGCGAAGCCAGCGCCGAAGATCGCAAAGATCAGCGGCTTGTGCTCCGGCAGCACCACCATCTCGATCCCGTGCGCGGTGGCGATGGTCTGCTTCATCCGCGGATCGGTGAGCATCACGTTGAAGAGGAACTTCAACGGATAGACGAAGAACAGCACCATAAACAGCAGCACGAGATTCAGGATCACGGTGACGCGATCTTCCAGTCCGTAGCGGCGGAAGAACGTGAACTGCGAGTACCAGAGCCCGGCCAGCATCAGGAAGGTGACGACGAACGCGCCGAAGCCGCGCATCGTGGCCAGCAACTCGCCCGACGTCCGCGGCACTTCGAGCGACACGATCAGCAGCGTGACCGCGAAGCCGAAAACGGCATCGCTGAACCCTTCTACGCGCGTGATCTCGTGGCTCCGCCAGCGAAAGCCGTCGACGGGATCGTGGTGCATCAGTTTGTCGCGAAGCATGGGGTTGGGATTGTAGACGGGTGCACTAGCGGTTGGCGTAGACTGAGGTGCGTATGAGCAAGGTTTTGAAAGCGGAATACGACGATACGACCAATAGCCTGCATCTGCTGGAGCCACTCGACGGGATTGCTGACCACGAATTGGTTTCCGTGATCATCGATGAGGCGAAGCCGAAGAGGCCGTGGAGCGATCTCGAAAACTGTCTGACGGGGGAGAACGCCGAGAGCTTTGGCCGGGCAATCGATGAAGCCTTCCCGATTGAACCGGTTCGCCGGTGATCCAGCGACTCGCGCTAGACACGAGCGCAGCCGTCGATCACCTGCGTAAAGATCGGCAATCTCCGCCTCAAGTCGCTACAGCTGGGAAGGTTGTCATCCCCCTTACCGTCATCGGCGAGCTTTTCTACGGTGCCTCGTGCAGTGCTCTGCCCTCTGAAAGCCATGCATTCGTCGAAGGCTTCATCGCGCGCTGCCAGCTTCTGCTTCCCGACGTGCAGACTGCGCGCATTTACGGTGACATTCGCGCCTCTGTGCTACGGGAGACGGCCAATGTCGGTGCTTCGAAGATTAATGATCTCTGGATCGCAGCTCTGTGCATTCAACACAACCTGCCGCTACTCACCAATGACGCCGGTTTCGATCGCATACCCGGGCTTACCGTCCTCCATTGGTGAGCAGCCATCAGATAAACTTCCCCGTCCCGGAGAACCGCATGAGCGCGACCGCGCAGACGATTGAACGCATCTCCCCCGAAACGAACCTCTTCGAATCGATCCTCGAACTGATCCGGCGCACGTCCACAATCCTGCCGGACGACGTCGTCCGCGCGGTTACCGGCGCGCGCAAGAATGAGGTCGAAGGTTCGAATGCCGACGTCGCGCTCAACGTCATCGGTTGCAACATCGGACTGGCGCGCGACAGCTCGCTGCCGCTTTGCCAGGACACCGGGACGATTCTCTTCTACGTCCACGCGCCGGCCGGATACGACCAGCTCGCGTTCGAGGAAGTTGCGACCGAGGCCGTGAGGACGGCCACGAAGAAAGGGTATCTGCGGCAGAACAGCGTCGACAGCATCACCGGCAAGAACACCGGCGACAACACCGGCCCCGGTTCGCCTGTCTTTCATTTTCATCAGTGGCGCGAGCCGCATGTCGAAGTGAAGCTGATCCTGAAAGGTGGCGGCTGCGAGAACATGAACGCGCAGTACTCACTCCCGCACCCCGACCTCGGCGGACGCGATCTCAAAGGCGTCGAGAACGCGATTCTCGACTGCGTCCTCCAGGCCCAGGGTCAGGGTTGCGGCCCCGGCATCCTCGGCGTCTGTATCGGCGGCGACCGCGGCACTGGCTACGGCTTCGCGAAGGAACAGCTCCTGCGCATGCTCGACGACACCAACGACGATCCTGTACTCGCCGAGTTGGAATCGCGTGTAGTCGAGAAGGCGAATCAGTCCGGCATCGGACCGATGGGCTTCGGCGGGAAGACGACGCTGTTGGCCTGCAAGATCGGCAAACTCAATCGCCTTCCGGCATCGTTCTTCGTGTCGATCGCGTACATGTGCTGGGCGTATCGCCGCCGCGGCGCGGAACTGAATCTGAACGGCGAAGTTTCCAACTGGCTCTATTGATCGTCTAAGGATGCATGAAACGGTTGGCGCCGTTCGTGTTCACTCTGCTCGTAGCTTCGTGCGACGCGTTGATGCAACGCGAGATGGCATCGCTGAAACCGCCGAAACGACCGGACGCCGTTCGCGCACTTCTCACACCGATCTCGTTGACGCAACTCGTTTCGCCCGCACCGCCGCCCCCGCCGCCGCCATCCGGCTTCTTTCCGTGAATGCTCATCGTCACGCCGGTCAGTTCGACCGACGGTGCCAGAGCCGCTTGCATGTCGTGTCATCCCGACGGAATACCAAACGCGATAGCATCGAAACATGGCTCAGGTAATGCTCACCACTCCCATTGATGAAGCCACTATCCGATCGCTGCACGTCGGTGATTCCGTCGCCATCACCGGCCGGCTTTACACCGGACGCGATGCTGTCCATCACCGCATCCACACGGGCACTCCGCCGCCGGTCGATCTCAAAGGCCAGATCATTTATCACTGCGGTCCGGTGATGGTGAAAGAGGGCGATCAGTGGGTTTGCAAAGCGGCCGGACCGACCACGTCGTCGCGCGAAGAGCCGTACCAGTGGGAAGTCATGCGCGACTACGGGATTCGCGGCGTGATCGGCAAGGGCGGGATGGGGGAGAAGACGTTGGCGGCGTGCAAGGAGTACGGCGCGGTTTACATGCACGCCATCGGCGGCGCCGCGCAGGTTTGTGCCGCGTCGATCAAGCGCGTCGACGGCGTCGACTGGATGGACCTCGGGTCCCCCGAGGCCATCTGGCATCTGTGGGTGGAAGACTTCATGGCCATCGTGACGATGGATGCGCACGGCCAGTCGCTGCACAAGAGTGTTTTCGAGGAATCGAAAGCGCGGTTGGATGCCATGAAGGCGTAGGTTGTGGGGAGTCGGGTGTCGGGCGTCGCAGATCGCGGCCACGCAAGTCTGATTCTTGCTTACACTCGTTCTCCGACACCCGACACCCGACACCCGAAAATGAGAACCGAACGCGACACCCTCGGCGAAGTCCGCGTCCCCGATGACGCGCTGTACGGCGCGCAGACGCAGCGCGCGGTCGAGAATTATCCGATCAGCGGACTGCGCGAGCATCCGGTCTTCATCCGTTCGTTCGTCCTGCTGAAGAAAGCGGCGGCGTTGGCGAATCGCGAGCTCGATGCGCTCGATGCCGGGATCGCCGATTCGATCGTCGCGGCGTGCGATGAGTTGCTCGACAACGCCGACAAGTATCGGCCGCAGTTCGTCGTCGACGTCTTTCAGGCCGGCGCCGGAACGTCATTCAACATGAACGTGAACGAGGTCATCGCCAACCTCGCCAATCCGGAACGCGGCACGTACAAGCCGGTCCATCCCAATGATCACGTCAACATGGCGCAGTCGACGAACGATGTGTTTCCAACTGCCATCCGCATCGCCACGCTGCTGTTGTTGAACGAACTGTTGCCACAACTCGACGCGCTCGTGAACGCCTTCGATGACCGCGGCAACGCCTTCGCGGATGTCATCAAGTCGGGCCGCACGCACCTGCAGGACGCCGTGCCGTTGACGCTCGGCCAGGAGTTTCGCGCGTACGCCGCCGCCACCCGCCGCGCCACCCGCCTCCTCCGTGCCGCCGCCGACGAGCTTCGCGACCTCGGCATCGGCGGCACGGCGGTTGGAACGGGGATGAACGCGCCGCGCGGCTATCGTCACGTCGTCGTGCGGCGACTGAACGAGCTGACGAATCTCGATCTCACTGCTGCTTCCGATCTTCGCGAATCGATGCAGTCGCAGCTTCCGGTCGCCGCCGTTTCCAGCGCGCTGCGCAATCTCGCCATCGAATTGACGCGGATCACGAACGACCTGCGCCTGCTCGCCTCGGGACCGCAAACCGGCCTCGCCGAGATCATCCTGCCGTCCGTGCAGCCCGGGTCGTCGATCATGCCCGGCAAAGTCAATCCGTCGATGCTGGAGTGCATGAACCAGGTCTGTTTCCACATCATCGGATCCGCGACGACGATCGATTACGCGGTGCAGGCGGGCCAGCTCGAGCTCAACGTGATGATGCCGCTGATGGCATTCGAGATCCTCTTCTCGATCGAGATCCTGAAGAACTACCTCCCGGTCTTCATCGCGAAATGCATCGCCGGAATCGAAGCGGACCGCGCGCAGTGCGAGGCCTACTACATCAGCTCTCCGTCTCTGGCCACGGCGCTCAATCCGATCATCGGCTACGCGAAAGCCGCCGAGATCGCGAAAGAGTCGGCCAAGAGCGGAACGCCAATTCCGAACCTTTTGCGCGAAAAGAAGTTGCTGAGCGACGCTGAGATCGCGCGCATCTTCACCCCCGAGTTTCTCGCCGGTCAGGCCGATTGACGGCTACAATTCGTCCGCCGTCCAGCCAAATTCAATGCGCCTCTTCATCGCCATCTCCTTCCCGGAGCAGGAGCTCCGCGCGATCAGCGACCGCATTGCCATGGTGAAATCGCGCTTGCCTCCCGCAGCGTGGGTGCGTCCCGAGACGCAGCACCTCACCTTCGCATTTCTCGACGAGCAACCGGAGTCGCTCCTGCCAACCCTCGCCACGTGCGTCGAAGAAAGCCTGGCCAGCGTTCCGCGCTTCGAAGGACAGCTGCGCGGCAGCGGATTTTTTCCGAATGCGCGTCACGCGCGGGTGGCGTGGGTTGGCGCCGGACCGGAGGAGAAGTTCACCGCGGTCGCAAATGCCGTGCGCAGCGGCGTCAAAGCGGCGGGGGTTACGCTCGATGGTGGCGACTTTCGCGCGCACCTCACGCTCTTCCGCATCCGCGATCGATGGCCGCCGGCGTGTATCGAGATCTTCAACGGCGCGTTGCGCGACTTCAAATCGGATCCGATCCTGATCGATTCGGTGACGCTCTTCTCCAGCCAGTTGAACCCGAAAGGCGCGATCCACACGCCGCTGCGCACATTCGCGCTCGCCTAGCGCGCCGCGCGGCTCTTGGCTACGGACTTCCCGCGCAACTGGCCGCACGCCGCGGCGATGTCGCGTCCTTTCGAGCGCCGCACCGTCACCTGGACTCCGTTGCGGACCAGCGTGTCGACGAAGCGGTCGATCGACCCTTCCTTCGGGCGCTTCATCCAGGCGGGAAGGTTCGGGTCCTCGTTGAACGGAATCGCGTTCACCTTCGCGCGCAGGCCGTGGATCAGTTTCGCCAGCGCCAGCGCGTCGGAATGAGAATCGTTGTAGCCGGCCAGCAGAACGTACTCGATCGTGATCTCGCGCCCTTTTTCGGACGGATACTTTTTGAGCGAAGCGATCAACTCTTCGAGCGGATACTTCTTCGTGATCGGCATGATCTCTTCGCGGCGCCGCCGATCGGGTGCGTTGATCGACACCGCCAGGTTCGGACGACGCGGCAGTTTTGCCAGCTCTTCGATGCCGGGAATGATGCCCGAGGTCGACACCGTGATCCGTTTCGGCGCGATGCTGCGGTAGAGCACATCGAGCGTCGTGACCATGTTGTCGAAATTGAGCAGCGGCTCGCCCATGCCCATGAACACGACGTTCATCGACTCCATCGGCACGCTGTGCTCGTGCTGGATGGTGAAGAACTGGCCGAGCATTTCGCCGGGCGACAGGTTGCGCCCCGCACCGAAAAAGCCGGTAACGCAGAACGTGCAGCCGACCGCGCATCCCGCTTGTGACGACAAGCAGATGCTAGTGCGGTCGCCGATCGGCATGTACACCGCCTCGATGCGATTGCCGTCGCGCAGCGTGAAAAGATACTTCTGACTGCCATCCGCTGCCGGCGTCGTCCGCTCGACAACCTCCGGAAACGCGATCGTGTAGTGCTCCGCCAGCGCGCTGCGAAGTTCCTTCGGGATGTTCGTCATCGCATCGAAGTCATCGATGCCGCGGACGTACATCCACTCCTCGATCTGCTTCACGCGGAACGGTGGCGAGACGATCGTGCCGAGCGTCTGCTCGAGACGCGGCGGCGCGAGATCGTAAAGATTGGTGGGACTACTCGTCGTCACTGGTGGCCGCGAGCGGCTCCACTCGACGTGCGCCTCTCACCTTTCGGGTCGGATCGATGCCCATGGCGCGCAGCATGGCGAGGTCGTTCACATCGATGCGGAATTGCACCTCGCGGTCGCTCTTCACGAGCATGCCAGCGGCCGGATCGGGCGCCGGCGTTTCGTCGTCCTCGCCGAGGCGGTTCAGACCGATGGTGGCATCGAGAACGACGTAGAGGTTGTAGCCCTCGTCGCGGATGCGTTGAATGTGTTCGTTGACGTCGTCTGAGCTCGAGATCGAATCGTTGATCGCCGTCCCGAGCTGTTGCAGGAGCTGCTTGATTTTGTCGTCCAAGGGTTCGTTCCTGGCCCCGCGGCAAGCGGATTATCGGCCCGAGGCAGTGTAGTACGCCCCGGGAGAACGTCAATATTCCGAAGCGGCGCGGCGAGGCGTATCCTATTCGCCCTTCTGCGCCGCATCCGGCTGCAAACCGGCAGCCACCGACTCCCACAGTTCCGACCAATAGGCGAGGTACTTCCAGCGCCCCCACTTCGCGTAGCGCCGCAGCATCGTGCGATCGGAAACCGCGCGTCCGCCGTGGTAGCGCTCGCGAACGAAACGCCGGAACTCGGTGTCGACGGCGATGAAGTCGTGCCGCCCGTCCATGGCCAACAGATGCGCGGCGCCGTACGGCCCGATCCCCGGCAGCTCCCGATAGCTCTTGAACAACTCCTCGGTACTCTGCGACGGATCGCTGAGCGCATTCATGTCGATCGATCCGTCCGCGATGCCGCTCGCCAACGCATGAATCGTTTTCGCGCGATACCCGAGGCGGCAATCCTCCTGGAGTTCGTCCGCGGAGAATCGCGCGACGTCTTCCGGAGTCGGGAAGGTCCTCGCGGATTTCGTCTTCCGTCCGCACTTCTCGACGAGCAGCTCCGTCATCCGGACCGTCTGACGCCACATGGTGTTGGTCGTGGTGATGATCTTCACGACGTCTTCGAAGAGCGTCGCGCCGCAGAGCAGACGGCCGAATCCCGACGATTCCACCCACGCATGCGCCGGCGAGCTGCGCGAGAGTGTGACGAACTCGCCGGTGTCGACGCCGAGCTGGAACATGCGTCCGAGCTTGCGCCGAAGTTCGTCGCTCTCGTCTGAGCCCTCGATTCGCAGGAACGCACCATCGAACGAGATCCGAAGATCGACCGCCTTCCCGCCGAGGATCTCGGGACGATGCAGCGTCTGTTCGTCCTGCTCCCACCGGAACGGCGCGAGCCGATACCAGCCGTGCGAGACGACCGTGGCTGCGAAGTTGAAGTAGGGAGGAACAGGAATGGAGGCGACGGCCGGGATCGAACCGGCGAATGGAGGTTTTGCAGACCTCTGCCTTACCACTTGGCTACGTCGCCCTCTCAGAAGATTGGCGAGTCTAGTGAACCCACCCCGAAGCGTCAATATTCAGCGTTGACACACTCGCCATGCATCGTCCACCATGCCCGCCCTCGCATCGAACACTGTGGTGTAGCTCAGTTGGTAGAGCGCCGGATTGTTAATCCGGTGGTCGTAGGTTCGAGTCCTACCGCCACAGCCAACTTAACAACTTCCGCGCGAAGCACTTAGCCGAACCCTCTTCATCCGCCTCTTCCACCGATTCAGCCCCCGGGGTCGCATCACCGGGATGGCGCCTTGGTCAGGTTCAAGACGCCAAACGGATCAGCAAGGAATTCGCATCGGTGAGCTTCGCGATCGGGGGTCTGCGGGAACGGCTTTGGAACTGGTCAGTCTTCGTTGAGTACCAATCGTCGCCTGCTCAGTCGCGCAGTACAACACTCAGAAGCGAATTGTTCACCCTGAGGCCGCCGCCGTCGTAATCGATGAATCCCATCTTCCGAAACTTATTCATGAAGTGGTTGATACGCGAGCGATTCGTGCCAACCATTTCGGCCAAGAGTTCTTGAGACACTTTCGGAAGGGTGAAGCGAGAGGCCTCGGGGTCGCCGTATTTTGCGAGCAACAGGAGCGTGCGGGCGAGACGCTTCTCGGTGTGGTTGAGCATCTGATCCAGCAGGTCTTCTTCGATGCGTATATTTCGCTTCAACATGTGGGCGAGGAATGCGTCCGTAAACGCCGGCCTCGAGTGCAGCTGCCGCACCATTTCCTCCCTCTCGACGAATGTGACATTGCACGCTGTGACCGCCGTAGCTGTTACCATCCGCCGAGGCTGGCCCGCAAGGCAGGCCTCGCCGAAGAATGCACCGCGCTCAATTACGGCGACTATGCGTTGCGCCCCCGCGCGCGACAAGAACGACAGCCGCACGGTACCGTCCTGCAGATATAGGACGCTCGCGGCGGGCTCACCCTGCGAGAAGATCCTGGCCCCTTCCGCGTACTCGACGCTGCGCGTTCGCACGCCGGCCCACTCGATTACAGGGGACGGTTGTGATGCAGAGGAACGTCGTCGTGGCGAAAGGCTTTTCGATTTGCTCATCTGACGTGTCCGCCTGCGCGGAATAGGAACGTTTGGTAAGACAGGCGATCTTGCCCTTAGTGCGGAAGCCTAAACGGCTGGTTGAGGTCTGACGCGGCCAAACGATTCATGCCATCGTACCCGTCAAGTTATTGAAAAGGCTGGTGTTGCCGTGGTTCAGATCTATTGGGTTCCCATGGCGACACCTCGTGCGAAGTATCACTATAGGCGGAATACGCCGTCAGCGTAGGCTATCTGATTCGCGGCATGATGCGAACGGGAAACTGCTGAACTTTGTCAAAATCGAGGGATTCTGTTCCGAGTGCTCGAGTCGCTTTAAAATAGCAAGAGCTGTAGTGCTCGGCGTCATCAGGTGAACACGTTTAGCACGAAGCCAGCGGGAGCGCCGGTAGCGCGGAAGGCGTGAAGTTTTGGCGGCGAGTTAACGCGAATAAACATCGCGCATACGGAATGGGCTCCCCGAGCTGCAACGAGAAAGAGTGAGCTGTCGCCGCCAGTGTAACGGTGAGGTTCGAAATCGCGATCTTGCGGAGAGAACAGGAGATGCGCCGATGTCCACCCTGACTGACTATAAGAATCGTGTGACGGCTAAGGGAGCCGTTACGGAGTGGCTGACGAGTGACTCAGCTAACTGGCGGTCACTGTCCATACTTGTGACGGAGAGGGAATACCATGCCGACGTGGAGCTGGCGCTCCCAGCTTTCCCCAATCCGTCAATTACACTGTCACTTAACAGCGGCTTTCGCATGGAGCACTTCTCTGAAGCGCGATGGCGCAAGATAAAGTACACCAGAGGGACTGGGGTGCTCACTCCCGCTGGGCATGCGCGTCTTATCCGCCCCGCCTTTCGTACTCCGAGGTCTTTCAAGCTGCTGCATGTGGTATTGCCCCAGGACACGGTTGACTTCGTTGCAAATGAAGTGCGGAAGCCTGTAACACGCGTGAGGAGTTCCCTCGTCGATTTTCCGTTCTTTGATAACCCCGTCATCACTAGCCTCAGTTTCTCCGCAGTATCCGCGCTCCGAGGCGGAGCGCCAGATTTTTTCGCCCAGGCTGCTGCGCAATGGATTGCACTCCATCTTTTGCTTGGCCCATCCAGAGGTTTCGAGTGGCACCAGTCGCTCGCAAGAGAGCACATATCTGATCACCGCCTGGTGCGGGTTCTTGAGTACATCGAGGCGCACCTGTCTGACCGTTTGGATCTTCGCGTCCTTTCCAGGGAGGCGGGTATCAGTCCATTTCATTTCGCGGCTTTATTCACCAAAGCTGTGGGAGCCACGCCTCATCGGCACGTGCAGCATCTTCGCCTGGAGGCGGCTAAAGCGATGCTTCGCGATACAGATAAAAGTACTCTGGACATTGCGCTGACCTGCGGGTTCGCCAACGCATCTCATCTCGCCGCCGCCTTCCGTCGGCAATTCTCGCAAAGCCCGACCGAATACAGATCGTCTCGCCGCGGCTTCCGCCTCAGCCCCGACACACTTGGAGACAATGACTCGTAGTGATCCGATGGCCAAGGGCTTCGTGGAAGTAAACGGAATTGTATCTGATTAGCGGGGTCGACGCCCGCGCACGCCCATCCGTGATCGCGATTGCCGGACGTTCGTCTTGTGCATATCTCGCAGTTCTGGCGTAACAGGCGCGTGGCCGACGGCGCGCAACCCCTCACGTCGGAGAACGAGTCAGTCCCTGAGATCGAGCAGGCGCGCGCCTGCTGCGAGAGCTTGAGCGGGCCAAGCGTGGGCGCAACCGTTCATCAGGCGAACCTGACCAAGTCCTTAAAGATCAGTTGACCCCAGCTATTTCCGCGCGCCTGCACAAGCAGTCCACCTTCCGAAAGCTCGCCAAGTTTGATCGGCGAGAAACCGAGATTTTCCGCAAGCTTACCAATCTCCTCTGCGGCACCGTCATCGTCGCTCGCCAGGAACACGACTCTCCTGCCACCATGTACGGCCGGATCCTGGTCAAGAACGGCAGCGACCAAATGGTTGAAGCCTTTGACCAGTCGTGCGCCAGCAAAGGCCTGCGCGACGAATTTGGAAGAAGGCTGTCCTCCCAGCTCCTCAGGGGGCACGCCGAAGGCATTGGTCACATCGACGATGGTCTTCCCCTGCCAGGAGGGCAGCGCCTTCGCAACATCCTGGTGCGACTCAAAACGGACCGCCAAAAAGACGACGTCCGCCTTGATCGCTTCCGCCAGTTTTTTGGGGATGATCGTGGGTCCGATCGCGGCCGCATCGGCTGCAAAGCTTTCCGGGTCGCGCGTGGTTGCCACGGACACTTCGATGCCCTTGCGGGCAAACGCCTTGGCAAGAGCGTGGCCGATCTTGCCGAAACCGATAATTGAATATTTCATAATGCCTCTCTGAGCTTGGGTTAGAACTAAGTTTGATAAGTGTGGTCCCACAACTGGCAGCGCTGGAGGCCAGCCACGGGACCGAGTCGGGGTCAGACCTGCGCCATGCCCCCATCGACGGCGAGATCTATACCGGTGATGTAAGAACTTTCATCGGAGGCGAGGAACGCGACTGCAGCCGCGATTTCCTCGGGCATGCCTCTGCGACCCATTGGGATCTGCGTGGCGAACTGTGCGACCGCCTGCTCGGCCTGTTCGGCGGTAAGGCCCGTCGTCGTCGCTAAGGCTGGAGTATCGATTGCTCCAGGGCTCATACAATTCACGCGGATCTTGCGGTCTTTCAGTTCCAGAGTCCAGCCGCGCGCGAAGTTGCGAACAGCAGCCTTACTCGCGGCGTAGGCGGTAAACCCTGGGAGCCCGAGCACGTTCGAGACCGAAGAGTTCAGGATAATCGAACCGCCGTCTTTGAAGAAGGGAAGGGCCTTCTGCACCGTAAAGAACAGCCCTTTCACGTTCACGTCGAAGGTCTGGTCGAAATGAGCCTCGGTAGCCACCGCGAGCGGTGCGATTGTCCCCGCGCCCGCGTTCGCGAAGAGAATGTCGATGTGACCATGTTTCTCTTTCACGACGGAATAGAGCCGGTCCAGATCCTCTAAGCGCGAGACGTCGCCCACGACCGTCGTAACGTTTCTCTTGATGAAGGCTGCGGCCTCCTTCAGCTCTTTCTCTCGTCGCCCAGTGATCACGACGTGCGCACCTTCTTCCACGAAGCGCTTGGCTGTGGCCAAGCCAATCCCACTGCTTCCGCCCGTGACGACTGCAATCTTGCCTTCTAGTGATTTCATGATCTTTTGTCTTTCTATTGTGTTGTTTGACTTACAACCTAATAAGAGCGGTCCCGCGACTAACCGGGCTGGAGGGCCCACCGCCGGACCGCACCGGGATCAGAGTTGCGCCAGGCCGCCGTCGACGGCCACCTCGCTGCCGGTCATGAAGCTGCTGTCATCCGACGCAAGAAAGGCAGCCGCCGCCCCGACCTCCGCTGGATCGCCCATGCGCTGGAACGCAGTCATCGAGCCGTAGGCCGACAGGCCCTCCTGGCCGAGCGCTTCCTTCGCGAGTTCGGTTGCCACCGCCCCGGGCGACAGCACGTTTACCCGGATGCCGGTGCCCTTCAGGTCCTCCGCCCAGGTTCGCGCGAGGTTGCGCACCGCCGCCTTGCTCGCGCTGTAGGCGGTGAACGCCGGGGCGCCCGTGGTGCCGGCGCTCGATCCGGTCAGGATGATCGAACCGCCCTTGCCCATCAGTGGCAGCGCCTTCTGGACCGTGAAGATCGTACCCTTCACATTGACGTCGAAGGTTTCATCAATGTGCTTGGCGGTGATCTCGCCGAGCCGAAGTTGGCTTCCCACCCCGGCATTGGCGAAGACGATGTCGAGGGTTCCGCGCTCTGCCTTCACCGCCGCATAGAGTCGGTCGAGGTCGGCCTCATCCGAGACGGAGCCCTTCACCGCACGGGCATTCGTGCCGAGCTCAGCCACAGCGGCGTCGAGGGCTTCCTGCCGGCGGCCGAAGATGAAGACGAAGGCGCCCTCCTCGATGAAGCGCTTTGCTGCGGCGCGGCCGATGCCGGTAGCGCCACCGGTGATCACAGCGGTCTTTCCATTCAGTCTGGTCATGTCGTGCATCCTTCGTTGGAGTTATACGGAAGAGTGAGCGCGCATCGTATGACCACGCCTTTTCACCGTGTTGACAGGTACATCCGTTCGCAGCCCGTTTGTCGACCGATTCCTCGGAAGCCAGTCCGCAGCGTAAGGCAGGCATCGACGCGAAGCTGTAACAAAGCGAACAGTCGTCCAGCCGACCTCAATCACGCCCGCGACTACACCTCCGAGTCAGAGCGACTGCCGATTGGAAGGCGCTCCGCTGGGGCTGTTGCTCGCGAGGGGGCTGTCGCCCGCACTCACGGAGACGGTCGTCGTCGCGACGACAGGTCAGGCGCACCGTCGAACTGAGGTGTCTGCTTTATTACAGCAAGTGAGATGGCCCGACCTTAGAGTGGAACGGCGGGCTATCGCTCTGAACGCAAAGACACATGAGCAAGGTCATACCCCGAGCGGCTGCTACTGGCCCGCACGTAACCCTACGAGACGGATCTACAGGAGAGAGCATGCCTATAACCCACTGGACCATCGACGCTTCGCACTCTGGAATTCACTTCGCGGTTCGCCACCTTGTCATCGCGAAGGTGCGGGGAACGTTCACGAGCTTCAACGGCACCCTAGAGCTCGACGAGGCCGATCTCACGAAGTCTAAGGTCGACGTCTCGATCGACGTCGGTAGCGTCAACACCTCCGAGGACAAACGCGACGCGCACCTGCGCTCGAGCGACTTCTTCGACGCCGAGAAGTTTCCGACCGCGACCTTCAAGAGCGGATCGATCACCAAGACCGGCGACGGGTACCTCGTGAAGGGCGACCTGAACGTTCACGGCGTCACCAAGGAAGTGGCGCTGCACGGGACCTTCGAGGGCAAGGGCAAGGACCCGTGGGGCGGCGAGCGCGTGGCGTTCCAGGCGAGGACCTCCATCAACCGGGAGGACTGGGGCATGAAGTTCAACATGCCGCTCGATGGCGGTGGAGTCGTCGTCGGGACGAAGATTGATCTTGAGTTCGAGGTTGAAGCCGTGCAGGCGAAGTAGCGAGCCCGGACCACTGCGCCCCGGGAGCCGTACATCGGACGCGTGGTCATCAACCAAAGGAATCTCATGACCAACAAGCTCGACTTCTCCAAGGAACTCGTCGGCCGTCGTGCGCTCGTCACGCATCTGCCCGGGCCCGGGCGCGGCACCGACCACGGCCCATTCCTGCGCGACCTGGTCGTGGCGCTGGCCGTGCGCCGTCACGCCATTTCCCCGAAGTACTTCTACGGCGCGGCGGGGTCGCACCTGTTCGACCGCATCTGCGCCGCCCACTTCAAGCAAGTTCTCCAAGGAGGAACTCTATGGCAGCAGAATCCTGGGCAGATATTTTGGTTATGCGGAATCCCGATGGCTCGCTTGATACGTTTCGTCCGGAAGAGACAGTTGCCCTGCTCGCCGATGAGCAGATCGATGCGATCCGGCCGTTCGCCGAAGAACTAGAGATACCCGCGAATCAATTGGTTTTCCGCGAAGGCCAGACCGAACTGGACTTCTTGGTTGTCCTTAGAGGCGGCATTGAATTTTCTGCAACCGACAGCCTCGGCAAGAAGAACATCCCTATCGTTCGTCTCCCAGAGCGTTCTTTCACGGGCGATCTGTCTTTTTTTTCGAATACTCCGCTTGTAGGCGACGGGCGTACAATTGGAGCGACCCGAATTCTCCGTGTCAGGCATTCTGACTTCCGCCGCTTGCTCACGGCGGAACCCGACTTGGCCGCCGTGATTCTACGCGCATTCGTCCTACGCCAAGGCTTTAAATTCCGCAATGGCGTCGGCGCAGTTGTCTTGATCGGGAAGGCCCGTGATCCCGATATCCTAAAGCTTCGGACTTTCCTGAGCCGCAGCGACTATCCCCACAACCTGATCGAGCCCGATGCGAAAGACGAAAGCGGAAAACCAAGATTCGAGTCCTTCGGAGTCGGCCTTGCGGATCTGCCGATTGCGGTCATTCAAGGTACGCGCGTCTTGAGAAAGCCGAGTGTGTTCGAGTTGGCCTCGGAACTCGGGTTCCTCGAGAAACTCCCCCCCGAGCACGTTTATGACCTGGCCATTGTTGGCTCCGGACCGGCAGGTCTCGCGGCGGCTGTGTATGGTGCCTCCGAAGGACTCGACACCATCGCGTTCGATACGTTCGTACCCGGCGGGCAAGCGGGAAGCAGCTCACGAATTGAGAACTATCTCGGGTTTCCCACTGGTCTCTCGGGTCAGGAGCTGGCATCCCGTGCGACGGCACAGGCGCTGATCTTCGGAGTCCGATTGGTTAGTCCTCGCCCCATCGATCGGATCACCAGAACGGAAGAGGACTTCTTTGAGCTGGCCCTTCGAGATGGGGCGACAGTCCTTGCGAAAGCCGTTGTTCTTGCGACAGGTGCAACGTACCGCAAGCTCGACATTCCGGAATACGATCGGTTTGTCGGGCGCGGTATCCACCATGCGGCCACGATCATAGAGGCGCAGCTTTGCGCTGGCCAGGACGTCGTCATTGTCGGCGGCGGAAATTCAGCGGGCCAGGCCGCACTCTACTTAAGCAGGACCGGTTCTCAGGTCCACCTGCTGGTTCGGCAGAGCGATCTCTCCTCCACCATGTCCAGTTATCTCGTCGAACGCCTTCTGGCTGCGCCGAACGTTCAAATCTATTTCGAAGCGGATTTGACGGCCCTTACGGGGCACGAGTTTCTCGAGAAAGTGGAATGGCGAAGCGCGGACGGGCGCTCCTGGGTCAAACCCATTCGAAATCTTTTTGTCATGATCGGGGCCGTTCCCAACACAGAATGGCTGAAGGACTGGATCCAATTGGATTCGAAAGGGTACATCGTCACCGATCCCATGTCTTTTCTTGAGACGTCGCAGGCGGGTGTGTTCGCCGTCGGAGATGTTAGAGCGGGATCTGCAAAACGCGTCGCCGCCGCGGTCGGCGAAGGCTCAGTCGTGATGCAATATGTGCATACCTATCTGGCGCGAGTCGGCTCAAAGGAACCAATGAGGAAGCCTGTATAACGGCCTGACTCAAATGCGTTCTTTATCGAGCAGTCTCTGCGGGCGGAGCGCTGCACAGCGCGTCGACCTTCTTGATGCTGCCTTCGCACCGCCCAGCGAGCCACCGAACTTCAGAACATCTGAATGCGCTCGAGGACGGTCGCATCGAACGCGCCGACGATGGCGCGCAGCAACTGCACCAGAGCGTCGTAATCGCCGCGGTCGATGACGCCTGAGGCGGTGTGCGCGTATCGCACCGGCAATCCGAGGTTCACCGCCGCGACGCCGTGGCCGGAGGTCTGAAGGCGCCCCGTCTTGTGCATACGCGGCGACGGACTCCAGTTGAAGCGGAATCCCGGAGTCGCGGGCGAGCGCGAGGATCCATTCGACCAGGTTGTTGTTGGGGATCATGCTTCCGTCGTAGACGAACAGCGACGGCCCGCGGCCGAGCGCGATGCGCGAGCGGCGCGGCGACCGCTCCTGCGGGAAGTCTCCGGCAATGCTCGCTTCGAGATTGATGACCACGTCGGGCCGGATGCTGTCGCCCAGCACGGCAGCGCCGCGCATTCCGACTTCCTCCTGAACCGTGCCCGTCACATACACGGCCGAGCGCTCGCCCGACGCCGGCAGTCGTAGTGCCTCGGTCAGTGCCGCCAAAGCAGCACGATTGTCGAAGGCCTTGGCCAGATAGCGGCGCGTGCCATTGGGCGTCCCGAACTACTCGCGATACGTGACCGGCAGGCCGGAACGGATTCCGAGTGCCTCCGCTTCTTCGCGGCTCCGCACGCCGGCGTCGAGGAAGATGTCGTCGGCGGCCGGCACGCGCGTCCGTTCGTCCATCGGCACGGCGTGCGTCGATTTGTGTCCGGCATATGCGGTGATCTCGCCGCGCCGGTTGCGATCGTGAATCGGTGCATGAGCACACCGGCTGGAAATGGTCAATCGCGCGAGCAATGACTCGGTCGCATCATGCGGCGTCGGCATGCGTTCAAACCGAACCACGCGCAACCGCTGGACGGTACCTGGAGCGATGTCTAGAATGTCGCGCGTGATTAACATTGAATTGATCCGTAAAGACACCGAACAGGTCCGGCGCGCGCTCGCGAAACGCATTCCCGACATCGATCTGAGCCCGATCGTCGAGCTCGATCGGAGGCGGCGCTCGCTGGTGCAGGACCTCGACGGACGAAGAGCGCAGCGCAAGCAACTATCCGAGAGGATCGGCCGTGGCCGTGCGACCGGTGAAGATACGAACGCGCTTCAGGCCGAGGCTGCACCGCTGCGCGAAGAGATCACCCGTCTGGAGAGCGAGCTCGGCGAAGTCGAGGAGAGACTCAATGTCTCGCTCGCGGAGCTTCCGAATCTTCCCGACGAAATCGTTCCGGCGGGCGGCAAAGAGAACAATCAGGTCGTAAGGGTATGGGGCGAGAAGCCGGTGCTTCCGTCCAACGCGCTCGATCACGTCGAGATCTCCACGCGCCTTGGTCTGGTCGACTACTCGCGCGGTACGAAACTCGGCGGCACGGGCTTCTGGATCTACACCGGAATGGGCGCGGCGCTGGAGTGGGCGCTGATCGATTTCTTCTGCCGCACGCACATCAAGGACGGCTACGAGTTCGTTCTGCCGCCGCACCTTCTCACCGAAGAGTGCGGCTACACGGCCGGCCAGTTTCCAAAGTTCCGCGACGACGTTTTCCATCTGCAGACGGCGCCGAACGAGCGGAAACGTTTTCTGTTGCCGACATCCGAGACCGCGATTCTGAACATCTATCGCGACGAGATCATCCCGTGGGAGCGTCTGCCGGTGAAGATGTTCGCGTACACGCCCTGCTACAGACGCGAGTCCGGCGGCTACCGGTCCGAGGAGCGAGGCACCGTTCGCGGCCACCAATTCAACAAGGTGGAGATGTTTCAGTTCGTGGCCGAGGAAAACGCCGTGGAAGCATTGAAGGAGCTCGTGGGCAAGACCGAGCAGCTCATGGAGATGCTGGGACTGCACCATCGCACGTCGCTTCTGGCCGCCGAGGATGCAAGCGCATCGATGGCCATCACGTACGACGTCGAGGTCTGGATGCCGAGTATCGGCATGTACAAGGAAGTGTCGTCGGCATCGCTGGCGCGCGACTATCAGGCGCGGCGCGCGAACATCCGCACACACCGGCCGGCGAAGAAATCGACCGAGTACGTGGTCACGCTCAATGCATCCGGACTGGCCACGAGCCGCGTGTTCCCGGCGATCTTGGAGCAATACCAGCAGGAAGACGGATCGCTCCGCGTGCCGGAGCCGCTGCGCGCATGGCTGGGAACCGACGTGATCCGGCCTCCCGCGAAAAGCAAGTGATGCCGGCGAGCAGTCCGGCGCGCCGCGTAGCATTTCACGCGAATGAGCATTCTCATCGGCACGCAGGGATGGAACTACACGGCTTGGGTGGGGCCGTTGTACCCGCCCGGCACGCGCCCCGCCGAGTTTCTTTCGACGTACGCTCGTGCGTTCCGCGCCGTCGAGGTCGACTCCACGTTCTATGCCGTTCCCGACGTGCGGGCGGTGCGCGCGTGGGCCGAGCGCACGCCGCCGGAGTTCACCTTCGCGCTGAAGATGCCGAAGGAAGTTACGCACGAGCGCCGGCTGCGCGACGCGGACGACGTCGTACGCGACTTCCTCGACCGTGCCCGCCAACTCGGCGCGAAGCTCGGGCCGATCCTGCTGCAGATGGGTCCTGACTTTGCGCCGGACGAGCTGCCGGCGATCGAGACGTTCCTTCCGACCCTTCCCGACGACCTGCGCTTCGCCATCGAGCTTCGCCAGAACCACTGGATGCGCTCCGATGTGCTGCCGCACCTGCTGGAGCTGCTGGCGCATCACGGTGTCGCGCTCGCGCTCAGCGACGGACGATGGATCCCGCGCGAGACGATGCTGGAGCTGACGGAGTGCGCGACGGCCGACTTTCTCTACGTGCGCTGGATGGGGCCGGACCGCGAGATCACCGACTACTCGCGCGTGCAGTTCGATCGTTCCGAAGAGATGCGTGCGTGGGCGGCCGCGCTGAAGAGTGCCGCGAATACGAGAGACATTTTCGGCTTCTTCAACAATCACTTCGCCGGCCACAGCCCCGCCAGCGCCCGCGAGTTGCAACGCCTCCTCGGCCAGCAGCCCGTCGACCCGGAGACGCTGCGCGGCCAGAGAACGCTGTTTTGATTGAGATCCACCCTCCGGGTTGGACTTCACGCAGACACGTTCACTGGGGCAGGGTGTTGTACAGGATCGACAGATCCAGTGACGCACCCGAGGTGAGTTTCACGATGCCTTCGGTCACGTCGAGATAGTCCCAGCTTCCTGACGCATTGCGACGATAGATCTCGATGCGCGGTACCTGGTTGACGAGGACGTACTCCTGCAGCGAGGGGATGAGTTGATAGTCTCGCCACTTGCTTCCCCGATCGACTTCTTCGGTCGATGGCGAGAGAACTTCCACGAGTAGAGTGGGATTCGTGATCGTCGTGCCGCTGCGGTCGGCGGCATCGAGCTCGATCGCGCCACAAACCATCGACGCATCGGGGTATGTCGCTTTGCCGGTGGCGAGAACGCGAATCCGCATATCCGACTGAAACGCGGTGCAGCCTGCAGGCCGCGTGTTCTCGAGTGCCGCACTGATCCGCGACGCGAGGGCGCTGGGCCGCGGCGAACCACCCGCCATTGCGAAAATCTCCCCCGCTTCGAACTCATGCTTCATCTCACTGTCGCGCTCGTACGCGAGGTACTCCTCGTACGTGTAGCGGTAACGCGAGTGAGGTAGAGACGTCGTCATCGCCTGCTCAGGATAATCCAACGGCGGCCGGCCGCGAGCATCGGCGCAGCCGTCACCCCCGCGTGAAATCCAATCCGCGCAGCCGCGTCTGGGTGTAGGTCGAGCCGGCGGCGGTGCCGTTGCTTTCGAACCACGACATCGTCAGTGAGTTGGTCGCGAGATTCAGGCTGCCGGCGATGGCTACGACCATGTGGCCGTTGGGCAGAAGTGCGGCGACGGTCAGGCCTTGGAGGGTTAGGCCGGCGGCGCCGGCGCCGGTGTCGGTGAAGCCGGTCAGGGGAACGGATCCGGTGGCGGTGGTGAGCGTGCCGGTTAGGAAGCCGGAGGTTTCGTCTTGCACGGTGAGAGTCAGCGTGATGTTGGGGTCCTGGATGCAGGTCCAGTTTCCGTCGACGGGGTCGGGAGAGGTTGGTGGCTGGAATGGCGGCGGCCAATTCGGCGGGGTGCCGGGCGGGCGCGGGATGTAGGTGAGTTTGTCGGGGTAGCTGCCGATGATGTCGACGACTCCGGGGTCGACAGTAGTCGCTACGAGGTCGTGGATCATGATCAGATTCGGAGTGCCGTCCATGACGATCATTTGTCCGCTGAAGCCGGAGACGTAGTGCCAGCTTGGGTCGGGTGTGCCGCCATTGAAGGAACGCCAGAGGATGCTGAAGGCGAGACTTTGGCCGTTGCCATTGGTGGGCGGGTTGGGATCGGTGAATCCGATCACCCAGTAGGTGCCGGACGAGCCGGTCGTCGAGGAGTAGGTGCCTACGACGACGCCGTCGTCGAACTGCAGAAGCGTGACCACCGAGCCGTAGACGTTGACCCACGAACCGTTCACGTTCACGACAACCTCCTTACAGCCTTTGCGGCTGCCGCGGCCGCGTTGTGAATGCAGTCTTGCTCGCGGTTTGAATCAGTTGCGGACCGCCGATCTTGTTGAAGATCCACATCCCGACCGGGTCTAGGTGATAGCCGGCTTCGTCCACGCTGACGTTGTATTCGTACGTCGTGTAGAGCTGGTCCATGAGAACCGAGCCTACGAGCACGAGGCCGTTCAGGCCGAGGGGATTGAATTGTGGAAGGGTCTGTCCCGCCTGCGGGCCCGCCTCGATCTCGACCATGTAGACCGAGGGCGGCACGACGATGTTCGCCATCGTGCCGTCGAGCATGGTCCCGACCATTAGCGTGACATCCGGTTGGGGCGACGCCGCGACGAGCTGCAACGTCGTATTCATGATGTTGTCGTCGCCTTTGAATTGGGACGAGCCGCTGTCGAGGGCGAACTGCTGGTTGGCCGCGACGAGCTGGTTGCCGACGATGTACTGATAGAGCGGCGTCGTCCAGATGTAGACCACGCCGGGAAGCTGCGTGTAGGGCGTCCACGGCAGGAAGACCGCCGAATTCAGATCGATCGCGCCGAGGTCGATGCCGCCGAGGAGCACGGTGCCCTCTCCGGTCGTTTGATCTGTTGTGAAGGAAACGTAGGGTAGCTGCGGGTCCATCAGGCCGGCGTTCATCAGCTGCGGGATGATGAAGGAGACCTGCGGGTCGGCGAACATGCTGCCCGAGGGGATGCCGAGGCCGCCGTCCCAATTCAACTGATCGAACTGCGAGCCGGAGTAGGACGCGGAGAGAAACATGGCCAGGTCGACGGACGCGCCGGGAATGATGGCGACGACGTCTTGCCCTGTCGCCACCTGCATCGAGCCCCACGGTCCGAAGTCGACCGTCTGCTGGGTCTGATCGATCCACTGGAACGTCGATGAATCCTGGTAGACGAATTCTCCGCCGCCGTAATGCTGACACGACGTCGGCGGGCAAAGGCTCGAAGTCGTCCAGATGAAATTGGATCCGGTGTCGAGCATGATTTTTAGCGGCTGCCCCGGCGTCCCGAGATTCATGTTTGCGAACCATTGGCTCGCACCGTTGTTCTGATACGGCCCGGACACGAGCGGAACACTCAATGCCTGGCCGGTCAGGGCGGTGGGTGCGACGCGGGCGGATGCGGCTTTCGCCGCGAGTGTCCCAGGCGCAACGGGACGGGGAACCGATCGGGGGCTTTTTCCACGCATCGTGGACCTCCTTCAGTCATTGCATAGATACGGACGATTGGTTCGTGCATTCTTGCACACTTTTCAGGGATAATGACTTCCTTCCCAACATGACGACATCGACCGCGGACGTCCCTGCATTCGCTGCCGGAAGTTTTGCCGGCCGCACGCGCGAACTGGCCCGATTGCAGGAGGCGCTCGACGATGCGCAGGCCGGCAAGCCGCGCGTTCTTCTCCTCGCGGGCGAAGCAGGGTCGGGGAAGTCGACGCTGCTCGCGGAAGTCATCCGCCGCGCAGAAGCTTCATCGTTCGCGTGGGCGATCGGCGAATGCAGCTCGGCGACCGGCGCGGGCGACGCGTATCTGCCGTTCCGCGACATCCTGAAAGTCCTCACCGGCGACGCGGAAGACAAACCGCAGGGCGGCACGAACATGCTCTCGGTGGCGCGGAAGGTGTTTATCTCGATGGCGCCCGACCTGATCAACGTATTCATCCCAGGCTCGAAGCTGATCGCCTCCGCCGGCATCGCCGTGGCGAAGGAAGCAGGTTGGATGAGCAAGGATCCGACTCCGGCCAAGCGTCCGACCGAGCTCGATCAGGAGAAGATTTTCCGGCAGTACACGGAGGTGCTGCAGGAGGTGGCGAAGGATCGGCCGCTGCTCATCGCGCTGGACGATCTGCAATGGGCCGACGCGTCGTCGATTGCGCTCTTCTTTCACATCGCGCGGCAGATCAAGCAGGCCAAACTTCTTCTGATCGGCACGTATCGCCCGAACGACGTGACGATGGGCCGCGGCGGCGAACGCCATCCACTCGAGCAGGTGCTCTTCGAGCTCAAACGCTATTTCGGCGATCTCGTCATCGACCTCGGCGAATCCACTTCCGACGAACGCCGCGCGTTCATCGATCAGATCGTCGATAGCGAGCCGAATCGCATCGGCGAGTCGTTTCGCTCCGCGCTGCTCCAGCATACGAACGGACATCCGCTGTTCACCGTGGAGCTGGTCCGCTACCTGCGCGAGCAAGGCTGCCTCGCTTGCGACGGCGGCGGAAACTGGACGGTGGCGCGCGAGGTGTCGTGGTCCGAACTTCCGCCGCGGATCGAAGGCGTAATCGGCGAGCGCATCGGCCGGCTTGAAAACGAGTTGCGCGAGATTCTCACCGTGGCCAGCGTCGGCACGGGAACGACCGATTTCCTCGCGCAGATCGTCGCCCAGATTCAGAACGTCGACGAACGGCGGCTGTTGAAACTGCTCTCTGCCGATCTCACGAAGCGGCACGGCCTCGTGCTCGAGTTGTCCGTCCACCGGCGCGGACGCCGCGTTCTCGCGCACTACCGCTTTGCGCACGCGCTCGTGCAGCAGTACCTGTACGGAAGTCTCAGCGACGCCGAGAAGATGCTGATGCATGGCGACGTGGCCGCGCTGCTGGAAGAGATGTACGAAGGCGACACCGATCAGATCGCGACCGATCTGGCGTATCACTACGACCAGGCCGGCGACGCCGAGAATGCGCTGCGCTATCTGGAGATCGTGCTCGATCAGGCGCTGCGAATGAGCGGCTATCGCGAAGCGCTGGTCCATGCCTCGCGCGCACTCGAACTGATCGACCAGCTTCCGAATACGCCGGAGCGCGCGAAACGGGAGTTCATTCTGATCCTGCGCTGGTCCGTGGCGATCAAGGTGCTGCAGGGATGGGCGGCGCCCGTTCTGAAGCCGCGCTACGACCGCGCCCGCGAACTGACCCGCCAGTTTCCCGATTGTCCCGAGGCCACGCAGTTCCTCTTCGCGCTCTGGACGTACTACCTGGTGCGATGCAAGCTCGTCGAGTCGCTGGCCACCGCGGCGCAATGCCTCGAGGTGGCGGAACGGATCGGGTCAGCGGAAGGAGTGCTCGCCGCGCACACGTCGATCGCGAACAGCGCTTTCTGGAGCGGCGATCTCGCCACATGCGCGGAGCACACGCGCAAGGCGATCGAGATTTACCCGAGCATCGACACCGCCACGCATCTGCTCGAGTACGGGATGGACACGAACGTGATCGTGAATCAGTTCGGAGTCTGGACTGCGTGCCTCGAGAACCGCTTCGACGATGCGAGAAACGAATGGACTGAATTCCTGCCGCAGGCGGAGGCGCTCAACCATCCCTTCAGTCTCGTCATCGCGCTGAACACCGGCGCGTGGATGTATCAAATGATTGGCGACCACGTCCGATGCGGCGAGGTCGCCGACCGCCTGCTATCCCTCGCCAGATCGCACGGCTTCCCGTCGTACCAGGGCCTCGGCGTGATGATGCACGGCTGGGCGACGAGTTTCGAAAACATGGCCGACGGCATCAGCGAGATCCAATCAGGATTCGAGAAATGGCGCACGACCGCCGGCCCGCTCGTGACGACGTACTTCTCGATTCTCTACGCCGACGCTCTTCTACGCGACGGCCGTCGTGACGAAGCCGCGTCGGTCATCGATGGCGCGCTGGCGTTCGCCGAGGAGAATGGGGAGAAGGTGTTTACGCCCCTTCTGAAAAAAGCGCGGCTCGCGATCTAACGCACTCCGCCCCTCGGCGCACCCCGCGTGAACCGTCCTCTTTCTCAAATACAATTACGCCCATGCGCTCCCCCCGAGTAGGCAAGCCGAAATCGGCATCGTCCGCCAGCTCCTCGCTTTCCCGAAAGCTCCCAAGACTCGCGTTGCCGCCCTCCGCGGCCGCGGTGGCGGGCGCGCGTCCCAGGCCCGCGGTTGGGAAGCCGTCGCTGCGCGATCCTGTTAGCGCGAATCGCAATGGACGGAAATGACGATCAGGCACAGCATCCCGCGATCCGCGGCCTGAGAACCGTCTGCCGTTGCAACAACATCAAGTACCGCACGATCGAGCGCGCCATCCACCGCGGGGCTTGCACTTTGAGTCAGATCGCGGCGTGCACGACGGCGACAACCGGACATTGCGGCGGAAGTTGTACGCCCGAGGTGCAGGAGATGCTGGATGAGCACGCGCCGAAAACGGCGCTCGCGCAGCCGCCTCCGAAACCGGCCGCGTCGCCCGATGCGTGGTGGGTGCGCAACAAATGATGCCGACGGTTGCCGGCTCCGGCCTGCCGATGATTCCACCGACCGGGATGGCCATCGCCGCGTTGACGATCATGCTCTGGCTGATCTGGAGCGACACCATCCGTAAGGGGCACACACCGGCCGTGCTCTACGCGGTGCGCATCGCGCTGTTCGTGATTGTCGCGAGCATTCTCGTGCTGAATCGGATCCGCTATCCGTTCTACTTTTCATCGACGGCGACGACGCTCGTGGTCATCGTCGCGCTGGTGGGAGTGGGAGGCGCCGCGTACTTTGCGCGGCGGATGGTCCGGCGGGCTTGAAAGCAGGGTCCGGTGAAGATCGACTGGCGTAGGTGAAGGTAGTCGACAGAACTAAGAGAGAGATCGCAGGCCCATCGACTCGTCCGGTCCATCATTCCGCTCGGCAAGGTGGCCAACCCTCACCGGACCCTGAAGCGCACTATACGGCATTCCGTACGGAACTTCAACCTTCCTGATTTATGACGCGGATAGGTTGCCACCCGTGTGGATGCGGACTGGGCGGTAACGATCGTTACGGCAGGATGTTGCGTTGCTATCAGCCCGTTATACTCGCGCGCTGTGAAAACCGGCCTCGTCACGCTCTTCCAGGCGCTCGCCGACCCGACGCGGCTGCGGCTCCTGAACCTGATGGCGGCGGGCGAGGTCTGCGTCTGCTACTTCGTCGAGATCTTCGATGAGCCGCAGCCGAAGATTTCGCGGCATCTCGCCTACCTGCGCCGCGCGGGACTGGTCACGGCGCGCCGCGACGGCAAGTGGATGCACTACAGCATGACCATGCCTTCCGATCCGGCAGTGGCCGAGGTGCTTCGGAAGGTGCTGGAGGTCGCGTCGAACGAACGCGGGATGCAGCGCGACCGCATGACCCTCGAGCGCGTCTGCTGCGCGGCGAAGTTGCCGGCGTCGCTGCAGAACGCACCGAAGCCGGAGCTGGCGAGGGCGCGGACTTCCTGATGCTTTCGGCGATCCTCATCGCCATCGCGGCGTTCTTCGCCGGCGCGATTTCGGCCGTGGCCGGTTTCGGCATCGGCAGCATCCTCACGCCGCTCCTCGGCATGACGATCGGCGTGAAACTCGCCGTCGCCGCCGCTGCTATCCCGCACTTCATCGGCAACGCGCTGCGGCTCTGGACGCTGCGCGATCGCGTCGACAAGAAGGTGCTGAAAACGTTCGGCGTGATGAGCGGCGCGGGCGCGCTTGCGGGCGCTTTGTTGCACGCGATGGTGGCGACGTACGCGCTGAAGGTGGTCTTCGCGATCGTGCTGATCATCGTTGGATGTTTCGGCGTGACGGGATGGAGCGATCACCTCCGTTTCGGACGCCGCGGTGCCTGGGTCGCGGGAGGTGTCTCCGGACTCCTCGGCGGACTGGTTGGAAACCAGGGCGGCATCCGCGCCGCGGCGATGCTGGCGCTGGACGTTCGCAAAGAGGTGTTCGTCGCGACCGCGGTCGCGATCGCGCTGATCGTCGACGGCGCCCGGCTGCCGGTCTACGCCTTTAGCACGGGACGCCAGCTGCTCACGGTCTGGCCGCTCATCGCCGGCGCGAGCGCCGCCGTCATCCTCGGCACCTTCTTCGGCCGCACGCTCCTCGGCCGCGTTCCGGAAAGCGTGTTCAGGCGGCTGGTTGCCGCGCTGCTGATCGCGCTCGGGATTGCGATGCTCGTCACGCGGTGACGACGGCCGCTACCGGCGGCGTAGCTGCCGTAAGAACCGTAGCCCACGGGTTCACCCGTGGGAAATCGTGGCGCCGCGATGGCGTGAGCCCGCTTGAGCGGGCGAAAGAAAGCTTTCTGTCGCCCGTCAAGACGGGCTCACAAATTGGAACGTGATCCCGCTTCCCACGGGTAAACCCGTGGGCTACGGTTCTTACGCTACGCCGACGGTTTGCGGTCGGCCGTCGCGCTCGCTGCGCTTCATGAAATCGGTCTCCTGTGACCCTCACGTGACCGCTGTCATCAATCAGGAAGGCACGCCGTCTGTATCATCGCCACCGATGCGCGCTCGTTCCCTCATCTTCCTGCTCCTCTTCGCATCAACCGCGCACGCCGCGACATTCATCGTTCCCTCGGACCGCGCGCTGGTCACGGCTTCGAAGGCGATCGTGGTTGCCACCGCGGGAACGTCGCATGGACGACGGGCGCCGGGCGGATGGATAGAAACCGTGACGGAGTTGCGCGTCGAGGAAGCGATCAAAGGTCCGGTCGCGGCAGGGGAGAGCATTCGCGTCACGGAGCTCGGCGGCATGGTGGGCGACATCGGCTACGTCGTCGCGGGGAGTCCGAAGTACGCCGAAGGGCAACGCGTGCTGCTTTTTCTGGAGACGAACGACCGCGGCGAGTGGGTGGCGAAGAACATGGCCGTCGGCAAGTTCGAGTATGCCGGCGATGTGCGTGGGCGGCGGTTGCTTGTACGGGATGCGAGCGAAATCGTCGGATGGGAGACGGACGGCGCAGTTCATCGCGAGCCGGTGCGGCTGGAAGAGCGCTTCCTCAATTTCGTCCGCGCGACCGCGCGTGGAGATGACGCCGCCGACGACTACATCGTTCGCGATCCGCAGCCGTTGCGGCATGTCGCGGCCGAGTCGACTGCAGAAGCTTTCGCGCCAAGTTCCTATCTTTTGCAGGGCAGCGGCGGACTCGGTATCCGCTGGGCCAGCTTCCCGAGCGCCGTCGTTTTTCTCAGTCACGGCACGCAGCCCGGCGCGTTGAACGGCGGCCTTACCTCGATTCAGCGCGCGCTGGCGGCGTGGACCAACGACGCCGGATCGAACATCGTCTACAGCTACGGCGGCACGACCACGATCGCGCAGACCGGCTTCGGTTCGGGTGGGAACTCCGACGGCGTCAACACGATTCAATTCAACGATCCAGCCAACGAGATTCCGGGTTCGTTCACGCCGACCGGCGGCTCCACGCTGGCCATTGGCGGCGCGTGGTTCGGCAGCGCCAAACACACCGCAAACGGCGAGCAGTACTTCACCATCGGCGAGGCAGACCTGGTCGTGCAGGACGGCATCAGCGGCGCGGGGCTGACCGGCAACGGCTTCGATCACGTCCTCACGCACGAGCTCGGACATACGCTCGGCCTGCGCCACTCCGACAAGACGCCAAGCGATTCCGGCCCGTGCAGCGCGCCGCTGGACTGCTCCGATTTCGCGATCATGAAATCGAGCGTCGCTTTCAACTCCGATCCGATCGGATCCGCATTGCAGGCGTGGGACATCGCCGCGATCGACGCCGTCTACGGTTCGGGAGTGGTCGGTCCGCCGCCGTGCAATCCGCCGCACATCGCTACCGCGCCGCAGACCATCAGCGTCGGAACGACGCCGGTGACTTTCACCGTGACCGCGACCGGCGACGCGCCACTGCGCTATCAGTGGTACGCTGGCGCGTCCGGCAACACGGCCAATCCGATCAGTAACGCAACAACCTCGTCGCTGACGGTCAATCCGGTCGTGACCACCGCGTACTGGGTGCGCATCACGAACGATTGCGATCCGCCGGCCGACAGCGGAACCGTTTTCGCCATCGTCAACAACTGCCCGCCGGTGACGATCAGCTCGCAATCGTTCGACACCCCAATCCTCGAGGGACACTCGACGACGCTCACCGTCTCCGCGAGCGGCGGAACGGTTTCGTATCAGTGGTACGCGGGAAAAACCGGCGTGACGTCCTCGCCGATCGGAGGCGCAACCGGCAGCAGCCTGACCGTGACGCCATCCACGACCTCGTCGTACTGGCTGCGCGCGTCGAACAGTTGCGGATCGTCGCTCGACAGCAACACGATCACCATCACCGTCCTGCCGTGCGCGGCGCCGAAGATCGTCGTGCAGCCGCCCAGCGCGAACATCGTCTCGAACTTCGGGACGACTCTTTACACCGCGGTCACCGGCACGCAGCCGATCACCTATCAATGGTACGAAGGCACCTTCCCCGACACGTCCCACCCCGCCACCAACGGCACCTCGGCGACGCTGGCGGTGCCGGCGCTGGTCGCGTCGACGTCGTTTTGGCTGCACGTCTCCAGCGAATGCGGCGCCGCCGACAGCAGCACTGCGCGCCTGACCGTCGTGCAGTCGTGCGCGCCGCCGACGATCTTCTCGCAGCCGCAGAACCAGAGCGTAGCCTCGGGATCGAACGCCATCGTCTCGATCGTCGCCGGCGGCGCGTCGCTCTCCTTCCAGTGGTACCACGGCCCTTACCTCGACTTCACGCATCCGATCGGCGGCAACGCGCCGTCGGTCTTCGTCCCATCGATCACGACGACGTCGCAGTTCTGGGTACGCATCGGCGGACCATGCGGCAGCGTGGACAGCAGCGTGGCGACGGTGACGGTTGCGACGTCGCCGCGGCGGCGGGCAGTGGGGCGGTAGCTGTCATCCTGAGCCGCCGAAGGCGTTGGAGCGCGAAGCGCGGAACGCCGTAGGACGGCGAAGGAACTCAAGCTTCCCATCTCCAGCCGAAGCCACCTTGCGTTTCAACGCAGTTTGCGTAGCTTGAGATCCTTCGGCGTCCTACGGCGTCTTCGCCTGCGGCTCCGCGCCTCCGGCAGCCTCAGGATGACAACCATTCAACATTCCGCTTCTGACGCCAGTACACTCCGCGCCGAATGTCACTAATGCTGTACGTCGCGGTGGCGCTCCTGCTGCTGTGGATCGCGCACCGCGGGCTGATGCCGCTGTCGCGCGTCGCCGTCGTCGCGCTGATCCTGCTGCCGATGTGCATCACCGGCAAGGCGCTGCTCACCGGCGGCGTCTTCGGGCCGGTCGATCTGCCGTACTTCACCGAACCGCTGCGCGACATGCGCGTCGTGCTCGGCGTGCCGAAGCCGCACAACGGCTTGTTGTCGGATCTCTACGCGCAGATGATCCCGTGGCGGAAGGCGGTGCAGTTCTCGATTTCGCACGGACGCTGGCCGCTCTGGAATCCGTTCATCCTCTCCGGGACGCAACTGGCCGCGGCCGCGCAGCCGGCGGCGTATTCGCCGTTCACGTTGATCGCCTGTCTGCTTCCGGTCGCGCACAGCATCACCTTCTCCGCGGCCATGACATTCTTTCTCGCCGGTCTCGGCGCGTTCCTTTTTGCCCGCGAGCTCGGCTGCCGCGAATCGGTCGCGCTCTCCGCCGCTGCCGGCTGGATGTACGCCGGCGGCATGGCCTTCTTCGTCCTCTGGTCGCTCGGCAGTTCGTGGGCGTTCCTCCCATTCGTTTTCTTCGCGACGCGCCGTTGCGTGCACGCGCCGGGAGTCCGATCGGCGGCGATCCTCATGATCGTTCTGACGCTGCTCCTCCTGGCCGGCCATCCCGAAACGGCGTTCCACGTCGTCTTCTGCGGCGCGCTGTACGGCCTGGTCGAACTGCTGGCCGTCCGGCGAAACGTCGGCCGCGTTCTGTCCACCGCCGCGATCTCCGGCGCCGTCGCGCTTTTGCTCTCGGCGATCTATCTGCTGCCGATGTTCGAGGCGGCACCGCAGACGATGGAGCAGCAGTTCCGCATGGGCGGCTACCGCGACCTGGTGCGCGGCGTGCCTCTCGCCGAAAACGGCGCGCGTATCCTCACCGACTTTTTTCCGCACCTGCACGGCCGGTGGTGGAATCACAAGGTTCCGCATTGGGTGCCGCTCGAGACTTCCGCCGCCGGCAGCATCATCGTGGCGCTGGCCATCTACGCGCTGATCCGCGTTCGAAGACGTGAGATTGCTTTCTTCGGCGCGCTGGCCCTCTTCGGAATCCTCTGCGGCGCCGATTGGTCGCCGCTCGCCGCGCTGCTGCAAAAGCTTCCGCTGTTCGACATCGCCCTCAACGAGCGATTCACCTTCGCCGCGGCGTTCTCGCTGGTGATCCTGGCGTGCCTCGGCATCGAGCACGCCATCGCCACGCGCGACAAAGCGCTCGGCTACACGCTCGCCGCCGCGGCGATCGTTTTCGCCGCCGGCGCCTTCGCCATCGACCGCCTTCACGTCATGGACGACAAGCTCCCGCAGTGGGGCGTCTATACGCTCTTCGGCGAGCTGGCCTGCCTCGGCATCGCCGCCGCGGCCGCGATCGCGCTGCAGAAGTCTCGTGAGAACGCAATCGCGATCACCATCCTCGTTTTCATCACCGCGCAACGCTGGCTGGCCGGACACGACATCTATCCCACGCTGCCCGCGTATGCCGCGTATCCGCCGGTGCCGATCCTCCGCTCGTTGCCGCGCGAGACCGGCGAGCCGTTTCGCATCGTTGGCCGCGCGCATGCGCTCGTGCCCGGAACGAGTGCGCTCTACGAACTCGAAGACGTTCGCGGCTACGAGGCCATGACCTTCTCGCGCTACGTGGCCACGTACGAAGCGTGGTGCACGCATCAGCCGGTCTGGTTCAACCGCGTCGACGATCTCACCAAGCCCTTTCTCTCGATGATCAACGTCCGCTACGCCATCGCCTCGGAGGACGTGCCCGCGCCCGACGGCTGGCGGCGCGTGGCCGTGCAGCGCGGCGCGCAATTGCTGGAGAACACGCGCGTCTTTCCGCGCGCCTTCATGCCGTCGCGCGTCGTGTTCGGAACGCCGTTCGACGGCATCACCAGGGCCCTGACCGCCGCGACGGACTTCCACGAACGCGCTTGGATCGAGGCGCCGGTGCCGGCCGGCGAGCGCGCCAACGACGGCGGCACCGTGGCCGCCGTGAAGCGCGACGACGACGGCGATCTGATCATCGATACCGCCACCGCCGCCGGCGCCTGGGTCGTAATCACCGAGCCAGCCTGGGACGGCTGGCGCATCTACATCGACGACCGCCGCGTCGAGCATTTCTACGCGAACGCGGCCTTCCTCGGCGTCTACGTTCCGTCCGGCGGCCACCGCATCCGCCTGACCTTTCTGCCGATGAGCTTCGTACGCGGCCGGGCCATCTCCCTCTCGACGCTGGCCCTCCTGCTCGCCGGCAGCATCGCCTCGAGAATCCGCCGCCGCCGTGTAACGTTGGCGTGACGAGCGACACAATTCCTGGAGAGCCAGGCCGTACAATCCCGGAACCCATTCACAGAGAGAGACCCCTTTGATGCGAATCCTCGTTCGGTTATTGATTGCTCTTGCAGTCGTTGGTACTGCGGTGCCCACGTTCAGCGCTTCGTTCATCGTCCCGACGGATCGGAAGCTAATCGAGGCATCGAAGGCGATCGTGATCGCCACCGCTGTTTCGACATATCCGATCCACACCCGAGATGGGGTGATCGACACCGTCATCCAGCTCCGGATCGACGAAGTGATCAAGGGCGATCTTCGAGCAGATGTACCTCTTGAGATCGTTGAGGGCGGAGGCTTTCTGGATGGTCGACTCGAAATCGTTCCGGAAGCACCCAAGTACCGCGTTGGCGAACGAGCACTGATCTTCCTCGATACGAATAAGCGTGGCGAGTACTCTACGTATGGGATGGTTCTCGGTAAGTTCAATTTCGTTCGTGATCTGCACGGCGAGCGTTTGCTCGTGCGCGGCGCCGACGACGAAGAAATTTTTGGTTGGGATGCCGCGGGTTCCCGGCACGTTGAAAAACTGCGGATGGAGGAAGGCTTTCTTGCATTCGTGCGCACCACGGTCTGTCAGGCGACGAACGACAACGACAATTACATCGCTCAGGACGCGCAGTTAGCGCCATCGCGCAAGATAAGGTCAGCAGCTACATCGCAAGCGTTTCACGCCGCAGACTACCAAGACATCGCATTCGGTTCAGGTGGCTGTGAAACTGGCTGTGGGATTCGCTGGAAGGATATTTTTGACTTCCCCAGCGGTTCTGGCAGCGTTGCCTTTCAGGTTCTCGGATCCCAGACGGGGATCGCCGATGCTCTGGGCGGAATCGACCGAGCAATGGCAGCTTGGAACAATGATCCAAGATCGAACGTGAACTATTTTCGCGGCGGCTCCGCACTCGGCGTAATCCACCTTGACGATTCAGCGGATGTCCCTGCCGGCGCCGTTGGCTACACACGCTATGGTGGAGGCGCAACGTATACGTACGATGGGGGCCTGATGGCCGCGACTTCTAGCGTCGACGTTGCGATTAAGGCCAGCTTCACAAATTCTCAAACGCTCTTTGATGAGGTCATGACCCACGAATTGGGCCACAGCCTGAGTTTTCGACATTCTGCCGACCGTGCACCCTCCACGTCGCAGGCAGTGATGAACTTTCAATCGTTCGGAAACTTTGGTGCATCGCTGCAATCGTGGGACATGGACGCGGTGCAAACCGTTTATGGCAGTGGCCCTGTTTGCACGCCGCCGTCCATCACAACGCAGCCCTCGGGCGTGACCATCACCGCCGGTCAATCAACCACGTTGTCTGTTGGCGCGACGGGAACGAGTCTCACCTATCAGTGGTACATCGGCACTAGGGGCACCACGACAACGCAGGCGCCGGGCGGCACAGGCACGCAGTTGACGGTGTCCCCTGGCACGACCACGAATTATTGGGTTCGGGTGACGGGCCAGTGCGCTCCGACTGCTGACAGCAACACGGCCACGGTCACAGTGACCTGCGCGCCGCCGTCTGTTCCAACGCCGAATGCCTCACCCTCTTCGATTTCAGCCGGGCAATCGAGCACTCTCTCCGCCTCACCCACCGGCAGCGGGCCCTTCACGTATCAGTGGTACGTCGGCAATTCCGGCGATACATCGAATCCGATTGCCGGCGCGACGAACTCCTCGACGAGCGTCAGTCCGACGGTGACCACCAACTACTGGGTCAGAGTGACCGGACAATGCGGAACGATCGACAGTCCGCATGTGCCCGTAAACGTCGCCTGCACGCCGATCGCGGCGGGCGGCGTCGGCGCACAGCCGCCGACGATCAATCTCGGACAGTCGTCCACGATTTCCGTGACCACGAGCGGCAGCGGTCCGTTCACGTTCCAGTGGTACCGCGGGAGCGTTGGCGATTTTTCGAACCCGATCGCGACTACCAGCAGCACCCTCGTCTCTCCCACCACGAGCACGACGTACTGGGTTCGCGTCACCGCGCCGTGCGGATCGCAGGACGGCAGCGTCACCGTGTTCGTGAACGCGCCGTGCACGCCGTCATCGATCACCACGAACCCGGCGTTCGCGACGATCGCGCCGGGCGCATCGGCGACGCTCACCGTCGTCGCCGCCGGCACCGCGCCGATTTCCTACCAGTGGTACACCGGCACGTCGGGGAACACCGCTAACCCGATCGCCGGCGCCACTAACGCCTCCGTCACCGTGTCGCCTGCTGCCACCACGTCGTACTGGGTGCGCGTCTCGAACAGTTGCAATCCGACGGGCAACAACAGCACCACAGCCGTCGTGACGGTTTCCGCGAATTGCCCCGCGGCGACGATCACGACGCAGCCGGCGAGCGTCTCCGCCCCCATCGGCACCGCCGCAACATTGAAGGTGGTCGCGACCGTTACCGGAACCACCATTCATTACCAGTGGTACAAGGGCGCAAAGGGCGATCTCTCAACGAAAGTCGGCACCGACTCCGACACCTTCATCACAGGCACCGTCAACGTCACCGCGAGTTACTGGGTTCGCCTGACCTCCGCCTGCAACCCGCTCACCTTCACCGACAGCAACGCCGCCCTCGTCACCGCAACCGCGACGCCCAAAGGACGCGCGGTACGACATTGAAGCAGGGGGCGAGGGAGATGAAGCAGGGACGAGGGACGAGGGGATGAAGCAGGGACGAAGGACGGGGCTCGTCGGCGTAGCCGGCGTAAGAACCGTAGCCCACGGCTTTGAGCCGTGGGTCAGAAGGATCGCACAAATTTGGGAGCGCGCCTTGGCGCGCGATAGAAAGCTTTCTTTCGCCCGTTAAAACGGGCTCGCACGGTAAATCGCACCGAGGTTCCCCCAGTTGAAACTGGGGGCTACGGTTCTTCCGACGGCTTCGCCGACGGACGCGTTGACGCAGGATCGAGAGTGAAAAAGGGACGAGTGCTGTTCCCTCGTCCCTAAACCCTCGTCCCTGCTTCACATCGTGTCCAACTGCTTCTTCATCGACGCGATCATCGCTTCGCTCACCTGTTCAGTGGGCAGCGACTGGGCGTAGGCAATCGCTTCTTCGATGGTTTTGCGCGCGGATGCTTTGTCGCCTTTGGCCAGGTACGTCGCGGCGCGGCTGCGGTAGATGCCGATCTTGCGCGGGCCGTAGGCGAGTTTGAGCGCGCGGTCGGATGCGGCAATGGAGTCGTCGAAACGTCCCGCGGCGCGGTAGGCGGAGATGAGGCGCGCGGGCGGGTTGTAGTCCTTCGGCAGGTCGCGTTCGGACTGCTCCAGCATGGCGATGGCCTTCTCCGGCTGCTTGAGTCCGAGGTACGCGGTGAGGCGATGGGAATCGTAGACGGCGCGCTGATCGGGCGACTTCGCTTTCGCCGCTTCCCCCTCGAGGAACGCCGCCCACTCTTCGCGGAGTTTGTGCGCCGAGGCTTCGTCCTTGGCTTCGTCGCGTGCGTCTACGAGCGATTCATAAAGCCCGGAACGGTCGTCGGCGGACATCTTGATCTTGCCGGCCGCGGCGAGCGTTTCGCGCGTCGCTTTTTCCAGTCCCGCCGTCAGCTCGGAACGGTTCCACGATTTCGCATCGAGATCGGTCGCGCAGGAGAGTCCCGTGGCCGCGACATTGACCGCCGACCCTGTTCCGCGGACGCGCGGATAGAGCGCGAGGGCGCGTTCGGCGCATTGCTGCGGATTCTGACTTTGCAGCAGCGCAAAGACGAGCGACTCCGATGCGCGTCCGAGCCGTGGCCATCCCTTCGGCGCCGCAGCGATTGCTTCATCAAACGCTTTCGCAGCCTCGGCCTGCTTCCCCTGTCCGGCCAGCGCATCGGCGCGGACCAGGAGCGTGTCGGCCTTCGAATGCGCTCCGCGGAAGGCATGCTGACCGTCGTCGAGCAGCTTGCGGATCTGAGGAACGGTCCCGCCGCCGGCGTAGCGGAAGACGACTCTGTCTTTCGGATCGAGGATGAGCAGCGTCGGCCAGACGCTGATCGGATGCGCTTTCAGGAATGCGGTGTTCTTCGCGTCTTCAGTGTCGATCGAGAGCCAGACAAACTGTCCGGCGTACCGCTCGAGGGATTTGTCCGTGAAGACATAAGCCCTCATCGAGCGGCAGGTGTGTCACCAGGGCGCCCACGCTTCGACGAAGACCGGAAGGTCCGCCGATTTCGCGCGGGCGATCGCCTTGGTGTAGTCGTTCTCGATCCACGGCAGGACTTCTTTCGCCTGAGCCGCGGATGCAACGAGCAGGAGCGATGCGAGCAGGAGTCGTTTCATGGCGGGAAAGTGTAATGCAGCCGGCGGACCGATTTGTCATCCTGAGGCTGCCGGAGCCGGGAGCTGCGAAGCAGCGGAACGGCGGAGGGCGCCGAAGGAACTCAAGTTTCCCAAGCTGCGTTGAATCCCAATGGGTTTCAGCAAGAGTTGCGCATCTTGAGTTCCTTCGCCGTCCTTCGCCGTTCCGTCGCTTCGCGACTCCCAGCTGCGGCGGCTCTGGATGACAAATCAGTGCAGACTTTTCAAAACCCGATCCCGATACTCCTTCGCCTTCGCCACCGCCGCGGGCACATCGACCGTCAACACCTTCCGATTGCGCATCAGCACCTTCCCGTCGCAGATCGTCGTGACGACCGCGCTCCCCGAGGCCGCATAGACGATCGCGGATTCGACGGCATACACCGGCTGCGTCTTCGGCTGCTGGAGGTCGACGACGATCACGTCGGCCCGTTTGCCGGGTTCGAGCGTCCCGATGCGATCGTCCATGCCGAGGGCGCGGGCGCCGCCGAGAGTGGCCATTTCGAGGACGTCGCGGGCGCTGAGCGCTTTCGGATCGCCGCGGGTGATCTTCTGCAGGCGCGCGGCGCTGGCGGCTTCTTCGACCATATCGAGATTGTTGTTGGAGCCGGCCGGACCGTCCGTGCCGAGGCCGAGCGCGACGTTCGCGTGGCGCATATCGACGACCGGCGCGACGCCTGAGGCCAGCATCATGTTGCTCTCCGGACAATGCGCGACGCCGACGCGTTTCGCGGCCAGCATTTTGATGTCGTCGGGAGTCAGCCAGATACCGTGCGCGGCCACGACGTCGTGTCCGAGGAAGCCGATGGAGTCGAGGTAGGCGGCGGGGGAGAGGCCGGCCGGGTTGTCCTTGATCTGCGCCGCCTCACCCTTCGTTTCGGCGACGTGGATGAGGATCGGCGCGTGCAGCTCGGTGGCGAGCGCGCGGACTTGCTCGAGGTGCGCGCGGGAAACGGTGTACGGCGCGTGCGGCGCGAGCGCGGGCGTGATCAGCCGGTCGCCGTGCCAGCGCTTGACGAAGTCGCGAATGTAGGCGACGGCGGCGTCCCACGTTTTGTTGTCGGGCGCGGGGAAGTCGATCATCGTCTCGCCCAGCACGCCGCGCAGCCCGGCCTTCTTCGCCTCGGACGCGATATCGCTTTCGAAGTAGTACATGTCGGTGAACGTGGTCGTGCCCGACGCGATCATCTCGGCTGCCGCCAGACGGGTTCCCCACTTCACGAAATCGCGATCGACGTTCCTGGCTTCGGCGGGAAAGATGAAGTGCTGCAGCCAGTCCATGAGGTCGCGGTCGTCGGCGATGCCGCGGAAGAGCGTCATCGGCACATGCGTGTGCGCGTTGACGAAGCCGGGAAGGATGGCCATGCCGCGCGCGTGAATCGTCTCGACGGCTGCAAATCGTTTTGCGATGTCCGCAGACTTGCCGACGGCGACGATGCCGCCCTTGTCGATGGCGACCGCGCCGTCATCGATGTTCGGTCCGGCCATGGTGATGACGGTGCCGCCGGTGATGACGATGTCTACATGCCGTGGAACGGCGTGGGCCATCGCGGCGACAAACGTGAGCAGGAGAGCGGAGAACAGACGTCGATACATGGCCGCGAACCTTAGCGGAATCCTGGGATGCGTACAATTTCAGCGAGACGATCGCGGTCTTGATCTGCGTGAATCTACGTAATCTGCGGATTCGTTCTCTCTCGCTATCCGCAGATGGACGCAGATTTTCGCAGATTGTGTAATTCCGGCGTAGTCACTTAGTTGCCCATCTGACCCTCTACCTACTTCCGCGCATATGTGACCCCTCGCGCGAAATCAGGCGTACCCTTTCCGTTCCCCCCGAATCCAGACAGTCGAGGAGAGACAGACACCTTCCATTCACTGCTATAGTTATCGGCGACACTTATGGCGTTATTGCCCATGCAGTTCGCAACACGGTTCGCCGTCGGCGTAGTAGAGGATGATCAAAGAAGCAATACGGCAATAGAAGAGGCGCTCTCTTGACGCGCCAACTGACCGATCTTCTTCTGCGCGAGCTCCCCGACGCGGTCTCCATCACTACGCCAGCAGGCGAAATCGTGTACTGGAACGGTGGCGCCGAACGGCTGTTCGGCTATTCGGCCGCGGAGGCGCTCGGCAGCTCGGTCGACGCGCTGATCGTTCCGCAGGGACACGTTGACGACCTCGACCAGTACCGGCGCGAAGCGCTGACCACCGGCTTCTCCACATTCGAGACGGCGCGGCTACGCAAAGACGGATCGCTCGTCTACACCGTTGTTTCGAACAAGGCCGTGTACGACGCCGAGGGGCGCGCGGAATTCATCGTCATCACGCAGAAGGATGTGACGCATCTGAAGGTTCTGCGCGACGCAAAGCTCGTCGAGTCGCAGTACCGCGATCTTCTCGAATCGACGCCCGACGCCATCATCATGGCCAACCAGACCGGGCGCATCGTGCTCGCCAACAGCCAGGCCGAGAGGCTGTTTGGGTACGAACGGAGCGAGCTTCTCGGCACGCTCGTCGAGGTACTGCTGCCTGGCCGGTATCGCGGCCTCCATGTCGGGCATCGTTCGGCCTACTTCGGCCAGCCGCGCACGCGGTCGATGGGCGCCGGTCTGGAGTTGTACGGACTGCGAAAGGACGGCAGCGAGTTCCCGGTCGAGATCAGCCTGAGTCCTCTCACCACCGACGGCGGCACACTGGTGATGAGCGCGATTCGCGACATCTCCTCGCGCAAGGCCATCGAGAGCACGCTGCAGGAGAAGAACGTCGAGTTGGAGCGCGCCAACCAGGCCAAGGACCGTTTTCTGGCCAGCATGTCTCACGAGCTGCGCACGCCGTTGAACGGCATCATCGGATTCGCCGAGTTCCTTTCGGACGGGAAACCGGGACCGCTCAACGACAAGCAGAAGGAGTACCTCGGCGACATTCTCAACAGTGGCCGCCATCTGCTGCACCTCATCAACGACATGCTCGACCTGGTCAAGATTCAGGCGGGACGCGTCGACCTTGCGCTCGAACAATTTTCGATTCGCGACGTGATCCGCGAGGTCTGCACCGGCGTGCATCCGCTCGCCGTCAGCAAGGCCATCGAGTTGACCGTAAACATCGACGACGGCATTGAGTTCGTGACGCTCGACGAGCAACGCTTCAAGCAGATCCTCTACAACCTGCTGTCGAATGCGCTCAAATTCACCGACGATCGCGGACACGTCGCGATCGATGTCACGCCGGCCGGCGAAGACCGCTTCCGTATGGTCGTTTCTGACGACGGCATCGGCATTCGCGCCGAGGACATCAGCCGGCTCTTTACGGAATTCGAGCAGTTGGAAACCGGCACGTCGCGTCGTTTCGGCGGCACGGGACTGGGACTGGCGCTGACGCGGAAGCTGGTCGAGTTGCACGGTGGCGCGATCGACGTCGAAAGCGAGTTCGGAAAAGGAAGCAGATTCGGCGTCCTCCTCCCGTTGGCGATGAAAGGCAAGGCGTCATGAAAGGCGCACGCATCCTCATCGTCGATGACAACAAAACAAACCTTAAGCTCGCTTCGGACGTATTGGCGTTCGAAGGCTACGAAATCCTGAACGCGAGCGACGCCGAATCGGCACAGGCCATTATCCGGAACACGCCGCCTGATCTGATCCTGATGGATATCGCCCTTCCTGGTATGGACGGTCTCACGCTCACGCGGTTGCTCAAGTTGGACGAATCGACGCGGCGCATCGTAGTCGTGGCGTTGACCGCATCCGCAATGAAAGGCGACGACGCGCGCGCACGCGAGGCGGGTTGCGACGGTTACATCACCAAACCAATCAACACGCGGACGTTCCCGAACGCCGTGGCCGCATACCTTCGAGCGAGGGCTACCGATGCATAGTCCGGTGAGAATTCTCGTCGTCGAACTCGAAAACGCGGGAAGCGACGGAGATTCATGAACCCCTTGAATATCCTGATCGTCGACGATCAGCCGATCAACCTCAAACTGCTCCGCGCCGAGCTGGAGGCGGAAGGTCACACCGTTTTTGAAGCGACGAACGGCCAGGAAGGACTGGCTCTTCTCGACCGCCAGCAGATCGACGTCATCATCTCCGACATCCTCATGCCGGTGATGGACGGCTACCGTTTCTGCAACGAGGTGCGGCGGAGCGAGCAGCATCACGACATCCCATTCATCGTCTACACGAGCACGTATCTCTCGCCCTCCGACGAGAAGCTGAGCCTCGACCTCGGCGCCGACCGTTATCTGCGCAAGCCGGCATCGGTCGAGGAGATTACGCGGACCATCGCCGAAGTCTTGGCGGGGTCGCGCCGCCAGCCGACAGCGGTGATCGATTCGACGGACGTTCTCAAGGAGTACAACGCCGGCCTCGTTACCAAGCTGGAAAAGAAGAACATCGAGCTGTCGAGTGCAATGAATCTGCTCTCGCTGCAGTCCACGGCGCTGGAGACCACCGGCGACGCCATTCTCATCACCGACGCTGACGGAGTCATTCTCTGGATCAACGCCGCGTTCACGAGCGCAACCGGCTACGCGCCTGACGAGGTGATCGGCCAGACGCCGCGCATTCTCAAGTCGGGGCTGCAGGACGACGCCTTTTACGTCCGGTTCTGGGAGACGATTCGGAATGGCCAGACGTTTCGCGGCGAGTTCATCAACCGCCGCAAGAATGGAAGCGTTTACTTCGACGAGCACACGGTCACCCCGGTCGTCGCGAAGGACGGAACGATCACGCACTTCGTCGGCGTCATGCACGACATCACGGAGCGGAAGCGTTCCGAAGAACAGCTACGCGACGCCAATTCACAGCTCCGCCAGTTTCTCGACCACAGCCCGGCCGTCCTCTATGCGTTACGCGTCGAAGGGGATCGCATCGTCCCCCGCTTCGCGAGCGAGAACATTACCCGTCTCCTCGGATACGAGGCGGAAGAATCGCTGAGCTATGAGTGGTGGCTCGGTCAACTCCACGACGACGATCGCGAGCGCGCCGCCAACAGCATCCCCCAGACTCTAACGGCCGGCAGCAGCCGCAACGAGTACCGGTTACGGCACAAAGATGGACATTATTTATGGATCGAGGACCAGCAGCGCCTCGTCTGTGATGACGAAGGACGGCCGGGCGAGATCGTTGGCGTATGGACTGACATCTCCGACCGCAAACACGCCGAGGACGAACTGCACGAAACCGAGCGCCGCTTCCGCGAGATGCTCGACAACCTCGAGCTCATCTCGATCATGCTCGATCACGAAGCCAACGTCATCTACTGCAACGACTACTTCCTGCGGTTGACCGGCTGGTCGCGCGATGAGGTCATGGGCACGAGTTGGTTCGACCGATTCGTTTCGGAAAACGTCGTGGAGATGCGGGCAGCATTCCTGGCGCTCATGGCGAACGGAACAGAAGTCCGGCACTACGCGAACGAGATCGTTACCCGTTCCGGCGAGCGGCGGCTCCTGCAGTGGAACAACTCTCTCCTTTACTCGAAGGCGGGCGAAGTGATCGGCGTGGCCAGCATCGCCGAGGACATCACCGAGCGCGCGAAATTGGAGAAGCAGCTTTTTCGCGCGCAACGACTGGAAAGCCTCGGCACCCTGGCCGGCGGCATCGCGCACGATCTCAACAATCTGCTCCTCCCGATCCTGATGGGCGTCACGCTGCTCAAACGTTTCGGTCCGAACGAAGCGAGCATGCGCGCCATCGATAACATCGAGCGCAGCGTCAAGCGCGGCAGCGATCTGGTCAAGCAGGTGCTGCTCTTCGCCCGCGGCGGCCAGACCTCGCGCGAACCGGTGCTTGTCGGCGACATCGTGCGCGAGGTTCAGTCCATCATCACCAGCACCTTTCCCAAAGACATCACGCTCGAAACCGCGGTCGCCACGGAGGTGTATCCGGTAACCGGAGACACGACACAATTGACGCAGGTGCTGCTCAATCTCTGCGTGAACTCCCGCGACGCCATGCCTCGCGGCGGCCAAATCACGATTTCTGCGCGGAACCACCTGCTGAGCGACACCGAAGCGATGCTGCACGGCGCTCTCGCCGGAGGCGCCTACACCGTCCTGGAAGTAACCGACGCGGGCCAGGGCATGTCGAAGGAAATCATCGATCTGATCTTCGATCCCTTTTTCACGACGAAGGAAGTCGGCAGCGGCACGGGCCTCGGTCTTTCGACGGTGCAGGGAATCGTCAGCAACCACGGCGGATTCGTCACGGTTACGAGCGCGCCCGGCGAAGGAAGTACGTTCACGGTTTTCCTTCCCGCGCGCCGCCCCCAGGCGGAAGTGGCCGCTCTGCCCGCCGAGACCTCAATCTCGCCGCAGGGAAACGGCGAGTTGATCCTGCTCGTCGACGACGACGCCTCGGTCCTCAGCATCACCCAGCAAACGCTCGTGGAGTTCGGCTACCAAGTGGTCACGGCCGAAGACGGAGCGCAGGCCATCGGCATCTTCTCGCGGCAGCATGAGGAGATCGCCCTTGTGCTTACCGATATGGCTATGCCGGTCATCGACGGGTTCGCGCTGATTGCGGCTCTGAACCGGATCGGCCGCGACGTTCGGGTCATCGCCACCACCGGAAATCCCTCCGCATTAGTGATGACCAAAATCGCCAAGAGCGGCGTTGCCCAGATCCTCATCAAGCCGTACACGGCCGACCACCTGCTGCGCACGATTGCCACCGTGCTCGCGGAGCCGGACCCAACGCAAACGGGGCGCCCGCAGTAGGGCGGCTGTCATCCAGAGCCGCCGGAGGCACGGAGCCGCGAAGCGGCGGAGATGCCGGAGGACGGCGAAGGACCCCCCAGTGCTTGCATCGTGACTTACCGCCGCCCTACCTTCGTTACCAGCGGGGGTCCTTCGACCGTCCTCCGCGACGACGGCTTCGCCTCTGTCGCTCCGGCGGCTCAGGATGACAATTACTCCAAATATCTGCGGCGCAAATTCGCCGAATTGAAGTTTTGCGCCATCATGCCCGCGAAGATTCAATCCGCCGGACGTTTGCGTTCAACGATTTAGATCGATTTTCCCAACGGCACCCCTGTTGAATGTCGTCAGGCGCGTCCGTCTGTCAGTCATGCGCCGATCCTTTCTAGCGAACCTCGTGATCCTCGCCGTGACGGTGGCGATTGTGGCCGGTGCGTTCGCATCCTTTCAGCGCAAACGCTCCTCGTTCGAACGGATCGACTTCACCTTCACGCGTGACAGCGGCGTCGTCGTCGTCAAAACGGTCGACCCCGGCAGCAGCGCCGAAGCGAGCGGCCTCCGGGCGGGCGATCAGATCTGGCTCATCGGCGACACCCCGTCAACCGAGATCGAAGGGTTGCAGAAAACGCTGCGGCGCATCGGCCAGAAGGTGCCGATGGTCATCAATCGCGGCGGCAAGACCTTCAAGCTCGACTACCTCGTTCCCGAGCTGAAGATCGATTACGCCTACCTCATCCTCAGCTTCATCGGATTTCTCTACCTCGCCATCGGCATCTTCACGCTCTTCCGAGGAGGGCGGACCGAGTCGACGCTGTTCTTCTTCGTCACGCTGCTGTCGTTCATCGTCTACGTCTACACGCCGGCCGGCGACATCGACGCCACGTACAAGCTGCTGCAAGCGGTCGAAGAATTCGCGACGATTCTGCTGCCGCCGCTGACGCTCAACTTCTTCCTGGTCTTCCCGCGGCCGATCGTCCGCTACCAGCGTCTGATCGCGGCGATGTACATCCCGCCGGCGCTCCTCGCGGCGTGGGATCTCGACCTGCTCCTCCTCGGCAACCGGCTCGCGATCGCCGCACCTCGTCGGTCATTTGAGCTCATTCAGCATTGGGAACTGCTCCACTTCGCCATCTACTTCACGCTCGCCGTCGTCGCGCTGGCATACACGTACCGCACCGCCGCCGCCGTCGGAAAAAAGCAGATCAAGTGGATCTACCTCGGCATGGCGCTCGGCTTCGTGCCGTTCCTCCTCGTCTATATCGTGCCGTATCTCACCATCGGATCGGTCAAGCCGATCTACGCGACGATTTCGATCCTGCCGCTGGCGCTGATCCCGCTCGCGTTCGCCGTCTCCATCCTCAAATACAAGCTGTGGGACGTCGAGGTCGTGATCAAGGAGATCCTGGCGTACTCGGTCACCTTCATCTTCGGAATGATCGCCTTCTCGACGATCAACCTGATCCTGTCGCACGTGATCGAAGAGCGTTCCGCGCTGGAGCGCAACTTCCTCGCCTTCACTTCCGGGCTGCTCATCGCAGGCGTGCTGATTCCGGTCAAGGGACGGATCGAATCGGTCATCGAGATGTTCGTCTACCGCGACAGCTACAAGCACCGCCGCGCCATCGCCGAGTTCGCGCAGGAGCTGGCCACGTTTCACGACGTGCATGAGTTGATCTCGATGATGCGCGAACGCCTTCGCGACGCGCTCGGCCTGCAGCGGATGAACCTCTTCACGCGCGAGGGCGCGTCGCTGGTCATCTACGATGCGGAGTCAGAAATCCCGCGCCGCGCCACGATCGTCGAATTCGGCGCGATGCCGGCCGAAGGTCCGCTCGTGCTCACCGATCCGCGGCTTCCGGAGAGCAGCGAGCTGCCGTGGCTGTTGCTTCGCGCCGGCTACCGTTATCTCTTCCCGCTCCGCAATCGCGGCGAACTGCAAGGTCTCCTGCTCCTCGGCACGAAGCGCAACGAAGAGCCGCTCTCGCGCGACGACCTCCACCTCGTCGAATCGCTCTGCGCGCCGGTCGCCCTTGCGATCGAAAACTCGCGGCTCTACGGACGTCTTCGCCGCCAGCTCGAAGAGATCCGCGCGCTCAAGGAGTACAACGAGAACATCATCGAGTCGTCGTCGTCGGCCATCGCCGTCGTTGCGTTCGACGGCACGGTGCTCACCGCCAATCACGCCTTCTGGGAGCTCCTCGGCGGCGTCGGTCCGTCGGAAGTCATCGACGAACCGATCGCGACGCTTTTCCCGCCGTACGACGAAATGCGCCGCACCAAGGCGCGCTCGATCACCACGAACTTCGTCAACCGCAACGGCGAGGAGAAGGAAGTCACCATCACCGCCAGCCCGCTCAACGCCGACGAGCCGGACGGCGCGCGCGTACTCGTCATCGGCGACATCACCGAGCGCGTTCGCCTCGAACGCGAGCTGCAGGACAAGGAACGCCTGGCCTCCCTCGGCCTCCTGGCCGCCGGCGTCGCGCACGAGGTCAACACCCCGCTCACCGGCATTTCGTCGTACGCTCAGCTCCTGCTGGCCGACACGGACGAGAACGATCCCCGCTACCGGCTGCTCAAGAAGATGGAAGCGCAATCGTTCCGAGCCTCGCACCTGGTCAACAACCTGCTCGATCTCATCGCCAACCGTCCGCGCTCCCGCGAGATCGTCAACATCCCCGCGCTCATCGACGCCACCGTCAATCTCCATGAGGATCTCTTCAAGCCGAAGAACATCAGCGTTCACGTCGCGCCGATGGCGGATGCCGAGGTGCAGGGGAACTTTCATGACCTGCAGCAGGTGCTGACGAACGTTCTTCTCAACGCACGCGATGCCGTCTCCGACAACGGCAACATCTGGATCACCGCGGAAGAGTGTGGTTCGAACCTCGTCATCAAAATCAAAGACGACGGCAAAGGCATCGCGCCGGACATGATCGGGCGCATCTTCGAGCCGCTCGTGACGACGAAACGTGGGCAGGGCGGAACAGGCCTCGGCCTCGCCATCACGCGCCGCATCCTGCACGCGTCGGACGGCGAAGTGACCGTTGAGAGCACGCCGCGCAACGGCGCCGAGTTCACCATTACGTTGCCTCGGCAGTGCGTCACCACCACGCAGGATGTGGAAAGGGAGCCGGTGGCTCCAAATTGATGATGCGAGTTCTCATAGTCGACGACGAAGAAGTTCTCCGCGACGTGCTCGACGCCGTCCTGCGCCGCGAAGGCTTCGAAGTGGCCATGGCCGCGAGCGGCGAGGAAGCGCTGGCCGTGCTCGACGAGGACGACAACATCGACCTCGTCATCCTCGACATCATGCTGCCCGGTATCAGCGGCATCGACACGCTACGCGCGCTGCGCATCTCGAATCCGTCGCTGCCGGTCATCATCATCACCGCCTTCTCCTCGATCGACGGCGCGATCGAGGCGATGAAGCACGGCGCGTTTCACTACATCCCCAAGCCGTTCAAAAACGAGGAAGTCATCCTCACCGTCAACAAGGCGCTCGAGCAACGGCGCCTCTCGCGCGAGAACGAGCGCCTGAAAGCGGAGCTGTCGGAGAAGTATGCGTACGCCAACATCATCGGAAAGTCGGAGCCGATGAGGAAGGTCTACGACCTGATCCGCCTCGCCGCGCCGTCGCGCTCGAACATCCTCGTTACCGGCGAGTCGGGCACAGGCAAGGAGCTCGTCGCGAAAGCGATCCATCACGCCAGCCCGCGTGCGCGCAACGCGTTCGTCACCGTCAACTCCGGTTCGTTGCCGCCGGAACTGCTGGAGTCGTCGCTCTTCGGACACATGAAGGGCTCGTTCACCGGAGCGATCGCGACGAAACGCGGCCTCTTCGAAGTGGCCGACGGCGGCTCGATCTTCCTCGACGAAATCGGCAACATCAATCTCGAAACGCAGGCCAAGCTTCTCCGCGTGATCCAGGAAAAAGAGTTCATGCGTTTGGGCTCGGTCGACACGATCAAGGTCGACGTCCGCATCATCGCCGCGACCAACGCTGACCTCACCAAGCTGATGGCGGAGAACCGTTTCCGCGAAGATCTCTACTACCGCCTCAACGTCATCACCATCCCGCTGCCGCCGCTGCGCCGCCGCCGCGAAGACGTCGCGCTGCTCGTCGCGCACTTCCTCGACAAATACGCGGAAGAGAACAAGCGCAAGGTGAAGGAAGTGACGCCGGACGCGATGCGCATCCTGCTCGACCACCCGTGGCCGGGCAATGTTCGCGAGCTGGAGAACACGATCGAGCGCGCCGTCGTCCTCTGCACCAGCGACCGTATCGGCATCGACCTGTTGCCCGACTATCTCCGCTTCCCGCAGCAGACCGACCAGCCGGCGATGATCGTTCCGTCGGAAGGTTTGTCACTGAAGGATGCCGTGTCGCGCTACGAGCGAGGCATGATCCTGCAGTCGTTGGAGATGGCGAACAACGTCCAGAAAAAAGCGGCCGAGCTGCTCCAGCTAAAGCCCTCCACGCTCAACGAGATGATGAAGCGCCTGGGTATCCACACGAAGTCGAACGCGAACGTCGAAGAGGAAGTCGGTGTTGAGTAGTTCATGACCGACATTCGCGACTCCGTTCTCTCCGCCATCGGAAACACTCCCGTCGTCCGCCTGCGCAAGCTCGTCGACGAAGGCAGCGCCGACGTCATCGTCAAACTGGAGTTCTACAACCCGACCGGCTCCTACAAAGACCGCATGGCGCTGGCGATGATCGAAGGCGCCGAACGCCGCGGCACGCTGCGCCGCGGTATGCGCGTCATCGAATACACCGGCGGCAGCACCGGCTCGTCGCTCGCGCTGGTCTGCTCGGTGAAAGGCTATCCATTCATCGCGCTGTCGTCCGACGCCTGGTCCGAGGAAAAGCTGCGCACGATGCGCGCATTCGGCGCCGAGGTGCGCGTCTTTCCGAGCGAAGGCGGCAAGGTCACGCCGGGACTCATCCAAACGTTGAAAGCCGAGGCGGAGCGGATGGCCGCGGAGCCGGGAACGTTCTACGCGAATCAATTCAACAACCGCGATGCCATCGAAGGCTACCGCGGCATCGGCACCGAGTTGCTCGCGCAGGCCGGACCGATCGCCGCGTTCTGCGGCGGCGTCGGAACGGCAGGCATGCTTGCGGGTGTCTCGCAGGCGTTGAAGCCGTCGGGAACGCGCATCATCGCGCTCGAACCCGGCACCTCGCCGGTCCTCACCGCCGGCTACGGCGGACCACACCGTGTCGAAGGGATGGGCGTCGGCTTCGTCCCGCCGCATCTCACGCCAGACGTCTACGACGAAGCGCGCGCGATCAACGAAGCCGAGGCGCGCGTGATGGCGCGAAGACTCGCGCGGGAGGAAGGCATTTTCGGCGGAGTCTCGACGGGGCTCAATGTCGTCGCCGCGTTGCAACTCGCTCGCGAACTCGGACCGGGACACACCGTCGCGACGGTGGCAGTCGATACGGGATTGAAGTATCTCGCCGGCGATTTATTCGACCTGTCATCCTGAGCCGCCGGAGGCGCTGGAGCGCGAAGCGCGGAACGCCGGAGGACGGCGAAGGATCTCAAGCTTCCCAAGCTGTGTTGAATCCCAGTGGGTTGCAGCCGGATTTGCGCATCTTGAGATCCTTCGCCGTCCTACGCCACTCCGCGCTTCGCGCTACGTGGCTCCGGCGGCTCAGGATGACAAACCCTATACTTCCCCTCCATGAAAAAACTCGCCGCCCTCCTGCTGCTCGCCGCGTCGACATCCGCGTTCGCGGCTTCGCCGAGAGTTACCGCGCCGAAACCGGGCAGCGACCAATTCGCGATCGAGTCCACGGTCCTCGCGGTTTACAACGTCATCTCCGGTCCGGCCGGACGCCGCGATTGGGATCGTTTCGAGGCGCTCTTCGCGCCCGGCGCGCGGCTCGTCTCGACGAAACGCGGCGAGGGTGGTGTGATCACCGCGAATGTGATGACGCCGCAAGAGTACCGGGCGAAGGCGACTACGTACTTTAACGACAACGGATTCTTCGAGCATCCGGTCAACACGCACGTCGATGTCTTTTCCGACATCGCGCACGTTTTCACGACGTACGAATCGCGCCACTCATCCTCGGACGACAAGCCGTTCGCGCGCGGCATCAACAGTTTTCAACTCGTGCGCATCGGCGACGACTGGAAAGTGCTGACGATTTTCTGGGAAGAGGAAGACGCGAAGCATCCGATTCCGGCGCAATACCTGCCGAAGCGATGAGCCTCGCGGTCGCGCAGCTTTCCGCGCGGCGCGGCACGCGCCAGGTATTGAGCGACGTCTCCTTCACCGCCCATCCCGGCGAAATCCTCGGCGTGATCGGTCCCAACGGCGCGGGCAAAACGACACTCTTCGAATGTGTGGCCGGACTCCTTCCGTACGACGGCAAGGTCGATAGCGATTCGCTTTTCTACGTCCCCGACGCCATCCGTCCGTGGCCCGATCAAACGGTGCGCTGGACGCTGGAGCTGACGGCGCGCATGTTCGATACGTCGCTGAACGAATCGTTGCTCGACGATCTCGATCTCGTCGCGCTGCAACATGCGACCGTTAAATCGCTGTCGAAAGGGGAAGCGAAGCGGCTCGATATCGCCATCGGTCTCGCCGTTCCGCAAACAGTTTTGCTCCTCGACGAACCGTTCGATGGACTCGATCTCCGCCAGACGCGTCAGGTGATGGACATCCTTCGCCGCGATGCCGCGAACGGCCGCACGCTCGTCCTTTCTATTCACCAGCTCAGCGACGCCGCGCGTGCATGCGATCGATTTCTGCTGCTCGATCATGGGAAGTCCGTGGCCGAGGGAACGCTCGACGAGTTGACGTCGAAGAATGGGCCGACGCTCGAGGAGGTCTTCCTTGCGCTTACGTGACCTCGTGCGCAAGGAAGTCGCGGAGCTGGCGGCCAGCCGCGCATTCTGGCTGTTGCTGCTGATCGTCGGATTGCTCACCGGCCAAAGCTTCATCACCGCGATGAATGCGTACGCCGAGGCCAGCGGAATCGGCGGCGGCCCGGCGGCGCTCTCGCAGGGACTCTCGCCGCTCGACGGCATCCTCACGCCGACCCTCGGCGCGTACGACCTCGCCATCACGCTGCTCCTCCCGTTCGTCGTCATCCGCCTCATCGCCTCGGAGAAAACGTCCGACGCGTTGAAGTTGATGCTGCAATGGCCGGCCTCGATTGAACGGCAAATCGCCGCGAAAGTCGTCGCGCTGATCGGCGCGTGGGTCGTGTCGCTCGTACCGTTCTTCATCGCGCTGGCGTTGTGGTGCGGCTACGGCGGACATCTCCACGCGGCGGAAGTGCTCAATCTCATCGCGGGCTACACGCTGCGATTTCTGCTGACGGCAGCGATCGCGATGGCCGCGGCGTCGCTGATGTCGGGCGCCGCGAATGCGGCCATCGTTGTCCTCGCATTCACGATCGGCACCTGGGCGCTCGACTTCATCGCCGCCGGTCGTGGCGGGATCCTGCAGACGCTGGCGTCGTTCACGCCGACGGCCGCGCTACGCGGTTTCGAGCGCGGCCTTCTTCGCGTTGACGTCGTACTCGTGATGCTGATCCTTTCGATTTTCGGCTTCTCTCTCGCCGCGAATTGGCTTCACCTCGGCCGCACATTCAAGGCGCGGCTGGCGGGGACGGCCGTGTTGCTGATCCTCGCTTCGCTCGCGACCGTGAACGTCTTGATGCTGGTCCGGACCAGTTTCGACGTCTCCGAAAATCGCCGCAATTCGTTTTCGGTCTCGGACGAACGCGCACTGTCGTCGATCAACGATGAGCTCAAGATCACCGTCTTCCTCTCCTCCGAAGATCCGCGAATGATGGATTTCGAGAACAACGTGCTGCTGAAGTTGCGCCGATCGATGCCCGGCGTGAGCGTGATCTATCCGCTCGCCGGCCGCTCCGGCCTTTTCGAAAACGACGCGCGCTACGGCACGATCGAATATCACCTCGGCACGAAGTCAGCGATGTCCCGCTCGACAACAGAGGAGATCGTGCTCGACACAATCTACGACCTTGCGGGCGTGCGCGCGCCGGCGCGCGAAGCGCCGGCGTATCCGGGGTACCCGCTCGCGAAAAAACCAAGCGGAGCCGCGATCGTTTTCTACCTGCTCTGGCCGGCGGCAGTGCTCGCTGTCATCCTGAGCCGCCGAAGCCGCGTAGCGCGAAGCGCGAAGACGGCGTAGGACGGTCGAAGGACCCCCTGCCTGGTAACCCGGGAGGGCGGCGGTTTTTCACGAGGCAAGCACCGGGAGGTCCTTCGACCGTCCTACGCCGCTCCGCGCTTCGCGCTACGACGGCTCCGGCGGCTCAGGATGACAGCGCTACCGCTTCACCACGTACCTGTCGAACTGACTCACGCTATCCGTCTTCGACCAGACACCAACCTTGCCTGACACCGGCTCGGCCAGCGTGTACTCGAGCAGCGGCTTGTCGTCGAGGAATCCGTGAAGCGCGGTGCCGGCGACGGCGATCTTCATCGTGTGCCATTCGCCGAGGGGGATGTGGACGTTCTCGGAGCCCTTCTTCACGAAGCTGCGCTTGCCGCTCTTGAACGTCCAGAGCACGAGGTTGTCCTCTTTGCCGTTGAAGCGGACGGTCAGGTAATCGCCGTTCGGTTTCAGATTGAAGAGGATGCCGGCGCATTGATCGAGCTGGCCGGCCAGCAGGCGGAAGCGGATCGAGATCTCGCCGTCGTGGAAGTCATCGACGTCCTTCGCCACCGCGTACGGAAAGTACGCATACGCCTTCACGCTGTCGATGAACTCCTCGTGCTTCGCGCCGTAGATCGTGCGCGCCTTCGCGGCCAGCCCCCCCGACGGCTGCCCCTTGATCCATTGCCGGCCGTCGACCTGCAGCATGTGATCGCTGGTGACGTTCCAGTCGCCGACGATGGCGAGAAAGTGAGTTGCCGGAACGGAGACATTTGCGGCTGCCGCGAGCGAGAGAATTGCGATTGCGATGAAAGCAGCTTTCATATCGGAGATCATCGCACGCATGACCAGTCTCATTCCGCCGTACGGCGGTGGCCTCATCAACCTCTTCGAACCAGCCGCATCGCTTCCCGATCTTCTTGCAACCGCCGCGACGCTTCCCGCGGTGCAACTGTCGGAACGTTCGCGCTGCGACCTCGAGCTTCTCGCCACCGGTGGCTTCTCACCGCTCGACCGCTTCCTGGGACTCGCCGATTACGAGCGCGTCGTCGCCGAGATGCGACTCGGCGACGGCACACTCTTCCCGATCCCGATCACGCTCCCCGTTTCCGACGATGCGCCGATCGCGGTTGGAAAGGACGTCGTCCTTCGCGGACCGCATGCCGAAATTTTGGCGGTCATGAGGGTCGAAGAAATCTACGAATGGGATCGCGACGACGCGGCCATCAACGTCTTCGGCACGCGCGATACGAAGCATCCGCTCGTCGCGGAGATGGCCGGTTGGGGACGGCGTAACATCAGCGGTCCCTTGCGCGTGATCAGCACCGGCACACCGTGGGACTTTCGCGATTTGCGGCGCACGCCAGCCGAAGTGCGCGAGGCGCTGGAAGCGTTCGGACGTGACAACGTCGTCGCGTTTCAGACGCGCAATCCGATGCATCGCGCCCACGAAGAGCTGGTGCGGCGCGCCATCGATGCGGTCGATGGCGTTCTGCTGCTGCATCCCTCGGTCGGCATGACCAAGCCCGGCGACGTCGATCACTACACGCGCGTCCGCACGTATCGCGCACTCGCCGAAAAGCACTTCCCACCCGGCCGCGTTCTGCTTTCGCTTCTGCCGCTGGCGATGCGCATGGCCGGTCCGCGCGAGGCGCTGTGGCACGCCATCATCCGCCGCAACTTCGGCGCGAATCACTTCATCGTCGGCCGCGATCACGCCAGCCCCGGCGGAGGCTTTTACGGTCCGTACGATGCACAGGAATTGGTCGCCAAACATGAAGCCGAGATCGGAATGACCATGATTCCGTTTCGCGAACTGGTCTACATCGCAAGTGAAGATCGCTACGAAGAAGCGTCGCGCGTTCCCGCCGGCGCCGAGACCCGCTCGATCTCCGGCACGCAAGTCCGCGACGACTTCCTCGGCGCCGGACATCCGCTTCCGGAATGGTTCACGCGCCCGGAAGTCGCTTCAATCCTGGCCGAGAGCCACCCGCCGAAACATCGTCAGGGATTCTGCATCTGGTTCACAGGCCTCAGCGGCGCCGGAAAATCGACCACAGCGGAGATCGTGGTCAGCCGCCTTCTCGAACACGGACGCCAGGTCACGCTCCTCGACGGCGACGTGGTCCGCACGCATCTTTCCAAAGGCCTCGGATTCAGCAAGGAAGACCGCGACGCGAACATCCTCCGCATCGGCTTCGTCGCCGCGGAAATCGTTCGACACGGCGGCGCCGTGGTCTGCGCGGCTGTAAGCCCATACCGCGCCACGCGCGACGCAGTTCGGGAAATGGTCGGACCGTCCAACTTCATCGAAGTCTTCGTCGACACGCCGCTCGACGTTTGCGAATCGCGCGATACGAAGGGCATGTACGCGCAAGCGCGCCGCGGCGCGATCAAGAACTTCACGGGGATCGATGATCCGTATGAGGTGCCGGTGTCTGCCGAGGTGGTCCTCGATACGACGTCTGTGACTGCTGAGGAAAATGCGGGCAGGATTGTGGCAATCCTTAACGACCGCGGATTCATTCGCTGACTTTTTTCACGCGGAGGCGCGGAGACGCGGAGGAATGTGGGCTACGTAGATGTCGCCGCTCCGCGGCTGGATGTCCGGTCTCGCTCTCGTCTCCTCATCTCCGCCTCCCCGCGTGCTCCGCGTGACACTGTTGGTGTAGCGTTGCCCCATGAACAAACGCAAACTCGGATCGCAGGGTCTCGTCGTTTCGGCCGAGGGGCTTGGGTGTATGGGGATGAGTCAGTCGTATGGGCCGGCGGATGAGCAGGAGTCGCTGGCGACGATCGATCGGGCGCTGGAGCTTGGGATCGATTTTTTTGATACGGCCGAGGTTTACGGTCCCTGGATCAATGAAGAGTTGGTCGGGCGGGCGTTGCGCGGGAAGCGCGACCAGGTCGTCATCGCGACGAAGTTCGGATTCAACATCGTCGACGGCAAGCCGGCGGGATTGGATAGCAGGCATGTGCGGCGCGCGGTGGAAGGATCGCTGACGCGGCTCGGGACGGATCACATCGATCTGCTCTATCAGCATCGCGTCGATCCCGAGGTGCCGATCGAGGAAGTCGTTGGCGTCATGGCGGAACTTGTGGCCGAGGGGAAGGTTCGATTCCTCGGGCTCTCCGAGGCCGGCGAGCAGACCATTCGGCGCGCGCATGCGGTGCATCCGATCACCGCGCTGCAGAGCGAGTATTCGTTGTGGGAGCGCAACCTCGAGCCGCGCATCATTCCGCTGCTGCGCGAGCTCGGTATCGGACTCGTCCCCTTCAGTCCCCTGGGCCGTGGATTTCTTGCGGGCAGCGTGAAGCGCGCCGAGGAGTATCCGGAAGGCGATTTCCGCCGCAACGATCCGCGGTTTCAGGGCGAGAACTTCGACGCCAACATGCGCACCGCGTCGATCGTGCGCGAGATCGCCGCGAAGCATGATGCGACGCCGGCAACGATCGCGCTCGCGTGGCTGCTGCACAAAGGCGACGACATCGTTCCGATTCCCGGCACGAAGCGGCGGAAGTATCTCGAGGAGAATGCCGCCGCCGCGTCGATCACGTTGAGCGCCGAGGAAATCGCCACACTCGATGACGCGCTGCGTCCCGAGGCTATTGCCGGACCGCGTTACAGCGCGAACAACCAGCGCTGGATCGATCGCTAGGCCGGCACGGCCGGCGGCGTTGGTTGCCCAAGGCTCGGCCACCATTTTCGCTCGGTCATTCTGCCGCGCGGACTCTTAGGCGACCCGATCGCGCGCCGGTTCCGAACGCTTCGCGTTCTCATCAAGCGCGGCATCGCGGAAACATGCGCCGCAAAGCAAACGTCCTCCGACGCGAACCGCGGCGCCGAGGTGAAAGCACGACTCGCAGCGGATCATCGATGGACGGCGCGAGCCGGAGAGAAGCGGAAGCGGGAACTTGGCTGGTCTGCCCATGTGAAGTCTCCATTGAGAAATGGGCGGCGGCCACGCGCCGCCGCCCCGATCGAGGAGGATGAACAATCAGAACGCGATGGTCGAGGTGATGACGCCCGCGTTGCTGATTGCGACGAGGTTCCGGGTCGGCGTACCGCCCGTAGTCGTTGCCGGAATGATGACGACGGCATACGTGCCGCCGCTGTACGGCGTGAGATCTTCGACGCGGCCGTTGATGCTCAGCGTCCAGGCCTGTGCGCCGTTCGAAACGTTGAGAGCCGTGAGGCCGGTAGTCGGCGACGAGGCGCCTGACGCGGTCGTGTCGGTCACTTCGATGACCAGCGAACCCGACAGCTCGACTTCGGTGCGCGGCGAGGGAAGCGTCGCGCTCCACGCGGCCGCTCCATTACGAATGGCCACGACTTCGGCGACCGGATTGGCGGTGGTGCTGCTGGCCGCGGCGCGGCGCACGATGACGGTGCCGTCGGCGGCGACGGTGAGATGTCCATCGCCTTCGATGCCGCGTCCACCGGGTCCGCCGGCCGGTCCGGGTCCGCCCGGTCCGCCGTGATCATTCGCGACGGCAAACGTCGCGACCATCAAAAGTGCGAGAACTGCGATACCTGTTTTCTTCATGGGGAAGTCTCCTTTTTCGGGGAGGGGACTATCCCAAGCGCGATGCCACGCGTTTTCAGGGTAGAACGGACGATTTGCGGGTCAGAATGACGCGGGGGCAGACCTTCTATTTGCCGCGATTGACCCGAATAGGTTATTTTGACCGCGGTGTCCCCCAAAAAATCTCTCCTCCTCATCACGTTCCTGTCGCTTGTCACGACTCTCCGCCTGTCGGGGGAGTGCTCATCGACTGTGACCGTGCTCGCACCGCCGAACGCGTGCAAGTCGGGTACGGCCACGGTGTCCGTCATTGGCGTTCCGGGCGCGACCTACGCGTGGACCGTGGATGGCGGAACGATCGCCGGCGACGCGGCCAGCGACCGAGTCAACCTGACGTTCGGCTCCAGTGCCGCAGCGACGGTGTCGGTCACGATGACGGCAGGCGGTTGCGTGTCGCATGGCAGCAGCGTCATCGCACTGCATGATCCTTTCAACGTCCGAGTTGCTCCGATTCCCGCCGCACATGCCGGCGAACCGCTGACCTTCACCTGGACGTACAGCGATGGATCGCCCGCGCGGCAGACCATCACCGGCTCAGACTTCGGCACGATCACGCTGGCGCCGGCGGTGCGCACGTATAGCTATTCGCCCGCCAAGAGCGGGACAAAGCAGATCGTGATCGACGCCGCCATGGATACGCCGGCAGCGCCACCGGCGTCATCCAGACAACGCGCCGTTGCCAAGAGTCCTGTCTCCGCGTCGTCTTGCGCGCTGGTACACACGGCGGTTCCTTACATCGTTGGCGACTGCGTCACGCCGTCCATCGTCCTCGACGCACCCGATGCCGTGGTCAAGGAGAAGAGTTTCCAGATGACCGTCCGATCCCAACCGGGAGCGGTGGCCTTGTGGACGATCACCAACGGTTCGCCCGCGACCGCGACGGGAAACGACGTCACGATCACGGCGGGATCGACCGGCAACGTCGAAGTCAGCGTGCAGCTCACGCGCGGCGCCTGCGGGGACCAGGCCGCGCGCAGCATCCCCATCCTGGCGGAAGCTGTGTGCGACCACCCGACCGCCGTCGTCAGCGCCGGCCCGATCTCGTGCGGCACGGCGATCGTGAACGTCACCTTCACCGGCACGTCGCCCTTCAAAGGAACATGGTCGGACGGCGTGCCCTTCACCGCCGTGACAAAGTCGTTTACTCGAACGGTCACGCAGCCCTTCAGCTACAGCATCAGCAATTTCGAAGATGTGATGTGTGCCGGTACGTCGTCGGGCGTAGCCGTGATCCCGGAGCCGCACCCGACAGCGACGATCACGGCGACCGGCAACAGTTGCGCCGGGATCGACACGATTACCGCGACGTTCACCGGCACACCACCATTCACCGGGCAGTGGAGCGATGGCCTTCGAACGCCGTTTCAGACCAACTCAATGGTGATTTCCCGGCCAGTCTTCGTGAATTGCGCTCCGGGCTACTCGTCGGTATTGCAAGGCCACGACAGCACAGGCTGCCCTATCGTCGTCGTTGGTGCTACGCCGATCGTGCACGTACCCGACAGGGTCACGGTGAACGTGTTTTGCGGTCCCGGAAACACTTCGCAGGTGTATGCCAGCTTCGACGGGAGCTCATGCCTCAACAACATGTCCCTGGCAGGGCCATGGACGGCCGTATGGTCGGACGGCGTAACGACGTCATCCAACGAGACCCAGCAGAATCGTTTCGTCAATCCCGGTCCGACGCCTACGACGTACACCGTCGTCAGGGCATATGACGCCTTCTGCGAGGCGACCATCGTCAAGCCGTCCGTCACGCCCTACCAGAATCCCGTCCCCGAATTCACGGTCCCCGACGGCATCTGCCAAGGGCAAACGCAGACCGTGTCACTTGTTACGCCTCCTCCGCCGGGAGCGAAGGTGACCTGGTCCATTGATAACGGCTCGATCGTTTCAGGACAGGGGACCAGCACGGCGCAGTACACCGCCGCCGCTGTCGGATCCGCCGGGATCTATTGCACGTTTTCGTTCACCGATGCCGATCACTGCCCTGTGAGAACCGGGCGCGGCGTATTTGTCGGACCGGTCGATCCGCCTACGAGCCTGTCGCTGGCGAGTACGCAGATTCACGCCGGTCAGACCGTCGATCTAACGTTCACAAGAGCCCTCGGCCTCGTCTATTGGGAGTGGAGCAATTCCCTCAAAGACTCCATCACGCCCCTCGGCACCTGCACCGGCGACTTCGTCGGGCCTGGCGTTTGTCACGCGCGTTACACGAGCTCGCACGGCCCCGGAGTATCAACGATCACCATGCACGCGTACGGATACTGCCAGAGCAAGGATTACCCGGTGCAGTTGACGATCGTGCCGTGAGGCGTTTCATCATTGCCGCAACGCGCTTTCGCGTTTCAACACCGCTTCGAGTTCCGTCAGCCGTCTAGCATCGAGATACTCCTTCGCCATTTCGGCGAAGAGCAACTCGACTCCGGCGCGATGCCGCCGGAAGAGAGCCGCGGGCGGTGCGAGGCCGTTCGCGCGCAGCGCGTTGACGAGCGCCAGCGCCGGTGAGTCGGATGGCAACCGCTGCGGCAGATCGGCAAGCGACGGCGCGTCGATGGACGCGTCATGCCCGCCGAGGATCCGCCGCCGCGTACGATTCTTCGACGCGATCGTCTCGACGATTCGACTCCGTGCCTCGGGCAAAAAATAGATCGCGCGAACGGAGTCGCGCGTTTGGCCGATGCGATGTGCGCGTCCGTTGCGTTGATCGAGCTTCACCGGATTCCACGGGATGTCGTAATGCACGACCACACCCGCGCGCTGCAGATTCAATCCCTCGGACGCGAGATCCGTGGCGACGACGCGATCGATCATGCCGCGGCGAAAGGCGTCGATCGCGCCGGTGCCGTCGCGCGCCGTGGCGAGGCCGCAGCGGAGCCGGCGCGCCAGCGATCGCGCAGTGGCCGCGGCGCCGGTGAAGATGAGTGTCGGCTCGTTGTCCAGAATCGATTCGAGCAGTGCGACCTTCGTGTCGTCGGCGCGTTCGATGATCGATCGAATCCAACCCAATCGCGACATTTCCTCGCGAACGGCGGTCGCGTCGAAGCCGTCCGCGGGAGCGAGCAAGTCCCAGAACAGGATTTGCTGAAACGCATCTGCATCCTCCTCGGCCGCAAACGCTTGACGATAATCGTGCCGCGAAAGTGCCCGTCCGCTTTCGATCACGCGCTCGTAGAAACGGAGCTGGCGACGCACCGATTCGAGCAGCGCGGCGGGACTCGATTCCAGTCGCCGCCATAGAAATTGGCGCAGCAACGGCGCGCTCGTACTCAGTGGGAATTGCAACGCGTCGATCGGCGCGGCGGCGATCGGATGGCGGAGCACGCGGCGTTCGAGCGCGCCGAAGCGGAGCTCGGGCGGGAGCACGTCGCGTTCGCGACGGATGACAAGCTCGCGGACGATGACGTCGAGCGCCGGTCCGTCGCGAATGGCGAAGGCGTCATCGATCGACGCGACGCCGCAGAGCCGCAACGCGTCGTCGACGGCGATGAGTGAGACGAGTGCGAGGAGGTCGTCGGCCACATTGCAGATCGGCGTCGCGGTAACGAGCAGCAGTCGCGATCCGATGGAACGACGCGCCAGCGCGCACCAGCGCTGCGTGCGGCGATTGCGAAATGCATGCGCCTCGTCGACGACGATGAAGCGATCGCCGTCGCCGAGGGATGGATCGCCGGCGAGTGAGTCGTGCGTGATGATGCGCGCGTCGAGGTTGAAGTCGTAGAGCGTGTCGCGCCACTGCGAGACCAGCGATGCGGGGACGACGATCTCGACGCAACTTCCGCGGCACTGCAACTCGGCGGCGACACGTGCCGCGACGTAGGACTTGCCGAGGCCGACGTCGTCGGCGAGGATCGCTCCGCCGTGGCGGGCGATGAGCGCCAGCGCGCGAGTCACCGCTTCGCGCTGGTGCGGTGCGAGGTCAGGCATCGCCGTTGAAGCCGAGGCGCGTGCGGAGGAATGAGGCGAGCCGCGCGTGCTCGGAGGGCGAGACGCCGTAAAGCGCATTCACCGCGAGATCGATTTCGTCGCCGATGCGATCGGGATTTCTTCGTGCGCGCCGCGCGGCGCGCAGCAGCTGTGTCCACAAATCACTCGCCGGTGCGACGGTTGGAAGTGGGAGTCGCGCGACCGTTCGTCCGAAGTAGCGGAAGTAGAAATCCTTGGCGCGTTCGGCGATGGAGGTCGCGAGCACGTTGACGATCGTCGAGTTGAGCAGCGCGGCCAGCACGTGCGCTTCTTCGGTCGTCGACGCATCCAGCGAATAGAGCGTCTGGTTCGGGACGAGCGGGATGTTGCGCTCGCCGAGGCGGATGGAGTCTTCGAGAAAGGCAGCGCAGAAGCCGCGCGAGAGATCCTTCCAGACCACCTTGATGCCGACGTGCTCGGGGCGCACGTATTTGAGGCGCAGCGTTTCGACGTCAACGCCGCGCGCTTCGGCGAAGCGCTCCACCCACTTCGGCGGTTTGCGCCAGCCGCCGGCGGGCGGCCAGAGCATCCACGGTGGATCGGCGATTTTCCAGCGGCGCACGTCGCGTCCGCGTGCGCAACGGCAGACCGAGGTGAGTGGGATGTGCAGACCGTCCGTCGTCTCGACCGCGTTCGCGCGAACGCGCTTCACGTCGAGAAAAAAGGCGTCGTTGTCGCCGGTCTTCACGCCCATGACCGGCACGCGGCCGAGTGTTTCGGCGAGCGGCGAATGCATGGCGTGGATCCGCGCGACGATCGCGTGCACGTCCGGCGGCAGCAGCGACCATTCCGTTCCGCCGATCGTGAGCGCGTTACTTGGAAGCGCAAACGATTCGCCGGCCGAGGTGATAGAGATGCTTGGCGGTTCGCTGCCGTTGCGATGGGCGAGCGTGATGCCGAGCGGGAAGGTGTCGGCGTCGAAGTGGCGATGCGCGTCGGACGACCAATCGTCGAGCGCGACGATGTTCGCCTTCGACCTCGCGTGCGTACGCAGTCCGGCGGCGTAGCCTGCGTTGAGGAGCTTCGACGGAACGAGCAACGACATCACGCCGCTCGGCGCGGTTAGCGACAGCGAGCGCTCGACGAATGCGATCGAGAGATCGGGTTGATGAAAGGCCGCACCGCGCGCGCCGTCGTTGCGGAAGAGGGCGAAGCGTTCCGCGTACATCTGCTTCGCCCGCGGATCGATGCGGCTGTTGCGCACCCACGGCGGATTGCCGACCACGACGTCGAAACCGCCGGCGGCCATGACGTGTGCGAAGTGGACGTCGAAGGAGAAGAAGCCGATCTCGCCGTCTTCGATGCGTTCGAGCGTGCGGCGGTTGGCCATGATCCGCTCGCGCAGCTCGCGGCAGCGTTCGATGTTGACTTCGCGCAGGCGGCCGAACAGATCGTGCTGCGGCGCGCAGAGCACTTCCTGTTCGTGTTCGTCGAGGTCGATCGCTTTCGCCAGCAGCTCGCTGGCCAGGCGGCCGTCGTTCGCGCGGATGATGCGCGACACCTGCGCGCGCTCGCGGTGCGGCGCGCTGCGGTAGCGCGCGATCAGGTCTGCCTGCGCGCGCAACGCGTACACCCATTCGCGGTAGACGTCTCCGCGGTTGTCGCCGAGAAAGTCGGTCGGGCTCAGGAGCGAGTTGCCCTGCAGGATGTTGCGGTCGAGATTCGGCAGCGGCTGGATGTCGTTCGCATCGTCGTCGGCCTGCGACACGATGGCCAGCCACAGCCGCAATTCGCAGAGTCGGACGGCTTCCGGTTTCAGATCGACGCCGTAGAGCGAGCGTTCGACGATGCGGCGTCTCAACCCAGGTTGGATTTTGGGATTGAGCGCAGTCGTCAGCTTCTCGACGATGCGGAGCGCCGACAGCAGGAACGCGCCCGAGCCACAGGCCGGATCGAGGATGGTGATCGCGTCGAGACGGTCCGCGAGTGATTTCGCGTTGCGCACGCACACCGGTTCGCCGCGAAGGACGCGTTCGAGATCGCCGCGCGTTGCTTCGTCGCCGTCGCTGAGCCAGGCCACGATGGCGCGCGCGGCCAGGACGTCGACGATCGCGCGCGGCGTGTAGAAGCTGCCGGTCGAGAGCCGCTCGTCGGTGTTCATCAGCGACTCGAAGACCTTGCCGAGCATCTCCGGATCGATGTGCGCGCCTGCGGCATCCGACTCGTCGATGGAGAAGGCGAAGCGCTCGAAGACGTCTTCGATGACGCGCTGCAGCAGTTCGTCGGGGAGCTCGAGATCGGGATTGCGCTCTTCGAATGGCGACGGTTCGAAGAGACCGCCGTTGAGGTAGGGGATCTTGCCGAGCTGCCGCGCGATGGCGTCGCGTTCGTGCGTTGGCGTGTTCAGGCAGCCGAAGAAAAGCGGTGTCAGAAGTTTCGCGTAAACATCGCGTCCAATGCGATCGACGAGGAATCGCCGTTCGCCGTTGAGCCAACCTTTCTGCTGGATGAAGTAGAGGAAGAGGAGCCGCGACAACAGCAGCAGCGCCTGGCCATCCGCGGCTTCCTGCGGCTCCCACGTCACGGTGCGAATCGTTTTCGCGACATCGCTGACCGCGCGTCGGAAGCGCTCGAAGAATTGGCGCGTCAGCGATTCGCGATCGAGGGCGCGGTCGAAAATGCGCGCCGGATCGCCGCCGTTCGCGAGAAGGTTCAGTCGATCGAGCGCGTGCGCGGTCGGATGATCGAGATCGACGTCGAGGCGGCGCGGCTCGCGGCGGGCGGAGAGATCGTGGATCGTCAGCCGCCGCGATGTCACGCCGATCGCGACCGGTTTGACCAGCGCGTTGTACGACGCCAGAGAACGGAGAAACGCGGTGATCGCGTCCGGCTCGGGAAGCACATTGCCGCTGAGGACATAGAGATCGAGTTGCGGCGTCCGCGACGTGAGCTGCAGCGTCACTTCGCCGTTCCACGAGATCTCGATTCCGGCCCGGCGCCAGTCGGCGGCGGCGATCGTGACCGGCGCGATGTCGTATCCGAGGTCGCGGAGGAGCGCGAAGACGTCGCGATCGCGGAGATGCGCGGATGTGATCACGAGACACCTGCCGAGAAACGGGAGTCGGGGGTCGGGAGTCGGAACCGATGTGGAACTCCGACCCCCGACACCCGACGTCCTACGACTCCCGCATCCGATACACTGCGCGCGCCGACATGCCGATACGCTGGGCGTACCTCAAGCGCGTGCTCGCGGGCGCGATCTTCGGCCTCTACATCGCCAACCTGCTCTACTTTCTCAACCCGCAGATCGACATCACGCCCGGCCGCCTGGCAACCGTAACCATCGTCTACGGACTGATTTGCGGTCTGCTTTTCGGATCGGTGCTGTGGCTGCTGCGCGTGCTCCGCGTACGCCTCTTCGGGAAACCGGAAACGCACGGCGGCTTCCGGCCACACGGCTTCGGCTTCGTCGTCCTCGCCGCATTCCTGGCAGCGGCGATCTACTGGATGCACCTGGAGGTGTTCCGGTTTTATCTGCCGGTCGGCGCGATCCGCGTGTTGTCGAAAGCGACGAACCTGATCACGGCCACCGCGTTCATCCTGTTGCTGATCTGGTTCGCGGAGCGGAACGCCGATCGGCGCACGTCGCGGATTCTGTTCGTCGTGGGCGTCGTGCTGATCGCGGTGTCGTCGTTCTTCTTGTATCAGCGCCGCGATCGCTATCGCACCGAGACGCACGCCGTGGTCGTCGCGGATATCGGGACCGTCGCCGGAAAACGGCCAGTGATCGTGGTCGGTATTCGCAATCTGCCGTACGACTGGATTCTGACGCTGGCCGGCGAAGGGTCGCTGCCGTTCTTCGATCAGGCGCGGACGCGGGGCTATTTGACCCGTCTCGAGCCGTTCCCGACGATGAGCCCGAAGTCGATCTGGGCGTCCGTCGCTACGGGAAAACTTCCGTTCCGCCACGGCGTGACCGGACGGCTCGGCTACTCCACTCCGCTCAACCGGCCCGGCGAGCGCTTTCTGATCGTGCCGGGCGGCGTCGGATTCAAAGCGTGGGGATTGATCCCGCCGGTGACGCGGATTTCGACGCCGCTTCCGGCCGGACTCTCGCTCCCGCTCTGGACGCTCTTCGAACGCGTCGGCCTGCATGCGACGGTGATCGGCTGGCCGTGGTCGGAGCCGGCCGGCGCGTCGCGGCTCGTCACCGACCGCTATTTCGACACTGCGCCGCGTAATGCCACGCAGGCCGTTCCGCCGCAGTTCGCCGCCGAAATCGCCAAGCTCGAAACGATGCCGCCCGATTCGGAGACGCAGCGATTCAACGGCACCGGCACGGCGCGCCAGCGGATCGTGAACGGTCTCGCCGCCGATCTGACGTCGATGGCCATCCTGCGCACGTCCGCGCCGTCGTTCCCGCTCACGGTCTGCACGCTGGGCGGATTCGAACAGGCCCAGCGCGCCATCCACATCTTCAGCGACGACCTGCCGCCGCGCTCGAATGTGAAAGGCCTCGTGTTGCGCGCGTATGCAGAGCAGCTCGACCGCATGCTGGCGTCGCTGGCGCGCGACTATCCCGATCACATCATCGTGGTCGTCTCGCCATCCGGCCCCGTGCCGCCGCAACTGCCCACGACGCCGTACGCGCTGCTGCACGACTTCATCGATCCCGCCGATCCGAGCGCCGACGACGGCTTCGTGATCATTTACGGCAAAGGTGTCGTGCACATCGACAAGCCGCGCTCCGCGCAGGCCGTCGACGTCGTGCCGACCGTGCTCTACATCGCCGGACTGCCGGTCGGGCGCGACATGGACGGCAGCGTCTTGTCCGAGGCCTTTTCGGAAGAGCTGCTGCGATCGAATCCGCTGTCGCTCGTGCAAACCTACGAGGCGCAGCAGTTGGTGGTGAGGCGAAGCGGCGGCTAATCGTCCGCGCCGTGGAAGATCGGCGCGCACGTTGTGGAGCCTTGGGCGACCAACGCCGCCCGCCGTGGGGGTCAACGCTCCTCCCACTTCTGCTTCGCCGAGTCGTAGCGAAGCATGCGCAGCCGGCCGGTGGCGCCGAAGAGGCGTACGCAGTAGAGATTGCTGATGCCGTCGCTGATGTAGATCGTACCGGGCGTGCCGCCGCCCGCTGGTGAAAACGAACAGATCGTCGAATTGCCAAACTGCAGCGCGGGATCGGCCGGCAGCAGCTTCGCGCCGTCCGGATCGCGGATCGCGATCGGAAGCAGCGAGATCGAGGCGGTGCGGAACGACGGCATAACCACCGCCGGGCCGAAGTAGCGCTTGTCGATCCCATTGCTGATGTCGGTGTTGTAGATGCCGTTCGCGTTGCCGTCGTCATAGAGCGTGTACGTCCAGTTGTTCGCTGTCTTGACGAACTTCACGCCGGAGTAGCCGCCGTGCGCGATGGCGCGCGAGCGAATCTCGCGCAGGAGTGAGCGCATCTCGTGCGCCGCGGCGAGGACCGAAGACTGCCGCCGGTACGCCGCGAACGATGGAACCGCACACATGGCGATGATTCCGACGATGGTGAGGATGACGACGGTTTCGATGAGGGTGGTGCCGTTCTGCCGTTTGAACACACGTTCTCCTTTCGGGGTGTGGGGAGTGGGTTGGTCAAGATGGCCGCCCCGCGTGCGCGAGGCGGCCTGGGGGGAGGGACGGCGGGTTACGCCGCGGGGGAGGGCTTTTTCGAGGACGGCTTCCGCGCGCTCTTCGTGTGCACTTTCGCCGTCAGCGTGGTCTTGCCTTCGACGGTCACGTATGCGGCCAGGCGCTCGAACGACTTCTCACCGAAGCCCATGACCTGCATCAGCCGAAAGGGCAATTCCTGCAATTGTTTAGGAAGATGCAGATTGATGGTGTGGGCAATACGTGGGGTTCGCCGAACAATCGAATCGGAGGCGAACAATGCTCACGATCTATCGGCGTCACACGAAGGAATGCCCCCACGCCACCCGCCGCTACCGCCGGTGCCGATGCCCGATCCATGTGGAAGGAACTCTCGGTGGCGAATCGATCCGCAGAGCGCTTGACCTCACTTCGTGGGAGGCAGCAGAAAACCTGATCCACGAGTGGAGCACCGTGGGCCGGATCGGTGGCCGAATCGCGAAATCCTCGTTGGTCGAGGATGCGATCAACCTCTACCTCGCCGACGCAGTTGCCCGGAGCCTTTCCGCAGGCTCCGTAGCTCGCTACCGCGCCTTTCTCGAACGGTCACTCCTGCCTTGGTGCAGATCGAATCGGATCGAAAGCGTTCGGGATCTCAGCTTCGAACAGGCGGCGACCTACCGGGCCACTTGGACGACGTGGAGCGCTTACACGTCAGCTAAGAACTTGGAGCTCCTCAGGATGTTCCTGCGATTCTGCGTCAAGGCTCGATGGATGGAGGAGAACCCCGCCGCGGACCTGAAGTCGCCGAAGATCCAGATGGCGCCGACGCTGCCCTTCGACGAAGAGGAGGAGCGGAAGATCCTCTTCGCGTGCAACCTGTATGCAGCGCATAACCGCCACGGCAAGCGTTCGCCGGCGAGGCTGAGGGCGTTTGTTCTCGCCCTCAGATATACCGGTCTTCGAATCGGGGACGTTGCCACGCTCGAATCTAAGCGTCTCGAAGGCAATTCGATCCTTCTCTACACGCACAAGACGGGCGTGCCGGTCTATGTGCCCATCCCGCCCTACGTGGCGGACGAGCTCCGGGAACAGGCCCACCTCAACTCGAACCCGGCTTACTTCTTTTGGACCGGCGAAAGCACGGTGAAGGGCGCGACCGTCCTTTGGCAACGCTCGCTCGCGACGCTGTTCCAGAAGGCGGGCGTGGCGAACGCCTACCCTCATCGCTACCGCGATACCTTCGCAGTTTCGCTTCTGCTAACGGGGGTCAGCCTCGAAGATGTCGCCGTTCTCCTCGGACACGCCACGCCAGCAATAACCGCGAAGCACTACTCCCCGTGGGTGCAAGCGCGGCGGCAGAGGCTCGAAGAGATGGTTTCGAAGACGTGGAAGGAGCCGCCGCGTCCGCAGTTAAAACTCGTGAAATCGTAGGAGGGAAAATGGCAGACAAGATCGAACCTTCGTTCAGCGACCTCTACATCGAAGATGACACCGGCAAGGTACTTTGCGGGACGTGCCTGGACGACGAATTTGAGTGTTGGCCGGATGACTGGTCGCAGGTTCCGGTAGCCGTTCGCGGTGAATACGCCTGCGACAGATGCGGCAAGAATTGAAGAGAGCTGCCGGCCAGAAACCTTGGGAAGGGATCCCTTTTTCTCGTCTCCGGGAACGACGGACAGGAGGGTCGTGTTCGGATTCTCAGTCGGGGAAAAATCTTCAGGTGGTGGACAGAATCGATGCGGCGGCGCGAAGCCGGAACATGTCGCGGATACGCTCGCGAGACACGATTCCGGAACTCCGACTTCGCCGGATTCTGCACGCCGCGGGGCTCCGCTACGCATTGCACCGAAAGGACTTACCGGGTACGCCTGATGTCGTCCTTGCTCGGCACCGGGTCACCATCTTTGTTCACGGTTGTTTCTGGCACGGCCATGCTTGTACCAGAGGGCATGTCTCACGTTCAAATTTGGCATACTGGTCGGCGAAAATCAGTCGAAACCAGCAGCGTCATCGACGCTCGGCGCGGAAACTCAGGGAAATGGGGTGGTCAGTTTGGGTGGTGTGGGAGTGCGCGATCGAGAAGGGCGCGGCAGCTGTCCTCCGCAAAATTGACCGAGAATTGTGCACATAAATAGTTGTTGATTCATCTCGGCGCTTCACCTAATCTCTGCGGAGCGAAATCATGGCCACCGAGCCACTCACGAGCATCGATATTTTTGCGGGCGCCGGCGGGCTGTCCCATGGCTTCCGGATGGCTGGATTCTCCGTTCTGGCCGCGAACGATTTCGACCACGACGCGTGCGAGACGATGCGTGCGACGCATCCCGAAGCGCAGGTTTTGGAGGGTCCGATTCAGGACTACTCCGCGGCAGATTTCCTGAAGAGCACGGGCCTCAAAAAGGGCGAACTTGATTGCCTGGTGGGTGGGCCACCTTGTCAGGCGTTCAGCGTCTACAACCATCAGCGCGGCATGCACGACGACCGCAGCGGCCTTTTCAATGAATACATCCGCGTCGTGAAAGCGCTGCTCCCGCGCATGGTCGTCATGGAAAACGTCACCGGAATTACTTCGGTGGGCGACGGCTGGGCCGTGAAAGAACTTTACCGGCAGCTCACGAGTCTCGGCTACACGGTCGATCATCGGATCTTGAAAGCCGAGGAGTACGGCATCCCGCAGGAGCGCCGGCGCATCTTTTTCGTCGGCTACCGCGACGGACTTAACTTCTCATGGCCTGAGCCTACGCATGCTCGTGACCGCGGTCTCTTTCTGAAGCCATTCGTCACTGTCTGGCAGGCCATCGGCGATCTTCCCGAGCTGGAAATTCTCGAGGGCGAGGAAGAGTCGGACTACATTGAGAAACCATCGTCGGAGTACCAGCGGTTGATGCGAAAGGGCGCGAAGAAACTGTACAACCATGTCGCTCCTTCGTTGTCGCCGCTGAACCTTCAGCGGCTGAAGCACATCCCCCAGGGCGGCAGTTGGAGGGATATCCCGGTGCGGCTTCTTCCGGCCGGAATGAAACTCGCGAAGCGGAGCGACCACACGAAGCGGTACGGGCGGCTCGCGCCGAACGGCTTAGCGTCAACGATCCTCACCAAGTGCGATCTGCACTGGGGGGCGTACATTCACCCCACGCAAGAGAGAACGCTGACCGTACGAGAGGCTGCGCGCTTCCAGTCGTTCCCGGACACTTTCCGCTTCAGCGGAGCGCGCATGGAGCAGTTCCGTCAGGTAGGCAACGCGGTCCCTCCGCTACTTGCACGTGCGGTTGCGCTAAGAGTTGCCGACGCACTCGGCAGGAAGGTGGAGATACCGGAGCTCGTGAGTGCCCTTTGATCCGGCGCTAGTAGTCGCCGAAGTATTGGGTGAACCAGCGGCTCAGATGCGGAATCCGGCAAACGCCGACTACCAGTGTCCCTTCATCAACGACACGTGCACTAAGAGGGCGCAGAGCGTCAAAGGCCCTTATCCATTGTGTTCGGTGTTTCAACCCCAAGGCAGAGGACGCAAGCGCACAAAGCGATTCGTGTGCCTTTGTCCGAAGAGGTTCTTCGAGATCGACATTCTGAAGGAAGTCGTTGACCGGTGTTGGCCAGGAGAACCGCCTCTCAATCCGCAGTACGTGCACGAGATCAAGATGAGCCATTTCGGCAATGTTGATTTCGTGGTCGCAGACATCGATGACGCGCAAAAGGTCCGGCAGTTTGTTTCCGTTGAGGTGCAGGCTGTCGATTGCACAGGCAGCGTGTACGACGCATACGAGGCGCTCATCACAAATACGATGCTCGATCAGGAACCCAAGTTTGGGCTGAATCTAGCGAACGTCTTCAAACGCTACGTGAGTCAGCTTATCGGGAAGGGTTACTACCATCATCACTGGGGAACGAAGATTGTCTCGGTTGTGCAAGATCTCTTGCTCGATGACATCCGCAAGAGAACGAACTTCCCGGATGTTTCGCTCGATCAAGCGAACATCATTTTCATGGCTTATGAATTCGGTCCCGACGAAAGCCAGCAGCGCATCGTTCCGAGGCTGAAAACCGTGGCTGGCACTCACCATAGCTATCTTCAGAGTGCCATCCTCTATCGGACTCCGCCTTCGAAAGAAACATTCTGCGAGCGTATAGAGGCTCAGCTGAAGAAAAAGCAAGCTCACATCGGCATACCCGAGGAAGTGAATCTAGCGGAAACCGAGATAGCGCCGTCCTTTGATGAGGACGAAGAAGTCTTCGACTAGCTGCTCGGTTCCTAGACGACGTTTGTCAGCTTGCGACGGTTTTTTTAAGTCTGCTTTAGAAGGGCGTACCGCCTGTTCTGGTGGGAGGGTGCGGTTCCGTTGGTCGCGGAACCTCCGTAATTTGTTTGAATATACTCTCGCAGAAAAAGCCATTCTGAAACGCTAGCAAGTAGGACGCCGGATCGCCGGGCGTGTTCGCGACGACGGTATACACAGCCATGAACACAAACGGTGACACGCATAAGGCGGCGAGAAAACTAGTAGAGGTGAAGACGCCTCGCAACTCCAGCAGAGGATTAACCTGACGGTTCGGACCTACAAGTCGTCGGTAGAGACATCCGAAGACGATACCTCCAAACATGAGCAGTACAGTAAAGCAAAAGCCAGCAGTCGGAAACGAGGAGCCTGACCAGCCTACGCCGCTGCTTCCAAGACTGCCCGAATAGGTAACGAATACCGCTCCAACCATCAAGCCGGAACCTACTATAAACGCGGTGATTCTCATTTTGGAGTCCTTCTTTCTGCCGTAGCAATCGCGGCGACGATGCAAAGCGCGACGACCGCTCCGAACGCAAGAAGGACGCCGTTAGGAAGTTCCTGCGATTTGCCGCGCGCGCTCACGTGAATTCTGGTGGAGAGAAGCGTCAAGAAGTCATCGTTGAGCGGCTGAATAAACACAACCTTCTCGCCGATCTGTCCGAGATAGGCCCGCGTCCGCACTTTAGAATCCAGAGCGGCTGCGGCACGCGCAACCCCTAAGCCACGAACTAATAGCGGCACATTGCCGGGCGATGATGTCAAATAGAGTACTGTTTTGGACAGCAAGCGGCGGTCCGCCAATTCCCGGGTTCCCGAGAGAGGGTGTTGGTCTCTGTACTCCCTACGATATTCCTGCTGAAGAAGCTCCCCAAGCAGGACGAAGAACTGATTACCTAGGGCGGGGTCGCGCAGAGTAGCGGCGGCGACGAAGCTGTCCGCTTCGCGCTCGGCATTATCAAGATCCTCTGTTGAAGCATGACTCAGCACGAGGCCGCGATGGCGTATGGCATGGCCGATTTCGTGGCCAATAACCCAAGTCAAGAAGTTTTGTTTCAGCAGTGAGCGGATAAGCGGCATATGCTGCGTCATGTGAATTTGAAACGATTTGAAAGAGTTTGGATCGAATTCGGCGATCAGAACGTTAAAGTTTGTTGTCGTGGACGCGAACTCTGCCAGTTTCCTGGCGACGAATGAAGAATCGCAGAGGATGGCATTTTGGTATCCAACGTAGGTACAGTTGTTTCGAAAGGCAGGAGCAAGGCGCCGCGGGTCGCGTTCTATGATGTAAAGGTTAATGAAGTCGCTGCGCGGCGCTTGATTGAGTTGAATCTTGCCCTCGAACTTTGTTCCACGAACCATGACGGAGCTAATAAACAGAACGAACTCACGCAGTGTGAGACGTCGCTCTGGCACATTTGAAGCTTGAGCAGCTTTGCCCACTGCAGCCAAGACACTGCCGACCGTCACGTCGCTCCCGAACTGCACGGAAGTGCCGGGCACGAGGAATGTCTTGGCTTGACTGTCAACGACTTCATTGTGTGCCAACGGTCCGGTCGAGTATTGAATTAGGACATTTCTGACGTTGAGGTTCCGCTGGGTTTCAAAACGCACGCATGACACAACCACGACGGTGAAGGTAGCCATGAGACAGAGATCAAAACGGCGCATATTACTGAGTTCGGGTCTGGTGGAAGCCATCAGCGAGCGTTTCACTACGGGTTGGCTGCTTGTGGCATCGGAGGGCCCTGTTCCCTGTCCCTGAACTCAGCTGCCGGTTTTTACGTCATCCAAGTCCATCCACTTTTCAGTGTCGGTATCCCGACCTCAATCTTCGTAATCGGATGGATCTCCCAAAGCGTGCTGCGGTACTTCTTCAGATGGTTCGTGTGCTGCGGGTCGAAGAGCAGCCAGCCGCTGATTCTGACGGGGATATCAACATTCAGCCACGGCGAGAGGTTCTTCTTGGTCCAGCCGGGATGATCCTTCTTGATCCGCGGTGTGGGTTCGACGACGACGCTCGACGCTTCGCCGTCGCCGGGATGCTCGACGAGCGCGATGTGCCAGTCGGTTGCAGCCTCACCATGCCAGCCGCAGTTGCACGACTCGCTGTTGCTCGCCTGCGGCTTGATCGCGACGACATAGCCTACGGTCTCTACGGCTGCGCCTTCGAACTTGGCGACTGCCGCGAGTTGGTCAGCCGTGAAGTTCTCCCGGCTCTTCGGCGCCGGCTTCGGATACGCGAGCGCCGCGATCGCGTTCCAAGTGACGTCGTGGTACGAGGCGGGGATATCCACGCGGTTTTTTCGGACATTGGTGCCCTTGTCGCGCGTGGCTCCGCTACCATCCGGGCCGCAGGTTTTTCCTTCGAGCTTGAAGTTTCCGGCCTCCGGTTCAGGCTTCTTCCAGTCAGGTGAGATCGTCGTCGAGGCGTTCGCTTCGGTGGCGGCAGCTTCTGGTAGCAGCGTGCCCGCGGGCGGCGGCGGATGGACGAATTTCGCGAGCACCCAGCCCTCGGTTTCGTCCTCCGTTCGCACCCGCACGAACCCGTTCTTTGGAGGAGGTGTGCTGAGGACCTCCACCTCCTCGCCTTTCTCCAAGCTGCGAATCTTCGCAGCGTCCTGCGCGGGCTTTTCCCGCAGCACGGCGACGCGGCTTAAGACCCCCTCGTCGGCTACCGCCGCGAAAGTCCCGAGGCAGAGCGCAAGAACAAACAGCAGCCGCTTGAAAACGATCATGAAGCCTCCCATTCGTTGAGGGGTGTTGGACGTCTCTCTATTAGGAGGGACAGCCTAGCCACTTTCCCTACCCCTTCGCCTCAGGGGTAGGGGAAATGAGCCCGGAAGACACTCCTTCAGTACACCCCGCATCCAAGGAGAGCCGGCATGCCGAGAAACCTCGTGATCTGTTTCGACGGGACGAACAACGAGTTCGGTCTCGAAAACACGAACGTCGTGAGACTCATCCAAGTCCTCGATCGGCATCAGACGAACCAGCTCGTTCACTACGACCCCGGTATCGGCACCTTGCCGGAGCCGGGACTGTTTACGCGCCTCGGCAAGAAGGTCTCCGAGTGGGTGGACCTGGCGTTCGCGACGAGCCTCTCGCGGAGGGTAGAAGGCGGCTACCAGTACCTCATGAACTACTGGGAGCCGGGAGATCAGGTGTACGTCTTTGGCTTCAGCCGAGGTGTGTACACGGCGCGTGTCCTCGCGGCCATGCTTCACATGATTGGGCTCCTTCCACGCGGTGGCGAGAATCTGCTCCCGTACGCGATGCGTATGTTCGCCGCCTCCCGGCGGAACGATCCCAATTATTGGAAGCTCCTCGGAAGTTTCCGACAGACCTTTGCGCGAGCAATTACTCCGGGCGACGACGTAAGGCGTTTCCCGATCCACTTCCTCGGCGTGTGGGATACGGTGTCTTCGGTGGGATGGGTCTGGAATCCCGCGACCTACCCCAACACGGCGGAGAATCCGAGCGTCGCGATCACGCGGCATGCGGTCTCGCTCGATGAGAGGCGATGCTTCTTCCGGCAAAACCTTCTCAAGGCAGCTCCAGGCCAGGACGTGAAGGAGAATTGGTTTCCGGGCGTTCACTCCGACATCGGCGGCGGATACGCTGACAGCCGGCTTTGGCAGGCCTCCTTCGAGTGGATGGTCACCGAAGCGAAGAATGCCGGGTTGCTCCTGGATCCTGCCCGCTACACCGCGCTCACGAGCGAGCCAACGCCGGCGTGGATGGAGGAGCAGCATGAGTCGCTCAAAGGCGTTTGGTGGCTCGCGGAGTTCTTTCCGAAACTGGAGTGGGACTTCAAACGCAAACGGCGCGTTCCCAAGTTCGGCCTCGGGCGCCACCGCTTCGTGCACGATGGAGCGATCATCGACGGCGCGGTGCTGCAGCGCCTCCGTGGCAAGGCGAACTATCAGCCGCCGAACCTCTCGGGTGAGTTCAAAACACAGATTCGCCAGCTTCCAAATGTGCCACCGCAAGAGCCGTATATGTAGGAAGGCGTTGAAAGATGCTGTGGCGGATCCCGCCGACGTGACGGAAGGTTTGTCGGTGCGTCGACCGTGCTGAATGCCGATGATTTCCCGACTTTGAGGCTCAAGTTAGCGTGTGCCGGCGCTTCAACGATCCTCCCGGGCTCAAATTTCGCTCCGCAGGCAACCACTCATGAGGACTCCGTCCGCAGTTCGCGCACGGTTGTTTGAGCCAGTGCTCATACGCGAGATCGTCCGTGGTCAGATCAAACATGCGTTCCGCGGGATCGAACCACGGAGGAATCTCGGCGCCGCACGCGCCGCAAAGAACACGAAACGCCTTCATCGGCATCAGCACTAGATTCGAAAAGAGGGTTATCAAACGCCTTACGCGCGTTCAATAGATCGCAGGTTAGCCCTTCTTGACGGCGGCTCGCGCCGCGCGGATCGCGGCTTTGATGCCCTTATCGGCTCGAATCGCTGCAATCGCCGCATGCTCTGCTGCGGGGATGGACCGGAGCAGAACAGCCAAGGTCCCAGCGACACCACGCGGGTGCCCGGAACCCTTCTTCGGCCGTCCCGGTCTACGTTGCCCTTTCTTCGACGTTGCGACTGCGCTCCGCGGCGCCGGTGAGGCCGCAGGGTTATAGCCGGCTGCTTCTCGCAGGCTGGCCAAACGTCGTTCAAGATTGTGGATCTCGCGGTCCATGTCCGCCACATACCATCGAACATCCTGTTGCGAGATCAGGCGATCCGCCAACAGCCGTTCGAGAATCCAGTGTGCTTGTCCTGCAGTCACAGTCTCCATGGCTCACCTCCGTGATCGCCATCTTAGCGCCTATCAGCCAGTGGGATATCGCACCGACCACTATTTGCTGATCTGGCCAAGATCATCCGGCCCGCGTCAGTTCTTCTCGCGCGCTTTAGAGGAGGAATCTTGTCTTCCAGATCAAGACCCTTTCGAAGAACGCGGTATTTAGGGATGGAGATCACTTCTTGGTGTTTGCTCTCTTCGCACCGCTGCGGCGAGCAGGTGTGCGCCTTTTAAGAGGAGTCTCTTCCCGATACACTACTCCCAACGCGGCTTCTGGCAGCAGTGTTTCGGGCGTGCGCCTTGTCCTTCCCGGTCCGGTGGCAACGTGTACGTGCTTACCCTTCGCTGCGGCGTATTTGATCGCACAGGCGAAGAGGAACAGCTCGCGGGTGGAGCTGCCAAACGACGCCTCGTGGAGGACGATGGACTCCGCATCATCGGCGTCGCAAGCCTGCTGCCACGCCGGCAGGTGTCGGGCAATCACTGATCGGAGTTCTGCTTCGGAAATGGGCTCCGCGGAATCCGCGGCGAATACTTCGGGCATGAGAGGAGGGATGTTAGAAGAAAACCTTACCTTTGAATTCTAGAGCCGCGAGAAGAGTCCGTCAAAGGGAGGGGGCGCAGCTAGGCGATGGCCCGCAGAAACGGACATTGGGGACATCGGTGACATTGCAGGAAACAGAAGACCCGCCCTGCGGCGGGTCTTCCAATCCGTGTCTCTGTTAGGCTGCAGCCTGGATTTTCCTAGCGAATCCGCTATTATCAAGGGCGCGGACAAGCTTTTCGGGCCAACCATCGCCCCAGGTACTCAGTACCTCACGCGAAAAAGTCCGAGGCGTGTCATAAAGCTGTCCACAGCTTTGTAATTTGTCGAACTTTGCGAGTGTCGCGAACGGTTCCCGCAAGGAAAACTCTAGGGTTTTGCCGTCTACGGTGCAGTCCGACATCACGATTTCGAGCAGGACGCGCCTTTGCGTGGCATCCGCCGTTTCGTAAAGCGTTTCCGGGCATTTCGCGAGTCCGACAATTCCCCGTGCGGTGGCGGCTAAATCTACCTCGGCACTCTCGATTCCGGCGAGATCCTGCTCTAGTCGCTGGCGTTCAGCGAAAAGAACAAGACGCTTTTCTTCGTGTTCCTGGGGTTGGATTTTGTCGTCGAGAAGCAGATCCGTGAGGCGCGAGAGCCGGGCGTTTACTGCGACGAGCGCTTCACTAAGCGCGGTTCGGCGGGCACTGCGGAGCACCGATTGATCGGCAGTCATCACCTCTAATTCGCGCTCAACCAAGATGGTCTCGCTGGCGCTCAGCGTGATCCGGCGAAGGATCGCGCGGATTTCTTCGTCCACGCGATCTTCACGGACGGAGGTCGTAGGACAGCCGATCGTGGAACAGCGGTAGTAGACGAAGCCTTTCCGTTCGGAACCGATGAGCGACCGCCCGCACGTCTTGCAGTGCATGAACCTCCGGAACGGGAAGTCATGGAACTTCGTGCGCCGGACGAACTTTCCGTCGAGGACTTCCTGCGCGCGATCGAAGAGGGCTTGCGTTACGAGCGGCTTGTGCGCTCCCGCAAAGATGCCGAACCGCTTTGAGCGGATCGTGCCGGCGTAGAAAGGGTTCCGCAGGACTTTGTGGATCTCCTGCATCCGGAGCGCGCGACCGTAGCGGTTGCGGAGGCCGAGGCGTTCCGCTTCGGAAGCGATATCGCGGAGCGTGTAGGTTCCCGTCGCGTAGAGCTCGAAAACGCGCTTCACGATCGGCCCTTTTTTCGGATCGATCGCCTTCGGTTTCCCGGCCCCCGTGTTGACGTAGCCGATGCCCACTCCATTCGGGAGGATGCCCTGCTTCAGGCGGCCGTGAATGCCCTTCAGGGCTTCTTCGCGCAAGTTGCGGATGTAGTCCACCGCAACTGCGATCTGGACGTCGGCGGCAAGTCTGCCGCCGCGCGAGCGGAGATCGAGGTTGTCGTTCGCTACGTGGACCTCGATGCCGGACTCAATCAGTTCGTCGATCGCGGCCCAGTCGCGGTAGTTGCGAGTTCCCCGATCGAGCTTATGGATGATGACGCCCTGCGCCTTGCCGGCGCGAAGGAGAGTCATCATCCGGTCAAAGACAGGCCGGCCCGCCTTCGCGGCGGTACGGGTTTCTTTGAACCACTCGACGATTTCCGCGCCGATCTTCTCAGCGTAGCGTTCGATGATCGCCCGTTGCTCAATAAGGGACACACCCGTCTTTTGCTTCGGGTCAGAGACACGGATGTAAGCAAAGAGTTGCTTCATCCGGTGTTTGTTAAGGTTCGTGTGGGGTCGACCTTCCCCGCATCTACGCTACCTCCGGCCTGGGCTTCCGTCAAAGGCGGTTCTGAGGGGTGGTTTTCATTGCCTGATACGGCTGCGGCGAGTCGAACGTACCGCTTGAAGCGGTCGTTGGCAGCGTCAAGTTCCCGTTCGTCGAGCAGCCGAAAAGCCGCGCGAAACTCAGCTCGCGTTGATTCGATCATTCCCGTAGCGTAGCTAGGCTTCCAAGAACTCGCGAGACTGCAAAAGTACAGCGCCACTGTACATATGCCGTCTCGTGCGTTTTAGAAAGCGCGCGTACCGTTACGCGCATGTTCAAATCAATCCTTACCCCGCGCGCTCGCGCGGAGCGGTATCACCGCTTCTTGCCGGAGGAGATCCGGAGCTATCTCAAAGGTCGAGGGATCCCCGCGACGCTCATCGAGCGGCATCTGCTCGGCTGGAACGGCGAGCGCATCACGATTCCGGTCTTCGGCCCGGAACGCGCGGTGCTTGGATTCCGCTACGCCAAAGCGCCGACCGACATCTCCGACGCTCCCGAAGTTATCTCCGATCCCAAGTTCGGTCCGGAGCTCTACGGCCGCGATCTCCTGGCGCGAAAGCCATACCGGGTGGTCATCTGCGAGAACGAATTTGATCGCCTTGTTCTGGAGGCAAACGGGTTCCAAGCTGTCTCCGGAACTGGAGGACGAGAGACGTTCCTTGAGGAGTGGGTGCCGCTCTTCGACGCGGTGAAGTACGTCTTCGTCTGCTTCAATCGCGGCAAGGCGGGTGATGCAGCCGCCGAGAAGGTCCAGGCGATAATGCCTCGCGCCCGGATCGTAAAACTGCCGGCCTACGCCGGCGACGTGACTGAGTTCTTCGTCTGGCAGGAAAAGACCGCCCTCGATTTCGAGATTCTCCTCGCCGCTGACGCGGCCGGTGCCGACCATCCTGCCGATCCGTCCGATACGGCGCCTACGGTGCGGGCGTTCCAGCCACTCCACAAATCCGTCCGGAGCCGGGCAGATGGTCTGCGCAAGTCCGTGAAGCTTCACGAAGTCGTGGAGGAATACGCGACGCTGCGCGCGGAGGGCAAGCGCCTCGTCGCGCACTGTCCTTTCCACAACGATCACGAACAGTCTTTCAGCGTCTACCCGGAGACGAACACCTACGCCTGCACGGTCTGCGGCGTCCGAGGCGACGTCGTGCAGTTCCTCATGGACAAGGAGTCGATCACCTTCGGCCAGGCGCTCGACGCGCTGGAGCGCTTCCAATTCACTGATGAAATCTATGGCACCGGCTGAACCGGAGAAAAAGCCAGCAGAGAAGCAACTCCTTATACCGAGCGCCTCGGCCATTCTTCCGAACGGCGAACTAGTGGAGATGGTGTACGACCCGCAGCTGCGCAAAACGCAGTTCGTCGTGGGCACTGCCGAGGCGTGGGGCTATGAGGCGAGCACCGACCTATCACCGGCCGAGCGGCTCGTGCCGTACTCCGCCACGAATAACTTGGTGAAGCACGGCGTAGTGCTCTTTCCGTCCGAACCGACCGAGTACGGCACGGTCTCCGATCTCGTCTCCCGTATTCGGGACTTCGTGCATCGTTTTGTCGAGGTATCGGAAGACTTCGAAGCGATCGCTGTCTACTACATTCTGTTTACCTGGATATACGACGCCTTCCACGAAGTCCCCTATGTCCGTGTTCGCGGCGGATACGGGAGTGGCAAGACCCGATTCCTGCTTGCCGTGGGGTCGCTCTGCCGCTTCCCGATCTTCGCCTCCGCCGCGAGCACGGTCTCGCCGGTCTTCCGGCTGCTCGACTCCTTCCGCGGGACGCTCATCTTGGACGAGGGAGACTTCCGCCAATCGGACGAGAAGAGCGAGATCGTAAAGATTTTGAATAACGGAAACGCCAGAGGGTTTCCCGTCCTCCGCACGGAAGTCTCCCCGAAAAAAGAGTTCGACCCGCGGGCCTACCACGTCTTCGGACCGAAGATCGTCGCGACCCGTGGCTTCTTCCAGGACCGGGCGCTCGAGAGTCGGTGTCTCACCGAGGACATGCGCGGAGGCAAGCTCCGGCACGACATTCCCTTGAACCTCGATGACTCGTTCCACGAGGAGGCCCGAAGCCTGCGCAACCAGTTGCTCCTCTATCGTCTGAGGCACTTCAAGGACGCGCGGGGGCAAGCCCGCGCGGGCGCTCGCGATCTCGAACCGAGGCTCCAGCAAATCTTCGGGCCTCTCGTTTCGGTGATCGACGATGTGTCTGCGCGAGATTGGATCGTCGGCACGCTCGGCAAGTACAACGAGGACTTGGTGGAGGAACGCTCGGAAACTGCGGAAGCGCAAATCCTCACGGTGATCCGCGATCTGGTCTCGAAGGGACCGGATGTCCGGCTCGCGATCCAGGACATTACGACTGAATTCATCGCCCGTTACGGCGCGGAGTACGAACGCCGGGTGACGCCACGGTGGGTCGGCTCGCTCGTCCGTCGGCGATTGGGACTCAAGCCTTCGCGTTCGACGGGACTCTTCACCTTGGGACCGGAAGATGTGGCGCGCCTCAAGGGACTCTACGTGCGGTATGGGCTTGAACCTGCCGCAACGGATGTCGCTGAGCCTCCGGTCGAGGAGGTGGAACCGAATGCTCCCGCCGCATGAAGGGAGAGCCATTGACCTTCATCGGCGAGACCAATTGGCGCGATCTGCGGAAGCCTTTCGGCAGCCGGCCAGGGGACCGGCGCGCCCACATGTACGTGATCGGGAAGACCGGCACCGGCAAATCCTCGCTCCTTGAAGGGATGATCCGGCAGGATCTCCTTGCCGGTCACGGCCTCGCGCTCTTCGATCCGCACGGCGACCTTGCCGAGCGGCTCAATGACTGGATGCCGGAGTCCCGGAAGCAGGATCTCATCTACTTGAACGTGCCTGACCCCGATCAGCCCTTCGGGTTCAATCCGTTGGAAGGGGTGTCGCCTCTCAGGCGCTCGCTCGCTGCGAACGGGATCGTCGAGGCGCTGAAGAAAATCTTCGACGATGCCTGGGGTGTCCGCCTCGAATACATCCTTAGGAGCGCGCTCCTCCTTCTCCTCGAACAGCCGGAAGCCACGCTCGCGGATGTCGTCCGGCTCTTCCACGAAAAGGAGTTCCGCAAGGCGGCCGCGGAGCGAGTCACGAACGAACACGTCAAACGGTTTTGGACCGTCGAGTTCGAAAAGTATGGGAAGGATCGTGCCTCGGCGGTGACCCCGATCGAAAACAAGCTCGGGAGCCTCCTGGTCGATCCCTTCATCTCGCGAATTCTCACGGTCTCGAAGAGCACGTTCAATCCGCGTGATGCCATGGATGAAGGCAAGGTGCTTCTTGTGAACCTCGCGAAAGGGAAGATCGGCGAAGCGCCAGCACAGCTTTTCGGCGGCCTCCTCGTGACAGCCTTGGGTCTCGCCGGGCTCGCGCGCGCCGACGTCCCGCAGAAGGAGCGGCGCGACTTCTTCATCTACATGGACGAGTTTCAGACCTTCACGACGCTGGCCTTGGCGAACATGCTCGCGGAGCTCAGAAAGTACGGCCTGGGACTCATCCTCGCGAATCAGTACATGGACCAAATCGACTCTGAGATCCGGACTGCGATCCTCGGCAACGCCGGCACCCTCGTCGTCTTCCGCGTCGGAGCAGTCGACGCCGCAAAGCTCGTCAAGGAGTTGAATCCCGCGATCGATCCCTATGAGCTCACGCTGCTGCCAAACCGGATGTTCTGGATACGACCGCTCGTGAATGGCGAGTCCATCGAACCTTTCACCGGAAAGACGATCACGATCGGCGGTGAGAAGCACGGCACACCGAAGCCCAAACCTGCGGCGGCTGCAGAATCGAAGCGGGAGTCGGGAAACAAGTTCCAGCCGGAAGATCTCGGCGGATGACCCGGCGTATTGGACTCGCACTAATTCTTGTTCTACAGACGGTAGGGTTCGGCCGGCTCGCGACAAGTAACTACCGTTACTTTTCTGCGTTGGGTAGGATTTCGGGCGGCTGGCGTCTCTCCTCAGGTAGAGTGGTCTCATGCGAATGTGGCCGAACGAGCTTTTTATCGACTACGTGGACACGTTGGATCGTCACCCGGACCTCGATCTGGGGAACTTCGCCGCCCTCTGGCTCGCCGCTCAAGCGCTCGCGGAGTCGGCGGTAGAACTCGGATTCGAGCCAGAGGACATTCCGAATATCCTGCTCGACTGCGAGTAGTCGCAAAGGCCGTTTATGGTCTTTATCTCTTGTTGAAATTCTATTTATCGACCTAACAGGCACTTTGGCGCTCTCTTGACGAGTTTGCCAATATGTGCTTATGTTAAGCGTCCCCGCTTCCCAACCCACCTCAATGAACGCCCGCGTTTCGCAAGGCTTTGCGAGCCTCCCTATGCTCAAGGCCGGGAAAAAAGTAACGAAGAGACTGTACTTATGCCGTCTCGCTCGTTCTTTTAAGGGTGTTTACCATACACCACGATGTCTAGGAAACTCGTTCACTATCTCAGAAATGAACGACGCCGCGCCGCCCTCACCCAGGCGGATATCGCCGCGCTCCTTGGCGGGCCGTGGAAAGGCCGGGTTTCCTGGTATGAGCGCGGCGCGACCCCTCCGACAGAAGTGGCACTTGAATACGAAGCGATTCTAGGGAAGCCGGTCTCCGAACTCCTCGGCGGCGCATACGATCGGGCAGCGTTTGTCGTACGCCAGCGGGCGCGCGACCTTTTGAATAAGGACGACCTTGCGAACACGGCGCGACGGCTGCGCCGGCGAAAAACCCTCGAACGCATCGCCACATGACGCAGATCGCTGACCAGCGCTCCATTGTCAGCGTCGATCCCGGCTCGCGCGGGCTTGCGTTCGTGTTCTTCGAACACGGCACGCTTCTCGACTGGGGGACGCGCCGGCGAGACGGTGACGAACTCGCCCTCTTGGACCAGCTCCTCGATCGCTGTAACGCGGAGGTGCTTGTTCTCGAAGATCCTGACGCGGCTCGGTCAGAACGGAGGCCGCGTATCCGCCGTTTGCTGAGACTCATGGCCCGGCACGCCGCGGAACGAGGGATCACCGTGCAAGCCGTCCGTCGCTACGAGGTCCGGCAAGCCTGGGCCGCGCGCGGTAAAACGAGAAAACACGCAGTCGCCGCCGAAATTGGAGCGATGTTTCCGGAGATCGAACCGCTCGTGCCGCGGATACGGAAGGTCTACAACGGCGAGCAGGCCCGCACAGATATTTTCGATGCCGTCTCGCTTGCCCTCCACGTCTTTCCAGTACAGACGCCAATCGCCGCGGAGCGCGAAATCGCGGCCTGACAAGCGGAGAAAAAGTACAGCGGCGCTGTACTTATGCCGTCTCGTGGAATTTGAGGCCCGCGCGTAGGCTGACACTCAGCCCATTCCCAAATCCAAACATAAGAAACACCACTAAGGCCGAGCGTGAGCTCTGTCCGCGTGGAGAGGAATGGCAAACACATTTGGAGAAAGGAGGAATCCATGTCCGAAGCGCTTGTCCTCACGTGGGAAGCGGTGAACGTCGACGGCAGCTAGGCAACCTCATTCGAGTGTCGCCAACAGAAACGAAAGGAGTGCTATGACCATGCGTCTCGAACGGCGCGGTCGGAATTGGGCCGTGTACGACAACGAAACTCTCGTCTGTCTCACGCTCTACAAGAAGGGCGCGACGGAAGTGGTGAGGCGTCTCACCACAACCGACGCCTGCAACCCACAACGCACCAACCAAAGGAGAAAGCAGTATGTCCAGCGCAAGCTCTGTCGAAAGTAGCAGCAGCACGTCGTTCCAACTGATTCCGCTCGGGAAACTCGGCGAGTCCCCAGCGAACCCGCGCAAGCACTTCGACGCCGTAAAACTCGAAGAGCTCGGCCGCAGCATCAAAGAGGTCGGTGTTCTTGAACCGCTCATCGTTCGCGTCCATAAGAACGGTGACGGCACGGCCTTCCAAGTCGTATGCGGTGCCCGGCGCTTCCGGGCCTCCAAACTGGCCGGCCTCACCGAAGTTCCGGCCACGATCCGAGAATTCACGGATGACCAGGTCCGCCTCATCCAGCTCGCCGAGAATGGCGCACGGGAAGACCTCTCACCGCTCGACGAGGCGGAAGCCTACGCCGCGCTCGCGGCAGAGGGTCTCGACGCGGCAGCGATCGCGAAGACGCTCGGCAAGAAGACGCGCGAAGTCGCGCGGCGGCTGCCACTCGCAAAACTCGCGAAGAGCGTGAAGGAGGCTCTCGCCTCCGGCCTCCTGCCGGTCGGCCACGCTGAGCTTCTCGCTCGCATTCCCGACGCGAAGCTGCAGGAAGAGGCGCTCAAACGCGTCCTTTACGACGCGAACGAGTACGGCGAAGGAAAGGCCCTGTACGCGGCCGTGCCGCTCGCGATCGCGAAGCGGACCGTCGAGGAAGAGTTCATGACGTCGCTCTCGGTCGCCATCTTCGATCCTGAGGACGCATCGCTCTCACCCCTCGGCGCCTGCTCCAAGTGTCCGCATCTCGCCGGCAACAATCCCGATCTCTTCGGCGACGTGAAGGCGAAAGCCGTCTGCACGAACCCGAAAGACTTCCGTCTGAAGGTCGAGAACCATCTCGGGAAGCTGCGGGAGTCCGGCTACACGGTGCTTCTATCGAAGAATGAGCTGAAGCGCGCCTTCCCGTTCGCGGGGAGCGACGAAGTCGGCAAAGAGTTCGTCGATGTTGAACGCATGTCCATGGACGATCCGAAACGCCGCACGTTCGAGGAACTCCTCGGCCGCGGCGAGAAGCTGAAGATCGTGTTTGCTCTTAAGGACGGCCGCGTGCGGAAGCTCTATCCGGCGAAAGACATCCGGGCGGCGCTCGTCGCCTCCGGCCACGCCTTCGCCAAGGAGAAGAAACCGCGCCGGCTCGTCGATCACGGCGCGGAAGCCGCCCGTTCCGCCGCACAACTCGACCAAATTGGCAATGCAGCGGTGAGCGGTGAACTCGCCAAGAAGCTCCGGAGTGTGAAGCTCACGCCTGGCGGCTGGATTGATCTTCTCTTGAAGATCGTGCTCCTCGTCCAAAACTGGCGCGTCGGCGATGTGATCCGCCGTCACGGATTCGAAGGTACGGTCGAAGAGTTCAAGTCGAACCGCGAGCGGACTATCGCGGACCGGCTCGCTGCGATGGCCGACGCCGACAAGCGTGCCTTCCTCGTCGATCTCCTGATCGGCGACTGGATCCACGCCCCAGGCAAGCCTGAACAGGAACTCTATCGCCATGTGCTGAAACTCGCCGGCGTGAATTACGCGACGGTCGCGAACAGCGCGATCGACGCGGCAAAGAAGAAGGCCGCGGAGTCGAAGCAAACGACCAAACCGCGGATCGCAGCGAAGACCGTGCGCGCGGCGAAGAAGAAATCCCACTAACCAGCGGCTCACTCCGCGAAGAAAGGAGGTGAATCAAATTGGATCTCGTACTCAAGCTCCGTGAACTGCGACGCATGTCCGGCCTTTCGCAAAAAGAAGCGGCCTTGTCGTCAGGACTTGGCGAGAAAACGCTCAGTTCTTTCGAAACCGGCGAACGCATCTCGGCCATAAAGCTTGCGCAACTCCTCGCGCTGCTCGCCGTTTACGACGTCACCCCCGCCGAGTTCTTCGGCGGCAAGGTCGAAGCGAATGTGTTCGGCGAGCTCGAACAGCTGAAGGGCTGCGAGCTGCAGATCATCCGTGAACTGCGCTCGCTTCCTGAACGAGCGCGTATCCAGGTCGAAGCGAAGCTGCTCGATGTGATCGACACCGCTCAGGTTCTCGCAGCCCCCGTCCCGCTCCGCGCCGTCCGTTAACCCGGCGCAATCCTTCCTCTCGCGCCGGCTCCGGCGCATCAACCCTCAATTCAAACAAAGGAGTCATTCAGCATGACTGAACTCGCTATCGCTTCACCGAAGCCGATCGCCGGCCTCGTCTCGCACTGCGGTACGTCCCTCATGGGACGCCAGAATCTCCTCGGGCTGCCGACGCCCGATGCGACCGACACCCACAAGCCGATCGCGCATGCCGCGCTCGTCGGCTCGCTCATTGAAGCCCTCGGCTACCGGAGCCTCCAAGTCGTCGAAGACCAGTACGCGGTCTCGCCGGACGGCATGCGTATGTTCGGCGTCCTCGCCCTCAACATCGAGGAGAACGGCGTGCGCGTCTCGATCGGCATACGGAACTCGCACGACAAGTCTTGTTCCGTGGGGATCACCATCGGCTATCGGGTTTTCGTCTGCGACAACCTCGCCTTCCACGGCGACTTCCAGACTCTGACCCGCAAGCACTCCAAGAACCTCGTGATCGAAGACGTCTTCTCGGTCGCGGTCGACCGCATGCAGCGGAACTTCGCGCCGATGCTGAACCAAGTGAATGCGTGGAAAGGCTACGAACTGCCGGACGCCGCGGCGAAACTCGTGATCTACCGGGAGTTCATCGAGGACGATCTGCCGGCGCCGAAACACCTCGCGAAGGATGTGCATCGTCACTACTTCGAGCCCGAATATGACGAGTTCCAGCCGCGGACGATGTGGAGCCTCTCGAACGCATTCACCTCGGCGTTCAAGGAACTGGACCCGGTGCCCCGATTCAAGGCAACGGCGAAGCTCGCGCCGTTCCTCGCCGGCATGCCGGACTTCGGCGTCGGTCTGCCCTTGGTTCAGGCCGCGTTGCCCTCGTGAGCGACGAGGAGTGCCCGCTCATGGAGGCGAACGCGCTGTACGCAGAGCTGAACCAATTCACCGGTCGAACGGCGCTTCACCGGCATTGGCTCCCGCGTTTTCACTACACCGAAGGTGTCCGGTTTCTCGCCGAGCGTACCCGCTGCTACTGGCTCATTGATCTCATCGCGATCCTGCAGCTGCGGGCCTGGAAAGACACGTGGCTGCGGCAGTTTCAGTTATGGGAGCTCTTCGTCAACGAGGGCTGCGGCGTCCTTGTCTGCTCCCGTGACAGCGACGACGTGGCGTTCCGCGAAGTCATCGAGACGACTGATTTTCCAATTCCCTACGTGCACTTCTACGTAGACGACGGCGTGCTCATGCTGCCTTCGGAACACTAGCACCTTCACAGCAAAACAGACCCCCGCAGTAGCTCGACGATTGTCGTCCTGCCGCCTGCGGAAATTCAGGAACGGGACGTTCGTCCCAAGAAAGGAGAATCGCGACCACTAGGAAGTCCCAAGTCTTCGTGTGGATCATATGAAGTACCCCGCGCATCGTGCGCGGGGTTTTTCGTTCTGGAGAGCCGCCTGCCGATGATACGCACGTCGCCAACTCTCGACAGTCCGACGAGGCGTATGCCGCAGATCACCAAGTCGTCCGTCGCTAGGTGCGACCACGCGCGCAATCGAGCTCATCCTTTCATTTTAGATATATCTATGCAAAACAGAAATAAATCTATGCGGCAGTGACCTATGAGTGTCATTCCTACCCTCGACCGAAGAGCGGGGACGTCGTACCAGACATGCGGCACGCAGTGGTTCGGGCACTTCACTGTTGAGTAACCCAACCCTCATTTTGTAGAGGAGTTCCCTTCTGAAAACCGTCGCATGTCTGCTTTTTCTTAGCTTCCTCGCGCTTCCGGCCTTCGCAACGACGACCGTGCGGCATCACTCGCACGGCATCACCGGCCAATACATGGTCCTCTTGGACGACGACATCCCTGCTGCGGCGTACGACGGCATCGTCACAAGCCTCGAGCATACCTACGGCTTGCAGATCCGCACGGAGTGGCGCGAGGTGCCGCGTGGTTTTGTTGCAACGGTCCCGGTTGCGCGCGCAGAACGTCTGGCGACCGATCCGCGCATCCTTATCGTCGAAGAGGACTTCCCGATCAGCATCGCTGGGGAGTCAGGCAACCAGTTGACGACTTGGAATGGTAACTCCTTGTGGTTCTTGGATCGCCTCGATGAGGCGACCTATGCCGATGGCGTACGCGACTTCTCATACGACATGTGCCCGGAAGGACGCACCGTGAACGCCTACGTCATCGACAGCGGCGTCAGGTCAAACCATGAGCAGTTTACGTATAACGGCGAGCCCGCTGGACGCGTCGAGCCGCTCAACTTCGCCCTGGGAGCGCAAGGCACCGCGGACGGCCTGAACGGCTGTCCTGACAAACCCTTAATGTGGCACGCGACCGCCGTGGCCACCGTGCTTGGCGGCACCACGACCGGCGCATCGAAAGCACATATCGTGTCGCTGCGCGTCGTCGACTGCGATAACCAGGGGTTTGCAAGCGACATCGTGACCGCAATCAACTGGATCAGGGGCGCCAACGATTCTCACCGCTACGAGAAGGGTGTGGTAAACCTGAGCCGCTTTATCGGCGACTGGATGTCGGACTTTGCAACATTGAACGCCTCCGTCTCCGGCCGTGTGGATGCGACGCAAATACCCTTTTTTGTGAGTGCCAACAATTTCTCCGCTGATGCCTGCAAGTTTTCTCCCGCGTCGCTTGCGTACACCAACGTGAACCACGCGGGCAAGGTGTTCAGCGTCGGCGGCACCTCAGTAGGCGCCGGTAGCGACACCACCGATTACCGGTGGCAGACTTGGGACGGGAGCCAAATTCTCGTAGGGCAAGATAGCGGCTCCAACGGCGGCACTTGCATTAGCATCTACGCGCCCGCGGCCGATATTTATGTGGGCTCCAACAGCGGTACGACAGACTACCTACACAAGAGCGGGACAAGTTTTTCTGCGCCGCTCGCGGCCGCCCTCGCTGTGCGATATCTGGAGTTGGCCGGCGATCACACTTATCAGCAGGTGTTCGATTACCTCCTCAGCACCGCCGGACCGAGTACGCTGATTAATCATGTCGAGACGCCGGAATCCTGGATGTGTCAGCGCTACACCGACGGACATTTTGACCAATATCTGAGTTATCCAGGCCAATGCCAAGGCGCCTATGGTGAGAACGGCGTACTTAACGGCGAACCGATTCATTTCAGCGCGACGAGCAACACCTCCGCTGCTGGCATGCTTCACTCCGCAATGACCTGCCCATGACCGCGCAATATCATTCAGGATTCTTACGAGCGAGACGAACAATGAGACACACAACACTCCTTTTCCTGGTAATTACATCTTTGGCCGTGTCGGTGGCGTGCGCGTCGGACGCGCGCGCCGCCGAGCAGCCGGGGCGCATCTTCATCCCTATCCTCGTCTTCAATCTCAACGGTTCGGGAGGGACTCTGTGGGACACGGACCTCTGGGTGACGAATACATCCGACCAGCCGGTCCTGTATCAGATCGCTCCGTGCAACCAGTCGGCGGACTGTAAGGGGGCAAACACCTTCCCGCCACAGAGCATGCTGACGATCGGGGATCCTACTCCCCGTCCAACAGGACGCTGGCTGCCAGTGGATCCAGCAGTGCAGCTCGAGGCACGATTGCGCGACCTCAGCCGCAACACGTCATCGGCCGGCATAGAGCTGCCCCTCGTCCGTGAAGCGGACTTCCGCGCCGATGAGATCGACCTGAACGCCATCCCTCGCGATGCCGGCTTCCGCATCACGCTTCGGGTGTATGGACTCGATGCGGGCGGCGACGTGACGCTCGAACAACTCGACCTGAAGGGAAACGTGCTCAGTACAACCGCAGTGTCGCTCGCACCGCCCGCCGTTCCGGGTCTGCTCCCGGGCTACGCGCAGCTCGCACTCGATACTCTGCCAGACCCAACGCCCATCAGACTACGTATGCGACCGCGCACACCGAATCTTCGTATTTGGGCGCTCGCGTCCATCACGAACAACGCGACGTCTGAAGTCACGTTGGTCCAGCCGTATCGACAGTGAGACTGTCGGGGTGAAAGTTTGTGAGGGCCGGGGCCGCACTTTGGAAGCGGACCGGCCCCTTGTCGTGGCATGCGATCACCGCAGCAGCGTAAGTCGCTTAGGTGGCACTCTATCCGGCGCGGTAACTATCCTGCGGCAACGGTCGCGAAAGTAGCCTTTGCCTTTTCGCTGCAGCGGCATTAACGGATGACCGCTTTCCTAACATCCCCCACAGGTAGCCCTTCAACAATTAACTATCCGCAGAAACGGCCAGCGGCTCCCGGCGGAGTCCTGTCGCATTGACGCCTTTCATCGTGCGCCGCCGATTCGCACTAAGAGTGAGCCGTACCGCCTCGCGGAGGTTCGCTCGGGCTTCGTCGAGCGTTTCTCCTTGCGTGTTCGCCCCCGGCAACTCTTCCACAAAAGCGATGTATCCGCCTTCTTCCGCTTCTTGAAAAACGGCGGTGAACGTGTTCAGCCGTTGCTGCTTCGAAGGAGACGCCTTCTTGTTCGTTGTCCGGCCGCTCTTTCCGCGTGGGGAGACATCGACGCGCAGGCTTCGGAGTTCCTCGGCGGTAGCAACGTTCTCGGGCGGATCGTCGAAGGGTACTCCGTAGTACCGCTCGCTCACGATGTTGAAGACCCGCGCTAGATCTTCGAACTCTGCTGCCGACAGGTCGAGAAAGGAGACCATCATGCCTCCATCTCGGCCTTTATGATCACGGAACAGATCGACAATGAGCAGCATCCAGAGGGCACCGTAGAATTCGCTCTGCGTCAGGCCGCGCGACTTCGAATCACCGAGCGTAGCGACCGACATGCCGCCAAGAACTAGCCTCGCCGCTTCGGCGTACCGGTTGATGCGGCGTACGTACTCTCGCGGCTTTATGCCGGAGCGCTTGATCGCGGCACGGATATGCGCGTCCACCTCGCGTGAATCCAGCATGATTTCTCCGTTCATACCTTTCCTGTTTTCGTATCGGACTCGCGATCGGGCCAGAGCGTCAATCCCTCCTCTTGAACCGCCGTTGCGATTTCGCGGGCGATGAATTTCCCCACCGCGCGGATGGAGGTAAGCTCGCTCTCCGTCCATCCCAGAAGATCGTCCAAAGAGGCGATCCCGCCACGCCGCATCGCGCCGAGAGCACGGGCCGAGAGTTGGACTGGCGCGAAGGCGTCAGCGAAGAGCTGTCGGCTGTCGCGGGCGTTCCTCGGCGTAGTCGGCTTGTCAAGCGCTGGCGCCGGCTTCTCCCGGTGGGACGCGACCGGCACCGGGATACGTTCGGGGACCAGCGGAAACCTTGTCGGCCCCGCGCGCCACGCAATCGGACGGAGGAGCGGGCACCCGGGCCGCACAATAGGTCGCCCGACAAGGAGCGGACGCCGCCCCACGGTGCCGTGTTGGACGTCCGCGACGGCAATTGCGCGCAATACCTCACCGCTGGAGAGCGTGCGTTTCTTCAACAACGCGTCAGTGACGTGTCGGACGCGGATGAACACTTCAGGCCTTGCCACAAACCGCAACGCTTGCTTCAGCGCGTGGCTCAGCGAATCTTCAAGGGCGCGGGACTGGTTATGGAGAAGCCAAAGAACGTTCGTCGCACGCTCAATGTCCGCGCCAAAATCCGACGTGTGGGTGCGTGCCCGCATAATCACTCGCTCGGCGGCCCAGCCCGCGAGGAGAAAGAGGCAGTCGCGCTCGACGGCTCGCCGAAAAGCCAAAGCGCCCGGCCGCGCGGTAGTGCCGTTCGTCTCCAACGGTGCGAACGTTTCGGGAAAACCATCGGCGACCGATCCAATCGTGGTCCAGTACAGCTCCCGTCCGAGTTCCACGGCGACCACGGCATGCGCTGCCTCGTGATACCCGAGGAGCTGTGCGTCGATCCACGCTTCAAGCTCACTCTGCATGTTCTTCGTGCGCGTACATGCCGATGGACCATCCGTTCGGAGCCAGGGCGGCGTTAATCTGCTGGATCGTTTTCCGCCCGATGTTCCGTAGCGACAGCAGATCTTTTTGGGTGCGGTGCGCGATGTGCCAGACCGTCTGAATCCCCATTGCTTCCAAGCTCTCGATAGCCTTCGGCGGGATATCCGCGACCTCGCGGAGGTCTATCAGCATGTCGAGCGGCACGCCCGGCGTGGCTTGGGGCGTAGGAGGCGACCAGCGCGTGTCTTCTGTGAGGGGAAGCGAATACAAATCGTACAGGTCGTCCGCGGTCCACTTCTCGCGTTCCAACAAAGCTCCTGCGAGCTTTCTGACGCGCATCCAGTTCTGCTCCTCCGACAAGATCGCCATCGCTCGGCGTTCCAAGTAGTGCAGCCATTCGTCGACGACACCTTCCTTCGGCTCGACTAGACGCAGCAGCTGTCGCGATCTTGCGTCATCAACCGTATGGTGTGCAGCTTTGCCGTCGACGATTCTGTAGACGTTCTCCGCCGCGGCGCCGGCCATGTAGACGAGTACGTCTTGCTCCGCGAGATACCGGAACATCGAATCGTCGCTCGGTAGAAGCGCGAGGTGGCCGGTCGCTGTCTGATACGAAACGCGCCCGTAATCGGCATGCGGGCGGAGCGTGACGCCGTGGAACCGCAGGCCAAGCGCCTCGACCATGACGACGTGACCGGCGAAGTGCACCGCACGCGCCCAGAGCGGTCCGCGGCTTGGTTTCATGGCGACGGGTCCAGTGGCGGGAAGCGGGAGTCGAGAAACTCCACGATCTCGCGCATGACGATCCGGTCGTCATCGGTGAGCCGCGAGCGCGGTTCGCGCAGGACCCACCCGACATGCTCACCGGTCGCGTGAATAATGCGCACGACCGTTTCGAATCTGGGTTGGGCGTGCATTCCGGTGAGGATGCGGTTCAATGTCTCGGTGCTTACGCCGGCCTGCTCCGCAATGGCCATCTGCGATCTTCCCGTGAGTTCGACGGCGAGCCGAAGCCGTTCCCGCCACTCGCTAATCACCGAACCATCTCCTGCCGCAGACGAAGTCGGAATCTGCTGTGCAACTTCATGACTCCCCGCGCGCGATGAGGCGACGTGCCCGCGGCTTATGTTGTGCGCGCGATAACGCTTTAAGTGCGTGCCGATACGAGCCTTCTAAATTCATGACCTCGCGGCGAATGTCCGCCTCGTTTTCGAGGTCGAAGAGTTCTCCGGCCATGATCGGTTCATGCGTCATCCTCCGCACAGCCGCAATGAGGGCCGCCATGCAGCGGCGGGTCGGCTCCATCCGACCCATGCGGATACGAAGGAGATGCTGGCGGCTGTAGCCGGATTCGCGCGCGAGGTGCGCGGGCTTTATGCCTCGTCGGTTCATGAACTCCTCTAGGGGCGTGGTCAGGTTTGTTTTTCGCGGCGCGACGTCTTCGATAACTTCAGCCTCGATGATCTCCCTGGCCGCGAGCGCGGTGCCTGACGTGTGGCGGACAAGTGCGGTGGATGTGGATGATTTGCGCTGCATTGGTCGCATGGATTCTCCGTAGGTCAGTTGAGGAAAATGGCGACGAGGCGGAAGTCGCCGCCTTTACGCGGCCTAAGACACGGAAAGTTTCTTTCCACGGGTAGGGAAGAACGTGTGGGCGTCACTCCTCTGATGCGGGTGGATGACATTGTATGTGCGAAATCTAGCACACAGAGGTGCGCATGACGAATACATCTTTGATATACTTTCCGGTCGTGGAGCCAGGCAGAAGGAACATGGGCGAACATCCAACGGTCGGCGAAGGACTGCGGAAGACCCGCCTCGCGCGGCGCATGACGCAAGCGCGAGCGGCGCGCGCCTCGAAGGTGAGCCGCCGGCATCTCGCGCTCGCGGAGGCGGGCGGCAACATCACGTTGACGGTGCTGAAGAAGCTGATGGGCGGCTTGCAGCTCACCGAAATCGATCTCGGAAACGTGACCGCGACCGCGACGCAGCAGGGCATAAACCCCGCCGTCCTGCGCACCATCGTTGAGCAGGCCCTGCAAGGCCTCACGCTCCTCACAAGCGCCGTGGAGTCGCTGCGCAACTACGCCGACGCGGCGAACCCGGAAACGGCGAAGGCCGCGACGCTCATCAAGAGTTTTACCGACTATGTGCAAGGTCTCACGGACAAAGACGATTTGGCCGACCTTGAACGCATGTTCCAAGAGGTCGTGCACCCCGAACAACCTGCGGTTCAGGAAGCACGAGGAGACGCACCGCCCATTCGACGTACGCGCTCGTCACGGACTAAGTAGGCCCATCCGAAGGAGGGACGACCGTGACGGACGCGCACGTGAAGTGGGCGGATGCATTGCGCCGATGGCTCGCGGAAGACCGCGAGGCGGAGGCGGATGTTCGCGCGTTTACGGACCTCGGCCCAGGAGATTTGGACCGGGCGATCGCGCGGCTCCGAGCCCTCTTGATCGACGGCGCGGCAACGAGAGAGGTGCTTCGCCGCGCGCATGCCATGCTCGGAAGCGATCCGGAGCGGGCGCTATGGATCGCACACCTCGCAACGATCCTCGCACCGCGGGTGTGGCTCGGTGATGCCCGCATGGACGCGATGATTGAGCTTGAAGGCGACTCGCTCCGGGAGTACGCAGCAGCGCTCCTTGAAGTCGGATCGTACGCCCGCGCGGCGGAGGCGGCGACGCTGGCGCGTGACTCCTACGACGTCCTCGGACCACCCGTCAAGGGTCTCAGCATCTTGGACCTCATCGAAGGAAGAATCCTGCACGAACTGGGGCACACGAACGAGGGCCTCGGCATGGTCCAGCGCGGATCGAACATGCTCCTCGTTTTTCATGAGGACAAGGAAGCGTATGTGAAAGGAAGGACGATCGAGGCGGCGCTGCTCTTCAAGGCCGAGCGATACCAGGAGGCGATGGCGGTGTACGCCGCGATGTCGGAGCATGCACGAGAGGAGGACGATACGGAACTCCTCGCGTACGTGCTCTCGATGGTCGGCCGCTGCCGGGTGAAGCTCGGGCAGCTCGATGAAGGCCGCGAGTGCATCGAGACCGCGATCCGTATGTTTGAGGACCTGAAGCTCTTTGCTGAAGTGCCGCGCGTGCGGAAGGGACTCGTGGATATCGCGGTGGCGCGCGGCCGGTACAACGAGGCGATATCCGAACTGTACAAGATGCGCAACGCCTTCATGGCGCTGCATCTGCCGATCATCGCGGCGCTCGTGGAGCTTGATGTCGTGGATCTCCTCATGCTGTCCGGCCGGACAGCGGACGTTCCTGCGCTCTGCAAGAAGATGCTCGCGACCTTCAGCGAAGCCGGCCTGCGACGGAACGCACTGATGGCGCTTGCGCACATCCACTCGCTCGCGCAAGACGGAGCGCTTGCGGCGGACGACGTGCAAAAGGTTCGGGCGTTTCTCGAACGCCTCTCCGGGGATCCGGAAGCGGCGTTCACGGCGAGTATGTGATGGTGGCAGCCCGCCGCCACCATCACACGGAAAGCGAACTAGGGCTTCGGAACGGTGACGTCGTAGAGATCGAGAACGTGCACGACGCGCTTGACGGCGCGCATGAACCTCTCGATCGGCGAGGACGTGTCACGGTTGGGCGCATCCTGACGTGGTGCGGCGGCGAGAGGAAACGACAGGGACAGAACGAGCAGGGAAAGGAAAACGACACGACGCATTGAATCCTCCAATTGGCCCGCAAGGGGACCGTAAGTTTGGAGGACCGGCCCTCAGTGGAAGGAGTGACGCGCACGCTGAGACCCCTACCCTAACCCGCTAGAAACGAACGAGTTATATCCGCACCATCGTGCGGACATCTCGCACATCGATGGAGAAAAGGCACGCAAACGAGACAACTGCGTGCGCAGCGGTGAATTGAAGAAAGACATCGTGAAGACCGATTGCTTTCCACGACCGAGAGTCACGGGGCTGACTCCAAGTATGGGGTGCCGTCAGCTTTGAACTCCACGCGACAAATTGGGGAACCTTGTTGGCGCAAGGCGTCCTTCGTCACACAGTGGAACGCCGACCGAAAGACACGCTTACGCTCCTTATGTACGTCACCATGTTGCGCGTGTAGAGTGTCGGCATAGGCATTCTCTTATAGACGCTTTGATGTTCCCTTATAGAAGCGTCCCTTGCGTAGTTCAACTCGTCTGCCGACACCTGACTTCAGAGGGAAAGACCATGTTAAAAAAAGCGATTGGACTAGCCGTTTGCACCGTTCTCCTGGCGCTTTCGTGTGTGTCGCATCGACCATTGGTACAGGCAGGTAGCGCGGCGTCGCAAACCTGCCCAGGCAAAAACGGCGCGCCGACGGCATCGGTTACGTGCCGGGCCGGGTTCACGCCGGATTGCAGGTGCGATGCGGACGGGCGTGCGACCTGTCACTGCGTAGCTGCGAAATGAACGAAAGCTGGACGGCCACGTAAGCAGCTCGCCGGCGATGTGAGGGGAGCACTCATCTTCAACTCGGTCGATGGATGCCTTAGAATCCATGCTGCATACATCGTTCCTTAAGAGACTCTCCGATGAGTATTTACGCGACGCTTTGGACTCTCAAGTTCCCCGTTCACGGTGACGAATGGGAAATAGTGCTGGGGCAGGGTGTTCTCGGGCATATCGGGACGCCGACCGAAGGCTACGGTTACGAGTCGGGTGATCCCTACGCCAGTTTCCTTCCGCCAGCGATTCCGATGCCCGAGGACGAAGACGACTTAGGTCTTCGCGCTGTCGTCGTTATCCGACGGGGAACCGAAAAGAAGGAAGGCCAAGAGTACATTGACCCGCTTCTCGTTCTGAGCGGCGACGAATACAAGGCTACGCCCTTCCACGAACTCAACGAACGCATTTGCGACGCGCTTGCGGCCGCGCGTTATCGCTGAGCTCGTACATGACGGCAAGATCGAGGTCATCCGAGAGCGCGAGGGCACCGTGGGGGGAGCCGCCGAGGGACTGCGACTCAAATTAGCGATCGGTGCGTCCAGAGGTTCATCCGTCCGCTCGGCTATGGTGCTTCAGCGTCTTACGCCTCGTTGCGGGCGGCTCTACCGCGCAAAGAATGCGTATGCCGCGATTAAATCCTCAGTGACCTCGGCGCCTGGTGTCGGCTGGCGTGTGGAGGACCGCCGCTCAGCGTGTCGAAGCGTGTGATCCATCTGACTGAGGAGAGCATCCCTCGTTTCTCGGTCACGGTCCGATTGAGCAACTGCCACGTTGCTCGTCCGGCGTCGACGCGGGCGCGCAACCTCGGCCACGCGGATACGGCTGCCGTCCTCCCACGTCCATAGATTGCCGCCGGATCGATCCGAGCGCCATTTCCCGCCCCTCGGGGTATCCGCCGCGCTCTTTGGGTCGGCCAAAGCGAACGACAGAATCTCGCCGCCCTGCATGGCCACGAAGACGTTCCCATCGGCGATGACCGGAGGGTTGAAGTGCGTGAACGGTCATCGACTCCTTGAATAAAACAGGCAAGCGAGGCATAAGGGCCTCACGACGGCGATAGGAAGGAGCGCTAAAGAACACGTCCCGAATGAACCGTTTCGCTGGCGAATCGCCCTCAGTGCGCTACGGCGCGATGCCGCGACGATGGGTTGAAGGGAACCACCGTCGTTCCGTTAACAGCTACACCGTAACCTTCACGAGGAATGTTCTGGATCATGACATTCGCGGCGAGCACGGTAGTTTTGCCGGCAGCCTGTACCTCCACGCTGTAGGTGTCTGTCGCCAAGGCACCACTTCGCGGCACGACCTGAATCAAATATGAACCCGCTTTGAGCGTCGGCGAAACAACGCTTGCTCCGAGCGTCCCCTTCACATCCAAGTCGCCCGGCGAATAGTAGAGCACGCCGGGTACCTCGTGGAGCACCTCTTCGGAAGTTGTGATCGTCACCTCGCTGTCGATTCGGTGTCCGTCCGGATCAATTACAACAAGATCGATTGGCGAGTGCGCCAAGACGCGAATGCCTATTTGCGGCGCGCTAACGCGTTTAAAGCCCAAGAAGCCCGACAGCGTCTTGTACGCGTTCTTCGTCCGCCACGTGATCCCGACTGCCGGACTGCTTGCACTTATTACGTCTTCACCATTCGGGCCGCAACATCCTACGTACATCGCGACGTGGGATGCAAATCCAGCTGCGCCCTCAAAATGAAAGAACATAAGATCACCGGGCGAGAGCTGTGCCTCGTCAATTGGCACGGTGTTGTGGCGATATTGTGCATCTGCGCCTTCGTAGAATACAGGATTCGAGCTGTTTTGATAGCGCGAAGCGTTGCTGCTTCTGTTGTAAGACCAAAAGACTAAACCCGAACAATCGAGCACGTTGTCGATCGCGAGTGTGTTTTTATGGTACCAGTGATAGCCAGAGCTCAGTATGGCGATGGCGTCGACGAATGCAGAAGTTCCCCAGTCCCAGCCCTTAGCCCCCGAAGCATAGTCGCCGCCAACCACGCCTTTCGCGAGCGCTGCGGCCGCAGAACCAAGGCCACCTATTGTTACGGTGGCCGGGGCTGTCGTAGCAACGGTTCCGCCCGAGGCTGTCAGCGTGTAGGTCGTCGTCGACACAGGCCTCACTGAGACCGAGCCGTTCGTTTGCTGGCTGCCGATACCGTTGTCGATCGAGACGGACAAGGCGTTTGTGGTCGACCATGTCAGGGTTGAAGAGCTTCCTGGCAGAATGATGGCCGGGCTGGCCGTGAAGAAGTTGATAACTGGAGCGCTTGCCGAAACGTTGATCTGCCCGGACTTCGTGCACGTCTGCCCACCCTGGGTCACCGTCAGACTCCACGCGTAAGCGCCGGGCGAGTTGTAGGAATGAGTGCCGGAGAAACTCGTATCGAGGTTGTTCGTGTAGGTGTTACCGTCGCCGAACGACAGCACCGTCGAAGGCGGGCCAGAGCAGCTCGTGGCCTTCGAACTGCCCGAGAACGAGAACGCAATCTTAGCCTCCGCTGATGAAGGCACCGTAATCGAGCAAGAGAGCGAACAAGCGGGCGTGACGGTAACGGTGGTCGTGGCAGTGACGGTGCCGCCCGGTCCCGTAGCCGTCAGCAAGTAGGTGGTCGTTGTTGCTGGTGTCACCGCAATTGAGCCATTGGTCGGCTGAGGCCCGATCCCTTTATCGATCGAGACGGAAGTTGCGTTCGAAACCGACCATGCCAGCATTGATGCACTACCGGCCTGAATCGTCAAAGGAGTGGCCGTGAAGGAGTTGATGACCGGCGGGGAGGGGCTATTCAACGTTACCCGCATTGCGTCGGTACGGATATCGCCGCCACCGCCGCTGACACCGGTCGGGCCTTGGCCGTACACAGTAGCGGTCCACTGCGTGGCGTGCTGCGTTGGTGTCTCATCCACGTAGCTTCCGTCAGTAGCCGACCAGAGCGAAGTGCCCCATGTCCAAGAGTCAAATGTTTGCGGTGTCACGGTCACCGGGATAAATTGATCGCTATAGGCTTGGTTAGAAGTCAGATCAAAGACCGACACTCGATACCCTGTAGCACTCCATTGTACATCAACTTGATATTGATGATCATTCTCGTTGCTCTCAGGGAAGAGATCGTGATCGTGGCGCACATCTGCTAACTCGAATCCAGCGGTCGGGTCTTTCGACCAAATGTTATGGTATCGGCAGGAGCCGCTACAATAGAAATCCGCGTAATCAAGTACCTTGAACGAATAATGCAAATACCCGCCGTTGTACGAGGCGCCCCATGACCAAACATTTGACCCATTGGCGCCCCAGACGTTCCACGGATGGCCTTGGACATCGGTACCGAATCCAAGGCCGTTGGTATAGGTATAGGTTGAGGCGGTTAGCGCGCACCCATACATAAGGAGGAATGCTGCAACCGTGATGGAGAGCCGCTGGTGTGTCATGTCACCTTCTTATGCTGAACCGTGAAGAACCCGGAGCAACGGACCGTCGGTATTTCATTAAGCAATAGGAGCGACTCCGCCACTTCTTCACGGCGTGACTCGTAGGTCGTCGATCCTGAACGTGGTGATTGCTGCGTTGTCGGTCTTGACGTGGAAGGCGATGGTGATGGTTTGTCCGGCGAAGGCAGTCAGATCTGCTTTGACGGTGAAGTATTCGCCGTTCTCATCGTTGGATCGGATGAAGTCTTGGTTGGAGAGCTGCGTGATTGTGCCGAGTATGGCGCCGTTGGTGTCGCGAGCCTCGATGGTAAGTGTGTCGAAGACGTCGGCCTCTTCGTCCTCGCGCGTGACAACGTTCGCGGCGAAGGTGAGGCGCGGATGCCCGGCCGGAACGGTGACGCGCTGCGTGAGCACTTCGTCGAGCTTGTTGAACCCGCCGAACTGCGCGTAGTTCGTGCCCGAGTTGGGAAAGCTGCCATCGACGATGATGATGTTGTGCGCCGGTCCCGCACGTCGCGTTGCCTTCCACCCCTCCGCGGTCATGCCAGAGCTGGTCGCCGTTTCAAACCCGCCATTGACTAAGCCGCCAGCGATGACCGGCGTGCCGGTGCTGCCGGTCGGGCCAGGCGGCGTCGACGGATTCGGCTCGAAGTCGATGATGGGGTGGATTTCGATGCCGTTGTTCGCGCTCCCGGTGGGGTTGTGGCCTTCGGAGTGGAGGTCAAAGAATCCGATCCCTGTGACGCGGACGTGGATATTGGGATCGTGTCCTTTAGGTTTGACCTCTGCATCAAAAGCGGCGCGCGCGACCGTGATGCGGGCCTTGAGCGGGCTGCTGTCATCGACGCAGTCGGGGAATGGGATTTCGCCCACGAGCGAGTTTCCCTGCTCGTCCTGCAGAACCAGGTGATAGTCCCAGTCACCGCTTTTGGAGTTGTTTTCGAACTTCCAGTGCGTAAGCGTGGCATCGAACGTCACGAGCGTGGTCTCGGTTGGTACGACGCGGTTGCTTTGGGGTCGGTCATCTGGCTCGATGAGGTTGACGAGATCAGCGATCCGCGCCGGCACCGCGTGGGTGAGGTCCACGTTACTGATGTCGTTATCCGTGCCGGTCTTCACGGGCCAACGTTGCTTACCGCAGCGGACGGCGAGTGCTGATGTGGGTAGGCCGAGCGAGAGGATGAGCAGCAGGATTCGGACGCGCATAGTCTTCTCTCCCTAATCGTGTCGGATGGACTCCTTTATAAGGAGGAGTGACGTGGACGCTGTTTTTCCTACCCCGCTCGTCGAATGCGATTGGGCACCGTCGCGCGGGCGGTCTCCAGCCGGAACAGAGCTCGTGAACTGGCGCGCGAAAGAGTCCGGTTGAGCGCCGATGCTATCCTGCTTGCGCTTGGAGTGGTCCGGGCTTACCCGCTCGGATCGGGATCAGCGGGGACACTGAACCTGCCCGCATGGAGGTTCAGCATGGAACAAACATCCACTCTCGATCCGAACTACTGTTACACGGTGAAGGAACTGGCTTTTCTCTGGAACATGTCACCCGAATCCATCCGCAGAATGTTCGTGAACGAACCGGGTACCCTGGTCTTTCGGATGCAGGCGACCGGTCGGCGGACATATCGGAACGTTCGGATACCGGGGAAGGTCGCCCTTCGTGTACAGAACCGGATGACGGTAGTTGCTCCAGTGACACGCCCCGCCTACGGACGCTGAACGTAGGCACCTGTCGGGCGGCGGCCACTCGTCGTCTGACGCTAAATTGCGCCGCGTTGTGAACTTCGGACGGCCCTCGATTTCCGCAAACCTCGCAAGCCACGCAAACGAAGCGCCCCCTCTACCCGCGCGCCGCAAAGTCTTCCATCTTGCGGCGCATGAGAAATCAATTACTGCTTGGCGACTCGACCGTTCGACTCCGCGAGATCCCTGACGAAAGCGTAGACCTCATCCTCACCGACCCGCCCTACAACACCGGCATCAAGGGCTCTCCCTCCGGCACCCGCTTCCGCAACTTCTTTGACGACGCGCTTTCGGCCGCGGAGTACCGCGAGCTTGTGGCGACGACGGCACGAGAACTCTTTCGCGTGCTCCACCTGGACCGCGCCGCCTACGTCTTCATCAATTGGAAGAGCCTCGGCATCTGGCTCGATGAACTATCCCGCGCCGGCTTCCGCCTCAAGAACCTGATCGTCTGGGACAAGGTCGTTCACGGCATGAACTACCAGAACTACACCTACACCCACGAGTTCCTGATCTTCGCGGTGAAGGGTAGGTTCTTCCCGAGGAACAAACAAACCCACGACGACAGCTACCGCGACTTGTGGCACATCCAGCGCGAGACGCGGCAACCGAAGAACGATTACTTCCTCCACGAGACGGTGAAGCCTGCGGCTCTCGTGCGTCGCCCGATCGAGCACGCGAGCCTGCCCGGCGACCTGGTGCTCGATCCCTTCTTCGGCTCCGGCCGTATCCTCGTCGTCGCGAAGGAACTGAGACGCGACTATCTCGGGATCGAGCGCGATCCGCGCTTCTACCGCATGGGTGCCGAATCCATCGCGTCCGGAGAGGTTCGAGGTCACGCGTGGACAGATTCCCGAAGTGACGAGCGCATGCACGAGCACACACCGCCTCATCGCCGGGCGGCGCACGAGCGCCGCAGCTCCAAGCGTCTCTGGAGGAAATCATGCGGTCGCGGCCGGAGCTAGGTCAGACATTTAGCCGACGCTTTTCGGCGCGGGACCTGGCCGCGCTTGCGTTCATCGGTCGCGGTTTCGAAGTGATGCAGTACCAACTTCATGAGGCGGTCTTTCCGTCGCGCGCGCCGAATGTGGTCTCCCGATTCGTCGGGCGAGCGACCCGACGCGGTTTGGTCATCGCCGAGCGCCTTCACCGCGTCGGGATGAATAGGCTACGTCTCACAAAGGTCGGCGTCGACCTGCTTGTTCGCAGCGGCGCCGGGCGAGCCGACGATCTGTTTGTTCCGCGGCGAAGCGTCGCGCTCAAAGACTTGGCCCATACGGTCTGGATCAACGACATACGAGTCGCACTGCTTCTCTCGGCACGACCGCCTGATGTGATTTCGCCGGCGTGGGTGCTCCAGCGGCGTCTAAATCCCGCGCCTGGAGTTGTGCCTGACCTTCTCGCAATTTGGAAGCCGAGTGACGGTTTCTCGGGATTCCTTCTCGCTTGCGAAGTGGACCTCGGCGGTGAGTCCGTACAGGGTACGTTCTCGCCCAAGCTGGCGCAGCTTGCCGACGAGGTCGACTCTTGGGCGCAGGACTCATCAGCCGTAGTGCTTATCCTCACGAATAGTCTTCGGCGAGCTAAATTCATTGAACGGGCGCTTCCTACCTTTGACTCAGAGGATCGTGAAATAGTCGTTCGTGAACTGCCGGAGGTTAGGGGCTCTTTGGCCGTCCGCGCGGTTCACCAGCTGATCCAAGAAGTCCTCTACGCCGAGGGTAGACGCTTCGTTTTATCTCTCAGAAGCCACGGATTGTCTGACTGAGTAACCGCCCCAGTTTCTGAGAGATAGCCCTTCGCAAGTGTGGAAGCGCTTCCACGCTTTGTCTCCACACCTCCGAGCAAGACGCTTCACAAGGGTGGTGGGGGGCGGTCGCGATTGATCTTCGCTAAACGATGGCTGTGCGATCCTGCTAAAGGACTCGGATAAGCGCTCCGCACGAGTCGCACGAGAAGCCTGGGATAACGTCGTGGCAATTCGAGCAATGAAGGCGTGAGCCAAACTCGGTGGCGCGACAGCGGCGACAGGTCGCCAAGATATCGAGTGGATTCACCGCGCCGCAGTGGGGACAGTCAATTGCGTCTGCGCGAGCAATGCGGAACGCAACCAGTGCGCGGACGAATCGGAAAGCGGCACGGACGAGATAGATAGGCGCCGCCAGTATGTACAGGAGCGCGATCCCAAGCGACTCCCGCACGAAGCCCCTGCCACGCCTACTCATCGGAAGCTTCTCCGCCTTCGAGCTGCTGAACAAGGTCGCGCAGCCCCGAGGCTCGCCGCCTGCGGACCGGCGTTCCTCTTTGGGGAGGTTGAACCTCTTCGCGCCCGAGGACCGCGGCCTCCCAGCGTGCAATCCGTTCGGCGGCGACTTTCGCCGGGATAAGAGAGCGGCTCGCGATCTCGCGGCGAAAAACTGCTCGCAGCTCATCGGCGGAGTTACCGGCACTCTCGGCAGGGTCGGCTAGATCCTTTGCGCGTAGCGGCAATGCGGGCTGTCCTTTCACAAGCAGGAAGAACTGCTGAGGGGGCAGCCCGGCCATTTGGCGGCGGAACGTGCGGTGCCGTTCGCCCTCGCTCATGTCGCGGCCAACGGGCTGAACGAAATGTGGATACATCCACTCGGCGTCTTCTCTGGACTGGAAGACCGCCCACCAGCGGGTATTGAGTTGCAGCGTGCGCACCACAGACGTCGGCAAGGCATGTGAAAAATCTTGGGCCGCGAATACGAGGCCCATTCCAACGGATCGAAGCGTGCGTGCCGCCTCGGTGAGTGGTTCGGCCAGCTCCGTCGAACCTGAGAGAAGCATCGGCGCCTCGTCGAGCACTACGAGTCCTCGCGATGTTGGATTCCGGCGCGGGGCGGCCATGAGGACGTCGATCAGGCGGTAGCTGGCGCGCTCCTTGGCTTTTGCGAGCGGCAGCGCGAGCGTGCAGCCGTAGTTTCCGATCACTATTGGGGTTGTTCGCCTTGGCAGAAGCTCGTCCAAGTCGGCGGGCGGGATGCCAGTCGAGAGCCGCACTTCGTCGAAACCAAGGTCGGCTTGGATGCGGCGGAGGAGCGCCTCGCGCGTTTGCCGTGGCATCGTATGGTCGAGACTTTCGAAGTAGTGACGGATATCAGCGTCGGAAACCTTTCCGAGGATGCGCGAGCGGTACGCCGCATCGCTCAGGAAGTGCGCCGTGAAAGCGTAGTTTGGAGGAAACCGTAGGTCGACCAGCGCGCGGTTCAGCATGAAATATGCCTGCCTCAACGGCTCTGAAAATGACTGTGGACTCACTTGGACCGCAACGTCGGTGCGGATGAACGCGAGGTACGTGTTGGACACCTCACCAGCGGCGTTGTCGAAGGGCGCCATCGGTGCAACGGCCTCGCGCGACCAGTCGATCACGCGGACAGCGTTCGCAACTCGTTCTTTGCCGGCATCATCCGCGTCAAGCCAAAGCGCGGCGAGATGTTGGGCGAAAAGATCGAACGTTTCGCGTTTCGGGTCGATGAGCTCAAGTTCGAACTTGAACGAATGGTGCGTAGGCGGCGCTGCTGCAGACAGGAGTCGATCGACGTACGCGAAGAGATAGCTGAGAAGAAAGCGCGTCTTCCCTGACCCGGTTGCGCCGCTCACCAAGGCGCTCATGAGCGCGATGCGATCGTCGATTCGAACCACATCCCCATTTGGTAAAGAGCCGAAAGAGACGGCTCCCTTGTCGCTCGCAAGTTGGTCGCGTACCCGCCGAAAGACTGACGCCTCCGACTCTGGAGTAAGCGCGAGACGGCGCTGGCGTTCGTGCGCAAGCGCGCGTCGATACGAAGCGCGCTGATGACCGCGCATGAGAAGTTCAAGGAATCTCATCGTCTAGCCGGTCCAACGCCGGGTCGCGAGATGCTCCTACGCTGAGATCATCCCCTTGCACGGGCACCTTGCCGGATGCGCGGTAGTTCACGAAGACTCCGGGACAGGCTCGTGAAAGATCGCGATTCCGAGCTTCAAGAACTAGGAATGCGAGGATGGAGGCGATAGTGAGAGCTCCCACAACAAGTGCCTTTGGAAGTGACGCCAGAAGAGCACCGAGCAATGGGAGCGCGACGGCGATGAGGACGAAAAGGCCGGCGCGCGTTCGCAGCTGCTGCCCGGCAGATTCAGACAGCGCACCGGAAATCATGACGAGAAACCCAGCCGCCAGGATGAACAGCGTGGCAGCCCCCGCGATCATGAGAACGCCTCGCCGGATATAGATCCGATGCAGAAATACTTCGATAGGTCGACACCCATCGAGTGTTCCTCGCGCACGCCCGACGAACGCTTGAGATACTGGGCAACGAAGGAAGGCTGCTGAAACAAAGGGCGGATCGAAAGCTGCTCGATGTTGGCTCGCCATTGTTCGTTGCCAAGCCTCTGAAGCAGTTCGTCGGCGGCGGAGGCACTGCGCCACGAGAGGACGATGCGCTGGAATGACGGCTCGATACGTCGATCATCGACTGCGCCGGTCACCAGTCGCGAGACGCTTGGATTGCGGAGTCTGTCTTGAAGCTCAATCCGCCGACTAAAGATCGCCGCCATCTGCGCATCGAGAGTCTCGGCAAGCCAGATGGCTGTCCATGGATTCATGCGGCAGTTGGAAGCGAACTCGTTATCGAGGCTGAGCCCGAGCTCCCGCCGCTGGCGTGAAGGGTGCTGCGTTTCCCAAAGTAATCTCTCGTGGAGATGGCGATTGTTCGTAAGAATGGCGCCTCCATCGCCAGCGTCGACGCCTTTCCCAGTGCCAAAGGAGACCACCCATGCGTCCGCGAGCGAGCTGGCCGGCAGGCCGTCCCGACGTGCGCCAAGGCTCTGCGAGGCGTCCGATATGAACCACAAATCATGTTCATCGGCGATGTTGCGGAGCGTCGTCATGTCGGCGGGGTTGCCGAAAATATCGACGGCGAGAATGGCTTGGGTTCTTGGTGTGATCGCGACTCTCACCGATTCAGGCGAGAGGGTGAGCGTGAGCGGATCGAGTGCGGCGAAGTGCGCCCGGTTTTCAAGCCTCAGCCATTCGGCGATCGACCCGCCCCAGGTAAGGGGCGTCGTGATGAACTCGGCGTTCTTTAGCCCGATGGCGATCGCGATCGCCCTCAGCGCGTCGGTCGCGTTCGAGAGGCAGAGCGCGTACGCCGCACCATACCAATCCCGAAGTTGCTGCTCGACCTCCGCAATCGCGGCCGTACCAGTCAGGTGGAAATCGTCCGGCTCTCCGTTACCGGTGCGGCCGAACCGCTCCATACGCCGCATGGCGCTCGCAGTCGCAGCATCAGACGTTCGCATGGGGCTTCATGCTCTCGATCTTCCGGTCGAGCTTTTTCGTGTCGATCTCCCCGGTCGCCTTGTCGACGATGTCTTCGAGGTGAGGAGGAAACTCATACGAGCCGGGATCGGCGGCCCACGGCAGGTAGGACTTGCGCGAACAGACGCGCACCGCCCACAGATCGGCGTAAACCATCGAGCCCACATCTGCGGAGGGCGCGAAGTCCTCTGCCGCGGCGATGAGAGCCTCGGGCCGAAGGGCGGACTTTCCAAAGAACACGGCATCGCTTAGCTGGTCGCGGATGTCGCGAGGATTCGCGCCGCGGTTGTAGAAGATTTCGGCGGCGAGTTTCACGAACGAGTCGCTTTCGTCGAAGTCGACGGGTTTCCGGTTGAGCGAGGCGGCGATCGCAGCAACGATTGCGGGGTAGTCCTGCAACAAGGGATTCGTGACCGGTACGAAACGCAGCCGGCTGCGCATTGCGGCACCGATGCGCCACGGACAATTCGTCGTGCCGATGAGCATCCGGCGGCCACGCACTGACTCATTCGACAACTCGGTCAGCAGCGTGGCGGTTACGGCCTGCGTCGCGCCGGAATCGCCGTTGAAGTCGCTCCGCTGCAGTGGCAGGGCCTCGGTGACCTCGTCGACGAAGCCGACTCCGCCCCACTCGTTCAGCGCATGCCACTGAAGACGAACTTTGCGCTCCGTCTCGCCGACGAGCGAGCCCTTCGGATTCAAAACTTGATAGGCGGCGACCTTCGCACTGGCGGCGGCCGAAAGCGCCAGCACCGTCTTCCCCGTGCCGGGTGGCCCGACTAGGACGACGTTTAGAGGCGTGTTCTCGTCGCCCTTGGCGAGTCCGCCCGTCCAGGCGTCGAGCAGTCGTTTGGCGATCTCGATGTTGCGGCCGCGCAGTTCCAACCCGTTCGCGCGCGTCGTATCGAGGGCCGCAAGGGTGTGCTCTGAGATCTGCTCGACGTCGCGATTCTTTTGCTGCGACAGCTGTCGAGCTGTGATCACGTTGCCGCTGCGGTGGGACTCCCGCAGAATGTGCTCCAGCCCGCGGTTCGGGGTGTTGATGGTGAGGCCGGAGATGGCGTCGGCGTTCAAGCCCGGCTCGAATTGCGCGTTCGCGTAGAGTTTCGAGGCGGTGAGGACGAAGGTCTTTTTCTCTTCTACGTTCGGCTGCGGCAGATGTACGAGATGCAGCGCGCTCACGACCAGTTCGTCGATGAGACCCTCGCGGCCGTGGAAGATGACGAGGTTACCACTCGCCCGGAGCGCAAGGCTGTTGCCGAGCAAGTTGGCCAGTTCCGTCGAGTGCGTTTGCGGGTCGCTGTTGCCGCCATTGGCGAAGCAAGGCATGAGGTGCTCGGCAAACTCGAGGAGGAACCCTGCTCGCGCATCGCGCCCGTCGTGCCACTTGATGTTGGTCGAGGCCCGGGCGAGCGAGAAGATGCCGCGAAGCGTTTTCACTTGCTCGTTCTCGCCCGGCGCAGCTTCAGGCAGGAGATTGTGACGCCGAAGGAGCTGTTCTACTTCGGCTTGGTCACGAGTGTCGGCGGCACCGTTCCACTGCAAACCGGCTGCGAGAGAGTAGGTCGCGAGATGCACCCCGACGTTCTTGAAGAGCTGGCGGCGGAGAATCTCAAGAATTGGCCGTAGTTTGCCGTCGGTCGGATCGATGTCGAAGTCGTAGAGCGAGCGGCCGGTGACGAGTAGCGCCGGATGGCCGCGGGAGTAGGCATCGAGGATTCGATCAGAGCCTGTCATGACTGTACCTTCAGGATCTCCTTTGCCCGACGATCCGATTTGGGCGCGTTCTAGCCGTCGAAGATGTCGATGTGTTTTTCATCGGGGCGCGCCGAACGCGGCGCTTTACGAACGCGACGGCGGCGTCGAGCTGACAGACGCCGCCAGTCGGCTTGCGGACAGGCGCCGAGCCGCGGACGTGCTCCGCGAGCGCGCTTTCGAAGTTTGCGAGAATGCCGTCGCACTCGGGGCCGCAGCCGTTCACGACTTCTGTCGCCATCGACGGCGAGCCATCCGGTGCGAGTCGCAGCTCCGACACGAGCACCTTACCGTCGTCGTTGACGGCGCTCGTGCGTATCTCGTGCGGAGAGCGTATTTCCGCCTGCAGTGGGCGGAAACCGATCGTCTCGTAGGCGCGATGGGTAATGTCTTGCAGGCTGGAAAGCCAGGCATTGCCGTGTTCAGCGGCGAGCAGGTCATGGAGGCTTTTGCGCGCTGCAGCCAACTCGCGTTGATTTCGTGAAGCGTCGACGGCCATGAGCGCGGCTTTCACGCGGTCGGCGTTGTCGGCAACGATTGGTGCGCGAAGGACACCGGCGATAACCGCAGTTTTGTCGATATCGAGCTTGGCAAGTCCGCCAGTCTGTTGCTGAAGCTGTTCAGCAACCTGACGTTCCTGACGATCAATCTCCGCGAGCGCGCGGGCCGGCGAAGGGAGATCCTGGAGCTGCGCGTCAGTCTCCGTGGCGAGACTGAGCGCGCGGGCGGTGGCTGTGCCGATGTTCCTGGAGCTGGTTTTGGCGATCTCGCTCATCCGAACTCCGAGGGGCCGAATGGCCTTTGCAAGACCGGCAAGGGCGACTAAAAGGGCAACGCTTGAAGTGGCGCTCATGATGTTCTCCTTTCGTGGTTTACACCGTCACTTCGGCTTCCGCGCGAAGAGCTTCTTCCTCGGCCGCCATCGCCGAGAAGTCGGTGTCGATGTTGGATGTAGCGTGTGTCGGCGGCGAGTTGCTGTTGTCGGGCATCGTTTGGTTAGTGGACGACGGAGGCTGCGCCGGCGCCGGCGCCGGCGGCGGCGTGGGTTGCGGCTGACTTGAAGCTTGTATGGCGCCGGAGCGCCGCAACTCGTCTTCGGTGAAGAGTGTTTTTAAGACAACGAGGAGATCCGACTCGATCGGGCCGAAGTTCATTCGCGCGTCGGAAAACGCGACGTTATGTTGTTCGACAGCCGTGGCGTGCTCACGATAGTTGCGGCCGACCGCCTGGCGAGCATGCGCAGCGCGCAGGCGAGAAGTTGCTTGCCTGCCCGCGATGAGGCCGCATTGCACCTGCAGCGATAACCACGCTAAGCCGAGCCGTAGCGCGTCGCCGGTGCACAGCGTGAGTCCATGAACGGTCAACGTGAACGCGGCTGTTGCGAACGGCATCGCCGCACCGATTCCAAGCAGGTTCTTGACATCTGGGTGCGCGGCAGTGATGACGAATGTCATGAACGGCATGATTGCCGCGATGGCCATGCCGAAGGCGGCGAGCAGGAACAACTGGCGCCTGCCTTGACGACCCCTGTCTCGCGCATGCGAAATACCGATCGCGATGCTTAACTCAATGAGCACGATCAAGGTCAGCGCGAACACCTTGAGTACAACCGGATAACCGCTCAGATCGGGTGATAGTTGAATTAGAAAGTCGATGGTGCCGCCTGCCAGAAGCCAATCGACGCAGATTGCGGCAGGCGGCACAAACAGCGCGAAGATCGCGAGCGTTACGGTGCGCATGTCACTGCGAGCAACGTCAGGATGATGCGCGATCGCGCGACGGCGACGGTGATCACAACGACGCAGCGTTTCGACCGAACGCAGCAAACGGTGATTGGCATCGTGCATTCGTTCGCGGCTAGCTTCGACGCTCTCGACGCTCCGGGGACGTTCTTCTTCGTGGCGAGAACGTTCCCGGAGTTCCTCGGCTGTTTCCCGGCGGGGCATGGTTTCCTCCTACTTGAGCGACTTCGCGCCCTCCTTTGAAGTGATGAAGTTCAGAGCTGCATCGATACTCTCGAATTGGTGGGGGTGAAGATCGGCCAGGGTCCCAAGCGATCCGCTGCCGTTCACTACGATGACGGTCGCGCCGGACGTGATCAGGGGTGCTGGCTTGTGGATGTTGTCTATCCCGTCGCTGATCACGATGAGGTAGCGGTGGCTCGGCGCGCCGAAGATGGCGTCGTCCTCAGCGAGGAAAAGGTCAGCGCGGCCGGTGCCGCCGTTCACGTCGGTGTGTTGAGCGTCGGGAGCGTCAGCCAGCAGCCGTTCAACGTTCGCGAGGAAGGCTCTCTCGCGCGCTTGGAGCGACTGCTCCCACGCGGCCTTGATCGGCAAGTAACTCTTCGTGGCGGCGTAGAACCGCTCGTCGGCGGCGTGCTGTGCCGCCTGTTGGGCAAGTGCGTTTCTCCGCTGCTCCACCACCCGGACGGGCGCCACTGGTGGGCGTTCGATGGTGATCCTCTCGAAGAGGTGGTTACTTTCGTCGCGAATGAGGCCGAACGTGATCTCGCCGCCGCGATCGTGGCAAATGGCAAGGACATGTTGAAGCTGGCCGGGCGTGAGGAGCGGCGTCCGCGTCGTCGTAGACGATCCGGTCTTGTCCTGCAGCAGCGCGATGCGGAGCGGAGCTGCCGTGACGGTCTGAACAACAGCGGGTCCAGCAGCCACGGGGAGTTGCGCTTCGGGTCTACCGCATCCGAGCAGGATGATGAGCAATGTGATGAAGAGGGTGGCGATGACGGCGGCGGTCAGGCTGCTGACGACGTCGATCAGGCTCAGGAAAGCGCGATCGCCGGAGGGTAGGAGAACATCAGCGCGGACGACGCGCTGGCTGGCGCCGTCATAGGTGACTTCAACCGGTCCTGCTAGGTCCGGGAGCCAAGATTTGACAGAAGTCGTGACTTCCGTAAAATAATCGGTGGCCTGATGGTTGACGGCTGCGAACATTGCGAAACCTCCGATTTCGCGCGCAGCCGTTCAGCCATGAGGCTGAACGAGCCCGGGTGGCCGCCTCTAACGGTTGCCCGGGCTGATTTTTGCTCGATCACTGCGCTATAGCAGGGTTGATGGAAGTGAGGCGTATCACTAGCAGAAGAGACGCCCATCATTGCGCAACGCGCCAGATTGCGCGAAGCTAGAAAATTTATCCAGATCATCATGTTCCTTGGAATAAGCAAAGATCGCGCCTGTGTCCTGAGGTAGGAGTTTTCGCTCCTGGCAGTTGCATAACCCAAACGAAGGACATATTTTGTCGTCCCATCTCGATCAGGTATTCTTGAGTGACTGAAATGGCCGGCCGTAGAGTTGGCGGGGCAATAATTGACGTCCTCGCGCGTGTGGCGCGCGCTGAGGCTCGGCGACTCACGCTCGATAGCCTTCGCGAAGACGTGCGCCGCGCCGAAGGTCGTTCGCCGTGGGCGTCGATTGCAGAGATCATCACCACCGATGTCGATGACCTGACAGCACCCGAATTTGGCCGCGTCATCGGTTCGCTGCGGACCTATCTTCTCAGCGCAGCCGACGATCTGCCCGCTATCCCGAAGACACTAATCCGCCGCTACGCGACGATCCAGAACGTCGCGCGTATCCTCACGGACCGCGAGACGCTCGCTCGCATGGCGCGGATGGAGCCCGTCTCAATGCCCGACCAGCCGCCATCCGAGTTGGATCGTATCGGCCAGCTTGTACGCACTGGCCACGCGGAGAGCAGTCCCCATTGGGAACTGCCAGTGAGTAGCCAGCTCTACGGCAGCAAAATGGTGAGCTACTTCTATGTCTCCGACAGGGGTCTGCCCAACGATCCGTCGGAGATCATCAAAGAACTTGTCGCCCATGACTCCGACGAGTTCGTGCTGTACCTGGGCTGCGCCGACGGCCGACCGGTCGGCCCTGCATCACTGCCGATATACCTCCACGGCGAAGCAGACCCGTATGCTCGGGTGCTGAGCCCGATCCCGGTCGAAGTTAATCAGTTTTTCGTGATCGACGGTCTCAATCCTCACTACTGGTTTGCCCCCAGGCATAGCGTGGCATTCTTCGTGGGTGCGTCACCAAATCAGATGTATCGCAAGCCGGTGGCGTTCCGTTCCGAAAACCGCGATAGCGTACCTGGCGGCTCATATCCCTTCATCGAAACGCGGCGGCGGCGGAAGCCCAAAGCGGGATCGTCCGAGATTGTCGAAGCAAAGCGTCCCAATACCAACATCACGCCCGAGCGCATCGGTTATCTCCTCGGAAAGCGGCTACGGCGTCGGCGAGACGGCTTCGGACTTTCGGCGCAAGAGATACAGAAACTGAAGACCCGTGGCCGCGGGATCACGGCGAACATCATCGGGAAGCTCGAGAATGACGCACTAGCGAATGCGCACTTGCAGCTCATCGCTGAGTATGCCGAAGCGCTCGACATCCCGCTAACCGAACTTTTCCCTCGCGAACCGCTGGCGCTACATGGGCGGGACCTCACCGACATGCGGCAACCCGGTCTTCGAGAAGAAGAGGTACCGCGCTGCGAAGAACCGCCATACGCCGTTGTGGCGCACCTCTTCCCGCCACCCACCGCGTCGGACATGGTGTCATTCCGGGAAGGTGAGTTGGACGTGGTCCTTCTGCCGCTCGAAGGCTCTGTTGACGTCTATGTCGCGCCGGACCCTTTGCTACTCGCGCTTGAGCTCGTCCACGATTTCATGACACACGTCGACCGGCCGGAAAGCTGGGGATTTGATCTCGGACGAGGCGATCACATCCGCATCTCCCAGCCCACGATAGAGCGGCTAAAGCGACGACAATTGCTATGGCACGATGTTGTTAATGAACGGCAGGCGTTTCACTTCAACGCCGCGCTTCCTCACGCGGTGCTTTCTACGGTCGGAAAGTCCGCGAAGGTTGTAGCGGTTACTACGCGGGGAGACGCGCAGCTCCCTAAGCAGTGGCTAGAGCGGCACCATGTCCGGCAAGTTGCGCAAGATCCATCGGCGGAACGCCGGGCGAGCTGACCATCATGACCTCCGTCCCGGCGACCCGCGTTCTCCTCTTCTCCCCTCCGCTTCGCGAACGCACGTACCCGGGCCGACCGCCGATCTACTACCTTTCGTCAGCGCTCCGGCGCGCCGGGCACTCCGTCCAGACCATCGACGTTGACATCGCCGGCGTGCGTGCGTTCATTCGACTGGTGAAGACATTCCAGCCCGACGTGATAGCGGGCACGTCGCTTTCGATACAGATCAACGACGCGCTGAAGTTGTTCAGGATCGCGAAGTTCTACCGGCCAAGCGCGATCACGATTCTGGGCGGGAATCACGCGACTGCGGCTGGGAAGTACCTTTACCCGCTCCACCGCGACAAACTTGACGCCGTGATTACTGGCGAGGGCCTTACAGCCATCGTTGCGGCTGCGGACATCGTCGGGCGCAACCGTTGGGCTTCGCAACGCGCCGACATTCCCGGTTCCCTGTTCTTTGACGGAACGTCGATCGTCCATGGCCGTCCGTCCGCCGCCGAACTGCCGGACTGCTACGACCCGGACCTGCCGTACGACCCCTCGTATGACTTCGAAATCTTCAAAGCGCCGAACGGCCGAAAGCTTCGCACGTTCCAGATGATGACCGCGTTCGGTTGCCAGAACGCTTGCTTCTTCTGCTTCTCCGGAACGAACAAACGCGGTGAAGTCCAGCGGGTCGAGCGACGGATGAGCATCGCATCTGTGGAACGGACGCTCCAGCGCGCGGTCGGCCTCGGCTACGAGGCTATCTATTTTGATGATGACACCTTCACGCGGGTGCCCGAACACGCGACCGATGTGGCGCGGCTTTGCAAGAAGTACAACCTGGCCTTCGGCTGTCATACGCGCCCTGACTGCGAAGACGAGGACATCATCACAGAGCTGGTGAAGGACGGCTGCGTGTATATGTTTTCCGGACTTGAGAGCGCCATTCCCGAGATCCTTCTCGGCGCGAACAAAACTCACGATCCGGTCGCATATCGGGAAGCCTATCGCCGATCGTATCGAGTCAAAAACGAGATGGGCATCCAAGTCTGCGCATTCCTTATTCATGGACTCCCACGCCGATCGAATTGTTCGGACGACTCCGACCGGGAACATGCGTTCACTTGGGCTCCGGATACGCTCGATGACAGCGCCGCGTCGATCGAATTCGCCGTTCGCGAGCTGGACCCGACCTACGTTTCAATGAACGTCCTTCGTTTCATACCCGGAGTGCCGTTTGCGGAAGGGCCGCTGTTTGACTTCCTCCGTCCGATCAGAGGACCGCTCCACGGTGGCTACTTTGATCAGGAGTGGGTGCGCGCCTATGCCGCAGAAGATCCTCGGTGTTTCCATCCCGTTCTTCGGGCGTTCGAGGGAGCGGGTTCGCCAATCCCGAAGCATATGACTCCTCAACGGTGCTACGACATCCTGGAACGGGCGGTAGCGATCGTGAACGCCAAGAACGGCGAAGCTGGCAAGAATCAAACGCGCATCGTCGTCGATCCGTGGTTCGGCTCACGGTTCCTGCGAGAGACTTGGAATGGCGGCGTCCTTAGGTATGAACTTGCTCCGTTCGCGCTCATTGATGCAGAGGTGTCGCCGCAAACCCACCTGAGCGTCAACACGAATGCAGCGACGCCCGCCCATCAATGAAGTGCGAATCTCGCGCGCATCTCGTGTGGGATACGTGTTTATGTGGAATCGGGGGATTGAGATCTTCTAGGAGAGAGGTAGTTTGAGTAAGTAACGCTACGGCGCAGGTAACGCTCATTCCAGAGCCGAAGGCCTGCGCCGGTATGCTTCTCCGAGGGAGTCTCGCAGCAGCACCCGATGCAAGCGGACCGTCGAGGAGCGAAGGCGGGCGGAGACATCGGTCAGGTAAAAGCTCGACCGCGTCGGCGATGAAACATCGGCTTCGGGGTGGTCCCGCCGACCTTGGACGGTGCAGCCTCTAGAACGATGCCGATTTCTTACTCGCCGTCGACCGTCTGTCCGCCGCGATCGTTCAGAATCAGACTGCGGTGATATCTTTCTGTTAGTCAACGCACAATCCAAAATGGCGACTGTCTTATTCGTACACGGCACCGGCGTTCGTCGAGGCAGCTATCTCACGACTTTCGCGGTCATTCAGGGCGCCTTCGATCGCAATGGCATTGCCCACGCACTTGAACCCTGCCTCTGGGGCGATGAACTCGGGGCCACGCCTGTTCTTCGTTCAGTGCCAGATGTGACACTCGATCCCCCAGATCTACGGCGGCTAAACCGCGACCAGGACTATGCACGGTGGGATCTTCTCTATCGCGACCCACTGTTCGAGCTTCGTCTCCTTCGGAACCGGCCAACGAGTGGACTCAGACCGCCCGCTGTCGGAGCCTTAGTTACGTCGCTCTGGACGCGTATCAGTCGGTACACGCCGACTGATGCCGTGCGCGCGCTGATTGGAGCTGAGGGAGTCGATGCCTTCTGGTCCGAGGCATGGCAAACCGTGGTCGTCGACGATGCGACGACACGGCAGGCCGTTGAAAGCGCGAGCGACGTGGGCGAGCCAGCACAGGCCGTGGCTCGGGCCCTTATGGCGGAAATGCTCCGAATGGCCGTCGACCATGATCTGCCGATTCCCAACGGGCGGCAGCGCGATGCGATCGTGGAGTTGCTCGTTGAAGACTGGGAGGCACGGGTCGCCGGCGTAGGCATGCACCTGCTCCGTTTCTTCGGTGATATAGCCGCCGCGCTGGTGACGCCCATCATCAAGTCGCGACGTGGGCCCCTGTCGGAAGCATCGAATCCGGCCGCCGGCGACATCCTGCGCTATCAGGCGCGCGGTACGCCGATTCGCGACTATATTCGCCGTTCGATCAGCCGCGTCACTGGCGATGTCTATCTCCTGGCGCACAGTCTCGGTGGTATCGCCTGCGTCGATCTGCTTGCGCGGGAACCGCTCGCGCAGGTGAAGGGCCTTATCACCGTCGGGTCGCAGGCGCCATTCCTTCACGAGATCGGCGCGCTCTCGGGTCTTGAGCCCGGCACCACGGACTTGCCTGCACACTTCCCGCCGTGGCTTAACCTCTACGACCCATACGATTTCCTGAGTTACGTGGCGGCGCCCGTCTTCACACGCGGCGTACACGACTGTCGGATTGAATCCGACCAGCCGTTTCCACATTCTCACAGCGCGTATTGGACCAACCCTGACACGTGGGCGGCCATCAGGACCTTTCTTGCATGATCGATCCAGGAGAGAGCCACGTATTCGCCGTGGGCATCGGTTCGTACGACCTCGGGGTCGCATGGAACCTTCCGCACGCAGCCGAGCACGCGCTCGCGTTTGCCGCTTGGACCCGCACATGCGGTGTTCCCCGCAATCAGATTCACCTGTTTATTAGCTCTGCTGATCGCGCGAAGTTAACGCGCGAAATCGAGAGAGCCGATCTCGACGCCTGCTCCGCGACATTCGCCTCAATCACGAATTTCGTTCTCCAGGAGCTCGGAACGAAGAGCGGCGAGCTGCTGTACATGTTCTGGGCGGGCCACGGCAGCCTTTCCGAGGAGGGGCTTCGGATGCTGTTCTTCGAGGATCTCACACAGCAAAGCCCGACCGCTTTCGACTTGAACGACTTCTTTGCTCGCTTGCGCACATCGTCATTCCAGCGATTCAGCACGCAGATCGCGTTCATCGATACCTGCGCAAACCGATTCGAGGAGCTCGGCTTCGACGCATCACTGGGGAAGGTGACAGCGGGCGCGGGGCGCTGGTTGCACGCGGGTGTGCGACAGGCGTTTTTCCTTGCCGCCGACTCAGGCGAGCAGGCGAAGGAGGGAGCGTTCGGGGCTGCCATTCTCAGTGCGCTGAAGCAAGCCACGGTAAAGAATGGTTGTTGGCCACCGGATCAGGACAAAATCGTCAGCGCAGTCCGACCGAATTTCGAAGAGGCCGCACAGCATCCTATCCAGCTCGTGTGGACCGCGGCCGATGGTGACCAACACGTCCAAGAAATGGTGTCAGGTAATCTGCCCGCATCGAGGTTCGTCAATGCCGCGGCTTTCTCGCGCAAGTTGCCTGTGCGCGCATTGCGACGGCTCGCGGAGATAGCGTTGCGGTATGCGCGGCTGTCCGAGTCTACTGCCACCGGCGCCACACAGCGGGACGAACTCTACGGCCGCCTTTGTGCGGCGGCCCGGTGTCCCCTTGCCAACCTCGCGCGCAGTTCACCCCGGGTCGAGATACTCCATCTGGTAGGTGCGGCTCTTCAATGGAACCAGGAGTTTCAGCTCGCACACCAGCTGGGACAACTCGCCCCGGCAGCTGAGTTCTCCGTCGAACTCGACCGCCTGGCGCTAATGCAGGAAGTGCGCACGCTGATTGAAACCCTCCCAGCGACGACGACGAAGCTGCGCGGTGAATATCTCAAGACAATTGGTCGTCAGGGTGCCGAGCCGGCGCGTGACGAGGTGACCACGATTGATGCGATGCTGGATGAGCTCTACCAGATTTCAGGCGTTCTCGAGCCGCAGCGCCCCGTCTGGGAGTTCCTACTTCGGCTAGCCGATCGATTCCCAACTCACAAGGAGCCCATCGAGACATTTCTGAAGAGCAGGGTCACACAGGTGACACTCAACACGCTTCGCTCCGAGTTGCAGCGCGAACAACTGTTCGTGCTGAGCATCAACCTTAACCCGGCTTATACCGAAGAACCGGCTATCGAGTCGATCGATGCTCGATTGGTCGTCGCAGGAACGTCGAACGTTGTACGGACTTTCGCCGAGCGTCAAGTCACTACATGGGAAGCCATCGAAGCTCGAGTGTCTGAGATCGTCACCGAATCGCGGGAACTCGTCATCAAAATGTATGTCCGCGATGAAAGCGCGTTGCTCGTCGAGTTCCTGATGCCGTCAGCGTACCTTACCCGCACACCGGACCGTTTGATCGTGAAACTCGGCGGCATCAGCCGCCCGCTCGGACGCCTCCATTCCGTGGTCGTGCGCCTCCGCGAACGGGTCATTCAGCGTGACTACGCCATCAATCTCGCGGAGTGGGAGACAATTGCGAGCCGCATCGATCGCGATCGTGCGAGCGCTGTGCACTGGATGGATTGCACGCGAGCTGCGCCAACGATCGACACCTGTTGTGGTCTCGTCGTACTGCAGTTCCTGCCAAGCGACGATCTGCTCGACATTGTGAACGAGGGCTTTCCGTTCCTAGCGTGGCTCCGCAGCGAACCCGACGCCGGTAACTGGGCGGAGTTCGTGAGACAGTTCGACGCCTGGGCTGGGGGCCGACCCCTCAGAAACATCGCGAGGGACGTACGAACGATTCGACGCAAGCCCACGGACCTCGGTGCGAATCTAACGCTGTTCTGGGACGATCCCGATCAGATTGGACACTGGCTACGACTCGCTGACGTTGAGACCGGAGGGGGATCATGAACGACTGGCGTATTTTCAAGGCCGCGACCGAACCACACGACGGCCTTACCACTCTTCCCGCACCTCCTCCATGGCGACGATCGAGCGTAGCCGAAACACCCGTCAAGCTGGAGGCCCCCGGGTTCGATCTCGAGGCCGAGAAACTGCGCGGGGCACCCATTCGTGTTAGCGAACCGGTCGTCCGTGCTGTTAACGCTTCGCTCTACCTACGCCGGCCGCTCCTCGTCACCGGCAAGCCGGGGGTCGGAAAGTCGTCATTGGCCTTCGCTGTGGCATATCAGCTGCGGATGGGCCCCGTGCTCAAGTGGCCGATCACGTCGCGGGCCACCGTGAAGAGCGGCCTATACGACTACGACGCTCTTGGACGCCTCCAGGATAAGGAGGAGAAGGACCTCGGTGTCTACTTCAGGCTGGGACCGCTCGGAACGGCGCTCTATCCTAGGGCCTGGCCACGCGTACTCCTCATCGATGAGATCGACAAGGGCGACCTCGATCTGCCGAACGATCTCCTAAACGTACTCGAGGACGGCGCATTCGAGATTCCTGAGCTCGGGCGCGCGAAGGAACGGTATGCCGATGTAAGGCTTCACGAATCCTCGACGTTCGCAACTATCGAGGGTGGGCGGGTGCGCTGTCAGCAGTTTCCATTCATCGTCATGACTAGCAATGGGGAGCGTGAGTTTCCTGCCCCATTCTTGCGGCGTTGCATACGCATCACGATCCCCCCGCCGACCTTTGCTGAGCTGAAGTTGATCGTCAACGCACATATCAAAGCGCACCTAGAAGCGGCGCCGGAAGGGTCGGTCGACCGGATGATCAAGGAGTTCCTTCTCCTGCGTGAGACACAGGAACTCGCCACCGATCAGCTGCTCAATGCCGCGTTCCTTTTGCTCGGCGACGGTCGCGCGGTAGAGGCGGAGTCTAGCGAGAGCCTCGAAACCTTCAAGCTGCTGGTTAAGCAGCTGTCGACTACGGAATCGACGTGATGTCCGAGTCGTTGCTCGAGCCGCTTCGCACTGCTATTGACGTGCGCGATGTGCTCGACGCCATCTGGCTTGCCGCCTTGTTGGGTTCATCACGCGGGGCTCCCTCGGTGAGCCCAGCAACGCCTGGACCGATCACCGCAGTTAACGAGACACCACCATCAGCGGCCGGTTTTGGAAAGACGGCGTCCGTCCCTGCATCTCATGCGCCTGCAGCGGCGCAACCCGCGACTACCGCACTGTCGGGCGCGCTGTATGCGCCGGGTAGCGGTCCACCTACGACAAGCGCGGAACCAATTCGAGCGCGCCCCCTTCGTATCCCTGCTGGCAGTGCGCTGCCCAACGGGCTAGAGATCGTGCGGGCGCTGCGACTGCTGCCGACACGGTTGCCTAGTCGCGTCGATGTGGAGCTTGATGAAGCCGCTACAGTCGATGCCAGCGCGGGAGGCCTTGGTATCGTCCCAGTACTTCGGCCACGCTTCGAACGCTGGTTCGAAGCGGCGCTCGTCGTCGACCACTCACCTTCGGCGGAGATCTGGGTGCAGACGGTTATCGAGATCGAGCGGATGCTCACATGCTCGGGGATCTTTCGCGACGTGCGCACGTTCCGTTTGGAGCGGACGCCGACGTTGCGACTGCTCAACGAATCCAACACCGAGTTGCGTCCAGGCGTGCTTCGCGATCCGACGGCGCGTCGAATCATTTTTGTATTCAGCCCTGGCGTGGCAAACGCGTGGCAAGACGGCACGTTCGGCCGGCTGCTCGATAACTGGGGTACGAACACGCATGTGGTGTTGTTGCATGCGCTGCCGCGGCGTCTTTGGCCGAACACGGTGCTGGGCGAGCCTGCGGCCCTTGCCACGAGCGCGACCCTCGGCGGACCAAACAAAGGATTGATCCGGCGACGGGCCTGGTGGGCGCGGGCGAGGCGAACTGACGGGCACTCTTTCATGCTGCCGGTACTCGCGCTTGAGCCTGAATCAGCGCTTCGCTGGGCCGAGATGTTCTCGGGGAGGCGCGGACGAACAGCGCCGATCTTTCTCGTACCCAGTGCTCCCTCAAGCATTACAGGCGGCGCCGAAAAGGTGCGTCCGCCGCCGCCGCTTCAGGAGCGCGTGGACCTTTTTCGGGCGAACGCGCCTGAGGCGTTCAGGCTCGCGGTCCGTCTGGCGATTGGCCCGTTCACGATGCCCATCCTGCAACTCGTGCAATTGTCTCTTTTCGGCCGGGACGCGCAGCACTCACAGATCGCGGAGGTGATGCTGAGTGGTCTCGTCACGCGCATCACACCCATTGAAACCGCGATTGCGCCCGAGCAGGTGCAGTTCCAGTTCACGCCGGACGCTGCAGCACTGTTACTCGAATCGCTACGTCGTGATGATGCACGGCACCTGTCGACGCTATTGCAGAGGTACATCGAGCAGCACTTCGGCGCGCCACGAGATCAACTCGTACTGCTGGACGATCCACGCGGGCCTGTACAACTACCTGCCGCAATGGAGCCATTCGCACGGCTAAACGAGAAGTTCCTGCGGTGGCTTGAGCGCTCGACGCAATCCGACCTGGGTGTCAAGCCAACAATCGTGAAGTCCGATTGGGAGGCGCCCGACCTGTTTGGACCAGGACTCAGGGTCTTTCTTTCGTCGACCGCGCAAGACCTGGTGGCCTATCGGAAAGTGGCCGACGACACGATTCTTCGAATGTCGCAGGAGGTCGAGGCTATGGTCCGCTTCGGACCGCTGCCCGGCGAGCCGGCGGCCGAGTGCGAGCGGAAGGCCCGGGAGTGCGACGTGCTGGTGTGTATCGTCGCGCACCGCTACGGCTTTGTTCCCGACAAAGGGCTGGGCAGCATCACGCGGCGGGAAGTGGAGGCAGCCAAGGCGGCTGGCAAGGATGTGCTGGTCTGGATCGTGGCGGACGACTACCGATGGGCCGAGAAGAAAGAGCAGGACCTCCTCACCGACCCGACCGTGCTCGCCGACCCGGCGCGCGTGGCGGAGGTCGCAGCGGGTATCCAGGGCCTGCTCGACTTCAAAGCCTGGCTGCGCGCGAGCTTCGTCTGTGGCACGTTCACCACTCCGGACGACCTGGGACGCAAGATCGCCCTCGCCCTGGGCGCACGCGCAAAGGCTCCGGCGACAACCACGCCCGCTCCGAAGCGCGGCGAGATCCGCATCGTTCACGCACTCCAGCCCGCGCCGCATTTTCACGGCCGCGATGAATTGGTCCGGGATCTCGGCGCGTGGGTCTCCGACCGTACTTCGCCGGACCGGGTCTGGGCACTGGTGGCAGCGGGAGGCACCGGCAAGACGGCGGTGGCGGAGAGGATCGTCGCCCGAATGAAACCCGGCGAGGCCAACGTGCTGGTCTGGTCGTTCTACGAACAGCCCGACGCCGACGCCTTCCTGCGCGAGTGCAACCAACTCTTCCTTGGCGAGGAGGAGGGCCCGGCCGGCGGGCGTCTGGAAAGGCTCGCGCGCGGGCTGCGCGACGGGCGGCCACACCTGATCGTCCTCGACGGCCTTGAGCGCGTGCAGGAGGACGCCGGCGGCGGAAGGGTGCGCGGCGAGCTGTCGGACCACACTCTCAAACTCCTCCTGCGCGCCTTGGCCGCCGGCCTCGGAAGGGCGCGGGCGCTGGTGACCTCCCGATATCCACTTGTCGATCTCCAGGACTGGACGAACCGCGGATATCGCGACACCTCTCTCGATGACCTCTCGCCGGACGCGGCGGTGGCCGTTCTGCGCGGCTGGGGTGTGGCCGGGGACGATGACGCCTTGCGCACGGCGGCGGGCCAAGTGGGCAACCATGCGCTCTCGGTGGCGGTACTGGGCTCCTATCTTCGCTCCTTTGCCGGCGGGCGCATCGAGGCGGTCCAGGACTTCGACCTCGACGAGGTGGCGGGCGATGACCCGACAGCGGCCAAGCTCGCACGAGTGCTCGCCTTTTACGCGCAGCGGCTGCCGGAGGAGGAGCGTGAGCTGCTGGCCCGGCTCTCCGTGTTTCCCCGCGGCGTGACGATCGATCTGCTTGGCATTTTGGTGGATGCGGGCGGCGAGGTCGCAGGCCTTCTCGTGAATGCAAAGCCGCGTCTCGTCGCATTGCTGGGGAGTCTCCGAACGCGTGGGCTGGTGTTCGAGTACCGTAGCGACGAGACGGTCACCTGGACCGCGCACCCGTTCCTGCGCGAGCGCTTCCGCGAACTGCTTGGTTGCCCCGCCGAGCGGGTCTTCGATGTTGTGGCGCAGGCTCTCGGCGCCGGACTTGAGAGAAGTCCGGATACCAAACCGAGCGATCAGACCGCGCTCGATCGGTACGAACGCCTGATCGAGGCGAAGCGGCTCGCAGGCCAGGAGTCGGAGGCGCTCAATCTTTTTCTGCACGGCCTAGGAGGCTACGCTCATCTCGGGCAGGTTCTCGGCGAGTACGAACGGGGCTACCGCATCCTGACAGCATTCAGCGCGACAGGCCGCCCCGAGGACCTTGGCGCCACGATGGTGCTGCGGGAGCGTTCGCTTCTCGCCAATGAACTCGCCTTGTTCGCTAGACAACTGGGTCGGCTCGCGGAGGCGCGAGCGATACGTCAACTCGACGACGGCTGGAAGAAGGCGCTTGCCGATCGCAAGGCAACATCGAGCGGGCTTCAGAACTCCAGCGAGGTGGCGCTGAGCCTTGGACGTTTGTCCGAAGCGGAGCGGCTCGCAGGCGAAGCTATGAGCGAAGCCGAGATCGCAAGCGACAACCCGCAGAAGAAACACTCCCTGGCTTTTCGTGCCATCGCTTCTCACGCGCTGGGGGACTTCGCCGCGGCGCGTGCCGACTTCACCGCGGCGACCGAGCTCGAAGGAGAGCCACTCTACGGGTTGTTAGGCTCATGGCACGCGCGCCATTACATCGACAAGGGCGACCTCACTGCGGCCCGCGCGCTCGCCGACCACGGCCTTGCTATGGTGCGTAGGAATGGCTGGAACTTCGATCTCCCGCGATTCGACGCATTGCTGGCCCGGATCGTCCTCGCCGAGGGTGACGACCCGACGCCCCACCTCGACGGGATTCGTGCCTGGACCTCGCGGACCGGCGAGATGGAGTACGTCATCACAGCGCACCTCCTCACGGCGCGCTACCTGCTCGCCCGCGGCGACACCCAGGCCGCCGTCGGCGAGGCCCAGACCGGCTTGCTCCACGCTGTGGCCTGCGGCTACGGACTTCTACGAATCGAGTTGCTGGTCGCGCTGGCCCGCATCCTGTTGGCTTGGCCAGATCCGCCCAAGTCGATCCAAGCCGCGCGGGAAGCGCTCGACCTCGCGGCCCATCCGGACTGCAGATACGCCTGGGGCGAAGCTGACTCGGCACAGGCCTGGGGCGAGGCGTTCTTCGCCAACGGCGAGCTCACCCTTGCTCAACGCGCGTTTACCCGCGCCCTCGAAGTACGCCGCCGGATCAAACATCCCGGTGTCTCTGAAACGGAGCGATGGCTTACCCGCACGGTCTAGTGGCGCGTAAAGGATCGTTTGGGACCAGTAATGCGGTACTCACGCGTCTACGTAACTCCAGCGAATCGGACGTGGCTTGTCGTTGTAGCGGTGATGTAAGCCATCAGCTTGCGGCGTAGGTCTAGAATCGATGTGAAGACGGTTCTCGCGTGTGGAATGCGTGTGTTCATGTGAAATTTGGAGCATTTCTAGCTGTTCTGGATATACGTATTTTCAGTAACTTACAGAACGGCGAGCCATTGCTACTGTCCGAAGCCTTTGACCTGCATCAGGTCCGAGGTCTTCTTGAAGGCGCCGTGCTCCTTGCGGTAGTCGAGGATGCGCTGCGCGGCCTTGACGCCGACACGGGGAAGCAGCGACAGCTGGGCGGCATCCGCGGTATTGAGGTTGACGATTCCGGTGACCTGGGGTGCGCTGGCCGGCTGGGCATCGGCGGCCATGGCCGCGCTGGAAATGGTGGCGATGAGAATTACCGACAGGACGATGAGGTGGGACTTCCGCATGGTCTGTTCTCCTTTTGGTTAGTCGTTTTTTGTTCGGTTGATCGATGACGCGTTTCGGTGTTTCCGGCTGTTTCCCACACGAGGACCGTTGATCCTCTGCATCAGTTGGAATTGGCTCTCTCCGTTAGCACCACCTCCTTTCGGGGACCGGTAGTGCGATCGAACGGCCAGCGTGCCGGAATGCGTAAATCGCTGAATTCATGCGACTTACGTCAAATCAACGGCTTGCGGCGCGTCAAGAAGAGCGCTGAAACGCAAGTGTTTTTGACAACGCGGAGTGCGCGGAGAGGCGGAGTGCGCGGAGAGGGTTTGCGGCCCCGCGATCGTAACGTTTGTGCGCCGCGCACGACGTCCAACCTCCGCGTGCTCCGCCTCTCCGCGAACTCCGCGTTTTCACGCCGAATTTACAGAGCCTGCATTCGCACTCCGAACGCCGTCCGTACCCTGCGCGGCATGAAACTGAAGTCGCTCTTGATCCTCGTGTCGATTGCCCTCGGTGCATGTCAGCCGAGCGAAACGAAAACGTCGTCGTCCACGCCCGCGTCGTCCGGTCCGATGACCATCAACGGCGCCGGTGCGACCTTCCCCAATCCGATCTACTCGAAGTGGTTCGACGAGTATCAGAAGACGCATCCCGACATCCGCATCAACTACCAGCCGATCGGATCCGGCGGCGGCATCAAGCAGCTCACGTCGCAAACGGTCTTCTTCGGCGCTACCGATGGACCGATGACCGACGCGCAGTTGCAAGCCGCGCCCGGCGCCATCCTCCACTTCCCCACGGTCCTCGGCGGCGTCGTTCCGGTCTACAACGTGACCGGCGTGACGCAGCCACTGCGCTTCAGCGGTGCAGTGCTCGCGGACATCTACCTCGGCAAGATCACCAAGTGGAACGATGCCGCGATCGCGAAGATCAATCCCGGCGTGAAGCTGCCGGCCGACGACATCGCCGTCGTGCATCGCTCCGAAGGCTCCGGCACCACCTACATCTTCTGCGACTTCCTTTCGAAGGTTTCGCTCGACTACAAGACGAAGATCGGCGTTTCTACCGCCGTCAATTGGCCTGCCGGCGTCGGCGCGAAGGGCAACGAAGGCGTCTCCGGCCTCGTGCGCCAGACTCCCGGCGCCATCGGCTACGTCGAGCTGATTTATGCGCTGCAGAACAAGATGACGTACGGCTCCGTGCAGAACAAGGCCGGCCAGTTCATCACTGCGTCGCTCGACTCCGTGACCGCCGCCGCTACCGGTGCTGCGATGCCGGACGACTTCCGCGTCTCGATCACGAACGCCGACGGCGCCACCGCGTATCCGATCGCATCGTTCACGTGGCTGCTTCTTTACGAACATCCGAAAGACGCCGCGCGCGGCAAGGCCATGGTCGATTTCGTCAAATGGGCGCTCGCGGACGGCCAGAAATTCGCGCCGTCGCTCGGCTACGCGCCGCTGCCGCAACCCGTCGTCGCCAAAGAAATGCAGGCCCTCGGCAAGATTCAATGAAGCGTTCCTCCGACGACCGCAGCTTCCGGATCGGCACGGGCGCCTTCGCGGCGCTCGTGTTGCTGATCGTGGCCGGCATCGCCTTCGAACTGACGCGCCAATCGACGCTCTCGATCACGAAGTTCGGCCTGAAGTTCTGGACGACGAAAGTCTGGGATCCGGTCTCCGGCGATTTCGGCGCGCTGCCGTTCATCTGGGGCACGTTGTATTCGTCAGTTCTGGCCTTGCTCGTCGCGACGCCGATCACGCTCGGCATCGCCATCTTCATCTCCGAACTTTCGCCGCGAATGCTGCGCCAGCCGCTCGCGTATCTGACCGAGCTCCTGGCCGCGATCCCATCGATCGTCTACGGCCTCTGGGGAATCTTCGTGCTCGTTCCGATCGTGCGCAAAGTCGAAATCGCCATGGGCGCCAAGCCGGCCCTCGGCGTCGGCATGCTGGCCGCGGCGCTGATCCTCGCGGTGATGGTGATTCCGTTCACCTCCTCCGTCGCACGCGAGATCCTCAAAAACGTTCCCTCGACGCAGCGCGAAGCCGCCTACGCCCTCGGCGCGACGCGATGGGAAGCGATCAAAGTCGCCATCGGCTTCGGACGCACCGGCATCATCGGCGCGGTCATGCTCGGCTTCGGCCGCGCCCTCGGCGAAACGATGGCCGTGACCATGGTCATCGGCAACTCGCCGCAGATTTCAACGTCGCTCTTCAAGCCGCAGTACACGATGGCCGCGGTCATCGCCAATGAGTTCACCGAGGCCGCGGATGAGTTGTATCTGCACGCGCTGATCGAGATCGGATTGCTGCTCTTCATCATCACCGTCGGCGTCAACCTCCTTTCGCGATTGCTGATCTGGTCGACGAAGCGGCGGGCAGCAACGATCGTCGTGATGCCGGTGGTCGTGGCCGAGGAGGTGCCGGTATGACGGCGAACCTGCGGCGGAGGAAGATCTACTCGGGCCTCTTCGAGACGCTGTGCGCGCTGGCGGTGATCGTCGCGCTCATCCCGCTGGCGATGATCCTTTTCTACGTCATCAAGGAAGGTTTCGGCGCGCTGAACCTCGACTTCTTCACGCACATGCCGAAGCCGGTTGGCGAGATCGGCGGCGGCATGGCCAACGCCATCGTCGGGACATTGATCCTGATCGCCATCGCCGCCGCGTTCGCGGTGCCGGTGGGTTGCATCTGCGGCATCCACCTCTCCGAATATCCCGGAACGAAGTTCTCCTCGATCGTTCGCTTCGCCGCGGATGTCCTCAACGGTGTGCCGTCGATCGTGGTCGGCATCTTCGCGTACGGAATCCTCGTGCTTCCGGTGAAGCGCTTCAGCGCCATCGCCGGCGGCGTGGCCCTCGGCCTGCTGATGATTCCGATCGTCGTGCGGACGACGGAAGAGTTGCTCCGCCTCGTGCCCGGCGGCCTGCGCGAAGGCGCGCTTGCCCTCGGCGCCACGCGCGGCCGCGCCGTCTTCAGCGTCATCGTTCCCGCCGCATTGCCTGGCATCCTCACCGGCATCCTCGTCGCGCTGGCGCGCGTGGCCGGCGAAACCGCGCCGCTGCTCTTCACCGCATTCAACAACCGCTTCTGGTCGACCAGCCTCACGCAGCCGATCGCGTCGCTGACGGTGCAGGTCTTCACGTATGCGATCTCGCCGTACGACGACTGGCACCGGCAGGCGTGGGCCGGCGCGTTCCTGCTCGTGATGATGATTCTGGCGCTGTCGATTCTGGCCCGACTGGCCGTCCGCCGCCTCGAAAGGATGAACCGCTCGTGATCACTCTTGTGCTCGAACCGGAACAGAAAGCCGCGATGCCGCCGGTGGCAACGCAGGCGAACGACGACCCCAAAATCTCCGTCCGCGATTTCGATTTCTTCTATGGCTCCGCGAAAGTCCTGCACGGCATCTCGCTCGACATTCAGGCGCGCAAAGTCACGGCGCTCATCGGCCCGTCCGGCTGCGGCAAGTCGACGTTCATCCGCTCCATCAACCGGATGAACGACATCATCCCCGACGCCCGCGGCAAGGGGACGATCCTCATCGACGGCAAGGACGTCTATGGCGGCGATACCGACGTCGTCGAACTGCGCCGCCGCGTCGGGATGGTCTTCCAGAAATCGAATCCGTTCCCGAAGTCGATCTACGACAACGTCGCCTACGGCCTGCGCATCGGCGGCCTGCGCAACAAGCGGCAGCTCGACGAGATCATCGAACGTTCGCTCACCCGCGCCGCGCTCTGGCACGAGGTGAAGGACCGCCTGCACGCCAGCGCGCTCGCGCTCTCCGGCGGCCAGCAGCAGCGCCTCTGCATCGCCCGCGCGCTCGCCGTCGATCCCGAGATCCTGCTGATGGACGAACCGGCCTCGGCGCTCGATCCGATTGCGACGTCGAAGATCGAGGAGCTGATCTACGAGCTCAAAGAGAGCTACACGATCGTGATCGTCACGCACAACATGCAGCAGGCCGCGCGCGTCAGCGACCGCACCGCATTTTTCATGCTCGGCCGCCTCGTCGAAGAGGGCGACAAGAACGCGATTTTCACGAACCCGAAAGAAAAGATGACCGAAGATTACGTTACGGGAAGGTTCGGCTGAGACGATATGCAACGCCATTTCGACAGAGACATCGATGAGTTGAAGCACCTCCTGCTGCAAATGGGCGCGATGGTTGAAGACGCCATGGAGCGCTCGATCCGCGCGCTGCTCGAACGCGACACTGCCCTGGCCAACGAAGTCATCGCGCGCGACGACGAGATCGACCGCATGGAGATCGTCATCGATCAGAAGACGATCGAGCTGATCGCCATCATGCAGCCCACTGCCAGCGATCTTCGTTTCGTGGCCACGATCATGAAGATCACCCCGGAGCTGGAGCGAATCGCCGACCTCGCGCAAGACGTCTGCGAACGCGCCATCGAACTGAATCGCGAGCCGATGCTCAAGCCGGTCTCCGACCTGCCGCGGCTCGCGCACGACGCGCAGTCCATGGTCCGCGACGCGCTCGACGCATTCGTGCGCAGCGACGCTGCCCTGGCCCGGCGCGTCATCGCCCAGGACGACAACGTCGACTCGCTGACGGAGAGCTCGTTCCGAAATCTCCTCACCTACATGCTCGAAGACGCGCGCAACATCTCATCCGCAATCCGGCTCACGTTCGTCGGCAAGTACTTCGAGCGGATGGCGGACGGCGCCACGAACATCTGCGAGATGGTGGTCTACCTCGTCGAAGGAAAGATGATCAAACACACGGCCCACGCCGCCGCGGCGGACGAATGACGAAGATCGCCCTGATCGAAGACGATGCCGACATCGCCTTCACGATGCGCCTCAACCTCGAACGCGAGAACTATCGGGTGGCGGTCTATGCGGACGGCCATGAGGGCATGGTCGCTGTCCAGGGCGGCGGTTTCGATTTCGTGATCCTCGATCTCAACCTTCCCGACGTCGACGGCCTCACCATCTGCCGCGAGCTGCGCCGCGATCCGGTCACGACCTCGATCCCGATCCTCATGCTCACAGCTCGCGGCTCCGAGCGCGACCGCATCACCGGCCTCGAGCTCGGCGCCGACGATTACCTCACCAAGCCGTTCGCCATCCGCGAGTTGACCGCGCGCGTGGCCGCGATCCTGCGCCGCACGCAGAAGCCCTCCACCGACGTCTCGGGCTACGACGACGGCGAGCTGCGCATCGACGAAAAAGCCTTCCGCGTCTATCACCTCGGCAACGAGGTGAAGCTCGCCAAAAAGGAACTCGAACTGCTCCTGCTCCTGGTCCGGAACCGCGGCTCCGTCGTCTCGCGCGACCGGATTTTGTCCGAGGTCTGGCAGATGAGCGACGACGTCGAGACGAGGACGGTGGACGCGCACATCCGCAACCTCCGGAAGAAGATCGGCACCGAGCGGATTACGACGGTGGTCGGATTTGGATACCGGTACGATCCACCGAGCTCTTAGCTCCTAGCTGTTAGCTCTTAGGGGTGTCGGGTGTCGGGTGTCGGGTGTCGGACAAACAACCACCTAAGAGCCAAGAGCTAACAGCTAAGAGCTAAGAGCTGAAATGATCGCTCTAACCATCGTCGCGGTTATCGCCGCAGGAACGGCCATCCTCTTCGCCCTCCTCTGGACGCGCACCCGCGCCGACATCGCCCGTCTCTCCGATCGCCTCGGCCGTCCCGACGGCGAAGCCTCCGCATCGCTCGACGTCGACTCCTTCGGCGCAGTCGACGAAATCGCCTCGCGCTTCTACCGCTCGCGAACCGACCTCTCCCGCCAGCTCTCGTCCGCCGAGTTTCAGAACGCGTTGCTGCAACAGATCATGAACGGCATGGGCGAAGGCGTCCTCGCCATCGACCGCCAGCGCCGCGTCGTTCTCGCCAACCGCCGGTTCGCCGAAATGTTCACGCTGCAGCCCGGCTTCGTAGGCCAGCCGCTGGCCAGCGTCCTCCGCAACCAATCGATTCTCCGCGGCTTTGAAGATGCCCTCGGCGATCGCGCCGATTCCGCCAGCCGCTTCTCCATCCGCAGCGGCATCGAGGAGCGCCAGATCGAGATGCGCGCTTTCCCGCTTCCGTCGCACGACCTCGCCGCCGTCGCTCTCTTCATCGACGTCACGCACGTCGAACGCCTCGAAGAGCTCCGCCGCGAATTCATCGCCGACTTCTCCCACGAAGTCCGCACGCCACTGGCAGCGCTGAAATCCGCAGTCGAAACCTTCGAATTCGACCGCGGTCTTCTCACCGACGATCAGGAAGCGCAGCTCCGCCGCATCATGTCCCGCCAACTCGCTCGCCTCGAACGTCTCGCGCAGGACCTGTCGGAACTAAGTCACATCGAAGCCGGCGATCTAAGTCTTGAGCGGACCGACATCGACCTGCGCCGCCAGATCGAAGATCTCTGCGAAGACTTCCGCGACCGTGCCGCGGCAAAAAACCTCGGCTTCGTCATCACCGGCGAAGGCGCCCACGTCCACGGCGACGCCATGCGCCTCCAGCAAGCCTTCGCCAACCTCCTCGACAACGCCATCAAATACGGCGGCGAAGACACCTCGATCGACATCGACGTCTCCTCAACCTCCGACCGCGGCATCGTCCGCATCACCGATCACGGCGAAGGCATCCCCCCCGAAGAACGCGACCGAATCTTCCGCCGCTTCTACCGCATCGACAAATCCCGCTCCCAGGAAATCGCCGGCACCGGCCTCGGCCTAGCCATCACCAAACACCTCATCCTCCAGCACCGCGGCAACATCGAGGTAGAGGGCGTGCAGGGCGGCGGGGCGGCGTTTGTGGTGACGTTACCGAGGTGATTCGCTACAATTCGCTGCTCGGCGGCAACCAGCGCCTAACCTCCTGAGGCCTTTCCCAGCGAAGGCCCGTTGCGGAGGCAAAGGGGAGCGAATCCTCGGGTTGGGTACTTGCGGACCTTCGTTCGAGGGCTTCGCTGCTGGGGGCGGATGCTCGCGGACTGAACGAAGAGGATTTCGCGATGACTCAACAGAAAGATTTCAAGCGCGTCGTTCGTGCGCGTATGCAGAAGACGGGCGAGTCGTACACCACCGCCCGGCTTCATCTCGTGAAAAAAGAAGAGGCGCCGGCTCCCGATTACGCGGCGCTGGCGGGACTCAGTGATGAGTCGGTGAAGAAAGCGACCGGCTGCGCGTGGGAGAAGTGGGTGTTCGTGCTCGACAAGGCCGGCGGTAAGGAGATGTCGCATCCCGAGCTCGTGAAGTACATCCGCGAAAAGTACGAGACGCCGGGTTGGTGGACGCAGATGGTCGCGGTCGGCTACGAGCGCATCCGCGGATTGCGCGCGCAGGGGCAGCAGCGCAGCGGCGACTGGTCGGTGAGCAAGAGCAAGACGGTCGGCGTTCCGCTGGCGAAGTTGTACGCGGCGTTCAATGCACGCGGCCGCGCGAAATGGATGGACGGCGTTAAGCTGACCGTGCGCGGCGCGACGCCGAACAAATCGATGCGCCTTCGTTGGGAGGATGGCTCTCCGATCGACGTCGGATTCATGGCCAAGGGCGACGCGAAGAGTCAGGTCGCGCTCGAACATCGCAAGCTCGCGTCGAAGGCCGAGGCCGATCGGATGCGCGCGTTCTGGACGGAGCGACTCAACGCGCTCGCGGCGATGTTGAACGCGTAGGGATCAACGCTGGTGCCGCCGCGCGGCGGCACCAGCACTCGCTCAGCCGGTGTAGACCGTTCCCTCTTCAACGAAGCACAACGGATTGCCCCACGGATCCTCGGCATAGAACGACCGCTCGCCCCACGGCCGCACGACGATTCCGCCGCCGGGCGCGTCGTGAACGGATTCCTGCGATAGGCATCCCAACTCCTTCGCGCGCTCGAATGCCGCTTCGAGATTTCGGACCGTGAAGTAGAGCGCCTTCGCCGCCGTGTGCGGACTGCCGACCGACGAGACATCGATCACCGAGAGCGTGACCGGACCGCACTCGAAGTAGCTGCGAGCGCCCGGCTGCTTCCGTCCCTGAACGCCGAGCAAGGTCGAGTAGAAGTTGATCGCCTGATCGAGGTTGGCCACCTCGATGTTGAGTCTGAAGAACTGCGGTACATCATTCATAGTGATCCTTTCCTTACGGCTTCCTGAAAAAATGGCCGAGCCAGTCGTTCACCAGCTTCAGCCGCTTCTGTTCGATTCGATAGATGCGCATGCGGCCTTGGCGTTCGTGCGAGAGCAGGCCGGCCGCTTCGAGGACCTGCAGATGGCGCGTCGTGGTCTGCCAGGCGTGCGCGAACATCGCCGCGATCTCGCCCGCGGTCATCGAGCCGCCGTTGAAGTAGATCGCCAGCAGCACGCGGCGCCTCGCGGCGTGGGCCAGGGCGCTGAAGACGGCTTCATACGAATCCAGCTTCGTTTTTGATTCGCGCTTCGCCATCGCCCACAACATTCAGCCACGCGGCTGAATGTTTGTCAACTTATATTTAGCGCATTCGCTGAATATTACCGTCCCTCTTCCGCCGCCAGGTCGACGAGGATTCCGCGCTCGATGTAGATCGGGCGGATGTGTTCGGCCAGCATGCGCCGCTTCACCGCCAGCCAGATCGCACCGGCCAGGCAGAGCAGCGCGCCGTAGAAAATCGTCTTTTGGGAGCCGATGCGGTCGGCCACGATACCGGCGAGCAGGCTTCCGATCGGTTGCACGCCCATGATGGCCATGCTGTAGAACGCCATCACCCGTCCGCGCAGATTCTCGTCGACGACCGTCTGCAGAATCGTGTTTGCCGACGCCGCCTGCACCATCATTCCCGCGCCGATGATCGGGAGGATGATCACGGACAGCCAGAGCACGTGCGAGAACGAAAATGCAGCCAGGCCGAGACTCAGGCCGATCGATGCGGCGACGATGACCTTGCCGAGGCCGACGACGGTGTGGCGCGAGGCGAGGTAGAGCGTGCCGGCCAGCGCGCCGACTCCGGATGCCGTCATCAGAATGCCCAGCGTGTGCGGGCCGCCGTGCAGCACCTTCGAAGCGATGACCGGCATCAGCGTCGCGTACGGCATGCCCGCCAGTCCGGCCAGCGCCACGATCAGCAGCAGCGCGCGCACCGGAGGGAAGCGCGAGACGTACGTCCATCCGGTGCGCAGCTCTTCGAGCATGCGCGTGTCGACGTGTGCCTTCTCCGTCGGCATCCGGCGCATGGCCAGCAGCGACGCGATCACGGCGAGATACGAAATCGCGTCCGCGCCGAAGCACCACCCTTCGCCTAGCGTCGCGATGAGGATTCCGCCGACCGACGGTCCGATGATGCGCGAGGCGTTGATCATCGAGGAGTTCAGCGCGATCGCGTTCGGGAGGTCGTCGCGATCCTCCACCATCTCCACGACGAACGACTGCCGCGCCGGCGTATCGAACGAGTTGATCACCCCTTGCACCAGCTGCAGCGCAATCACCTCGGCCACCGTGATCACGTTCATCAGCGCGAGCACCGCCAGCGCCGCCGACTGCAGCGCCGAAAGGATCTGCGTGATGACGAGGATGCGATGCCGGTCCCACCGGTCGACGAGCACACCCGCGAACGGCGAGAGGATCAGCATCGGGATCTGACCGGCGAATCCGACGATGCCGAGGAGGAGTTCGGATCCGGTGAGGCGATAGACGAGCCAGCTCGTGGCGATGCGCGTGATCCACGAACCGACGAGGGAGATCGATTGCCCGCCGAAGAAGAGGCGATAGTTGCGATGCCGCAGCGCGCGCGTGATCCGATTCAAGCGATGTGGCCCACGCAATTGCCCGGCCAGCGGCCGGCGGCTTGGTTGCCCAAGGCTCCGCCGACTGTGCCGTGAGAACTATCGTGCCGCGCGGATTCTCGGCTAGAATCCGCCGCCGCGACGGAAATTTTGAAACGCCACTCGCGTTAGTTTCCGTACCTTCCCGAGAACGTTCGTTGGATATGGGGCTGTAGCTCAATTGGGAGAGCGCCTGAATGGCATTCAGGAGGTCGACGGTTCGATCCCGTTCAGCTCCACCACTCCACGAAATTCTACGGTTTGACCTGGATGTCCCCGCGGTCCTTTGGCAGCTCTTCGAGCTCGTACAATCCGATCGGGAAGCCGTCACACTGACCCTGATCGCGCGCTTGTGAGCTGATGCCCTTGTCGTCGTCGCGCTCGGCATCGGTGGCAATCCACGTCAAGCCGGCGCCCGGATCGAATTTCAGCTCCGCGTCGCTCGGAACCCATGCCGGCAACGTCGAGCGATAGAACCCAAAGGTGTAGCGGTCCGCGTTTTCGGCATTGTCCTCGACGGTCAGGAGCATGCGACGGCCGATATAGCTTTGAACGTTTGACTCGCGGATCTGGCCTCCGAGCACGGCCCGGTTGCGATCGACGTTCATGCAGTCGACGTCAACACGCAACGAAAGAGCCGTCTCTTTGACTTCCGGCTCGCCAGCGCCATCGACATCCTGGTCGGGAAGCGCAATCGGTTCCGTCAGCGCGAGATCTCCTGACGCTCTGCCGCCCGACAGGCCCTTGGCATTGAACTCGATCGTGCGGACGCCTTTGCCGGTCTCGACACGGACCGACCCTCCGACGGTCTGGGCGAAGGCCGCCGGGACGAGAGAAAGCAATGCGAGTGTCATGACGATGCGCCGGATGCGAGTGGACGTTGTCATACGAGCTCCTTTTCGACCGCGTGTCTGGTGGCGATCGTCAGGTTAGGTTCGCGAATCCGTGAAGTCGTGAGAACTCGATGAATTGGTCCTGAAGGTGCGATGAAGACGAGACAGGCGCAGAGAAGCGATGACATACGCTCCGCCGAAGATTTGGACCAGAAGTGCTTCGCGTCAGCCGCCGAACGTCAAGACGATCGTTGATGCGCCGGCGGCGACATTCGCCCGGACCGGAGCTGCCGCCTCCGCGGGACTGCTTCCGCGATAGGGCCAGAGCTCGTAAAGGCCGGCGGGCATCCCGGGGAGCGACAGATCGCCGTCGCTGCCGGAGTCGGACGGTATGTGATGGAGCGATCCGAAGAGGGACATGACCGTGGGAGGGATGATCTCTCCATTGATGCGCAAGAGCACGCGACATGCCCTGACCGGAGAGCCGTCCTGCATTTGAGTCTTGATGTGAATGGCCGATGAGGGCGGCGGCACCTCGACGCGGAGCGGCTCATCGCCGGGGACGATGTGCGCCACGCCGATCGACCCGGAAACGGGAAGGACGTAGACGGTCTTGGTCTCCTTTCCCTGAACGCCGACGCGGGCCCGCCCGGTGTCGTCCGTGGTCAGCATGCGCAACACTCCACGGCCGTCGGGGCGCAGCTCGATGACCGGCGCCTCGGCAACGGCCGCCCCGGTTGCCGCATCGACGAAGACCACCGTGCGGCCCGACTCCCGCTTGAGCGGAATCTCCACGCGGCTCTCTTTGGCCCCTTCATCGACCACGACCGACACCGAATGGTCGGGAACCGCGTACTCCGGCGCCGTCACGTGGAATTCGTACTCGCCGCGCAGAGCGCCGAAGAGGACGAACTGGCCGTTCTCGTCGACCGGCTGCATCGCGCCGTAAATGGCCGCGTCGCCCCCCTTGAAGTCGTAATGAATCGCGGCGTCGGGCACTGGGCGGCGCGTATCCGCGTCGACCACGCTGCCGGTGATCCGGCGGTCGGGAACCACGATGTCCCAGGCGGCTTCGGTTCGGGCATCGATGGTGCGCGACGCGAAGAACTGCCAGCTCTCGAGGTGAACATTCGCGGCGAAGAGGCCTCGTTGCCATAGAGGGCCTTTGTACTCTCCACTGGCGCCGGTGTTGATCGTCGCCCGCCAGAGGTTGCGAAGCGCCGCCAGATCGATGACGGTGTTCTCCCGGACGGTATCGCCGAGCAAGGCGGAGATCGTGACGTCCAGAGGCCGAACGGCGATGTCGATCGTTCGTGAGGCGGCGAGATCGACCGGGACGAAGAGCTGCTCGAGCGGCTCGTCGCCGTAAAGCTCGACGCCGTAGCGGCCGGCCTCGAGGTCCTCGAAGACGACGCTGCTCTGGGCCACACTCTTCTCGGCGACGAGAAAGGGAATGGGGTTCTGTGCCTCGGTGGTCCGAACCAGGCGCGCTTTCTTGACCACGGTCGGCCTGCCATTGTGCGGGACGGCTTCGACGGAGACGGTGAGTGTGAAACCCTCGCCGAGCTGCACGGTCTCCAGTCGGCGGTCGAAAGTGACCTCGCCGAGCTGAATCAGGTGCGTCTCGTAGCCGGGATAGGCCACGCTGATCGTGTGCAACGAAGTGTCGGTTCGCTGGAATCGGAAGCGGCCGCGCTCGTCGGCGGTCGCCAGCAGTTTTCCTTCTCCGTTGAGGATCGCTGCGCCGGCCAAGGGACTGGCATCCTTGCGCGCCACCACCGCGCCGCTGATCTCCGGATAGCGGCGCAGCTCGATCACCTTGAGATCGGTGATCGTCCCTTTGGTGGCTTGCACTTTGCGCAGCAGGATCGGCTCGAGGCCTTCGGCTTCGATCGAGATTTGGTAGCGGATCGCCGGCGGGAGGTCGACCGCGAGCGGCCCGCTGGCGTTTTCGACCGTCCATGACGCGCCGCCGCCGTCGATCTGCATGCGGGGCGCGACGCCCTCCGGGCTGCGGATCACCAGCTTGAGGCGCCCGGAGCCGGGATCCTGGAGGCGGACAGAAACTGCCTTGGGCGTGATGAGACCGAGCCGCAAACTGCCGCCGGACCGCCAGACGAAACGGCGAGGCTGATCGCTAGGCTCCACCGCTACCGCCACGCCGGTCGTCTCGCGGCAAGCCGTTGCACGGGTTCCTTCGAGAATGCAGAAGTTGCCCTTCACCGCGAGCGTGGAGGCCGCGAGAACGGCGAGAGAGATGATCATGAGGCGCGCTTGAGCAGAACTGAGCGCGTACCCTTGCTGGTGGTAATGACGGCGCTGACGAGCTTCATGTCGGAATTCGAGAGGTTCTCAACCCTGTACACGAGCTGGTAGTGATAGAGCCCGTCACTGTCGTGTTTCTCGCAAAATGCGGCGCCGGGTGACGTGCCCCTGCAGCCGTTCCTGCAATCCCATGTCGAGCAGTCGGGCACATAACCGCTCCACGATGCGCAGGTCAATCCGGACCACCAGTTTCCGGACGAGTCTCGAATCTGGCAATCCGCGCAATCGTTGCAGCTACCCGCGTAATCCTGAGCGAGAAGCGCCGGTGTTGCGAGGATGCAGGCGGCGAGAAGGATGGAGATCCACAACAGGCGGGCCATAATTACCTCCAGTCCCGTAGGGTAGCACAAAGCGCATTCCTGCGTCGTGGCGTGACAATCGACACGGCGTCGGGCGTCAATTCCGAATTCGTTGTCAGTGTCGTTGACAATTAGGGATAACAGATCTAGCTTACCCGGTAACCAGTGACGGCATTCCTTATCGAAGCTGGATCGCCCCAAAAAAGAAAAATACGCGGAGGTCATAATGGTGAAACTCGTTCGCGTCCTTCTCCCGGCGATCCTCGTTCTCGGCTTTGCGGCAACGGCAGCAGCGCAGGAAGACCCTGGCGGACACGGCGACATACAGTACGTGTATGTCGATCCCAACTGGGACCAGATGGGCGGCGGATCAGCAAACGTCACTTCCTGTAGTGCGTACCACAGTCAAGGCGGTTTTTGCGTCGATTGCACACGTCCGGTCAATCCCAGACCAGGCCAATCCAGCGGACCTAGCTGCAACTCGGTCGAATACAGCGCCTCGTGCAATTGTGACGCGGGGAAGTGCAGCACAGGTGTAACCGGAGCCACTACAGGCTGGTGTACCTATCGCCAGTGAACCGGATTTGGGCAGCGGCTTTCCTTTGGGCGCCGGCAGCAGCGGCGGGATCCCTGAGCGTGAACGTCAAGGCGACAACTCCCGTTCACATCAGTCTTCTGCGCGCTGACAAGCCGTCGCCGGCGATCGAACGCAATCTCGGGCCAGGGGAGAGCAGCATCGAGGTAGAGGACGGCACATGGCGGCTCAACGCCACCGGGAAGGGTGTCTGGCACAAACCGCAGTACGTGACCGTTCCTGCGCGCGATCCGATCGAGATCCAGCTTTGGCCGGCGTCCACAGTGACGGGCGAGGCCGGCTTTGCTGACGAAACGGCATCTTTGGGTGAGATCACGATTCGCTTCGAGCAGGCCGGCGGTTTGTCCGGCGACGAGACGTGCGCTGTTGTCGCGAAGCGCTTTTCCTGCACGATTCCCGCCGGCACTGCGGACCTCGCACTGCGCGTCCCGCGGCACGTGACGCATTTCATTTGGGGTGCGTCATTGACCGCGGGCGGAACGCGGGATCTCGGCAAATTGACATTCGTCCGCGGCGCGACGCTGGCCGGGCGTATTGAATCTCCCCGCGGCTTAAAAATCGATTTGAGCTCCACGACCGTCACCGCTACGCCGTCCGCGGCGCGCACGGGAGTGCCGCTGTCGGTCCTTTCTGCGCATGCGAACGCGAAGGGCTTTTTTCATCTCGACGGGATCGCCCCCGGCACGTACAGCGTCATCGCCAGCACCGAACGTCCGAAATTATCGTCGCCACCGCTGAGTGTGGCGATTTTCGAAGGCGCGGAGTCGGCTCTCTCAAGGCCGCTTCTAATGTCGGCGCCGCATCCTCTGACCATTACCGTCGATCCATCGCTCGATCCATGGGGAAAACGGTGGCGGGTGGATATCTTGGGAGGGGCTACGCCCGGACAGTTCGATACCCTGGCCAAAGAGCTGATACCCATCAACGGCTCGTACCGCTCTCCATCGCTGTACAGCGGTCATTACGAGATTCACATCGGTGCGCAGGACAACAGCATATGGCACCGCCAGGAGCTCGACGTCGACGACAACGCCACAACCGTTTTCGTCCCCCTTCACCTGATTCGAATACGCGGTGCCGTTCACTTGGGCGATAAGCCGGTTGCAGCGAAGATTTGGCTCGGCGGCGAGCACGGAGTCCCGCGCGTTCAATTGCAGTCTGACGAACAGGGCGAATTCACTGGATTCGTGCCGCAACGCGACGATGACACCTGGCCAGTGACAATTCAGAGTGAGATGCCGCAGGTCCAACGCAATTTCAGTGGCGTGAAGTTTCGCCACCGCGACGACGGCAGCCTGGAGGCTGACTTCCGCCTGGACCTCACCATGCTGCAAGGCGACATTGTCGAGGAAGATGGGACGCCGGTCGACCGTGCGCGGGTCAGCATCACAGCGATGGACGGCGGCCGCAACGAAATCGTTCAGGCCTATGGAACGGCAGACGGCCGGTTTGTGTCCTATGGCCTGCCGCCCGGCCAATACCAGGTCACGGCCCATAGTTTCATGCGGGAGAGCAGACCAGCCAATGTCGAGGTCCGCGCCGGCGAGGAAACGCCATCGATGCGCCTCGTCCTCATGCCGAACAGGGAGCTGAAAGGGATTATTAGATCGACGGTCGGACCCGTGGCCGGCGCCAGCGTCACCTCGTGGCCCACCGACGTACCGGCCGACCGCCTCATGACTGCGCACACCGATGAGGCCGGGCATTTTGCAGAGATCATCGCCCCGGGCGCGGAACAACTCGATGTGTTAGTCGACGCTCCTGGTTTCGCGCTCAAGTTCTTTCACGCTCATTGGGAAGGAGAACGTCAACTGCTCATTCCTGTCCGCCAGGATGGCGGCTCTTTGACCATTGATGGCATCGCTGCCGCGGACGCCGTGATTCAACACGCCGGTGCCACGCTATCGCTCGCCGCCTTGACTTGGCGGCTTGGAAGCTCCACCAGCGGGCTCCGCACGACCATCGAAATGATCGACGTGGGCAGCTACACCGTGTGCCGCGCCACTGACCGCTCCGGGTGCGTGTCCGGATACCTCCCGCCGTTTGGAACGCTCGAACTCCGAGTCCACGAACGCTAGTCGCGCTTCACTTTCTGTTTCTAGCTGCCTTCCATTCCGGCGATACCATTGGCGGGCTGATGCGTTCATCGGATCCCCCAAAGCCTCGCCGCTGGCTGCAGATCGGCTTTCTTGGACGCATCATCATTGCGCTCACAGCGGCGGGGCTGATTCCTCTTGCGCTCGTGTCGTACCGCTTCGCCGATCTCAATCGCGAGGCCATGACGTCGCAGGTGCTGCAGACGCATGCGCTGTCGGCGAATACCGGGGCGGACCGGATCAGCAGCACGGTCTCGGCGTGGGAGACGTTGATCGATGCGCTCGTCGCGGCGCCTCAGGTCGAGAACGATCCCTCCTCGGCCGCGGCGAAAGACACGGTGCGGAGCCTTCTCCAATCGCGCGGCGATCTCGTTGCCGTAGTCGTCCGCGATCCCACCGGAGCCGAGATCTTTCGCGGCCAGAAAAAATCGGCTGCTTCGGTGATCCAGGCCATCCTTGCAAGTCCTCAAAGGGAGCGCCTCGAGATCCACCAGGACGGTGGCGGCGACTGGCTGTCGATCGAACGGACGCTGACGAACGGCGGGCAGGCGACGGCGATCTTCGATGCCCGCGCGCTCGAAGACGATCTCCACTCCTCCGAGCTTGGCGAACAAGCGCTCCGCGTCCTGATCGATCGGAGCCGGCATGCGGTGGTCGGAAATCCGGCAGCCGTGGCCAGCATCCCTCCGGCCCTGCTGAACCTCGCCGCCACCGGGCGGATCCGCGGCGCCGGGCGCTTTCCGGCGGCGGGCGGCGCGGTGGCCGTGGGCGCCTACGCGCCGGTGGATGGGACGCCGTGGGTCGTGGTCTCGACGCAGCCGGCCACGGTGGCGGAAGCGATCGCGCACAACCTGCGGAGGCGATCGCTCTTTGCCGTGATTGCCGCGCTCCTACTCGTGGCCGCGCTATCCGTCGCCGCCTGGTTCGCCGTGGTCCGGCCGTTGCGCGACCTGCTCAACGCGCAGAGCGAGATGGGATTCGTTCCCGCCGGCGACGGCAGCGACATCGACCGATTGCGCTCCTCGCTCGATCTGCTGCAGAAGCGGGTGCACGACCGCGAGGAGCTCGGGAACGTCTTTCTCGGCCGCTATCAGGTGCTCGAAGTGGTCGGGCAGGGTGGAATGGGAACTGTGTTCCGCGGCTGGGATCCGAAGCTCCAGCGGCCGGTGGCGCTCAAGACCATCCGGCTCGGCGATGACGTTCCGGCGCCGGAGCGGGGGAACCTGGTGGAGTCGCTGATCCGCGAAGCGGTCACGGTGGCGCAGTTCCATCACTCGAACGTGGTGGCCGTCTTCGACGTCGAGGAGTCGGGCGATTCGGCGTTCATCGCCATGGAATTCGTCGACGGCGTGAGTCTCGACAGTCAGCTCGCTGGCCGTCCGCTTTCGATCGAACAGACGCTGGCGGTCGGCCTTGCTCTGGGCCAGGCGCTCGAAGCGGCGCACGGCGCTCATGTGATCCATCGCGACATCAAGCCGGCGAACATCCTCATCTCGTGGGACGGAACGGTGAAGGTGACCGACTTCGGGATCGCCGAGCTGTTGAGTGCTCTTACGGACCTCAGCTTGGTCTTCGGTACGCCCGGGTACATGGCGCCGGAGCTGATCGGCGGACGCGGTTCGCTGCCGGCCGGAGACATGTTCAGTGCCGGCGTCACTCTCTACCAATGTCTGACCGGATTCGCTCCGTTCGACCGCCCGAGCATCAAAGAGACGCTCGAAGCAACGCTCCGCTATGTACCGCCGGCGCCGACGGCCGCGAATCCTCTGACTCCGATGCTGCTGGAGACAACCGTGATGCGAATGCTGGCGAAAAATCCGTCGGAACGTCTCTCCAATCCTGCGGAGCTGGTGAGGTTGATGCGCCGGATGACGGCCGAGCAGAAGTTCAAACTCAACCCACGCACGAACATGGTTCGCCGCGCTGCTACGAAGCACGCCGATCCGATGTACGTGCCAACCATCTCGTTATCGAAAGCCGATGCCTGACCGAAAAACAGCCGCTCTCGCCGCCGTCCTCTTTCTCGCTGCCATCGCCGCGTCCGCGCAGACATCCGACGGGCCTTCGCCGCGTGCCGGCGATACCGTGGCCTGGTACACCGTCCGCACGGGCGATACGCTCATCGGTATCACCATCCACTACCTCGGCTCTCCGTCGCTCTGGATGGAGAACCTCCGACTCAACCCGCAGATCCACGATACAAAGCATCTGAAGCCGGGATCGCGAATCCGGGTGATCGTCGCCCGGCAGCTGCCAAAGAGAAATGCGCTGGTCGACCGCGTGGCCCGGCGAGTCGACGCGAAACCCGACCCTGAGCCATGGGCGACGGCGCACGAGGGCGACCTGCTCAAGGAGAACGACGGCCTCAGAACCTACGAGCAGTCCTCTGCCGATCTCAAATTCGACGATGGCTCGCACCTGACCATGACCGAGAACTCGCTGCTCTTTTTGAAAGAGATGCGGCCGGCGCAGCACCGCCCCGCCAGCGAAACGATCGAGATCATCGACGGACAGATCGACCTCACCAGCCGTCCGAAAAAGAAAGCGACCGCGGAACTTCACGTCCTCATCGGTGGGACGTCGATCAGTCACAACGCCTCGGGAACCCGCCCTGTATCGGCGCGTAGCCGCAAGGCGTCGGACGCGAAGGCGCAGGTGATGGTGTACGGCGGCTCGTCGGTAGTGGCGTCGGCCGGAAAGAGCGTCAATGTCGGCGCCGGAATGGGGACGGAGGTCGAGCAGGGGAAGGCGCCCCAGCCTCCGCAAAAACTGCTGCCGGCACCGGGGATCGTGGAACCGGCGGCAGAAGCAACGCTGCACTCCGCCTTCGCCTGGAAGAGCGTTCCCGACGCCGCCTCCTACACGATCGAAGTCTTTCGCGACGCCGGCGCCACGCAGCTCGTCGAGCGGGCGACGGGAGTTCGTGAGACCTCCTGGCAGGCACGCACGCTTCCGTACGGCGAGCTCTATTGGCGCGCCACCGCGGTCAGTGGGACTGGGTTGGACGGCTTCCCGGCTAAATTGGTTCACTTCCGGTCGGCCGCGGGGTTGACCGGGATCGTGGCCGAAGATCGTGACGCCCGAGGCAACATCGAGGGAGCGTCTCCCCTTGCCGCCGTTCGTCTGATCGCATGGCGCGATGACGGCAACGGCATCCCGGACGACGACGACGTCCGCGCCGGCGAGACGCATACCGACGCAGCCGGGCGATTCACATTCAACGGACTCGATCCCGCGGTCTACTGGATCACTGCCGACTCGCTGACGGTTGCGCCGGGCGCCGGATTCAATGCGGGCGCGACGTCAGAGTCGGTCTGGGCGGAGCAGACATTTGGCTCCGCTGGCGCGCAATGCTCCGGCGAATCGCGAACGAATGCGGGCCCGTGCGTCGGCGGGCGTTGGGCCGCTCAGTCGGATGACCCAAGGAAGTTGTCGACGTCCAAGCATGTCGTGCGTGTCGACACCAGCGATCCGACGATCAGCGCAACGGTGTCATTCGGATTCAGCTTCAACGTCGTCGGCCACGCTGACGATGTGGAAGAGATGACGACTGGACGAAGCAACCAGGGCTCATTGCGGCAGTTCATTCGGAACGCGAATGCGATCGCCGGTCCGAATGCGATGCGGTTCCTGCCAGTAACCGGGACGAGGAACGGCCAGTGGCGCATACGCTGCGGCTCTCCGTTGCCGGCGGTGACCGACCGAGGAACGTCGATCGATGGCGTGGCCTGGATGGCGGGAGATCCGGCGCGGCGTCGCACCGTCAATCCCCAACAACCTGATCTCGATGTGGACATCGCCGGACCAGGAGACGCGCTCACCGTGGCGGCGGAGACGACCATCTCGTCGATTGCGCTGGAGTCAGAAGGCACGGTCATCCGTGCGACCGGTACCTTGAAGGCGACGAAGTTGAACGTGCGGAGCACGGCACCGTCCGGTGTCGCAGCGGTAGTCGTCGACGGACCGGGATCGTCGATCGACCAATCCGAGGTCGACGGCGGCGGTCGCGCCAACGGGATCGTGATCGAGTCTCATGGAGCCAGGACTCGGATCAGCAACACGCTCGTCATCCACACCACGAACGGCATCGTGATTCGCGCGGGATCGTCGGATAACAGCCTGCTGCACGACCGGTTCATCGACATCTCCGGCACCGCCATCCTCTTCGACCCGAACGCCGGCGCGCGGCCCTCGAGGAACCGGATCAGCGAGGCCGAATTCGTATCGGTCGGTACGCTCACCGGCAGCACCGGCAAACCATCGTCCGCCAAAGCCGGCGCATGCGCTTACGACGACGAGGCGCCCAACCGCGGCATCGCCACACCCATCCTCTTCGGGTCCTACGAACGGGTCCCCGGAGGACTCGGATCGCTCAACGGCAAAGCCTGCCCCGGAACGACCGTCGAGATTTACGCGGAGAGCAGCGGCGACCGAACTTCGGCCAGGTTTGTTCAGGCCATCGAACCGGAAGGCGACGGGACCTTCAGGGTTCTCGATGTGATCGCGTCCGTACGAATGCTGGTGAACCTCACAGACAAAGCGGGGAACACGTCGATGTTCTACACATCGGAGTCGCCTAAGGCAGGAAACGGGAAGTAGGTTCGCAGAAAATCGGCGCCGCTGTTTTAGACTGTCGGGCGAGCCATCACCATGACAAAACTGTTGCGTAGATTGGGCCTCGCGAAGGAGCGCAGGAGCGAGGAGCGCCTCAAGTTGACCGTCATGGTCGTCGTGGGGATCAGCCGCCATCAGGGAACCCTTCTCGACATTTCGAAGAAAGGGGCCAGCGTCCAGTCATTCGCCGCCACCAAGCCGGAGGAGCGGGTCTTGTTCACGCTGCGCTTCCGGAATCTGAAGATCGAGCTGAACGGAATCGTCCGAGGATGCCGCGTGATCGCCATCAATCCGCGCCCAACCTACATCTCGCGGCTGCAGTTCACCGACGTCAGCGAGACCGCCCGCGAATCGCTCGACCAGTTCATGCGCATGATCAAGGAAGTCGGCCGCCGGCCATGGAAGAAGACCAAGGACGGGTACTCGCGGCGCAACACCGGAACTCCGCGAGCGATCCTGGCCGTCTACACGCAGTTGGTGAAGAGGGACAGCGCCTGGGAAGAGATCCTGGTCTTCGATCCCGAGCAGCCTGAAGACGGCGTAACGCTGCCGTCCGGCACGCCGACCGCAGAGATCGCACACTTCTGCGAGATGTACGACGCGGCGGACGAGGACGGGCGGACGCTGCTGCGACAACAAGCCGAGACGCTTTGCAATGTGAACGGCGACCCTCAGTGACGCTTCTCAACGGAGCCGATGACGAATGAATCGTATGCAGGCATTGCTGATCCTCCTCTTCCTCTGCGTCCCCTCGCTGGTTGCAATTGCGGAGGAGCCGGCTTCCGGGAAGACGCCGTCGTTCGATCCGGAGCTCGCCAGGAAGCTCGGCGCCGATGAACGCGGGATGAAGACTTACGTCCTCTGCATCCTGAAAACGGGACCGAACGATGCGAAGGTTCTCGGGAAGGAACGGGAGGACGTCTTCGCCGGTCACTTTGCCAACATCGGACGGCTTGCAAAGGAAGGAAAGCTGGTCGTCGCGGGTCCCTTCGGCAAGAACGGCCGCTCCTGGCGCGGTCTGTACATCTTCAATGTCCCGACCGTTGAGGAAGCGGGGAAACTCGTGATCCTCGATCCAGCCGTGAAGGCAGGCGTCTTCGTCTACGAATTGACTCCCTGGTACGGCTCCGCCGCGATGATGCTCGTCCCCGAAACGCACAAGCGGATCGAGAAACCGGCAAACTGACGCGCGCCGATGACCGGTCCGGAGCCGGTCATCCTTCGGGTATCTCTTCGTAGAATGGATTCGTCATGACACGATTCGTTGCCGCTCTCGGATTCACCCTCATCCTCGCCACGTCCTCTTTCGCCGCGGACACGCTCGCCGATGCCCTCAGGACCATTCAAGGGAAGGAGTTCGTCGATCTCACGCACAGCTTCAGTCCGGCCACGCCGGTGTGGAGCGGCTTCGGGCAGGCCACGATGAGCGCCGCGTGCGACACGAAAACGCTCCGCCCCTTCACCATCGAGCACGACGGCTTCCGCACGACGTTCTACTCATTGGTCGGTCAGTACGGCACGCACGTCGATCCACCGGCCCATTTCCGCAGCGACGGTTTGACGATGGACGAGATTCCGCTGAAGCAGATGATCCTGCCGCTGGTCGTGTTCGACATCACGCCGATGCTGCCGAAGGATCCGAATCACGCGCTCACCATCGACGACGTTAAGGCGTGGGAAAAAGAGCACGGCCAGGTTCCGGCCGGTGCATTCGCCGCGCTTCGCACGGACATGAGCAAAGACTGGACGGCCAATCCCGAGCGATTCAAACGCTCGCCGTTTCCGGCATGGTCGCTTGCCGCCATCAAGTTCCTGTTCGAACAGCGGAAGGTGACCGCGATCGGGCACGAGTCACTCGACACCGACACGACCGACGCGATGGATTCGGAGACGTGGCTCCTGAAACAGAATCACTATCAGATCGAAGCGATGGCGAATCTCGATAAGGTGCCGCCCGCCGGCGCCGTCATCGTGGTCACCTGGCCGAAGGTGGAGCACGGCGTCGGCTTCCCTGCGCGGGCGTTTGCGATTCTGCCGTAGCTCGGGAGCGGGAGTCGGAGATCATCACTTCACCCGGTTGCTCCGACACCCGACACCCGACACCCGCTCCCATCGCGGCGTAATAGACACTCGTGACGGCGTCGGTTCGATCCCGTTCAGCTCCGCCAATTCGCGCCGAATGTGTGGTGTACTCTCCGCCCGGTGCCAATCACCCCAGGGACGCGCCTCGGCCCATACGAGGTTGTTGCGCCGCTCGGTGCGGGCGGGATGGGCGAGGTCTATCGCGCGCGCGACACGCGCCTCGACCGCAGCGTGGCCATCAAAGTCCTTCCGGCGGAGCTCGCGCATCGCGCCGATCTGCGCGCGCGCTTCGAGCGCGAGGCCAGGACCATCTCCTCGCTGAACCACCCGAACATCTGCGCGCTCTACGACGTCGGCGACGACTACCTGGTCATGGAACTGCTCGAAGGCGAGAACCTCGCCGACCGCATCGCCCGCGGTTCCGTACCGATCGAGCAGATCCTGCGGACCGGCATCGAGATCGCCGACGCGCTCGACAAGGCTCACCGGCGCGGCATCGTCCACCGCGACCTCAAGCCCGCCAACATCATGCTGACGAAGTCGGGAGCAAAACTGCTCGACTTCGGCCTGGCGAAAGAGAGCCCGCTCGGTGGCGACACCCAGACCGATGCCACCGTCGCGAAGGGCCTCACCTCGGAAGGAACGATCGTCGGCACATTTCAATACATGTCGCCGGAGCAGCTCGAAGGCGCGAACGCCGACGCGCGCACGGACATCTTCGCTCTCGGTGCCGTGCTCTATGAAATGGCCACCGGCCGCCGGGCCTTCGAAGGGAAAAGCCGCGCCAGCTTGATCGCCTCCATCCTCGGCACGCAGCCGCCGCCGATCGCGCAGCTCCGTCCCACGACACCGCCGGCGCTCGACCGCCTGGTGCAAGCCTGCCTGGCCAAAGATCCGGACGACCGCTGGCAGAACGCGCACGACGTCATGATGGAGCTGCGCTTCATCGCCGAGGGCAGCTCCGCGGCCGGCGTGGCGGCTCCTGTCGCGCGCCGCCGCGCCTGGCGCGAGCGCGGCGCGTGGATTGTCGCTGCCGTTGCCGTCGCCGCGGCCATTGCGATCTGCGTCGTCACCATGAAGCGCACACCGGCCGAGGGCAACCTCGCGCAGTTCGCGATCGACGTGCCGCCGAATCTGGCTCTCTTCCCGTTCGACACCAAAGGAGTGGCCATCTCGCCCGACGGGACGATGATCGCGTTCGTGGCGGGCGACGTTCAAGAGAAGTCGTCGCTGTACATCCGCAACCTGGCCACGACGAAAATCACGGCGCTGGCCGGTACCGACGACGCGTCGTATCCGTTCTGGTCGCCCGACAGTAGCCAGCTCGGCTTCTTCGCCGGCGGAAAACTGCACCGCATCGACGCCAAAGGCGGCACGACCGTGGCGCTCTGCGACGCCGCGTCCGGCCGCGGCGGCACGTGGAATCGCGACGGCGTGATCGTGTTCGCGCCGACCCTCTCGAGCGAGCTGTATCGAATCTCCGCCGGCGGTGGCCGTCCCGAGCGCGTCACCTCGTTTGACCGGAAACAGGTCCGGCACCGCTGGCCGTGGTTTCTCCCGGATGGCAAGCGCTTTCTCTACGTTTCCGGCGAGGACCTCACGGCAGGCTCGCTGGACGGCAAGCTGCACAAGCAGATCGTCACGAACGTTTCCAACGCTGTCTTCGCCCCGCCCGACCGCATCGTCTTCTCGCGCGGCACGGTGTTGATGTCGCAGCGCTTCGATCCCGACGCTCTCGCGGTCAGCGGTGAGCCCGTCCCGCTCCCCTTCGGCAACGTCGCCAACATGACTTCGAAGCAACTGAGCATCGTCAGCGCATCGGAGAACGGTACGCTCGCTTTTCTTCCCACGCCCGAAGGCGCCACGCGTCTGGTGTGGGTCGACGCCAAAGGGCACGAGGACGGCCAGATCGGTGAGGCCGGCAGCTACCACGACGCCGCGCTCTCGCCCGACGGAAAGCGCATCGCCGTGGTGCGCGGCGCGCCCGACGGCGGCGACATCTGGGTCGGCGACGCGTCCAACGGCAGCTTCTCGCGCTTCACGTTCCATCCCGGCGTGTACGGCTTCCCGTGCTGGAGCCGCGATTCAAAGCAGATCGCCTTCTTCCTTCAGATGGGCTCCGTCGGCCAGGTCTGCACCAAGTCGTTCGACGGCGCCGAGCGCACTCCTGTGTTGGTATCGGGAGCGTGGCAAATCCCGAATGACTTTTCGCCCGACGGCACCACGCTCCTGACCTTCGTGCAGACGCCGTCGGCGGCCGGCGATCTCTACACGCTGAGCCTCGGCGCAAAACCGGCGATGACGCCGTTCGTGGCCACGCCGTTCGACGAAAGCGGGCCGACGTTCTCTCCCGACGGCCGATGGGTGGCCTATCAGTCGAACGCATCGATGCGCAATGAGGTTTACGTCCGCCGCTATCCCCTCGGTCCTGAACAGTGGCAAATTTCGAACGCGGGAGGCGAGAGCCCGATGTGGAGCCCGGACGGAAAAGAGCTGTTCTATGCCTCCGGCGACACGATCATGCGCGTCTCGATCGGCGGCGGCGCGTCGCTCACGCCCGGCACCCCAGTGCCGCTCTTCCGCATTCCTGGACATCACGCCGCGCCGCGCCTGACCGGATCGGTGTCGCGGCCCGTGATCAGCGGCATCACGCCCGACAAGCAACACTTCCTCTTCCGGCTCAGCACGGAGGAAGGGCTGCCGTCGATCAATGTCGTGCTGAACTGGCGGAAGGCGCTTCAGGAGCGGTAGCCAGTCCTCACGTCCGCTTGCGGAGGACCACATGCGCGGCCGCGCGTCCGCCGGCGGCGTGCTTCACGCACTCGTAGCCGAGGGCTCGCAGGTCGATGCCGTGCAGCAACTCCTCCCCTCGGCCGAGGAGGACGGGGGAGATGACCAGGTGCAGATCGTCGATCAGCCCCGCCTGCAGGTACTGCCGGATCGTCGATACGCCTCCGCCAAGACGGATGTCCTTGCCTTGCGCCGCGTCACGCGCCTGCCGCAATGCCGATTCGATCCCATCCGTGACGAAACGGAACTCCGTGCCGCCCTTCATCGGGAGCGTTGCGCGCGGATGGTGCGTCAGCACGAATGCCGGCACGTGATACGGCGGCTCCTCACCCCACCACCCCTTCCACTCCTCATCCGGCCACGGCCCGCGAACGGGCCCGAACATGTTCCGCCCGAGGATCCAGGCGCCGATGTTGTCGAAACCTTTCGCCGCGAAATCGTCATCGACGCCCGATTCCCCTTCGCCGCCCCCGTGCATCTGTTGCCACGTCCGCGTGTGAAAGAACCAGTCGAACATCTCCGGCCCGTTCACCCCAAGCGGATTCTGAAGATCCTGATCCGGCCCGGCACCAAACCCGTCGATGGACATCGAAAAGCAGAGGACTCGTAGTCGTGACATGACTTAGAAGAGTAACGCAGCAAGATGCGCCTTCAGCGAGCGATGTAGTGAAAGCCGACGGGGTAAACGTTCTCGCCCCGCCCATGCCTCGCGACCTTGAGCAGATCGTCGACACTCGCGAAGCCGCATTCGCGGGCAAGACGAGGTGTGATCTGTTCAATCGTGATCGGCGTGATGGAGTCGATCTCGATCTCGCCCCCTTCGAACGGATATCGCCTCCCAGCCCGAACCTTCGGACGCATCCACACCCGAACACTCCGCGTGATCGCCCCGCTTCGAACCCCATCGCGCAGATATTTCGTGAATAGCACGGCGCAAAGTTTAGCGTCAGCTGACCTGGGGCCAGACGTCGATCCGCGTCGGTCTTCGACAAGGGAGATCTGTCTTCGTGCAGAAGTGAGTACGAAACATACCCGAGTGTCCACAGCGAGTGTCCGAGCTCGGACATAGATTCGCTCACTAGCGTTCATCTCTGGGGAAGTCCACCGAAAAACATTCATCAATCACTGTTCGGTGGCTAATAAAGAGCGCTCCCGGTTGGCGTCGGTCGAGCCGACCGTCATCGTGATAGCTTCGCAGCATGTCCGACATGCTGACCTTGCGGCTTGACATGGCATCGCTGATCGTTACCGCGATCAAAAACTTGCTTGAGACTAAGCATCTCTATCAGGCCGAAACGGTGTTTGATCTCGACGCCTTCATCGACGCAAACATGGCCGCCGTTCCCATCCCGGAGCCGCCCGCGCGTGAGCAGGATTACGGATGGTACACGGCGAACCAAGCGGCCAGGACAAACCTCCGACGAGCTGCGTGTCAACCGTGGCTGCCGATCCAATCCCACGGACCTGAAGAGTTGGAGAGGCGACTAAGGGCTGGCCAAGCCGATATGGCAAGCCCGCTACTCTTCGAATTTCCGTTTGTCCGGCTGTACTGTCGCCGATGCCGCCAACGCGAGCCGTACCGTGTGCTGTCAGTTAGCGACGCTCTCGAAGACGCGAGGCCTAGGCCCCTCCACCCGGACGCCGAGCCGGCGATGACCGATCAGATTTTTCTTGCGTTGTACCAGTGCCAAGGCTGCCGATCTGAACCAGAGTTTCTGGCCGTCGCTCGGAACGGAATGAAAGTGAAGTTGGTAGGACGCCAACCGATAGAAAGCGTGGAAGTGCCCGCCGACGTTCCTCGCGAGGAGTCTAAATACCTGCGATCAGCGAGAATCGCGTTCAACACGGGAAACGTTCTCGCGGCACTCTTTTATCTTCGGACACTGATCGAACAATTTGCGCGACATAAAACAGACACGACAGGCCGCGAAACAGGTGACCTGCTGATGAGCAAGTACAGTGCGACCTTACCGGATGATTTGCGCGGTCGAATGCCATCCTTCGGCGAGTGGTACGAGAGACTGAGTGAAGCGCTGCACGAAGCACGAGACGATGAAACGCTCTACAGCGCGGCAGAGGAGAACATCCTGTATCACTTCGAACTGCGGCGCGCAGCACGGTTGGGATGACGTTACGCACTCGGTCGCCGACTTCGCATCGGCAAAGCGGTCCGCCTTCCAGGGACTTTGAGTTCCATCTCGGCGGCGAGTTCGTCACACTTTGGCTTCGAATCGCGCTATCTGAACATCATAGCCACGCTGTGCCATATTGTGCGTTCTTCTACCATGCCGAGCTACTACAACATTCGCATCAACTTTGCGCGAAACAGCGTCCGTCACCTCGCTGATCAAGACATAAAGAGATTGATGGCGCGCTCGTCGGTGAAGCTGTTCCTCGCTCCAACCGATTCTGATCAGATCTTCACGCCGGATTCGATTCCTGACTATCTAGTGACTGATTCGATGATCGATCGTTATCTCGTCATCGAACCACCTCAGACGTTAGTGATGCCGGAGTTCGATACGATCGTTGATGAGATCGAGCGAGCTTATGTATTCGGCTTCTATTTCTCTGCGCTTTCAGCCGCCTGCGTTTCGATCGAACGAACTCTAAATCTCCTCCGGATAAGGTTGCATCCTTTTCATCCTGGAACAGCGCTCGATATCGAAGGACAAGGTCCGAGCAACAACTGGAAGAAGAACATCGACGCGCTCGTCGAGTGGGGTTACTTGCAAGAGGACGACTCCACGGCGACTTTGCGGAAGCAGTACTTCATCCGGAGCAAGTACTTGCACAGCGGGCCGCTCGATGAACTATTGGCCGACACGTTGACCAGTATCAACGCCGCCTATGATCTTCTGAAGAAGACGTTGGCCTTTCCAGATTTTCTTTTCACGTTCAAAAACGGCGGGATCTCCTGCAGAGACCCTTCACACCCACTCTTCCGAGCCTTTTATAAGCCGATCATCGTCACCACACCCGATTAGCCGAGGAGGGTCATGGCTGACAAACCAAGTTCGCTAGCGATGTTTCTTCGCGCTGCCGAGGAAAACACGCGAAGTACCTTCGTGCGTCTTCCTGCCTTTGTCGATTTGCTTGTCCGGGTCAACGACACCTTCGAGCGAGCTACAGCCGCAATTGCAGGAACGTCCGATCGCACCATCTACTTCGTTCTAGGCGCGCAAAGTTCGTACCTCGCCGGCGTGCGGCTGGCGATGAGCTGCCATTCGATCGAGTGCTACAAGTGCGCACGTGCCTGTCTTGAGACTGCTCACTACGGGCTCCTTGTGCATCGGAAGCCGGAGGCTTGGACTCTCTGGCATGATCGACACGCCGATGAGAAGTCACGGAAGGCCGTTGGTAGAACGTTTTCCGTCACGAATATCAACCGCAATCATCTCCAGCCGCGGGACGGTCAGCTCGCCGAGATCGCACTTGATCTCCACGAGCGTTCCATCGACTTCGGCGCCCATTTCAATGTGATGGCATGGGGCGCCGCGTTCAAGATCGTCGATCGCGAAGCGGGGCTGGCGGAGATGCAGGTTCTGACCTCCGACGAGCGCGAAATCAAGCTCTCACTCCACTTTTTGGCGATGACGGCCGTAGCTGCTCTTCGCGTCCTCGCCCTTGCATTCGAGGCTGAATTCCGCTCCGCAGGTCTGGATACCGATCTTCGGGCGCTCAGCCTGGCCTGTAGCGATCTTTTCGTTGCAGAGATCGACTTCGTTGCTGAGTAGTACACAGAGTTCCACATGCGCGAGGAAGCGCCGGTTCCGTGGAGGCCTGACCGTCGAGACCCATCGACGAGACCAGTTGGGAGCACGTTGTCATCCCGAGGGACGACACCTACTCCCGATGCTTGCGAAACCGCGCGCCGATGCGTGTGGTCTGCAGGCGGGCGGCGGCGACGGCGGCTCCTGCCTGGTGCGGGGCGGGTGGTTTTCGGATGAAGGCGGACATCAACTCGTCCACGCCGGCGTTCAGGGCTCGGGCGAGGGCGATGACGGCGTTGAGGTTGGGGGCTTTCAGGCCGCGCTCCATCTCTCCGATGAAGGTGTGGCTCATCCCGGTCATGGCACCGAGCTGTTTCTGCGTGATTCCCCGCTGCGTGCGGATGCGGCGCAGGGACGATCCGAAAATCTCTGCCACGGACGGCATTGCGATCTCCTTCCAGCTGGATTTTATCCGGTCCGATGATCCTCTCGCACGCTTAAGCGTTTCGAAGAGTGCTTTGATGTTCACGAGGAGGCCTCGGCGGATCTTCAAGAGGCGGTGCGCCCCTTCAAATAAGGGTTTGGTGTTTGTGAAGAGGCCCGGGAGCTTTTCAAAAACACTTCAGCATTTTCGAGCAGTGCTTTGGCGTTTACGAAGAGGCTGGGGATCTCTTGGAAAATACTTCAGCGTTTTCGAAGAGTGCTTTGGTGTTTATGAAGAGGCTGCAGACCTCTTCGAAAACACTTCAGCGTTTTTGAAGAGGTGTTCGGACGGTGCGGGGCCGGACCTTCGATTCATCAGAACGAAGGAGTGAAGGTCTGACCCCGGATCGGTCCTTCCGGGGACGCGGACGAAGCCCTTCGGCGGCCATCTAGTGATACACGTTGCGGCGGAGCCATCCGCCCAGGAGCGACGCATCGGAGAAACCGGGAAGACGGGCGATGCTCGTATCGACGTGCTTCGCCGCTGCGCGCCCGTCGTCGCCATCGAACAGAAATCCCGAGACCCAACGTGCGAGCGCATCGGGCTGATGCGATGCACCGACCGGCGTATAGAACCGGTTCATGATGGCGCGAACGCTTCGTGCAACGCGCGGCGCGGCCAGTCGCTGTTCCGCCTGCCAGATGTAGAAGGCGTAATGCCGCGCTTCGTCCCGGACGATGCGGTGGAGAAGCTCATTGAGGATTGGGTGATCGTTCTGCTGCGAGAGGCGGCGGTATGCCTGAATGGTCGTGCACTCGTGCACGGCACCCCACGTCATGTGCAGGGCGAGGAAATCCTTCCACGCGGCCGACATCATCCTGGGGACTGTACGGTCGATGCGATCCCTCCACGTCGTGCGCCCGCGGACGCGCGGCGGCACGGGATGCCCCGCGCAATCGAGGAACTTCGAGAGAGCGCGTCCATGCATGCCTTCTTCGTAGAGCCAGCAGATCAGAAACGGACCGACGTACGCGTCTTCGAGCGCGCGCTTGGAGAAGATCGTTCCCGGGAAGACGACGGTGTGACTCTCGACATCCTGCATGTAGGTGACGATCTTGAGGATGTCGGGTGCAAGCGGATAATCGCGGATGGCGTCCCACTCGATGCCGGCAAGATCGATCGGCTGCGATCGGCTCATGAAAAGGCGGAACTGGGGTGGGTCATCCGGCAACAGCGCGCCGCCTGTCGGTGCGTGTTCATCGCTGGCGGCGGAATCACTCGTCATACGCATGCCCGGACGAGTATAGGGGGAAGCCGGTTACAGGATCTCCCGCACCGTCTCCGGCGGACGGCCTACTACCGCCCGGTTGCCGCGGACGATGATTGGGCGCTCGATCAGGATCGGATTCTCGGCCATCGCGCGCAGTACTTCGTCGTCCGGCGTGGTGTCGCTGAGGCCCAGCGCCGCGTAGGGCGGTTCGCTACGCCGCACGATGTCGATCGGACGGACGCCGAGCATCGTCACGATCCGGCTCAGCTCTTCGGCGGACAGCGGGTCGCGGAGATATTCGCGCACCGGCAGCTCGACGCCTGATTCGCGGACGAGCTCCAGCGCAGCGCGGCTCTTGCTGCAGCGTGGGTTGTGAAGGAAGACGTCGGTCATGTGCAGCAGGATATCGGAACGGAGGTATCGTGGTTCTCGATGGCTACGCTGCGCGTCGATTTTCAGGATGGGTTTCAGGACGATGAAGTCGTCGTCAGCGTCGACGGACACGAACGCGTGCGCCGCGCAGGACTGACCACCAAGCGCGTCATCGGGTTGGCGGGGCACGAAACCATCGACGTCGAACCGGGAAAGCGGGCCGTTCTCGTGTCGGTGCCAAGCCGCGGCTTCGACACGCAGATCCACGTCACCGTCGAAGAAGCCGCGTACCTCGGCGTCTCCATCATGGCCGGCGGCATTGCCGTCATCGCGCGCGACAAGCCGTTCGGATACGGGTAGGGAAGCGTCGCCGCAGCGGCTCTCCTTTCCGAGGGCGAAATCATGGCGAAAGCAACGGCGGCTTCGGCTCCTGCTGTCAGTGGTTCGTATCAAGGTCTTCTGAGCGGCTCGGCGGGTGCGTCGCAGCGGCTCGATCTTCGCGTCGACGTCGATGCGCGCATCGAACAGGGCTCGGTGCTCAATCGCGTCAGCGGCGACATCTTCCGCGTCGACAAAGTCAGCGTTCCGGGGAAGCCGCCGAAGAAGGCTGACGTCTATCAGGAATCGTGGATCCTCGAACAGCCGGTCGTGAGCGCGGCGGCGGACGCCGTCACCATCACCGGCGTGATCCGCTTCTGGAACGCCGTCCATCCGAAGACCACGATCACCATTCGCATTCCGCGCACGCCGGCGGGCGCCGCGGCAGAGGTCACACTGCTGCGTCAATCGACGCCGCCTATGGTGTTTCACTGTGCGCCGGCGGGGATTTTTTTCCGTTCGCTGCGGATGGAGATCGACGTCTGCGCCTCGGTGAACCGGGAGCCGACGCTGCCGACGTACGGAACGCATTCTCTCGATGAGCGGCCGCCCGGAGTGGCCGAACGCGTCCTCACGCTGGAGCGCTCGTACGGCGAGGCAGGAATCCACGTGGTGCTTGCTTCCGACAAGAAGAGCGTCGTCGATGACAGCGCGATCACCGGCTGGACCGACGCCGAACTGCACAACGCGATGGAGCAGCACTTCACGCAATTCAAAGGCACGTGGCCCAAGTGGGAGCTGTGGGGACTGCTGGCCGGCCAGTACGAGGACGACGGTGTCGGCGGCATCATGTTCGACTACGCCGGCGTCGACAGCGGGCCGGGAAAATCGCCGGAGCGCCAGGGCTTCGCCGTGTTCCGCAAGCATCCGTGGTTCGACGCGCTCGTCACGGAGCCGAAGACGCAGGAGCAGTTCGAAGCGTCGCGCAAGTTCCTCTGGACGTTCACGCACGAGGCGGGACACGCCTTCAATTTGCTGCATTCGTGGGACAAGAACAGAGCGAGCTCGCTGTCGTGGATGAACTACGACTGGAAGTACGACGCGCTCAATGGTCCCGGCACGTACTGGAAGGGATTCCGCTTCGGTTTCGATGACGAGGAGTTGCTGCACATCCGCCACGGCAACCGTTCCTCGGTGATCATGGGCGGCGATCCGTGGGGGTCCGGCGGCCACGCCGAATCGCCGCCGGGCGCGGAGGGATTGCACATGCCTCCCGGCGCGATGGTGAGCGTGGAGGGCGAGCTTCCGCTCGAGGTCGTGGTGCGCTCGCAACCGTACTTCGAATTTCTGGAGCCGGTGTCGATCGAGATTCGCGTCCGCAATCTGTCGGCGATGCCGATCGCGGTCAGCAGCACGCTCCATCCGGAGTTCGGCGGCGTCAGCGTCTACGTGCGCCGCCCGGACGGAAGGATCGTCGAGTACATGCCGGTCTCCTGCAAGATCGCGGAAGACGTGCCGGTGACGTTGTCTCCTGCCGGCGCCGAGGATGGAACGGATCGCCGGAGCCGCACGGTGTTTGTTGCTTACGGACGTTACGGCTTCTACTTCGACGAGCCGGGACAGTATGTCGTTCGCGTCGTCTATCACGGGCCGGGCAATCTGTTGATCCCGTCGAATACACATCGGCTGCGCATCGGTCATCCGAAGAGCGAAGCGGCGGACCGTATGGCGCAGGATTTCTTCTCCTACGAATCGGGCGCCTCCCTTTACCTCGGCGGATCCCACTCCGACTTCCTTGACAAAGGGATGGACACGCTGCTGTCGATGATCGGCGAACAGCGCAACTCGCTCGCTGCGGCCAAGACGGCGGCGCGCATCGCATACGGTGTCGGACGTCCGTTCCACGAGCTGGCGTTCGATGACGGAGACGACGAGTCGAATGTCGTCGTGCGGCGCAAGACAACGGGCGATTTGCCTGAGGCGATGCGGTTGACGGATGTGGCGCTGAAGACGTTCCGGCAGCTTGCGCCGAAGAACGAGGCGCTCAACATTCCGATCGAGCGCGTCGTGCGCGCCCGCGCCGACCTGCTGCTGCGCAATGGCGATAACGAGCAGGCGCACGACGAGATGCTGGCCTGCGCGGCCGACCTGAAGAAGCTCGGCGTGAAGTCGTCGGTGACCGAGAGGATGCAGCGCGACGCGGGGACGATCGTCACCTCGAAGCAGAAGAAGCGGCCGGCGCGCCGTCCGTCGAAACGCCGTCGCTGAAAATGAAAAGGGCCGCGGAAATCCGCGGCCCTTCGTTTCGCAATGGTGTGAGGCGTTACTCCTCGACGATGGAGACGTCTCCGATGACCGGCTTCGCATCGGCGGCAGGCGTTCCGGCCGGCGCGATCGTCAGTTCCGCGTTCGTGGCCAGCTTGCCCTGCGCCTTCAGCCGCTTCGCAACATCGGTGATGTCGAAGCTGAAGTACTTGTCGCTCGGCATGTTCATCGCGGCATCGAAGAAGTGGATCGATCCGACGTAGTGTGCGGCGTCCCCCGTTGCCGCCGGCAACTCGAGATAGAGGCTGTACGTGACGCCGGGCTGTGAATTCGCCTGGAGATTCCTGACGACCAGGAAGAGCTTCTTGTTCGGCGCGAGTTTGGCTATGCGGTCGCCGAGCGGTACGGACGCCGTCGGGCTCGGAGGCGCTTCCAGTTTCTGGCGCACCGGTCCGGGTCCGAGCGGGATCGGCGCCTTCTTCTCGACCAGTCTGCGCGGGGCAATGGCTGTTGCTGTCGGCACGCCGATCGAGCACTTCGGTACGGTCTCGAGAGAGTCGTAGCGATATTTCATACTCGCAGTGCTGAGCACGTCGCCGATTTTTGCGATGACCTTGTTGCCCTTGCCGTCGGCGAACGTGAAGGTCTTGATCAGGAATGGATTGTCCGAGGGATTGGTGTGGCCGGCGGCGTTCCAGCTCGCCCAGAGACGATCGATCTGGCAATGATGGAGCCAGAAAATCGGATCGCCCGCGGCCCACGGAACGTCGCCCATGTTGACCTGGTTGCCCGTGCGCACGTGCACCTGGCCGTGCAGGTTGGCGTCGATGTCGCGGCAGAAGCCGAGGATGGAACTGCCGTTGCCCTGGTAGTTGCACTGCTTGAACGAATCGAGGTTGATCGGATCGGGATTGAATCCCTTGCTGATCGAGTCGCCGTTATTGACGCCGGGATTGCGCTTGTCGATGTACAGCGAACCGTACGTCGCGTCGCCCTTCTTGCGGAACTCAGGCGGGATAACGCCGTGCAGCGGTCCCTTCACCGTGTAGTTCCAGTAAGGAAGCGTGAACGTCGGGACGCCCGACACGTTGCGGATGATCTCTTCGAAATAGAAGACCACCATGCGGTGCCACGGGAGGAAGTAGTTTTCGTTCTGGCCCATGTGCGACTGGCATGTGTTCCAGACTTCGGTCGCCAGCGCTTTCCAGACGTTGTTCGGCGGCGTGAGGTTCGGGTAAATCCGCGCCAGCTCGCCCGCCTTGGTGCGGTCGCGGCGGACGAAGTGCGTGTACCACTGAAAGACCCAGCTGTGCGGGTTGCCCTCTTTGATCTGCGCCCCATCCATCATCTTCTTTACGGCGGCGGCGTAGATCTTCAACATCGCCTGGCCATTGGCGCTGGTGGCGTCGTAGCGAACGGACACCATCTGGGCCCAGGCTTGCTGCTCCAGCCAGACCGCAAACGGAATCGCGGCGGCACCTCTGACGAACGTACGGCGTGAAAAGGGCATGGTGGTCTCCTCTCCTGCAGACGTTTCGGGTGGATGAAATGAGTTGAGGCGTTAACGTAACGCCGCCCCGGGCAATCGTCAATCGAAAACTACTGTTCGACGATTTCGACGCGGCGCACCACCGCATTTGCCTTCGCGGACGGCCTGCCGTCGGGGATGAACGTGACCGTGGTCGTCTCGCACAACCGCTTCTGCTTTCGAAGGAATCGCGCCACCTCGGTGATGTCGAACGAGAACCTGCTGTCCGCCGATCCGACGCCGCCAATGAGCGCGTTGTAGAAGTTGATGTCGCCCGCGAAGTACCGCTCGCGCCCGGACGCCTTCGCGTCCCGAGGAAGATCGATATAGACGCGATAGCCGGCGCCCGGCTGCTCGCTCGCTCGCAAATCGCTGACGATGAGGAACAACCGCCGTCCTGGGGCCAACGCATCGACGCGAGCGGCAAGAGCGGAACCGCGCAGCGCGACGGTAACCGGCGCCGCCGCTAGCGCGACCGGCTTTGCCGCCTTCGCCACGATTGTGCTCTCCATCGCCTGCCCGCGGGCAACGATCGTCAACAGGAGGAGCCCCGAAAAAATCGCGTCGCCGCGCATGCTCGAACGAACAGGGACCGGCGGAGGCCGGATTCCTCTTGGGTCGTATCGTCCGAATCGAGTTGCCCTTCGGATATCCAGGGATATACTTTCGCCATGCCTAAGGTTCTCGTTTCATTGCCCGAAACCGACCTCCGAGTCATCGACGCCGCGGCGCGGAAGGCAGGTGAGACGCGCAGTTCGTTTCTTCGCCGGGCCGCTCTTGCCGAGGTGCACCGGCTTCGCCGGCCTATCGATGACCCTGCGGTTCGCAAGGCCTTCAAACGATTGATGGAGACGGCGGAACGCCGCGATCCGATCTCGACTGCCGAGGCGCTGAAAGCGCGAGATCGGGGACGCCGCTGACCGATCTGGTGGTTGACGCCTCCGTCGCCTTCAAGTGGCTCATTCCGGATGCAACCGAAGACGATGTGCCTGCGGCCAAGGCGCTGCTCGTTGAGCATCTCGAGGGAAGAACAAAGATCATCATTCCGCCTCTTCTTTACTACGAAGTGGGCAACATCCTCCTCTTTGGACGTTCTCGACCGCCGGTCGAACAGATCGTCGAGGTGTTCACCGGCCTCTATTCGATTCCGCTGGAGGTTGCTTCGCTCTCGCTCGTCAGCGCCGAGATCACGTTACGACTGGCCTCGCTTCGTGGGCTTTCGTTTTACGACGCTACCTACGTCGCTCTCGCCGAGATGCTCGATTGTCTGCTGATCACCGCCGACAGGCGCCTGGCGGATCGCGCGCGCACAACGGGCCGCGTGCGCGTGTTGGGAAAAGAGTGATCGACGTAAGTGGGGACAGGCGCGGGCTCGCGCCTGTCCCAAGCGGCGTCGAGGTTACGGAGTGGGCGGCGCGTAGCCGGTCATCGAGACCCAGCCGCTGTCGAGGTGGACCCAGACTGTGCGCAGGACTGGCGCCTGGTCGGAGACCATGCCGAAAAAGTAGCTGCTCTCGCCGCCGCCGACATAGTTGCCCGCGGCGACCTGGCTGTTGAGGACAAAGTACGAGAATCCGCCCGAGAGAAATGCCGAGGTAACCGGCTTCGTCCCGGTGCCGCCGCTGGTGACGTTGAACACCTGATCGGTGGCGATGCTGTCGGAGTTGAAGTCGTATTGCCGCAGCGTGCCCCAGTTGTAGATCGCCAGTTGGTCGGCGTACGGAATGTAGGTGAGTCCCGCGACCTGCGTCATGTCGATGCGATACTCGTAGACCCACTTGCCGGCCGCGGCGCTGCCGGGCTGTCCCTGATAAATGCGGGACTGCAGGTGGCCATTGCCGCTGCCGCCAGGGACGGAGAAGTACGCGCCGTAGTCGGTCACGGTGACGCTGCACGAGGGGCTGAAGAGGCACACAACCGTCCACGATGTGTTGACGACGTTGTACGCGAAGGCCGGCGCGGACAGCGCCAATGTAGCGAGTGACAAGAGAGCGATACGAAGAGAGCCACGAACCATTTCTTTCTTTCCTCCGAGTGTTTTTTTGAAACCGGGAAAGTAGTGAGGTTCGGCCTGGAAACGTTTCGCGCCCGTGATCTGCGTTACGTTCGCTGGAATTACTTGCGGCGTTCCAGCTCGCTCTCAATCTCCGCCCATTCGATGCTTTCATCCGCCATCAGCACGCTGACGTGGAAGACGAGGTCGGCAATTTCGCTGACCATTCGTTCGCGAGTTTCGCTTAATGCGGCGATGACGACTTCCGTTGCTTCTTCGCCTATTTTTTTTGCGATTCGTCCGCGGCCTCCGGTGAAGAGTTTTGCGGTGTAGGAGCCTTCGGGACGTTTTTCGCGGCGGTCGCGGAGGACGTTCATCAGTCCGTCCAGCGTGCGCGGCGGAACTCCGGTGAAACATGACCTTGCGCCCGTGTGACACGCCGGTCCGTTCGGGATGACGCTGATCACGAACGCATCCGCGTCGCAGTCTTCGCTGATGGCGACGACGCGCTGCGTGTTGCCGGACGTCGCGCCTTTGTGCCACAGCTCGTTGCGCGAGCGGCTCCAGAGCCACGTCTCGCCGGTCTCGCGCGTCTTTGCCAGCGCTTCGTCGTTCATGTACGCGAGCGTGAGCACCTCGCCGGTTCGCGCGTCCTGAATGATTGCGGGAGTGAGTTTCATCGGACCGGTATCCCTTCGCTTGCCAGAAATTGTTTGACGTCGCCGATCGAGAGGCGACGATCGTGAAAGAGCGATGCGGCCAGAACTGCGCGTGCACCGCCGGCTTCGATGGCGTCGCGGAAATGTTCGACGCTGCCGGCGCCGCCCGAGGCGATGACGCCGATTTTCACGACTCTGGTGACGGCGCGCAGCAGTTCGATGTCGTAGCCGCTGTTGGTGCCGTCGCGATCGACCGACGTGAGCAGGATTTCGCCTGTCCCCAGCTCCTCGGCGCGCCGGCACCATGCGACGGCGTCGACGCCGGACGATTCCTTGCCGCTGCGCACCATTGCTTCGAAATGATCACCGGTGCGTTTTGCATCGCACGAGAGCACGACTGCCTGCACGCCGAATTCGCGCGCGCAATCGGCGATGAGTTGCGGATTGCGCAGCGCCGCGGTGTTGATGGCCACGCGGTCTGCGCCGGCGCGGAGCAGCGCGCGAAAGTCTTCGATCGTGCGTACGCCGCCGCCGACGGTGAGCGGAATGAAGAGCGACTCGGAGACGCGCCGCACGGTTTCGAGCGCGGTCGTGCGGTTCGCATCGGTCGCCGAAATGTCGAGGATCACCAGCTCATCCGCCCCAGCGTGTTCATAAATCATCGCGCATTCGACCGGATCGCCGGCGTCGCGGATGTCGACGAAGTTCACGCCTTTGACGACGCGCCCATCGCGCACATCGAGGCATGGAATGACGCGTTCCGGAATCGCATTCGTCGTCGCCACGCGCGCTCTCGCCTCGGCCAGACCAATGCGTCGATCGAGCAGCGCTCGTCCGATGACACATCCGCTGACGTTAGCAATGCGGCCGAGCGAAACGACGTCGCTGATCGCTGAAACGCCACCCGAGGCGATGATGTGCAGGTTGGTACGCAGCGAGCGGTAGAGCGCGAACGACGGGCCGCGCATCGCGCCGTCTTTGCTGATGTCGGTGATGAGCGCTTCGCGAATGCCCAGCTCTTCGACGCGGCTCAGCACCTCGGCCAGCGACGAGGTTGCGTCGCGCTCCCATCCGCCGACGCGCACGATGCCGTCGCGAACGTCAATCGCGGCGATGACGCGTTCCGCGCCGAGCTCGTCGACGATCGCGCGCAGGACTTCGGGCGCATCCGCGGCGACGGTTCCGATGACGACCTTCTCCGCGCCAGCGTCGATCCATGTTCGTACGTCATCGAGCGAACGAATGCCGCCGCCGGCCTGAATGCGCAGTCCGCGCCTGGCCAGTCGCCGCACGATGTCCGTTTCGACGGGATGTCCGCTGCGCGATGCTTCGAGGTCGACGATGTGCAGCCGCGAACCTGCTGGGACATCGAGCGAATCGAGAACGGTCTCCGGATCGCCGTAGGTGGTCACGTTCGCGAAGTCGCCGCGCAGCAGACGCACGACGTTGCCGCCGAGGAGGTCGAGGGACGGGATCACGTCCATGCGATGAAGTTCCTCAACACGCTCAGGCCGGCCGCGGACGATTTCTCGGGATGAAACTGGACTCCGAATACTCGTTCGCGCTGCACGGCGGCGGTGAACGATCCGCCGTAGTCGGCGCGTGCGATTTCATCGGGCGCGTCGGTCGCGGCGTATGAGTTGACGAAGTAGAAGACGCCGTCTTCGACACCGTCGAACAACGGACCGCGCGCCGCGACGCGGTTCCATCCGATTTGCGGGACGGGGAGGATGCCGCCGAACTTGTGCACCTCGCCTGTCATCAGGCCGAGGCCTGGCGTGATTCCCATCTCATGCGAGACGTCGAAGAGGAGTTGATGTCCAACGCAGACGCCGAGGAGCGATGCGCCGCGTTGGATTGCATCGCGGATCGCATCATCGATCCGGTTCTCCGTCAGCCATTGCATCGCGGCGATGAACGATCCGACTCCGGGCAGCACGAGCTTTTGCGCGTTCGCGATCGCGATCGGATCGCTCGTGACCTCGAGATCTGCGCTGGCCGTCCGCAACGCGCGGGCTATGTTGGCGACATTCGCGACGGGCGAGTCGATCAGCGTCGTCTTCATGGGACGAGGACCGGTTTCACGCGGAGACGCGGGGACGCGGAGAGAGTCAAAACCCTCCGCGACTCCGCGGCTCCGCGTGAAAAAGGTTTCAAATCACACCTTTCGTCGATGGGATGTCGGAACCGACCACCGCCTTCGCCTCGCGCAGCGCGATCGCGAAGGCTTTGAAGATCGACTCGGCCGCGTGGTGTCCGTTGCGGCCGCGAATGAGGTCGATGTGGATGTTGCAGGCGCACTTGTTCGCGAACGACTTGAAGAACTCCTCGACCAGCGCGAACGGAAAATCTTTGTGGATCAGCAGCATCTCGCGGTCGATCGGAACTTCGAAGACGAGGTACGGACGGCCGGCGAAATCGACGACCACGCGCGCCAGCGCTTCGTCGAGCGGCACATAGGCGTGGCCGAAACGGCGGATGCCGCGCTTGTCGCCGAGGGCTTGGGCGAAGGCTTCGCCGAGGACCAGGGCCGTGTCTTCGACGGTGTGGTGATAGTCGATGTGCGTGTCGCCGGTGGAGACGACGTCGAGATCGACGCGGCCGTGGCGGGCGATCACGTCGAGCATGTGCGAGAGAAAGCCGACGGGCGTCTCGATGCGCGAGTGCGTGCCGTCGCCGTCGAGGTTGACGGTCACGGCGACGTTCGTCTCTTTCGTGGTGCGGGTGATCGTGGCTACGCGCATGACGAGAGTGCCTCCATGAACGCGTTGTTTTGATTGACCGCTCCGATCGAAACGCGCAGTGCGTTCGGAACCGAGGCGCCGATGTCGCGGATCAGGATGCCGCGCGAGTGGATGTCGTTGAAAACTTCCTTCGCATTCCGCCGCGTGGTGAAAGCGATGAAATTCGAGCGCGACGGGAACGGGGTTACACCGTCGATCTTCTCCATCGCTTCGAAAACGCGCGCGCGTTCGGAGATCGTGTTGGCGACATTGCGCGAACGAATTTCGGGATGTTCGAGCGCCGTCGCGGCCACCGCTTCGCTGACGATGTTGAGCGAATAGGGGAGTTTCACTTTGCGGATCTCGCGGCAGGTCGACGCCGTCGACGCCAGCCAGCCGACGCGCAGTCCGGCCAGTCCCCATGCTTTCGAGAACGTCGAGAACGTGACCAGCCGGTCATGCAGCGGCGGCATCGAATCCTCGGCGAAGTCGCCGTAGGCGCGGTCGAAGAGCACCGTCGCGCCGGTAGCGAGGAGCGCGTCGACGCCGCCGTCGGGCAGCACGCCGCCGGTCGGATTGTTCGGCGAGCAGACGATGACGACCGCGTTGTCGCAACGCTCGATCGCGCGCAGCATCGCGTCGAGCGGAAGGAGGCCGGTGGCCGGATCGACAGGAATCGGCAGCGCGATTCCGCCGGCGACCGCGATCAGCTTTTCGTAGAGCGCGAAGCTCGGTTTCGGATAGACGACCGGCGTGCCGGGACCGACGAAGGTCGGGACCGCGGCCGCGAGCAACTCATTCGAACCGTTGCCGACCAGGACGTTGTCGGTCTCGTAGCCGTGAACCTTCGCCAGCGCGCCGCGCAGGTGCATCGATTCGAAATCGGGATAGATGTTCCAGTGGCGTTCGACGATGCGCGCCAGTACCTGCTCTTTCAATTCGCGCGGAAAATCGACCGGCCCTTCGTTCTGATTGAGCTTGATCTCCGCCTCGCGCAGCTCTAGCGTGTATGCGGTCATCGCCGCCACGACATCACGCGACATACGTCCTCCTGACGGCCATAGAAGCCGCATGTTTCGGCAGCCCTTCGAATGCGGCGATGCGTTCGCCGGCGTCACTGATCTCCGCTAGTTCGTCAGCACTCAACGCAATGACATTCGACCGTTTCACAAAATCGTAGACGCCGAGCGGCGAGAAGAAGCGCGCGCTGCCGCCCGTCGGCAGAACGTGATTCGCTCCGGCCACGTAATCGCCCGCCGCGACCGGCGAAAACGGTCCAACAAAAATTGCCCCACAGTTCTCCAACCTCTCCGCGGTCTCCGCGGCTCCGCGTGCATGAATCGAAACATGCTCGGGAGCAATGCGATCGGCAAGAGCGATCGCGTCGTCCACGGTGGCAACGTTGAAATTCAACGTTGCCCGAACATCGAGCGAGCACCCGATCGAAATGCAGATCACCGCCGAGTCAGGCCCATGCTCCGCCTGCGCATCGAGATCGGCCTGAACGAAGGCAACATTCGATGACTCGTCCGCGATCACGACCAGCTCCGTCGGTCCCGCGGTCATATCGATGCCCACAGTTCCGACGAGTTGCGCCTTTGCCGCGGTCACGTACTGATTGCCCGGGCCGACGATCTTGTCGACGCGTTCCAGTGACTCTGTCCCCAACGCCGCCGCGGCGATTCCCGCCGCGCCGCCACATTGATAGATCGCGCTGATGCCGAGTCGCGTGCAGGCGTAGTGCAGTTCATCGCGCGACGCCGCGGACGGCGTCGTGATCACGATCAACTCGCGCACACCGGCGATACGCGCCGGCACCGCGCACATGATCAGCGTCGACAGATACACCGCGCGTCCGCCGGGAACGTAGATCCCGACGCGGCGCAGCGGCCGGACGCGATGCTCGATCGCGTTCCAGCGATACGACTCCGGCAATTGCGGACGGTGAAAGGCTTCGATCCGCTCGATGGCCAGCTCGATCGCATCGCGCATTGCTCCGTCGATCGATACTTCGCGCGGGGCGATGAGGAGCTCATCGATCGTGACTTTGTCAAACCGTTCGATCTGCTCGCGCACGAACGCATCGCCGCGCGCGCGGACGCCGGCGATCATCTCGGCCGCGACTCGCATCGCGTCGTCATTCGATGCACCGCGGCGCGCTTCGAGCTCGCGCAGGGCAGCGTCGATTTCAACTCCGGACATTCACCGCCTCCTCCACCCGCGCGATCAGGTCGCGCACCATCTTCGGCTCCGTGCGATAAAACGTCTTCCCCACGATCAGCCGCGGCGAGATTTCGGCGATCACGTCCTGCAACTCCAGGTGATGCACGCGCACCGTTTCCCCGGTCTCGACCAGATCGACCACGTGCGATGTCAGCTTCAGCACCGCCGCCAGCTCCACCGAACCTCCCAGCGGCACGACTTCCGCGCGCACGCCGCGCGCATCGAGGAACTGCCGCGTGATGCGCGGATACTTCGTCGCGACTTTCGTCAGCGGCGGCGCCCCAGGTGCGGCGATCAGCATCATCCGGCAGCGGCCGAACGGAAACTCCACCGGCTGATACGCCGTGCATTCGTGCTCGAGGATTTGATCGAGTCCGGCGATGCCGGCGTCCGCCGCGCCGTGCTCGACGTACACCGGCACGTCGCAGTCCTTCACGAAAATCCACTCGATGCCGCTGCGGTCGAAGACGAGCCGCCGCGTTTTGAGATCGGCGTCATCCGGCACGTCGTAGCCCGCGTCCGCGAAAACGCCGAGCGCGCGGTCCTGCAAACGTCCTTTGGGAATGGCAATGCGCATAGTTAGTCCAGATCGTCGATGGTGAATGTGAATCCGATCGCGGCGGCGCGGCGGCCGAAGCGTTCGTAGAGAGTGTCGTAGCGTCCGCCTTGTGCCACTTTCGCGCCGTTCGTGTAGACGCGGAATCGAAGTCCGGTGTAGTAGCCGGCGTCTTCGATGTCGTCGAGATGCAGCGAGAAGACGCCGTCCGCGCCGACCGCATCGCCGATCGCGCACAACCGCGCCGCGGCCTCGGGGGCAAACGGCGCGACATCGTCGATCGTCGCCTCACCCGAGATCAGTTTGCCGACGATGGTGCGCAGCGCAGCCGGAACGCCGGCGGTCATCCGCTTCGCCGCCAGCGCCTCGCGCACCGCATCCGATTGCGCGATCAACGCAGACGCAATCGACACGTCGTTGTAGACGATGGATGGATTGGGAACGAGCTCCGATGCCAGCCGCAACATCGCCACGTCCGCATCGACCGAGTCGTCGCCGACGATCTCCGCGCCGATCTGGAACAGCTCCCGATTCGCGCCCAGCCGCGACGCCTCCACGCGAATCACATCCCCTCGGTAGTAAAGCCGCAGCGGCAGATCGCCGTCCGCGATCGACGGCGCCAGTGCGCGCGCCAGCATTGGCGTGAAGTCGGCGCGGATGGCGACGAGGTCGCCTTCGCGATCGACGAAGCGATAACTCTGCTTCGCCGCGGCGCTGTCGACGAGCGACGCATACGGTTCCACATAATCGATGATCGGCAGCACGACCTCGTCGAAGCCGGCTGCGGCGAAGGCGTCGACGAAGCGCGCCTCGATGCGCCTCCGCCGCGCGGTCTCCTCGGCCAGCAACGGGTGAACGCCTGTCGGATATCTCGGTTTCGCGGCCATAAAGTCAAAAACCTCTTCCCCGGATCGGAGAAGAGGTTGATTTCAGTCGGCTACGTTCGCTGAGCGCCCCTTGTCCGATCGGGGCGCGTGCGGCACCCCTACATCGCGTGATGGCGATGCTGGTGGTGCGGCGCGTGAGCGAAGTTGGTGTTCATCAGAGTTCGCGGAGTGTAGAGACGGGAGCGGTGCCTGTCAAATTCCTAATGCCGAACGGCGCGGCCGCGGTTGTCGATGAGCGGAGCGTCCTTAAAGCCGGAGACGTAGTTTGCGTCGCCCGAGTAAACGACCGTGAACGTGTGCGGACCGGTGCCGATGCCTCTCATGATGACGTCCGCCTCGGCGACGCCGGGTGCGGTGGCCGTGAGCGATGCAGGCGTTTGATTCGAGCCGTGCTCGCTGACGTTGATCGTTCCCTGCGGTGTCGCGATCGGCAAGCCGGTGATGCGGACGTGCACATTGGCATCGGGTCCTTTTCGTTGGCCGAAGGCGACAATCGTGGCAGCGCCACGCGTCACGCTCACCGTAAAGCTGGACGTTGACGGAAGGAAATTGGCGTCGCCGGCGTACGTCACATCGAACTGTTGCTGCCCCGTCTCTGCCGCAAGAACGGGAACGGTGAACGTTTGCCTCTTCGTGCCGAGGGTGATGCGGCCGAGCTCGTGGCCCTTCGCGGAGATCGTAACGAGGCCGGTGGCATTGGCTCCGTTGAACGGCGCGGTACCTTGATTTTCGATCGTGAAGATCGCCGGCGAACCGAGCGGAAGATCGGATCGAGGCGCCGAGACGGTGATCGCGCCCGGCCAACGCGGCGTCGTGCCGGCGGGAACGACGTCGATGGCCAACGTCGCAATGACCTGCGTTGGCGAAAGGACGCGGATGGTTGCGCTTCCGCTGCTGAGCGCGTGGGCCACGAACGTCGTAACGGCGCCTGATGCCGGTACCGTCGTCGACGAGGGCACGGAAACGACGGCGGCGTTCGAAGACTCGATCGAGTATTGGCCGGTGATTCCGAACGAGAACGACAGGTTCGCCTGCGATCCCGGGGTGAGATAGAGCGCATCCATGGCCAGATCGCCGCGTGCGGTCCATCCGATGGTGTTGTTCGCAAGCTGGGGATCGCGCTCTCGTGCGGTGACGGTGGCGGTGAAGTACTGCTGATCGAAACTCCACTGCGCGCTCAAAGCCGGCGCGGTCGTTCCCGAAGGAAGCTGGAGCAGATCGAAACCGCCTTGCGGCGCATCTCCCGGAGTGGAGGTGGTGGCATATTTGAGATTCGTCGCCGCGCGCGGGCCGCTGTTGGTGGCCTTGATGGTGGCGGCCAGGCGTCCGAACGCAAGCGACAGCGCCACGTCTGCCGACTGATCATCGTCATCGATGATCGCGAATGCGCTCGGCTTGATCAGCGTCGCGCCAGCGGCGTTTTTCAATGTCATGAAAAACGTCTCGTTGTTTTCGGGCGCCGTATCGCCGCGAACGGTGACGTCGATGTTCTTCGCAATTTCGCCGGGCGCGAACGTGAGCGTGCCCGCCGCCGCGGTGTAGTCGGTTTCCGCCGTCGCCGTGCCATCGGCGGTCGCGTAGTCGACGGTGACCATTTTCGATGCGGCCGGCGACAACCTCACCGTGAAGCGCGCCGTCGCAGTCCCCGAGTCGCCCTCGGTCACGCGAACGTCATCGATCGTCAGCCGCGGATTCGTCAGCGGCAGCGCCCACAGCTCGGCGCCCGCCGACGCCGACGTGGCATCGAAGAAGAGGCGATCGCCTGCCTGAACGAAACCTTGCGGAACGCTGCCGGCCAGTCCTGGTTGGATGTCGGCGACGAGTTTCGTTCCGGCCGCCGTTCCATCGGTCACCCATGGCTCGGAGCCGAAGAGATCATGGTAGGCAGTGAAGTAAACGAGGCCGGCCGCGCTGGTCAGTTGCGTTGGAGCTGACCCGAACGTTCCTGGATAGAGATCGGCAACCATGTGCGTTCCTGCGGCGCTGCCATCACTGACCCAGAGCTCCGTCCCCGTGGCCTGGTGGTTCGCGGCGAAGACGATGGAATCGCCGATCGCCGCGAGCGGTCCCTGGGCCGGCGTGGCAGGCAGCGAGTGCGTGCCGGCGTCGGTTCCGTCGCTGACCCAGAGTTGGCCGCCGACGGTGAAGTAGAGATTCCGTCCCGCCGCAGAGATGAGAGCGGCGCCGCCCGGGAATGCTTTCACCACCGCGGTGCCGTCGAACGTTCCGTCCGTCTTCCACAGCTTGCCGGTCGTGTTGCCTTGGGTGGTGAAGAAGACGTAGCCGTCGACCACCGCTGCGCCGAGGTTGGCAACTTCGCCGAGATTCGGAACGATGGCGTAAGTACCGTCTGCCGTTCCGTCGGTTGTCGAGATGACGCCACCGCCGATCAACAGCAGACGTCCGGCCACGTTGACGATCGTCGTTGTGAAAGGCGAGCCTCCGATCCGGACTGCGGCGGCGCCGGGCGTGGTTGTCGTCGCCCAGAACTCGCCTCGGATCTGGTTGATGACGATATTGCCGGACGCGTAATAGGTGAATGACGGATCGGGAAAGTGACTGGAAAGTTCAGTCGCCGGGCCGGTGCCGTCGGGCGTGCCGTCGCTGATCCAAATTCCATCTTTGTTGAAGAGGAGCGAGCGGCCGAGCGGGACGTATGGCGGCCGCGACAGATCCGCCATCTTCATGGTGCCCTCCGGCGTGCCGTCGCTTCGCCACAGAGACCACGGCAGACCGTCCTGCGTGATCTCTCCCGTCCCGTCCCACGCCTCGAAGTACACCGAGTCGCCGGCGGCGACGATCTTCTGCGGAGAGGATGACGGAACCGGATCGTTGATGAGATTCGCGATCATCACCGTGCCGGCGTCGGTCCCGTCGCTCTTCCACGGCTCAACGCCATTCAGCGAATTCGAACCGGCAAAGTAGAGAACTCCGTCGATTGCCGTGAAGGTCGGAACGCTGAATGAGCTGCCCGGGATGAACGAAGTGGCCGGGCTGCTCACGCTGATCGGATGCGGCGCGTTGATCTGCCGCGTTCCTGCCGCCGTGCCGTCGCTCGTCCACAGCGTCGGCGTTTCGTTCGGCGTCGCCGCTGCGCCGAAGTAGACGTTGTTGCCGAGGGCAGTCGTCCCGATGGGAACGCGCCCGAAGCCGTCCGGAAAGTCGCGGACCATCGTCGTTCCCTCTTCCGTCCCGTCCGTTTTCCAAAGTCCGCCTGCATGGGAGCCGTCGATCGCGGAGAAGAACGCCACGCTGCCGTTCACGGCGATGTAGGGATTGTTTGCGACGGCGTCATTCAAACCTGGATTGATCTCGCGCAGCATGTGACTCTCTGTACCGTCGCTGATCCACATCTCAGCGCCGTGCACCGAGTCCAGGGCGGCGAACAGAACGCGATCGCCGAACGCGGTCGCGTAACTGTCATATTCGAAGGAGACCGCGTTGGGGATCCCTTGTCCGATGATGTGCGTTCCGCTTTCCGTTCCGTCGCTGATCCACGGTTGAATCGACCCGCTGCCTCCAACAAAGAAGAGGCCGAACGTGGCCGCTGTCAGCCTGTTGATCCAGATCGATCCCTTTACTCGAACGGTGCCGTTCGCGGTGCCGTCAGTCTTCCAAAGCCCGTCGTCGGTGGCGAAGTAGACGATGTCCTGGAACACGACGAACCCGTGCGGATTCGACCCCGTCGATCCGGGTGTGATGTCCTTCAGAAATCGTGTACCGGCCGGCGTTCCGTCGGAGCCCCATAGCTCGTTGCCGCTCACGCCATCGTTGGCCGCGAAAATCAACTGGCCGTGATAGACGATGCGGTCACCGGGCAACGACGATGTCGATCCGGGAGCGATGTCGGCCAGCAGGTGCGTTCCGGCAGCCGTCCCATCCGTCGCCCAAAGTTCCTGGCCGCCGGCTTCGACGGCGTTGAATACCAGGCGTCCGTTCACGACGACCAATCGCGATGGCTTTCCCGACAAGGAGCCGTGATCCGGGTCCACGACCAGCGCCGTTCCGCTTTCCGTCCCGTCGGTCGACCACAACTCGGTACCGTTCGCTGCGGTCGTGGCGGAGAAGTAGATCCGCGAGCCGAACCGGATGAAATTCGCCGGCGATGACGAAGCCGCGACAGAGTTCGTCGTCGTATTGATGTCTTTGACGAGGTACGGAGTCTGCGCGCCGAGGGGAAGACAGGCGGAGATCAGAAGAGCGGCCGCAACGATTCGCATAGGGAGGTGGCTTGGATGATTGGGAAGTCCGAAGTCTAACATCCACGCAACCGGCAACTGCCAAACTACAATCCTCTTCATGACTCTCGACGAACAGCTCGACTTCCTCGGCAAGGGGACGGTCGATTTCATCGAACGCAACGACCTCAAAACGAAGCTCGGCCGCGGCAAGCCGCTGACCATCAAAGTCGGATTCGATCCCACCGCGCCCGATATCCACCTCGGCCACACGGTCGTGATCCGGAAGATGAAGCACTTCCAGCAACTCGGCCACCGCGTCATCTTCCTCATCGGCGATTTCACCGGGATGATCGGCGACCCGACCGGCAAGAAGGCCACGCGTCCGGCGCTTTCGACCGAGGAGATCCTGCAGAACGCGGAGACGTACAAGCAGCAGGTCTTCAAGATCCTCGATCCGGTAGCGACGGAGATCCGATTCAACTCCGAATGGCTCGGCGCGCTCGGATCCGAGGGGATGATCCGGCTGGCGGCGAAATACACGCTGGCCCGCATCCTCGAGCGCGATGATTTCCGAAAACGCTTCGACGCCCATCAACCGATCGCCATCCACGAGCTGCTCTACCCGCTCGCGCAGGGCTACGACTCGGTCGCGTTAAGAGCGGACATTGAGATGGGCGGCACCGACCAGCTCTTCAATCTCCTCGTCGGCCGCGACCTGATGCGCGAGTACGGCCAGGAACCGCAAGTGGTCATTACCATGCCGCTCCTGGAAGGCCTCGACGGCATCGAGAAAATGTCGAAATCCCTCGGCAATTACATCGGCATCAACGAAGACCCCCAATCGATCTTCGGCAAAGTGATGTCGATCTCCGACGATCTGATGTGGAAGTACTACACGCTCTGTACGGATTTGACGCCATCCGAGATCGCCGCAAAGAGGGAATCGCTCCATCCAATGGAAGCGAAGCGCGAACTAGCCAAATCGATCATTCGCGATTTCCATGATGCGTCCGCTGCGGATGCCGCCGAGGAAGGTTTCCGCCGCGTCTTCAGCGAACGACAGGCGCCCGCGGAAATGGAGGAGGTCACGCTGCCTGCGTCGGCCGAGCCGCAGTTGCTGTCGAAGGTGATCGTCGCCGCGGGACTATCCGAGTCGAACAAAGACGCCCAACGCGTGATTGCACAGGGTGGGGTGTTGGTCGATGACGCGAAAGTTAGCGACCCTCGCGCGACGCTGGATGCGACGGGCGGCAAGTCGTATGTGCTGAAGGTGGGGAAGCGGAGATTCGGGCGGGTTAGGTTCCTGTAGGGTTCGCATATGACGCCTTCCGTAGTAAAGTCTCGACACACTTGCATGCGTCACTCCCTACTTGCCGCCATTGCTGCTGTTTCGCTTTCCGCACACGCAGACGTCTACGTCACGCCAGTCGTCACGGCGAAAGGAGTGGACGGTCGTGTGTACGTGACCGCGACGGTTCTGGGGAACACAGGAGCCGGAGCTGTTAAATGCGAATCTTCGTACAACGTTTCAGACGACCCGAAGGGCGGTACGCTTCGTGGTGCGTATGAGATCGAACCTGGCCATGCGCTGGTCGATGACACAACACTACGGCAGCCTGGTGTCGGGACAATCCGATTCGATTGCTCCGGACCGTTATTGATCGCGGCGAACATTCGATCATCGGATGACGGCGGGACAACGTTCGATTCCGGTCGAGTATTTCGATCGGCAAGCAGGGAAAACCCGGTGCGGGCGACGGCTCCACGCTCCATTAAGTCGTCGAGCGATCTGCTGCTGATGGAGGTGACCGGGAAGCCGGCGCGCCTAAGAGTTGTCGCAAAGGACAGCGAAGGGAAGCTGCTGGGACAAGGCACCTACGAGATGCCCGCATTCTCTCAGCAAATCGTCAACCTGTGGGAGGTTCGACGGAAGTGTGGTTCTCCTGTTGTCGAGATCTCCGTGACCGGCAAGGGCGCTCTGGCCGTCACGACTCAGTCAGATGACGCCTCGCTCGCAGCACTCTTCAACCCGGATAAGGGCCGGTTCCTTGGGGCGGAATCCTCGGGCGCAAAGGCGATTCAGATGCTCGGGATCTCTCCGTTCAAGGCAGCCCCATTTGTCGAGCCGATGACCCGAAAGGTCTATATGCGCGCGCGGTGGTACGACCCGAGTACGGGCTCGTTTCTGACGCCTGATCCTGCCGGCTACCGAGACAGCGCGAATCCCTATTCGTACTGCGGCGGCGATCCGGTGAATTGCTCGGACCCGACTGGCGAGATTTCTCTGAAAGCGGCGTTGACCGACCGGGTAATCAACGACTACGAGATGAGAACGCTCACTCTCACGGATGATGAAATCAGCACGATCATCGGATCACAAACCGCCGTGAAACTCGCGGGCGTCGCTGATCCTGATCGAAAAAGGCACAACCTGATTCGCGCGAAGTTCATCCTTTTGACGCGCAATCAGGCCTTCGGGCAGTACACGAAACAGCTCTACGAATTGACTCGCGGCATCAATGCTGTCCAATTCGCTGCCGAGTCAGGATGGGCAATCGGATCGGGTCAGGAACCGGTCATCGGCAACAAAGTCAATCGCGCCGACAAGGTACTCGAATTGGCGACGTATCTTGCGTTCATGAAGGGGACGGAATTCGTTCTCGGACGGTTGCGCGCTGGTGCCTTACCTGCGCGTGTGGTGACGAACAAGCCGCCCTTTGTAATAGGAGAGGGAATGGAGGATCGGGTCATTCCCTATGCCAGAGGAATCGGGGCAGAGTACTACACGGGTGCCGGCCCGAACGTTCGCGAAACAGAAACGGCGTATTTTGAGCACAATCGACAAGTGATCCGAAATGTCATCCAAGAAGGACGGGAGATCATCGACGTAGGCCCGAACCCTGCGCGCAGGAGTTGGCCTAGCGCCACGAGCCCGAACTATCAAATGGAGCTCGACGAAATCGCCCGCGCGAACTATCGAAATTATGTCCGTCAGACTATCGACGACTCGACAAATGTTACGAGCCCGGGCGGGCATCGACGAGCACCCTTTGATCGACCACAGAAGGCAGCCGGTGGGCATTAACATCAAGCGCGTTGGCAACTTGTTCGCGGCGACGGTGACTCCGCCTCATGGGAGCGGGAGCTTTTGGTCAACGAGCGAACCACTTGAAGCGTGGGTTCTGATTCAGAAGCTCCGTGACGAGGTCGGATGTCACACAACGGATATCACTGATGCGCTCTATGATGAAGATCCGTTCTGGTCCAATCGGAGCCACACCTCCGACTGAAGGGATCGATCCATCCATGGGTATGAGGGCTTTGATGACCTGCATGCCGGGAGATGAATCACGTTAGCAGGCTCCAACCCATCTCAGGTCCAGTGCTGGGTGTTCTGATACGAGATCTCTATGACTGTTCGGATTCTGTGCTCGCGCACCTCCGGCGCTACCGACGTATCGCGCAAAGACGCGAAGAATTCAGAAAGCAATCGGGCAGCATCTGCGCATAAATCCTCATCGTGAGCCACAGAATTCGCGCGGCGACGCATCTGCGTCTCTTCGGTTTCCGGTCGAAGGCGAAATGGCAGAATTCGGCAGCCGTTATCGTCCATTGCCAAACATCATCCGCCGTGGCTTTTCAGATGTCGAGCAGGTTGAGAAACAAGACGGTGGCGACGCGGACTTCGATTCAGCGTTGTGCGCAGGCGGAGGAACCGGCGGCGGGCGAGGCCGGAATTTGCTGTACAAGCTTCCTGTACATATCGCCATGACGGAGACTACCTACACTCAGGCGAGGGCGAAATTGAAGGCGCTGCTTGATGAAGCAGTCGACTCCAACGAGCCGGTCATCATTCATCGGCGCGAAGGCGGGGATGTGGCGTTGATCGCCGTCGCTGAACTGCGCGGACTCATCGAGACCGCTCATCTTTTGCGATCACCAAAGAACGCCGAACGGCTTCTTCGAGCGCTGGCCAGAGCTCAGGGCCGGAAACTGAAGCCCGAACCTCTCGAAAAACTCCGCCGTGAGCTCGGGCTCGACGAACCCGATCGCGATTAGGTCGTTCATGCGCGCCGGCGTGTTTCATCCTGAATTTCGGGAAGACCTTCGCTTCTGGGTTGCGAGCGAACGGAAGGTGACGCTTCGTGCTCTCGATCTCGTCGAAGCGATCCTCCGCGATCCATTCACCGGAATTGGGAAGCCGGAGCCGCTGAAGTATTTGGCTGCCGGAGCCTGGTCGAGGCGACTTACGCAGGAGCATCGGTTGGTCTATGTTGTGACGAAGGATCGAGTCGAGTTCCTTCAAGCCCGCTATCACTACTGATCTCGTTGTCGGTAGCGCAACTAACCTCCGTTCATCTCCTCCGTCCAACCGAGCATGAGAAAAATCTTGCTCGCCCTTTCTCTTCTGATGACAGTCTCCTCGTACGCGCTCACCGTCGACGAGATGCTGGCGCGGTTCAACAAGGTGAAGCAGAAGTCGAAGCAGCGTCACGGCGTGGTGATGGAGAGCTATGTCAACGTCCACAGCGAACTCGCGCCGGGCCGCTCCGGCAGCTATGCGGAGAGCGACTTCGGACGCACGCTGACGCTCGACGTGCATGCCGACGGAACGGTGTCCGGACGCGGCGCCGAGGACGGGCGCACGTTCGAGCTGCGCAACGGCCGCGTCGACGGGTCGCATCTCACCGCGACCAAGCGGTTCGCCGATGGGACGACGGAACCGCTGGAAGGAATCTTCATCAACCAGCGGAGGATCGAGGGACGAACGCCCCGTGAGATCACTTCCGATCACACCACGTTCGGCCTCGGTGTAACGAGCGTCAATTTCATGTTCGCAGGCGCGACCTTCGACAGGCTCTTCTACGAGCGAAAGTGATGGATGCTGGCGGTTCGACGCAGCACCGGACCTGGACCGCAAGTTGCTGCGGGAGTTTCATGTCGATCAAGAATGCGATTGCCAGCGTCGCGGTCAAGGATCTCAGTTCCGCAGTCCAGTGGTACGAAACGCTGTTTGGCCGACCAGCCGACTCCAGGCCGATGGCGGAGGTGGCGGAGTGGGAGTTTGAGCGCGGCGGATGGCTGCAGGTTTATGAGAATGCGGAACGTGCTGGTACCGGGTCGTTCACCCTCGCTGTGAGCAGCCTCGATGAACAGATTGCGGACCTCAAGAGCAAGGGCATCGAGGCGGGCGAACCAATGATCAGTGAGAAGGCAAAGGTTGTCATGATCAAGGATCCGGAAGGCAACAGCATCGCCTTTGCGGAAGCAATCGATCAAAGTATGGCTCGATAGATCACGGCGCTAGAATCTGCTGTACACGCTGCCTGAACGTGTCGCTATGGCAGAGACTACCTACACGTATGCTCGGGCAAACTTGAAGGCGCTGCTCATGAGTCGCAAACTCTCGTTGTCTCTCGCAACATTCATTCTCCTCCTCGTTGCGTGCGTTTCCGCGCGGGCGGGCCAGCCACCGCCGCCGCTTGTCTACGGCCCGAAACTCGTCCCGGTGTACGAATGGGATAGAGACAAGACGCTCAGTGCTTTTCGCGGCCAGATGATGGAGCTCATTCGCGCGCGCGACGAGAAGCGGCTGTTCGATCATGTCGACCCGAACGTGCGTATCTCGTTCGGGCGGCGCATCGGCATCGGGGCGTTCAAACGTGCCTGGTACAGCGAGCCCCACTGGGACGAGCTCTTTGCGATCTTCTACATTGGTGGCGGCGTATTTCGTAACGAAGATCACTTCTGGGCACCGTCGATCCATGCGAACTGGCCCGAAAAACTCGATCCATTTTCATTCGCTGTTGTGATGAGCCGCAACACGCGATTGCGTGAGAACAAAGACGCAGGATCGAAAGAGATCGCGACGCTGTCATTCGACATCGTCAAGCCGCTTGAGGAGAAGGGTCACGTCCGCCTCGCCGACGGGCGCACTGGCTGGGTCGATCCGAAACTCATCATGAGCCCGGCGGGCTATCGTGTGGAACTCGTTCGCAAATGGGGTACCTGGAAGATTGAGGCGTTCGTCTCCGACCGGTAGGCGACGCATTCATTGACACGTCAAAAAAAGGCCGGACTTGCGTCCGGCCTGCGTCTGCGAATGTCGCGTACTTAGTGGAGGGTGAACGGGATCGTGATGATCTCGGTTACGCCGTCGGCGGTGACGCGGACTTTCAGGTTCAGCGTTGTGCCGGAGGAGGCGTCGGGCCAGAAGGTCAGGCCGCCGTTCGCGTCGGAGAGGCGGAGTTGGGACGGGGCGTTGAGGAGCTCGAATCTCGCGGGGGTTGCGGAGTTGACGACCAGGCGGAACGAGACCGGCCAGGAACCGGTGGGGATGTCGAGGGAGCGGTCGAGGACGCCGTCGTGGTTCGCGTCGGGAACGCTGACGGTGAGGCTGTCGCCGAAGGCAACGCCGAGGAAGTTGATGCGCGTGTCGGGGAGCGCGATGAGGCCCGGGACGTAGGTCGGATCGCCCGAGGCGTTGTTGACGACGCTGCCGTAGGCGACCGCGCGGCCACTCGTCACGATGGCGTGCACGGTGTCGTTGTCCTGCGATGCGATGTTGAAGAGCGCCGTGATGCCGGCCGCGGGCTGGTTGTACTGCGCCTGCGTTCCGGCGGCGTACGCAATCTCCTTAGACGCGGCAATGGTGCCGTCGGCGCGGACGAGGTCCCACTGAATCGTCGACGCGCTGTCGGCATAGACGCCGAAGTTGAAGCGCGCATCGGTGGTGGATGACGGACCGCTGAGGACGATCGTGCTGCCGGCGTCGGGGAGTGTGGACTGATCGACGGCGGGGATGTCCTGGCCGAACTCGCCGGTCGCGGACTTGTTGAATGTGCGCGAGGTGACGGTCAGCTTGTGCGCGAAGGCACTGTCGAACGTGACTTCGATCGCGCCGGTGGCGGCAGTGCGGCCGAAGCGGCTCGCCACGACGTCGGCGATGGCGACGGTCGCGCGCGGCGCGACGGTGACGTTCGACGGGGCGACGGCGCCGAAGGCGTCGTGGAAGGTGAGCGTGGCGGCGATCGGGCTGGCGCTCAGGTTGTGGAGCGTCAGCTCCGTCTGCCAGTGGCTGTCGTTGGCGCCCGGACCGGTGCCGGATGCGGGGATGATCAGCGTCGTGGCGCCGGCGGCGAGCGGAAGAAGTGCTGCGAGGATTGTTGCGAAGATGCGTGTGATTTTCATTTCCGATTTCTCCTTCGTTGTGTTGCCCGGTGATACGCGGACACGAAAAAGAATGTCTAGAAATTTATGCGATCACAGCATGTAAATAGAGTCTGCTAAATAGACACGAAAAACGCACACGCGCAGCCGCGCCATGCGGCCGCAATCGTGTGCGTTTGGCGTCGTAGATACGCGGGTGGCGGGGAGAACGTTGGGATTTGTCATCCTGAACCGCCGGAGGCGTTGGAGCGCGCAGCGCGGAACGCCGCAGGACGGTGAAGGATCTCTAGATGCGCAACTCCGGCTGAACCCAATGGGATTCAACACAGATTGGGAAGTTTGAGATCCTTCGTCGTCCTGCGGCGCTCCGCCTTCGGCTACGACGCCTCCGGCGACTCAGGATGACAAACCACACACTCCCTGCTCCTCCAACGCCCCGATATACTCCGCCGCCATGCCGATTCCGCTTCTCGATCTGAAACAGCAGTACGCAACGATTCGCGACGAAGTGCTTCGCGTGACGAACGAGGTCTATGAGTCGCAGTACTTCATCCTCGGGCCGCGCGTCGATGCGTTCGAACGCGACTTCGCCGCGTATTGCCAGAGCAAGTACGCGGTCGGACTTTCGTCCGGCACCGATGCGCTGCTGATCGCGCTGATGGTTCTCGGCGTCGGACCCGGCGACGAGGTCATCGTCCCCGCCTATTCGTTCTTCGCTACCGCCGGAGTGGTCGACCGCCTCGGCGCGACGCCGGTGTTCGTCGATATCGATCTGGCCGACTACAACATCGACCCGAAGCAGATCGAGTCGCGCATCACCTCGTGCACGAAGGCGATCATGCCTGTGCATCTCTACGGTCAGTGCGCGGCGATGGATGAGATCAACCGCATCGCCACGAAGCACAATCTGGCGGTGGTCGAGGATGCTGCGCAGGCGGTCGGTGCGGAGTACGACGGGCGTCGCGCGGGCGTGCTCGGCACGATCGCCGCGTTTTCGTTTTTCCCCTCCAAGAACCTCGGCGCGTTCGGCGATGCGGGCGCGGTGACCTGCGAGGACGAAGCGACGTACGAGAAACTGATCGACTTCCGCGTGCACGGCATGCGGCCGAAGTATTACCACCGCTACGTCGGCGGCAACTTCCGCATCGACGCGCTGCAGGCGGCGATTCTTCACATCAAGCTGCCGTATCTCGATGGCTGGTCCGAGGGGCGGCGGCGCAATGCGGCGATCTATGCGGAGCTTTTCGCTGACGCAAACCTCGGCGATCGCATCGTGCTGCCGCGCGAGCTGCCGAAACGGCGGCACATTTACAACCAGTACATCGTTCGCTTCGTCGATAGTGCCGCGCGCGACCGTGTGCTCAATCATCTGAAGAGCGCCGGAATCGGATGCGAGGTTTACTACCCGCTGACGCTGCCGCAGCAGGAGTGCTTCACGGACGTTCCCTCGGCGAGCGAGCACTTTCCGCACTCCGACACCGCCGCGGCGACGACGCTGGCCATCCCGATTTTTCCGGAGCTGACCAAGGATCAGATGGCCGAGGTGGTGCGGGAGATAGCTGTTAGCTGTTAGCTCTCAGCTCTCAGCTCTTAGGATGACTGACACTGCATTCCAACACTCCCGACAGCCGACAGCCGACAGCCGGAACCCCTCAAGAGCTGACAGCTAAGAGCTAAGAGCTAATGATCCCCATCCGCCACACCCTTCCTCCGCGCACGACGCCGATCGTCAACCGCGCGCTCGTCATCGCGAACGGGATCGTGTTTCTAACGCAGATCTTTTTGGGCGACCGGACAGAGTCGATCATCAATCTCTTCGGATTCATCCCCGCGCGGCTGACGAATCCGGCGGCGTATGGCTACTCGATGTTGGAAGTCAGCGTCACGCTGATCACATCGCTTTTTCTGCATGGCGGATTCGTACACCTCATCGGTAACATGATTTATCTGTGGGTGTTCGGCGGCGCGGTCGAGGATGCGCTCGGGCACACGCGGTACGCGATTTTCTTCGTCATCTGTGGTGCGATCGGGAGCCTCACGCACACGTTGCTTTTTCCGCACTCGACCGTGCCTTCGATCGGCGCCTCGGGGAGCATCGCCGGGATCCTCGGCGCGTTCCTGGTACTGCGGCCGAAGGCGCGCATCGTCACGCTGCTGCCGCTGGTCGTCTACTGGGCGATGATCGAATTGCGCGCCGTCATCTTTCTGCCGATCTGGTTCGCCATGCAATTCTTCAACGGCTTCCTCTCGATTGCGGCCGCGCATCGGACGCAGGAAGTGGCGGGCATCGCGTGGTGGGCGCACGTCGGCGGATTCATTTTCGGCGCGGTCATCGGCGCGATCGCACGCCGAGGGAAGCGCGAACGTGTGACACCATATGCGGCCGAAACGGAGGACGTTTGAACAAGGGAATCATTCTGGCAGGCGGCTCGGGTACGCGGCTGTATCCGATGACGTCGGCGATGTCGAAGCAGCTACTGCCGGTTTACGACAAACCGATGATTTATTACCCGCTGACCACGCTGATGCTGGCCGGCATCACCGAGTTTCTGATCATCACTACCCCCGAGGATCAGGCCAGTTTTCAGAAACTGCTCGGCAGCGGATCGCAGTGGGGGATCAAGATCAAGTACGCCGCGCAACCCGATCCGGGCGGACTGGCGCAGGCGTTTCTGATCGGACGCGAGTTCGTGGCCGGCGAGCCGAGTTGTCTAATCCTCGGCGACAACATCTTCTATGGACACGGTCTGCCGGATTCGCTTCGCCGTGCGGCGGCGGGCGAGAGCGGCGCGACCGTCTTCGCGTATCGCGTTCCTGATCCGGAACGTTACGGCGTGGCCGAATTCGATGAGCGCGGACGCGCCATCAGCATCGAAGAGAAGCCGGAAAAACCGCGCTCCAACTTCGCCGTCACCGGACTCTATTTTTATGACGAGCGGGTCTGCGATTTCGCAGCGAACCTCAAGCCCTCGGCGCGCGGAGAGTTGGAGATCACCGACCTCAATCGCGTCTATCTGCAGATCGGCGAACTGCGCGTCGAGCAACTCGGGCGCGGCTTTGCGTGGTTCGACACCGGGACGCAGGAGTCGCTGCTGCAGGCCGCGAACTACGTCGAGACGATCGAGTTGCGGCAAGGGCTGAAGATTGCGTGCCCCGAGGAAGTCGCGTACCACCTCGGGTTGATCGATGCGCAGCAGTTGCGCGATCTGGCCACGCATCTGGCGCGCAGCACGTACGGCAAGTACCTGCTCGACCTTCTCGACGAACAGGCCCAGCGCGCCACGCGCGCGGCGACGGCGTCATGACCAAGCACGTCGTCGTCACCGGCGGCGCGGGCTTCATCGGCTCGAACATCGCCGACGCATACCTCGCTCGCGGGTGGTTCGTCACGATCATCGACAACCTCTCGACCGGCAAGCGGCGCAATGTTGATCCGCGCGCGGCGTTGCACGAGATCGATATTCGCGATGCCGCGGCGGGCGATCTGATTCGGGCACTGAAGCCGGACGTCATCAGTCACCACGCCGCGCAGATGGATGTTCGCAAATCGGTGGAGGATCCCGCGGCTGATGCGGACGTCAACGTGATCGGCACGCTGCGCCTGCTCGAAGCGGCGGTCGATGCGGCGGTGAAGCGCGTCATCTTCGCGTCGACCGGCGGCGCGATTTACGGCGAGCCGGTGGAGGTACCGCAGACGGAGTCGCATCCGCTGAATCCGCTCTCGCCGTATGGTTGCGCGAAGCTTTCGGTCGAGCATTATCTCAACTACTACCGAGTCGTGCGCGGACTTTCCTCGGTAGCGCTGCGGTACGCGAATGTTTACGGTCCGCGGCAGAACGCGCATGGCGAGGCGGGCGTCGTGGCGATTTTTGCGGCGAAGCTGCTCGACAAACAGCAGGCCACGATCAACGGAAGCGGCGAGCAGACGCGCGACTTCGTCTACGTCGACGACGTCGTTGCCGCGAACCTTGCTGCCTCGGATGCCGAATGGCAAGGCGAGTACAACGTCGGAACGGGCGTCGAGACGACGATCAACGAGTTGTATGACTCACTCGTGTCGATTGCAGGCGTCGATACGCCGGCCGTGCATGCTCCCGCAAAAGAAGGCGAACAACTCCGGAGCGTCCTCGATGGCAGCCGTCTTCGCACGCTTGCGAAACTGCCCGAGCGCAAGCCGTTCTCCGAGGGGTTGAAGCAAACGTTCGAATGGTTCGCGAAGGAGCGCGCGCGATGATCATCACGCGCAGCCCTCTTCGCATCAGCCTGGGCGGCGGCGGCACCGACCTGCCGTCGTACTACGAAAAATTCGGCGGCTTTCTGATCGCCGCGGCCATCGATCGCTACGTCTACGTCACCATCAACCGTCCGTTCGGCGCCGGCATCCGGCTCAAGTACTCCGACATCGAAAACGTCGACACCGTCGATGAAGTGCGGCATCCCATTCTTCGCGAAGCGTTGCGGATGATGAACCTGCGCACGCCGCAGATCGAGATCACCACCCTCGCCGAAATCCCCTCGGGGACTGGACTCGGATCGTCGGGCAGTTTCACCACCGCGCTCGTCAAGGCGCTGTACGCGCATCGCCGCCGGCTGCTGCATTCGAGCGAAGTGGCGCGGCTGGCGTGCGAGATCGAGATCGAGCGGTTGCACGAGCCGGTCGGCAAGCAGGATCAATACATCGCCGCGTACGGCGGCGTGACCTGCTTCGATTTCAATCCCGATGGCTCCGTGTCCGCGCGGCCGCTGACCCTAGCGATGGATACGATGTTCGAGCTCGAGGACAACCTCCTCCTTTTCTTCACCGGATTCTCGCGAAGCGCTGGGAGCCTGCTGAAGGATCAGAAGGCGCGCTCGGAAGCCGACGACGCCGAGATGATCGAAAACCTCCACTATGTCAAAGACCTCGGGTACCGCAGTCAGACCGCGCTCGAAGCGGGGCGGTGCGCCGAGTTCGGGGAGCTGATGCACGAGCATTGGGAGCACAAGAAGCGGCGCTCGCACGGCATGAGCAATCCGAAGATCGACGAGTGGTACGAGCTCGGGCGGCGCAACGGCGCGATCGGCGGAAAACTCGTTGGCGCCGGCGGCGGCGGGTTCCTGTTGTTCTACGCCGAGGATCGCAAATCGCTGCGGCGCGCGATGACCGAGGCGGGGCTGGAGGAAGTGCGGTTCCGGTTCGATTTTGAGGGAACGAAGGTGTTGATGTCGTAAATCGGGGGTCGGGAGTCGGGGGTCGGGCGTGGGAAGTTTAGTTTTCTCTCTACGACTCCCGACTCCCGACCCGCGACTCCCGACCCCCGACTCCCGTCGCAGTTACAATGCGCCCGCTGATGAGCTACACCGAACAACACCTTCGCGAAGCATCCGCCATCATCGAGAAACTCGATGCGGATGCGATCGAACGGACGGCCGTTCTGCTCGCCGAACTTCGTGAACGGCGCGGACGTCTTTTCCTCCTCGGCGTCGGTGGCAGCGCGGCGAATTGTTCCCACGCCGTCAACGACTTCCGCAAAATCTGTGGCATCGAAGCGTATGCGCCGACCGACAACGTCAGCGAGCTCACCGCGCGTACGAACGACGAGGGATGGGCCTCCGTTTTCATCGAATGGCTGAAGGTCAGCCGACTGAGTGCGGACGACATGCTCTTCATCTTCTCGGTCGGCGGTGGAAACCGGGAGAAGAACGTCAGCCCGAACCTTGTTGCGGCGCTGGAATACGGAAAAGAGGTCGGGGCGAAAATCTGCGGCATCGTCGGCCGCGACGGAGGCTACACGGCGACGGTCGCCGACGCCTGCGTCATCATCCCCACCGTCAATCCGCAGAATGTCACGCCGCACACGGAAGCGTTTCAGGCCGTCGTGTGGCATCTGCTGGTCTCGCATCCAGCGCTGAAAGTTTCCGAGACGAAGTGGGAATCGACCAGGTGATGAAAGCCGTGTTTCTCGATCGCGACGGTGTCATCAATCGCGCCGTCCTGCGCGATGGAAAGCCGCATCCGCCCGCCACGATCGAAGATCTGGAAGTGCTGCCCGGAGTTCCGAATGCGTTGCACAAACTCCGTGACGCCGGCTTTCGTCTGATCGTGGTCACGAATCAGCCGGACGTCGCCCGCGGCACGCAGACGCGCGAAACGATTGAAGCGATGCATGTGCGTCTCATGTCGGAGCTGCCGGTTGACGACGTCGTGACCTGCTACCACGACGACGGCGACGCGTGCGACTGCCGCAAGCCAAAGGCCGGCGCGCTCATCGACGCCGCGCGACGGCACGGCCTCGAACTGCATCGCTCCTTTATGGTCGGCGATCGCTGGCGCGACATCGAAGCAGGTCAGCGCGCCGGCTGCCGTTGCCTCTTCGTCGATCAAGGCTACGCCGAACAGCAGCCGGTTGGATCGTTCGTGCGCGTGCCGTCGCTCGCGGCTGCAGCCGATTGGATAATCGAGAATCAGTGATGACACGACTGGAAGATCTCAACGTCAAAATTTTCGCCGACGGCGCCGAGAAGGCCGGCATGCTGGAGATGTACGCCAAGCCGTACATCAAAGGCTTCACCACCAATCCGACGCTGATGCATAAGGTCGGGCTGACCGACTATCGCGCCTTTGCCCGCGACATCGTCAGCGTGATTCCCGACCGGCCGATCTCGTTCGAGGTTTTCTCCGACGAGTTCGAAGAGATGGAACGCCAGGCCCGCGAGATCGCCACGTGGGGCGACAACGTCTACGTGAAAATCCCGGTGACGAACACGCGCCGCGAGCCTGCGTACGATCTCGTCCGCCGTCTCGCGAACGAAGGCGTGAAGCTGAACATCACCGCCATCATGACCATCGATCAGGTCCGCAACGTCGTCGACGCCGTGAAGGAGGGTGCGCCGTCGTGCGTCTCCGTCTTCGCCGGACGAATCGCCGATACGGGCCGCGATCCCGTTCCGATCATGACCGAGTGCGTCGACATCCTGAAAACGGCGCCGCAGTCGGAACTGATCTGGGCCAGTCCGCGCGAACTGCTCAATATCATCCAGGCCGACGCCATCGGCTGCCACATCATCACCGTCACCAACGACATCCTCAAGAAGCTGCCATTGATCGGAAAAGATCTCGCCGACTACTCGCTCGACACCGTCAAGATGTTCTTCGACGACGGGCGGAAGGCTGGGTTCACGCTTTGATTTTCGTCACGGGCGCGGCCGGCTTCATCGGCTTTCATGTGTCGAAGCGATTGCTCGAACGCGGCGAAGAAGTCGTCGGAATCGACAACCTCAACGACTACTACGATCCAGCGCTGAAGCTTGCGCGGCTCGACATTCTTGGCAAGTTCGAGCGTTTCGAATTCGTCCGCGCCGATATCGCCGACCGCGCCGCGATGGAAGGGCTGTTTGCGCAACACAAACCGCAGCGCGTCGTTCACCTCGCCGCCCAGGCCGGCGTGCGCTACTCGCTTACCAATCCGAACGTGTACACCGAGAGCAACATCACCGGCTTCCTGAACATCCTCGAAGGATGCCGCCATCACGGCGTCGAGCATCTCGTGTACGCGTCATCGAGCTCGGTCTACGGCGCGAACACGAAGCAGCCGTTCTCCGAGCACGACAACATCGATCACCCTGTCTCGCTCTACGCCGCGACGAAAAAAGCGAACGAGTTAATGGCGCACACATACGCGCACCTCTTCGGCGTCGCCTCGACAGGCCTCCGATTTTTCACGGTGTATGGACCGTGGGGCCGGCCGGACATGGCCCTCTTTCGTTTCACGCGCGGCATCCTGGCCGGCGAGCCGATCCCGGTCTACAACGAAGGGCGGATGATCCGCGACTTCACCTTCATCGACGACATCGTGGAAGGCGTCGTGCGCGTGCTCGACCAGCGCGCCGAGCCCGATCCGAATTGGAGCGGCGACGCTCCCGACCCAGCGCGCAGCTATGCGCCGTACCGCGTCTTCAACATCGGCAACAACCGCCCGGTCCTTCTCCTCGACTACATCGCCGCGCTCGAAGAAGCGCTTGGCCGAAAAGCGACGCTCGAACTGCTGCCGATGCAGCCGGGCGACGTCGTCTCGACGCGAGCCGACGTCAGCGAGTTGGAGAAGGCGGTCGGCTTCCATCCGTCGGTCACGATCGCTGAGGGGATTGCGCGATTTGTAACGTGGTACAAAGACTACTTTCAGGTGCCCTAACGTGACCGCTTCAACCGTTGAGACGAAGACCCTCGATACATTCCTGGAAGCGGTACGCGCGCGTACCGCCGTCGTCGGCGTGATCGGACTCGGATACGTCGGGCTTCCGCTCGTGCTGCTGTTCGAGGAGGAAGGCTTTCCGGTGATCGGCTTCGACGTCGATTCCAACAAGACCTCGGCATTGAACCGCGGCGAGTCGTACATCAAGCACATCGGCGTCGATCGCATCAGCAAAGCGTTCAGCACCGATCGCGTCATCGCCACCACGAACTTCGACCGTCTCGCCGAATGCGACGCGATCATCATCTGCGTCCCTACGCCGCTCGGCGTGCACCGCGAGCCCGATCTGAAGTACATCCGCATGACCGCCGAGGCCATCGCGGAGAGGATCCGGCCGGGGCAGTTGATCGTGCTGGAGTCGACCACGTATCCCGGAACTACACGCGAGGAACTGCTGACGCGTTTCGAGAAAAAAGGCGTCGTCTGCGGACGCGACTACTTCCTTGCGTTCTCGCCCGAGCGCGAAGATCCAGGCAACGAGCACTTCAACACGCGTACGATTCCGAAGATCGTCGGCGCCATCGATGCACCGTCGCTCGCCGCGGCGCAGGCGCTTTACGCGTCGGTCATCGATCGCGTGGTCACCGTCTCCAGCGCGGAAGTGGCGGAATCGGCCAAGCTGCTCGAGAACATTTTCCGCGCTGTCAACATCGCCCTCGTCAACGAGATGAAGGTCGTCTTCGAGCGGATGGGCATCAACGTCTGGGAAGTGATCGACGCCGCGAAGACCAAGCCGTTCGGCTTCATGCCGTTCTATCCCGGCCCCGGATTGGGCGGCCACTGCATTCCGCTCGATCCGTTCTACCTGACCTGGAAGGCGGCGGAGTACGGCACGTGGGCGCGCTTCATCGAGCTGGCTGGCGAGATCAACACCTCCATGCCGCGCTACGTCATCGATCGCACCGTCGAGGCGGTGAACCAGAGTGGGAAGAGCATCGTCGGCGCGAAGGTGCTCGTGCTCGGGCTCTCCTACAAAGCAGACATCGACGACGATCGTGAGTCGCCGTCGTTCGAGCTGATCGAGTTGCTGCAGGAGCGTGGCGCGATCGTCGCGTACTGCGATCCGTTCGTTCCCGTGGCGCGGCGCGGACGCAAGCACGACATCCACCTACGCTCCGTACCGTGCACGCCCGAAGAGTTCGCGAACTACGATGCCGTACTGATCTCGACAGCGCATTCGCAATTCGCCGACGCGAAACTCTACGCGTCGGCCAAACTCGTCATCGACACGCGCAACGTCGTTCCGCGCGATGCCGGCATCAACGTCGTCCGGGCCTGAGATGGCGAAGAAGACTGCACTCATCACCGGCATCACCGGGCAAGACGGTTCGTACCTGGCCGAATTGCTGATCGCGAAAGGCTACGTCGTGCACGGCATCGTGCGCCGTTCGTCGTCGTTCAACACCGGCCGCATCGATGCGATCTACCAGGATCCGCAAGAACAGGAGCGGCAACTCATCCTGCATTACGGTGATCTCAATGACAGCTCGTCGCTCAACCGCATCCTGCGCATCGTCAACCCCGACGAGATCTACAACCTCGGCGCGCAGAGTCACGTCAAGGTCTCGTTCGATACGCCCGAATACACCGGCGAGGTGACGGGACTCGGCGCCGCGCGGCTGCTCGAAGCGATCCGCGAGCTGCAGATCCGGCCGCGCATCTATCAAGCGTCGTCTTCGGAGATGTTCGGCAAGGTCGCCGCGTCGCCACAGAACGAGCAGACGCCGTTCTATCCGCGCAGCCCGTACGGCGCGGCGAAGTTGTATGCGTATTGGATGACGGTGAACTATCGCGAGGCGTACGGTCTCTTCGCCGTCAACGGCATTCTCTTCAATCACGAATCTCCGCGGCGCGGAGAGACGTTCGTGACGCGCAAAGTCACTCGCGCGGCCAGCCGCATCAAGCTCGGATTGCAGGACCGTCTCTACCTCGGCAATCTCGATGCACGGCGCGATTGGGGCTACGCGAAAGACTACGTCGAGGCGATGTGGCTGATGCTGCAATGCGACGAGCCGGAGGATTTCGTGATCGCCACCGGCGAGACGCACACCGTCCGCGAGCTCTGCGACCGTGCCTTCGCTCGCACGGGCGTCGAACTGGCGTGGGAAGGAAGTGGCGTCGACGAACGCGGCATCGACAAAGAGAGCGGGACCGTTCGCGTCGAAATCGATCCGCGCTATTTCCGGCCGACCGAGGTCGAGATCCTCCTCGGCGACGCAACGAAAGCGAAGGAGAAACTCGGCTGGTCGCCGCGCACGGCCTTTGCGGATCTCATCGATCTGATGGTTGACGCCGATCTCGAGCTGGCGGCTACGGAGTCGCGCCTCACTGCGAAGTGATATGGCCACGTTCTGGGACGATCGCCGAATCCTGCTCACCGGCGGCGGCGGCTTCCTCGGCGGATTCATCGCCGCCGAGTTGCAGCAACGCAATCCGGCCGCGATCTTCACGCCGCGCGCGACGGAGCTCGACCTTCGCGATGCGGCTGCTGTTCGCGACTACCTCGGCGAGCATCGTCCGAATCTTGTCATCCACGCCGCGGCAGTGGTCGGCGGCATCGGCGCGAATCGTTCGCATCCCGGCCAATTCTTCTACGACAACGCGGTGATGGGATTGCACCTCATCGAAGAGTCGCGCCGCGCCGGCGTCGAGAAGTTCGTCTGCCTCGGCACCATCTGCGCGTACCCGAAACACACGCCGATTCCGTTCCGCGAGGAAGAGCTGTGGAATGGGTACCCCGAGGAAACGAATGCGCCGTATGGCCTGGCGAAAAAGATGTTGCTCGTGCAACTGCAGGCGTACCGGCAGGAGTACGGCTTCAACGGCATCTTCCTGTTGCCCGTGAATCTGTACGGACCGCGCGACAACTTCGATCTCGAGACGAGCCATGTCATCCCGGCGATGATCCGCAAGTTCATCGAAGCACGTGAACGGGGAGAGCAGCAGGTCGTACTGTGGGGCGACGGTTCGCCGACGCGCGAGTTTCTCTACGTCGAAGATGCGGCGAAGGCGGTGGTCATCGCCGCCGAGCGCTACGACAGCGCGGAGCCAGTCAATCTCGGGCGCGGCGAGGAGATCGCCATCCGCGATCTGGCGCGGCTGATCGCGGAGCGCACCGGCTTCCGTGGCGAGATCGTCTGGGACGCGACAAAGCCGAACGGCCAGCCGCGGCGGATGCTCGACGTCTCGCGCGCCGAACGCGAGTTCGGCTTCCGCGCGACGACGTCATTCGAAGCGGGGATGGCCAGGACAATCGCGTGGTATGACTCCGTGCGGCGCTGACCATGTGCGGCATCACAGGCATCTGGAGAAAACCGGGAGTCGATGCATCCGCGACCGCGTCGCGGATGACGGATCGCCTCGCGCATCGCGGGCCGGATGATGCCGGCGTCTGGTCGGACGCCGCTGCCGGCGTCGCGCTTGGATTCCGGCGGCTGTCGATCATCGATCTGTCGCCGGCGGGACATCAGCCGATGCACTCCGCCTCCGGCCGGTTCACGATGATTTTCAACGGTGAGGCCTACAACTTCCTGGCGATCCGCGAGGAGCTGGAGCGCGCCGGGCTCGCTCCGTCGTGGCGTGGACATTCCGATACGGAAGTCATCCTGGCCGCCTTCGAGGCGTGGGGTCTGGACGCGGCGGTGAAGCGCTTCGTGGGCATGTTCGCGTTCGCGCTTTGGGACTCCCACACGAGGCTGCTGCACCTCGTGCGCGATCGCATGGGCGTTAAGCCGCTCTACTACACCTCTGCGAATGGTGCGGTCCTCTTCGGTTCGGAACTGAAGTCGATGACGGTCGCAGAGGAGTGCCCGGCCACGATCAGCCGCGACGCGCTGGCCTTGTACACGCGCTTCGCATACGTGCCGGTGCCGTACACGATTTACGAGAACGTCTGGAAAGTCCGGCCGGGCACGATCGTCACATTCGACACCGATCATCGGAAAACAGAGCGCGAGTATTGGTCGTTGCGCGACGTCATCGAGAGTGGCATCGCGAACCGTTTTGCGGGCAGCGATGCCGAGGCGATCGAAGAGCTCGATCGCGTGGCGAAGGAGGCGGTGCGGCTGCGGATGATTTCCGACGTTCCGCTCGGTGTCTTCCTTTCCGGCGGCATCGACTCGTCGCTGGTCACGGCTCTGATGCAGGCGCAGAGCAGCGGTCCGGTGAAGACGTTCAGCATCGGTTTTCGCGAGGCGCAGTACGACGAAGCCCACTACGCCGCAGCCGTCGCAAAGCACCTCGGCACGGAACACACGGAGCTGTACGTCACGCCGTCCGATGCGCGCGACGTGATCCCGCTGCTGCCCGATATTTACGACGAGCCGTTCGCCGATTCCTCCCAGATTCCGACGTATCTCGTCTCAAAACTGGCGCGCCAGCACGTCACCGTGAGTTTGTCCGGCGACGGCGGGGACGAGTTTTTCGGCGGCTATCATCGCTACTTCCTCGGTCAGAAACTTTGGGACAAAGCGGCGGCATTGCCGCGATTTGCAAGGCCGATGGTGGCCGCTGCCATGCGCGCCGTTCCGATCCGGTCATGGAACCAACTATTGGCGCCGGGAAGCCGCTTCGTGCCGCGCGCCCTGCGACGCGAGCGGGCCGGAGAGCGCATTCATAAACTGGCGGCGGCGATGACCACGGCCGATCCCGACGCGCTCTACCGTGAGGTGGTCGAACAGTGGCCAGGACTTGTGCCCGGCGCGCGCGCCCTGCCGATCGCCATCACCGACCGCGCGGCATGGCCGCGCATCGACGACTCCATCGAGCGGATGATGTACTTCGATCAGGTTTCGTATCTACCCGACGACATCCTCGTGAAGGTTGACCGCGCCAGCATGGCCGTCAGCCTCGAAGCTCGCGAGCCGCTGCTCGATCATCGCCTCATCGAATTCGCCTGGCGGCTGCCGCTGTCGATGAAGCTTCGCGACGGCGGCGGCAAATGGATCCTCAAGAAACTGCTGGCGCGCTACATTCCGCAGACCTTGATCGATCGTCCGAAGATGGGATTCGGGCTTCCGATCGATCACTGGCTGCGCGGACCATTACGGGAGTGGGCCGAGTCGCTGTTGAGCGAGAAGCGTTTGCGTGAAGAGGGCTTCTTCGACGCCACGGCGGTACGCGAGAAGTGGACGCAGCACGCGAGCGGCCGAGGCGAATGGCAGCAGTATCTCTGGACGGTGTTGATGTTCCAGGCCTGGTTCGAACGGCGCCGTCAAGAGAACCCGATCAGTGTGCTGCCGCTCGCCGCCTCGGCTCAGGCTGGCGGAGTGTCATGACGAGGACCTGGCCGTCAGGAGCGGTCATCAGCATCGGCCTGTGATCCGCCGTGAAACTGTTGAAGCGCTGAACGGCGTCTGCAATCCCATCGAACTGCTCGACACGGAACGTGTCGCCGGAATCGATTGCGCCGCCTGCCGCGAAGCGGCGCACGATCAGCCATCGCCCGTCGTTCATGCCGACCGGTATCGCGATGACCTGAGGGTCTCCGTTCGCCACGGCGATCTCTGTCGCCGCGCATGTCCAATCGGCGCATGTCTTCGCGATCCAGAGATGCGTGATCGGAACACAGGGACATGCTTTGGACGAATCATCGCCCAGCACTGGCGTGACTAAAAGAATGAGAAGGAAGGCGGCGGATATCAGAGAACGCATGAGAAGGTCTCCTGCGGTGGCCGGCTTGAAACCTCCGTGCCAGACCATCCTCTGACGCAAAAAAGCCGCCCCGCGATCGCGGGGCGGCTTCGGGAAGAACGACGATGAATGGTTTAGTGCGCTGTACCGCTGCAGTTGAACGTGCCCGGAGTCCCGTTCAACTCGAGCCGGTTCGTCGTGTAGCTGCAGAGCTGGCCGCTACCGGTCTGGGACACGCCGGTGGTGTTTCCGACGATCGTGCTGTTGTTCACGAAGCCGATCGAATTGCCTCCGTTCGAGCGGATTCCGGTGCCGTTGTTGGAGGCCGTGCTGAAGTCGACGACCAACGAAGCGCCGGTCGTGCTCGTGACGAGGATCCCGTCGGCCGTGTTGCCGTCGGCGTACGAGTGCCGGATGGACGTCTTGGACTTCTCGTCACCCTGAATGCCAGTGGTGTTCTCGCTGACGCTGGAATCGTCGATGCTCGTATTCGCGAAGCCGGCCGAGATTCCGGTCGACTTGACGCCGATTGCGCAGTGACTGATCGAGCTACGGCGTACGACCAGGCGGGCCGCGCTGTTCGGCTGGAACAGGATGCCGGAGCCCGAGTACCTGGTGATGTAGCAGTCTTCGATGAGCAGTGAATCGCCGGAGATGAAGTTGACGCCGTTCGTTCCAATCGTCACGCCCGAGCCGTCGATCAGGATGTTGCGAAGGACGACGTCGCGGTTCGTGCCGCTGGTGATATTGACGATGACGCCCTGAACGCCGCTGGAGAGGACGCTGGCGAGCGTCCCGTTGCCTTCGATCGTGATCGGCTTGGTGATGGTCACGGCGCCGAACCCGCCCGGATCAAGAGCATCGATGATTCCGCCGCTGGCGGTCTTCGAAATCGCGCCTGCGAATGTCTTGCAAGGCGCCGTGCGGCTGCACGGATTGGCGTCATCACCGACGCCGGAAACCCACGTGCGGGTCGCCTGAGCGAAGGCTGACAGGGAGATAAGACATGTCAGTGTTGCAATGAATACAGATAGTTTTCTCACGATTCTTTCCCCTCCTGAAAGGTGTTGGTGGACCGAACAGCAACTTTTCGTTGACTGCGGCAATGTACTGCCGCCCTTCCCGCAAAGCAACATCCAGTTGTGACTTGTCTCACTTTTTCGTTTCTTTTTTTTAGGTATCCGGCTCCGATCGACTCGGCCGGCGAAAGAGTAGCAAACAGTTATTAGTAACCGTGGCACGCGCGCTGCAGCGAGCGGTGGCGTGCGAACTCCCCGCCGACCAGCCTTTTTCGCGCTGCTCATGGCCGCGGCGGCGACTGGCGCGTTCGCGACGTCGTTCGTCGTGCCGCCCGATCGTGACTTGATTCGCGGCGCCGACGCGATCGCGGTAGCAAGTGCGCTCTCGTCCTATACGCAGCTGACATCCGAGAACGGGATCGAGACCGTTACCGTCATGTCGATCGAGGAAACGATCAAAGGTGACGTTGCCGGTTCGATCAACGTTGTTGAGCCCGGCGGCACGTTCGGAAAGCGATCCGCCGTCATTGCGGGCGTACCGCGTTTTGAAGAAGGGAAGCGGATGCTGCTCTTTCTCGCGCGAACCGGCCCTGGCCGCTGGGCGGTAACGCAACTGGTTCTCGGTAAGTTCACGTTCGGGACCGATATCGCGGGCCGGAACGTCATCGTGCGCGACGAAGCAGAAATCGCCGGCTGGGATGGCGATCTCCAGCCACACAAAGAACGGAGGCGCGTCGCGGAGCGCTTCGTTGAGTTCATTCGATCCGAGGCGCTGGGACGGATGGTTCCGGCCGATTACTTCACGGAAACGGAGCCTCTGCGGCTCGAACCGACGAACACTACCCATCGATTGGCTCCGGTGCCTCTTGTCGCCCCCTACACAGCCAACTCCTACACGATGCTCATCAGTGGCAACCTCGGATCGCGCTGGACGGTCTTCCCTGCCGCGGTCTCCTGGTACAGCGGAACGACCCAGGAGGCTGGAGCGCCGGGCGGAGGCGTCACGGCGATTCAGGCCGCGTTTACGTCGTGGGACAACGACTGCGGATCGAATGTGAACTACGCCTATGCGGGCACGGACGACGGCAGCCACGCGCAAGGACTTCACGGTGTCGATGGGCGCAACACCATCCTCTTCGAGCGCGACCTTAGTGCGTGGGGCGTGCCGCCGTTCACCTGCTCAGGAAACAGCTACAGCGGCACGCTCGGCATCGGCGGCGTCACGAGCGCTTCGGGGCAAAACTCGGTGAATGGTGAAACGTTCGCGACCACCTCCGAGGGCGACGTGGAGATGAACCGCGGCCTGGCGAATTGCACGCTACTTTTCAATAACGGTGATTTCAATAGCGCCGTTACGCACGAGGTCGGGCACACGCTCGGCTTCCGGCACTCCGACCAGAACCGGGCGAGTAGCGCGGCCTGTACGACGGATGCTTCGCTCGAGTGTTCCAACCAGGCGATCATGAAATCGTTCATTTCGACAGGCCTGAACGCGGCGCTGCAAGTCTGGGATCAGCACGCGGTTCAGGCGGTTTATCCGGGCAACGTCTGCGCGCCGACGACGTGCACGCCGGCTGCGATCACGCAACAGCCGGCACCAGCATCCAGCACCATCACCATCGGTGCATCGAGGACGTTGACCGTTAGCGCCAACGGCACCGCACCCCTGAGCTATCAGTGGTACGTGGGTCCCTCGGGGACGACGACAACGCCGATCGGTGGTGCCACCGGGCCATCGGTTACCGTTTCTCCGACGACGGCCACCCAGTACTGGGTGCGCGTCTCGAACTCCTGCGGTTCGGTGAACAGCAACGCGGCGACCGTGGCAGTTGCCGGAGGGGGCGCGCCGGCGTCGTTTTATCTCGTGACGCAATGCCGCCTGCTCGACACGCGTAACGCGTCAGGACCGTATGGCGGACCGGCTCTGCCTGCGAACGCCACCCGCAATGTGGTCGTGTCGGGCCACTGCGGCGTCGCGGCGGGTGCATCGTCAGTCGCCCTCATCGTCACCGCCCTCACTCCCGCTACGAACGGCTGGATGACGTTGTTCCCCGGACCGGCAGGCACGGCGGCACCGAACGCGGCCACGCTGAATTACTCGACGGGGAAAACACGCAGCAACAACGCCATCGTCCCGATGGCAAGTGACGGCAGCATTAACGTAACGAACTTCAACAGCAGCGGCTCCGCAATTCCATTTGTCATCGATGTGTACGGATACTTCAAATGAAAATACGACTTCGAGCGCTCCGTCTTCCTCACCTCACCATCGGCTTCGGCATCCTCATGTCGTTCGTCACGGTTGCTGCATCCGCTCAGTCTGGCCCCTATCAGTTCTACTCGCTCACGCCGTGCCGCGTCGTCGACACCCGCAACGCGAACAGCGTCAATGGCGGGCCTAGTCTCGGTACGACCCGCCGCGATTTCGTCGTGAAAGGCAACTGCGGAGTCCCCACGACGGCGAAAGCAGTCAGTCTCAACATTGCCGTTACCGCGGCCTCTACCGCGAGCTGGCTCACCGTCTGGCCGGCCGGCCAGGCCGAGCCCAATACCGCGGCAATCAATTTCAGCCAGAACGACTGGGCACTCTCGAACGGCGTGATCGTCGGCGTCGGGGCCGGTTCGCCCGATCTGTCGGTTCAGAACGCGACGGGTGTGGTTGCCGTGATCATTGACGTCACCGGCTATTTTCAGTGATGGCAAGTTGAGCGGAGGAAGGCTCTGGACAATCATGGCTGGCTCATGACCGGCCATTTTGAGCGTCTGACGGACTCGCTCTTCCTTCCGCGCTGGGTCGTGCGTGAGCACGAGGCCCGCTACGCATTCTGCCGCGCCATCGTTCAGGACAAAGTCGTCCTCGATTGCGGCAGTGGCGAAGGGAAGGGATCGAAGGCGATCGCGATGGGTCAGCCGCGGCTGCTCGTCGCGATCGATCGCTCGCTGCCCAGCGTCCGTCTGGCGCGCGGTGAACGCGTTACGCCCGTGGCAGCGGATACCGAGCGGTTGCCGGTGCGCGGAAGAACGACCGATGTGGTCGTTGCGCTCGAGGTCATCGAACACTTCGCGAATCCGGCAGCGTTTTTGAGCGAGGCCGCAAGGGTCCTGCGCGATGACGGAACCTTCATCTGTTCCACACCCAACCGCATCGTCCGCAACCCTTTAACGGCGCTTTCCGATCGTCCTCTCAATCCGTGGCATCTCCGGGAATGGTCGCCGGCGGAGTTTCGCTCATTGCTCATGACCGTATTCGGAGAGGTCGAGATTTTTGCCCAGCAACCGCAGTCCGTCTGGGTGACGCGGGGTTTCGAATGGTTGGCGAAGGTCATCTCCCGCCGTGGCGCCGCAATCGTCCGGCAGCTTGTGAAGATTCCGCTGGCAATCATGCCTTCGAGCGGCCGGTACGACGTTCGCGCGATCAAAGAGGGCGTGCATTATGAATTCGTTCTGGCCGTGTGCTCTCGCCGGGCTTTGCACAGTGATGCTCAGCACGCTACGGAAGCGTAGGACGTTGTCCCGCATCCGTACGTGACCGCCTAGCTGGTACTATTTCCTCCTTCTCATGATTTCCATTCTTATCCAGTGTTTCTTGGTTATTTTGGCGGGGTTAGGGCTGTTCCGGCTGTGGCGTGCAACTCACTCCAGCAGCCGATGGATCAACAACCTGATCGCTGCCGGCCTTCTTGCGCGCGCGCTGTTCGGACAGCTCCTTTTCTGGATTTCGTACCTGCGGCTGCCCTTCGCGCGCAGCATGCAGATGGGCAACGGCTTCTGGTTCTTCGGAAGCGATGGAGCGCTCGAGTACTTTCCGACGGCCGCCGCTCTGGCCCATTCAGGTTTGCGGGCCATCATCGAATATCCAACGAGCGCCGCGTCGACGGGCTTCGTGAAAGTGCTCGCGCTCACAGTCCTTCTGTTCGGTGCGGTCGGGTCGGTCGCCCTCGTGCTGAATCTCTTCTGCTACCTGGGGACTATGGTGATCATCGTTCGCTGGGGTGAACGGGAGCCGCGGGCGCGTCTGGCTTCCGCAATCGCCATCGCTGCGCTTAGCCTTTCGCCGGCGTGCTTTTTGTGGTCCCTTCAGCCGCTCAAAGACACCTTCTTTCAATTTATCGTGATCGCCTTCATCGCCGCATGCGCGGCCTGGCAGCGGACGTGGGCCGTTGCGGGAGCGCCATTGCGGGAAGCTCTCTGGAGCGGCACCACGATGGTGGTAACGCTTCTCGCGATCGCCGCGGTGCGGTGGTACTTCGCGTTCGCCCTGCTCGCCGCAATGACGATGTTCCTGTTTTTCGTCGCGATGATGTTCGGAGGGCGTAAGGTCATCGCCTTCTCCTCCGGCGCCGTTTTGCTCGTGTTGCTTTCTCGTGCGTTTCTTTTCGGAGGCGGCGCGTACGTTCCGCCGGCGATCAAGCGAGCGCTTTCTCCGTCGACTGCGATCATGGAGATCATTCATCTGCCGTCGTCGATCCTCGCCTATGTGGAGACTACGCGTGCAGGCTTCGACCTGGTCGGCGGCCGTACCTCGATCCGGCTCGGCCCAAGATTTGGGACGGCGGATCACGCGCCCGCCGCGAACGAAGATTCATCAGAGGTAGCCAGCGTTCCTCCTGCTTCCGTGACTCCGGAGGTGGCTGTGATCCGCGGCGCCCCGGCCGCAAAACCGGAACCGCAGCCCTCGAACAAAGCCGCGAGAGCGGTGGCCGCACCAAAACCATCTCCGGCGGCACCCGTCATTGCAGAGAAGACGATACCGACAGCTGCAGTACGACCGGCGGAAACAGGAACGGCCCCAATACCAACGACGACGAATGCCGTACAAAGGGGTGCAAAGCGCCGGGCCGCCGCAGCCCGCGCTGCAGCACGGCCGGGGATGGCCCGCGAAGTGATCGTGGGCCGTCTGGTGAGCGGGGTTGCCGCCGTGGTGCTCCCTCGAAGCCTCGGAGAGCACCTGGGCCTTTTTCACATCGGCGGCGGACAGGGGATGTTCTGGTTCACGGAGATCGATACGATCCTCTTCGATTTCATCATCCTTTGTGCGGCGATTGCAGTCGTGTCGCAGGGACTCCTGTCGTGGCGGAACCCGCTCCTTTGGCTTCTCGGCGTGATCACCGTGCTGGCGGGCGTGCCGCTTGGATACATCATCACAAACTACGGCACACTCTTCCGTCTGAGGGCGACGGTGTTCGTTGCGCTTGCGCTCATCCCGCTGGCCCTGGCGACATCCGTTCGGCGCGACCCCAAGCCAGCGTTGAGTACCCCCCCGGCGTCTTGACCGTCATTTCATCCAGCGCATACAATCCGCCGCCTCTCGCGCCGGCCGGCCGATCGGAGACTTCAATCTCTCGTGTCCAGTGAACCGCAGGCGCCCCGCCGCATTACACGCTTCGCCTCCGCGCTTTCGGACCGTCTCGGTATTACCCGCGCGCTCATCTACACCGTACTGGGGCGGACCTGGTCAGTGCTTGCCGGTCCCGTCTCGCTCATCTTCGTCGGACGTTTTCTCAGCAAGGATCAGCAGGGGTTTTACTACACGTTCTGGAGCGTGCTGGGGCTCTGGGTCTTTTTCGATCTCGGTCTGTCATTGATCATCGTGCAGTTCGCCAGTCACGAACGAGCCGTACTGCGGTTTGTGGATGGCCGCATCGAAGGCGACTACCGGGCGCGCCAGCGGCTGGCCTCTCTCTTCCGGCTCGCTCTTCGCTGGTACGGATGGGCGGGCGTGCTCATGTTGGCCGTCATCCTGCCTGCGGGTCTGATCTTCTTTACGCGCTATCACCCGCCTCAGGTCCAGGTGCAGTGGATCGGTCCGTGGGTACTTCTGGTCCTCTCAACGTCCGTGAATGTCATCATCGCCCCGCTCGCGTCGATTCTGGAAGGGTCGGGTAAGTTTCAGGACATGGCGCTGATGCGGTTACTGCAGGGGATGACGGCAAACGTTCTGCTGTGGGCCGCTCTGCTTGCCGGCGCCGGGCTTTACTCGGCGGTCGCTCTCAATGGAACCATGGCGCTCTTCAGTGCGATCTGGATCTTCCGGCGGCATCGCAAATTTTTTGCAAGTTTGGCATCGCAGGATGCAGGCAGTGGGATTCGGTGGCGTACGGAGATCTGGCCGTTTCAGTGGCGCTTTGCGATGAGCTGGATGACGGGGTACTTCACATTCCAGATTTTTAATCCGATCCTTTTCGCGTCCGCGGGGCCGCGAGTAGCGGGACAGATGGGAATGAGCCTGATGGTGACGACGGCGATCTGGTTGTTCGCGCAATCGTGGATCAACACGCGCGCCGTCGACTTCGGCGCCCTGGTGGCGTCGCGTGACTTCGAGACACTGGACCGCACGTTCCGGCATGTGGCCGTGCAATCGACGGTGGTCGTTCTGGCGCTCTCCACGGCCGTCATCGCCGCTACGGCCGTCCTGCGCCGGATTGGTCATCCGCTGGCAGAGCGCCTTCTTTCGCCGCTGCCGCTCGCTCTTCTCACTCTGGCCACGGTGCTGAATCATGTCGTGAGCGCCGAGGCGGCGTACTTGCGCGCGTTCAAGCGGGAACCCTTCGTCGTGATTTTCCCGCTGATCTTCGCGATCACGACGATCGGCAGTCTGCTGGTCGTTCCTCGCTACGGTGCCACGGGCATGGTCACGGTCTTGACGGTTGCGATCGCGGTCGTGGGCGTTGGCGGAGGAACCGCCTTGTTCGTAACTCGCCGGCGTCAATGGCGCAACGAAGCCACGTTTACAGCGGCAACCGGCATCGATGCGATCATCGAGGTTCCTCTCGTGTAGCGGATGACCGCTTTCATTTTTCGCCCGATGCTATGATCCGTCCGCTCGTGAGTTTGCTCTGAATCCGTGGCCATTCGCCCGTTCCTCATCGTTGTCGCGCTCTCGTCGGTCGTTGCATTTGTAACCGCCGTACCAGTGAGGACATCTCCGTCGATCATCCTGATTTCGATCGACACGCTGCGGGCTGACCATCTCTCCGCGTACAGCTATCAACGGCAAACCTCGCCATTTATTGATTCAGTGGCGCGCCGTGGTCTGCTCTTCGAGAATGCCATCGTGCCGCAGCCGCAGACGAGTCCCAGCCATGCGTCGCTTCTTACGGGCGTCTCCCCATGGAAGCACGGCGTCCTCACAAATGGTTTCGTGATGAACGACGGCGTCGATACGATCGCTGCGTCTCTTCGCCGGGTTGGATACGACACTGCGGCTGTCGTCGCCGTATCGCACCTCGGCAAATCCCGCGGATTCGCAAGAGGGTTCGATCAGTTTTCCGAGCCTTCGCCGTACATCGGCAAAGGCGACACCCGGCGCGATGCGGACGTCATCAACCTGGAAGCCAAATCGGCGATCGACGCGCATGTCCGCGCCCGCGGCGCGAAGCCGATGTTTCTGTTCCTCCACTACTTCGATTGCCACTATCCATACCGGTCGTGGGACAAAACGGAGGACCTGAGCCACGCGTACGAGCTTCAGGAAGAGAAACAGACCGCAAAGCAAGTGGCCCGTTACGATGACGGTATCGAATGGACAGACAAACACATTGCGGAACTCGCGCGGTACGCGCGTGCAAAGCTCGGTGACAACATTGTTCTGGTGATCACCGCGGATCACGGGGAGCAGATCGGGGATCATGATCAGCCGGTCGGGCACGCCGACATCTATCGCGAGACTGTGCGGGTTCCACTGATCGTTGCCGGCCCGGGAACCGGCGCCGGCCGGGTGACTTCGATGGTGTCGACACTCGACATTCCGATCGCGATCGCGCGGCTGGGTGGTGCGCAGCTGCGAAATGCCGTCGACGGCGTCGATCTTCTTCGTACCGCGGAAACGGATCACTCCTGGCTGACCAGGCTGTTTGGCGGCGGTGGCGAGCGCTCGTTGTTGGTGACTGGAACGCCGACATATACGCGGTCGATCGCATTGGCAAAAGGCTCGGCGTGGTACATCAAGAATTTCGATAATGCCTACCGCTATTCGCGGGTCCAGAGGCCGGCGCCATCCGAGCTACGGCCGTCAAAGGTCCTGGAAGGACACGTCGTCGAGGGGCAGATGCGCTATACCGTGGACGTTCGGCAGTATCGCCCGTTCTGGATCACGTTCGAGCACGTCGCCAGCTCACCAGCGTGCGAGGCAAGGGCGCGGCTGATCATCGATCCCGGTTTCACCTATTACAGGGATCCGCTGCAGTTCAAAGGCTCGATTCGGGCGACGGTGCCGGCCGCGAGGCTGGACTCCGTGACACTCACCGTGACGCCTGCGGCTTGCGCGGGTATTACGCGATATCAGGTTTCGCGCGATCCGCCGCCGGGCACGGGCGACACGCCGGATCTTTTCAACTATCTCGTACCTCGCAGAAATCGGCCCGGGGACGAGTTGTATGACGTCGACAAAGATCCACTCATGACCAGAAACGTGTTGCCCGCTGACGGCGACCCTGCGTTGGAGCGCGCATTGCGTTCTCTCTTCGAGGCAAATGCGCGGCGCGTCATGCAGCAGGATGTTCCGCCCGAACAGCTTCGGAGCCTCCGAGCTTTGGGCTATCTCTAATTCTTTGGCGGGCGGCGCGCGATGACGCCGACAAACGGCGAAAATCGCCGGTTCACCGGCAGCCGCCGCCGCAGGACGCGTTCAACGTTGCCGACGCCACGTGAGAACACGATGAAACCGAGCACGAGTAGCTGGCGAAGCTTCGTCGTCAATTTCGAGGGATCAAGACCGGCCGCATTCACGATGCCGAGGTGCAGGCCGAGCAGGTATTTGTTCGTAACAACGTCGAGACCGGCCTTCGTGTGCGCGGCGGCGAGCGCCGGCGCGTCGAGCGGCACGTGCATGTCATAAACCGGGCGATTGATCCACTTCATGAGCGTTCCGTCGATTCCGGCCATGTTCGGAACCGTCGTCACCATGATTCCGCCCTCGTTCAGAAAGCGTGCGAGCGCTCGCAGCGCTCCAGCCGTGTCCTGAAAGTGCTCGACGACACCCATGGAGATCACCGCATCGAAACGGTTCTCCAGTGCCGCGGGCGGCGCGAACAAATCGGCGCAGGTGATCTCCGCGTCGACGCCTGCACGTCGCGCGAGATCAGCGGCGCGTTCACAGCCGACAGGGGAGTAATCGAGGCCGCTGACCGCGAAGCCCCACCGTTTCGCAAAATAGGGGAGCCATCCCGAGTCGCCGCACCCGATCTCCAGAATCCGTTTGCCGCTCGTTCCTCCGAGCAGCGAAAACGCCTGATCGAAGAAGCGTTCGAACTCCAGCTCGACGAGGTTCAGCGGCCTCGCGCCGACTGCGCGCGAGTGTTGCTTGGATGCCCAGAGTGAGTTCCAGAACTCCTGGCCGGCGAGGTCGCCCTGAGCCGGTGCCTTCGTTTGGTTCGTTGTCATTGCGAAAACGCCGGATCGTAGCGAATAACATTGGGACTGGCAATGACGCGTCGATCTGCTCGACGCAACTGCTGCGGCGAAGATGCTTTGCCGACACTTCCTCTGCGTGCTCTAATGCGCCGCCCGCTCGGCGGGGGGGAGGCTCATGCGGGCTTTGATCACCGGCGTTTCAGGCTTTGTAGGAAGCCATCTCGCCGAATACCTTCAGAACGCCGGTGCCGAGGTTTTTGGCATTGCGCGTGAGCCCGGCGCGTCCCGCGGTGGAGTCCTCTTCAAAGGCAGCATCCTCGACGTGGACTTCCTTCGTGGCGCCGTCGGGCAAGTCAAGCCAACGCACGTATTTCATTGCGCTGCCGTGTTGGCGGGAAGCACAGACGCGAAGCTGCTCCACGAAACGAATGTGACCGGGACCTCAAATCTGTTGGCTGCGATACGGGATTCGGGATTCCGGCCGGTCGTCATCGTAGCCGGTTCGAGTGCGGTGTATGGGCGGCCGGAGTCGCTGCCGGTTGACGAAGATCATCCGTTCGCACCCGTGACCGTTTACGGAAAGAGCAAGGTGGAACAGGAGATCGTGGCGCGATCGTATTTTCAGTCGCACGGGATGGCTGTGGTGGTGGCGCGCACGTTCAACCTGATCGGGCCGCGGCAATCGCCGGGACTCCTGGCCTCGGATCTGGCGCGGCAGGTTGCGCTTGCCGAGCGAGGTGGTCCGGCCACGATTCGCCTCGGCAACGTCAAGCCACGGCGGGACTACACCGACGTACGCGATGCCGTTCGCGCGTATGCGATGCTCGCCGGTGGCGGGCTCGCCGGCGGCGTCTACAACGTCTGCTCGGGGATCTCACGGCCGGGTCAGGACGCGGTCGATATCATGATCGCGGAATCGCATGTGCTGATCGAGGTCGAAGTCGACTCCGGCCGTTTGAAGGAGTCGGAGGTGGAAGACCAGGTCGGATCATTTGAACGTCTTCACGCTGCAACCGGTTGGCGGCCGGAAATCAGTTTCGAGGAGAGCCTTCGGGATCTGCTCGACGACTGGAGATTGAGAGTCGCCACAGAAGCGGAGCCATAACCCGTCAGATCACGCCGGACCGCGAGTTGCCCGCGGGCGGTTCGATACTCACCGCCTCTCGCTGGCCGCGGCTGGTGACGGCCTCGCGGATGCGGTGCTTTGTGATGAGCCAGATCATTCGCAGTCCGAGCAGGAATGCCTTGCCTGGATCGCCGGTAACGGAGGAGACGCCCACGCGTTCCGCGTAGTTCACTGGAATCTGTGCGATGCGATAGCCGTGACGCGCCGAAAGCACCATCATCTCCACGCCGAACTCGCTTCCGTCGATGGAAAACTCGTCCGCCAGCTCCGCCGCCACGTGGCGTTTGATCAGTCGCATCGTGCACCCCACGTCACTCAGCGTCGGCGTGTTGAAGATGACTTGCATATATTTGGCTACGGCCCAGTTGCCGAGCCGCAGAAAGAAGCCCATGTTGGCGCCGCGCCAGACCAGCGGCTGTAAGGTCCGGCTGCCGTACACGATGTCGAAGTCGTCGGCGTAGGCGAGCAGTTTGGTGATGTCGCGCGGCAGGAAGGTGCCGTCGGGTTCGCAGATCACGATGTAATCGCCGGTCGCTTCGCTGAGCCCGCGTCGTGTGGCGGCGCCGTAGCCCTGGCGCGGCTCCATCACTTCGCGCGCTCCGGTGCCGGTCACCTCTTCAGAGGTTCCGTCCACGGCATTGTTGTTGACGACGATCACCTCGTGGACCAGGCCCGTGGCCAGGAACTCGATGATTATCTGGCGAATGGATTCTTTCTCGTTATACGTCGGCAGCACCACGCTGACGCTCCTCGGAGTCGCGGAAAGGATTCGCGGGACCGCTGCCTCGCGATCGACGGCGTCGCCGCGCCGCGGGAGGAGAAACGCCGCTCCGGCCAGCAGAGCGAGATGAAACGGCATGATGTTCTTGTACCCGTAGGACCATGGATTGGCCACGACCATGGCAATGAGATGGGAAACCGCAAACGCACTCAGCGTGATTATCACCGGACGCGGGATTCGCCTGGCCCAGGCAGCCACCCCGAAGAGCAAGGGAATGAGGACGAGAGCGTACGGATACTCGCTGTCGGGATTTCCGAAGCGCGTCAGACCGAACGTGAACAACACCTTTCGGAGAGCGACACCGGCAAAATGCCACGGAGCTCCGGCCACGATGCCGTAGGACGTTTCGATTGCCTGTGCCGCGGTATGCGAGTGATTGACGATCCATCGTGATGGCGGCTTTGCGTCTTCGGGGGCAAAGAGGAAGAGCGGAAGCATCACGTACATGGAAGCGGTCAGCACCAGCCGATGGGCCACGATCCAGTTGCGAGCAACAAAGGGTGCGATGCCGCAGGCAAAGCCGGCCACAAACGCCACTGCTGCGGCGGTCCTGCGGCCAGCTTTCGCGAACAGGAAAATCGCAGCGATCAGGATCGGCGGAAACAGCACGAGCGACGGCCGGGCGGCAGCGCCCAGCGCCGTGAGGACCCCGGTGATGAGGAACCATACCCAACTGTGCCGTTCGAATGCGTTGATGCCCGCCAGAAGGATGGCCAGGCAGAGCGGAAGGTAAAGGTTGTCCGTGTATGCAGTGTTCGCGTACAGGCTTAGATATGCGTAAGCAAACACGCTGAACGCGAGCACGAGAGCGGCCATCGACCGCGTGGTCAGCCATCTTCGCAGCAGTGCCCACCAAAGAATGCCCGCCGCCGCAATGCACATCCAATTGAGAAAGCGGATCGTGCCGTAGTCTTCGCCGAGGAGAGCGTGCGCCGCCGCCAGCGCATACGAGTACAACGGGTAGAAGTAGTACGGCCGCGTATCTGCGGCGCTTTGCTGCATCAACGGTCCGTTGAAGAGGACCAGCCGTGACGCGGCTTCGTACGCGAAAGGGTCATCGCCGTTGTTCAGCGGAACAGTGAGTGCGCGCGTCTTGACGGCGCCGGCGACGCCCGCCAGAAGCGCCGCTGCCACGAAGGCGGTGAGCAGGATCCGATCCGGCGCCTCCCACAGGTCGCCCAGGAGAAACCCGGCCATCGGGCGATAGGCATCAGCCAGCGCGCCGGCGAACAAAAGCAGCGCGATCACGCCGAGAAAATCGATCGTATATCCCGCGACGAGCGCGCGGCGCATTTCGTTCCTTTGGCTGTGCTCCGGGGTCACCGGATATGGCAACGGGGCCAGCGCGAAGCCCGCTTTTGCCCCGGCAGGTTTCTCGTAGACGACTTCGATTCGGTGCTCGCCTGCGGAGAGGCTGCGGGTGATGGGAGCGTCCGCCGGATTGACGGCACTGAATACTGCCGCACCATCGATGGCGACGGACGCGCTGCCGGTCGCAGTGACGGTTGTCGACAGCGTAGTCGCGGTCGGAGCGGTCACGTATCCTATCCACTGAACCCGCAGCGGCTGGGAACGATCACGAGGAGCGGCATTGAGGGCGTGCGTGCCCGGGAGCGGCCAATCGTTGACGTAGAAAAGGGCGAAGCTGAGGTCGTCGAATGCCAGTAATCGATCGACGCGGAAGTCACGCACTCCCCATCGGAAAAAGTGCACCGGAGTGACCTGCCCGGCGCCGGGAGCTCGACCTTGCGTTACCTGCGCCGTCCAGTACCGGCCGTGCCATCCTTCGACACGAAGGGCAGGTGCAATTGCTGCTTTCGCCGCACACATCAGAAAGAGCGCCAGGAGCCACCGCGCGCGAACCTCCTGCCGCGGCGGGAACATCGTCATCGCCAGAGCCGTCACGAGCAACGTTACGAGTAGGAAATGGGCCTTGAGCGAGAACGGGATTCCCGAGAACAGCGAACGTTGAGGACCGGACAGCGCGATGAAAACCGCGAGCAGACCCAATGCCGCCCAGAACCGCGATATACGTGCACTGTCGGTATTCATGACGAGAGATGAGACTCTTCGATCTTTCTACGCCGCAAGCTCCCGGTAGAGGCGTGTGATCGTATCGGTAAATCGCTCGCGGCCGTGCTCTCGAAGGACATGCGCGCGGCCGCGGCTGGCCAGAGACTCGCGCATCGCGGCGTCGTTCAGCAGCTGCGTGAGCGCCGCCGCAAACGCAGCGTCATCGTCCGACGGCACTGTCAAGCCGCGCGCTCTCACCTCATAGGAGACGCTGCCCGCGGCTTCCCGCCGTTCGATCGGGCCGAGAAGATCGATCACTCCGCCCACCGCCGTGCTCACTACCGGTTTTCCGTTCGCCATCCCTTCGATGAGCGTGAGCGGCATCCCCTCGTTCCTCGATGTGAGCGCGAGGATGTCGAGTGCAGCGTAGATTTCGCGTGCGTCTTCGACGAAGCCGGCGAACAGCACGTTATCGAGATTCATGGCGCGCGCCCGCTCCTCCAGAAGCAGCCGGTCGCCGCCGACGCCAACGATGACGAATCGTATGCCGGTCATTCCGAGATCCTGTGCGCGCCGCGCGACGCGCAGGAACATCTCCTGGTTCTTGATGGCGGTGAGCCGGCCGACGATCCCGATCACCGTCTCGGTATCGGCGATACCCAGCCGCGATCGAAGAGTATGGCGATGCTCCGGCGTTCCGATGAACTCGTCGAGCTCGAGCCCGTACGGCACGATGCGGTAGCGTTCGCGTTTACCGATACCGAAACGGCCGAGGAGCTCCTCGAGCTGTTGCTGGCTCGGTACGATGATCAGGTCCGTCGCGCGCGCCAGCAGTTTTTCGATGACGATGAAGACTCCTGACTTCAGCTTCCCGTAATAACTGTGCAGAACGTGTCCATGGTAGAAGTGCACGACCTTGCAGCGCCGGGGCCGGCCGATAAGGATGCGTGGGGTTAGCCAGCGGTACAGAAACGCCGCCGCTCTTCCGACGGCCCCTGCTTTCGCTGTGTGCGTTTCCACGAGCGCGGGCCGGTACTTGCGGAAAAAGCGGTACAGCTTCCAGAACGTGATCACGTCGCGCGGCGTGATCTCGCGGCTCATCTCCGCGAAAACCACCGGCTCGATGCCGTGCTCCCGCGCCAGCTCGCTCATGTCCGCCTCGCCTGGGGCAACGGTTCCGCAGATGAGCGCCGACTCGAAGCCGCCGCTGCTCATTGCGTCCGTAAGCCACACCACGAGGCGAGCCGGGCCGCCGATGTTCATTCGGGCGATGACCCGCGCGATCCGGAAGGGAGGCGCCGGCGCGGTCACATCGTCGCGTCGGTGCATTCGGATGGTTCCCATGAGAGGTGATCGTGGGCGCGCGTACCCTATCCGACGCTCGCCGGGAGCGCAAGCCAGGGGCCGCATTTCGTTCCGTTGCGGCTGCATGTAGGGCATGCTCTAATGCGCCGTCCGCGCGGCCTGCGGACGCGTCGAAGCCTGGTGCGAGAGGAAGAAATACCCATGAACTGGAGTGGTACGCGCGTCCTCGTGACCGGCGCCGGTGGCTTCATCGGAAGCACCTTAGCCGAAGAGTTGCTGCGGCTCGGCGCCCGCGTTCGCGCGTTCGTCCGATACAACTCACGCGGCGACACCGGTCTGCTATCGACGATCGACCCGGAACTGGCCACTTCGATGGAGATCGTAGCCGGCGACCTTCGTGATCCCGCTGCAGTGGCCGGCGCGATGCGCGACGTCGCCGTGGTGTTTCACCTCGGCGCTCTGATCGCGATCCCGTACTCATACGTACATCCCCGCGAAGTCATCGAGACCAACGTCCTAGGCACCGTCAATGTGCTCGAAGCTGCGCGCATCACCAAACCCTCCCGCGTTATCCACACCTCCACGAGCGAAGTCTACGGGACCGCCCTCTATGCCCCGATCGATGAGAAACATCCTCTTCAAGGACAGTCGCCCTATTCGGCGAGCAAGATCGGCGCGGACAAAGCGGCAGAGAGCTACTACCGTTCCTTCGGCGTTCCGGTCGTCACCGTGAGGCCGTTCAACACCTACGGGCCGCGCCAGTCTGCGCGCGCGGTCATCCCCACGATCATCACGCAGGCGTTGTCACTGCCGCAGATCACGCTTGGCGCGCTCCGGCCTACTCGCGATCTGACGTATGTGACGGACACGGTGGCAGGCTTCATCGCTGCCGCGACGTCTGACGCCGCGCTCGGCCGTGAGATCAACCTCGGCACCAACAACGAAATCAGCGTCGCCGACCTCGCGAAGAAGATTCTCGGGATCATCGGCCGTTCGCTGCCTGTCGTATCGTCCGACGACCGCAAACGCCCGGAAAAGAGCGAGGTCGAACGCCTTCGTTCCGACAACGCACTCGCACTCGAGTTGCTGCGGTGGTCTCCAAAGGTTTCGCTCGACGAAGGTCTCACGCAGACCATTCGCTGGATCGAACAGAATCTCGGCCGTTATCGCGTCGGTACGTATCAGGTGTGACATGAGGGTACAGCGAGCGATCGTCCTGGCCGGAGGGAAGGGCACACGCTTGGCGCCGTACACGACTGTGCTTCCCAAGCCGCTCATGCCGATCGGCGACATGCCGATCCTTGAAGTGCTGATCCGGCAGTTGCGCAAGGCGGGCGTTCTCAGGATCACGCTCGCCGTCGGCCATCTCTCGTCGATCATGATGGCCTACTTCGGCAACGGCTCCTCCTTTGGCGTCGACATCACCTATTCGCACGAAGAGAAGCCGCTCGGAACGGCCGGACCGCTGTCGCTTCTGGCACCACCCGAAGAGCCATTCATGGTCATGAACGGCGACCTGCTGACCGATCTCGATTTCGTGCGCATGGCGGAGACTCATGAGCGCAGCGGATCGATCGCTACGATCGGCTTGTACCGGCGCGACGTGAAGATCGACCTCGGCGTAATCGTCGCCGACGATGCCGGCAAGGTCACCGACTACATCGAGAAACCTGTTTATTCGTACCTGGTCAGTATGGGCATGTACGTGTTCGACCCAGCCGTACTTGCATCGATTCCCCGAGACGAACGCTTCGATCTTCCCGATCTCATCAGAGCGCTCATCGCTTCCGGGCAGAGCGTCGCGTCCTACCTGCATGAGGGCTACTGGCTCGACATCGGACGTCCTGATGATTACCAGCGAGCGCAGCTCGAATTCGAGGCCCTGCGCGACCGGATTCTCTGATGCAGCTGCGCGTCCTTCACGTCATCACGGAACTTGGTACCGGGGGCGCTGAAACGATGTTGGCGCAGGTCATCACCTGTGGCAATCGCGATCGCTTTCAGCATTCTGTCGTGTCGATGACGACGCTCGGTGCGATCGGCGCTAACTTGCGTGCCAGGGGCGTCCATGTCTCCGTGCTTGGGCTCTCCCGCTCGCTGCCGAATCCGTTTCGCCTGTTAGCGCTCAAGCGGTTGATCCGGGAGACGAAGCCCGACGTCATCAAGTCATGGCTCTATCACGCCAACCTCGCGGCGTCCGTTGTAAAACCGCGGCGGATTCCGCTCATCTGGGGCATCCACAGCAGTTCCCTGGGCGCCGATTTTCTCGGATTGCGTACACGGCTCGTGGCAAAAGTCTGCGCTCCGCTGTCGAAGAGGAGTCCGTGGCGCGTCGTCTACGACTCCCAGGGATCAGCTGCCGTGCATCACGCAATCGGCTACGACGCGGCGAAGTCCATCGTCATCCCCAACGGCTTCGATACCGATATCTTCAAACCCCTTCCCGCCGCGGGACGTACGCTGCGTGGCGAACTCGGAATCGCGGACGACTGTCCACTCGTGGGTATGGCTGCCCGGTTTCATCGCGCCAAGGACCATCGGACCTTTCTCGAAGCAGCGTCGCTGTTGCGGCGCGAGTTCCCGCGCATCGCCTTTGTTCTTTGCGGCGGCACCGGCATCACCTCCGGCAACCGCATGCTCATGAAGTGGATCAACGACCTCGGGCTCGATGAAGCCGTGCACCTGCTCGGGCGGCGCGAGAACCTCCCCGAGTTCATGGCCTCGCTCGACGTCGGCGTCTGCTCATCGATGACGGAGTCGTTTCCGCTTGTCGTCGGCGAGCTGATGGCCGCGGGTGCTCCTTGCGTCGTGACCGACGTCGGCGACATGCAGTTTGTGGCGGGTGACGCTGCCATCATCGTTCCCTCGCGGAATCCGCGCGCGATCGCCGACGGGTGCGCGGTCCTTCTTCGTGCGACGCCCGGCGAACGGAAGAAACGCGGCCTCGCCGGCCGGGAGCGGATCATGGCGCGGTTCAGCCTGAGCGCGACCGTGGCCGCATACGAACAGCTCTTCGAAGATGCTGTTCGCGACGGTAATCGTCAGTGATCCGTCGCGGCGGCGCGCGCAGTGTGGACGAGATTGCCGCGAGGGCCGATCAGCGGGACACCACTGACCGCGGTGTCTTCGCCCATAACCCATCCGAAATCGGACGCGATGAGCGGCTTGAACTGCATTCCTGCGCTGGACACGCGCAGTCCGGCGGCAGCGCATTGGCCGACAATGTTCGTCAGGCGGTCGCTTGTGAGTTTGGTCGTAGAGACCATCACCTGATCGATGTGCAGCCTCCGGCAAATCTCCACCAACGGCGTCGCCCCCGGGTAGACACGCAGTCCGTGAATCAGGCGGCCGCTCTTCGTCGGATCGTCGTCGACGAACGCCACCGGCATCGCATTCAGAGCCTGATTGTTGCGCAGCTCGCGGTAGATCAGTTCACCACCGTCGCCTGCGCCGTAAATGAGCACGCGGCTGCTCGCCGCGGCGTGCGGAGTCGGAAAGACGCGGCGCAGAATGCGGAACGCAAACCGGCTTGCCGTCAGCATCATCATCAATAGAACCGCATCCAGCGCCAGCACCGTTCGCGAAAATCCCTCGAACCGGAACGCGAAGACGATTACCAGCACCATTGCTACCGAACTGACAACCGTCGCACGTGCGAAGTCGATGACGTTGGTCAGACTCGCGTACCGCCAGATACCGCGATAAATGCCCGTGGCCAGGAACATCGCCAGCTTTACGACGACCACGATCGGCAATGTCTTGATGAACAGTTGCCAGTCGCCGTTGTCCCTCACCGGGCCGAACTTCAGCGCATACGCGAGGTAGTACGCCAGGCCGATCAGAACGAGATCGAGGAGCACCTCGAAGACCCGGCGCTTGTGGGAGAGGTCGAACAGAAACGACACCAGCGGTTTTTCACGTGCCGCGGCGATCTCAGCCTCGTCGTACACACGGACGCGGCCTAGATGAATACCGAGGAACGTCAACACGATCGTGAACGTGGCGATGCCGACGAGACTCACGTCGATCGACGCATGCCGTGCCAGAAGCGCCAGCAGACCTGCACTGACCGCGAGCGCGTACAGCATCCACACCGCGTGTTTTTCGCTGAGGCCGAGGGCCACGAGGCGGTGCGACGTGTGATCGCGGCCCCCCTGCGACGCCGCACGGCCCGCCATCTTGCGCATCAAGGTCACGAACGTCGTATCAAAGATTGGAACGAACAGGACCAGGATCGGAACCGCCAGTACGGCCACAATACTGCGCGACCTGCCGCCACCTGACCCACTCATCAGCGCGGTCGCGGCGAGAAAAAAGCCGATGAACATCGAGCCGCAGTCACCCATGAAGATCGAGGCCGGACTATGGTTGTAGATCAGGAATCCGAGCAGCGCTCCGGCGAATCCGGCCAGCATCAGCGCCTCGTTGAACTGTCCGTTCAGCACGAAGTTGATTCCGAGGAACACTGCCGCGACTGCGGAGATCCCCACGGAGAGGCCGTCCATGTTGTCCAGCATGTTCACGGCGTTCGTAATGCCGATCAGCCAGACGAACGTCAGCAGGATGTTTGTCGGTGCGGATCCGGTCCACGGCAGCACCAGGCCAAAATAGATGACGCCCGCGGAGCCGGCGAGTTGGCCGATCAGCTTCTGGTACGGCTTGATCTTCAGGAAGTCGTCGACGAGGCCGACCACAAAGAGCAGCGCGCTGGCGGCGAGCACAACCCACGCCTCCCGCCGTTGATGAACCATGCTCGGTACCACGGCCATCACCGCGAGGAAAATGGCCACGCCGCCCAACATCGCGGTCGGCTTCCGGTGCCACCGGTCGGTGCGGGGTAGCGCCACCGCTCCGAAGCGGCGTGCGAGCGCGCGAACGGCTGGTGTTGCCACCGCGGCGGCTGCAAACGCAGCGACACCGACGGACGCCGCAGCTACGGTGAACGAATCGGTCATACGGAGCCAAAAATGCTAAGTTATTCGGCTATTGGATGCAAGTGATTATTTGCATCCAATGCAAACGCGTACGCCGGCAGATGTGCGCGCCGGGCCGCCACAACATCGGATACCGCTATCCGTTTTGCCTGCCGGAATGGTAGGCAATCACGCTCTTGAGAGTCGTGTCCAGCGTCGTCTCCGGCCGGAAACCGATCAGCGCGTGCAGCTTGGACGTGTCGGGGACGCGGCGCGGCATGTCCTCGAATCCTTCCTCGTAGGCCTCGCTGTAGGGGATGTGCACGATCTCCGAATCAGAGTTCGTCAGCGTCTTGATCCGCTCGGCCAGCGTGTTCATCGAGACCTCCTCGCTGGAGCCGATGTTGTAAACCTCGCCGACCGAGTCCTCACGATCCATCAACGCGACCAGCGCTTTGACGACGTCGTCGACATATCCAAAGCATCGTGTCTGCTGACCGCCGCCATACACGGTGATCGGCCGCCCCGACAAAGCCTGCTTGACGAACGTCGGGATGACCATTCCGTACTGGCCGGTCTGCCTTGGCCCGACGGTGTTGAAAAGCCGCACGACCGTCGTCGGCAGCTTCTTTTCGCGCCAGTAGGCGAGCGCGAGGAACTCGTCGATGGCCTTGGAGCAGGCGTAACTCCAACGCCCTTTCGTGGTCGCTCCCATGACCAGGTTGCCATCCTCACGGAACGGCACATCCGTACTCAGTCCATAAACCTCGGACGTCGATGCCACGAGCACGCGCTTCTTCTTTTTGTTCGCGACGGACAGGAGCACTTCCGTGCCTCGGATATTCGTCTCTATCGTCCGCACCGGGCTCTCGACGATGAGCTTCACGCCCACCGCGGCAGCGAGGTGGAAGATGATGTCGCAGGCATCCGCCAGCTCCGCCACCAGCGGCGTGTTCTGCACTGTGTCAATCGTGTAGTGAAACCGCGGGTTGGCTTTCAGGTGGGCGATGTTCTCGATGCTGCCCGTCGACAGATCGTCGATGATCGAAACCTCATCTCCCCGGTTCAGGTAGTGGTCGGAGAGGTGCGACCCGATGAAGCCGGCACCTCCAGTGATCAGAATTCTCAATGTGTCTCCTCGTGCGCGGGATGCTCAGCGCGGCGGCGGATTATACGGTACGGCTTTATTCACCGCCGCAACACGCGCCTGCATTCCCGCATCGATACTTTCGAGGAATCCGGAATTGAATCGAGTGGCCAGGGCGATGTCGGCCGTGGCCGCATCGAGCTTCCCCTCTTCGAGATAGGTCATGCCGCGATCGAAGTAGATCTCCGGACGATGGTCGATCGTCAACGCCTCGGTGTAGTGAGCGACCGCTTCGTCGTTACGGCCGAGGATGCGCGCGTTCGCGGCGTAGATGAGGTGGTAGTCGACCGAGAGGGCGCAGGCGTTCGTGATCGTCTGCAGCAGTGCAATGTTGTCGCGGGCGGCGAAGATGGCGCGGTCGCCGCCTGTGCCGGCCGCAGTGTCAGTGCGCGTCTCCACCGTTTTCAACAAGTGATTAGCGTGCTCCGGCATCCACGAGTATTGATAGAACGCGGCCGCCGCGGCAACGGTCGCGGCCAGGCGGCAGGCGGCACGCGCGAACGAGTTACGCATCGGGCCGGTCCCACGAGATGGCGATCGCGGCGAGCGTCAGGAACATCAGGCGCGGCGCCGCGATCTGCAGCGGAAACTGCGCGAGCGCGATGACGAAGAACGTCGCGGCCAGCGGCGTGCGAATGGCGTGACCCACCGTTTGCTCCGTCGTCCGCGGCAGGACGTTGTCGCGGCGGCGCCGCGCCGGAATGGCCAGCAGTGCAATCGCGCCGGCGAGCAGCGCATAACCGGGCAGTCCCGTTTCGGCGGCGACCTGCAGATGATCGTTGTGCGTCTCGCCGAAATTCATCGGCCAGCCTCGCGTCCACGACGCCGGATAGCGCTTCTCCAGCTCCAGCCTCGTCGGCATGAAGTGATACTTGAAGCAGCCAGGCCCGACACCGGTCACCGGGTTCGCGCGCACCATCTCGATCGCGCTCAAAAACGGGATCACGCGCTCCGAGAAAAGGACCGGGTAATCGCGATGCCTCGCGGCGGTAATCAGCCCGCTGAAATGTTCGCGGATTCCAAACGACGGACGAAACGCTACGGTCACGAAGATCGCCAGCAGCACGGCTACGGCCAACGCCTGCCGCCATGGACGGAGCAGCGCGGCCACGATCGCTCCGGCTACGAACGCGATCATGGCCGTCCGCGTCTGACTCATGGCCACGCCGCCGAAGAGCATCACTGCCGCCGCTCCGTACAACACGCGTTGCCAGCCGCGCACTGACACCGCCGTCACTAACGCAACGATCGCCGGACCGGCCAGCAGCGTGCCGACGTCATTTGGATTGCCGAGCAGGCCGACGCTCCGGTTGTGGCCCGTGACATCCGGTGGAAAGACGAACGGATTCCAGATGCGCAGTTCCTGCAGCGTCACCAGTACCGCGTTCGCGAACCCGCCGGCGAAGACCACTAAGAGGATCGGGCTCCGAAGCGTCGGTGCGATCAAACGCGTGGCGACGTACACCACCAGTGCCGCCGACACCGTGACCAGACTGGCTTCACTCAAGGCGCGGTTCGACGACGTCAGCGTCGTCACGATGCACCAGACCGCAATCGCGCCGAGGAGAAACCACTCGCGGCGGGGAAGGGTTTTGAGCGCGTCGCGCCAACGCGTGTGCGGCGCGGTCGCGGCGAAAACACCCGTCAGCGCCAGCGCGATCGCCTCCGCGCGGAACGCCATCTCTTTCGGCAGGCGGAACGTTTCGAGCGCGCCGCCGGTGTAGAGGATCGGAATGAACACGATGCCCGCGCCGAGCAGTGTGATGGCGACGAGCCAGTACCACAGGCGATCGGCTTTTTCGCGCGCCGCGGACCGTCGTTCGCGCATTGCGGCGCAGAGTAGCATGACGATCGAGCGCCCTTCGGACATGGTTCCTTCCGACGCCATCGATGCAATCCGCCGCTTCTCATCGGCCGAATTGGCCGCCTTCGTCGCTGCGAACGGCGCGTCGCTGCTTGAGGACGAAGCGCTGGCCATCCTCGCCAATGCGCATTGCACCGCCGCCATCTGCGGGGTTCTCGCGCGCAACCAGCGGCTGACCGCCTTCTACTCGGTCCGTTTTCGTCTCGTGCAACACCGCGCCACGCCGCTGACGCATGCGGTCAAGCTGGTGCACTACCTCCACTGGCCCGACCTCTTGCGGTTGTCGGTCGACGTGAAGGTGCCGGCGCAGGTGCGCCGGTCCATCGACACGCAACTCCTGGCGCGCCTGTCCAAACTCTCCCTCGGCGAAAAAATCGCGGCCGCGAAACGCTGTAGTGCCGCGCTGATCAAGGTGCTCCTCTTCGATCCCGATCCGCACGTCTTCGCGTCGCTGATGATCAATCAGCTCATTCGCGAGGAGGATCTTCTTCTTCTCGCCGATTCCGAATCGGCCTCGGCGGAAAAACTCCGGCTCCTTGCGGCGGATCCGAAGTGGTCCTACCGCTACGCCATTCGCCGCGCGCTGGCGGTGAATCCGTCCACACCTCGCTCCGTTGCGGCGTCGCAGTTGCGGTTCCTTTCCCGGCGCGATCTGCGCATCATTCACGACGATCCCGCGACCTCCACGTACCTCCGCCGCTGCATCGAGCGCAACGAGCCGTCCCTTTTCACACGCGCGACGGAACGAATTGACTAAAATGGCCGGACGCCGATGCCGGACCAGGAACCGCAGCCTTCAGTATCCGAGCTCGCATCGTTCGGCGAAGAGCTCCGCCGCGAGCGTGAAATCCGCGGCATCTCGCTCAAAGAAATCGCCGACGCCACGAAGATCAGCAAGCGCTTTCTCGATGCCATCGAGCGCAACGATCACAAGACGTTGCCGGCGCCGGTCTTCACGCGCGGCTTCGTCCGCGAGTACGCGCGCTACCTCGGGCTGAACGCGGACGAGATGGTCAACCGCTACAACTTCGCGGCCGTCGGCGACGACCGCATCGAGCAGTCCGCGCATCTCGAACGTCTCACCACGCCGCAGGCGCCGCCGCCCGAGCGCAAGAAGCTGCCGCCCAAAGGCATCCCGCCGGCGTACGCCCGCGTCGACCGCAACGTCTACATTCTCCTCATCGTCGTCATCGCGCTGGCCGGCGTCAGCTACTGGGCGCTCAAGCACCGCCGCGAAACGCGCGCGAACGAGGAGCGTCTCGCCGCCGAAACGAAAGCTGCCATTCCGGCGGCTCCGGTTGCTTCGTCTCCGCCCGCGCCGGTGCCCGCGACTGGGAGCACGTCGACACAGCCTCCGGCAAACGTTCCCGCCAAACTGATCCTGAGCCTCGAGATCACGCGGACCTCGTGGATCACGCTGGACGCTGACGGCGAGCGGCTGATCAACGATGAAAAGCCTCGCGGCTTTCATCGCACGGTCGAAGCGAAGGACGCCTTCCGATTCAAAACGATCGGCAATGCTGCCGGCGTGGCGATCACGCTCAACGACGTGCCCGTCCCATCGCTCGGCCACGATGGGCAGGTGCTGCACGACGTCGTCTTCGATCGCGCCGCCCTGCTGAAACTGCAGACCCCATCCTCCGCGGCCCAGCAATGAGCGACTTTCCCGCCGAGCTTTCCGGCGCCGGCATCATCGAGCGGATCGAATCGGGCCAATACCCGCGCGAGATCGTCGAAACCATCGCCCGCGGCTTTCTCCCTCTGCCGCAGGACGACCTGATCGCCGTTCTGGCCTTTCTCACGACGTCGCCGGATGCCGAGATCGCGACGGCCGCGAAGACATCGCTGACCGATGTTCCCTCGCGCAGCATTCACGGATTCGCCTCGAATGAAACCGCGCCAGCCGGGCATCTGGCGCTGCTGATGCGCGCGACGGACGATCCATTCATCCTCGAAGCGCTGATCCGCAACCGCGCTCTGCCCGACGCGCTCGTCGCCGAAGTGGCCGCCGTCGCCGATGCCACCGTGCAGGAGATCGTGGTCATCAATCAGGCCCGCATCCTTCGCGCGCCGGAAATCCTCGACGCGCTCCTCGCGAACCCGACACTCACCGCCGACGTTCGCCGCCGCGTCATGGAGACGCGCGAGGAGTTTTTCGACAAGAAGGCACGCGTCGCCGCGCAGGAGCCGGTCGAAGTCGGCGACGACGAGCCGATGCTGACGTTGTCCGAGGAGCCGATCGCGGATCTGCTCGAAAAGGCTGCGTCGGAGCCGGGCGATGCGCCGCCCCCGGCGCTCATGGAGTCGGAGAAGACTGACGAAAAAAAGCTCTCCATCTTTTCGCAGATCCTGGTGATGAGCGTCTCCGACAAGGTCAAGCTCGCGTTCAAGGGCGGCAAGACCGAGCGAGTCATCCTCGTCCGCGATCACAACAAGCTCGTATGCAGCGCCGTCATGCGCAACCCGCGCATGAGCGAGCTCGAAGTGGAAAGCATCGCCACGATGCGCAACGTCGAGGAAGAGGTCCTGCGCATCATCAGCATGAAGCGCGAATGGTCTTCCAAATACAGCATCGCTCTGAGTCTGGCCCGCAATCCGAAGTGTCCCGTGGGGGTTGTCCTGTCGCTGATCAATCGATTAACCTTGCGCGACTTGAAGGGCTTGAAAGACGACAAGGGCGTGAGCGACACGGTCCGCAGCCTGGCCCGGAAGATGTTTCTGCAGCGAAGCCACAAAGTCTGAATGAAGGTCAACTACTACGAAGTGCTCGGCGTCGATCGCTCCGCCTCCGAGCCGGAGATTCGGGACCGGTTCCGCCGTCTCGCGCGCGAGCAGCATCCCGATCGCTACTCCGGCCCCGACAAAGCGGAAGCGGAGCGCAAGTTCCAGACGCTCACCGAGGCGGTGAACGTGCTCACGAATCCTGCGCGAAGAAAGCAGCATGATGCGGAGATCGCCTCGCCCGGTCGCGCGGCCGGCGGACCGGCCGATTTCGCGCAGGTCGGCAAAGCGTATTTATCAATTGGTGTCAAAGCGTACCGCGATGGCGACTATCGTAGTGCCTACGAAAACTTCGACATGGCCGCCAAACACAATCCGCAGGACGGCAAGGCCTTCCACTACCTCGCACAAGCCGCTACGCGCATTCCGTCGCACGCCCGCCAGGCGGTGCAAGCGATTGAAACAGCGGTTCAGCGCGAGCCGATGAACGCGGTCTATCTAAAGGATGCGGGGCTCATCTGCAAACGCGCCGGCCTCGCGGCGAAGGCTGAGAGATACCTCGAGGAAGCGTTACAGTGGGACGCCGACAATATTGAAATCCGTACGGCACTCTCCGAGTTGCGGCAGCGCACCGAGACCAAAGAAGGTGGAAAGGGGTTTACCCTTTTCAAAAAGGGCTGAGTGGGAATGGACGTGAAGGCATACGGCCTCACCGATGTCGGACGGCAGCGCCAGCACAACGAGGACACCTTCCTCGTCGCGGATGAGGCGAAGCTCTTTCTCGTCGCCGACGGCATGGGCGGCCACGCCGCCGGCGAGATCGCCTCGCGCATCGCCGTCGATTCCATTTCCGAATTCATCGTCCACACGAAAGAGGACGACGGCACCTGGCCGCACGCCTACGACGAGCACTACACACGCACCACGAATCGCCTGATGGCCGCGCTGCGCATGGCCAACACGCGCGTCCTCGAAGCGATGCGCAAAGATGCCAAGCTGCGCGGCATGGGCACGACGGTCGTCGCCGCCATGGCCGACGACGGCAAGATTTCGGTCGCGCACGTCGGTGACTCGCGCGCTTACATGATCCGCAGCGGAAAAATCTCGCGCATCACCAACGATCACTCCTGGGTCTACGAACAGGTCCAGGCCGGGATGCTGACGGAAGCCGAGGCCGAGAAACACCCTCTCCGCAACGTCATCACACGCGCCCTCGGCGGCGCGCTCGCCGTCAACCCCGATGCGTCGGAGATCGACAGCCAACCGGGTGACGTCTACCTCCTCTGTTCCGACGGCCTCACTGGCATGGTTCCCGAAGAAGAGATCCTGAAGCTCGTCACCGAGAACACCGACGATCTCGAGAAGGCTTGTAAAGAGTTGATCGACACAGCCAACGCCCGCGGCGGCCTCGACAACGTGACGGCGATCCTGGTGAAGACAACGTAACCATGCACGTTCGAATCGATTACTGCGGGGTTTGAAACTATCTCCCCCGAGCCTCCAGTCTGGCGGCTGAGATCAAACGAGAATTCGGCATCGACAGCGAGATCGTCCGCGGCAGCGGCGGCATCTTCATCGTGAGCGTCGACGGGAAGCAGATCTTCTCGAAACGCGACGAGGGGCGGTTTCCGACCGAGCGCGAGATTCTCGACAAACTGCGCGCGTAGCTAATCTGCGTAAATCTGCGTCCATCTGCGGATGAAGCTTTTATCCGCAGATTACGCAGATGTAACGCAGAGTGGGTGAACGTGCATCGTCAGCCGTTCCGCTCGATCGCGGCGAGGAGCGGCCAGTGATCCGACGGACCGCGCGCGATGACGCGCGCATCGCGGATCTGCCACGACGGGTCGGTGAAGATGTAGTCGAGGCACTGCTTCGTGGCGCGATGCGTCACGATCTTCTCGGCAAAGCACGACGTGACGATCGTCCCGTCGTGAAACACGCGCAGCTCGGCGCTACTCGGACTGGTGTTGAAGTCGCCCATCAACACGAACGGCAGCTCCGATTTCGCCACCAACCGCGCAACCTCCTCGGCTTGCAGCAGCCGCGTACGCGATCCGAATCGCGCCCACGCCGCGAGGTGCGTGACATACGCGATGAGCCGGACTCCGTCGACGTCGATCGTCGCGCCGAGCATCGATCGCGGCTCACCCTTGCCGGGCAGTGGATCGATGTGCGTATCGACGATCGTTCCGCGCGTCAGCACCGCGTTGCCGTATTCGCTGCGGCCGTTGCCCATCGCGCGCCCGAAGAAAAGATGCATGCCGGTGAGCCGCTCGAGTTCCTCCGCCTGATCGCGAAAACGCGCCTTCCACGTACCGCGATGCATCTCCTGCACGCCCACGATGTCCGGCTTCGTTTCCCTGATCACCTCGGCGATCCGCTCGAGGTGCCGAGGACGCAGCAACGCGCCATGACCTTTAATGTTGTAGGTCATCACATGCAGCGGCATGCAGCATACGAAGCGAAAACAGTGCCGCGCGCGGTTACACTCACCGCCGATGAAAATCGATCGCGACGAAGCGAAGCGAATCGCCGATCTGGCGCACCTCGAGTTCGACGAGCCCGCGCTGGAGCGGATGGCTGGGGAGATGACGAAGATCCTGTCGTACATCGACCAGCTCCGCGAAGTCGATGTCGACGGATTCGAGTGGACCGCCGCCGCGGAATCGACGCCGCTGCGCGACGACGTGCCGCGTCCGCCCGTCGATCGCGCGGCTGTTGCCGCGAATGCGCCCGCCTTCAGCGAGGATGGCCACTTCATCGTCCCGAAGGTGATCGGTGACTGATCTTCTGAACCTGCCGTGGCGGGAAGCGAAAGCGCAGGCGAGCGGCAAGGAGCTGGCCGCGGCGTCGCTCGCCGCGATCGACCGTCTCAATCCGAAGCTGAACGCGTTTCTGCACGTCGCGCGTGACGCTGGTGAAGGCATGCCGGTGGCGGTGAAGGACAACATCGTCACGACCGACATGCCGACGACCTGCGCGTCGCGAATCCTCACCAACTTCCGCTCGCCGTTCGACGCGACGGCGGTCGCGCGACTGCGTGCGAACGGTTGCAGCATCGCCGGCAAAACGAATCTCGATGAATTCGCGATGGGCTCTTCGACAGAGCATTCGGCGTTCGGTCCGGCGTGCAATCCGTGGGATCCGTCGCGCGTTCCCGGTGGCTCGTCGGGCGGTTCGGCCGTCGCCGTCGCCGCGCGCATGGTGCCCGCGGCCCTTGGTTCCGAGACCGGCGGTTCGGTGCGCCAGCCGGCCGCGCTCTGCGGCGTGGTCGGACTGAAACCGACGTACGGCCGCATCAGCCGCAACGGCCTGGTGGCGTTCGGATCGAGCGTCGATCAGATCGGCATCATCACCAAGACCGTTCGCGAATGCGCCGATCTCCTCGGCATGATCGCGGGCCACGATCCATTCGATTCGACATCCGCGACGAACGCAGTCGACGGCTACGCCGCCGATCTCGACGCCGGCGTTCGCGGACTCCGCTTCGGCGTCGTGCGCGAGGCGGTCGCGCAGTTGGAAGGCGAGGTCCGCGCGAACTTCGACGATGCGCTGGCCGTCCTTCGCGGCGGCGGCGCGGTGATCGAAGAAGTCAGCGTTCCCGCGATCGGCTACGCCATCGCGATCTACTACATCATCGCGAATGCGGAGGCCAGTGCGAATCTCTCGCGGTTCGACGGGATCCGCTACGGACATCGCAGCGATCGCGCGAAGTCGCTGCGCGAGGTCTACTTCGAGTCACGCGGCGAAGGTTTCGGCGACGAAGTGAAGCGCCGCATCATGCTTGGCACGTTCGCGCTGTCGTCCGGCTACTACGACGCCTACTACGGCCGCGCCCAGGCCGTCCGCGCCAAACTGCGCGCCGATTTCAACGCCGCGTTTTCGCGCGTCGACTTCCTGCTGACACCAACCACGCCCGAAGTCGCGTTTCCAATCGGCGCAAAGACGGACGATCCATTGGCGATGTACCTCTCCGACATCTTCACCGCGCCTGCAAACCTGGTCGGCATCCCCGCAATCGCCATCCCTTCGGGCTTTTCACGCGAACACCTGCCGCTATCGCTGCAGATCATGTCCCCGCACTTCGCCGAACGCCCGCTCTTCCGCGCCGCAAACTTCTTCGAACGCGAAACCAACTACTGGCGCGAAGCGCCGCCAGCGTAGTGCGGCCGTCCCGGCTGCATCCGCCGTGGCGTCTCGCCCGGCGGTGGTTTCTGAAATCTTCACCAATCCTGAAATTGAATCCCAGAAACCACCGCCGGGCGAGGACGCCCGCCGGATGCAGCCGGGACGGCTGCACTACGCTTTGATCACCGCACCGCATGGCCACGCCGGTCGAACACGACGAAGCGGCCGGCGATGTGGCGTTCTCCGTTTATGAATTTTTCGTAGGCGACGAGGAAGGTTCCGTCGCCGAGAGAAAGAACAGACGGGTCGCGCTCGTCTGCGGCTGAGACGGCGATCAGGAGCGGAAGGACGTTGCCGGCGCGATCGATGGAAGCGCCGATGATGTCGTGGGTGCGGTTTGTGTTTGCCGTCCGCCAGACGACGACGTAGCGCTCGCCGTCGCTGGCGATGTCGGGACGGGTCGCGCCGGTATCGGGACCGAAGCTGCCGATGACGCGAGGTTGATTAATGCTGTTCCCAACGTCGCTGAATGACGGCGGAAGAAGCCGGGCCATCACGACGGAACCGCCCCTCGGATGGATACCCTGCAGCCATACCATCGCGACGTCATGGCCGTCTCCGCGGATGGCCGGCGCGGCGTCGGTGTCGTAGTCCAAGCCGATCGACACCGTCACGCTGTACAGCGAAGTGAACTGAAGGGTATTCACACCGGTTGTCGGAACCAGTGGGCAGAGACAGAACGTGCGAGGTAAGCGGCACGAGACCGGGCATGTGAGGGGGCCGGGAATCTGACCGAGGGCAACGATCTGCGGGAAGTCGGTCGCGAGGGTCATGTCGGTCGCGTTCATCCCTGCGTTGAGCGGCTCGCTGAGCGAGCCGTCGTCGCGGAGCTCCCAGGCCGAGGCGGCGGCGGTGATCCAGGTTGTTTTGCCGGATCGGACGATTGCCGGCGCAGTGACAGGTTGCCAGATCCCGAGCAACGATTCGGACGGGGACGGTTTCAGGTCGCGATCGAGCCGGCAGTACGCCGCCCGCGCGATCGACGGGTTGGTGGAGAGGATTTCCACCCAGGCGAGCGTGAAGCCATCGCCACGCGGTGCGGCAGCGAGGGAAGGCGCGACGACGTTTACAAGGTTCGGCGAAGAGGGAGGGACCGTGGGAATGATCTGAACCGGTCCCGCTAAATGGCCGGTGGCATCGAGACGAACGATCGAGATTCGATCGCCGAGCGTGCCCGGCATCAGCCACGCGATGGCGATACCGGTTCGATCTTTCGCCATCGCCACCGCGGGCGCCGGCAGAAACGGCGCAAGGAACGTCGACGGAAGCGGCCCCGAGTCGATCTCGGCGCTGATGGTCTGCGCGTGTGCATCCACTGCCTGGATGAGCAGAAAGGCGAGGAGGAGCTTTCGCATGAATGTGAATACGGTTTCCGTCTCGCCAACGTCGTGGAAAAGCGTAGTGCGGGCGAGACCGCCCGCACTACGCTGACTCTCTGCTACACTTTCCCTCGTGCGTAAGTGGTGGGTGGGCCTCCTTGGAGCGCTTCTTCCGGCGGTACTTGTTGCCGCCTCTCCTTCGAAAACGATTACGCCCGAGTTGCATGCGTCGCTGACGGCGGACTACACCATCGACGTCGTCGTCACGTCGCATGAAGGCGAAGCGTGGAGCCGGCTGGCTAAGCGCGTCACTGGCGATGGCGATCGCTGGAACGAGATCGCGGCGTTCAATCACGCCGGCGGCAATCTCACCACCGAGCAGAAAGTCCGCATTCCGTTCAACCTCCTCCGTCCCAACCTGCAGCGCGATGTTGCCGCGGCGCTCTTTCCGTTTGACAGCGACGTCGCCGTCGGACGGCGCCATGTCGTCGTTGGCAGCAGCGGCATCGAAGGCGAATCGCTCTGGAACATCGCCGAGTGGTTTACCGGCCGCGGCGAGAACTACGCCGCGATCCGCGCCGCGAACCCGGCGCAGGGACTCTCGACCCGCAAAGGTGACGTGATCCTCATCCCGAAGGAGCTGCTCGTTGCGGCATTCCGCCGCGGCGAAATGGAGGAACGTAATGCACCGAAGACAGCCGAGGTTCGGAAATCGGAGGACGATCCGGAAGAGCGTACGGGCGCGGATGGTCATGCTGCGACAGCAGTTTCGCTACCTGAAGCAGTGGCCGTTTCCGGCCAGCCGTCGCTGACGTATGACCGAACCTCTGCCGAACCGTTTGCCATCTATCGATTGCAAAAGGGCGAGGCGCTCTATTCGTCGGTGGCCATCCGATTCACCGGCCGCGTGTATTCAAAGGATGTCGGCGATGTTCTCGATCGCATCGTCAAATTCAATTCGATTGATGACGTCGCCCGGATTCCGATCGGCTATCGCGTGAAGATTCCGATGTCGCTGCTGCTTCCGGAGTATCTGCCGGCCGACGATCCCACGCGCGTTGCGAACGAAGAGGTGAAGCGCGCCAGCGCGAAGCTGGCCGTGCGTCCGCGCGCGAAAGGCCTCGCCGGCGTTCGAGTGATCCTCGATGCCGGCCACGGCGGACGCGATGTCGGCGCGACGTACGACGATGTGTGGGAATCGAACTACGTGTATGACGTGATGTGCCGCCTCAAGCGCATCCTCGAAAAGAAGTCAGGAGCAACGGTCGCCGCGACGACGAAGTCGGCGCAAGCCGGCTATGACGTTCCTGATGACGACGAGTTGGAAGAGGCGACGGATCACATCGTCCTCACCTCGCCGAAGTACGTCATCGGCGATCCTGCGGTCGGCGTGAATCTGCGCTGGTACCTGGCGAACTCGATCTTCCGACGCGCCATAAAGGCGAGCGTGGCGCGCGAGAAAGTAGTCTTCCTCTCCATTCACGCCGACTCGTTGCATCCGTCGCTGCGCGGTGCGATGGCGTACATCCCCGGCCAGCGTTACGTGACCGGCTCGTACGAGAAGAGCGAGCAGGTGTACCTCGCGCGCGCCGAGGTGCGCGAGAGTCCGGTGGTGCGTCATTCGGAGAAGGAGTCGCTGACGTCCGAGGGGCTGTCGCGCGATCTGGCCGAATCGATCATCGATGCGTTCGATCAGGATGGATTGAAGATCCACCCGTTCAATCCCGTGCGCGATAACGTCGTCCGCAACGGACGCGAATGGGTGCCTGCGGTGATCCGCTACAACCTGATCCCCACGCGCGTTCTCCTCGAAATCTGCAACCTCGGCAACGACAAAGACCGCGCGCTGATGAAGACGAAGAAGTATCGCCAGCACGTGGCCGAGGCGATTTATCAGGGGCTGGTGAACTATTACAACGATCGCGAAGACGTCCCTCACACCGCGCCGTCGATCGCGAGCGGACGGTAGTCCAACGTCGTAGCGCCAGCGGCCCGCTGGCGGTCCAGCCGCCGAGCCGGCGGCGCTACGAAAAACCCGCGCATATAATCCGCGCCGCTTATGCCTCGCTCTTTTGAAGGTGATCACAATGCTGAAGGTTTGCGCTTCGCCGTGATCGCCAGCCGGTTCAACGACGAGATCGTCGATGGACTCCTTCGCGGCGCGCTCGATTGCCTGTCGCGTCACGGCGCTGCGGATGACGCGGTTTCGCTGTATCGCGTTCCCGGCGCGTTCGAGATTCCGACGCTCGCCGCGAAGCTGATCAACCTCGGCGGCATCGATGCGATCATCACGCTCGGCTGCCTTCTTCGCGGCGACACGCCCCACTTCGACTTCATCTCCGCGCAAGTCACGAACGATCTCTCGCGCGTCGCGACCGAGGCCAAGTTTCCCGTTGCTTTCGGCGTCATCACCTGCAACACGCTCGAGCAGGCGGTGGAACGATCGTCAGCAGGCAGCGGCAACAAGGGATGGGAAGCGGCGCTGGCGGCGATCGAGATGGCCAATCTGTGGCGCGCGCTTCGCAGCGGAGAAAAGTAATGGGAGCGCGTCGAAAAGCCCGCGAGCTGGCCGTGCAGATGTTGTATCAGTACGACCTTTCCGGCAACGGTCCGGACATGATCATCGACACGTTCGAGGATCTGCAGAAGTCGAAGCCGAACACGCGCGAGTTCGCGGCGAAAATTTTTCGCGGCACCGTCGATCACCTCACCGACATCGACGGCATGATTCAGGCCCAAGCCGACAACTGGCGCCTCTCGCGGATGGCGGTCGTCGATCGCAACATCATCCGCCTGTCGGTCTACGAGTTCCTGCACGAAAGCGAGACGCCGAAGCTGGTCGTGATCGATGAAGCCATTGAGATTGCCAAGAAGTTCGGCAACGACAAATCGTCGCAGTTCATCAACGGCATCCTCGACGGTATTTTGAAACGCTACAATCTCGCCACGTGAGTCTTCTCGGCCGTCTCGAAGATCTATCCCTAACCGACATCGTTCAGATCGTCTACCTCAGCCGGCGTACCGGCGTGCTGGAGATCGTCGACGATCGCGGACGGCATACGGTGATGTTCCGCCAGGGGCTGGTGGTGAACGCGTCGGCGCCCGAGCATCCCGACCTGCTCACGTTTCTCGTCGCGCGAGGCTCCATCCCCGAGGCCGCCGCACCCGGGCTGCGGCAGATGGAGGAGGCCGGCATCCCCCTCGGCACGGCGGCGGTCGAGATGAACATCATCACGGCTGCCGACCTGGCGAGTGCCATTCACGAGCGCGTCGTCGGTGTGGTCGCGCCGCTGCTGCAGAGCCGCGAAGGGGAGTTCAACTTCATCCTCAGCGATCACGTCGGTCCGCTGGACGTCGAGTACGACGCCGATTCGATTCTGAAGGAAGGCGGCTTTGCGCCGCAGAGAATCGTCGGCGCCGCGGATGGCGAGAAACTCAAGCCGTTACGCGGCCTCGAAGAGTCGCTGAAGGTGGGGAAGGCACTCCTGCGTTCCGCCGCCGGCCCGCCTCCGCCGACTCTCGATCTGGGGCTCGGACATCCGAAAGAGCCGGAGCTGACGCTCGTTCCCGACGACAACATCCTGCCATTTCCGACACCGGAGGAGCGCGAGGAGCAGACGTTTACTCCGGTTCCGGATGATGAGCCGTTTCCCGCGCTTGAGCCGACTGCTGCGCCGCCGGTGCCGCAGCCTGCTCCGAAGCCGCGAACGTCGTCCGGACAGTTCAAAGTCGCCGGCGGATTGATCGAAGTCGAATCGCCCGACGCCACGTATCGCAATGTCGTCCTCTTCGAGCGCAGTCCGCTGATTCGCGTCGCCGCAAAGCGCGCGTTCGGGCGCAATCGCGTGAAGATCGCGCAGTTCGGGACGATCGACGACGCGCGCGTCGCCATCGGTGACTACATCCGCGCGAACACGTTTTTCGTCACCTTCCTCGAACTGACCGATCACTCCGACGTTCTGCTGCAGCAGTTGAAGCGGAAGAATCCGCGGCTGCCAGTCGTGATCATCGATGCCGAGGCCGATCTGCGGCGGCGTCACGATCTGCTGCGGCGAGGCGCCGATCTGTATCTGACCAAGCCGTCGCCCGCGCGCCTGCAACCGGGATTGGCCGAGGAGGAGCTGTCGCTCTTCGCGGACGAGCTGGTGCTCTTCGCCGAGCGCGCGTTCCAGCAGTGGGAGCGCTACACGGGCGGACTCGATCCCGATGCAGGGCGGCGCTTCTACGAGACGGCGGAGAAAGAAAACGTCGATCGCAGTTTCAGCCTGCTCAAGCAGCTCATCAATGAACTATCGAATCCGAACGACATCGGCGAAGTGTCGGCGACGATCCTCCGGCTTTCGGCGGAGTATCTCGACCGAGGAGCCCTCTTCGTCGCCGGCGATGCGGAGTTCACCGGCATCTCCGGATTCGGCGCCGCCGACATGCCCGGCCGCGTGAAGTCGCTTCGCATCCCGCGCAAGGAGCCGTCGATCCTCGGCGACGTCGCGACGTCCGGCGTCGCGCATCGCGGCAAGATGCGCCGCACCGCAGCGAACGTGCAGCTCATCGATCAACTCGGCGGTCTGCTGCCGACGGAAGTCGTGGCGCTGCCGATCATGCACGCGAAGCGGACGATTGGTATTCTGTACGGCGACAACGCCGCACATCGCGCTCCGATCGACACCATGACAGGACTCGAGATTTTCCTCAGCCAGGCCGGCTACGCGTTCGGCAACGCGGTCTTCGCGGCGGAGAAGGCCCGACGTTGAAAGTCCTGGTCGTCGAAGACTCGAGCTCGATGCGCGCCTACCTGACCACGATCATCGAAGGCGGCACGGAGGCGTACGACCTCGAGATCGTCGAAGCCGCCAGCGGCTTCGAGGCGCTGAAGACGCTGCCTCACCACAAATTCGACGCGATCCTCACCGACATCAACATGCCCGACATCAACGGTCTGGAACTGGTGTCCTTCCTCAAAAATCACCCCGTGCATCGCACGATCCCGATCATGGTGATCTCGACCGAGTCGCGCGAAGAAGACCGAAAACGCGCCGAGGCGCTGGGCGCCGAGGAGTACCTGGTCAAGCCGTTCCAGGCCGGCGATCTGATCGCGAAATTGCGGCGGCTGCTGAAGGTGGCGTAACGGTCCTCGGCGCTACAATGCCGGAATGACGTCGATCATCGATGAGAGCGCGATCGCCGAAGCGCTGCGTCTCGGCGAGCCCGGCGGAGCGATCAAGCGCCTGCTGAGATATCAGGGTCTCGGTATCTGGCACGGCGATCTCTCCGAAATGCGCGGTGATGTGCCCTGGACTCCGGCCCCGGCGGAGCCTGCCCCTCCCACAGAGGAGGCGAAAGAAATGATGCGTCACATGAAGATGGAGCGACGTCTTCGTAAGGCGTTGGATCGTCTGTTGCCGGAACATCGTGAAGCGCTGCGTCTGCGTTACTTAGAATCGCTTCCGATTGAGGAGATTGCGGCAAGGATGGGCATTTCCCACTCGTCTGCGGAGCAACTGGTTCGTGAAGCGCTGCATCGCACGCAAGCGATCTATGTCGAAACATCGGACGAGCGTGACGACCCGTGATCGTTGTTGATTCGAGCGTCTGGATTACTGCATTCAGCAAACATCCTCCTTTCCGGATTGAGGAGTTGGTTGGACGCGACGAGGTCGTCACCTGCCTGCCTATCGTTCAGGAGGTGTTGCAGGGTATCGATGACGACTACATCTTCGAAGATATTCGCGACCTTCTGTACGACCTTCGTGCGATCGACGATCCAATGACGGGCGAACTTTTCCACGAGGCGATCCTGCTTTTCCGAGAGGCTCGTAAGAAGGGCGTAACCGTCCGCTCGTCGGTCGACTGCCTGATCGCTGCCTCCGCGATTCGCCACGGCGCGACAGTTCTTCATCGCGATCGCGACTTCGACCATCTGGCGAGAATCACTCCGTTGAAAAGCCGGCGTGTGACGTGATGCCGTAACCTCACGTCTGACCTGACGATGAGAAAACTCATTTTCCTGCTGTTTCTGACTGCTACCTCTTTATTCGCTGCCGAGCCTGAAAAAGGGACGATCTGTTTCGGCACTGACTGCACGCCAACGACGGGCGCGACGTTCGATGTAAAGCCGGCCGAGGTCGAGCGGCGGTTCGTCTGGACGGGTGCGAACGGATCGACGTTCATTCTCGGTACGCTGCCCGCGAAAGCGACGGCCGTCGATCTGCAGCAAAAGGAGGCGCACAACGTCACGGTCGCCGTCCGCGGCGACGTGCAGCGCGGCTGGCCGGTGGAAACGCGCTTCGTGATCGCGGCGGGCAAGGACAGCGGATGGCGCTGGAGTGTGCCGGCGAAGGTGATGGCGAAGCCAGTGTCGATCCGGCTGCTTCCCGGCACGTACTCGATGCAGATCGCGACGGAGCATCACAAGCCGGACCGGCGCCCCATCAAGATCGATGCGGCCGATCTGGCAATTCAAGTGATCCTGGCGCCCCTTCCGGTCGTCACGGGACGCGTCGTGACGATGAAAAAGAACGGCGATGATAAAGAGACGAAGGAAGTGGCGGTCGCAGGCGCGCAGATCGCGGCCAGCGACGCGAAGGTCATCGGCTCAACGAACGAGCAGGGGGCGTTTCACATCGAAATGACCGATCCGCGAACTGAGGAGTTGGTGATCAGTTCGCCCGGTCTCGGCGCGCGCCTGCTTCCATTGCACATCACCTCGGTCGAGACAGACCTCGGCCTGATCCGGCTGAGCAGCGGAGTGAAACTCACCATCCACATCGCGCGCGCCGACAGCGTCCGATCCAAACCGCTGCACGTGCAATTGACGGAAGCCTCGCCGGCGCAGTACGACAACACGAACATCGCGACCCGCGAGCTCAAGGCTGGCGATGACGATCTCGTCTTCGCCGATCTGTCCGAGGGCGAGTACTACGTCACGTTGAGCGGCGACGGACCGTTGGAAAAGCTGACGACGGTGATTCCGATCAAAGCCGAGGACGTGTCGAAGGAGATTCGACTGAGGCCATTTCAACTTCAGGGGACGGTGCGGCTCGGAAACGAGCCGTTGCGCAATGGCAAGGTCGGGGTCAACGAACGCCATCACACGTGGACGGCGGAGTCTCCGATCGACGGTGAGGGTCATTTCGGCGGATCGATGTGGCAGTCGGAAGGGATCGGCGGATGGGTGAGTTCGAAGGAAACCGGCGCACTGCCGGTGGATCACGATCCGACGCTCGTGGGCGATCCGGCGACATGGGACATCACGTTCCGGCGACGCCTCATCAGCGGGCGGATCTTCGACGCGGACACGAAGGAGCCGATCCCGCACGCCGGCCTGCACCTCGAGCTTGAAACGAAATCGCAGTCTCCGGCCGGCCAGTCGGGATACAGCCGCTTGTACTCGACTCTTCATGTTAGCGACGATGGGTCGTATTCGATCGTCGCCACGAAAGACGGCATCTACGATCTTGCAGTGACCGCTCCCGATCACGTCTCACAAAAAACAACGATCGAAATCGGTGCTGAGGACGAATCAAAGACAGCCGACTTTCCGTTGAGCAAAGGCATCGAGCAGACCATCGACTTCGTCTGGCCGAACGGCGATCCGGTGGCGGACGCGATGGTCATCGAAGGTGTGGCGCGCGACGGGCACAACGCGGCATGGATGGGCGGAACGGATCCATCCGGACGTCTGAAGATGCGGATGCGCAACGGCGATGCGAAGACGCTCTTCGTCGTGCCGAAGGAGGGCTCGTTCGCACCGGTACACGTGGTCGGCGACGAAACCAAGCCGCTGCGTGTTGTGGTCCCGCAGCCTGCCGCATCGCTCGTGCTCACGTTCAAAGACGCGCAGCAGAAAACGGCCGGCGCGTTCGTGGCCATGCGTTGGAACGGAGAGTGGGTGCCGGGTTCGGTTGTCGGGCGTTTGAAGTTCTCGCGGGCCGATGGGGGCGGGCTCCGAGTCTCGCTTCTGCCGGCCGGATCGTACGAATTGTGGGGTTTCCGAGGACCCGAGCCGCTGTTCGGTCCGCCGCCGCGCGAGCCGGTCCACGTCGGGCTCAGTTCGGGCGAGCAGGCGGTCGAAATCGCGGTGCCGTAATTGCGCAAATCGAGCGAGAGAAGCTTCGATCGCTGATGGAGGCCGAGCCTTGGGCAACCAGCGCGGCGGGCCGTGCCCGCCCGGGGAATGAATTCCTTGACGGGGTCTGTTCGGCAGTGTTACCGTTTCACCCCCTTCCGCAGGGAAGGTGTGTGGTTGTCTTTGAATGACGTTCGGCGCTGAGCAGTTCTCACCCGCGCCGCCGGTCCTCCGAAGATCGAATTTCCAAGTCTTTCGTGGTGTGTTCAGGAGAGTCATGCGTACGTATTTTCCCAAACAGGGCGACATCGAGCCGAAATGGTTCATCATCGACGCCGAGGGCAAAGTCCTCGGCCGGCTTTCGACCGAAATCGCCCGGATCATTTCCGGCAAGAGTAAGCCGACCTACACGCCGTTCCTCGACACCGGCGATCACGTCATCGTCATCAACGCCGAGAAGATCGTCCTGACGGGCAAGAAGGAGACGGACAAGATTTACCGTCACCACTCGCTCTATCCGGGCGGCCTCAGCGAGAAGGCGGCCCGTTTCGTCCGCTCCGACAAGCCGGAGTCGATGATCGAGCGCGCCGTCTTCGGCATGCTGCCGAAGAACAAACTCGGCCGGAAGATGATCAAGAAGCTGAAGGTCTATCGCGGTACGGTTCACCCCCACGAAGCGCAGAAGCCCGAGCGGCTCGAAGTCGCCTGACAGGTCTAGGAGGATTCATTGGCTCTGGTTGAATACTACGGAACGGGACGTCGCAAAACGTCGACCGCGCGCGTCCATCTCCGGCAGGGTAGCGGTGCGATTACGGTCAATCACCGCTCGCTCGACGAATACTTCGGCAATGACGTGCTGAAGATGATCATCAAGCAGCCGCTTTCGCTGACGGAAACGGCCGACAAGTTCGACATCGTCGTCACAGTCGACGGCGGCGGCCCGAGCGGCCAGGCGGGCGCGATCCGTCACGGCATCTCGCGCGCGCTGCAGATTTTCAACATGGAGCTGCGCAAGCGCCTGAAGAAGGCCGGCCTGCTCACCCGCGACCCGAGAATGAAGGAGCGCAAGAAGTACGGCCAGAAAGGCGCGCGCGCTCGCTTCCAGTTCTCCAAGCGCTAGTTTCCGATGTTCCGGCTTCCCCGATTTTGAGTTTTTTCTGAAGACAGGAGCGGCCTTCGCTCCTGTCTTTTTTGTCTCACGCAGTCCAACTCAAACGTCACCGCGAAAAGGAGGGTTTGCTTGGCAGTCTCTATTACGATGAAAGAGCTTTTGGAAGCTGGCGTTCACTTCGGTCATCAGACCAAGCGCTGGAATCCCAAGATGAAGAAGTACATCTTCGGGAAGCGCAATGGGATCTACATCATTGACCTGCAGAAGACGCTCAAGCTCTTTAAGGAAGCTTCCGCGTTCATCTCGGACCTCGCGTCCCAGGGAAAACGCATTCTGTTTGTAGGCACGAAGCGCCAGGCGCAGGATGCCATTCTCGAAGAGGCCAACCGCTGCGGCATGTTCTACGTGAACAACCGCTGGCTGGGCGGCACTCTCACGAACTTCACCACCGTCCGCAAGTCGATCGAGCGCCTCAAGGAAATCGAGACGATCATCGGCGACACCGAGAAAGACATGTCGAAGAAGGAGCGCGCCGCCCTCGACCGCGAGCGCGAGAAGCTCCTCAAGAATCTCATCGGTATCCGCGAGATGGACGGCCTTCCGGACGCGCTCTTCGTGATCGATCCGAAGAAGGAGTACATCGCCATCCAGGAAGCGAAGAAGCTCGGCATCCCGGTGGTGGCCATCGTCGACACGAACTGCGATCCGGAAGACATCAACTACGTGATCCCCGGCAACGATGACGCGATCCGCGCCATCCGCCTGTTCACGCAGAAGATCGCCGACGCCGTGCTCGAAGGCTACAACCTGGCCGAGGAGAAGTTCATCGGCGTCGAGGACAAGGGCGAACCTTCCGAGGTTCCCGCTCCGATTCCGGCCGCCGAACCTGCCGAAGCGATCAGCGCTCCGGCCGTTTCCTAGTTTTTCGTTACGACTACTTCCACTTGGAGCGCCGGCTGCCCGATAACGGCAGACGGCGCTCTTGTATCAAAGGAGAACGCTATGACTCAGGTAACCGCAGCGATGGTCAAGGAGCTGCGCGAGCAGACCGGCGCCGGGATGATGGACGTGAAGTCCGCGCTCGTCGAGGCCGATGGAAACATGGAGGAGGCCACCAAGATCCTCCGCAAGAAGGGTCTGGCCGCTGCCGGCAAGAAGGCCGGACGCGTGACCGCCGAGGGCACCGTGACGTCGTATGTCGGCGAGAACGCCGGCGTGCTCGTCGAAGTGAACTGCGAGACCGACTTCGTCGGCCGCAACGAGAACTTCCGCCAGTTCGCCGACGCCGTCGCGAAAGTGATCGCCGGCAGCAAGGCGAACTCGGTCGAGGAACTGAACAACGACCCGTGGCCGGGCGACGGTGAGAACCAGACGGTCGGCCAGCACGTCCTCACGATGATCGGAGCGATCAAAGAGAACATCTCCATCCGCCGCTTCGTCCGCTACGAGTCCGCGCCGAACGCGGTGCTCTCGTCGTACATCCACGCCGGCGGCAAGATCGGCGTGCTCGTCGAGCTCGTCGCCACCAGCGGCGCGAAGAACGACAAGATGAACGACATCGCCAAGGACGTGGCCATGCACATCGCCGCCGCGGAGCCGCGTTTCATCCGCCGCGACGAGGTAACGCAGAAGGACCTCGACACCGAGCGCGAGATCGCCCGCGACGCCGCTGCGAAATCGGGCAAGCCGGAGAACATCGTCGAGAAGATGGTCAGCGGCAAGATGGACAAATTCTACGGCGAGGCCTGCCTCCTCGAGCAGCCCTACATCCGCAATGACAAGCAGACCGTGACCGATTACCTCGCCGCGTCGGGCAAAGAGTCCGGCTGCGCCTACACGGTGACGCGTTTCACCCGCTACAAGCTCGGCGAAGGAATCGAAAAAAAGAGCGGCGACGATTTCGCCGCCGAGGTCGCCGCGTTCCTCAAGTAACGCAGCGTAGCGCTGCCGGCTCGGCGGCTGGACCGCCAGCGGCTCGCTGGCGGTTTTCTTGTCCTCGCCGCCGAGCCGGCGGCGGTCCAGCCGGCGAGCCGCCGGCGCTACGCTCATCGTCCTACCTTTGTTATATAAAGCGTCGCCAATGCCTCCGCGCTACAAACGCATCCTTCTCAAACTTTCCGGTGAAGCGCTCATGGGTGGGCGGCGGAACGGGATCGATCCGGACACGATTGCTCGCATCGCGGACGAGATCGTCGAGGTTCATCGCGCCGGCGTGCAGCTGGCCATCGTCATCGGCGGCGGCAACATCTTTCGCGGCGTGACCGCGGCCACCGAGGGGATCGATCGCGTGGCGGGCGATCACATGGGGATGCTGGCCACGGTCATCAACGCCATCGCCTTGCAGGACGCGCTGGAGCGGCGCGGGGCGCAGACGCGCGTGACGTCGGCGATCACGATGGCCGAGGTTGCCGAGCCGTTCATTCGGCGTCGCGCCATCCGGCATCTGGAGAAGTCGCGCATCGTCATCTGCGCGGCCGGCACCGGCAATCCGTACTTCACCACCGACTCCGCCGCCGCGCTGCGAGCGAGCGAGTTGAAGTGCGAGATCATTTTCAAGGCTACGAAGGTCGACGGCATCTACACGTCCGATCCGGAGAAAGATCCGACCGCGACGAAGATCCCGCACGCGACCTATCAGCGCGTGCTGGCCGAACGTCTGCAGGTGATGGACGCGACGGCGATCGATCTGGCGCGCGGCAGTTCGATTCCGATCTATATTTTTTCGCTGATCGAGCCGGGCAACATTCGCCGCGCACTCCTCGGCGAGGACATCGGCTCGATCGTCAGCGATTGATTTGACGCGAGGAAATCATGATCAACGACGTAATCAAAGATGTGCAGCACCGCATGCACGGCGCGCTCGACGCGCTGCACCGCGAGTTCAAGACGCTTCGCACCGGACGCGCCAACGCGTCGATGCTCGACGGCATCGTGGTCGACTACTACGGCACGCCGACGCCGATTGCGCAGGTGGCGTCGCTCAAAGTTCCGGAGCCGTCGCTCATCGTCGCCGAGCCGTGGGACAAGTCGATGGTGTCCGCAGTCGAGAAAGCGATTCGCAATTCGGACCTCGGCCTGAATCCAGCGACGGATGGGAAAGTCATTCGCATCCCCATCCCGCAGCTCACCGAGGAGCGGCGCAAGGAGTTGGTGAAGCGCGCGCATCACATGTCGGAGGAATCGCGCACGGCCATTCGCCAGGTGCGGCGCGACGGCAACGACAAGCTGAAGAAGATGCTCAAGGACCACGAGATTTCGGAGGACGATGAGAAGCGCGCCCTCGACGAGATCCAGAAGATGACCGACAAACACATCGACGAAGTCGGCAGCATTCTGAAGAGCAAAGAAGTCGACATCATGGCGGTGTAGTGGCGGACGCCGAGCGGGTTCTCGTCATCATCCCGGCTGCCGGAAGCGGAACGCGTTTCGGCGGCGACGTGCCGAAGCAGTTCCAGCCGCTCGGCGGTAAGCCGCTCGTGCAGCGCGCGGTCGAGCGATTCCTGTTCGATGCCGTCGTGACACGCGTGATCGTGCCGGTGATGGAGAAGCTCGTCGACGCGGTGAAGTCGTCGCCCGGCGAGCGCGTGACGTTCGTGGCCGGCGGCGACACGCGGCTGCAGTCGGTGACGCGCGGTCTCGAAGCCGCAGGCGATGATTTCGATCTCATCGCCATTCACGACGCCGTCCGTCCATTCTTTTCGCTCGATACGTTTCACGCCACGCTCGATGCCGCGCGTGAGCACGGCGCCGCGTTTCCGGGCATTTCGCTGCCTGACACCGTGCATCAGATTGCGAACGAAGCGATTGCGAAGACGCTCGACCGCAGCGTCCTAGTCGCGGCGCAGACTCCGCAGTGTTTTCGCGCCGACGTTCTGCGCGACATCCTCATCCGCGCTGCGCGCGAAGACGCGGACGCGACTGACGAAGCCGGACTTGCGGCGAAGTACGGCCATCACGTCCATCTCGTTCGCGGCGATTCGATGAACTTCAAGATCACGCGCCCCGAGGATCTGGTGATGGCCGAACGGATCTGGGCGGAGTGGGGCGGCGAGGGCGACGCATGATTCGCGTCGGTCAGGGCATCGACGTCCACGCGTTCGATGAAACGCGTCCGCTCATCCTCGGCGGCGTCCGCATCAGCGAAACCGGCGGCCTCGCGGGCCACTCCGACGCCGACGCCGTCCTGCACGCCATCACCGACGCGCTCCTCGGCGCCGCCGGCGCCGGCGACATCGGCCAGTACTTCCCCTCCGACGATGAACGTTGGAAGGATGCCGACTCGGCGCTTTTTCTGCGCGAAGCGAAGCGGCTGGTCGATGAGATGGATGCGGACATCGCGAACATCGACGTGACGATCATCGCGGAGAAGCCGAAGCTCGCGCCGTTCCGCGAGACGATGCGCGGCAAGATCGCGTCGCTGCTCGATCTGCCGTCGGGTCACGTCAATATCAAGGCGACGACCACCGATCATCTCGGTTTCATCGGGCGGGGAGAGGGGATTTGCGCGATGGCGGTGGTGCTAATCCAGACGCAATCTTGAGGAGCGCAACGAAGGGAGCTGTCATCCAGAGCCGCCGAAGCCGGGAGTCGCGAAGCGACGGAACGGCGGAGGACGGCGAAGGATCTCAAGCTTCCCAATCTGCGTTGAATCCCAGTGGGTTTCAGCAGGAGTTGTGTAACTTGAGATCCTTCGCCGTCCTCCGGCGTCTTCGCCTGTCGGCGTACGCGCCTCCGGCAGCCTCAGGATGACAATCGCGCTCAGGATAGAGTTACGAACACCATGATCCGCGTCCGTTTCGCGCCGTCGCCCACCGGCCACCTCCACGTCGGCGGTGCGCGCACCGCCATCTTCAACTGGCTCTTCGCGAAGCATCACGGCGGCACGTTCATCATCCGGGTCGAGGACACGGATCAGGCGCGGTCGACCGCCGAGTCCGAGACGATGGTCCTCGACGATCTGCGCTGGCTTGGATTGATGTGGGATGAAGGTCCGGACATCGGCGGCCCGCATGCGCCGTATCGGCAGTCGGAGCGGGTTGCGCGATACGGCGACGTTGCGCGAGAGCTGATCGCGCGCGGCACCGCGTATCGCTGTTACTGCACCGAGGAGGAGTTGGAGGCCAAGCGGAAGATTGCGGAGGCGGAGAGCAGGCCGCCGCACTACGACCTCACCTGCTGGTTGAATCGCCGCGACGACGACAACGTCCCGCACGCGATCCGTTTTCATGTTCCCGAGGACGGCGACGTCACCATCGACGACGCCATTCGCGGCGAGGTGACGTGGAAGCGCGAGTCGCTCGGCGATTTCATCCTGGTCCGTTCCGACGGTCTGCCGACGTACAACTTTTCCGTGGTCGTCGACGATCACGACATGGAGATCACGAACGTCATCCGCGCCGAGGAGCATTTGACGAATACGCATCGCCAGGTGCTGGTGTATCGGGCGATGGAGTGGACGATCCCGCAATTCGCGCACGTTTCGCTGATCCTCGGGCAGGACCGGACCAAGCTTTCCAAACGCCACGGCGCGACCTCGGTTGCCGCGTATGCCGAGGCAGGCTTTCTCGCCGAGGCGATGGTCAACTACTTGACGTTGCTCGGTTGGTCCGCGCCGGATGGGCGCGACATCTTCGACCGCGATTACGCGATCGCGAACTTCGCACTCGACCGCGTCAACTCCGCGCCGGCGGTCTTCGATCCGCAGAAGTTCGAGTGGCTGAACGGGCAGTACATCCATTCGATGTCTGCCGCGGAACTGCGGCTGCTGGTGGTGGACGCAATTGGATTCGATGCGCCGTGGCTGGAAGAGGCGATCGACGTCGTAAAGACGTCCGTCCATCTTCTGCCGCAGTTCAAAGAAATGATTCGTTTCGTGACGGACTACACGCCGCCGGAGATCGATCGCGAGTTCGCGGTTGCCGTCGCAAACGATCTTCGCGAGCACGGAGCACCGCTTGATGCCGATGCGGTCAAGGCGATGAACGAGCGTTTGAAGAAATCGACGGGCCGCAAAGGCAAAGAGCTCTTCATGCCGCTGCGATTGATACTGACCGGCATGGATCACGGCCCCGAGCTCGTGCGCGCGATTCCCCTTCTCGAACGCGCCAGCGAGTCGGACCCGCGCGTGCTCTCGCCGCTCGCGCGCACTGGAAAGTGCATCGAGCAACGTTGAGCAATGTATTCGCTGATCCGCAAGCTGCTCTTCCAGCTCGACGCCGAAGACGCGCACGAGCTGGCGGTTCGGCAGATGATCGCGCTGCAACAGATCCAGATCGTCCTTCGCGCCATCGAACGCTTCTGCGCGCCGCCGCCGAGCGCGCGACGCGAGGTGATGGGACTGACGTTTCCGTCGCCGATCGGAATCGCCGCCGGGTTCGACAAGAACGGACTGCTGATGCCGATGCTGGCAGCCCTCGGGTTCGGATTCGTGGAAGTAGGCACGGTCACACTCCGACCGCAACCCGGCAATCCGCGCCCACGGCTCTTCCGCTATCCCGCGCACCACGCGCTCATCAACCGTCTGGGCTTCAACAACGACGGCGCGGACGCTGTAGCTGAGCGGTTGAAGTCGTGGCAGAAGACGGTCCCGCTTTTCGTCAACATCGGAAAAAATCGCGACGTGCCGATCGATGCTGCCGCCGACGACTACGGCGCCTGCGCGAGGAAACTCGCGCCGTACACGGATGCCGTCGTCGTCAACCTGTCATCGCCCAACACGCCATCGCTCCGAGAGTTGCAACGCCCCGAACATCTCGAACGCATCCTCGCCGCCGTCGGTCCGGCGATCGTGAAGATCGCTCCTGACATCGACGACGTCATGCTCGCCGAAATCTGCGACGTCTGCGCGAAACGCGCGCGCGGCATGATCTGCACGAACACGACGATCGCGCGTCCGTTCGCGTCGAACGAAACTGGCGGCCTCTCCGGCGCGCCGCTGATGGAGCCGTCGACGTCGATCCTCGCGAAGGTGCGAGCGCGTGTTGGTCCGGACTATCCGCTCATCGGTGTCGGAGGCATCTTCACCGGCGATGATGTCCGCGCGAAATTCACCGCCGGCGCGAACCTGGTGCAGGTGTACACGGGGTTCATCTACGAAGGGCCATTGTTGGCGAAGCGATTGATGCGTTGGCCACAAGACACAGCGCGGGCTTTGCCCGCAGCCCATGGCGTAGTGTAGGCGTCTCGCCTGCAACCGCCGGGCGTCCTCGCCCGGCGGGGGTTTCTGGATTCAATCGCAGGATTGGCGTTGACTCACGACGCACCGTCGGGCGAGACGCCACGCCGGATGCAGGCGAGGACGCCCGCACTATGCTCTCCACCGCATGTGGTTAAACTGCGCGCCTTGATCATCTACGGTGTCAATCCCATCCTCGAGGCCATCCGCTCGCATCCGGAGCGGATTCGGTATGTCGGCGTCGCGCGCGAGGAGACGGCGCGGCATCAGCGGCTGATGGGGGAGGCCAAGCGCGCGGGCGTGGCGGTTCGGAATCTGGCGCTCGATCAGATCGACCGGCTGGCCGGACGCGGCGTACACAACGGCGTGGTGGCCGAGGTGTCGGAGACGGCGTATGCGGATTTCGACGAGATCGTGGAGAAAGAGGAGACGAACTTCGTGCTCATCGTCGACTCGATCACCGATCCGCAGAACTTCGGGGCCATCCTGCGCGTGGCCGATGGATTCGGCGTCGACGTCGTGGTCATCCCGGAGCACGACAGCGTCGGACTCACGCCCGTGGCCGTGAAGGCATCCGCCGGTGCGTCGGAGTGGGTGCAGGTGGCGCAGGTGACGAATCTTTCGCGCGCGATTGAGACGCTGAAGAAGGGCGGCTACTGGATCTACGCGGCGGCGGAGAACGGCGAGCGGCCCGATGCGATCGACTTCACCGGCAAGGTCGCGCTGGTGGTCGGCAACGAGGGGAAAGGGATCCGGCGCAACGTCCTCGAGCACTGCGACCGCACCGTCACGATTCCGATGAGCGGCCACGTCGAGTCGTTCAATGTGGCGACGGCGACGGCCATTCTCTGCTACGAAGTCCGCCGGCAGCAGCGATGACGAGCAGCACGGCGACGGTGAGCAGCGAAACGATTCCGCTGATGATGATGAGCGGATTGCGGTAGCGCAGGGTTACGTGGTGACGTCCGCGCGGAATCGTCAACCCCTGGAACGCGACGTTGGCGGCGTAGAGCGATGCCGGCGTCCCGTCGATCGTCGCGCGCCAGTATTTGTGCCGCGTGATGCTCATGATCAACGCCGCGCTGCCTGCGGATTCCACATCGATATCGATGTTGTTGCCACGCTCGACGACGCGCAGGACGCGGCCGGGCGTGGGCGCGAATGGCTTCTCCACGAAGGCCGCGAATCGCGGCAGGTTGGGATCCATGACCCGCGCGGCCGGCAGGAGTTGCTGCGCGAAGTAGTAACGATCGCCTGGAAAGGGCTGAATGAGAATCGGATCGTCTGCCGACCGCGCATCGCGCAAACGCACGACGTGGGTGATGCCGGCGAACGAGGCAAATCTGCGAACGAGATCGTCGCGGCCGAGGCGGCGGGCTTGCCAGAAGAGCAACTCGAGCTCCGCTGACGGAAGCAGATCCGTCCCTGCGACGTCCATCTCCAACGCGGATTCGATACCCCACGCAGTCTGAACCTCCGGCTGCAGGCTGTTTCGCAGCCGCCATTCGCCGTCTTCCTGCGAAATGCGTGGGGCGCCGGCGGGATACTTCCACGCGGCATCGTTGTAGATCCGTACGGGTCCGGGTTGTGCGCGAAGGCTGATAGCGAGGCGCGGCGGCTCGTAAAACGATCCGTCCAGGCGCGGAGCGACGGAGCGGACTCGCGAGCCAAGATCGACCGCCACGAAGAGTGCGAGAAGTCCGAAACAGAGGCGCGTGCGGTCGCGAAGCGCCAGGATCAGGACAAGACCGATCGAAATGAAGAAGGATGCGAGCGCGCCCGAGCGCGCTGCGATCAGCGTCTGCTCCACGTCGAATTTACTTGGGTCCAGGACGTTCGGGAACATCGGCGAAAACGCGAACGCCAGCACGGCGGCAGCGATTACGGCGAAGGCAATCGAGGTCAGGAACGCGACTCGACGGAAACGAGCATCGCGCAGAAACTCGTCAGCAGCGATCGCCGCGAAGATCGTCAGAACGAAGATCGCGGTGATGAAAAACTTCTCCGGATAACGCACTGAGCGCACGCCGAGCTTGTAGAGAAGCGGAATCACTGGTCCGTGTTTTCCGAGCGCGACGACATAGCTGACCAGCGAAACGACAGCCACGAATGCCCAGCCACGAATGCGAAGTACGAAGCCGCTGACGATCAATGCCGCGGCGAACAAGCCCGCGTAGATGCTGAAAAGCCACGGCAGTTTGCTCGAGTGATCAGACGCCCAGAAGTAGATGACGTCCGGCGCGAAGTTGCCGAACGCGTTCGCATTGACAAACTCGAGCGGCCGCGCCGGAAACAACGACCAGGTCGTGACATCCGCATACGTGAGCGCATGCGCTCGGCTTGAATCGCGCTGATGGTCGAGCGCCGGAAGGATTTGCGTCAGCCCCACCAGAAGCGCGATCGCGCAGATGACGACGGTGGGGATGAGTGCCCGGGCGCTGCGCCAGCGGTAAACGCCGTAGGCGGCGAGGAGCGCGCCGCACTGCAGGATCACCGACTGCTCGCCGATGAGCAGGATCAGCCCCAGAAGGAGTGCGGCCAGAGCGAAATCGCGGAGTCTGCGTTCTCGAAAAAATCGCCGGCTGAAAAGTGCAAGCCACGGCATCCAGCTCACGGCGTAGAGCACGGTCACCAGATTGTTGAGCGACATCATCAGCCCGCCGAGGGCGAACGAGATCGCTCCGAACGCGGCGGCGGTGGGAGAAAGCCGGAGTGAGCGCAGCAGGAAGAAGAACCCGGTGGCGGCGATCAGGTAATGAACGATGACGATCAGGGCGAAGGGCTTGAATCCGTCGAAGGCGATAGCCAGCCACGGGAGGGGATACAGCGCTGCGTACGCCGGATTCGCCGCCAACGGCTGACCGGCCGAGAAGAAGGGATTCCAGAAAGGAAACTGACCTGCGCGGACAACGTGCCGCAACGACGCGAATGCCGGGTAGAAGCCGAGCGCCATGTCGCGGGCGAAGAACACCTTGCCGAGAAGAATGACGTCCGCGAAGGCCACGAGGACGCACGACACAACGACCGCCAGAGCGACAGCATCTGCCTTCCGCGACACGCCTCAGTATGCCCCGATCGAAGTCGTCCGGCGTGGCACGATCGCAACGGCAATCGTTGCGAGTAGCGCGGCGATCGAGATCCAGCCGCAGACGGCGATCACAGGATTCCGGTAACGCAACTCGAGATGATGCCGTCCCGGCTCGATCACCACACCCTGAAACGAGACGTTGGCCGGATGGATCGTTGCCGGCGCGCCGTCGATCGTTGCACTCCAGTACTTGTGACGCGTGATGGCCAGCGAGAGGAACGATCTTCCGCTGGACTCGACATCGACAGCGACTCGATTCGGCGTGATCCGGGAAGCTAGGACACGCGCCGGCGCTGGCGGAAACGCGACGTCGGTGAACGTCGTTCGCGGCGAAAGGCGCTGGTCCGAAGACACGATGCGGCCGATGTCGGCGCCCGGGAGAAGCCGGTCGGCAACGTAAAACGGTCCGGCGTTTCGCGTGGCTACGAATTCGACCGGATCAACTGCATCGAAGCGCGCCGGATCGGCGAGGAGGGCGGGGTCGTAGTCCTTCTGAAATCCGACGTGCGTGACGCCGCTCATTTGCAGCAGCAGCGGGAGCCGAGGCGCGAGGCGGCGGTTGGTCAGAGCTGCGTTGAAGAGATTTTCGAAGTGCACCGTCGGCAGCAGATGCGTTGAGGTGACGTCGAGGTCGAGCATCCCCTCGAAGCCCCACGTCATCTCCGACGACGGGATCATTCCGTTGCGGACGATCCACCGCCGCACGCCGAACGGCAGCGGCCTCCTCTCCGTGACTGTCTGGAGCCGCCCTGCGTAGCTGTAGATGCGGACCGGTTCCGTGCTCGCCGCAAGCGTTCTCGCGGCCGGCGGCGGGGTGTAGAAATCGGCGGTGGTGCGAGGCATGGTGGACGTGACGCGTAGCCCGAGGTCGACGAGCGCGGTGGCGGCGAGGAGAAGCAGGCGCAGTTGCGGCGCGAGGCGGCTCGCACGGACGATCGTTATCGCAATGATGGTGAAGACGAATGTCATCAGCATTCCGTGCCGGAAGCGATTGGTGAGGAAGGGATCGATCGACGGCAGCTGCCAAAGGCGCGCGAAACGCTCGTTGGAGGTCACGAAGATGATGGGAAGCGTGATCGCGGCGATCACCAGTCCGATGCGAAAGGCGGCGCGCCGCATCGCCGCATCGCGCAGAACGGCATCGACGCTGATCATGGCGAACGCCGACAGCGCAAAGATGCCGGCCACGGCGAATTTTTCCGGATAGCGCAGCGAATGCATCCCGAGCCGATAGAGCAGCGGAAAGAGCGGACCGTACTTGCCCATGGCCATGACGAAGGAGACGATGGCCACAAGCGCCGTAAGTCCCGCGCCTCGCAAGCGCCGGACGAATCCTGCTGCGATCAGCAACATGGAGACGATTCCGGGGTAGATGCTGAAGTAGAACGGGATCCCTTCCTCCGGGTAGAGACGGCTTGAGCCCCACGACAAAATCGCGTCGGGGGTGGCCGATCCGAACGTGGCGGGCCAGATCAACTCCGCGAGGCGGACAGGCGGCATCGACCAATGCGTGGCGACCGCCAGACTGAGAGGGGCCGCGCGGCCGGAATCGCGCTGAAAATCAAGCGCCGGGATGAGCTGGACGGCGGCGATGGCGGCGGCGATGAGGCCCGCGACGACACAGCCGGCGAGAGCGCTGCGCCAAGTCCCCGTGCGGCGGGCATGATGGATCGCATAGGCGGCGAGCAATGCGCACGTCTGCATCATCATCGAGACGTCCGCGGCGAGAAAAATCATCGCCAGCGGAAGCGCGACGACCGCCAGTCGCCGGATGCCGCCATCCATCAGATAGCGGCGAAAGGTGAACGCGACCCACGGCAGCCAGGCCGCGGAGAAGAGGAACGGCAGAAGGTTCGAGAGGGCCAACATCAGCCCGCCGAGAGCCCACGTGAGACCGCCGTACGCCGAGGCAGTGCGGCTGAGCCCGAGGGAACGGCCGAAGAGGTACATGCCGAGAGCCGCGATGAGGTAGTGAAGAACGATCTCCAGGTGGAACATGTCGCGAAGAGGGCCGAGCGCGACCAGCCATTGCAACGGATAGAACGCTTCGTAGCCGGGATTCGCGGCCAGCGGCTGGCCGCCCGAGGCGAAGTGGTTCCAGAGTGGAAGCGCACCGGCGCGGAGGATCGTGCGCAGCACGGCACGCTCGGGGTAGTACACGAGAGGGATGTCGCGCGTGTAGAGGTTGAGCCCGGCGAGGAGGATGTCGAGGAAGAAGAAGGTGACGAGACCCAGCAGCCCGGCCACCGTCAGACTCTCGCGCGCGCGGGGGCTGAGCGTGGTGCTGAGCATGGCGCGGAGTATAGCCAGCGAATGATCGGGCATCGTCACGTACGCGAAATAACCCCCACTTGCGTCCCGTTTGGCCCTCTGCTATAACCCACGGTTCCTCGGCCTCCGCCGTCTGAGCTTCTACCCTTTGCTTAGCGTCGAATGGCTGTTTGTGTCTTTGAAATCTAGCGGTTTGTCGCTGGCGTAGCTCAGTTGGTAGAGCAGCTGATTTGTAATCAGCAGGTCGCGGGTTCGAGTCCCATCGCCAGCTCCAGCGGCAGTCGTTCACGGAGAGATGGCTGAGTGGTTAAAAGCAGCAGACTGTAAATCTGCCGGTCTAATGACCTACGGAGGTTCGAACCCTCCTCTCTCCACCAATACGGCAGGGATAAGGGACGAGGGATGAGGGACGAGGGGACAACAAACCCTCGTCCCTAGTCCCTCGTCCCTGCTTCACACACGCGGGAGTAACTCAGTTGGTAGAGTCACAGCCTTCCAAGCTGTTGGTCGCGGGTTCGAGCCCCGTCTCCCGCTCCAGAAAAAACGCAGCAAGCCCTCTTAGCTCAGGGGTAGAGCACGTCCTTGGTAAGGACGGGGTCGCGAGTTCAACTCTCGCAGAGGGCTCCATCTAACGTCACAAGCGGAGTAGCAAAAACATGGCGCGCGCAGGCAGAGAAATCATCACGCTTCAATGTACCGAGTGCAAACGTCGGAACTACACGACGACGAAGAACAAGAAGACCATGACGGAGAAGCTTGAACTGAAGAAGTTCTGCCGTCATGACCGGAAGCACACCCCTCATCGGGAAAGCAAGTAAGGCGTAGCACTTATCCTGAGGTGGCGAAGCGCACCGAAGGATCTGGACGTAGCACTTATCCTGAGGCGGCAACGCGCGCCGAAGGATCTGAGGAATAAGCCGCTTCAAGCCCGCTTTTGCAGGCTTTTGCGGCTCATGCAGGCCAATAGCTCAATTGGCAGAGCAGCGGTCTCCAAAACCGCAGGTTGGGGGTTCAAGTCCCTCTTGGCCTGCCAAACTTCACAGCTTCCAGCCTTCAGCTCTCAACCTTCATGGCGGCAACGGGCCGCGGAAGGATGAGGGCTGAAAGCTGTCAGCATTTCGGGGTATCGATGGATCAAGAGAAAAATAACAACGCAGTCATCGCCAAGCCGCGTGAGTGGTGGCTGTCCACCCGCGACTTCTTCCGCGACACCAACTCGGAGATGAAGAAGGTCACCTGGCCGAGCCGTCCCGAGGTGGTTGGGACGACCGCCGTGGTCATCATCGCCACGCTCGTCTTCGCCGTCTACCTGTGGGGATGCGACCTCCTCTTCTTCAAGGCGATCAACTTCCTCTTCACCAAGTTCGGAGCAGGCACCTAGCCATGACCGAAACGACGGCGCAGAAGCAGTGGTACATCGTCCACACCTACTCGGGGTTCGAGGAGCGTGTGCGCGAGAACCTCAACCAGCGCATCGAAGCCCTCGGCATGCGTGGCAAGTTCGGCGAGATCAAGATCCCGACCGAAACGCTCATCGAGATGAAGGGCGGGAAGAAGCGCGAAGTACAGCGCAAGTTCTTTCCCGGCTACATCCTCGTCGAGATGGACATGGCGGACGACGCCTGGCATCTCGTCAAGAACACGCCGAAGGTGACCGGCTTCGTCGGCACAGGCAAGAAGCCAACGCCGCTGACGCCTGAGGAAGTCGACCAGATTCTGACGCAGGTCGTCACCACCAAAGAGAAGCCGAAACCGAAGCACGTTTACGAGCACGGCGAACACGTGCGCATCATCGACGGACCGTTCTC